>Ga0265331_10000045_pt1 | contig 184869 bp, 156 predicted proteins | sample 41923metaG_FD_202088 | JGI IMG/M metagenome (GOLD analysis project Ga0265331, IMG submission 202088) | Rhizosphere microbial communities from Carex aquatilis grown in University of Washington, Seatle, WA, United States - 4-19-23 metaG | ecosystem: Host-associated > Plants > Roots >... | reverse complement strand
CGACGGTCTCGACCACTCGGGCAAGACCCACGTCGGCACCCCGGCGATCTTCGGCATGAACTTCCAGACCGTCTCGGTCGCGGAGAAGATCCGCTCGACTCCGACGACGTTGATCGGTCCGGACGCGGACGGGAATTACACCACCAGCGCTCCGGAGGCAGGTGGTTACCAGTGGGTCAACGGTCAGCTCGTTCCTGGCCCCGTCCTCTCGAGCGCGCTCGACTACGTCGACGCTCAACTTGGCCGCATCGTTGCTACGATCCACAAGGACGGCCTCGCGGGCTCGACGACGATCATCGTCACGGCAAAGCACGGCCAGTCGCCGCAGGATCCGAACGAGCTCATCACCGTCAAGGACGGCCCGATCGTCAGCGCGATCAACGCCGCCTGGGCGCAGACGCACCCGAGCAACACGAGCCTGATCGTTGCCGGAACCAACGATGACCTGTGGCAGTCCTACCTGTCGGACAACTCGCAGGCCGCTTGCGACTTCGTCAAGAGCTACCTGTGGAACCACACCGCTGATGGTTTCGACGTCAACAAGAACCCCGTCACCGTCCAGCACTCGGGCCTCGCCCAGATCTGGGCCGGCGCTGAGGCCGCCCACTTCTTCGGCGTCTCGGTCGACAACGGAAAATACCCGGACGTCTTCGGCAAGGTCCAGGTGGGCATCGTCTACGCGAAGCCGACCAAGCTCGCCGAGCACGGAGGTATGAACACCGGCGACCGACACGTCCTGATGGTTGTCAGCGGACCGGGCATACCGGTCAAGGTCGAGTCCACCTCCGTCGAGACCACCCAGGTCGCACCGACGATCCTCGCCCTCCTGGGGCTCAACCCGAACGCGCTGACGGCCGTCCAGATTGAGGGCACGCAGGTCCTTCCGGGCCTACGTGGACGGCACGCTCGACGCTGACCGAGCGCCGGACGTACGCCGGTTAGTTGACCGGCAGCACCAAACAGGCGGCCGGGGCGAATCGCCCCGGCCTCTGCTTTCGACGACACGAAGAAATGCCGTTCACGTACTGTCCTCATTGCTACCTCATGCGACGCTCGGGCATGAACTGGGTCGCCAAGGACGCGTGACGTCGCCTGCATCGCCAGCCCCGACACCATCCTCCGCTGGTACAGGGAACTCGTGGCTCCTCGCTATCCCAGCGGATGCGTGACGCAGCCACCACGGGGGTCGATCAGTCGCTCGGCGTCAGTTTCCGCGCGTGATCGGAATGTCGAAGGTCCCGTTCGTGATGTTCTTCGTGATACCGCCGGCGGCGGTGAGGACGAACGTGAACGTCCCCGTAGCGTTCCCCGCACCGCCACCGGCCCCGGTCGTCGGAATGGCGACGGCGACCTTACAACTCTGCGCCTGATAGGCGGTGGTGCTTCCGTCGGAGTAGGTGATGATCGGGGCGACGGAATCGCTGCATTGATATGTGCCGCCGAGCGGCGGGGTGGCGCCGACCAGGATGCCGATGCTTCTCTCGCCGACCAAGACAAGCTCGGCACCCACGATCTCGATGACGTCCGTGGACGCCGACGTCGTGTAGTCGGCCAGGGCGGTCGGCACGCTGTGCCAGACGCCGTCCTCTTCCCAGACGATCTCGCCCGACGGTGCGCCGGCACCAGCGGATCCCCCGGCTCCCGCACCACCGCCGCCACTCAAGCCGCCCCTTCCTCCGCTTGCCGCCTTGCCGTCGCTGGAGCCGCACCCCACGAACAGGGCGCCGAGCGGCGAAGAGAATGTCAGCATCGCCAACAAAGAGACGAGCCATCGCCGACCCAGGCGGGCCTCCGCCTTGCTCACCATTGTCGCCTTTGCCTTTGCGGTCGCCTCGGTCGTCATCGCTCGCACCTTAACATCTTCGTCGCAGACCGCCGCTGCCGACCGAACGCCGCCCCCTGTCCTTCGCCAACAAGTCATCCGGGCGCCGGGCGGGGCCGATCATGGATGGCAGGCCGAACCTGCTGCTGTGATGCGTGCGCCATCGCCGACGGGCCCCTCGGGTGTGCCAGCACGTCGAGGCGGGCTTGGCGCTCGAGGTCTCTTGGGGGTCGTCCGGGACTTGCGCCGGTCATGTGGTTCAGGCGGCGAGGCGGGCGGTCCAGTCGTTGCCTCCCCCACCCCGGTGGTCTTCATCACGAGTACCTGCGGACGGCCGCGTGATTCGCTTCGGATGGATTTCTGGTAGGACAGGCCATCGCAAAGCGCACCTGACTGACTTCCGCGGTCAGTTCGAGGTTAGCGTGCCGGCGAATATGACGCCCGCGGTGTTGACCGAATAGGTGCACGGTGAGCACTGACCGCCCGTGTAACTGGCGGGCCCGTTCTGGGCGATGATCTCGATGGTGTTGATCCCCGGCATGAGATAGGGCGTTAGATCCAGCGGCGCGGGCACGGTCGTCTGCGCGGCGTAGGCGACGCTCTCGTTGGTTATGCTGCCGACGGTCCCGGCCACCGAGCCGTTGACGATGATCTCGGCAAAGTCGTTCACCATGACCCGGATGCTGCCCGAGGGCTTCGACCCCAGCACGAAAGTCTTCTGGAAGCCGGCGAAGACCAGATCTCCGAGGCCCGAGGCGGACCAATCCTTACGCCAGATCCAGGTCGCGCCCGGCAAGGCGGGCACGGTGCCTGCGTAGACGACCACCGCCGGGCCCAGGGTCGAACCGACGATCCCGTTCATGTCTGCCGCATACGTCGGCCACTCCGTTCCGGAGACAAACGAGACTGGCCCGCCAACGCCGCCGGCGCCGCCAACCCCACCCGAGGTCCCCGCCGCTCCGCCAGCGCCACCGGTCGCCCCCGTTGCGCCTGCACCCCCAAAACCGCCGGTCGAACCAATGGCGCCTGCCGTGCCTGTACCAGCGGAACCACCGGCGGAACCTCCCGCGGCACCGCCTTTGCCCGCCATCCCGCCGGCCGCCGCGCCCGCGTGACCACCCGCGCCCGTGGTCTGGCCGCCGTTGCCGCCCTGGCCCGATTTGCCGCCTTCGGCCTTTCCGCCTCCGCCCCCATTTCCGCCCGTCGCGCCACCTCCTCCGCCGGCACCAGCTCCCCCGCCGGCGCCGCCGCCCGGATGTCCCGCGAGCCCCTCGACGCCACCGGTGCCGCCGACGCCGCCCGCGCCATTGCCGTCGTTTGCGGCATGCCCCGCCGCGCCGCCGCTGCCATAAGCCGCACCACCCATCCCGCCGCCCGCCTGGCCCCCTTTACCGGCGGCTCCCCCCTTCCCGCCCTGCCCGCCCGATTCACCAGGCCCCGAACTGGAAGAACATCCGAAGGCGAACGATACAATACCGAAGCCGCACGCCAGCGCGACATTCACGAATCGAGGTGAGGGTGCACGCATGAGCCGGCATTTAAGTCGATGTCGCCCCGGTCCCCGTCAACAAGAACGTGACATTTTGGCCATCTTTCCGGACGTACTGGGCTGCGAAGGGGCACCCCGTGGGGCTGCCTCAGGGGCAGGTGCTTGTCAGTTGCGGGGCCAGGACGGCGACGTTGCTTTGATAGTGCGAGGGCGTCCTGTACCAAAACCGCGACGACCGAAATTAGCCCCTCCGCGATCCCAGGTAGGCGCACAAGCCGATGAAGCAGCGCGCGGTGGTTGTCGGAGCTGGCCGTTCGGCCTCTTGGACGACGACATCGACAGGCCCGGTCAAGTCGTTCACAGGCTCATGAGTGGACATTCCGGGTGGCGGGTCGTCGAGATCGGCACGCACGGTATCCAGCTTCTTCGGAGCCGCTACGGACCTTGCTGATGAACGTGTGCCAGTTCGAACAGGCCGCACGCGAGGCGTCAGTTGGGGCCTTGGTCGGATCGAGGGGGCAGCCGTGCTGGCAGGCTGCCGGCGTGCAGACATTCGCCGGACAGAGGGTGAGCTGTGCGTTCGGCTGCCCGGCCTCGACGGCATAGAAGTCACCCCCGCCGCGCCTTATCTCGTTTAAGACCTGATAGGCCTGATCGACGTGACCTCGACGGCAGGCATCATTGCCGAGTTCCCCATCCCGACCGCGGCCTGCTATCCGATCGGGATCGCCGCCTCCGCGACGAATGGTGGTGTGGCTGCTGAGCGGCACGAGGCGGCGGGGCACCGCGCGGGCACCGGCGCACGACATCCCCGGCATGAAATCCGTCGAGATTCCGGAATCTATGCAGAGCGGCACAAGGGGGCCCCGCCGCCCTGCGATCGATCGTGTCGCGCGGGTCGTGCTGGGGGGTGACGCCATTGCCCAAGTTGCGATCAGCCCCATATTGGTCCCCATGCCAACAGCTCGTCCCGAAAAACTGAGTGATGCCGAGTTGGCGGTCGCGCTCGCGAAGCTGCCCGATTGGAAGCTCGAGCATGGCAAGTTGCATCGGCAGTACAAGTTCGCGGATTTCGTGGCGGCGTTCCAGTTCATGGCTGGTGCGGCGCTCGTGGCCCAGGGCATGGACCATCATCCCGAGTGGTCCAACGTCTGGAACAAGGTCATCGTCGATCTCGCGACGCATGACGCGGGCGGCGTGACGGCGCTGGACGTGAAGCTGGCTCATTCGATGGAGGAGCTGGCGCACCGACAGCCGAAGGGATGAGTCGCTGGGCGCGGTGAGCATCGCGCTCGGCGGGTCCCGCTTGCCTCGATGGAGCTCGCGGCGCGGGGCCTCACGTCACGAAGCCGGGCAGCGGGCCCGTGTATTGCGCCTTGCTGCCGAGCGATGGCAGCGTGACGCCGAAGATGGGCGTCAGCGCCAACCAGAAGTCGTTGAAGGGCCGGTTCCCGGTCCCGCCGATCGTCCTGAGATCGATCTGCATCGGCAACCCGCCGCCCGTGACCTTCAGGAAGGTGCCGCCCTTGATCCGGGTGTTCTTTCCGCCGAAGACCACGAGGGGCATGTTGAGCTGGCCGTGTTCCCAGCGGTTGGACTCGTCGTTGAGGTACGGCACGACGGTGTTGTCGAGCAGCGTGTTGCCGTCGAGGTCGGTCGCCGCGTCGAAGGCCTGCAGCGCCTGCGACGTCTGTTCGCTGTAGAAACGATCGATGGCGGCGCCCCAGGCGAGGGCTGCTATCCCTTCGGGGGTGGAAGGATCGAAGCCGAGCGATTCGTAATGGGGTGTCGCCGGCCCTGGGAACACCGAAGTCGGGAGCATCGCGCCGTCGAACGTGGTCGGAAACCAGACATTGCTGGTGCCCGACGCCCACATGAACGTCGCCACGCGGACCAGATCGCACAGAAACGCCGCCTTGATGAGCTCGAGCTGGGTTCGCCCGAGGACCTGATGAGGATGGCTGGTGGGATCCCCCGGGACGTAGTAGTCCACGCCGGAGAGCTTCGAGCCGCCAGCGGGGGCCAGCGAGCCCCTCGCTCCGACTCCCGTCTGCGCGAACATGGGGGGCAGCGGCGGGCGGATGCACACGGCCTGGGCTGGCAACGACGCGCGGATGCTGGCCTCGAGATTCTGGATGGCCGAGGCGTGAGCGTCTAGCTTCACCTTCTCCGAAGCGGGAATGAGCGTCCGGAGGCGCGTCAGATCGCTGCGCATGTAGTCGAGCACGCTGAGCTTCTCCGCGAGCAGCGCGGCCGAATCGCTGCCCGCCGGCAGCGCGCCGCCGAAGAGACGCTGGAACGTATTGAGCGGCTGCGTCTCGGGGTAGAGGGGCTGGCGGGCGTAGCTGATGTCGGGGTTCGGGGTCGGCGGCAGATAGGAGAGCACCCGGGGCGCCACCTCGTCGCGATCCGAGCGAATGTCGGCCGCCAGCTGCAACGACCCGAACAGCGTCCGGCTTCCCATGGGGGACCCCGCGCCCCCGAGCACGGGCGAGCGCGCGAGGAGCAACTGATCGATCGAGGGACCGCCCGCCGCGTGGTCCTGCTGGCCGATCTGGCCCAGGGTGGGCACGCCGGTCATGAGCGCGACCATCCCGCCCTCGGCGGTGTTCTGCCCGCCCGAGTTCCCGGTCGGGCCGACGCATATCAGGTTGAGGCCGTCGATCATCACCATCTTCGACTGCAAGGGAGCGAACGGCGCGCTGTCCACCGGGAGCGTGAAACTGGTGGTCGTCGCCGCGGCCGCGGGGCGCCAGAGATCGAGCTCGGTCCCACAGGGGCGCTGGATGACGAGGAACCGGAGCGGCGCGGGCATCCCCTGCGCGCGCGCCTCGATCCCGCGCAGGAGCGGCGCCAGCAAGGCGAAGGAGCCGCCGCAGCCTCGGAGGAACGCGCGGCGCGCGATCCGATAGGCGCTCATTTGGTACCTCCGGCGCGGGCGCGCGCGAAATCGGCGAGCAGGACTTGCTTGAACAGGGCCGCCGCGGTGCCGTCCGACCGCCGGAACGCCGCGCGTAGATCGTTGACCTCGCAGGTATTGCCGGGGGAGATCGCGTCGCCGATGGCGTAGCTGGACATCTTCAGCACGGCGCAATCTGACAGCAGCGAGGCCGTGGCGGGTGCCGATGCGAACGCCTGCGGTCCGGAAAACGATGCCGGCGCGAACACCGACGGCGGCACGAACGTGACCGATGGGTCGACGCTTCTTCCCGCCTCGTCCGTCGTGGTGAACTTTCCGGCCGCGTCGAAGCCTTGCAGCAGCCGCCCATATGGATCAATCTGCGAGTGGCAATCGGCGCACAGCGCGCTCGAGAGCCGCGCGTCGGAACGCGTCGCCTCGCTGTCGCCGGTCGCATCGACTTTAAAGGCCTCGGGGGACGTCAGCGGAACGTCCGGCGGCACGGGTTCCTCACAAAACACGTCGTCGTGGAGCAGCCTGCCCCGAAGAATGAGATTGTTGGTGTCGGCATCGGACGCGGCCCACAGGAAGGCAGGCTGGGTCAAGATCCCCGTGCGCGGCTGTGCCACCGGCCACGTGGCGGCGACGAACGTCGTGGGGAGCGGCTCGGTGAACGGCAAGCCGTAAAGGCTCGCCAGCCGCTGGTTGACGAACACCTTCTGCGACGTCAGGAGATCGGTGACCTTTCCGGCGTTCGTCCACAACACGTCGGCGATGAACTGTCGGCCCGAGGTCAGCACCTCCCCGCCGATTGCCGAGACGTCCTGGTCCGCGGTCGCGAGCGGCGACAGCAGCGCCGGGGCCTTGTCCTTCATGAGCACCGCGTCCAGCCCGAACCAGGTGCCGATCACGTTCGTCAGGTTCGAGCGCGTCGCCGGCAGCGCCAGCAAGCGGTCGACCTGCGCCATGATCCCCGCCTTCGTCGCGAGCCCCGCGTCGCCGGTCGCCGCCGCCGCCGCCAGCAGTCCCGCGTCGGGGGTCGAGCCGAGCAAGAGGAACCCGAGCTGCGTCGCGACCTCGTACGGTGTCAGGGTCGTGTCGGGATAGGCTCCCGTCGCCGCGTCGGCCGTCGCCGGGCCAGGCCCGAGCTCGGTGCGATACAAGAACGACGGCGACAGGATCAACGCCTCGATCATCAAGCCGATGCCGTTGTCGAAGCCCCTGTTTGCGCCCACGGCGTAGACCTTCAACAGATCGGTCACCTCGGCGTCGGCGAGTGGCCGGCGGAGCGTGAGCAGCCCGAATGCGCGCGCGAAGCGGCCCGCGCATGCGTCGTCGGTCTCGCCGGTCATGCACGCGGCGAGCTGCGGGACCCGCGGCGCGATCTGGCCGAGCACTGACTCGGCGCCGCCGTAGAGCGCGAACAGATCCTCGGTGCTGACGACCAGGTCCGGCCCGCCCGTCAAGGAAGGGCGTTCGCTGCCAGGCGCGCCGGTGGTCGTCGGCGCGGCGCCCAGCAGATCTTGCGTCACGTTCGCAAACTGCTGGAAGGACAGTCGCCACAATCGGCGACCGATGGGCGGCAACGGCGCGCAGGCGATGGTGCTCGCGCCGCCATTGCCCCCCCCGACGCCTGCGCCCTGTCCGGCCGCACCTCCGGTCCCGCCGCCGCCGCCGCCGCCGCCGCTGCCCGGCCTACCCGCCCCACCGTTTCCCGCGCCGCCAGTCACCCCACCGTTGCCGGGGACCAGCGCGCCACCGGTCCCGCTGGAGGCGGACGCCGCGCCGCCGATCCCCGCGGTTCCTGGCTTGCCCGCCGCTCCCGCCCGCCCCCCGGTTCCCGGGCCCTGCGCGCTCCCGGAGCCGCAGGCAGCGGCCAGCAACGAAAGGAGCGCTAGGGCTACGCGGCGGGGGGGACCGAGCATTGGCCTGGCTGGAAACAATAACTCATTTCTGGTCGAGCGTCCGGGCTTCACCGCGTCACCCAGTGGGCGGCGGCCTGGCGACACGATGGCTCGCATCCGGGCCCGCCTGGGTGCGCGACCTGATAGACCGGCGTGACAAATTGCTCGAAGACCGGCTGTCCGTCGACGGATTCAGTGATCCCGACCGACTTGGGCGTCCCCATCACCGTGATCGACTCCTCGAGCTTTCCTGACGCTTGCGGTCTGAGGATGACGGCGAGCCCGGGCTGACACGTGCCGAGAATGCTCCCGTCCGCGCTCGCCACTTTGGGTGGGAGCTCGAACGCGCATCCGAGCTCGGTGCCGTCCAGCGTGATGTCGATCCTGTGGACTCCCTTGCGCATGGACGCGGAGGCGACCGTGACGTTCGCCGTGAACCGGTCTTCACAAGCCGCTTGCGCGCAGGCCGGCTTCGCGGCGCCCGAGTTGCGACGGCACGCGAATGGCGCGACCCCGGCCACCGACAGGACGACGACACCCGCCAGAATGCCCGCCGGGCGCGCCCAGCCGTCCCGCATCCGAAACATGGATTCCGCTTCTATCATGGCGCGCCGCCGAGCGCCGCGGCGGTCACGGTCAAGTTCGCAACGGGCCGGCCGATGATCGTCGGGAGGTAGCGGGCTGCGGCAGTGACCCTCGCCTCGTCGCATCGGTCCTGGTCGAACATGCTAAAGTTTTTTCATAATCACATCTTTCGCAGAGGACCACCCTTGATAGCCCTATCTCGCGCCCCCCTTCTCGCCTCGCTCGCCGGATCGATTGCATTCTTTTCACTCGGCTGCTCGTTCGACAAGGCGTCCGAGAAGACCATCTTCCCCGACGGCGGCCCGATCATCGGGAGCCTGGATCTGGGGGGCGGCGGGAACCTGACTTCGGACTCCGCGGTGGGAGGGGTGGCGCCAGACGTCGCCTTCAAGCCCGCCGACGTCGGGGGCTACGCCCTCGGCGAACCCCTCGCCTCGACGGGCGCGACGAACGGGCTCAACAGCGCGAGCGGGTGCGATTTCCTCACCGGCGTCGTCAGGGACTTCAAGGGCAAGAACGAGCCCGGGGGCGATCCGGACTTCGAGGCCTTCTCCGGGCAAGGCGCGACCGTCGGTCTCGTGGCCGCGCAGCTGGGCGCGGACAAGAAGCCCGTCTATGCCTCGCAGTGCGAGACCGGCGCCACCTCCGCCACGTGCCCCTATGGTCAGCAGACGACCACCAAGGCCAACTACGACGAGTGGTACCGGGACACCGACGGCGTCAACAAGCCGTACGTCCTCTACCTCCAGTTCGCCTCCAACGGCGGCGTCTCGACGTTCAACAGCTCCAACTTCTTCCCGCTGGATGGTTTTGGCTGGGGGAACTCGGGCACGGGGGGCGACGGGAAGCAGCACGACTTCGGGTTCACCACCGAGGTGCACACCAGCTTCGCGTACGCCGGCGGCGAGCACTTCACGTTCACCGGTGACGACGACCTGTGGGTGTTCATCAACGGCAAGCTGGCGATCGACCTGGGGGGCCTGCACAGCCAGCTGAGCTCGACGATCGATCTCGACGCCCAGGCCGCCAAGCTGGGGATCGTGAAGGGCCAGACGTACCCGATGGACCTGTTCCACGCCGAGCGCCACACCACCGCCTCAGATTTCCGGGTGGACACGAACTTCGTGTTCACCAACTGCGGCTTCATCATTCCCTAGTGCACCCCTATTTGCAGCCCGCGCCGTCTGCCAGCACCAGTACCGCCAGGCCGGCAGGGGCGGTGTCGGCCCGCCATGCCACCCCCAAGCCCACGCCCTTGACGGCAGGGTTCGACAGCAACGCGACGTCTTCCAGATCGGCGAGCTCGTAGATCTCCAGCCACTCGGCGCACGCCTTGCTACGCACCACGCCCCGCCGCCGGTCCTCGCGCACGAGGGCCGCCTCGGCGAGATCCATGGCCTGTCCCTTGGACCCCGCCGCGCCGGAGGCGAACGCACGGGTGCCCGCCTCCGCCGCGGCCGTCAGCACCGGATCCGTCGCCGCGGGTGGGACGCGCCGCCGCGCCCGCAGCGACGCGATCGCGGCGGTCACGTCCGCGGCGGTCAGGCGCGACGGATCGCTCCGGCGCAGGAACACCAGCGTCGCCACCAGCGGCGGCTCCGTGTTCGTTGCGACCACCCCCACGCCCACATGAGTGAAGCGTGGATCGAGCATGTTCGCCCGGTGGCCCGGGCTGTCCATCAGGCCCTGATGCGCGGCCTCGGGGGACTCCCCCTGCGATACGTTCTCCCCGACCATCGACGCGGCGATGCCTGCGCGCCGCACGCGGTCCGCGACCGTGCCCGTCGTGGGCGACACGTGGCCGAAGAAGTGGCCCCTCACCATCTCGTCGCAGTAGGCGCGCGCGATGGTCGCGAGCTGCGGATCGAACACCAGCGGAGCAAGCCCGGCGTCTCGGCGCGCGCCGTTGAGCAGAGCGAACATTCGCTCCGCGGCCCCCGCGCCGGTTGCCCCGGCACCCGCGGCGGCGTCGTCAGCCCGCGGTTCATCGACGCCCACGTAGACCGGTGCGTTCGCCAGCACCACCGGCCCGCTCGGGCCATCCCCCATCACCTCGACCCGGTAGATGCCCGTCGAGGACAAGGGCAGCGACACGTCGAGGTCACGCCCGGCCAGCGCCGTCCGGGTGACAGCGCCCGCGGGTGGCGTGAGATAGACCTCACCGCGCGCGAACCGCCGCCCTATCGCCCCCCGCAGGCGCAACACCTCACCGGGGCGGGGCTCGCGGGCAAAGGGCTCGAGCGTCAGCTCGACGGCCGCGAACACCACGACGGCGGTCTGTCCTTCGGGCGACAGCCAAACGCCGTACCGGTTGACGATCGCGTTCCGCGGTAGCTGCGCGAGCACGTCGGGCCAGGCCCCCGGGACCTCGGCGCCCAGCGGAAACACCGACGCCGCATGGAGCTGGCCCAGGAATCCCAGGCGCTCGGCGGCCCGTTCGGACTGGGCGGACGTCGGGTGGCGCCCCGCGCTGATCTCGCCGAAGTACCAACCGCCGAGCCTGGCCAGGGTGGAAAGCGCCCTGGGCTCGTCGCCGCGGGACCGCAAGCCCTCCGCGACGGCACGCGCGAGCGCCTCGGCCGAGGCGCCGCCGAGAACGCCACTGCCTGCAGGATCGGTCGCGTACCACGCGGCGATGCTGTCCTCGAGGGCGGCCGTGCTGGCAGGAAGGACCGTGGGCCCCCTCGCAGGCCCCGACGCCAGGCAGCCGGCGACGAGCAGGCACAGCGCACAAGGCAAGCGTCGCACGCCGACGATGGTTGCGTAGCTCCCGGGCAGGTGCAAGCCGCTCTTGCCGGATACCCCACCGTCGCTGGTGCGGCGCGCGCGGCCGACCAGCGGAAACTCGGAAATTTTTCCGACTGCCGCTTGTTGCCTTCGGAGGGGCTCTTACATTGGTCGTCGATGCGACCCGTTTGGCCCGGAAAACCCAATCCTCGTGGCGCGACCTTCGACGGACACGGCGTCAACTTCGCCATCTATTCCCGGGTGGCGACCCGGGTCGAGGTGTGCCTGTACGATCCCTCGGCACCCGGGACCGAAACGGACAGGTTCGACCTTCCCGAGACCTCCGGATACACCTTCCACGGTTACGTCCCCGAGCTCCGCCCCGGGACGCTCTACGGCCTTCGCGTTCACGGGCCCTACGCGCCCGAACGGGGACATCGCTGCAATCCGAACAAGCTGCTCATCGATCCTTACGCCAAGGCGCTGTGGGGGAGCATCGACTGGAAGCAGCCCGTGCAAGGTTACCGCCCCAACGACGAGCTCGCCGATCTTTCGCTCGACCAACGCGACGACGCGTCCGGCGTTCCCAAGGCGGTGATCGTCGACCCGTCGTTCGACTGGGGCAACGACGCGCCACCGGATGTGCCCTGGCGCAAGACCGTCATCTACGAGGCGCACGTCCGCGGCCTGACGAAGCTTCACCCCGAGGTCCCGGAGGCCCTGCGGGGCACTTACGCCGGCCTCGGCCATCCTGCTGTCGTCGGCTACCTGAAAGACCTCGGCGTGACCGCGGTCCAGCTCATGCCGGTGCACGCCTGCGCGAACGACGGCTTCCTCGAGGACCGCTCGCTGCGAAACTACTGGCGCTACAACACGCTCGCGTTCTTCGCGCCCGATCGAGACCTCGCCAGCGACCGCACGGCCGGCGGGCAGGTGCGGGAGTGGAAGGCGATGGTCAAGGCGCTCCACGCCGAGGGCCTCGAGGTGATCCTGGACGTCGTCTACAACCACACCGCCGAGGGCAACCACCTCGGCCCCACCCTCAGCTTCCGCGGCATCGACAACGCCACCTACTACTGGCTCATGCCCGACCGGCGGTACTACCTCGACTTCACCGGCACGGGCAACAGCCTCAACGCCTCCTCGCCGGAGGCGGCCCGCCTCATCGTCGATTCGCTCCGCTACTGGGTGACCGAGATGCACGTCGACGGCTTCCGCTTCGATCTGGCGAACACCCTCGGCCGCCTCGGGGCGGGACAGTTCGCCCCGGACGCCCCCATCTTTCAGATCATCGCGCAGGACCCCGTGCTGTCGCGCGTGAAGCTGATCGCCGAGCCATGGGATTGGGGCCTCGGGGGCTACCAGGTCGGCAACTTCCCCGCGCCCTTTCGCGAGTGGAACGGCAAGTACCGGGACGCCATTCGCCGCTACTGGAAGGGCGACGAGAACCTGGCGTCGGAGGTGGGTTACCGCCTGAGCGGCTCGGCCGATCTCTATCTGGGAGATCGACGCGAGCCTCAGGCCAGCATCAACTTCGTCACGGCCCACGACGGCTTCACGCTGCACGACCTCGTCACCTACGGCAGCAAGCACAACGACCTCAACGGCGAGGGCAACCGCGACGGCGCGGACGACAATCAATCGTGGAATCACGGCGTCGAGGGCGAAACCGACGATGCCGCGGTGATCGCCTTGCGAGAGCGCCAAAAGCGAAATCTGCTCGCCACGCTGTTCCTCTCGCAGGGCGTCCCCATGTTGCTCGCCGGAGACGAGAGGGGCCGCACCCAGCGCGGCAACAACAATGCGTATTGCCAGGACAACGAGATCTCGTGGGTGGACTGGACGCTGGATGACCGGCGTCGCACGCTCGTCGACTTCACGCGGAGGCTGATCCGGCTTCGCCACGGCCACCCGGTCCTGCAGCGGACCCGCTTCCTGGTGGGGGACTATGTGTGGGACTCGACGGCGAAGGACGTGGCCTGGCTGCGGCCCGACGGCGAGGAGATGAACCCCGAGGACTGGCAGCGCCCCTGGATCTCGTCGCTGGGGGTCATGCTGGGCGGCGACGCGCTTCACACCCTCGACGAACGAGGGGCGCGGCTGCTCGACGACGGCGTGCTCGTGCTGATGAACGCCCACGACGAGCCGGTGACGTTTCGCCTGCCCGGGCGAGACTCGGCTGGGGGACAGTGGCTCGTGGAGCTCGACACCGCGGATCCCGGGAAGGCCGCCGACGCGCCCTGCGCGGGCGAATACCAGGTCACGGGTCGCGCGCTGGTGGTCCTGCGCCAACCCCTCGAGGCCCAGGTCGCCCGGGCCGCCGCCGAAGCGCCCGCGCGCGCGGCGAAGCGCGAGGCCCAGCGGCGGCGGCGGCGCGCGGGGGTCACCATCCCGCTCTTCTCCATCCGCACGCCGTCGGGCTGGGGCATCGGCGAGATCCCGGATCTTGCTCGCTTCGCGACCTGGGCGGCGAAGGCGGGCTTCTCCGTGCTGCAGTTCCTGCCGGTCAACGAGGTCGGCGGCGCCGACGCGAGCCCCTACTCCGCGAGCTCGGCCTTCGCGCTCGATCCCGTCTACCTGTCGCTGGATGAGAGCGAGGATTTCCAGGCGGCGGGAGGCCGCGACGCGCTTCCCAAGGACGCGCAAGACCGCCTGGCCTCAGCCAACGGAGCCCCCGTGGTCGACTGGGGGGGCGTGCGCCAGCTCAAGCAGATCGCGCTCGCGCTCACGTTCGAGCGTTTCATGCGCGACGAATGGAAGCCCCAGACCGCGCGCGCACAGCAACTGATCGCGTTCATGAGCGCGAATCGCGGCTGGCTCGAAGACTACGCGCTGTTTCGGGCAGCCCACGACAAGCACGGCGTCCGCTGGCTGGAGTGGCCCGCGGGCGTGCGCGACCGCGACCCCGGTGCCCTCGCGGAGCTGCGGCAAGACGCGGGTGACGCCATCTTGCGCGTGAAGTGGACGCAGTGGCAGCTCGATCGGCAGTGGCGCCAGGCACGCCTGCAGGCCAGCCGCGCCGGCGTGGAGTTGATGGGGGATCTCCCCTTCGTCGTCGGCGTGGACTCGGCCGACGTGTGGGCCCGGCCCTGGCTGTTTCGAACGGATGTGCACGTGGGTTCGCCGCCCGACGAGGCATCGCCGGACGGCCAAGACTGGGGTCTGCCGCTCTATGACTGGACCGCCTTGGCGCGGGATCGCTATGGCTGGATCCGCGAGCGCGCGGCCCGCGCCGGCCAGCTGTTCTCGCTCTATCGCATCGATCACGCGATTGGCTTCTACCGGACGTTCTACCGCTCCGCGGACGGAAAGCTGAAGGGCTTCTCGCCCGCCGAGGAGCACGACCAGCTTCGCCTGGGCGAGACCCTCATGCGCTTGATGGGACAGTTCGGCGAGGTGGTCGCCGAGGATCTGGGGCCCGTCCCGCCCATCCTGAGACCCTCCCTCGAGCGCGCCGGCGTGCCCGGTTACCGGGTGCTGCGCTGGGAGAAGGAGGGCGACAAGTACCGCGATCCTTCGTCCTGGCCAGAGTCCTCGGTCGCCACGAACGCCACCCACGACACCGACACCACCGCGGCGTGGTACGACGGCCTGCCCGCCGATGCCCGGGAGCGTCTGCGCGAGCTCCCCGGCATGAAGGCGCTCGACGTGGGGAGACCCTTCGACGAAGGCGCGCGGGATCTCATCCTGCGGCTGATCTATTCAGCGCCGTCCACCCTCTCCATCGTCCCGTTCCAAGACGCCCTCGGCGCCAGACAGCGCATCAACACGCCGGGCACGGTGGGCCAGGCCAACTGGAGCTTCCGTGCCGAACAGACGGTCGATGACCTGCTCGCCGACGGCGCCACGATCGAGAGGCTCGCGAAGCTGGCCGCCGAAACCGGGCGAAGCCGCGCGCGGTGAACGCACCACGTCGACAGGGAGCAGCGCTTGCGGGACCCGTGCGCTCGTGACGCGGTCCGCCTCGTCCTCCGGATCTTCTCCCGCTCCAGGCGTTGGGGACACTACGTTTGCTGGCTTCAAAGTGCGGATTTCGCGGGTATTCTTGGCCCGAAAGGAGGCCGGCGCGCCACTGAACCCCGTCACGAAACCGAGCCTTTCTTTGGCCTAATCACGCGCTCCGCGAACTTTTTCGGTGTAACCTCCGCGCGTTCCCCCAAACCCCAGTCGGAGTGTTTTAAATGCGGCAGTCCCCGGTTTTTTCGCTTCACGTGGCCCTTGCCCTCACCTTCGCGTGCGCCTCATTCGGATGTCGTCCAGCAGCCTCGTCTGCCGACGGCGGTGACAATGGGACAGGCGGCTCGGGCTCGGGATCGAGCGGGAACAGCGGCACCGGCAATTCGTCGGGCTCGAGCACGGGAGGCAAGAGCGGCACTGGCGGCAACGGACCAGGGACCGGCACGGGCGGCAACGGGACCAGCACCGGCACGGGCGGCAACGGGACCGGCACCGGCACGGGCGGCAACGGGACCAGCACCGGCACGGGCGGCAACGGGACCAGCACCGGCACGGGCGGCAACGGGACCGGCTCGGGCGGCAATGGGACGGGCTCGGGTGGCAACGGCAGCGGAGGCGGATCGGGCATGAAGATGGCGTGCACGGACACGACGCCGCCCACCGACCCGAAGATGCCTGGCTACTCGGCCGCCCAGCACACCATGTACAACAACATGGCCAACTCCGTGTTGCTGAATATGTCAGTGGCGGAAAAAGCCGATCAAATGCGCGGGATACCGCAGCCGCCCACGACGTCGCCGACCTACTATGACGACGTCTTCAGGCAACCCGACAACACGATGCACTCGATCAAGGGCTTCCGGTTCCGCGACGGCCCCCGCGGCGTCAACCTCGACGCCCCGATCTACGGCGGCGGCTCGAAGGGTCGCTCGACGGTGTTCCCGGTCGCCGCCGCCCGCGGGGCCACGTTCGACGTGGACCTCGAATACCAGATCGGTCAGGCCATGGGCGACGAGATGGTCGCGGCTGGCCAGACGATGTTGCTGGCGCCCACGACCAACATCCTGCGCCATCCGCTGTGGGGACGATCGCAGGAGACTTACGGCGAAGATGTCTTCCTGCTCGGCCGCATGGGGACCGCGTCGGTCGCCGGCATCCAGGAGTACGTCCCCGGCTGCGCCAAGCACTATGCCGCCAACAACATCGAAAACTCTCGTGCCATGAAGACCGCGGCCATGGACGAGCGGACCTTCCGCGAGATCTACGCGCGTCACTTCGAGATGATGATCAAGGACGGCGGCGTCGCCTGCGTCATGGGGGCGTATAACCCCGTGGCGGTCACCGGGAAGCCGGCCGCGAGCTCGACGCAGAACAAGTTCATGTTGACCGACGTGCTCCGCACGGACTTCGGCTTCCAGGGCTTCACCATCACCGACTGGTGGGCGCTGTCGGGGAACAACGGGGCGCAGACCGGAACCGCCACGACCGCAGCGGCAGGCGTCAATGCAGGCACGGACATGGAGCTGCCGATGAGCATCAACTACAAGTTGATCGAGAGCATCGTCGGCACCACCATCACCCAGGCGCAGGTCGACGCCGCGGCAAAGCGAGTCCTCGAACAGAAGTACCGGTTCAACCTGGTCACCGGAACCGGACTCAAGTCGTCGTCCTCGACATATAGCGGCGGCTCGATCTTCAATCAGACGCACATCGATCTCGCAGAGAAGACCGCGCGCGAGTCGATGGTCCTGCTGCAGAACAAGAACAACGCCCTGCCGCTGAAGAAGATGGGCAAGATCGCGGTGGTCGGCACCAAGGAAGACTACTTCGGGACCGCGAACGGCCAGGGCCAGGTTTCAGGGGGCATCAACAACCGGGCCGACGACATCAACAACGGTACCATCGACTTCCCGAACGGCGTCCGCGTGGGCGACGTGGGCAGCAGCCGCGTGGACTTCGATCCGGCGAAGGCGATCAGCCCCTGCAAGGGCATCCAGATGGCGGTGGGCTCGTCGGCCACGGTCACCTGCGGCAACGCCGCCGCGACGGCGTCCGGCGCCGACGCCATCGTCGTCATCGCGGGAATGACGCCTTACGACGAGGGCGAGGAGTACAACGGCAGCGGCGACAGGTCGGTGCTGGATCTCAACGGCAAGCTGAACAGTGGCATGCAGAACAACCTGATCATGCAGGTGGCGACGATGAACCCGGGAAAGCCGGTGATCGTCGTGCTCGAGGGCGGCGGCGCCATCAACGTCATGCCCTGGAAGGACATGGTGTCGGGCATCGTCATGGCGTGGTACCCCGGCATGGTGGGCGGCCAGGCCATCGGCGAGCTGCTCTTCGGGGACCAGAACTTCACAGGCAAGCTGCCGGTCACCTGGCCGAGCGACGTCAACCAGTTCCCGACGTTCAACGGCGGCGGGACGACGCAGATGGACTACTACCTCGGGTACCGCTACTTCGAGAACAAGGGGACCAAGCCGCTTTATCCCTTCGGGTACGGCCTCAGCTACTCGGGGCAGTTCCAGTACGCCAATCTGCAGGTGCCGTGCAGCAGCGCGAAGGCGCCCTCTGGCACGAACCCGGGCAGCATCGTGAACGTCACCGTCGACGTCACGAACAGCGGCACGGTGAACGGCACCGAGGTCGTATTCCTCTTCACGTCATCCGCTGAGGTGTCGAAGCAGCTGAAGGGCTTCGCGCGGGTCGACGTCGCGGCAGGGAAGACCGCGACGGCCACCATCCCGTTGCGCATCGCCGACCTGAAGTACTGGGACAGTGGCAGCAGCAGCTGGAAGTATCCGGCCGGACCCGTCACGGTGATGGTGGGGCGCAGCTCCGCCGGCACCGACGACACGAAGAACGACCTGATGTTGACGGACACCCTCACCATCAACTGACCCACGCTCGGCGCATGGTGGGTACTGCGGGGAAGCGGGGTGCCCGGGCGGCTATTGGCGCAGGCCCCCCCCAGGGACGAGCAACTCGGGGTGCGTCCTGGCCGTGAAGTGAACCGACACCCATTCGAGGCCTTGCCTTTTTCCGCGGGATAGGCGAAAGCACCAAACGCGCGATCCCCCAGTCCGTCCCGGAGGCGACCGACAGACATGACGATGAACAGCCAGAAGCCTGTCCCGCGATCGATGGTGTTGCTGCTTTCCTTGGCGTTTCTGGGGCCGGTGATGGGCACCGGATACGCCACCGCTGCCACCAAGGGTCACGCCAAGAAGTCGAAGGAGAAGAGGTCGAGGTCCGAGTCGGACACGTCGAGCTCGTCTTCGTCGGAGCCCGGTTCGCTATCCTCGGCCGCGCTGACCACGAGCACCACGGCGGCCCCGACCGCGACGTCAGAAGGGCTGGTGGCCGCCAGCAACACCACCACGCTCGCCGCGAGCGGCTCCCCCGCGCTCAAGCCCGTGAGCGAGACCTCTGCCTCGTCGGACGCGGTCCCAGGGGCGCCCGCGTCGGCCCCCGCGAACGAGTCCGAGACGCCGACGCCCCCTGGCAGCGACGCACCGGCTGCATCCCCGGTGCCTCCGGGGTCGGTCTTCTACGTCGAGCACCTCGGCGCCGAGGCGTACCCCGGCAACAAGCGAGGCATCTATGGCGGCTCGCTGTGGCTCGAGCCCTCGTTTCACGGCCTGCAGTGGCCGTACATGCCGCGCACGGGGCTCGGCCTCTCGGGCTCGGCGTGGGTCGACACGGGGTACGAGCAGATCATCCGCGGCCACAGCCCCATGGTGTCGGCGGACACGAAAGAGTGGGTGCAGCAAGCGCGCGCGGTCTTGCGCGCCACGCCGACGTACTCCGACGGAAAGTTCTTCGTCCAGGGCCAGATGGAGGTGGTTGGAAACAGCGATCAGATCCACTCCCAGAGCGACGCCGGCGCGGGGATCGTCGACATCGACGATCTGTGGCTCCGCGTCGGCTCCTGGAACTCCTGGGACGTCAAGGTGGGCCGCTACGAGGGCTGGGAGATGTACCACACGGGGATGGGCCTCGACATCAACACGATCGAACGCCGGGGCGCCACCCAGAACGGGTTCGGCTCGGCGACGTTCGAGCGGCCGGACTACTACGGCGCCACGTACTTGCACGATCGGCCCTCCCAGCAGGCGGTCGGCAACGTCGCCCTGCACCTTTACCCCACGCCGTTCTTCCGCGTCGAGTTGCTCGGGCAGCTGGGCGCGGACGCGGTCGCGACGAACTCGGGCTCGAACACCCTGGGGGGACGGCCCGCCGCGATCCTCGACCTGGGCTTGGTCAAGGTGAAGGTGGGCGGCGAGTACCTGAAGCAGACCCACAGCGACTCGTACATCACCTCCATCCTCGACATGAACGGCAACTCCACGCAGGCCAAGAGCGACAGCAAGTTCTCGATCGTCCGCAAGGGAGTGGGTGGCTCGCTGCAATTCGTCTTCGATCCGACCATCGAGTTTGGTGTCAGCGGCGGCATCGGGTGGGTGAATTCGAACCCCACCGACACTGGAGCGCCGAGCGCCACCGGGACGTACAAGACCACCAGCGTGGGCGGCTTCGCCAACCTCGGGCTGGGCTCGTTGCTGTCGCCGAACCTCCGCGATCTCATCTTCGGCGCTGGCGTCGACTGGACCACGCAGACCGACGACAACCGCGACAACAACGGGAAGGTCGACTACACGGCCAACCTTCAGGCCTTCGGCGCCCTTCAGTACCTGGTGGCGCACCAGCTCTTCGTGAAGGCGGTCATCGCCTACGCGCGCTCCGACTTCGACCTCGCCCAGATCGGCGGCGGCGGCGGCGGCACCTGGAGCAACGACATGTGGAGCGCGCGCCTCCGTCTGATGTACCTGTTCTGACGCGCCCGCGGCCGACGCGGGTCGGCCGATAAACGGGCCCCGGCCACCGAGGCCCCGGCCAATCGGGCGCTTCGCGCCGTCTGCTAGAGTTGGCCTCGATCGGAGGTGGGCCCATGCGCGAACCGGCGAAGTCTTGCGTCATCTGCGGCGGCGCGCTGCAGGCCGCGGAGATTCTGTACACGGAGGGCGGGGAGATCTCCTGCGAGGCCTGCTTCGCCGCCGACGGGGCGCGCCACGGCGACCGTGGCCGAGGAGCAGGGGCGCTTGCTGGCCCCCGCACCTGGCAGGCGGCGCTCGCGGAGAGAGCGCGCGCGAGCCAGCGGCGGCGGATCGTCCACGGCATCGTCTTCGCGTGGATGGTCGCGGGCTTCTTCGTGGCCTGGCGGCTGCACACCAGGCTGACCATCGCGACCATCGACACGCCCGCGGCGACGGCCGCCGTGTCGGCCGAGCTACGGGTCCGGGGTCATGTGGTCGCCGAGGGGCTCCATCGGCCTTTGTGGCTCGTGGCCGAGGCCTCCGGGAGGTGCCCGAGCGCTCCGTTCTTCGCGACACGCGTGGTCGCCGGGCAGGACGGAACCTGGGAGGCGCCGGTGCGGCTCGACGGCCATCGCGGGCAGACGTTCCTGATGACGCTCGTCGCCGCGGACGAGCTCGCGGACGCCGCGCTCGAGCGCGGCGTCACGAACATCGGGAGCAGGCGCCGCGGAATGGCCGGGAGCGCAGTCCTCGCCTCGAGAGAGGTCATGCTCGGCGAGGAAACGTCACTCGCGTCGCGATCATCGTCCCCGCGGGGCGAGCCGTAGCCGTTGCTTGGCCCCTAGCTAAGCTAGGACAGCTGCGCTTTCGCCTCGACGGTACACCGACACGACGTACACTCTCCGGATATGAAGGCGGACAAATCCGAGGTGGCAGCAGCGGCGGCCCGGCTCGCCGGAGCCGACGCCCCCACCGTGCTGCGCTGGGCGCTCGATCGGTTCAGCAGGCGCTTGGCGATCGCGTCGTCGTTCTCGATCGAGGATTGCGTGGTCATCGACCTCGCGCACAAGGTCGATCCTGGCGTTCGGGTGTTCGCGCTCGACACGGGCCGGCTTCCCGACGAAACGTACATGGCGGCCGAGCGTGTGCGCGCCAAGTACGACGTGGAGATCGAGTGGCAATTTCCGGCCCGTGAGGCCGTCGAGCGCCTCGAGCGAACGAAGGGTCTCTACAGTTTCCGCGATTCCCTGGACAACCGCCACGAGTGCTGCGGCATTCGCAAGGTCGAGCCGCTCGGGCGCGTGCTCGGCGAGGTGGACGCATGGGTGACGGGGCTGCGCCGCGAGCAGTCTGTCACGCGCACGGACACGCCCGAGATCGAGCTCGACGCCGAGCACGGCGGCATCTGCAAGCTGAACCCGATCGTCACCTGGACAGCGGCCCAGGTGCGCGCTTACGCGGACGAGCACCGCGTGCCCATCCACGCGCTGCACGACCGCGGCTATCCGTCGATCGGGTGCGCGCCCTGCACCCGCGCCGTGGCCCCGGGCGAGCACCCGCGAGCCGGGCGCTGGTGGTGGGAGAATCCCGAGAACAAAGAGTGCGGGCTCCATCCCGCACGATGAAAGCAGCAAGGCTGCGCCTCGCAAGGCTTTCGCCTCCGGCGATCGCGTAGCCAATCCGAGCACCCGGAGGTCCAGCTTTACTCCACCCCACGCAGGCGGACCTGCGTGGGGACCCCGGTTGCTGGACCGGCCCCGCCGTCGAGCCAACTCACCGGGGGTCTCGCAGGGGGCCTTCGACGGCGGTGCACTTAGCTCGGGTTCTTCAGCCAGCGGTCGAGCATTTCGATCTGCCAATCCGCCAGCCGCGCCGCGGGCGGGGGCGGCATCTTGCCGCTGCGCGCATCCGCCGTGGCGCCCGGCAGCAGATCGCTGCCCTTCATGAAGGTGACGACGCCGGCCGCGCTGGCGGCGTCGAAGGTCGCATAGTCGAAGCTCACCGCCGACGCCCCGCCGAGATAGCCGGGATCGCCGCCGCCGGGGCTGTGGCAGCGCACGCAGCGCGCCACGAGGAGGGGACGAATGTCGTCTTCCCACGTGGGGTCGGCGGGCACGTTGGCCCCGCACCCGGCGCCGAGGGCGGTCAGCCACAGCACTCCGACCAGCAGCCGCGTCGAAAAACTCTTCACGAACATTCTCCTCGGAGGCAGGTCGCGATCGCCGCCCCCGGGAGGAGGGCTACATCGGGTTCTTCTGCCAGCGCTGCAGGGTCTCGATCTGCCAATCCGCGAGCTTCTCGGACGGTGGGGGCGGCATGAATCCAATGCCGGCAGGCGAGCCCGCGATCTTTCCCGCGACGGCGTCGCCCACCATCTTCACGTAGACCAGGTCCGCGCCGGCGAAGTCGCTGAAATTGGCGTGATCGAAGTTGCCGAAGGCGTTCGGCGTCTTACCGGGATCGTTGGCCACCGGATTCTGGTGGCATCGAATGCACCGGGCGACCAAGATGGGCCGAACGTCCTCGACCCAGTTGGGATTCGAGGGGACGCTGGCGCCGCATCCGGCGCCGACAGCGGACGTCACCACCAGGCCAGTCAGGAGGAGGAGCATGCGCGAGGTCGTCATGGCGTCGTCGTCCTCACAGGTAATAGTGAAGCTGTAGCATGCCGAGCGAGTCGGCGGGGCCGTCGGCGAGGCCGGTGCCGTTCATCTGATAGCGCCCGAGCAGGATGATCTCGCAGTGCGCCCACAGGAAGTAGTTGACCTGCAGGTCCACCGCGGTGTGCGCCGTGCTCGAGATTCGCAGATCCTCCTGGTACCGCTCCAGCCCCAGCGAAGCCATCACGCCCTTCACGGGGAAGAACGTCGGACCCAAGTAGCCCACCATCTGATTCGAACCGTTGCCGCCGGTCGTGCTGCGTCGCTGTAGATCGAGCTCGCCCATGAACAAGATACGCGGCCGGTCCAGCCAGAGCTTACCGACGGCGCCGCCCTGAATCAGGGTCTGATCCTTGTTGAGCGAGACGCGGGCTTGCAGGGCCAGCGCCGCCATCGAGTTGAAGCGCCGCTCGCCGTACGCCGCGGCACCCGAGCCGGTCGCGGTGCTGCGCAGGGGCAGCGGCAGGCTGTTCGGCGGCGGCGTGAACCCGGTGACGTGAAGCTCCCAGTCCTCGGCGAGATAGCCGCCCGAGACGTTGTAGGTCTCCTCGTAGAGGTTGAAGCCGGTGACGCTGCGAATGTAGTAGATGTGCTCGGCCACCCGCAGGCCGTACGGCGCGTAGAAACGGCCGGCGCGAACATAGGCGCCCGTCGCGCTCGGCTTCCACATGACGTAGTGCTCGCGGGAGATCACGGACTCGAGGTGCGCGGCCATGCTGTCCGAGCCGGTTCCGGGCCGCGTCGTCCCGCGGAACCCACCCGCGACGTAGACCGAGATGCCCGAGTCGCCGAAGCCGACGCGCGCATAGCCGTCGGCCTGCATCGGAAAGACCGCCACCTCGGGAGGGCCCGAGCTGCCCGCCTCGTTGCGGATGGCCGCCGCGCGGAAGTCGCCTCCGAGCGCCAGCCAGGCGGGCGGTGTCCACAGACCGTGAAGGAAGGCTCCGTCGCCGCCGCGGCTGATGGTGTCCGCGCCTTCGTCCCGCCCCCACGAGGTCAACAGCCCGAAGCCCGCCGGCGCGTAGTGGCACTGCGCGCAGCGCTGCGTCCCCGAGCTGAACTGGAACTGGGGATAGGCGTTCGCCTCGCGCGCGCCGCTAGAAAACGCGACGACGAAGGCGGCGACACCGACCGCGACGAGGACCAGCGACGAACGCGAGCTCAAGGCGTCCCCGCCGGCTTCGAGCCCGGGCCATCCCACGCGGCCCCGTTCGTAATCCAGCGTTCGATCAATTGAATGTCGGCCTCCGGCAAGGGAAAGTCGGGCGGCATCCGCAGGTTTCCCGCGCCGCGAAGCAGCCCCACGAGCGCGGAGCTATCCGGGTTCTGGGGGATGACGAAGTGTCGACTGAGGAGCTGCTGATACCCGTCCGCGACGGTGTCGAGGACGACGCCCGAGCGTTCCGCCAGCTGCGAATGGCAGTTCGCGGTGGCGCAGCTCGGCTGGATGATGACGGGCGAGATGTAGGACCACTTCTCGGGCCGCGAGTCGGCGGTGGAGCCGCATCCGGAGAGCGCCGCGGAGAAGCACAGGAAGACCCCGGCGGATCCAACAAGAAAGGACATGGGGGCCTTGCTCATCGACGGGGGATTATCTCCAAAGGGGGAAATCTCTCAACCAGAAGTTTCGAAAACCAGATCGTCGCACCGTCGGGAGAAGACCCGATGGCGCCGGGCTCGACGTTGAGGTCGAGGCGCAGGGCGCCACCTTCATGATCGAAGAAGCCCTCGGCGGGTGCGCCGTCTGCCGCATTCGCCGTGTCCCGTACCCCGAGCCCCGCCGCGCGAGGCACAACGGCGCGCGCGACGACGCTTTCGCCAGCCGTGATTGACGCCACGACATCGGGGCCCGGGGTGGCCGCCCCGCCCACCGCGACCCGGGCGCGCACGCGGTAACGCCCCGGACCCAGCACGATCGAGGTCCGCGCGGAGGCCACGACGTCGTCGCCCACGTTCCCTCCGACACGAAGTCCGACGCCGTCCCATGTGCCCCGCACCGGCGATGGGCCCGTCACGGGCAGTCGGCGGCGCCACATGCAAAGATGCGTCTCCGCTTCGGTCGGGAAGGCACAGACGCTGACCGCCCAGCGATGCCGGTCGCGCAGCGCCTTGCCCGACGCGAGCAGGGCCTGCCACCCCAGGAACACGAGCGAGACGGAGATCGCCAGCTGCGCAAGCGGGCGCGCGTCGCCGCGAAAACGGCGCCGGAACGCATCGCCGCTCCAGGTCAGCGCGCAGGCCGCGATCGGAAACAGCAACGGCGCGATCGCCAGGTGATAGCGAACCTCGGAGAAGAAGGATGCGTAGATCACCACCATGACGGCCGGGAACACGAGCAACGCCAACGCCCGACGGTCCCGCTCCCTGGCGATGAGCGAAACCCCCGCCACGAACAACGCGAGCAGCCCCCACCAGAACCCGTCAGCGAGCCGCTCCAGCGCCGCCCGGTGCGCATCGAGAAACGCGCGCCGCGACGGGGGCAGCACGCCCTGACGGTAGATCGGCCAGTACAGCAGGTTTCGCTCGTGCGACAGCAGCCGATCCGCCTTCGCACCCAGCAAGCCCACGGCGTACGGCACATCGAACGCGGACCAGCTCCTGGCGAGCGTGTACGCGACGCGGTCCGACTCTCGATGACGCGCCGGAGTGTCAGTCAGCCGGTACCCCGTCCCGCGCGTGAACATGAGGTTCAGCGATCGACTGTAGGTCCCCTCGCTGTTGGGGTTGGCCCCCACGAGGGCCGTGTGCCCGCCGTGGCTGTCGGTGAAGAATAGCTCGCCGTAGACGTGACGGTTGCGCAGCGCCCACGGTGACAGCACCGCGAACGCCACCGCCATCCCCACTGTGGCGCGAGCGACAGCGCGCAGGGCCCGCCTTTCGACCGCCCACCAGTAGAAGAACGACAACAGGCACAGCGGCGCCGCCACGGCCCGCACCCAGGCCCCGAGGCCCATGAGCAGCCCAAACAGCGCCGCCGCCGCCCAGGGCCGATCGCGCCCGTACCGAACGAGCGCGTAGATCCCGAGCGCGACGAACGCGCCCGCCGGCAGGTCGGTGCCGGTGACGCTGGCCACCGCGATCCCGGCGGGCCAGAGCGCCGCGATCGCGGCGGCCACCAGGCCGGCCCGCCGGCCAAACAATCCCTCGGCGATGCCCCCCGTCGCGAACGCGATGGCGGTTCCGGCGGCGACGCCGATCATCTTCGCCGCCAGCAACCCGCAGCCCAGCCACTCCACCGCCGCCAGCATGAACACGTAGCCCGGCATGTAGATGAACTCGGGATCGAGTGCGTGGTGCTCGACGAGATAGGCGGCCGACTCCCGGTACAGCGCGAAGTCCCCCACCGGGCGCGAAGGAATCGCCAGTACCCACGCCAAGCGGACCAGAAAAGCGAGGGCGATCAACCAGCCCATCGCCGTCCGTTTCATGGCTCCCGCCCTGGCCAGTAGTGGGCCAGACGCCAGCCGCCGAAGCGAAGACCGTCGCGCGGCCAATCGGGGATGGGCGTGCGCCCCCACGAAGCATCGTGGGCCGCGAACCACGAGGCCTCCGTGCGCGCCCGCATCGCCGCGAGGGTGGGCGACGGCGTCCGCGTCGACGACAGGTTCGCGGCCTTCCCGATGGGGATCCCGGCAGCCTCGACGACGACGATGTCGGAATACCCGAGCGGGTCGATGAAGACGCCCTCCTCCGGACGGCGATGCGCGCGCAGGTACGCGCCGAGGGAGCGGTCCTCGGCGTCCAGGCGCGTGAGCGGCCCGAGGGATTCGGCCCCGGACCAGCTCCTGCCAGGTCCCGCGAACGCGAGCGCCTCGGTCACCCCGCTCTGCGCGAGCGCCAGCGTGGCGACGAGCGCGACGAGCGTCGCCCGTGGCCGTCGCCCCCACCGTGAGACGATCCACGCGCACGCGAGCGGCAGCAACACCGCGCCGGGCGCGACCGCGAAGCGCGCGAGCGGTTCGAATTCGCCGAGGACGAGGCCCTGGATCAAATAGACCCCGATCGGGCCCAAGGCGGTCACGAGCACGACCCGCGTCGCCGGCGAAGCGGCGCGCCAGGCCCTCGGCATCCCCCACAGTCCGAAGAAAGGGAGGGGGGTCATCGCCGCGGCGAAGGAGATGGCCCAGATCGCCAGCTGCCTCCCGCGGGCCGCGACGGGACCCATCCGTCCCCGAGCGGCCGCCGCCAGGTTCGCGTGATCGCGCGTGATGTGGTGCGCGAAGAAGAACGGATCGCCGGCCGCCTTCAGTGACCACGCGAGGTACGCGAGCGGCAGCACGGCCGCGCACGACAGGAACGCCGCCACGTCGAGGAGCGCGCGCCGATCGCGCGGGCCGATGACGAGGATCGCCGCGCCCGCAAACGGCAGCGACAGCCACATGTCGTAGCGGGTGACGGCAGCCAGGGAGCCGAAGAGGCCGGCGACGACAAAGTCCCGCCGCCGGCGCCCGGAGACCGCCTGGTGAAGCCGATCGAGCGTGGCGAGCAGCAGCAGCAGGTACAACGCCTCGGTCGCCGCGGTCGTCGACACCTGAACCTGCACCGGCGCGAGCGCGAGCGCCAAACCAGCCAGCGCCCGAGCGGTCGCCTCCCCGGTCAGGCGGCGCGCCAGCGAGAAGAACGGCAGAAACACCGTCAGCCCGGCGAGGAGAGACGGCATCCGCGACGCCCACCGGCCGCCGCCCGCGACCGCCAGGAACGGGCGGATCAACTCGATGGGAAGCGGCCCGAACTGACGGAAGCCGCGGGGATCGGCCGCGGCGCCGGGCTCGTCGTTCATCCGTTCGGCCAGCAAGGTGCGGATGGGGGCGTCGGCCTGCTTGTTCTCGGCGAACGGAAACAGCCCCACCCGGACGAGCACCGCGACACCGAAGACGACCCACAGCGCCGGCGTCATCAGGCGGGCGGATTCACTGACGAGCGGACGAGGGGCGACCATCTCCACGAGGGGGGGCATCATACAGACAAACGCTGGCGACCAACCGCCCGCGACCGGACCGGCAGGTGCCCTACCCGCGCGCGAGCACCGCGCGGACGCGCGGCAGGGCCGCGTCGATGTCTTCCACCGACACCGCCCCGACGGAGATCCGGAACCAGCCGCTGTCCCCCTTCAGCCCGAACGCCTGAAACGGAACGATGGCGAACCCCGCCTCGTCGAGGAGCTGCTTGCGAATCTGCTCGTTGCTCTTTCCTGGCAGCACGAAGCGCACCGACAGGTAGATCGCGCCCTGCGGCGGGATGACGTCGACGGGCAAACCCGCCGCCCGCATCTCGGCGAAGCCGCGCGCGAGGCGCTCGAGGCGAGCGGCGACCCGCGCCTTCATCGTCGCCAGGTAGGCCGACACGCCCGCGTCATCGTCGAGCCACGCCGCCATCGCCACCTGCTCCGCGCGCGGCGCCCACGCCCCCACGTGTCCCAGGATGTCGGCCATCCGCTGCCGGACGACCGGCGGCATCACCGCCCAGCCGACGCGCAACCCCGTGGCCGCGAAGCTCTTCGAGGCGGCGTCGAGGATGATCGTGTGCGGCGCGATCTCGGGGACGAGCTCGGGCGGTGTCACGTGGCGCACGGCGCGTTCGGTCCAACTGAAGACGAGCTGCCAGTAGACCTGGTCGTAGCAGAGCCACAGCGCGCGCCCTCCGGCGCGCGCGCGGCGGGCGTTCTCGCCGACCACGGCCTCGCAGATCGCCCCAAGCTGCGTCGGAGAGATCGCCGTCCCCGTGGGATTGAGCGGCGAGTTCAGCATGAGCAGCCGCGCCGACGACAGGTGCGGGCGCAGATCGTCGACCGTGGGGAAGAAGTTCGATTCGGCGGTGACCGGCAGCTCGACGGCGCGCGCGCCGGTCAAGTAGGCGTAGTGGTTGTTGTTCCAGGAAGGCACCGGGTAGACGACGACCTCGCCGGGATCGAGGACCGTCAGGAACGTTCCGTAAAGCAACGGACGCGCCCCGCCCGTGATGAGCACGGATTCAACCGGGTACTCGAGACCGAGGTTGCGCGCATAGGAGCGGGCCACGGCTTCGCGCAGCGCCAAGACCCCGTCGGACGGGGGATAGTTCGTCTGCCCGGCGCCGAGCGCGTCCTTCACACCCGCGAGGAGCTGCGCGGGGATCGGAAACTGCTTCGGATCGAAGTCTCCCACCGTCAGGTTGCAGATCTCGGCGCCCTTCGCCTGGAGGGCGCGGATCTCCGCGGCGATACGGAGGATCTCGGAGCCCACCACCCCGCGCGCGAGCTTCGACAGCGACGCGTCGAGGGTGGCGGCATCGCCCATTCGTCCGGTCAGGTCCATCGCCGAAGCTTACAGCGGTCGCGCGCGCGGCGCGCTGGGATCACGCAATCGAGCGGTGTTCGACCACGGCCTCTTCGTCTGTGTCGGAGCGCTTGAGCTTGTAGCCCATGCCCCGCACCGCCTCGAGCAGGTCGCCGGCGCGGCCCAGCTTCCCCCGCAGGTTGAGGATGTGCGTATCGACCGTTCGCCCGCGGCCGACATGCCGGTAGCCCCAGACCCGCGTCAGCAGCTCCTCGCGCGAGAACACCACGCCCGCCCGCTCCGCCAAGAATCGCAGCAGCTGAAATTCGTAAGGCGTCAACTTCAGCGGCCGGCCCTCGTGCGTCGCCTGCAGCGAGACGCAGTCGAGCACGAAGCCCCCGTGCTTGACCACGCGCCCACCCTGCCCCATCACCTCGCGCCAGCCCAGCTGCCGCAGCCGCGCCGACAGCTCGCGCGGAACGATGGGCATCAGGACGAAATCGTCCGCGCCGATCTCCGGATCGAGGCCCGCCACCCGCGTCACGTCGACGCACAGGAGCACCCGCGTCCCCACCAGCGAATCCATGGCGCGCAGACGCTTGATCGCATCCCGCCCGATCTCGAGATGACTGCCGGCCTCGATCACGACCACGTCAGCATGCAGAGATTTGGCGCGGATTTCGCCGAGATCGTAGCCCGTGACGACCACTTCGTACCCGAGGCTCCGGATGATTCCCGCGGGCGAGTCCACCTGGCCCGCCCGCAGACCCGGGTCGAGCGTAACCACGATGGCGTGCTGCTTTTCTCCTGAAACCGAAGCCATGGCAAATCCTGGGACATGATTCACATCCCAGGCATATCCCGATCATACGAACCACCCGTTGCCGGCTGATTTCGAACGGATAAATCTTCGGTAAACTTTCCGAAGCGCGGGCTGCTAGTCCCTGGAAAGGTGAAGGCTTCCATATGTCGCTGAGGCATCTTCGTTCCTGGCAAGGCGCGACGAGGGCGAATACTCGACGTATTCAACCGAGGAGCAACGCAGCCAGGGACGAAGAGGACCAGCGAGATATGGGAGGATTCACCTTTCCAGGGGGGACTAGCGCCGGGGGCGGCCCTTTCGCGCCGGATGCTTGGGCGACGCCGCCGCCCGCGCCTTCTTCTCCGCGCGGCTCCGGCCGTGGCGCGCCTCCGCCGGAGCGTGCTTGCCCGCCCGCTCGCCCTCCCGATGCCCGCGCCGCGAGTCACCCGGCTTCACCGGCGCCGTGAGGGCCCTGCGCCGCTCCCGTTCGCCGTGCTCGTGCAAGGCGAAGTCGATCTTGCGCCTCACCACGCTGACCGACTGCACCTCGACCTTGACGGTGTCGCCGAGCGCGAAGGTGCGGCCCGTGCGCCGCCCCACCAGGCGCGCCGTCACCTCGTCGAAGAGGTAATAGTCGTCGGACAACGCTTCGACACGGACCAGTCCCTCGATGAACGGTTGATCGATGACCACGAAGATCCCGAAACCCATGACGCCCGAGATTATTCCGTCGAAGACGTCGCCGACCCGATCGCGCATGAAGTACGCCCGGTAGATGTCGATGACCTCGCGCTCGGCCTCCATGGCCGTGCGCTCGGCGAACGACGCGTCCGTCGCCATCTTCTGGAGCTCGCCCCGCTCGGGCGGTGCCTGATCCCTGGCGGATTTCCAGCCCCCGGAGGGCTTCCCAGCGCTCGCCAGGCGGATCTTCAGCAAGCGGTGAACGATGAGGTCGGGGTAGCGGCGGATGGGGGACGTGAAGTGGAGGTAATCGCGCGACGCCAGCCCGAAATGCCCCAGGTTGACGACGTCGTAAGTGGCTTGCTTCAGCGAACGGAGCAGCGCGAACGACAGCGCCTTCTCGGCCGGATGCCCGCGCAAACGCTCGAGGACGCGACGCAGCCCCTTCGGCGTGCGGGCGTCGTCCACGTCGATGGCGATACCGTAGTGGGCTGCCAGCTGCGAGAACTGCTCCAGCCGATCCGCGTCCGGGGCATCGTGGATGCGCCAGACCGCGTCCGCTTGCGCCTCCCGAAACGAACGCGCCACCGCCTCGTTCGCGGCGAGCATGAACTCCTCGATCATGGAGTAGGCCTGACGTTCGCCGGGATCGCGGCGCGACTTGCGGATGTCGCGCACCAGGCGCGGATCGTCGTGGTCCAGCTCGACGTAGGGCTCCGGCAGGTCGAAGTCCAGCGAGCCGCGCAGCAGCCGCTGCGCGCGCAGTTGCCTGGAGAGCGAGTCCATGTGCCGCAATGCCGGCAAGAACGGCTCGTACTTCCGGCGCTTGCCCCGGGTGTCGCCCCCCAGCGCGGCCGCCACGCCGGGATAATCGAGCCGCGCCTGCGAGTGAATCAACGCCGCCGAGAAGTCGGTCGCGACCACCCCGGCGTCGTGATCGAAGTCTATGCGCACGACCATCGCCAGCCGGTCCTCCTCCGGGACCAGCGAGCAGAGGCGCGCCGACAACGGCTCAGGCAACATCGGAATCGCCCGGTTGGGAAGATAGAGGCTGCACCCGCGCTTTCGCGCCTCGGCGTCGAGGGGAGTCCCCTCGCGAACGTAGTGCGAGACGTCCGCGACGGCGACCCACAGCCGCGTGCCGCCGCCGTCGAGACGCTCCACGGCGACCGCGTCGTCGAAGTCCCGCGCGGTCTCGGGGTCAATCGTGGTGAAAGGGATATGCCGGAGATCGGCGCGATCGACGCGCTCGGAGTCCCCGACCTCCTGCGCGAACCCCGCCGCCTGGCGATCCACCTCCGCGGGGAAGGCGTCCTCGACGCTCGCCACCGCCAGGACCTTCTCGACCTCGGTCCGCGGATCGTCGGGATCGCCGAGGACCCGCAGGACGCGCGCCTCCATCGGACCGTCCGGCGTCTCGGGGTACTGAACTATCTCCGCCACTACCGCGCGGCCCATCTCCGTCGCCGCCAGCGCGTCGGCGCCGATCAACGTCACGACGCCCAGGATTCGCGGATCGTCGGGCTGCAGGCAGATGCGCTTGCCGGACCGGGTCAGCTGGCCGGTCACCTTGGCGCGGCCGCGCGCGGTCACCCGCACGACGCGCCCCTCGAAGCCGCGTACGCCGGGCCACGCGTCTATCTCCACCGTGTCACCGTCCATCGCGGTGCCACGGCTTCGCGCGGACACATGCACGTCCTCGGTGTTGTCGTTCGGCACGACGAAGCCGTAGCCGACCGGATGAACCTTGATCCGGCCCGTCAGGCGCCGGATGGAGCTGGCACGGGGCGAACCCTCGCCACTCGAGTCGAAATCGCTGTCAGACAATGGAGAACTAACCTTTCATGAGGAACGCGATGGTGCTTGAAGATCGAAGACCGGACCGCCCTGGCGACCCGCGACGGAGAGCTTGAGCCATCGAAAATGAGAACAGGCCGGGAATCAAGGAGCGTTGCCGGCCGGGCCCGCGGGAGCGCGCAACGCATAGAGCTTCTTGTCATCCGAGCCGACGAAGATGGTCCCGTCGGCGGCGACGATCGGTGAGCTGTCGACATCGCCATCGAGCTCGACCGACCACCTGAGGCGACCGTCCGCCTCGAGCGCGTACACGCGATCATCTTGAGAACCGAACAATACCGCACCCTTCACATCGACCAGAGCGGAGGAGACAATACGATCGCCAGTCCGGAACGTCCAGGCCAACGTTCCATCGGGCTTGATCGCGTAGAGCTGGGCGTCGAATGAGCCAATCAGGATCATTCCCGCCTGTGACAGCGCCGCGGACGCGCGAACGTCTCCGCCGGTCGTGAATGCCCAGCGCAAGGATCCATCGAAGCCGAGCGCGTAGACCTTCCGATCGTCGGACCCGACGTAGATGGTGCCGTCCTCCCCGACGACCGGGCTTGATTCAACGTCGCCCCCGGTTCGAAAATCCCACAGCTTCGTCCCGTCGGGGCCCACCGCGTAGATCGTGTCGTCCTGGCAGCCCGCGACGACCATGCCGTCGGGCAAGACCGCCGGCGCGGACGACACGTGGCCTCCGGTGGCGAAGCGCCAGCGCAGCGTCCCGTCCGGATTGATGGCATAGATGCCATCCCCCCCTGTGTAGATGACCCCGTCGGGGCCGATCGTCGGCCCCGCGTCCACATCGCAGCGGCTCGCGTCCGGCCCCACACCCACCCGCTGGGGGCACGAGCCAACCTGGAAGCTCCACAGCGGCTTCTGGGACGGTCCGATCGCATAGAGATGGTCGTCGTCCGAACCGATGTAAGTGGTGCCATCGTGGCCCACGGCCGGCGAGCTGAAGATGATGTCGGTCGTGGCGTGCGACCACTTCAACATTCCGTCGCGCCCCACGACGTAGAGCCGGCCATCGTGTGATGCGAACGCCACCTCTCCGTCGTCGAGGAGCGCCGGGGAGGAGGTGATAGGACCGCCCGTCAGATAGGTCCACGCGACGGTGGGTTTCCGCGCGGGAATCGTGTTCGGCGAGCGCCCACGGTGCAGCGGCCCGAGGCGAAACATCCCGCGCGCCGGCTCGGCAGTTTCGCTGCTGAGAGCGGCCAGCAGCGCCGGGGGAGCCGCGATGGAAACGGGACCCGCGGCGGGACGAGCAGACGGGGGCGTCGCCCACACGCAATGGCCCCGTTCACAAACGCGAGAGAGCTTGCAGTCCTTGTCGGCCGCGCACATCGTCGGTTCGACGTGCGCGCAGGTCGCTGCCGACAGGGCGAGCACCAAGAGAAGGCCCCTGATGGGGTCCTTCAGAAATACCGCGAACCCCGCCCGCGCGAAGCCTCTCGTGAGTCGATCTCGGATGCGTGCAGAGTACGAGAACCCGCGTCTCCCCGCAAGCAACACGCCCGCGAGCGGCGCGCGACCCGTTTAGAAGAAGTTGAACCCCAGGTTCACGGCGCCGCTGGTCCAATTGCCGTCCGAATAGAACCCCGTGATCCATTGCCCGGCCAGCTCGAAGGACCAGTTGTATCCCTGCAGCAACTCGAGGCCAACCGAGGCGGTCATCGCGAATCCTGTGCGCGCGTCGAAGGTGCCGCCGTCGTCCCAGGCGCGGATGTTCCCCAAGCCCGCCCCCCCGCGCAAGAACAGTCGGCGGGTCAGGAAGACCTGCAGCCCGAGATCGTAGATCGTCTGATCGAAGGCAACGCTGCCGTAGTACCCGTCAGAGCCGGAGGCGGTGGCGCCATTGATCTCGATGAGGAACAGCAAGCGCGGCGAAAGACCGAAACCGAGGCGCGCCGAATACCCGACGGCGGCGTCGGAGGTGGAGGTTCCGTCGCCCGGGTGATAGTGGAGCGTCGCCAGCCCCAGCGAACCGCCCAACATGAAAGGGCGCTCGAGCGAGTAGGGCGGCGGAGGCGGGGGCGGCGGGTAGTAGGCGTACCGTGGCCGTCCATAGGCCCGCGGGGGCGCATAGTAACGCGGCGGCGGGGGGCCGTAACCGGGGGGCGGCGCATAGCCCTGGGGGGGGGCGTATCCAGGAGGTGGGCCGTATCCGGGCGGGTACACGGGCTGGGCCTCGTAAGGGGGGGCGGCGGCAGGCGCGGGCGGCGGCGAATTCTGAGGCGGCGCGTCTGCTTGCGGATACTGGGGGCCTTCGGGCGGGGCGGGCTCGGCCTGTTGCGCCCGCGCGCCACTGTGAATGCCGAGAACGGCCAAGCCTGCCAGCGCCGAAACAAATGCAGCTTTTGTGGCCTTCATGATGCTCCTCTTGGAGGGGGTGTCCCCGAAGTCACTGCCATAACCGTGCCGGTCCGCCGGGGCTAACGCGCTTGCGATGGGCGGTACCCGCACCTTAGCAGCCCGCGGCGTGCCGGCCCCGCCATGAGGTCCCGGGCCTCCTCGTTGCGAAGCGAAAATAAACCAAGGCCCCGCAATCGTCGAGATCGGACCGCCCCGAAGCCGCCGTCAAAATCGACGGAGGGGGGGCTCGCCCGGGCTGACATCGGGCGTGACCGGTGCCGCGAGTCGGCGAACCCGCGCCAGCTCCAGGTCCGGTTCGAGGACCTTCCTGACCATGATGGGCACCCGCGTCCCCGACCTCAGCGCCCGTCGCTGAGGAGGCTCGCGGCCCGAATCCGAGGGGGCGCTCGGATCGAGGCGCCGAGACAAACGGCCCACGACGTCGACGATGTCGCCCGGAGCGATGGCGATCTCGGCCGCGCGCAACTTGCGGTCCCTGATGCGTAGGTGGGTCAAGAATGGATGATCGATGTCGAGCAACGTGGTGCTTTGAAACTGGATGCGCCGGTCATTTGGAAAGCGATCGATCACCATCCCGCCGGTGACCTCGACCCAGATTGGCTCGTCGGTGCCATCGTCGATCAGAAAATCGAAGGCGACCTCGTGAAAGAACGCCCGAGCGAGCGGGGATCGCCCCAGGCGAAACCGCGTCAGCGACCACACCACCGCGCGGGAGTCCATGGTCGACTTCGTGGCGCGCCTCCCCAGCACCACCCCTCGAACCGCCACGGCGCGCCGATCCGGCACCCCCCTCAGCTCGGAGATGCGGAACCGCCGCCGCCTGGAGATGAGGCGATGTAGCCGATTCGCCATGCGGACACCGATCGGACCCGCCAGGGAGGCCAGCGCCAGACCGGCCGAGCCCACCACCAGCGCGAGCGCGGCGTTGCTGCCAACCAGGGCGAAGATGCCCGACACGCCGAGCGCGGCCGCGCAGAGCGACATCGCGGCGGTCACCGTTCTCACGCCCCGCGGAAACGACACCCAGCGCGCGATGGGGCCGCCGCTTCGGGTCAGCGTGGTGTCGTCCTCGTGCTCGAACGTCACGCCTCGCCGCGCGCGCAGATCGAGAATTCTCGCCACGGCAAAGTCGAAGCGCGCGCCCACCCACGCGCCGATTCCGCGACGCATCCGCCCCGTCCTCGTGGTCGCCATGGCCCGCTCCACCGGCTCGGAGTCCGCGGCCGCGCCGGCATCGTCCGCGACGGCGTCGACGACCGCTCCGAGAGCGGAGGCGGAGGCGGGGGGAAGCGAGGGGCTCTCTGCCATGCGTCCACAGGATCGACAAGTCAGGTGCGAAAGATGAGCATGAAGGCCGGATGATGATGATATGGGTCGCCGGCTCAACCCTGCCATCCATGAGACCTTCCAGGGTGGGGAGACCTTCCAGGGTGGGGGCCTGTAGGGTACAATAGTCGTGGCGCATGGCCCCACGCGCGGACCCCAAGGCGGTACTGGAGCATCTGCTCAATGCCGCCCGTGGGAGCCAGCGGCGGTTTCTGGTGGGCCTGGCTGACGACGACGAGCGAAAGCGCATCGCCGACATCGTGAAAGACGAGGGCGCCGTCGTCGAAGCCACCTCCACGGCCACGGCGCTGTTGCGATTGGCCGACGAATCCTTCGACCTGGCCTTCCTGGCCATCGAGGAGACGAGAGAAGGGGCGGAGCGCACGCCGCGCTCGAGCCAACAGCCGCCGGCCGGCGCCGCCGACGCTGATCCGCTGGCCACCTGGCGCGAGCTCCGGCCCTTCTCGGACGTGGTCCTCATCGCGTCCAGCGATCCCGAGCGCTGCGCGGAGGCGTTTGGCCGGGAGGTCGCCGCCGTCTTCCCCCGGCCCCTGCCCGAGGTGGACGTGTTGTTGCGAGCGCACGTCAAGCGACTGGTCGCGTCGCGCCAGATCCGGACGCGGGGTCAGCTCGTCCTCAACGCGTTCAACGGATTTCGGGAGGCGCTCGCGGCCTCCCACCCGGAGCTGACCGCCGCGCTCTCAGAGCTGCTCGCCCTGTCACGCGCCGAGCCGAGCATCTCGATCCTGGGCGCGAGCGATCTCGGTAGGCACCTCGGCGGCTCGACCACGGCCGCCGCGCCCGACGCCGTGGTCGCCAGCCTGTCCGCGAACGGCTCCGTCGAAAAGACGATGGAGGAGGCGCGCGACCGCGTGCCTGGAGCGGCGTTGATCGTCGTCGACGACGCGCCCTCGGTCGAGCGCCTGCGCGACGCGATCTACGGGGGCGTGCGGGCGTACCTTCCAAGCAGCAAGGTCGCCCTGCTCGGCAGGATCGCCGCCTCGGTGGCGGCGCGGCGGCGCTCCGAGTCGATCGGCTTGAGCCTGGCAGAGTGCCTGACGCGCTTCGGAATCCTGACCGGCGAACCGACGACCCACAACCCGGCGAGGAACCACGACGTCGACGCAAGCTTGATCGCCGACGCGGCCCTGGACAAGCCCGCGTCCCCGATCGTGCCGACCGGACACGAGGTGCTGGTGGTCGACGACGAGGCGGTGGTGCTGACCGTGCTCCGCGAGGCGCTGCGCCGCGGAGGCTACCGGGTCACCACGGCGGCATCGGCGGAAGAGGCGATCGATTTGATGCAGAAGCGCCACTTCGATCTGGTGCTGACCGACAAGAACCTCCCTGGAGCCTCGGGCCTCGACGTGCTTAGGTCGGCCCGCGCGCTGACGCCGGCGCCGGCCATCGTGCTCATCACCGGATACTCGTCGCTCGATTCCGCGGTGGAGGCGATGGACACCGGCGCCCAGGACTACATCGAAAAGCCGATTCGCGACGTCGAGGATCTCAGGGCCCGGGTCAGGCGCGCGCTCTCTCGCCGCGATGAGCAGCTCGCCCGACCGCGCGTCACGCAGACGGGGCGGGCGGGCCGCGTGTTGCTGGTGGAGGCCGAGGGGGCGCGCCGCCGTCTCATCGCCGACTACCTGGGCCGCAGCTACGTCGTCATCGCCGCCGAGGATGGCGACGACGCGTTGAACCGGCTGCAAAAGGAGCACTTCGATCTCGTGCTGGCGGACCGGCACCTGCCGGGCGTGTCCGGCCTGCGCGTCATCGAGCACGCGCGGCGCCTGCTCCCTCACTGCGCGTCCGTGCTCTACACCGCGTACCCCTCTTACGAGTCGGTGAAGGAAGCCTTCGCCAGCGGTGTCGACGCCTACCTGGTGCGCCCGAGCGAGGATCTCAAGAAGCTGGGCGAGAAAGTTGGCGAAGCGCTCGGCGGCCGCGGCGGGATTCTGCTCGGATGAAGCGCACCGGCCCGGGCGCGTGGTGAAAAGCTTTCATGCCTGCTGCCCGATCCTGTTAGGGTTAGCGTCCACGCGCAGGGTCGCGTCAGGTCACCCATGAGGATCGCGTTTACGCACAACCTTCGTTTGACCGACAGCGAAGAGGAAGCCGAGTTCGACACCGTGGAGACCGTCGACGCCATCGCGGACGGTCTGCGGGCAGGAGGTCACGAGGTCGAGAAGGTCGAGGTCACGGGGCCCGCTTCGCACCTGGCAGCGCGAATCGAGTCGATCGGACCTGACTTGATCTTCAACACCGCCGAGGGCCGGCGTGGGCGGGCGCGGGAGGCGTTCTACCCCGCCTTGTTCGAGGAGCTGGGATTTCCGTACACGGGCTCGGACGCCTACGTCCTCACGGTGACGCTGGACAAGTGGCTGACGAAGCTGGTCCTCGAGCGACAGGGCATCGACACGCCGCGGGCGCGACTGGTCACACCAGACGATCTCCGCCGCATGAAGGAGCCGGGGACCCTCGGTCTCGCCATGCCGGTCCTCGTGAAGCCGAACTACGAGGGATCGTCGAAGGGCATCGGCGACGACGCGGTCGCGCGCGACGCCCGCCAGCTCGCCGACATGCTGCCGCGCGCGCTGCGCAACTATCCGAACGGCGTCCTCGTCGAGGAATTCGTCCCGGGTTCGGACGTCACGGTGCCGTTCCTCGAGGGGTACGGAGACGAGGGCGTCCTGTTGCCGGTCGACTACGAGGTGGAGCCCGAGGCGCGCAGTCGCTTCAACCTGTACGACTACCGCCTCAAGTCCGCCGACTCCAGCCTGGTCTCCGTGCGTTGCCCGCCCGATCTGCCCCGGGACGCCGTGGCGCGGATCCGCGCGCTCACCAAGCTCGCGGTGCGGACGCTGGGGGTGCGGGATCTCGGGCGCGTCGACTTCCGGTTCGGCGAGGACGGCCGCATCTATCTCCTCGAGGTGAACGCGCTGCCCTCGCTGGAGCGAGGGGCGAGCACGTTCGCCGCGGCGGCGCGCGAGGGCCTCGACTACGCGGACACCCTGCAGGCCATCGTCCAGAGCGCGGCGAAGCGTCAGGGCCTGGTCGTGAAGACGGGCGCCAAGAAGCGGCGCCCGCCCGAGCCGTTGCGCATCGGGTTCACCTTCAACGTCAAGCGGGTGGACTCGAAGAGCGGCAACGACACCGAGGCCGAGTACGACGCGCCGGAGACCATCGACTCGATCCGCGACGCGCTGGAGAGCCACGGTCATCACGTGATGATGTTCGAGGCGACCGCGGAGCTACCCCGACAGCTGATGGAGACGCCGGTCGACCTGGTGTTCAACATCGCCGAGGGCGTCGCCGGGCGGAACCGCGAGGCCGCGGTGCCGGCGCTGTGCGAGCTGATGGGTCTGCCCTACACCGGCTCCGATGCCGCCACGCTGTCGATCGCCCTCGACAAGGCGCTGTCGAAGCGCGTGCTGTTGCAGCACGGGATCTTGACCGCCGAGTTTCAGGTCATGGAGACGGGGCGCGAGCGCCTGTCCCCCAAGCTGAAGTTCCCGCTCATCATCAAGCCCAACCAGGAAGGGTCCTCGAAGGGCGTCAGCGCGCACGCCTCGGTCGTCGACGACGAGGCGTCTCTGCGGACCGTCGTGCGCGAGCTGATCGAGCGCTACGAGCAGCCGGCGCTGATCGAGGCGTACATCTCGGGGCGCGAGTTCACCGTCGGTCTGCTCGGCGATCGGCGCCCGCGCGTGTTGCCGCCGATGGAGATCATCTTCAAGGACAAGGCCAACCCCCGGCCCGTCTACGACTACCAGATCAAGCAGGAGTGGGAGAAGCACGTCAGCTACCAATGCCCGGCCGACCTCGCCCCCGCCGAGTTGAAGGCGATCGAACGAGTGGCGCGCGATACATTCGAGGCCCTCGACTGCCGCGACGTCGCGCGGGTCGATCTCCGCGTGGACGCCAAGGGCGAGATCTACGTCATCGAGGTCAACCCGCTGCCCGGCCTCACGCCCGGCTACTCCGATCTGTGCCTGATCGCCACCGCCGCGGGCATCGACTACCGCACGCTGATCGGCGAGATCCTGGCGGGAGGCCTGAAACGCCTGCGCGAAAAGCGCCGCGCCGACGCCGCGAAGAACGCGGAATCGCAAGGGTCATCCCGCTCTGATTCGCGCGCGGACGCCAAGAGCGACGACCGCCAGCTCGCCATCCCGCGCATGGCCTCCTCGTCGACCGTCAACGGGCTACCGACACCGCTGCCCACCCCGGTGACACCGGCCGCGGGGACGCCGGCGGCTGCCCCCGCGGTCAGCCCCCCCGCGGCTGCCCTGGTAGCCTCCCCCGCGCCGACGCTTGAATGAGGCAGCGCCTGCGTGAGCTCGGTTTCTCAATCGGGCACATTCCCACGGGGCCGTACAACGCCATCACGGACGTGCCGGGCGTCCGGGTGGGACACACGACGCTCGTCAAGGGCGACGGCCCCCTGGTCGTGGGCGACGGCCCCGTGCGGACGGGCGTCACCGCCGTGCTTCCGCACGACGACATCTTCTACAACCGCGTCATCGCCGGCTCGTTCGTGCTCAACGGCGCGGGCGAGGTGTCGGGGCTGACCCAGGTGGCCGAATGGGGCCTGCTGGAAACGCCCATCCTGCTGACGAACACGCTGGCCGTGGGGAAGGTCTCCGACGCCGCCGTCAAGTGGATGACCCGACATTTTCCCGGCATCGGCACGGACTACGATGTCATCATCCCCCTCGTGGGCGAGTGCGACGATTCGTGGCTCAACGACACGGTGGGGCGCCACGTGAGATCCGAGCACGTCTACCGGGCGATCGAGCAGGCGACGGACGGCCCCGTCGCGGAGGGCTCCGTCGGCGCGGGCACCGGCCTCATCACCTGTGACTTCAAGGCGGGCATCGGCACGAGCTCCCGCCGCGTGACCCTGGGACAAAACGCCGCCGCCGGCGAGTACACGCTCGGGATCCTGGTGCAATCGAACTTCGGTGTGATGCGCTCGCTGCGCGTCGACGGCGTGCCGGTCGGCGAGATGCTGGAGCCCGACCTCACGCAGAACCGGCGCCTGAAGAACGCGGGGTCGATCATCGTCATCGTGGCCACCGACGCGCCCCTGCTCTCGTCCCAGCTCGTGCGCTTGTGCAAGCGCGCGGCGCTGGGGATCGGCCGGGTGGGCTCGTTCGCGGCGCACGGATCGGGCGAGATCATCGTGGGGTTCTCGACCGCGAACAAGGTCCCCCGCGTCACCTCGCGCATGACCGCATCGATCGAGGTGCTGCTCGACGAGGCGTGCGACGGCCTGTACGAGGCGATCGTCGAATGCACGGAAGAGGCGATCGTCAACTCGCTGTGCATGGCCGACGAGATGACGGGGCCGGCCGGGCACGTCGCGCCGGCGTTGCCGCTCGACCGCCTGATCCCGATCCTGGAGCGGGCGCGAGATTCGCGTTAGCCGGACGTCCATGCGCATTTGTTTCGTCGTCGCCGATGTTCGCGCCCAGCAGGCCACCTACGCGGGGATCCACCTGGCGCTCGCGTCGCATCGGCGGGGACACGACGTTCGCTTCGTCTCCGTCGACGATCTGTCCTTCCTGGACGACAACACGGTCCTCGCCACGACACGCCGCGTGCGTCACGGCGACTACGCCCTACCCGCCGAGTACGCGAGCGCCCTCGCCTCCGACGAGGCCGTCGTCGACGAGGACAACCTCGGCAACTTCGACGTGGTGTTCCTGCGCTACAACCCCACGCGCGAGAACGTGGGCCGCGTGGGGGCGCCACTCATCGACTTCGCGTGGCGGCTCCGCCTCGGCGGGACCCTGGTGGTAAACGATCACGAGGGGCTGCGCAAGGCCGCCAGTCGCCTCTACTTGAACGACTTTCCCGCGGACATCCGCGCCAAGACCCTGGTGTCGCGGTCCCCCCAGCAGCTGAAGCAGTGGATTCGGGCGCTCGGCGGACCGGCCGTCTTGAAGCCGCTGCAGCCGCGCGGGGGCGAGCTCGTCTTCTACGTGCCGCGCAGCAAGCCTTCCAACCTGAACCAGATCATCACAGCCGTGACCGAGACCGGGTACGCGGTGGCGCAGGAGTATCTGCCGGAGATCGAGCAGGGAGAAAAGCGCCTGTTGCTGCTCGGCGCCCAGCCGATCCGCGTAGGGAAGCGCGTGGCCATCTACCGCCGGCAGGCGGTGATCGGCATGACCGGCGGCGCTGTCTCCGGGTCGGCCCCCACCCGCTCGCGCACGGACTTCGGCCCGGTCGAGGCCCGCATCTGTGAGATCATGCGCCCGAAGCTGCTCGCCGATGGCCTCTACCTGGTGGGCGTCGACATCGTGGGCGACAAGGTCCTCGAGCTGAATGTCTTCACGCCCGGCGGGATTCACTCGGTCCAGGAGCTGTACGGAGTGGACGTGGCGGACATCGTGGTGCGCGATCTGGAACGGCGGACCCGCGTGCGCGCCGCCTACCGCACGACCTTCGATCCGGAAGCGGCCGACGTGGTCTGAAACGGCTTCGCCGCCGGCACCTGGCTGCGCGAGAAGATCGCGTCGCTGGTCGAGGAGTCGCCGCGGTCGTGCGATAATGGCCGCGTGGCAGGATCCGAACCGCTCGACGGCGCGCCCACGGCCCCTCGGCTCGACGAGCCTTCGTCCCCGATGGGCGTGGCGGCCCGACCCCCCATCGTGACGCTGTCATCGGATGACATCGGACATTTCTTCGTGCGCGTGCGCCGCGACCAGGACAGCGAGCGCTGGGAGGTCCGCCTCGATGCCGCCCTGCGGGAGATCCTCGAGCGCGCCAACGACTTCGTCCCGTCGGAATCCGGCGGAATCTTGCTCGACGATCCACGGGCCAAGATGGCGGGATCTCCGACACCGCGCCTCACCTTCATCGCCGCGTTCGGCCCGGCCGCGGCGCAACGGCTCGGCCAACGCATCCCCAGCGATCGAGGGATCTGCGGCCAGGTCTATCGATCAGGGCGCCCCTTGCTGACCGATTCGCTGGCGGCTGACGATCCGCTGGCCGCCCTGGCCGGCGGCGCTGACGGCGGCGCGTCCATCCGGTCGGTGCTCACGGTGCCGGTGATCGTGGGTGATTCGATCTGCGGGGTCATCGCCCTGACGAACAGGTCCACGGGCACTGCATATTCGGCCCAGGACAAGGAGCTGCTGCGCATCTTCGCGGCGTATATCTCGTCCTCGATCCAGAACGCGCTCGACGCCATTCGCAACCGGACGCTGGCGCGGATGGACGACCTGACCGGCCTCTACAACAGCCGCTACTTCCACAACAGGCTGCAAGAGGAGCTGGCGCGCGCGGACAAGAACGGCGGCGAGCTATCGATCTTCTTCATCGATCTTGATCAGCTCAAGGCCGTGAACGACGCCTACGGTCACGTCGCTGGAAGCGCGGTCTTGCGCGAGGTGGCGCGGGTGATGACCGACGTATGCCCGCCCGGGTCGATCCTCGCGCGCTACGGTGGCGACGAGTTCGTGGCGATCCTCGTGGGAGCGAAGCTGGTGCAGGCGGTTCAAGCCGCGGAGCACCTGCGGGTGTCGATCAAGAAGACGACCACGCTCGACCCCTTCGATCGGGCCCAGGCGAGCCCCCTGCCACCCGTGACCGTGTCTCTCGGGGTGGCGTCGTATCGGGATCACCTTGCGCCCGGAGCCACCGCTTTGCGACGGGAGAACGTTCTGCTTCGGCTGGCCGACGCGGCGATGTACCGCGCCAAGGCCAACGGTCGCGATCGGGTCGAGGTCGCCGAGCCGGAAGATTAGAGAGCGGCTTTGCCGCTCGCACGGGGCCGTCTGATGCCCCTCGCGCGCCCTACTCCGGCTTGATGCCGGCGGCGCGCAGGATCTGGTGGGCGAGGTGACGAGGGCTCACCTGGTACTGACCCGCGGCCACCAGCTTGCGCAAAGCTTCGACGCGCGGTGAGAGCCGCATGGGAGCACCCGCCGAATCCATCAAGGCGGGAACGGGAGCGGCTTCAGCCCGGATTCCAGGGGCGATGTACTTGGAGGTGGTGGACATGTCACCAACATCGACGCCCCCCAATAATTACTTAAGTCCTGTCGCGTTAAAAAATGACACCCCGCTGAAACAATTGAGAAATTAGCTCTCCTTTCTTGCCTCAGGCGGCGGCCTCGCTGGCGATGTCGGAGAGCGAATCGCGAAGTCGCCGGGTGGCCTCGCCGTGGATCTGGCAGACCCTCGACTCGGTGACGCCCAGGACCGCGCCGATCTCCTTGAGGTTCAGATTGTCGCAGTAATAGAGCGAGAGCACCTGCTGCATCTTCTCCGGCAGGTGGCCGATGCCTGACACCAAGCGCTCGGTCATCTCGTGACGTGACGTCTGCTCGAACGGATCGGCGGCCGTCTGGTCGCCGGTCCGCTCCAAGAGATCGGGGCCGGCGTCGTCGATTCCGACGACAGATGACCCCGAGAGCTTCTGCTGGCGCGCGTAGAGCTCGTCGACGCCCACGCCCAAGCGTTTGGCGATCTCCTCCTGGTCCGGGGTCCGGCCGAGCTGTGCTTCCAGCTTGCGGGTCGCGTCGCGGAGCTCGTTCGACAGGCGTCGCATGTCGCGGGACAGCGTGTCGCGTGAACGGAGATCGTCCAGCATGGCACCCCGGATGCGGAACTCGGCGAAGGCCTCGAAGCGATCGACACGCTCGGGATCGAAGCGCTCGGCCGCCTCGATGAGCCCGATCACCCCGGAAGAGATCAAGTCGTCGATCTCCACATGGGCAGGCAGCCGGCGAGCCAGCCGACGGGCCACCTTCTCGATGTAGGGAAAGAACTTTGCCGCATAAGCGTTGCGGCGTGCGAGCAGCTCCGCCTTGGAGAGCTTCTTGGGCTTCTTGACGGTCTTCTTGCCCGCGGGCGCGGTGCGCGAGACCTTCGACGCATCCGCTTTCTTTCGCTTCGTGATCGCCATGCGTGCTCCTTCAGCACGACCTGTGCCACGAGAGCCACACCGCCGATGCCACGCGAATCGCGGCCTTGGATGCGTCAACGAACCGGGACCGTCAACCGAATGGCGATCGCGCGCCCGTCACGCCGTCAACCCAATGACGGAGAGGTCGGCGATGACGCCACTCCCGGATGGCCGCCCCCCCCTCCTCCCGGCCGTCGCGCCGGCTCTCGCCCGCCGCCGAGCTCACGCGACGTTTCTCCGACGCAGCTTCTCGACCAGCGTCGTTCGATTCATGCCCAGCAGCTCCGCCGCGCGATTTCTGTTCCCGCCCGTTCTGGCCAGCGCCTGCCCGATGAGACGGTCCTCGAGTTGCGAGAGCAGCGTCCGCAAGTCCACGCCAGCGATCGGCAGATCCATGGGCCCCGCCTCGAGGTCGACCAGCTCGAAGCGCAGGTGCGCTGGCAGGTCTCGCACCATGACGCCGCGGTTGCAGGCGACGATGACCAGGCGCTCGACCAGGTTCTCGAGCTCTCGGACATTCCCGGGCCAGTCGTGCGCACACAGGCGCCCAATCACCTCGGAGGAGAACGCGGGGACGGAGCGGCCCTCCCGCGCATTCATGGCCCGGCGAAAGTGCTCGGCCAGCGCCGGGATGTCGCTGCGGCGCAGGCGCAGCGGCGGCACCTCGAGGGGGACGACGTCGAGGCGATAGAACAGGTCCTCGCGAAACGAACCGTCGGCGACCATCTCCTCGAGATCGCGGTGTGTGGCCGCGATGACGCGAATGTCCACGGGGATGGGCAAGCCGCCCCCGACGGGCGTGATCTCGCGGTCCTGGAGCACCCGAAGCAGCTTGGCCTGCAGCGCACGAGGCATGTCGCCGATCTCATCGAAGAAGATCGTCCCCTGATGGGCGGTTGCGATGAGCCCGACGCGGTTCCCGTCGGCCCCTGTGAACGCACCGCGCACATGCCCGAAGAGCTCCGACTCGGCCAGGTTCTCGGGGATCGCCGCCATGTTCACCGCCACGAACGGCCCGCCCGATTGACGGCCCGAGGCGTGGATGAGGCGCGCGATGACCTCCTTGCCGGTCCCCGTCTCGCCGCGTAACAAGACACCGGCGTCCGTGTCCGCCACCCGGGCCACCTGGTCGAGCAATGCCTGCATCACGGGGTGCTCACCGACGATCGCGGCGCAGGGGATCAGCGTCCGCTGGCGCGACCGCGCCCGTGAAGCGTCCTCGAGCACCAGCCGAAGCATGTCCTCCACCGTCGACGGGTGAAACGGCTTGCGCAGGAAATTGACCGCGCCGGCACGCACGGCCGAAACCGCGTCGGACACGGTCGCCTCGGCCCGGAGCATGACCACGGGGATGGCGGGGTGGTGCTGCTCGGCCTCCTTGAGGACGGCGTAGCCGTCCACGTGCGGAATGTCGGGACCGGGGAGGCGAACGTCGGTCATGCAGAGGTCGAACGACTCGCGCCGCAAGCGGGCGATCGCGTCAGGGCCGTCAAACGCCGGAATGGCGTCGTAGTCCAGGCTTCCGAGCAAGTTGAGGAGGACGGACTGCGCCGTGGTGTCGCCGTCGACAACTAAGATTCGTTTGCGCATCGAGATGACAATGGCATCGGTCGGCCATCGCTTCACCTTGAGGTTCATGAGTTGTTTCGCAGTGTTGCCCGCGCCGCAACAGGAGCCGGCTCCTGTAGCCCCGCGGACAACGGGTCCGGGAGGCCACCATCGGCTGCTTGGAGGCCTCGGACCTCGGGCCTCTGCCCCCCCGCGAGTCCCGGTGCCGACGCAGCGCAGATCGTGGAGCGGCGATCGTTGCGCTCAGGCTCGTCGCATTCGACGATTTTTCCAGGGGACTAGGAACCGCGGCGGCGCCGGCGACGAAGCGTCACGCAAGCGACCCCGCACGCCGCCATCGCGCCCAGCGCGCCACCGCGCGGGCCGACGCTTGGACCGGGCGATACGGCGCAAGCTCCGATGACGGTCGGCACGAGCGCGGGATACAACGAACACACGGCCTCGAGGTCATCCTCGGACAAGGTCCGCAGGCTCGTGTCCGAGGGGTTCATCATCGGGTACATGGTGGAATCGAGGAGGAACCCTTGCGCCGCGTTCGTGGTCAACGCGGAGCACGCTGGCGAGGGAAGCCCGTGGTCGTCGAAGCGATCCGGATCCCCCGGCAGCTCGCACACATGGGCGAGCCCGATGAAGTGGCCGGTCTCGTGCGTGAGCGCGCTGGTCAAGTCGTAGGTGTATTCGTAGTCACGGCCAGAGATGGGGCCGTCCGGAATGACCCCCCACTCGAAGTCCACGCCGTTGACCTCGATGTCGGCCTCCAGGATCTGGCCATCGTCGAGCGCGCCCGGGTGGTTGCGCGAGAACACGGTCGTGAGGGCGACCTGCGAGGAGTCGTGGCAGTCCGTCAAGGCGTCCGGATCGGCGCACCAGGCGGTGGTCCGCATCATGATCCGGTTGTGCCCGTCGTACGCGACGACCCGCCCCTGCGTGAACCCCGGGGCCAAGCTCAGCGCCAGACTTGTGCAAAGGACGGCAGGATGGCTCCACGTGTTGACGGCGTCCTGCGCCGCCCCCCGCATGTCCGTGGCTGAGAGCCCCAGGATGTCCGGAGGAAGCACCACCTCCAAGCTGGCCCGTCCAGGGCTCCAGAAGAGCGGCGCGTTGGTGGTGACGCTGCGGGTGCGCACGAAGGCCCCCGCCGGCGCCGCGGCGGTCAGCAGCAGCGCGGCGGGCAGGAAGCAGAGGAGCGGCAGTCGTGCGGCGCGCACGATCTGCCTTATCGGCGCTGGCAGCCCGTGGATAAAGTCGGACCGAGCCGAAACGGGCGCGGCGGGGACGGATGCAAGGAGCAGCGAAGCGCCGAATACCCGAGGTATTCAAGCGAGCGGCGATGCTGCAGACGGCCCCGCCCCGCCTGTTCTCGGCGACGGGAGACCTTGTCCACTAGGTGGCGTCAGCTTTCGGGTAGGAGCCCAAAACTTTGAGCGATTCGCACTGATCACGCACCGCGCTCACGGCCTGGCCGACCGCGGGATCCTGCGCGTGGCCGTCGATATCGACGAAGAACACGTACTCCCAGGCGCGGCGGCGCGACGGGCGGCTCTCGATCTTCGTCATGTTGAGGCCCCGCTCGGCGAACGCCCCGAGGACACGGTAGAGGATGCCGGGCTCGTCGCGCGTGGTCAGCAGCATCGACGTCTTGTCACGACCGGTCGCACCGGGCTGCTGGCGTCCCAGGACCAGAAAGCGGGTCACATTCTGCGCGAAGTCCTCGATGTTGCGCTTCAGGATCTGCAACTCGTAGAGCTTCGCCGCCATCTCGGACGCGACCGCCGCGCCGTGGGCGTCGCCGAGCGCCGACCGGGCGGCCTCCGCCGTCGACGGGGATTCGACCACGGTGGCCCGCGGCAGGTGGGTCGCCAGCCACCTCCGACACTGGGCCATCGCCACCGGCAGCGAGTAGACGCGTTCGATCTGCTCCAGCTCCACGCCCTGGCGAGCCAAGAGGCACAAAGAAATCTTGAGGATGATCTCGGCGCTCACCTTCAGATCGCTGTCCACGAAACCGTCGAGCGTGGGAATGATCACACCCTCGGTGGAGTTCTCCACCGGGACGACGCCGAGATCCGCGCCACCTCGGTCGACCTCCTCGAACACGCCTCCGATCGTCTTGATGGGAATGGCGCGCGCCGACAGACCGAACTGGTGCTTCACCGCCATGTGCGAAAACGTCCCCTCCGGGCCGAGATAGGCGACCTTCACCGTCCGCTCTAGAGAGAGGCAGGCGCTGAACACCTCCTGAAACACCGACCGGATCGCCTCCGTCGGGAAGGGGCCGGGGTTGGAGGCCGAGAGCCGCTCGATGATCTGTCGCTCGCGCGATGGCACGTAGAACGGCGTCCGCAACTTCTCCTTCAGCTCGGCGACGCGCGCGACGAAGCCGGCGCGGCGGTTCAGCAAGCGCAGGACCGCGTCGTCGGTGGCGTCGATCTCGCCTCGCACGGCGGCGAGCTCCTTCATTTCATCGTTGTTGCTCTCGGGCGATTCGGCCATGGCGGTAAACTTTACACCAAGCGGCGCGGCCTCCGCCCCGTCGGCGCCAAGGACGGTCGACCAAGGACGGTCGGCCAACGGTGGCACCTCCCGTCGCATCGCGGTAGCGTCGTGCCATGTCCCGCGTGCTGTCGATCCTGGGTCTCGTCCTGGCGGCCGTGGCCGCCGCGGCGGCGGCCTTGATCATCTTCCCCTCCCCCTCGAAGACGCTTGCCCTGGCGGCGATTCTGGCGGGAGAGAAGAGCCTGGCGATCGTGGCCCTGGCGGTCGTGGCCGCCGTGCTGGCGCTCGCGAGCAGCCGCCCAGGGACACGAGGCCTGGCGGAATTGGCGGTGCTGCTGTCGCTGGCAGCGCTCGTCGTGGCCCTGATCCCTGCCGCCCAGGCGTTGCGGCTCGCGGGCGAGCGCCGGGTCGACCTCAGCTTTGGCCGCTATCTGGGGTCGAAGGTCGACACCGAGGGCCCCATCACTGCCGCCAAGACCGTCACATACAACACGGTGGACGGGCGCGCCCTTGGTCTCGACGTCTACGTCTCACGCTCGGGCTCGAGCGCGCCCTCGCCCGCCATCCTGGTCGCGCACGGCGGTGGCTGGTCCGCCGGCGAGAAGGGCGACGCCTCGCTGTTCAGCGGGTTCCTCGCCGACCACGGCTTCACCGTCTTCGACGTCCAGTACCGGATGGCCCCCCAGCCCAACTGGCAATCGGCCACCGGCGACCTGAAGTGCGCGGTGGGCTGGGTGAAGCAGCACGCGAGCACGCCCGAATGGAACGTCGACACAAAGCGGCTGACCCTGCTCGGTCGATCGGCGGGCGGACACCTGGCGTTGCTCGCCGGGTATACCCCCGGTGATCCCAAGCTGCGGCCGAGCTGCGACGCTCCGGACACCACCGTCGAGTCCGTGGTCGATTTCTACGGTCCAACGGATCTCCTCTGGGGGTTCTCCAACCACGCCGCCCCGGCGGTGTACGACAGCCGCGCCAAGGAGGTCGGGTTCATCGGCGGAACCCCGGAGACCAGCGGCGACCTGTACCGCCTGCTGTCCCCCACCGGTCGGGTGACGCCGAGCGCGCCCCGGACCCTGCTGATTCACGGGGGCCGCGACCAATTCGTGGCGCTCACCCACAGCGAGTTGATGGCCGACAAGCTGCACGAGGCGGGCGTTCGGTACGAGACCCTGTACATACCCTACGCACAGCATGGCTTCGACTTCGTGTTCGGCGGCTTCTCCGAACAGATCGTCGAGCAGGTGGTGCTCCGCTTCCTCGCCGACCAACCACAGGCGGCACCGCCACCGTCGGACGAGCTGCTCCCCGAAGAGCGCAACAAGCCAACCCCGGACGCGGCCGCGACCGACGCGAGCTCCCTGGACGGCAAACCCAACTAGACCGAGCCCTTGCGGGACTACTTGCCGACGAACGGGCCGGCCAGATCGACGAACGGGCCTGGGAAGATGCCCAGCAGGAGCACCGCGAACGCCGTGATGACCAGCGCCGCGCGGGTCGCGGCCGCGTCCGTGGGGGCGAGGGGGCGCAACGGCTCACGGAAGTACATCGCCACGACGATGCGCAGGTAATAGAAGACGCTGACCACGCTGGTCAGCACGCCCAGAACGACCAGCCAGTAGAGCTGGGGCGACTCGAGCGCCGCCTTGAACAGGAAGAACTTGGCGAAGAATCCGCCGGTCGGAGGCACACCCCCGAGCGACAGCAGGAACACGGTCATGGCCAGGGCCACGGCCGGCCGTGACGCGCCCAATCCCGCCCAGTCGTCGACGAACAGGCGCTCGTCTTGCCGGTTGCCGATCCACGCGATGACGCCGAACGAGCCGAGGGTCGTGAAGGTGTAGCTGAGCAAATAGAAGAGGACGGCAGGCTTCGCGCTGGCCGAGCCGAGTCCCATCGCCGCGACGCCGACCAGGATGTACCCCGCGTGGCCGATGGAGGAATACGCGAGGAGCCGTTTCACGTTCTCCTGCCGGAGCGCGGCCAGGTTGCCGAGCAACATCGTCGCCGCCGCGAGGACGACCACGATGTTCGCCCACCCTGTGAAGTCGAAGACCAGGAGGGGATTTCCGAACGCCGTCTCGAGGATGCGCAGGATGCCGCCGAACGCCGCCGCCTTCACGCCCGCGGCCATGAAGCCCGTGACGGGGGTAGGGGCCCCCTCGTACGCGTCCGGCGCCCACATGTGAAACGGGACGGCGGCGACCTTGAAGAACAGGGCGATCAAGATGAAATACTCGCCGAACAAGAACACCGGCGTCTTCGACGCCTCCGGCACCTTGGCCGCGATTGCGGTGTACGAGAGCGCGCCGCCCGTCGTTCCGTACACCAGCGCCATCCCATAGACGAGAAAGCCGGTGGCGAACGCCCCGATCAGGAAGTACTTCATCGCGCCCTCGGAGCTGCGCAGGTTGCGACGCCAGCTCCCGGTGAGCACGTAGGCCGCCAGCGACATCGTCTCGATGCCAATCAACAGGGTGACGAACCCGGCGGCGTGAGCGACCATCATCATGCCGCCCGTGCCGAACAGCACCATCGCGTAGAACTCGCCGAACTCGAACCCTTGCTCGCGCAGGTAAGGCGGCGCGAACAGCAGCGTCAGCAACGCCGCGACCAGGAAGGTGGCGTCCAGGTACAGGGACATGCGATCGACGATCAACATCCCCTGGAAGTGCGTCGTCGCCTGCGCGGCATCGCCCCATTGCAAGCCGAGCGCGACCGAGGCGGCGATGCAGCCACCGACGCCCAACCAGGCGAGCCCGCTCCGGCTCGCGGCGGTGGCGAAAGTCTCGGCCAGCAGGACCACACAGCCCATGCCGATCACGATCAACATGGGCAGATACGCGAAGATTTGGCTGCTGTCGAAGTTCATCGGGATCCGAATCAGGGGTTGGCCGGATAGATGTGGGGGGTCGCTTCGGGGTTGGCCTTCGCGTCCTTGAGGCGAGCCTGAAACAGGCTCAGCAGCCCCGACACGGACTTCTCGGACCGGCTGAGGATGGGCTGGGGATAAATGCCGGTGGCGAGCGCCGCCACGATGATGATCCCGAACACCCAGCGCTCGCGCCCGTGGATGTCCCGCACGTGCGGGTCGCGGTTCTCCGGCTTGTCGAGGGGGCCGAAGAAGATCCGCTGCATCATGGTCAACAGGTACATGGCCGACAGGATGACCGAGCTGGCCGAGACGATGGTGAGGATCCGGGGCAGCGGCAGGAATCCCCCCGCAAGCCCGCTACGAATCCACTCGTTGTGCGCTCCGAAGGTCCCGAGCAGCACCAGGAACTCACCGACGAAACCACACAGTCCGGGCAGGCCCACCGACGCGAGCACGATGACCAGGAAGCACGCCGAGAACACGGGGATCCGCTTCCACAGGCCGCCGAAGTCCGCGAGGTTCCGGGTGTGGCGGCGGTCGTAGAGGAGGCCCACGCCCAGAAACAGACCTCCCGTCGAGATGCCGTGCGCCAGCATCTGGAAGATCGCGCCCTGCATGCCGATCTGGGTGAGCGTGAAGATCCCAAGCACCACGAGGCCCATGTGCGAGACCGACGAATAGGCCACCAGCTTCTTCGCGTCGTCCTGCACGTAGGCCATCAACGCGCCGAACACGATGCCGATCACGGCCAGCACCGCGATGGTGGGGGCCATGGCCTCGGTGGCGAGGGGGAACATCGGCAGCGCGAAGCGCAGGAAGCCGTACGTCCCGAACTTCAGGAGCACGCCCGCCAGGATCACGGACCCGCCGGTCGGCGCCTCCACATGCGCGTCGGGCAACCAGGTGTGCAGCGGGAACAGCGGCACCTTGATGGCGAACGCCAGCGCGAAGGCCAGGAAGCACAGCAACTGCGGCTCGAACGGCAGCGACAGCCTCACGAGCGACACGTAGTCGAACGAGAAGGCGCCGGTGGCGGCGTGGTACTGCGCGTAGAGGTACAGGATCGCCACCAACATCAACAGCGACCCGACCAGGGTGTAGATCACGAACTTGATGCTCGCGTAGAGGCGCCGTTCGCCGCCCCAGATCCCGATGATGAAGTACATCGGGATGAGCATCAGCTCCCAGAACACGTAGAACACGAACATGTCGAGCGCGAGGAACGCGCCGATCATCCCGGCCTCGAGCACCAGCATCGCCACCACGAAGTCCCGCACCCGCACGTTGCGGGTCCCGATCGCCTGCGGCGCCAGCAGCGTCACCGGCATGAGGAACGTGGTCAACAGCACCAGCCACAGGGAGATGCCGTCGATCCCCAGGTGGAAGTGGATCCCGAGCGACTCCACCCAGACCTTGTCGACCTCCAGCTGGAAGCCGGCCTTGCTTGCGTCGAAGTCCGACAGGATGAAGAGGGAGGCGAGGAAGGTGATGATCGCGGTGCCGAGGCCGATGCCCCGATGGATCGCCTCCTCTTCCCGAGGCACCAGCATCGTCAGGACCGCGCCCGCGAGCGGGAGCAGCGTAATCCAGGCGAGGACGCCCATCAGTTTCGCCCTCCGTTGCCGAGATCGATTTCGCTCTTGATGTGGCTTTCGGTGTGCCAGCGGGGATCCGTCACCGTGACGCGAATGGTGTGCGTCCCTGCCTTGTCGTAGGTGTAGCGGGCCTCGGGCGAGGTTCCCGTCACCTCGGACCGTCCGTCGTCGTCGAAGTCGAAGGCGTAGGTCAGCCCGCGCTGGGACTGGCGGCCGGCGCGGCTCGCGTCCACCGTCACGGTGGTCCCGGAGACGTTCACCTTCAGGTGGGCGGGGAGCGTCGGGCGGGTGGCGAAGAACACCAGCGCGGCCGCCCCGACCGCGAAGGCGGCCATGTAGCGCTGGCCGTCACCGACCTGGAACGATCGGGTGATGCGGCCGAGCAGGTCGACGATGGCGGCCGTCCCCCCGACGAGCAGCTTGTCGATCAACACACGGTCGACGATCCTGAACAGCGCCACCGACAGCCCGCGCAGCGGTCGCACGATCACCGCGGCGTAGAGCTCGTCCACCCGGAACTTGTCGCGCACGAGCTGCACGAAGCCAGGGAAGGAGCTCGCGAACTTCGTGGCGGGCTCGCGATACCCGCCCCCGTAGAACGCTCGCGCCAGGAAGATACCCAGGAGGGCGAGGCCGGTGGAGATGGCCATGAACGTCATCTCCGTGTTGTGGGGAACCTCCAACTCCGGACCGACCGAGCTCGTCAGCCATTCGCCGAGCAGGTTCCACTCGGGGTGACCAAGGAGTCCGCCCGGAACGCCGACAAAGCCGCCGAGCCCCGCGCCGATCGCCAGGATCACGAGCGGCACCACCATGATGGACGGCGACTCGTGGATGTGGTGCTGGGTCTCGTGGTCGGCGCGTGAAGCGCCCGAGAACACCAGGAAATACAGGCGCGACATGTAGAAGGCGGTGCCGAGCGCCGCCAGCAGCAACATCGAACCCACCACCGGGCCCACCCAGGCGAGGTTCCCCGTGCCAAAGGCCTCGGTGGCGAACGCGCCGGCCACGATGGCGTCCTTCGAGAAGAAGCCAGAGAAGATCGGCACGCCGCAGATCGCCAGCCAGCAGACCACGAAGACGCCGTGCGTCCACGGCGTGAGCTTGCGCAGCCCGCCCATCTTGGTGATGTCCCCCGAGCCGCTCATCGCGTGCATGATCGAGCCCGCGCAAAGGAACAGGCCGGCCTTGAAGAAGGCGTGCGTGTAGAGGTGAAACACGCCGCTCGAGAAGTTGCCGGTGCCGACGCCGACGAACATGAACCCGAGCTGGCTGACCGTCGAATAGGCCAGCACCTTCTTGAAGTCGTTCTGCGCGAACCCGATGATGGCCGCGAACAGCGCGGTGGCCGCGCCCACCAGCGCGACGATGGCCATCAAGGCAGGCACGAGCACGTAGAGCGCGTGCAGCCGGGCCACCATGTAGACGCCGGCGGTCACCATCGTCGCGGCGTGAATCAGCGCCGAGACGGGCGTGGGGCCGGCCATCGCGTCCGGTAGCCACACGTACAGCGGGAGCTGGGCGGACTTGCCGGTCGCGCCGATGAACAGGAAGAGCCCGATCCAGAACGCCAGCGGCATGCCCCAGTACGGGACCATCAGGGTCGAGCCGGCGGTCGCCAGCGGGCCGATCTCGGAGAAGCGCAGCGTGCCGGTGGCGTGGAACAGCAGGAACATTCCGATCAAGAACCCGAAGTCGCCGATACGGTTCGTGATGAACGCCTTCTTGCCGGCGTTTGCGTTGGCCGTCTCGGAGTACCAGAACCCGATGAGCAGGTAGCTGCACAGGCCCACGCCCTCCCAGCCCACGAACATCACGGGCATGCTGTCGCCGAGCACCAGCACGAGCATCGAGCCGCAAAACAGGTTCAGGTAAGCGAAGAACCGCGCGTAGTCCGGGTCGTGCTCCATGTACCCGGCCGCGTACAGATGGATCAGGAAGCCGATGAACGTGATGATCAGGCACAGCAGCCCCGACAGCGCGTCCATCCGGAACGCCAGATCGATGGACAGGTTTCCGACGGCGATCCACTTCCAGACGACGTCGCGCAGCCCGCCCTCCTCGGCCACCGCGGGCAGCACCTGGAAGAAGGCGCTGAACGACAGGAAGGCTGCCGCCCCGATGGCGCCGGCGGCGATGGCCACGACGGTCCCGCGCTTGAAGCCACGGCCGAACAGGATCAGGATGGCCGCGCCGAGGAACGGCAGCAGCGGGATCAGGCGAAGGTTGAAGGACTCGGCGGCGTTCATGGCGTCAACGCTTCATCAAGGAGGCTTCATCGAGGTTGATGGTCTGGCGCGCCCTGAACAGGCTGACCAGGATGGCGAGCCCCACCGCCGCCTCGGCCGCCGCCAGCGCGATGATGAGGAAGGCGAAGGCGTGCCCCTTCTCGTCGCCCAGCTGGCGCGCGAACGTCAGCATGGCGAGGTTGCCAGCGTTCAGCTGCAGCTCGATGCCCATGAGGACTATCAGGGCGTTGCGCCGCAACAGCACGCCCGCGGTGCCGATCACGAACAATACGAACGACAGACAGAGATAATAGAAGGCCGGCATCATCAGTGATGTCCTCCACCGCCCGCGGCGGCGCCGTGCCCGTCGTCCGGCTCCCCGCCCTCGAGGTGCTCGGCCGCCTCGGGATAGTCCGCCGTGCTGAGATGCGTGATGGCGAGGCGCTTCTCGGCGGCGTCGACCGCGTCCTTCTCCTTGCGGTTCGAGCGCGAGATGACCACGCCGCCCACCACCGCGACCAGCAGCAGCACCGAGATGGCCTCGAACGGGAACGTGAACTCCCGGAACAGGATGTTGCCGATGGAGGCCACGGTTCCGTACGAATCCGGGATCGGCGCGGGGGGGGTCACCACGTCGGGAATCACGATCTGGAAGAACACGAGCAGCAGGTACAGCCCCGCCCCCACGCCGAGCACCCGCGTGGGCAGGCCCCGCAACGAGATCAACGTGCTCTCCTCGCGGTTCAGGATCATCACGACGAAGATGAACAACACCATGATGGCGCCCGCGTAGACCAGCACCTGCAGGACGGCCAGGAAGTGCGCCGACAAGGTCGCGTAGAGCGCGGCCAGTCCGAAGAACGTGGCCACCAGGCTCATGACGGCGGTGACCGGGTTGCGGCGGGTCATGCAGAACAGGGCCATGGCCACGATGCCGATCGACAGGATCGCGAAGATCACGCCCTCGGCCGAGGCGAGCGGTGCCAGCAGGCTGCCCGACGTCGAGTCCGCGCCCATCAGGCGACCTTCCTCAGCTTCGCTTCGAAGTCGGCCCGAAACTTGGTGAGGAAGCCCATCATCGGCCAGGCCGCCGCCTCACCGAGCGCGCAGATGGTGTTCCCGGCGATGCCGTTGGCGACCGTCCCCAAGAGGTCGACATCGCCCGAGTGGCCGTCGCCGGCCGCGAGTCGGGTGCACACGCGCGCCAGCCAGCCGCTGCCTTCGCGGCAAGGCGTGCACTGCCCGCACGACTCGTGGGCGTAAAAGCGCATGATGCGGGCGCAGAGCGCGACCACGTCGGTCGCGTCGTCGAACACCACCACGCCGCCCGAGCCGGCCATGCTCTTCAGCCGGCGGCCGTTACCCATGTCGAAGGGCAGGCCGGGCTTGATCTCCACGTCCTTGATGCGGGGGTCCGTCATGAGGGCGTCGAACTCGATGGGGACGTCGAGCTCACTCGCGTCGAGGGGCGGCATCGACGTGCCGCCGGGGATGAGGCCCTTGATCTTGCGGCCGTTCGGGATGCCCCCGCAGACGTCGAAGACCAGATCCTTGAAGGAGATGCCGATCGGGAGCTCGAACACGCCCGGCTTCTTGACGTGGCCGGACACGCAGACGATGCGCGTGCCACCCGACTTGCCGATGCCGAGGCCCGCGAACCATTCGCCCCCCTTGGTGACGATGTCGGGGACGTTCATCAGCGTCTCGACGTTGTTGACCACCGTCGCCTGCTGGAACAAGCCCTTCACCGCCGGGAACGGCGGCTTGAGGCGCGGCCACCCGCGCTTGCCCTCGAGCGAGTTCAGCAGCGCCGTCTCCTCGCCGCAGATATAGGCGCCCGCGCCCCGGTGCAGGGTGATGTCGACGCGGAACGTGCCCCCGCCCGCGACGGGGTGATCGGCCCCGAGCAGTCCGGCGGCGTAGGCTTCGTCGATCGCCGCCTGCACGATCTTCGCCTCGCGCATCATCTCGCCGCGGATGTAGATGTACGCGTGCTGGCAGCGGATCGCGTACGACGCGATCGCCATGCCCTCGATCAAGAGGTGCGGATCGTAGGCGAGCAGCTCACGATCCTTGCAGGTGCCGGGCTCGGATTCGTCGGCGTTCACGACGAGGTAGACCGTGCGCGCCTCCTTAGGCACGAACGACCACTTCATTCCGGTCGGGAACCCCGCGCCGCCGCGGCCGCGCAGGTTCGACTTCTTGACCTCGTCGACGATCGCCGCAGGCGCCAGGGCCGTGGCCTTCTTGAACGCCTCCCAGCCACCGCGCGCGCGGTAGGTCACGAGCTTGTGCCCGTCGGGAACCCCGAAGTTCTTCGTGACGATTTTGACGCCCTTGGCTTCTTCCCAGCCCATATTCGCGCCTCTCAGAATTTCCGTTCGGGCCCGAGCCCCATCTTGGTCGCCGCCGGCGCTTCGCCGACCGGCGCCTGACGGGCCCGCTCCTGCCAGCGCTTGCGCAGGTCATCGAGGATGGTGTCCACCTTCTGGGGCGTTAAATCCAGGTGATAGCGGTCGCCACAGATCATCATGGGGGCGTTCGCGCACGCCGCGAGGCACTCCTCCTCGACCAGGTGGAAACAACCGTCGGCGGTGCTCTCGCCCGCCTTGATCCCGAGGCGAGCCTCGATGTGGTGCAGGATCTCGTAGCCGCCCCGGAGCATGCACGAGACGTTGGTGCACACCATCAGCTCGTTCCGCCCGCTCTTCTCGCGGTGGAACATCGTATAGAAGGTGATCACGCCGAACACGTGCGCGGCCGGAAGCTGCAGCGTGTCCGCCACGAGGTGCAGGGCCTCGTCCGGCAGATAGCCGAACTCGTCCTGGGCCAGGTGCAGCACGGGCAATAGTGCCGCCTGCTTGGTGGGATACTGGGTCAGCAGGCGTTCAATGCGTTGCTTCGCCTGCGCGGAGAATTCGAGCGCCATGGGGTTTAAGCCGCCGGAACCCTAGGAGAAACGAAACTGCGTGTCAACCGTCGAGTGCGCGACGGTGGCGATGCCGCGACTTTCGCAGTGACGGCGCGGCGATTCGGGTCGACCGGGCAACGCGATCGGCGTGCGCGGCGTGGGCGGCGTGCGCGGCGTGCGCTCCGCCTCGGCGGAAAGCCGGGACCGCCGTCGAGATCCGCTCGCTACCGAAACGCTTCTTGCAGCGCGTTCAGCCTGGCGCTGCCCGGGCACAGCTTCTCGAACGGGACCTGCGTCAGCGGCACGTCGGTGGTCGCGCTCATCTCGTGCATGTCGACCGACTTGGGGTCGACGTACAGCAGCCCGGTGGGGACCTCTCCCTGACTCTGGAGGTCCTGCAGATACGCGCTGACCCGCTTGCGATCCGACGGATCGTAGTCGGCGGCGACCTTGCTGAGGCGCACGGTGCTGCCGTCGTGCAGCGTCACGGTGGTCTTGGTCCCCTCGGGGTAGGAGGCGGTGATCTCCGCGGCCTTCGGCACGAAGTCGGCCTGCAGGAGCTGCGTGAGGTGCTTGCGCGTGTAGAGGTAGCTCTTCGTCGACCCTTCGTGGTCATTGAAGGTCACGCAAGGCGAGATGACGTCGATGAGCGCAAAGCCGCCGTGGGCGATGCCCGCCTTCAGCAACGGCACCAGCTGGGCCTTGTCCCCTGAGAAGCTGCGCGCAACGAAGGTCGCGCCCAGGCTCAGCGCCAGCATCACCGGATCGATGGGGCTCTGCTTGTTGGCCTCGCCGCGTTTGCTCTTCGTGCCGACGTCGGCCGACGCCGAGAACTGACCCTTGGTCAGGCCGTAGACGCCGTTGTTCTCGAGCACGTAGAGCATGTCGAGGTTGCGCCGGATGGCGTGCACGAGCTGGCCGACGCCGATCGAAAGCGAATCGCCGTCGCCCGAGATGCCGATGTAGCGCAGCGAGCGGTTGGCGGCGTTGGCCCCCGTGGCGATGGAGGGCATGCGTCCGTGCGCGGAGTTGAACCCGTGGGCGCCGCTGACGAAGTAGGTCGGCGTCTTCGACGAGCAGCCGATCCCCGACAGCTTGGCGATCATGTGCGGGGGCGTGTCGAGCTCGTAGAACGCGCGCACGATGGCGGCGGTCACGGAGTCGTGCCCGCACCCCGCGCACAGGGTCGACATGGACCCCTCGTAGTCGCGCATGGTCAGGCCCAGCTTGTTGGCCCGCGCGCTCGGGTGAACGACGGACGGCTTCTTGATGGATGCCATGGCGCTTAGACCTTTGCCTGGACGGGTTGCTCTTGCTTCACCACTGCGTCGACGACATGGCGGCTGCTGAGCGGGAATCCGCCGTACACCAGCACCGAGCGCAGCTTGTCCTTGGCGACGCTGGTCTCGACGGTCAACAGCGTCTTGAGCTGCGCGTCGCGGTTCTGCTCGACGATGTAGACGCGCTCGTGCGTCGCCAGGAACTGCTCCACCACCGGCCCGAACGGGAACGCCCGCACGCGCAGGTAGTCGGCGGCGATCCCCTGCCCCGCCAGCACGTCCACGGCCTCGCGAACCGCCGGATCGCACCCACCGAGCGAGATGATCCCCACCCGGGCCTCCGGCTGGGTGCGCACGATGGGCGCGGGAACGGCCGCCCCGGCCGCGGCGTGCTTCCTGGCGAGGCGGTCCATGACCTCCTGGTACTCGTCGGGGATCTCGGTGTAGCCCCCCAGCTTGTTGTGCCCCGACCCGCGCGTGAAGAACGCGCCTCGCGAGCTGGTCCCCGGCAGGGTCCGCGCCGCCACGTGCTCCTCGTTCTCGGGCGAGTAACGGAAGAACTTTCCGGCCGCCTCGAGCTCGGCGGCGCCGAGCACCCGCCCCCGATTCGGACGATAGGAGTCGTCCCACTTCAACCGCGGGCACACCCAGTCGTTCATGCCGATGTCGAGATCCGACAGCAAGAACACCGGCGTCTGGAAGCGCTCCGCCAGATCGAACGCCGCCACCGCCAGCGAGAAGCACTCGTCGGGGCTGGCCGGGAACAGCAGGATGTGCTTCGTGTCGCCGTGCGACGCGTAGGCGCACGCCAAGAGGTCGCCCTGCTGCGTGCGCGTCGGCATGCCCGTCGACGGTCCCGTGCGCTGCACGTCCACGATCACGGCCGGGATCTCCGCGTAGTAGGCCAGGCCGATGAGCTCGCTCATCAGCGAGATGCCGGGCCCCGACGTCGAGGTGAAGGCGCGCGCTCCGTTCCAGTTGGCGCCGATGACCATGCCGATGGCCGCCAGCTCGTCCTCGGCCTGAACGATGCAGTAGTTGTTCTTCTTCGTCTCGGGATCCTTGCGGAATTTCTCGCAGAACCCCTTGAAGGCGTCCATCACCGACGTCGACGGCGTGATGGGGTACCAGGCGGCCACGGTCGCGCCCGCGTACACGCAGCCGAGCGCCGTCGCCGTGTTGCCGTCGATCAGGATGCGATCGTCGGTCGCGTGCATCTTCTCCAGCCGGATCGGCAGCGGGCACTCGAGGTGGTCCTTCGCGTAGTCGAACCCCGCCTTCAGCGCGCGGTGGTTCGACTCCATCAGCGCCTTCTTCTTCGAGAACTTCTCCTCCAGCATCTGGTCGACGATGGCGGTGTCGATGTCCAGCAACGCCATCAGCGCGCCCAGGTAGGCGATGTTCTTCATCAGGATCCGCTCGCGCGTGGCCCCGAAGATCTCGTTGCACATCCTGGCCAGCGGGACCCCGAGGAACTGCACGTCGGGACGATCCAGGCTGGCGTCGAGCGGCCAGGTCGAGTCGTAGAGGAGATAGCCGCCGGACCGGACCTCCCTGACGTCGCGCGCATACGTCTCGGCGTTCATCGCCACGACGAGGTCGTAGTCGAGCGCTCGGGCGACGTGCCCGCTCTTGTTCACGCGGACCTCGTACCAGGTGGGCAGGCCCTGAATGTTCGACGGGAACAGGTTCTTGCCCGACACCGGGATGCCCATGCGAAAGATCGCCTGCATCAGCAGGCTGTTCGCGCTGGCCGACCCCGTGCCATTGACGTTCGCCAGCTTCAGGGCGAAGTCGTTGATCTTAGGAATTCGTTGCTGTTGATGCACGGTTTTTGCTCTTCCCGGCGAGTGGAATCAAGACTTCGAACTTCTCCATGTCCCACGCCGCGGTCGGGCAGCGCTCGGCGCACAGGCCGCAGTGAACGCACACGTCCTCGTCCTTCACCATGATCCGCCCCGTCTGCGGCAACGCGCCCGACACGAACAGCGCCTGGGTCCTGTTCTCCGCCGGCACCGTCAGGCGCCCGCGCAACGTCGCCTCGTCCTCGGCCGGCGGCGTGATGGTCAGGCAGCTCACCGGACAGATGTCGATGCAGGCGTCGCACTCGATGCACAGCTTGTCGCGAAACACGGTCTGCACGTCGCAGTTGAGGCACCGCTGCGCCTCGCGCGCCGTTTGTTCGGGATCGAAGCCGAGCTCCACCTCCAAGCTGAGCTGCTTGAACCGCTCGCGCAGATCGACATGCTTCATCTTCGCCCGGTGCGCCGGGTTGTAGTCGTTGCTGTAGCTCCACTCGTAGAGGCCCATCTTCTGGGTCACGAGGTTCATCCCCGGCGCGGGTCGATCGGTGACGGGAAGGCCCTGACAGTGCTGGTCGATGGAGATCGCCGCCTCGTGCCCGTGCGCCACCGCCCAGATGATGTTCTTCGGTCCCCACGCCGCGTCTCCGCCGAAGAACACGCCGGGGCGGGTCGCCTGCATGGTGACCTTGTCGACGACGGGCATGCCGTGCTTGTCGAAGTCGATGCCGATGTCGCGCTCGATCCAGGGGAAGGCGTTCTCCTGACCGATCGCCAGGATCACGTCGTCCGCCGGCAGGAACACCGTCTCGACCACCGTCGACGCCGCGTTCCCCTTCGCGTCCTCCTTCCACTCGAGGCGCTCGAACTCCATCCCCGTCAACTTGCCGCCCTCGACGACGAAGCGCTTGGGGGCATGGTTCACGACGATCTGGATCTGCTCCTCCTCGGCGTCGTCCAGCTCCCAGGGCGAGGCCTTGAAGAACTGGCGCGGCCGGCGTGCCATGACCTTGATGTCCGTGCCCCCCAGGCGCCGCGAGGTGCGGCAGCAATCCATCGCGGTGTTGCCGACGCCGATGATCAGCACGCGCGCGCCGATCGTCTTGATGTGATCGAACGCGACGCTCTCCAGCCAGTCGATGCCGATGTGGATGCGTTCGGCGGCCTCGCGGCGGCCCGGCAGGTCGAGATCCTTGCCCCGCGGGGCGCCCGTGCCCACGAAGACCGCGTCGTAGCCCTCGTCGATGAGCGCCCGCATGCTGCCCACCGGGGCGCCGTACCGGATATCGACGCCCATGTTCAGGATCATGTCGATCTCTTCGTCGAGGACCTTCGCCGGCAGCCGGAACGAGGGCACGTTCGTGCGCATCAGCCCGCCCGGCTGCGCGTTCTTCTCGAACATCACGACGTGATATCCGAGCGGCGCCAGGTCGTTGGCCACCGTCAGCGACGCGGGACCCGCGCCGATGCAGGCCACCCGCTTGCCGTTGCGCCTGGCGGGCGCCTTCGGGAGCAGGTCCGTGATGTCGTCGCGGTGGTCGGCGGCCACGCGCTTCAGGCGGCAGATCGCCACCGGCTGCTCGTCGACCCGTGCGCGCCGGCACGCAGGCTCGCACGGGCGATCGCACGTGCGACCCAGGATCCCCGGAAAGACGTTGGATTGCCGATTGACGATGTAGGCATCCGAGAAGCGCCCTTGCGCGATCAATCGGATGTACTCCGGCACGTTCGTGTGGGCCGGGCACGCCCACTGGCAGTCCACCACTTTGTGGAAATACTCGGGATCGCGAATATCGGTCGGCTTCAAGGAGGGGGGCTCCCCGTGAGGTATTCGGAGTGCGGGTGCGAAAGGAGGTAGATCAAAGCAGATACACCAAAGGTGACTCCTGCTCTAGTTTTCCAGGCTCGCGGCTACCGGGCGATTCCTAATCGACGAAGCCCTGAATGGCAAGCGCGCGCCAGCAGGGCAGAAAACCTCCTGCCGAAAGGCGCTTCCGCGAGTAGTCTACGCCCGTGATTCGAACGGTGAACGCGGGGCGCCGCGGCCTGCTGAAGAAGGGCGTCCTCGGCGGTGCGATCCTGGTTTGCGGCGGCTCGCTGTCGCTATGGGGGCGCTCCGGGCAGGACGGCCCGCCGCCCCGGGCGCGGCTGACCGCGCTCACGCCGCATGAGTACGCGATCTTCGCCGCGGCAGCCGCCCGGCTCGCGCCGGGGGACGGCGCCAGCGGCTGGCCGACGGCAGCGTCGCTCGACGCCGCCGGGAAGCTGGACACGCTCCTCGCCCAGTTGCACCCACGCGCGATCAAGGAATTTCGCCAGCTGCTTCACGTCTTCGAGAATGCCCTCACCGGCTTCCTGTCGGCGGCGACGCCCCGGACGTTCACGCGGTCTTCCCCCGACGCGCAGGACGAGCGGCTTCAGGCCTGGCGTCACTCCCACGTGGCGCTGTTCCGCAGCGGCTACCAGGCGATGAAGCGCCTGGCCCACGCGATCTACTACTCATCGCCGGAGGTCTACGCCCGCATCGGGTATGCCGGCCCGCCGGTCGTCCCGCAGGGGCCGGCGTGAGCCTCAGCCTGCCGGGCCGAATTCGCGACGCGCGCGCCGAGCCCAACCTGGCCGTCGAGTGTGACTTCTGCGTCGTGGGCAGCGGCGCGGGCGGCAGCGTGGCCGCCGCGGTCCTCGCCGAGGCGGGGGCGCGCGTGATGATCGTCGAGGAAGGGGGGCATCACACCCGGCGCGACTTCAACATGCAGGAGTCCTGGGCGTACGACGCCCTCTATCAGGACCACGGCAATCGGGCGACCGAGGACCTGTCGATCGTCATCCTGCAGGGCCGCACCGTCGGGGGAGGCACCACCGTCAACTGGACGTCGTCGTTCCGCACGCCCGAGCGGACCCTGGCGCTGTGGGCCGCCCGCCACGGCGTCGTGGGCCTGGACGCCGCCACGCTGGCACCGCACTTCGCGGCCGTGGAGGCCCGGTTGTCGATCCGCGAGGGCGATCCAGCCGACGTCAACGCCAACAACCGCAAGCTGCTGGAGGGCGCTCGCAAGCTCGGCTGGGCCCCCGAGCTGGTTCGCCGCAGCGTCAAGGGGTGCGCCCGACTCGGCTATTGCGGGATGGGCTGCCCCATCGACGCGAAGCAGTCGGCGCTGATCACCTACGTTCCCGACGCGCTGGCGGCGGGCGCGCACCTGTTCACGAACGCCCGCGCGAAGCTGATCGAGACCGATCGGGGCCGCGCCAAGGGCGTCGTGTGCGACGTGATCGATCCGGCGACCGGGCGGCCCCGGCGGTTCGTGGTGTACGCGCGGCGCGGCGTGGTCCTGGCTGGCGGCGCCATCAACACCCCTGCCCTGCTGTTGCGGTCGAAGATCGTCAACGCCAGCGACGCCGTCGGGAGGCGTACCTTCCTGCACCCCACGGTGCCGCTCGTCGCATATTACGACGAGCCCATCGAAGGCTTTTACGGGGCGCCGCAATCGGTCGCCTGCCACCACTTCGCCGATCGCGGCGACCGCGTGGGCTATTTCCTCGAGACCGCGCCGGTTCACCCGATGCTGTCGGCGGTGGCGCTGTCGGGCTTCGGCGCCGGCCATCGCGCCGCCATGGAGCGGCTGGCGTACGCCCAGGCGACCATCGCGCTGCTGGTCGACGGTCACCATGACGACGAGGGGGGGCGCGTCGCCGCCGATCGAGACGATCGCATCCGCGTCGCCTACCCGCTGTCGCCCGCGCTGCGGGAGGCCGCCGTCGATGCGATCAAGAACATGGCGCGCCTGCAGCTGGCGGCAGGCGCGCGCGAGGTCGTCACGCTGCACGAGGAGCCCGTCGTCATTCGCTCCGAGGCCGATCTGGCGAAGGTCGACGGCGTCGCGTTCGGCCCCAATCGCCACACGCTGTTCTCGGCGCACCAGATGGGAGGCGCGCCCATGGGCGAGGACCGGGCCCAGTCGGTGGTCGACTCACGGGGGCTGCATCACGAGCTCGAGAACCTGTGGGTCACGGACGGGTCCATCTTCCCCACCAGCCTCGGCGTCAACCCGCAGCTTTCCATCTACGCCCACGCGCGGCTGTTCGCGACCGAGATCGCGCGGTCTCACGCGGGTTGAGGCCAGGAGCCGTCGGGGGCCAATCCCCGCGCCCGGCCTCAAGGGTCGGCGCCCATCCGCCGAAGTTCCGGCCAAAGCACATGTCTTCTATCGCCTCTTCCCTCGCCGCCCCACCCTCCGAACGGCGCCGTCACCGGCGTACCCCCGTCGGGCTACGGGTGCGCGTCCACTTCTTGGGCCGAACCATTCCGGCGACGGCTGAGCTGACGGACGTTTCGCCGGCGGGGTGCTATGTCCGCGGTGTGGCGGCGCCAGGTCAGGCGACGCTCGCGCTCGGGTTCGTGGGCCGCAAGGACCGCGTTTGTCTCGCGGCCGGTCAGGTGTTGCGGGTCGATCCGGACGGTTTCGCGGTGAAGATCCACCGCGCGAACGCCGCCTTCATGGACTTCGTCGCCGACATCACGGACTACGCGTCTTTCGAAGCCGCGTGAGCCCAGGCCACCGGCGCCCTCACCTGATCGTCTTTTCGAGCTCGCTGCCCACGGGCTCCGGCGCGCCCACGGTGGGCGCCCCCGGTGTGCCGTCCTGGAAGACGAGAGGAGCCTCCCCCGCGGCGCGCTTCCGTACAATCTCCTCCTCGGCCGCTCGCGCCCGCTCGGCTCTGCGGCGCGTCGACGGCGAGTCCCCCCCTTCGGAGGCCCAACGCTCGAGGAGGTCCTCGCACGCGCGCCGAACCTCGGGACGAACGTCGTAGATCGCGAAGTGACGGAGCACGGGCACCGCCTCCTCGTCGCCGATGACCCCTAGCGCGTCGACCAGGTGCGACCGCCCGGTGGGGGCGGCCGTGTGAATCGCCGTCTCGAGCTGGGGGATAGCTCGCCGACCATAGCGGGCGAGACGCTGCGTCGCCGGGGCGACCAGGGCGTCGTTCCGTCGGGTGAGGATGTTGATCTCGTCCTGGATGTCCCGGTGCGAGGTGTCCTCGCAGCCGGCGGCGAGCGTCACCAGCACCACGATGCCCGCCGCGCCGGCGGCCATCGACGCGCAGCTCACGACGCCGCGACGGGCGCCGGGCCTTCGCCCCCGCCCCCGATCTCCGCCTCGACGAAGAGCTCGTCGGCCTCCACCTGCTCGGGCCCGCTGCGACGGAACTTGCGGGCGATGGCCTTGGCGACGGGATCCGCGGGGGCGACGCTGGGGACGGCGCCGTCCCGGGGCGCGACGACCACCAGGCTCTCGAAGAACGACTCGGCCATGTCCCGCAACGCCGCGGTGTCGGTCGTCGTGAAGCTGCGCTGGCGAAGTTGCGAGCCGCCCCACAGCCCGCGCGAGTACCAGGCCAGCGTCTTGCGCAGCTCGTGAACCCGCATCTTCTCCGGGGCATGGGCCTGCGTCAGGTCCGCGTGGCGCCGCCACACCGATCGCCGCTCGTCCAGGCTCGGCGGCCCGGGATCGGGCTCGCCCCGCGACACCGCCGCGAGCGACCGGAACAACCACGGATTTCCCATGGCGCCGCGACCGACCATCACGGCGTCGCACCCCGTCGCCGCGCGCATGCGATGAAAACCGGCCACGTCCTTGACGTCGCCGTTCCCGATCACGGGGATGGTCTGCGGCAGCGCCGCGCGAACCGCGGCGATGGGCGCGTGCTGCGCCTCGCCCGAGAATCCCTGGGCGCGTGTCCGCCCGTGCACGGTGATCATCGCCGCCCCGGCGTCGACCAGCCGCCGCGAGAACGCGGGGGCGTTGATCGAGGACTCGTCCCACCCGGTGCGATGCTTCACGGTGACCGGGATGCTCGCCGGGACCACGCGGCGAACCGCCGCCACCAGGCCCGCGGCGAGCTCGGGCTCCCGCATCAACGCCGAGCCGCACAACCCCGCCGTCACCTTCTTCGCGGGACACCCCATATTGATGTCGACGATGGACGCGCCGACGTCGACCGCCATCTCCGCCGCGCGCGCCAGCGCCTCGGGCTCGCGACCGAAGATCTGAACCGCGAAGGGCCGCCCGTCGAGGCTCGGCCACATGCGATCGATCGCCTTCCTGGCGCCCCGGGTCAGCGCCTCCGCCGACAGGAACTCGGTGAACGTCAGGACGGCGCCGAGCTCCTCGCAGACGGTGCGGAAGGCGAGATCGGTGACCGCCTCCATCGGCGCCAACAGGGCACCCTCGGGCAGCTGCAAGGAACCGACGCGCATGGGCCCCGCAGCATAGCAAAGCCGCCCGACAAGTTGTCGCGTGGCCCCTTGCGCCGCGGCGAAGCGGCTACGCCGCTTCTCGTCGCAGCTCTTCGCCGAACAGCAGCTGCATCAGGTGCGCGGCCTCCGCCTTGGCCCCGCCGATGTGCAGCGTCAGGGAGTCCGCGAACTCGGCCGCGCTCTGGAAGCGCTCCTTCGGATCGACCGCCAGGGCCAGGCCCAGCACCTCGCGCGCCGGCGAGGGAAGGCGATCGATGCGCTCCTGGTGCTCGGCTGTGGGGCCGCAGGCCGCCTTGAACAGCACATCGAGATCGTTGTCGCCATCGTAGAGGAAGCGGTTCGTGAGGCAGTAGTAGAGCACCAGGCCCATCGAGAACAAGTCGCTGCGGGCGTCCACTTCCCCCCCGCGCGCCTGCTCCGGCGACATGAAGTTCACGTTCCCCTTGACCATGCCCGCCTGCGTGCGGGTCACGCGGCGCTTCGACTTGACGATGCCGAAATCCGACAGCTTCACCTCGCCCTGCGCGGACATGATGATGTTGGCGGGCGAGACGTCGCGGTGAACGATCCCCATCGGCTGCCCTTCGCGATCGGCCTTGGTGTGCGCGTATTGCAGCGCCAGCAGCGTTTCGTGCGCGGCGTAATAGGCCAGACGTGGGCTCAACGAATCACGCGAGTGCTCGTAGCACCGGGCGATCAGCCGCACCAGGTCGCGCCCCACGATGTACTCCTGGGTCATGAAGAATTCGCTGCCGACCTGGCCGAAGTCGAAGACCGGCACGATGTTCGAGTGCACGAGGCTCGCCTGCATGCGGGCCTCGTCGATGAACTGTCCAATCGCCTCCTTGTCGGCCGCCAGCTCCTGGCGCAGGCGCTTCAGCACGAACACACGACTGAACCCCTCGACGCCGTGCGACGCCGCCGTGAAGACCTCCGACATGCCGCCCTCCCCCAGGCGGTCGAGGAGCTGGTAGCGGCCGAACTGCAGGCGTGCCGCCCCGGTCTCCGACAGCGGCGCCCCGTCAGGCGACGTCGCATGCCGCGGCGGTCCTGCTGGCTGCGGGGTGGCGGCCACGGCGCGCGGCGGGGGAACGGACGTGAACGGCACCGCGGCGGGCAGCGGCGTGATGGCGCTCCCGAGCTTCAAGGCGCCGGCGGTGTCGCCGCGGGCCGGGGGCGCCGCGTGCGCCCGCGTCGCGCCGATTCGCAGCGTGGGCTCCCGCCGCGCCGGGGCGGGAACGCCCGAGGCGTCGCCGCCAGCAGCCCGCGGCCCCCCCCCGAAGATGACCAGCATCGCGCCCAGGCCGGACAGCACGGCGCCGAGCACGATGATGCCCAGATCGGCGGCCGTCCGTCCTGCGACGGGTGCCGGCTCGATCATCGTGCCGAGCACGGCCCTGTCGGCGGCCCGCTCCACCACAAGGACAGGATCCTGGCCGGTCAAGACACCGAGGCGCGTCGCCAGCAAGAAGTACGGCTTGCCATCCAGCGTGACCAGCGACGACGCGACCCCCTCGGCGGCGCGGGCCCGCGCCACGACCGCGCGATCGTTCGTCCCGGGATCGGGCCCCCCGGTCGTCGCCAGCACTTCGCTGCCCACCACCACCCGCGCCAGCGAGAAGTCGCCGCGCGCCTCGCGCCACCAATCCTCGGACTGGAACAGGTCGACCAATGTGGCGCCGTCGACGTGGTTGTCGAGCGCGGCCAGCAACGGCTTGGCGTTCGCCGCCAGCTGCAGGCGCGCCTCCAGCCGGTGCTGCTCCGCTTGCCAGCGCCCGCGGATCTGCTCCGCCTCCACGCGCGCCCGGTCGGCCTGGCTCGCAGCGGCGCGACGGTTCAGCTCGCGGCTTGTCCAGGCCGCGCCCAGACCAGCCGCAGCCAGGAGCAACGCGATTCCTACTATCCGTTTTGCGCCCATGATTTACACCTCAATCCCGGTAAGAGCCGTACGCTTGGCCGAGCTTGTTCGAATGCGCGCGGGCTTCCTCGCGTTCGAGCGCGAACATCACCTGCGCCCCCGTGGGCGTCACCTCGACGCGCTGTTGCGCCGTCTTGGCGCCTGGGCTCCACGCGACGACCTTGCGCAAGCCGACCGGGACGTTGTCGATGCGAAAGGTTCCGTCGGGTCGCGCCTTCGCGAACAGCGGGCTCGGCACGACCAGAACGTCCGCCGACATCTTCTGGTGCATGTTGCAGAAGATCTCGACCACGCCCGGCGTGGTCAGCGTCACCGTGCGGGCCTTGTCGCCCGCCCGATAGCTGCCCAGGTCGAAGCTGTTGTGCGGAGACGGGGAAAACACGTTGTGATAAATGGCGTCGAAGTTCGGGAACACCACGTTGGTGCCGACCTGCACCACCGCGAGCCGCGGTGAGAACTGCTTGTTCTCCTGCTTGATCTCGATGGACTTGCCCTTGACGTGTCCACCCTTGACGTTGTCGATGTAGACGTAGACGTCCGTCGCTCTGACACCGACCGGGAGCGCGATCTTGCCCTCGAGCGGCCCGGTGCGCCGCGCCTCCGCCAACGCCGCGCCCCGACCGCGCTCGGAGGACCTCTCGCCCTGGGACGCCGCCGCCGAACCGGCGCCGCTCGCGCCGCCCTGCAGCGGGAGCGGGGGCAGCGTGATCCCGTCGGCCGTCCCGCCTTGGCTGCGGATGATCTTCAACATCATCTCGTACCGTTGCTGCTCGGATTGCAGCATGTCCAGGATGAGCTGCTTTTGCTCTCGGACCTCGGTCTGCAAGCGAATGAACTCCGCGCGGCTCGGGCCGCCCGCGTCCTCGCTGGCGGTCGGGCCCATCGGGGCGTTCTTCGAGGACGGATCTTGGCCACGCGCGGCCGCGGCGAACACGGTGACCGCCACGCCTGCCATCAGGATCCCCGTCACGACTCTCTTTGCGCTCAACATGGCTTCGCCTCTCAATCGATCAACAGCAGGGACGTGGTGAACACATCGTTCTTGATTTGCGGGATGCCGCCGTATTCGCCGTTGTGCAGGTACTCGGCCTTGAGGACGATGCGGTCCGAGAACGCGAACCGAAGCCCGCCGGTCCCCCGCCACGACTTGGTCAGGTAGGCGCGGTTCGCGCCGCCGGGGGCGTTGGGATCGCCCAGCCACACGAAGGCGTCGCGAAACTCTCCGCGGCCGATGACGCCGATCACCGGTGTCAGCATCCAGTCGAGCTCCAGATAGCCGCCCTTGTGCAGCTTCAACCCGTAGACATCGTCGATCGGGCTGCCCGGCGCGGCGCCCTTCAGCAACTGGGCCTTGACGTCGACGCGGCCGGCGTGGGCCTGCAGATCGACGCCGAAGAACCACATCGCGCCGGTGCTGGTGCGCGCGCGATCCTGACCCCCGTAAGATCCGGACACCCCCACCTCCGTCTCGAAGGGGAGCGGGGGACGCAGGGCCAGGCGGCCGCTGGCCGTCTTGCCGGCGTTGGTGTCGATCTCGTCGTAGAAGTGAAACTGCTCGGTGGTGTTGGAGCCGTTCGTCAGCGCGGCCGCGATGACGACCACGTCATCGGGCCCCAGCTTGCTGCGCAGCTTCATGCCCAGCGCGGTGCCGGTGGTGTAACGCGCGATGAGCGACGGCGTGATTCCGAAGCGCTGCACCGCCTTGCGATCGCGGTACTCGATGCCCAGGACGGAGTCCATCTTGCCGACGAAGAAGGAGGTCTTCTGCGATCGGGTCGGCATCCATTCGAGCTGCGCCAGATCGACGTCGATGAAGTCGCCGAGCGCGAAGTTCGACCCGCTACGAGGAACGAAGTTCACGCTCGCGGTCGCGAGGGCGTTGTCGCCGAGCGATGAGGTGAGCGTCAGGTTCACCTCGTTGGCGATGAAGCCGGGCGCGCCCCGGGAGTGGATGCTGTCGAAGCGGTCGACGCCCGCGGCGTCGCCGAGGTCGGCGGCCTCGCCTCGCGAGTTGACCGTGGGCGCCAGCAGATCGCCCAGGAACACCCACCCGTATTTCCCCTGGTATTCGGGGAAGTAGAGATTCCCTTGGTCCCGAATGATCCCCGAGCCGTCACCCTGGGGAACGAAGAAGCCCAGATCGATGTAACCCCCGACGGTGACCCGGGGCTGCCGGCCCACCGCCACCTGGCGCGTCTGCTCCAGCCGGACCTCGAGATCGTGGATACGATCTGACAGCGGCGTCGCGGCCTCCTCCAGCGACTCGTCCCCGACCACGTCATCCACCGCGTCCACGTCGGCGGGCGCCGACGGCGGCTCGGGCGCTGGCGCGCTCGGGCTCGCGGACGCCGCCGGGGGCTTGGTCCCGCCGTCGCCCTGCGCCAAGCGCTTTTGCGGCGCCGCCTGCGCCGCGGAAGCGGCGGCCAGCGAGAACGCCATCCCGATCGAGAGTCGCCTGAGAGCGTCGCATTTCATGGCAGCACCGGCGCGCTTCGGACGTCGGCGGGCAGCGCCTCTCCGGTCAGCGTCTTCATGAATTCCACGAGGTCGGACTTGTCCTCATCCGACAAGAACAGCTGTCGTATTTGAGGTGCGGCCACGCCGACGGCGTTGGCCGCGCCGCCGCCCCGATTGTAGTGGTCGATGACTTCCTCCAGCGTGGCGAAGACGCCGTCGTGCATGTACGGCGCGGTCAGGGCGACGTCGCGCAGGCTCGGCGTGCGCCACGCCCCGGGAGGGACCTGGTCCGCCGCGGACATGTCGTAGTAACGCTGGCGCGAGGTGTCCATGCTGTCGCTCCAGACGGAGTCGCGGCGGAAGGCGTTCTTCTGCAGCTTCGCCAGGCCGTCGCGCCCGCCCCAGGGCAGGCAGTTCTTCGCCGGCTTTGCGGCGATCGGATTGCCGGCCCCGTCCGTGCCAGTCGGGATCTCCACGCAGTCGCAGACGCCGCCGGACGGGCACTCGGCCTCGGTCGGGACCCCCGGCCCCGTCTGGGGCACGCCGATGTTGTGAAACTGGTTGTCGGAGAGCAGCGGCGTGTTGTGGCAGTCACTGCACGCCGCGCGGCCCACGAACAGCTGCGCCCCGCGCTGCGCGGCGACCGAGATCGTGTTGCTCTTCGGTCCCGCGGCGACGAACTTGTCGAACGCGGAGTTGCGGCTGATCATCTTTGCCTCGTAGGCGGCGATGGCCTTGCCGAAGTCGACGAACACGCGGTTCACCGTCGCTTGATCGCCCGGGTCCATGCAGTCCCACGCGTCGCCAAAGGGCTCGGTGGCGTCCCCCACCTGGCAACCAGGCTTGCTGCCGGGCTTGCCTTGCAGCGGGAAGCGCGGCCAGCAGCCCGGCGCTCCGCCGGCGGCGTCGTTCGCGACGCGGCACCCCTGATCGAGGGGGCAAGCTCCGTTCACGAGGACGCACTGGCCGGCACCCGCGCCGTCGGTCTGTAGCGTCATCGCCAGCGCGGCCGAAGTCCCCGTCATGGGCAGCGCATCCGTAAAGGCCGCCTGAAAATCCTTGCCGTAGAGATCGGAGATGACCCACGCGACATGGAGCCGGCTGCTGTTCATGGAGACGCCACCCTCCGTCGCGGCGAGCGCCTGCGCCCACAGCGAATCGACGCGGCCATCCCAGAACGACAGGTTGTAGAAGGCGGCGTTCAACGTGGGCTGGGCGTTGACGTCGAACCATCCGGCACCGATCGAGACGTTCCCGGGCGTCGACGTGTCGTCGATGCTCCCGTTGCCGAGGTCGTGGCACGTGGCGCACGAGACGGTCATCACCTGGCCCTTCGCCGCGCGCGCGTAGGGCACCGGACGGCGCAATTGATCGACGAGCGTGGCGGTTCCCGAGAATCGGCCGTCGAAGAACCACTTCTTGCCGAGCGTCTCGGCATCGGCGCGGCCGATGTAGTTGTTGGACGCGTCGGCGGGCGCCACCGCGGGGAGGCCCGCCAGCGCCGACACGCGGCCCCATGCTTCCCCGGACCATTCACATCCGGCGCTGCCGCAGATGGTGTCATCGACGAGGCGACCGCATCCGGCGGCACCGAGGAGCGCGAGGGCGAGCGCCGAAATCGCGAATTGCGCGGGCAGCTGACGTATATATGAAAATAAATAGTAATCTATATTACTTGATTTATTTTGATAAGTACCCGTTTTGATTGGTGGTTCACTCATTGAGCCAAGCCTCCTATCGGCGACCGGTTTCTCGAACTGAAGGGCGCTGAAAGCGTCGAAACGCACGCGCGCGCAGGTCAGTCGCGCGCTGCCATCTAACGAGCACGGCGCGGTCACGGCCGGTCGCATCCGCAGGGGGCACAGACCGGAGAGCGGTCTCCCGCCTCGATGGTCCGGAGTTGCCCCTCCCGCCACGCGAACAGCTCGTAGGCGGTGATCCGGCATCCGGTCTCGGAGGCGAAGCTGGACCGCTCCAGCTCGATGCCCCACTTTCCCAGGCCGATCCGCACGAACGCCAGCGACTGCTCGACGTCTCGATCACCGGTGATCTCGGCGGCGAGTGGCGCGAGCGCGTGCCAGTCGGTGCCGCCTTGCTTCGACACGAGCAACGTGTACACGGTCAAGCCTGCGTCGAGCTCGCTGGCCGTCGCCTCTGGGTCGTCGAAGCTGATGCGCGCGAGCGCGTCGCGCGCGCCGTCGCCGTCCACGTCGGGACCGCAGACGATGCGCACGTCGCGGGGTGGCACCGCGGACGGCGGCCCGATCTCGGGCCACGTCAGCGCCCTCGCCAACCTGGCGAGATGGTCCGCCTGGCTGAAGTCGACCAAGCTGCCATCGTCAAGCGCTTCGTCGCAATGGAAGCGCACGGCGGCTCGCTTGCGTGGCAGCTTCCCGATCAGGGGATGGCCACGACGACCCGCGATTGCTGGCTTCTCGCCGCTCGTCCTTTGGCCCGTCCGCTCCGCGGCCGTCGTGGCGAAGGAAACGGCCGAACCGGGGGCTCCTGCCAAGGCGAGGAAGCTCAGACAGATCAAGGGCGCGCAGCTCCTCGCGATAGTCACACGCGTCGCGACGAGAGCCCCCATCTCGTGAGCATAGTTCTACAAGCGGGTGACTGGAAGTTTCCGTCAGCGGGGTGTGGGAGGGGGGCCGACCGTGTGCACGTCTTCGTACGTCTCCGCATCGGCATTACGACCCATTTTCGGGTGTGAGGCGAACTTTCTCACCGTGAAGCGTTATCGAAAGCCGTGCCTCCGTCGATACCCCTGGAGCTGCCGCCAAGCGCATGAGTCTTGTCGGTCAGCGCTCGCCCCGTTCGGGGTTGTTTAGGTGCGGACGGACGTCGTTCTCATCGCGCTCGCCTGGGGAGGGTCGTGTTGGCTCCATCGCACGCGAAAGCAGTGGCCTCCTGGGTGCGGCTCGCCCTGGCGACCGTCGTCCTCGGCGCCGCGTGCCAGCCGGCGGGTGAGCCCGCGAGCGAACGCAGCGGGTTGGTCGCCCCGGTCGGCGCCCCCCCAGCTCCCGCGCCCCCGATTCCTGGCGCCCTCCTCGACCAGATCCATACGACCAACCGCGGACTCCTTCGCGGACAAAAGCCGGACGGGCTGCCCGCCACCGAGGGCGCCGACGCCGATCCGCTCATCGCCGAGGCGCGCCGCTACTACGACACGATTCGTATCCCGGAGCTGGCGGCGCGCAAATCCGGCGTCGCCGACCCCGTCGCTCCCGCGACGTTCGAAGACTGGAAGCAGGCGCTGGGCTTCGAGCCCCAGCGCCCGGACGAGGATCGCGCCGCTTACCGCAGACGGACGGGGGTCGTCGTCTACTACAACCGCAACGAGCTGGGCCTCGGGCGCGAGCTCGGCTGCGTTCGCTTCACGGAGGCCGAGCGTCGCGGCGGCAAGGCGTCCCACGGGATCGCGTGCTTCGTCACCAACTACGGACGCGGCTTCGGGGAAGGCAAACCGTCGCTCGACATGGCGGTTCGCGGGGACGAGCCCCGCAACACCGTCTGCATCATCTATCGTCCCTCTTTGGGAGCGGGCTACGAGATCCAGTTCTACGTCTTCGGCGCCAGCGGCAGACGGCAGGAGTGGGCTCAGCTCGACACGCTGGGCCCGCGCCCCCACCCGCTCGTCTGCATGAACTGTCACGGCGGCGACTACGACGCCGACCGCCACATGGCGGTCAACGCGCGCTTCCTGCCGCTCGACCCGAGCCTGGTGGACTTCGCCGTGGACGCGGGCCCCGAGCTCACCCGCGCAGGCCAGGAGGAGAGAATTCGCGCCGTGAACGCGCTCTCGGTCGAGACGCCGCTCACCCCCGCGCAGCAGGACATGCTGGCCGGCCTCTATGGCGGGCGCGTCCAGACGCCGGGCCAGACCACCACCGACCATTGGGTGCCCGAGGCGTGGCGAACGACGCCGGAGGATCATGACTTCTACGACGGGGTGGTGAAACCGTACTGCGCGACTTGCCATCTGGCCGCCCAGGCACGACCCGACGGAAGGACGCTGTGGTCGTACAAGGTCTTCCAGACGCCGGCATCGTTCAACGGCGCCTCGTTGGTCGACTACGTCTGCGGGGACTTCTCGATGCCGAACGCACAGGCCACGACGCGGGCCTTTTGGTTCACGCCCCGCCCGGTTCATGTGGCGGGGCGTGGCTTCCCCTCCGCGGCCGACGCCTTCCTGGCCCACGAGGGCGTGGATCGGGCCCACTGCCCCAACCTGCAGACGGTGTCGCAATGCAATCGCGGCAACGATCCCGATCGCCTGTGCGGTGACGGCGCCAACGGCATCACCTGCGATCGGCAGACGAACCGCTGCACGCCGCCGCGCGCCACGACGCTCTAGCGGCTTCGCGGCTCGCGGAAGGGGCTTCGCCCAGCAGAGCTGGGCTACGCTCGCCCGAGCAGCGGGAGGTGAAGCAACTCCGTGGGGATCTCGCAAGGGGCCTTCCGAGGCCGCTCGCCGTCGACGCTGCAGCACGGGCTAGTATTCTCCTGCGGGTGTGCTGCCGTCGCCTTCGGGTCCTGGTCGCTGCATCGTGCCTCGCCGCGCTCGGACCTGCGCTCGCGTGTCGCCGGCACCCGCCCGTGCCACCGCCGGGGGGCGGCGAGAGGTCCGAGACCGCTGGCGCGATGGCCGATGTCGTGGATCCCTGGTCGTGGCCGCGCGCGGCGGGCGCGACCGACCGAGAGCGCGCCCTCGAAGACATTGGTCCCTACGAGCCGCTCGCTCCAGAGCGCCCAGGCTCGCCGTTGTGCAACCCCAACGCACGTTACTGGACGCGGCTGGTCGGCATCGCGTGGGATCGGGACATCGACCTCGACTTCGACGACGCGCCCGTGGATCTCGACGGTGACGGCCGCCCCGACACGCGTGTGACCCGCCACGTTCACGCCCGAGGCGGCGCGCTGGCGAATCCAGCCCTGTTTGGGCTGACGCCCACACCCGACGATCCGCGCGGGCGTGTCGGTCGCATCTCGGTCTCGACGGGGATCCTCGGGTTGCGGGAGGCGCTGACGCCGGACGGCCGCCCGAGCGGCGAGATCGGAATGACCTGCTTCCTGTGTCACGGCGGCGTGCAGCCCGCTCGCGGTCGGATCGTCCTCGGCATGGCCGCGACTGCCTTCGACTACGGCCTCCTGCTGGCGACGGCGGCTGCCCTCGATGGCGGTGGAGCCGCGGCGTCGTATCGACGAGAGAACGGATTCCCCGACGGCGACACGGTGCGCGCGCGCCTGTTGCTGGCGGGGCCCGGGCGCCAAGATTTGACCGGCGAGTTCGGGCTGGACGTCACGGTTCCCGGCCTTCATTCGGCCCGCTATCCGGGGACGAGGCGCGTCCGCCAGGGAACAAAGGGCATCGTGAATCCGATCAGCGTGCCGCCGGTGCTGGGTTGGGCCGGCGTCAATCTTCAGAACTGGTCCGGCAGCGAGGTGGCGACCGGCCGCTGGTTACAGCGACTGCTGGTGCTTGGTGGCGGCGAACCCGGGGCGGGCGTCGTCGAGCGTCTCGGCCTGCCGCCGCTGCGTGGGTCCGATCCGCGCGACTGGACCGCGACCCGACGCGCGCTATTGCTCGATCTTCGCAACCTCGGGACCCTGGGCCTGCAGCAGGACTCGTTCCCCGGCCTGCTCTGGGCGGACGCGCTCCATGGCAACGCTCCGCTCGACCCCGCGGCGATCACCGCCATCCCGAGCATGTACGCCGCGGCGGCGCTTCGTCGCGTTCTCGCGCGCGAGACAGTCGTGGCGGCGCGCGCGCGCGCGGAGCTCCCCCGCGACGTCGCGGCGGAGACGGCGGTGGCGCGCGGCCGCGACATCTTCACGAACCGGCTGGTCGGCGCCATCGCGAACAAACAGATCCTGAAGGAAGCCCCCTCCCTTTACGGCCCCGCCAGGCTCGCCGGCCCGATCCTGGCCCCCATCGACGAGGCCCTGCCAGCGACGTTCTCCGTTCGCTGCGCCGATTGTCACAGCGCCACGCCCGGCGGCGAGCGGGTGGCCCTCGCCGCCACCGCGCCGCCGCTCGGCCGGTGCAGCCACTGCCACCACGCCCACGCCCCCTTCGACGAAGACGCGGCTGACGCCTCCCCGCCGCCTCCGCGCGCGCCCCTCCGGGCGCTGCGCGTCCCCCTCGGAGCGGCCGACGAGACAGCGTTCTGCCGTGGCTGTCACGACCGCCATCGCGGCTTCACGCCCATCGTGTTCTCCTCCAGCCTGCTGCTTCCCTTCGACGCCAACGGCAACGGGAAGGCGCAAGACGATGAGGTCGCCGACGAGCGGGCGGGCGGGATCGGCACCGAGGCGTTGCTGGCGTTCGATGTGCCGCGGCCGGAGCGTCCCGCGACCGGGTTCGCCCTCGACGTGACGGCCCTCGATTGCGTGCGTTCGGTCGGCCCCATCACCACGGCCCGGCTCGGTGCCGGCTGGGTTCGCGTCCCCCCGCTCGTGGGGGTGGGCGCCTCGGCGCCCTACCTGCACAACGGCTCGGTGCCCACGCTGCGCGCGCTGCTCGAGCCCGCGCGCCGCCGGCCGGTGACGTTCCCGCTCGGTGCGGCAGGGTTCGTCTTCGACACGCGCCTACCGGGAAACCGGAACATGGGGCACGAGTTCGGCACGGCGCTCACCGACCGTGAGAAGGACGATCTCGTGGCGTTCCTCGAGTCGCTCTAAGGACTGCTCTAGGTACAGCGCTCCGCAAGTTCGTGCCCCTCCCAAAAGCTCCTTGCGGGAGGGCCACGCCGAGCCACGCGCCCGCCGAGCGCAATCGCGCGGGCGTGAACCCGGAGCGAGCCGCGACGTTCGAGCCCGCGCGAAACTGGGGCAACCGTCCGAAAGAACCGGTTTCAGCGCACGTAACCAGCTGCCGCGCGGCTTCTAGGCCTGCGCTCGAATCGCTGCAACCGCCGCTTGGCGGCGCTCGGCGGGCGCGTGGCTCGGCGTGGCCCTCCCGCGGCGAACTCTTGGGTGGTCACTCACTTCCGGGGCGCTGCTCTAGGGACTAACGCTCGGCGCGATGCCCGTGCGCGCGCGCCTGCTACTTCGCGTAGTCGGTCGCGCGGGTCTCGCGGATGACGGCCACGCGCACCTGTCCGGGGTACGCGAGGTCCGCCTCGACCCGGCGGGCAATGTCCTTCGAGAGCAGCCGCGCCTGATCGTCGCTGACCCGCGAGTTCTCCACCATCACGCGCACTTCCTTGCCGGCTTGAATCGCGAAGGCGCGCTCCACGCCCGGGAAGCTGGTCGCGATCTTCTCGAGGTCGTGCAGGCGCTGCACGTAGCTCTCCAGCATCTCGCGCCGCGCCCCCGGCCGCTGCCCCGACAGCACGTTCGCGGCGTCCACCAGGTGCGCGATCACGTCCGTCGGGGGCACGTCGCCGTGGTGGGCCTCGATGGCGTGGACGACGCGCGGCGATTCGCCCAGCTTCTTCGCGGTCTGGGCGCCGATCACGGCGTGGGGACCCTCGGCCTCCTGATCGATGGCCTTGCCGATGTCGTGCAGCAACCCCGCCCTTCGGGCGACCTTCACCGGCAGACCCAGCTCGGCCGCCATCGCGCCGGCCAGGATCCCGACCTCAACCGAGTGTTGCAGCAGATTCTGCGCGTTGCTCGAGCGAAACTTCAACCTCCCGATCAGCCGCACCAGCTCGGGGGGGAGGCGGCCGATGCCGAGATCGAGCAGCGCCTTCTCGCCGGCGTCACGGCACTGCTGCTCCACCTCCTGCGTGGCCTTCTCCACCGACTCCTCGATCCGCGTCGGATGGATGCGGCCGTCGGCGATCAAGCGGGTCAGCGCCAGCCGCGCGATCTCCCGGCGCACCGGGTTGAAACACGAGATCACCACGGCCTCGGGCGTGTCGTCGATGATCAAGTCGATCCCGGTGGCCGCCTCGATCGCGCGGATATTTCGGCCTTCACGGCCAATGATGCGGCCCTTCATGTCGTCCGACGGCAATGGAACGGTGGCCACCGTCCGCTCGGCGACGTACTCGCCCGCGTAGCGCTGGATCGCCGCCGAGATGATGGTCTTCGACCGACTCTCGGCCTCGGCGCGGGCCTCGTCCTCGATGCGCTTCACCTCGGCGACGGCCGCCAGGCGCGCCTCGTCGCGGATCTCGTCGATGAGCGCGGCCCGCGCCTCGGCCTGGCTCAGGGCCGCGGTCTTTTCCAGGCGCGCCTTCGCCTCGGCGGCCAGGCCGGCCGCCGCCCGCGCGGAGGCCTCGGCGGCGGTCTCGCGCGCGGCGATCTGCTTTTCGCTGCGGGTGAACTCCTCGAGCTGCCGCTCCAGGTCCCGCTTCTTGCGATCGAGCTCCCGATCCCTCTCGCCGAGCTGGGCCGCCTGGCGCTCGAGGTCCTTCTGCCGGGCCTTCTGCTGCGCCTCGACCTCGGCGCGCGCCTTCTGCGCCAGCTCCCTGGCGTCGAGCGCCGCCTTGCGCTTCAGCGCCTCTGCCTCGGTCTTCGCCGCCTCTATCAACCGCTGCTTCTCGCCCTCCGATGGCTCCAGGGTCGGGGCCCGCAGCATCCGCCCCACGAACAGGGCCACCAGGAACACCGCCAGCAACAGAGGAACGACGATGGCGACGGAGATCATCGGGGCCCCTGCCCTTCCGGCGTCTCGCGGACGTCGGGGGGGCGGAGCACGCGGGCGTCCGTGACGACGCAGTCGACACCCTGGTCATGCGCGTCCACGGGACAGCGCTCGACCACCTGGAAGTCGTAAGCCAGGCCGATCACCCGCGGGCGCTGTCCGCGCGCTTGCCCCAGCCATTCGTCGTAGTACCCGCCCCCGAAGCCCACGCGCCGCCCGGAGGGATCGAACGCCAGCCCAGGGACCAACATCACGTCGATCTCGGCCGCCTCCACCTCGGGCAGATCATTCGCCGGCTCCGGAATGCCAAACCGGCCCGCCGTGAGCTCGGAGTTGGTCGCGAGATGAAATCGGAGGCGCGGCTGGCGATCGTCTGCCACCCGAGGAAGGGCTAGCCGCACCCCGCGGCGGCGCGCCTCCCGGATGGCATCCGCCGGGTCGATCTCGGCGCGCACGGCGATGAAGCCGGCCAAGCATCCGCGCCGTGCCGCCACCTCCCGCAGCTCGCGCAGGTCGAAGAGCCGTTCGCCGAGATCGCGCGCCGCCCGCCGTCGCTCCTCGGGCGCGAGCCGCGTTCGTCGTTCATCCATGGCTCGCCGGAGCGAACGTTTTTCATTCAAAGAAGTTGCTGATTCGGCCGAAGCCATTGGCCCTCACCGCGCCACGGGCGCTGGGTGCGGGATGGCACTGCCACCGCCGGGACGACGTCGAAATCTCTGGTTCTTGCGTAGTTACGAAGACGTTCGCCATCGGCGAAGCGGTGTTCCCACAATCGTGTGAATTGAAGTTGAAAAGAAACGAACCTGAAACCAGGTCGCTATACTCGCCCCACCTTCGCCAGGTAGTCAAGCAGCGACCGGGCCTTGTCTCCGACGCGTCTCTTCAGCTCCGCCGATTCCTCGCGCGTCTGGAACAGCTCTTCGGCCACTTGCAGCGCGGTCAGGATCGCGACGGCCTGCGTGTCGGGGTTGCGCGTCGCCTTCTGAATGTCACGAAACTTGCCGTCCACGTACCCGGCCAGCGACTTGACCAACCGATCGTCGTCGTCGGTCTTGAGGGTGTACCGCTGTCCCGCGACCTGAACCGTGACGGAACGTTTCACGAACGCCGACTCTATCATCACTTCGCCTGACGCGGCCACCGACCACCGACGCCGGGGAACGGGTTTCCCTGGACGATCGACCGCGAGTGTGCTGACCTTCAGCGGGTGAGCGATCAAGGTGGCCAGGGGGAGGCAGCGGGCTCGTTGCGGGTGCTCTTCGTCGACGACAACCTCGACATCGCGGAGCTGAGCGAACAGCTCCTGGCGGAATGGGGCCACCAGGTGAGGACCGCTGGCGACGGCCGCGAGGCGCTGGCGGCGCTCGACGGATTTGCGCCTGACGTCGTGTTCATCGACATCGGTCTCCCCGGCATGAGCGGCTACGAGGTTGCGCGCCAAATTCGCGCGCAGCTTCCGGGCTCGGTGAGGCTCGTGGCGGTGAGCGGCTACAGCCAAGAGGAGCACATGAAGCGCGCGAACGAAGTGGGGTTCGACAGCTACCTGGTCAAGCCGATTCTCGACGATCAGCTGGCCGCGGTGCTGTCGCGGTGCCGCCCCCACCTCTGACGTCGGCCCGATAAAGGATCAGCATCAACCGATCGGCCGGCGCCCACTCGCGCGCGAACCCCTCGGCGGAGTCGTCGCGCAGCCCGGCGCCCGGATCCCACGCCAGGACGTGCCGCGTCGACCGGTTCAGCCCGATCACCACCTCATAGTGCAGCAGCGCCTTGCCTCCGAACAGGGGCTTTGCCAGCCCGACGATCACCGGGTGGCCTTGCCCGAGCTGGGCCTCGATGTCGGCGAACGTCCCCTGGATGAGAAACGCCTGAAAACCACGCCGACGGGCGAGGTCCCTGAGATCCCCCGCGCGAATGCCCCCGTCCCGAGGCGGGGCCTCGAGGACGATCTGCCGCAGGCTGTCCGGCTGGCGCCAGTACGCGAAGGCCATCGCCAGCGCGGCGGCCCCGCAGTCGGACGCGCCTTGCTGAGGGATGAAGGGCACATCGTTCACCATCTGCCAGCCCCTCTCCGGCGCGATCTGCGACCACGACGTGTTGCGCGCGCTGCCTGCATAGCAGCCCGCGCCGCTGACGGCGGCAATGGTCGCGAGCGCGACGGCGCGGCACCGACGACGCCCCGCCCGCATCAGAGCAGAATCAGCAGGAGCACGATGATCAGCACCAGCGCCGCGCCGCTGCCGATGTAGATGCTCACGGCGCCGCCCCTGAAGTTCTCCAGGTTCGGTGCTTGCTTTTCGCGAGCCGCCAGCTTCGTCGCTTCGGTGCCGGTCTGCGCGGGTTGACGAGCGAGCGAATCCGCGAGCGCGACCAGCTGAGCGCGAGGCGCGCCGAGGCCCTCTGGGACAGACGCAGGCGCCGGCGCCTGCATGGGCGACGTCGCCCCAGTGGGGTGCGCTTCCGCTAGCGCCGGGAACGTCCAAACCGCCAACAAAGTAATGACCACGATTCGCTTCAGGTTCGTCATGAGTGCCTCCCGCAGGGGGTCAATTCAATCCACGTGCCATCGGCGGGCACGAATGCGGCGGGCGGCCCCTGGTGGCCGTGCCGCGCGATTCGAAGCTCGCTACGTTACGGGGCCGTGCCCCGCGGGAACGCGCGGTAACCAGGCGGCCGGGCGCGCGCCGGTGGACCCGCGCCTACTCGTGCACCGCGCTCGAATGGCGTCAATGATCCGCCGACGAGCCCGTTGCCCGCGAGGCGGTGGCACGCGCCATGAAGCGGACGGCCGCATCGTGGGAGCTGGGGGGCGTTTGCGCGCGCTGGGATTCACAATCGTCTTGTGTGGCCTTGGCGCGTCCGGCCGGGCCGCGGAGGACGCGACGCCGCCCGCCGGGGCGAAGGGCGCCCCACCCCCCGTGCCGGCGGGACCGGCAGCCGAGGGACAGCCCAAGGCCGGCAAGCGGGAGCTGAACCTCGTCCCGCTCGTCGGGGGCGACAGCGACGTGGGCGTCGGGGTCGGAGAAATTGGAGATTGGGCGCGCTTGCAACCCGGCACTGGCCTCTTCCTCTGGCGGCTGGAGAGCGGGGCGTTCATCACCTTCAAGTGGCGCGAGCAGCACCTGATCATCCCGTTTCAGGATTACTTCCTGCTGCTGACGCGGCGAAACTGGGGCGCAGAGAAGCGGTGGACGCTCGACGTGCGGGTCGCGTTCACGGACGAGACGACCTTGAAGTTCTACGGGATCGGCAACGCGTCTCCGCCGCCCCCGGCGGCGCTCGACGTGAGCTTGACGGAGTACGTTGGGCCTCAAGTACGGCATCGGCGGCGGCATACGGCTGCAGCATGGCCAGACCTTCGTCGTGCGCGCCGATCTCGCCTGGTCGCCCGATGCGAGCCCGTGGGCGCCTACTTCGCCGCGGGCGAGATCTTCTGAGCGCCACCTGGGCGTTACGAAACGGGAACCCCATAAATCGATCCGTACGGTCAATCCGCGCCTTGCGCGGCGACGGGGCGTGAATAGATTGGGCGCGCGTTGAAGCTGACGGTTTCGGCTGCTGCGTGTATTGGCCGCTTCGGCCCGGGCGGATGCCGTGGGTGACCGGGATCCGGGCGCTTCCTGTCACCGCCGCAGCCGTTCAAGCGCCGCGCTGGCGGTGGCGGTCACCGTCTCTGTCGCCGTCATGGCTGCCGTGCTAGCGGCCAACCGCGCCGCAGTGTCGCTCCTCGGCGCGGGTGTGCTGGCGGCGGGATGGCTGAGCGGAATCGTGGGGCCGCGCGCGCGCGCGCACGCGCACGCGCCGAGCCTGCGGTCCACGGAGCTCGATGTGCGCCGTCATCTCGAGATACTGGCGGAGATCGGCACGGCCCTGTCCGGGGCGCTGACCCGCGAAGAGGTGGCGGCCGTAGTGGTCGGCCGCGGCGCCCGGGCGATGGCGGCCGATACCTGCACGCTCTACCTGGTCGATGAATGGGATGGCTCCCTCGAGCTGATCGGTGACGCGGGTGTGGCCCCGGAGGTCCTCTCGCGCATCCGTCGCATCACCGCAGCGGACAACAGTCCGTCGTTCGCCACCCTGGCGAGCGAACGCCCGCTGTGGGCGGAGAGCGAGGACGAATACCACGCCATCTATCCATCGCTCGCCTCGATCAACGCAAGCGGCCCCCGGGCCCGTGCCTTCTGGAGCGTTCCCCTCATCGTCGAGGGTCGTCCGTTCGGGCTGCTGGGCATGGGGTTCTACCAGCCGCGGCGGTTCCCGCCCGACGAGCGTTCGTTCATCGTGACGTTCACGGGATACTGCGCCCAGGCTGTTCGCCGGGCGCAACGACTGGAGGCCGAGCAGCGGAGCCGGCGGGCCGCCGAGCACGCGGAGGCGTCGCTCGTGACCACGTTGCGCAGCATCGGTGACGCCGTCATCACCACGGATAACGCGGGACGGGTCACCTTCATGAATCCCGTCGCCGAGCGATTGACGGGCTGGCAAGAACCCGACGCCCGGGGCCGGCCGTTGCGCACCGTGTTCCGCATCGTCAACGAGGTTACCCGCCGCGAGGTGGAGAGCCCCGCCGACCAGGTGTTGAAGGAGGGCGGGATCGTCGGGTTGGCGAACCACACCGTGCTGCTCGGGCCTCGTCCCGGGCAAGAGACGCCCATCGACGACAGCGGCGCGCCAATTCGCGACGAATCCGGCGTTCATGGCGTCGTGCTCGTGTTTCGGGACGTCACCCAGAAGAAGAAAGAGGAGGCGCGACGCACCTTCCTGGCGGACGCGACCTCGACGCTCGCGTCGTCCCTCGATTATCAGGCGACGCTGGTCAGACTGGCGGAGTTGCTGGTCCCCCGCTTCGGCGACTGGTGCGCCATCGACATGGTCGACGGCCAGACCTCCACGCCACGGCGGCTCGTCGTGACGCACGCCGACCCCGCGAAGGTCCGGCTCGCCCACGAGATCGCCGAGCGGTACCCGGACTCGGCAGACGAGCCCACCGGGGTTCCGCACGTCCTGCGCACCGGACAATCGGAGCTGCACGCCCAGATCACCGAGGAGATGGTCATGGCCGCCGCGCGCGACGAGGAGCACCGTCGAATCCTCGCCGGGTTGATGCTGCGGTCGGCGATGATCGTCCCGCTGCAGGCCCGCGGCCAGACATTCGGCGCCATCTCGCTGGTCTACGCCGAATCCGGCAAGTCCTACACGCCAGACGATCTCGCGTTTCTCGAGGATCTGGCGCGACGAGCCAGCATCGCGATCGACAACGCACGATTATTCGACTCCGAGCGGCGCGCCCGCACAGCCGCCGACCTCGCGAACCGGACCAAGGACGAGTTCTTGGCGACCATCTCTCACGAGCTTCGCACGCCGCTGAACGCCATCCTCGGCTGGGCACGGTTGATGGCGACGACGCCCAACGACGAGTCCCGCCGGGCTCGCGCCATCGAGATCATCGACCGGAATGCCGTCGCCATGGCCCAGCTGATCGAGGACCTGCTGGACGTGTCCCGGATCATGAGCGGCAAGGTCCGCCTGGACGTGAGCACGGTGGACCTCGACCGCGTGATTCAAGCCGCGGTCGACTCGGTCCGGCTCGGGATCGAAGCGAAGGAGATTCGCCTGCAGGTCGCGATCGACTCCGCGGTGGAGTCCGTCCGCGGCGACGCGAACAGACTGCAGCAGATCCTGTGGAATCTGCTCAGCAACGCCGTGAAGTTCACCGGCAAGGGCGGCCGTATCGATGTCGTCGTCGTACACCGGACCAGGTTCGTCGAGATCACGGTGCGGGACACGGGCAAGGGAATCGGCGCGGACTTCCTCCCCTATGTCTTCGATCCGTTCAGGCAGGCCGACGGGACCATCACGCGCGCCCAAGGGGGCCTCGGCCTCGGCCTCGCCATCTGCCGTCACCTGGTCGAGCTTCACGGCGGCTGGATCGACGTCGCCAGCGCCGGCGAGACGTGCGGGGCAACGTTCACCGTCGCCATTCCCGCCGCGACCGCCAGCCAGGACCGCTCACGCCCGCGCACGGGAAGCGCAGGTCGCGAACCCACCCCACCCCCTCTCGAACGCCCGCCGCAGCTCCTCGGCCTCAAGGTCCTCGCCGTCGACGATGACACCGACGCCCGCCATCTGGTGCAAACGGTGCTCGAGGAATGCGGCTCCGCGGTGCGCGTCGCCTCCAACGTCGCGGACGCGATCCGCGCCATCGAGGAACAGGTGCCAGACGTCCTGCTGTCGGACATCGGCATGCCGGGCGAAGACGGGTACGCGCTGATTCGCAGGGTCAGATCGCTGCCCCCAGGCCGGGGCGGTAGCGTCCCGGCGGCGGCCCTCACGGCCTACACCCGCGCCGAGGATCGGGTCCAGGTCCTCGACGCCGGCTACACGATGCACGTCCCCAAACCCGTGGGCCCGGACGAGCTCATCTCGGTGGTGACGAACCTCGCCCGCTTGGCCCACCGGTAACAGTAGCTATACGGAAGTTCTGGTACGAGGAGGAAACGCGGGCGGACTCGACGACTGCTTCACCAAGGTCGTGCGGGTGTCCGCGGCGTCGTCCTCCTCCTTCACGAGCTCGGGTTCGACCACCGGGTACACCGTCGGCGCCGCCTTGGGCCCTCCTGCCGCGAGCCCCACGGCACCGATCAACACGTGGGCGGTCCCCAGGATGAACAAGCTCCACCCCCAGCCGAAGCGCATCGCGGCCGCTCGCGCCAATCCGGCGACCAGCAGGAGATAGCCGAACACGACGAATGGGCCGTAGATCGCGACGGAGCCCACGCGCGCCAGCCCTCGAACATCGTCGCCCATGAATTCGATCCTGATCAGGTTGATGGGCGTCGCCAGCAGACGTTGAATTCGCAACGTCGTCGACCTCGGCGAAACGAACGCCGCTTTCGTGCCCTGTTCCATCATGGATTCCTCCTCGGACCCGTTCGGCCCGGAGTCATCGAGCCGCCTCGCGGCCGGCTGTCGGGCTCGCGAACGCCGGAGACGCCGCCCGAACCCGCGCCACGAGGCGCGCCGCCTGGTCGGTGAAGCTCCGGTAAGCGCCCGCCACGCGCGGGCCATCGAGCCCGGTCTTCGAGCCCGATCCGAGGAGAATGGTGGCCACGCACACTGCCGCGAGCAGGACCATCGCCATTCGCCACGGCCGGCGGGAAGAATGCGACACCTCCACGTAGTCGAAGCCCGGGCAGGCATCGCTCGCTTCGAGGCGCCGGATTCTCCTCGGCAGGGGGGTGCACCGCCCATCGGCCGCCCCGACCCCCACGTCGGCCACCACGGCGTCTTCCAGCGCCCGCGCGAAATCGAGGATCGAGGGGTAGCGCCGCTCGCGGTCCTTGGCCATCGCGCGCCGGATGACGGCGTCGACACCCGCGCTCGACCAGGTCACGAATCCCCTCAGCGCTGGCGCCTCCTCGTGGACCACCTGGTACAGCACCGCCACGGGCGACGTGCCGCGAAACGGCTCGTGCCCCGTCAGCATGAAGTACGTCAGGGTCCCGAGCGCGAACTGGTCCGTGCGATGATCGATGTGCTCGTTGTATCCCTGCGCCTGCTCCGGCGCCATGAACTCGGGCGTCCCGATCAGCGTCGGCTCGACGGTGATATGGGGGATGTTTCGGGTCTTGGAGACGCCGAAGTCCACCACCTTGACGCAAACGCTGTCGTCCTCCATGGGGACCAGCATGACGTTCTCCGGCTTCAGATCGCGGTGAACGACGCCGTGCGCGTGCGCGGCGCCGAGCGCGCTCGCGATCTGGCTGACGATCTCGCTCACCCGGACTGGCGAGAGCCTGCGTCCGTTCGCCGTGACGTTTCGGAGGTCGCTGCCCTCGGCCAGCTCCATCGCCAGGTACGGCGTCCCGTCAGGCGTGAAGTTGAAGTCGAACACCTGCACGATGTGCGGGTGGTGCAGCCCCGCCATGATCTTGGCTTCGGTGCGGAAGCGGGTCAGCAGATCGCCCTCCGAAAGCAGGTCACGATGCAGGACCTTGATGGCGAACGCCCCCTCCAGCCGCTCGTGCGTGGCGCGGTAGACGTCGCCCATCCCCCCCGAGGCAATCACGCCTTCGATGCGGTAGGTGTCCTGTAACAGCGTCCCGGGCGCCAGCAGGGCGGCGGGCGCCTGCGCGCGCGGGGTTGGTAGGACTGGATGGCCCCGGGTGTAGCTCTCCGTCTTGGCGAGTGTCGTTCCCACGACCACCCCCACTCCAAGTCTCGTGCCAGCTGCGGGGCCGCATGGACGGGCCCACGCGCGCGCAGGACGTTACCAAACGACCACGAACACCGCCGACAGCCACGCCGCCGAAACCATCAGGCGTGGACCACCGGAGCAGCCGCCTACCCTTGTTCGCGGGTCCGCTCGTACGCCCGCAAGAGCTCCGCCATGCTCCATGCCTGGGCGACGCAGCCGCGCGGATGAAACGGCGCCTCGGCGTCGAAGACCTCCGCCACGTGGCCGATGCAAGCCGCGCCCAGGTGATCGAGCAGTCCCTGCAAGGACGCTCGGGCGCGCGCCTTTGCTTCCGGATGCAGCCGCAGCAGGGCATCGACGTAGGGACCGATCAGCCAGCTCCAGACAGTCCCCTGATGATAGGCCGCATCCCGGGTGCGTAGATCGCCGTGGTAGTTGCGCTGATAGTCGCGACTCCCTGGGGCCAGCGAACGCAACCCATATGGGGTCAACAAGGTCGCTTCGATCTTCTCGAGCACGGCCGGCCAGCGGGACTCGTCGAGGACAGGCAGGGGTAGGGACATCGCGAAGATCTGGTTCGGGCGAAGCGACTCGTCCGGGCCGCCCTCCGGACCGTCGACGACGTCATACAGATATCCCCCGCCCTCGAACCAAAATCGCCGGTTGAACGCGACGCGAACCTGGGCTGCCCGCTCCTCGAGCCGTGCGGCCTCGTCCGGCAGCTCGGCGTCCCGCATCCAGCGCGCCGTCAGCGCCAGGGCGTTGTACCAGAGCGCGTTGATCTCGACCGCCTTTCCGCGGCGAGGCGTGACCACCCAGTCACCGCACTTCGCGTCCATCCAGGTCAGCTGGTAACCCTCCTCGCCCTGGCTCAGCAGGCCATCGTGGGGATCCATTCGAATATGGAACCTCGTCCCCTCGATGTGGTGGCTGATGATCGACTGGAGCAGCGGCACCATCTCCCGCAGGAACTCCCCGTCGTTCGTGTAGGTCAGATATCGATCGAGGGCGTGGAAGAACCACAGGGTCGCGTCCGCCGTGTGGTAGAGGCCCTCGTGCGAGCCCTCGGGAAACATGTTGGGAATCAGCCCGGCGCGCGCGTAACGGGCGAACGTGCGCAGGATCCAGCGCGCCTCCCGGTGACGCCCGGTCACGAGGCACAGCCCTTCGAGCGAGATCATGGTGTCGCGACCCCAGTCCGTGAACCAGTAATATCCCGCGATGACGGTGCGCAGCTCTTCACCGGTGGCGCGCGCCCGCACGGCGTCGCGGGTCCGGCCCACCGGGGCGATGATGAACTGATCGGCGCCCAGGACCAGCTCGGCCGCGAGCTCGTCGTGGGCAGCCATCTTCACGAGGCGAACGAGCCGGCGCCGGCGCCGGGACTCACACAAGCCCAGCTCGTCCGGATCGAGGGCGGCCATCACGTCCCAGCTCTCCACGGACGCCATCAACGCCACCGCCCGTCCAGGCTGCAGGATGATGTCGAACCGTCCGCGCGACCACAGCGTCCCGTGGGATTCGTAGCCGCGGGCGGCCTCGACCGCGTAGTCGACGGGGTTGTTGGCGGCGGGCTCGAACACGAACCCGGTGTGGTCCCCATAGATGAACATGCGCAGGGGCGGGTACTCGCCGCCCGGAACGATCTCGAAGCGATCCTCCGACAAGGTAAGCGTGTAGACGGACGGGGCAGTGGATACGGGCGCATCGTGAGAGCGCACTTGCAAGGCGGGCCGCAGATGAATCTTCACCCCCTCGCCGTCGCCGATGAGGCGATAGCTGACGCACACCGTGTTCTGTCCGGAGGGCAGCATCAACCGCTTCTCGATGCGGATCCCTTGAACGTCGTACAGCCAGACCGGCAGGCCCTGCTCGATACGAAACTCGCTGAGCGCGTCACTGCCCACGCCGCCGAGCGGAACGGTGGTGTCCCCCCGCACCGAGATCCACTCGATCAGCTGATTGAACATCATCGTGCGTCCAATCGGATTCGGCAGCGCCGCCACGAGCAACCCGTGGTAACGACGGGTGTTCGTTCCCGCAAGCGTCCCGGATGCATAGCCACCGAGGCTGTTCGTCACCAGCCACTCCCGACGCAGCATCAACTCGGGCGCCGTTTCCCCCCGGCGATAGCCGATCCGGTTTGGCATCATGGCGCGGACTCGCTGCGCCCAACCTCGGGCTCAACCTCCGCTTCCGGAACGAACACTTCCGCCGCTTGCCCCGCGAAGAAGACCTGCTGCCCGACGAGTGGACCGCGAACCCCCTGGCCCCCGTAGACTGCCTCCTCGCTCGACCACCGCAGCGCCCACCGCGTGCCCCGGGGTGGCGCAAACAGCGGCTCGGAGAGCGACGGTCGCTCGTAGTCGGTCCCCAGGTTCAGAAGCAGCAAACGATCGTCCATCCCGCCCTCGCTCTCTCGTCCCTCGGCATCCGTGCCCGTGAACCTCAGCAGCAACCGCCGGTCGTCGATGACCGTCCCGTCGATCGAGACGCCGCGGTCCCCTTGCCGCGACAGCGTCGGATCGGCCCGCCGCAGGGCGATCAGATCCTGGTGAAGCCGCAGCGCCCGCGCATGATCCGGCCGCGCGAGCTCGTTCCAGTCCAGCCGACAGCTCTCGAAGACGCGGCGGCTTCCGGGATCGCAGCGCTCGTCTTCCGCCAAGGACGCACCGTAGCGCGGAAACTGGGACAAGAACTCGAGCCGCCCCTTCTTGACCAGGGCCGCCAGTTCCTGGGGATGATCCGCGAAGTAGGTGAAGAGCGCCGTCGATTGCCACTCTTGCCCCTGAAACAACATGGGAGTCCAGGGGCCGAGCAACAGCAACGCCGTGATCGCCCGGTAGGCTCCTGGCGAGCTGCGTGTCCACAACCGCTTGCCGAGCCCGTAGTTCGCGACCTGGTCGTGATTCTCCAGGAACGCCACGAACGCGCGCGGCGGAATGCCACGGGTGCTCTGCCCTCGTCGCTTGCGTTGCCACGCGTAGCGCTGTCCCTGGAACAAGAACCCGTGCTTCACGGCAGCCAGGAGCTCGCGCGTCGAGCCCTCGTAGTCGGAGTAGTACGCGTCGCGGTGCCCGGTCAGCGCGGCCACCGCGCTGTGGTGAAAGTCGTCGTTCCACAGCCCGTCGAACCCCATCCCACCCGCCTCGCGCGGTCGCAACAGCCGGGCCTCCTGAGGTTCGTTCTCCCCGATCACCACGACGTGGCGCGCCCCGGCCGCGCGCCGCGCCTCCGTCCCGATCTCCTCGAGGATGTGTCGGGGCGACCTATCGGTGATCGCCTGCGTGGCGTCGATGCGCAGCCCGTCCAGGTGGTACTCGTCGATCCAGTGGGCGACGTTCTCCCTGACCAGCTCGCGCATGGGTCGCGCGCCGGGACCGTCGTAGTTGAGCCCGCTGCCCCACTCGGTGGTCACCTCCGCGAGGTACGAAGCCGCGAACTTCGAGATGAAGTTGCCGTCCGGGCCGAAGTGGTTGTACACGACGTCCAGGATGACGCCGAGCCCCCGCCCGTGCGCGGCGTCGACGAAGCGGCGAAGATCCTCCGGGCGCCCATAACCATGGTAGGGCGCGAACAGGTTGACGCCGTCGTATCCCCAGCCGCGCGCGCCCGGAAACTCCGCGACCGGCAGCAACTCGATCAGCGTGACGCCCAGGTTCGACAGGTGCTCGAGGCGCTGCGCGGCGGCGGCCCAGGTCCCTTCGGGGGTGAAGGTCCCGACGTGCATCTCGTAGATGACCTGCCCCGCCGCCCGGGCGCCCGGGAATTCACCGTCCGTCCACGCGAAGGCGGGATCTATCACCTCCGAGGACCCGAACGGCCCTTCGGGCTGGAAGCGCGAGGCAGGGTCCGGGTACAGCCCGTCGTCGCCCGCGAGTCGAAATCGGTAGCGCGCCCCGGCGCCGATGCCGTCGACCACCCCGCCCCAGTATCCTGGCTCCGCGTCGCGGTTCAATGACCAGCGGCGCTCCGCCCCGGAGGCGTCGCTCGCGACCACCTCCACGCCTGGGTGATCAGGTGCGAAGACGCGAAACGAAACCCCCTCTCCTGGAAGAACCTCGGCGCCGATCTTCCTGCGCCGGCTCACGCGAGCTCCTCGATCAGCGCCACCGGCAGGCAGCGGAACAGGTCCGCGAGCGCGAAGCCCACCCCGCCGTTCACTCGCCCGAGGGGAATCTCTCGATCGGTCAGCGCCTCGCGGTAACGCGCGTTCGGCAGCGCCTCGCCGATCAGGACACCATCACCACCCCAGGCGCTTCCGAGAGCGCCGTCGACGCCATTCCGCACGAGGCCCGCGAAGAATCGCCCCGCGACGGCGAAGACGCGGGCCCCCATTTCGCCGCGGGAGAACGCGACCACATGGCGGCTGCGGTGGCCATGCGCCGCGCACCCCTCGTAGCGCGGGCCTTCGAACGCGGCGCGCCTCGATCTCCGCGTCGCCAGCGCTCGCGCGAGCACGAAGGTCTTGATGACGCCGGACTCCAGCTCGCTGAGGTACGTGGCGGCCGCGGCGGCGGCCGGCACCCGGGCCAGGTCTTCGCGGACGCGGGCCAGGGCCGCCGCGCAACGCCCGAAGTCCACCGGGCGGCGGTTGTCGGGATCGGCATAGGAGAGATCCCACGACTCGGTCCCCTGGTAGACATCGGGCACGCCCGGGCAGGCCACCTTCAGCACGACTTGTGTCAGCGAGGTCAGGAACCCCGCGCGCCTGATGGTGGCCACGGTGCCCTCGACGTCCGCCAGGAAGGCGCCGCTCCGCGTCTCGTCGAGGATGGCATCGAGGTATTCGTCCATCGCTTTCTCGTAGGGCTCGTTCGGGTTGATCCAGCTCGTATGGAGCTTCGCCTCGGCGTTTGCCTTGTGGATGTAGGCCTTGAAGCGGGCCGGGAACGCGGGCTCGGTGCGCCACTCCCCCGCCGGCCAGCCCGCCACGAGCGACTGGTAGATGAAGTAGTCCGTCGCCGGATCCGGCACCTCGGCGCTCCCGGCGTGCGCGCGGTGCGCGGCGTTCATCTCCCGCCACCTGACGACGGCGGCCCGCCACTCGTCGGGGATCTCCGACAGCGCGTGGAGGCGAGCGCGGGTGTCCTCGCCCCGCTTCGTGTCGTGCGTGGCGCTCGCCGACAGCCCGCGGGGACTCGCCTGGGCGCGCAGGCGGTTGATGACGTGAAGCTCATCGACGGAGGCGCCCAGCCGATCGGGATCGCCACCCACCTCGGCGAGGGACGCGAGGGGATAGAACCGGTAGAACGCCGTGTCCTCCACGCCCTTCGCGGTCACGGGGCCGGTCAGTTGCTGGAAGCGCAGCGTGAGCTCACGGCGCGCCTGCCGCTGCTCGGCGTCCACCCCTTCGGCGTCGCGCGACAGCAACACCTCCTCCAGAAAATCGAAGACGGACCTGTTGATGACGGGATTGCGCCGGGCCGCCTCGGCCGTTGCGAGGGCGATCACCCTGGCGTCCCGCTCGCTCGCGAACGCGGCCCCCCGCGTGATGTAGGTCCGGTAGGCGGGAAAGGCCGCGATGACCTCGCGCAGGGCGTCCCGCAGGCTCTCGAACGTGAAGTCCCGGCTGTACCGATGCTGCTCCGACACGGCGTCGAGGCGCTTGGCCAGGACCGTGAGCTCGGCGACCATGGCGGTGTCGAGGACCAGCCGCTTGCTCTCGTAGACGACGTCCCGAAACGAAAGGTCCCCGCCAGCCAGCTCCCGCCACAGCGCGCGCAGCCGCGAGCCACCGTCCTGGTCCACCAGCGCCGCCGACACCGCCGCCAGGTGCTCGTAGCCCGTCGTGCCGTCGGTCATCCACCCCTCCGGAAGGCTCTCGCCGGACGCGAGAATCTTCTCCACCACGAGATAGAAGGGCGGCCCGCCGACCCGCTCCCGCACGTGCGCCAGATAGCGCGCCGGCTCGAGCAACCCGTCCACGTGATCGATGCGAAATCCGCTGACCCAACCCTTCTCGACCCAGCGAAACGGCAGCTCGTGGACGGCGCGGAACACCTCATCGTCCTCGACCCGGATCGCAGCCAGATCGTTGACGTCGAAGAAGCGACGATAGTTGATCTCGTGGGCGGCGACCCGCCAGTGCGCCAGCCGGTAGTGCTGGTCCGACACCAAGGCCTCCAGGCGATCGAAGCTCTTGGGCTCGCCGACGACGCCGTTGACCGACGCCACCACGGCATCGAAGTCCGCGCGCACGACCGGGCTCTCGGTCAGGCTCTCGATCCGGCGCACGATCGCGTCGCGCTCGTGCCGCCGGGCACGGGCCCCGGTTCGCCCGGCCGGCCAGTTCGCGAGCGACCGCAGGATGCTCTCCAGCTCGACGGCGTCGGGATGGTCGTCGCCTGCCCGCGACCTGACCCGGTGCCAGACGGGCTCGAGCACGAGCCGCCACGACGGTGGCGCCAGCGGGAACCTGCGCTCGCCGTAGCCAAGGCTGAATGTCCCCCCATCGAACGCGACCTTCACCGCCCCGCGCTCCAGCTCGCGCCCGAACTGTTCGCCGAGCACGGGCAGCAGCACCTTGCCGGCCAGCTCGGCCTTCGGGGGGCCCCAGTCGATGTCGAAGAACTCCGTCGATGCCGCCGCTTGCCCGTTCTCGAGGACGTCGTTCCACCGGGCGTTGCTCGCGTCGGCGATGCACATGTGATTGGGAACGAGGTCCACGATGAGGCCCATGTCCGCCTCCGCCAGCGCGGCCGCGAACGAGCCCAGATCCTCCTCGGTGCCGTAGTCGGGGTTCAATCGCGCGTGGTCCACCACGTCGTACCCGTGCGTGCTCCCGGCCCGAGCCGCCAGCAGCGGGGACAGATAGACATGGCTTATGCCCAGGCCCTTCAGGTATGCGATGAGCTCTCGCGCGCGCAGCAGCGTGACGTCGCGCGAGAGCTGCAGCCGGTACGTCGCGACCGGCGGATGGGGTGCGGGCACGCTCCTCGGCCTTGACTAGGGCGTGGGCTTCAACTGCAGCAGGTCGTCGACCTTCTTCACGCCCTTGGTTTCCCACGCCAGCGAGATGGCGCGAACGCGCGCGCCGTTGTTCGGCACGTATCCGCTCAGCACCACGACGCCCTTGCGATCGGTGTCGACGTGAATCTCTGCGCCTTTGAGGGCCTTCTCGCCGACGAAGCTCGCCTTCACCTTGGTGGTGATCCAGGCGTCGGTGACGTCGTTCCCCAAGGTGGGCTTCGTGTGGTCGGCGTTGCGGCGATCGATGTCGTCTTTCTGGGCCTGCGCCCGCTCGTCGACGTGATCCTTCTCCTTCTTGGCTTGCTGATCGACCTGGTCCTTCTCCTTCTTGGCCTGGTCGTCGACGCGGTCCTTCTGCATCTCGGATCTGTCCTCGGCGCGCGCCCCGGTGAGCGCGGCGATGCCGAGCCACGCCGTCGAAACGACGAACGTCCCCACCAGCACCTTCGTTCTTGAGAATGTCATGACGCTCCTCCTCTTCGTTTTGTCACCCCAATACTCCTTCGAACCGCCGACACGATGGTCTCGGTCCGATTCTGTTCGGTAAACGCCTCGCCCGAGACGAGCGCCGCTCGGCCTGGCCGAGCTCGGGAGCGCGTTGCTCGCGATCCTCAGGGCTCGGAGACGAGCGTTCGGCAATCAGCCCCGAACTCCGCCTCGAGGAAGCGACGCAGGCGAAGCCGCAAGCGGCTCTCGAGCTGCGACACCCGCTGCCGCGTCACCCTGAACCGGTCGGCGATGGTCACCAAGGTGGCTGGGGACTCGGACAGCAGGCGGTCGCGAAAGATCTCCGCATCGCGGCCAACCAGCGTCTTCGAAAACGCGGAGAGCTTCTGCTGGAGGAGGGCACCCACCTCCCCGTTCTCCACGCGCACGTCGGGCCTGTCGCTCGAGGCCGCGGGGATCACGTCGGCCAGCGTCCGCCGTCCGCGATCCGAGTCCCGCATCGAACAATCCAGTGACAGCTCGGCCGTGAGGCGGCGCTCCATGTCTTGAACCTCTCGCTCGGGGACCGACAACGCCGCGGCGATGCTCTGCGCGTCGTGTGCCTTCCCGTCACGCTCCAGTTGCTCGCGCTGACGGTTCATGTTGAAGAACAGCCGCCGCTGCGCTTGCGTCGTCCCTATCTTCACCAGGCGCCGGTTGACCAGGATGAACTTCAGCATATAGGCCCGAATCCACCACGCGGCGTACGATGACAACCGGACGCCCCGGTAGGGGTCGAAGCGGTACACGGCGCGCAGCAGGCCGAGGTTCCCCTCCTGCACCAGGTCCATCAAGTCGCGGCGTGACAGGCGGTACTCGTAGGCGATCTTGACGACCAGTCGCAGATTCGCCCGAACGAGCCGAAGCGCTAGGACGGGATCTTGAGTCTTGTGAAATTCCTTCGCGAGCTCCACCTCCGCGGCAGCGTCGAGCAACGGGTAGCGCCTCAAATCCCTGACGTACGCGTCGAGGCTGCGCGAGGCTGGGTTGGCTTCGGCCCTGGACGAACGCGGCGTGGATGGCCTCTGGTTGTCGTTGGCCGGAGGGACGAAGACGGCTGACTTGACTCTTTGGGCTTGTGAAATCACGGACACTGCCACCGGCAAAGCGCGTGCCGCAGGCGACTTTCGACGAGGCCGCCCCGCGATCGCAGGGAATTCGCTGTATTTCGCCCCGGCAGGCCGCTCGACTCGTCCACGCCTCGAAACCGCCCCTTCCAACAGGTAACGGCCCCGTAACCCCAGCCCTTGCATCCTGGATCACGGATGGCATTCGCGGATCACGGATGGCATTCGCGCCGCCGTCCCCCCCGACAGCCAACCAGCGGCGGATGGGTGGCGACCGGATCGAGCACAGGCGGGTGGCCGCAATGAAAATAGCCGACAGACAAGGGGCGATCCCAATGGGATCGTCCCTCGTCTGTCGGCCGCCTTCGGCGAGAGCGCGCTTCGATTCTAGGGCACGACTACGGCAGCGATTTTCGCCCGGAGATCAGCCGGACCAGGACGACGACCACGGCGAGCACCAGGAGGATGTGTATGAAGCCTCCCATCGTGTAGGAGCTAACCAACCCAAGCACCCAAAGCAGCATCAGAACGACGGCAATTGTCCAAAGCATCGAAATACCCTCCTTCGTTTGTCAACGCGTTCATACAGATTCGAGGTCATCGGGGCCCGGGCACCGCGCCCCTTCGCCTCGACCGTCCCACCAGATACCCCGCGCACAACCCGACGAGAACCGCCGTCCAGGGGCGCGCCCGCACCCAACGGCGCCAGCTTCCCGCCACTGACACCCTGCGCTCCAGCTCGGCAATCGAGGAGCCCAACCGCTCCCTGCTACGGGCCACCTCGTCGCGAAGTCGAGCGAGCTCGTTGCGTTCGCTCCCGCCCATCCCGCCAATCAAGCCGTCCAACTTGTCGCTGGCGATATCACGCACGGAGTGCCCCCGCCCCGCCTCGCTGGCGCGGACCTTCAGGGTCTGATTCCCCTTCGTCGGTGCCGAGCGCCCCCTTGACGCGGGCACGCCCTCGCGAGTTGGACGCCACCCCCAACAAGATGCAGCTCAGCACGACTTGCAGAGCCGCGGTCGCGCCGAGCGCGCCAGCCAGCCCCCAGCGAGGCGTCAACCAGACCGCGAGCGCCGCTACGGCGCAGACGTAACCGGCCACCGCCGGCAAGGCGCCGGCAGCGAGCCACGCCGCGCGCCCCGCCTGCTCCCGCAAGCTCGACGCCACCTCCAGTCGAATCAGCTTCAGCTCGGCGGCGCCGAGACTCAAGAGGTCAGCCGCGGTTGTCCGGAGCACGTCCGCCAGGCCCGGCTCTCCCCGTGGCGTGCCGGCGGCGGCCGGCTCCCGTGCTCTCAATGTCAATGAAGCCATGTTTCCGCCACCATCGAGGTGTCAGGTCGACGATCGGGCTTCGCGGTCCCGGTTTCGCGAGTCCGCCGAGTCGGTGCCCAGACCGTTGGCCTCGGGAACGACCCGCCGGATGCGATTGCCGAGCCCTTCGCGGAGATCCTCGCCCGAGCTCGGCGCCAGCAAGAGCGCCACGCCAGCCCCGACCAGTGCCCCGAGGCCAAATAGCCCAATCGAGGACACCATCCGCTGCGAGATGGTCGGACGCGTGGTCAGACCAAGTGCCCCGAGAATGTCGTCCTTGCTCAAATCCGAAATGTCGCCGAGTTTCATGAGTTCATCTCCTTTTGTGATCCCTGTTTCGAAGCATGTTTGTGTACGTTGCTGCCATCGGGCTCGCGGCCGGCGAAGAGTGCCCGTTCGACTCCATCCGCCAGCACGGGAACGAACGCCAGCCGCATCGCAATCCGCGCTCCCGCCCCGAGCAGGCGCGCGGTCAGGATCGTCCCGATCCCACCGCCGGCCAGGTAGCCGGCCCCGAGGGCAATGGCCAGCGAACGCCCTGGGCGCCTGCGAATCTCGGCCCACAGCCGGTTCGTCAGCTCACGCGGCACCAGAGCCTCCGCCGGGGGGGCGGCGTCCGCGAGGTTGCCAGCGCGCGCGGCCCTGTCGGTTCTAGGCATGTTTGGCCACCTTGGCGATCGCGTAGCCGATCAGAAATGCTCCGAGGATCGAGCGGCCCGGATGTTCCCGGACCATCGCCGTGGCGCGCTCGGCGAGATCTTCCGTCCATTCGCTCACCATCTTGCGAGCCTCCTCGGCTCGGTCCGGAAGGTGCTCGACCTGGCCGCTCACTTCGTCGGCCATGTGCTCCACTTGGGATTTCAGGCTCATCGCAGTCTCCTTTCGCTGGGTAACTCGTATCTGCCGCCGTTGTCCATCAATCCACGTGCCAGCCGGTTCGCGCGCGGCAGGGGTCTCAGAAGGATCGAGATTCTCGCCGGTCCCCGCAGACCCAAGACCTCGACCGCCCACCTCTGGCTGCATTTCGCTCTCGCGGCGGTAACGAAGCCCTGCCGCCTGTTACGTCGGCGGATCAATTCCGGGGACGTCGGCCTTCAGTATTGCCAGGAGCTGATCGATGTCGAAGGGCTTGCGCAAGATGGCGGTCGCACCGCTCGGCATGTCCTGGGATACGGCGGTCAGGATTATCACCGGTATCTTTTCCAGCTCGGGCTGGCTGCGCATCTGCTCCAGCACCTGCCATCCGGTCACGATGGGCATCATCAAATCCAGGATGACCACGTCCGGCCGGGATGCGGAGTCCAGCGCCAGGACGTCGAGCGCCTGGCGGCCCGTCCGCGCCGGAATCACGTCGTAGCCGCGCTCTTCGAGGACCTCTTGCACGACGTCGCGGATGTCTTGGTCGTCTTCCGCCAGGAGGACTGTTTTGCCGCTCATTGTTCGCCTTCGCTCGGTGTCGATGGGTCCAGCAAATCAATCCCACGCCCGGGAGACGCGGTCGCGAGGTCCAGCGCCCGCCGCCAGGAGCTCTGCACCGGCGTCGCGCCCCGTGGCTGCAGGCGCCTGCCGCGGTAGCTCGATGGAGAACCGAGCGCCGCCGCCGGGCTCGTTGTCCACCGTGATCGAGCCGCCGTGGGCATCGACGATCTGACGCGCAATATAGAGACCGAGCCGGAGCCCGCTCTGCGAAGGCGAAGCACTGCCGCGCGGAAAGCGCTCGAACAGACCTTCGAGGTCCGCTGGCGGGATTCCGAGGCCATGATCGCGAATGGAGAGCAAGGCCGTCTCCGTGTTCGCCTCGATCTTCATGTCCACGGGATGACCGGAGGCGTACTTGAGCGCGTTCTCGAGGACATTCGCGATCATCTGCTCGAGTCGCGCCCGATCCCACAGGCCCACGATCGGGCCGCTCGCGTCCAGCACCAGCTCGCAGGCGGCCGCGGAGGCGTCGTCGTCCAGCCGCGTGACCACCTCTCGGACGACAGCCGCCAGATCCACGGGAGCCCGCCGCAATCGCAGGTTACCGGAGGTGATGTGGGAGACGTCGAACAGGTTGTCGATCAGGGCCTCGAGCCGCCGCACCTTCCGATTGCATCGATGCAGGACCCCGTGGAGCTGGTGCGAGTCGCCGAGCAGCGTCTCCCCTTCCGCCGCGAGCAGGCGTTGCAGGTGGATCCGCAACGGCGTGAGCGGCGTTCGCAGCTCGTGCGAAGCGATGGACAGGAACTCGTCTCGGTCACGCGCGGCATCCTGCGCCCTGCGATAAAGGCGAGCATTGTCGACGGCCAGCGCTATCCGCCGGGCGACCTCCTCGGCCGTCTTGACGTCGCCGGGATTGAAGGCCTCGCCGGCCAGGAACGTGACGTGACCAAACGTGCGTGCCCGAGCGACCAGGGGAAAGCTGATCGCCGCGCCAGCCCCGAGCTGGGCGATGAGGGCCCCCGGTACGCCCCATGCGGTCTCGAGCTCCACGACAGGCGCGGACGACGTCAACCCGCGCGGATCTTCCAGCGAGGCGCGGTAGGGCGCGCTCTTGCCCAGCGCCGTTCGTAGCGCGGTCGCCTTCTCCGCGTCCCGCTCGCTCACATGCCCGATGGCCGGGGGCTCCATCGCGCGGTCGTCGTCGCCCAGCACACCGATGACGCACCACTGTCCGATCTCGCCGACAATCATGCGGGCGATCCGGTCGAGGTCCGCGCCGTGATCGAGAGAGCTCAGCAGCGGCTGGCTGATGTCGGCCAAAAGGCGTTCCCGCCTCTCGGCGTCCCGGCGATAGGTGATGTCCTCGATCACCGACACGAACGAGCTGACGGCCCCCCTGGGGTCCCGAAGCGAGGACACGGTGACGTCGACCCATACGACGCGCCCGTCCCTGCGGACGTAGCGCTCCTCTCGCCTGATGCTGTCGATTTCGCCGCGCGCCAACCGCGCCCGCACGGCGATGGCCTGGTCGGCGTCCGCGGGGTGCACGACGTCCTGAAATCGAAGAGACGGGACCTCCTCCACCGCGTAGCCGATGATGTCGGCGAACCGCGGATTCACGCGCAGCCAGCCACCGTTCGCCGCCGTGTGCGAGATCCCGACGGCCGCACTGTTGAACGACGCCTCGTAGAGCGCCTCGCTGTCCCTCACGACCTGAGCGCTCTGCTCGCGCTCCGCGACCCGCGCGGCCTCCGCTCGCGCGGCCGCCTGCCTGTTCGTTCGGTAGAGCTCGACGAACACGGAGACCTTGGCTCTCATCACGTTTGGATCCAGGGGCTTGACCAGGTAGTCGATCACCCCGCCCACGTCGCCCACCTGGACCGCCTGAGGGTCGTCGCTCGCCGCGATGAGCAAGATGACCGGGATGTGTCGCGAGGCCGCGCGCTCCCGAATCAGGCGAGCCGCCTCGAATCCGTCCGGCGTGGACCCGGACACGTCCAACAGGATCAAGGCGAGCTCATGCTCGTCCATCTGTCGCAAGGCCTCGGCCTCCGACGGCGCGTCAATGATCTCCATCCCCGGCCGCGCCAGCATGCCGAGCATGTCCGAGGCATCGTCCCGTTGCCCATTGACGATGAGGACCCGAGGGGGGGCTGCACGGTCCTGTTTCGACGTCTCCACAAGCCGCCTTAGTGTCTGGGGATTCGTGTCGAGCTCGTCAGTTCCCTGGTCATTGCCGCGGATCGATACAAGTCCCATACCAGCCCACCCCCGAAGAGCGTTCGGCTCGGGAGCGATGGCCCTTGCTTTGTATGGCGCGGGTGGTGGGCCGGGCCGAACGGTGGCCTCGGGGCGACCGCGCGCTCGCCTCGAAAAACAGGATCTTTCGGGCGCAGCGGCCCCTGCGGCAACCGCGTAGGCCGGGTGGGGCAAGGCTTGTGAGCACGAAGTCGTAACGATCCAGGCACTTCTCGTTACGATATGGTAACACCAGGGATGGGGCCGCTACCTTTCCGGGGCTCCGGCAATGCCGAAAACGACGGGGATTCGGACGGCCGCCACAGTCTCGTCCCGTTGGTACACCCCTTGAAGGGCTCACCGCTGCGAAGCTGTGTTTCGAGCGCCGAGCCGTCATGTGGTCGGTGCTTTTTTGCGGGGCTGCAACGAGTCAAGGTCAACCCTTCGGGGACGACCGAGTGACAACCAGAGGTGTGAACGAGTGCTAGATGTTCTCTTGATCGACGATGAGTTAGAGCTTCGCGAGCCTCTCGAAGAGATGCTTCGCGACGCGGGCCACAACGTCCAGTCGGCGGCTGACGGAGCCGAGGGAGCGGACCTGCTCACCCGGCGGGTTTTCGATGTCGTCATTTGCGACGTCCGACTTCCGCAGGTCGATGGGCTGACGCTTTTCCGGACAGCACGCAAACAAGCACCGTCGACCGAGTTCATCTTGATGACCGCCTACGCGGACGTCGCCCAGGCGGTGTCGGCTCTGAAGGAGGGCGCATACGACTACCTGACGAAGCCGTTCGACGTGGACGAGCTCCTCGTTCAACTCCGCCGGATCGACGAGAACCTGGGACTGCGGCGCGAGCTCGAGAAGGTTCGCGGCGAGCTGTCGGGGCGCGAACCCGCCGTCACCTTGGTGGGCGATTCGCCTGCGATTCGCCGGGTCATCGAGAAGACGAAGATGGTCGCTTCCAGCGACGTCCCGGTGCTCGTGACGGGGGAGAGCGGCACCGGCAAGGAAGTCGTCGCGCGCATGATTCACGCCCAGAGCGTTCGCCGCGACAAACCCTTCGTCGTGGTCAACTGCGGTGCGCTCGCCGAGAACCTCATCGAGGCCGAGTTGTTCGGCCACGAGCGTGGGGCGTTCACGGGCGCCGTGAAGAAGCGCGACGGGCGCTTCAAGGCCGCGGACGGCGGCACCTTGTTCCTCGACGAGATCGCCGAGCTTCCGCTGGCGGCCCAGGCCAAGTTGCTGCGGGTCCTGCAGGAGGGAACGTTCGAGCCCCTCGGGACGAACACGTCCGTCAAGGTCGACGTGCGAATCGTCTCGGCCACTCATCGAAACCTGAGCGAGAGGACCAAGACGGGCTCCTTCCGTGAGGACCTGTTCTATCGCATCAACGTGATCGAGGTTCACCTTCCACCGCTACGCGAGCGCCCCGGGGATCTGCCGCTTTTGTTGCGCCACTTCATTCAGAGATTCCTCGCCCCCGGCGCGCCGGTTCCGAACGTATCACCGGCGGCGTGGGCGGCCCTCGTCCAGTACGGTTTCCCGGGAAACGTGCGCGAGCTGTCGCACGCCGTCGAGCACGCGTTGGTGCTCTCCGGCGGCAAGGAGATCGACCTTCAGCACCTGCCGCCGACGATGGCGGACGGGGCTGCGAACGGGCCTCTCGTGGGGCCGGCGCCCACGATGATTCGGCCCCTGCAGACGGCCCTGCGCGAGTTCGAGCTGCAGTACCTCAAGCGGGCGCTCAAGGCGGTGGACGGCAAGCGCACCCGGGCCGCCGAGATACTGGGAATCTCACGGAAGACGCTCTGGGAGAAGCTGCGCTACGGGGGCTTCAACGCCGACCACGACCGCGAGGTCGACCACGAGGATGAGGTCGGTGGCGCTGCTGGATCGGGCGCTGCCGCGAACAGCGCGAGCTGAACCCGCGCCAGCGGTCCGGCCGGCTCGGGCGGCCGCCTTCCCTATTTCACGGCCGGGTGCCGCGGCAGCTCGACGGTGAACGAGGCGCCGGCGCCCGGAGAGGTCTCGACCTCGATGATGCCCCCGAAGGCCTCCACGATCTGGCGCGAGATCCAGAGCCCCGAGCCCAGCCCCGTGCCGCGCGAGGACGGCGCAGGCTTCGTGCGCTCGAACAGCTGCTTGCGCACGTCGGGACTGAGGCCCGGGCCGCGGTCCGTCACGGTCACGGCCACCCGATCGTCTCCGCGCGGCGCCACATCGATCCTCACGGGCGCCCCGGGCGCGTGCTTCTGCGCGTTCGTGATCAGGTTGGTCAGAACTTGCTCGAGGCGCAGACGGTCCCATTCTCCCCACAGGGCTGACACCGACGCGCTCGTCTCCAGGGTGCGCCCCTGGTGCGCGAACTGGTCCCGAAAGCGGTCGCAGACGGCCTGCACGACCGCAACGAGATCGACCGACTCCAGCACCAGCGACAGCCTCCGAGAGGGCGAGCGTGAGATGTCCAGGAGGTTGCTGAGCAAGATGTTCAGCCGATCGCACTGCCGCTGCGCCTTGCGCAACCGGATTCCGGCCTCGGCCGCGTCGATGTTTCCCCGATCGGCCGTCTTGATCAAGGCATCGAGATACAGCCGCAGGGAGGCGAGCGGCGTCCGGATCTCATGAGCGGCCACGGACAGCAAATCGTCACGACCCTCGAGCGCGGATTTCAGGTGCTCCGTCTGCGCGGCGACGCGCCTGTCTATCTCTGCTTCCATGGAGTCGCGTTCATCAGTGAGACCTTCGGGCATTCCCGCCAGTGTGGGTCCGCCGTCGCGGCCGCGCAAGGCGGGGCGTGCGGTGCGGTGCGAGGCCCGCCTCCGGAAAGTCGCCGTTTCGCGTTTCCCGCACGGCGGGGGAGACGTAAGGTATCCAGGGAGGGGACTCGATGAGCGACCATGAGATCGACTTCCGGACCGAACGGGACTCCTTGGGTGAGGTCGCCGTCCCCGCCGGCGCCCTTTACGGCGCCCAGACGCAGAGAGCCGTCGAGAACTTTCCGATCAGCGGCCGGCGTCTGCCGGCCAGCATCATTCACGCCCTCGGGCTGATCAAGCGCGCCGCCGCACACGTGAACAAGACGCTCGGGACGATCGCGCCGAGCCTGGCGGACGCGATCATCAGGGCGGCAGACGAGGTGGCCGAGGGGCGTCACGATGGGCAGTTCGTCGTGGACATCTTTCAGACGGGCTCCGGGACTTCGAGCCACATGAACGCGAACGAGGTGATCGCGAACCGCGCCATCCAGCTGCTCGGGGGGGTGGTGGGCTCGAAGATCCCGGTTCATCCCAACGATCACGTGAACCGGGGCCAATCCTCGAACGACGTCTTCCCGACGGCGGTGAACCTCGCGGCCGCCGTGACCACCCGACGCGAGCTGCTCCCGGCGCTCGACGTCCTGCACGCGGCGCTCGCCGAGAAGGCGTCGGCCTTCGACGGCATCGTGAAGACGGGGAGAACGCACCTGATGGACGCGGTCCCCATTCGATTGGGGCAGGAGTTTTCCGGATATTCCCGCATGATCGCGAACGCCCGCCAAAGGATCTGCGCGGCCGAGGCTGCTGTCCTCGAGCTCCCTCTCGGTGGGACCGCGGTGGGGACCGGCCTCGGCGCGGACCGAGCGTTCGCGCCAGCCGTGATAGAGCTTCTGGCCGCGGACACTGGATTGCCGTTGATTCAAGCCGAAAACCTGTTCGAGGCGCTTGCGACGCGCGACGCGCTGGTCGCGTTCTCGGCGACGCTGCGGTCGCTGGCGATCAGCCTGACCAAGATCGCGAACGACCTGCGCTGGCTCGCCTCGGGGCCGACGGCAGGCCTCGGTGAGCTGCGGCTCCCGGCGCTGCAGCCCGGCAGCTCGTTGATGCCAGGCAAGGTGAATCCCGTCATGGCAGAGATGGTCCTGATGGTGTGCGCCGAGGTGGTGGGGCACGACGCCACCGTCGCCTGGAGCGGCGCGGCCGGCACGTTCGAGCTGAACGCCATGACTCCCGTGATCGCCTCGGCGCTGCTGCAGTCAATCGAGGTCCTGTCGTCGGCTATGCGGCTGTTCGCTACCCGCTGCGTGGCCGGGATAACCGCGGACGAGGCGCGGTGCCGAGACCTCGCCGAGCGCAGCCCGTCCTTGGTGACTGCGCTGGCCGAGAAGATCGGCTACGACCGGGCCGCCGTCTTGGCGCGCCGATCGGTCGAAACCGGACGAACGATCCGCTCGCTCTGCCGCGACGAGGCTGTCCTGCCCGACGACGAGCTCGAACGCCTGCTGGATCTGCGCGCCATGACGGGACCATGACGGGACCGTGACGTCGCCGCCCGCGCGGGCGGCGCGGCTCAGCGCCGGCGGCGGATCATCGGCGAGGCGCGATCGTGCCGGATCGGCGAGCGTGAGCGCTCCGCATCGTGTCCTGGCGCCGACATCCCCTCATCATCCGAGCCAGCCCCGAGGACGAGGCCCTCGTCGATATCGCCGAGCGCGTCGAAGTCGAGATCGGCGCGCGAGACGTCGTCTTCCTCGCCACCGGTCGCCGACGACACGAAGCCCTCACCAAGGTACTCGGCGAGCTCATCGGGCTGCGAGTCGCCTGGCTCTTCCTCCCGTTCAGGCTCGGCAATGAACGCATCCGCGTTGTCGGATCTTGCGTCGGCTCCTGTGGACACAGTGTTCTTCTTGGTCATGGGTCTCGACCTCCAATGAAACGTTGTCTCGAATCAAGATTCGTACCCGCGCCGCCGACCGCAGCGACGCGTCCCCTGCCAGCGGGTTGGCGGGGACGGCGTTTCGTCCACGAAACAAATCATCGCCGTCGTCACCGCGACAACCCACCGCGTTCTTGAGGTGTCCGTGTCCGCCATTCAGGGCAGCGGCGGAGCGAGCCCAATCCTGGTAGAAGTTCTGGATTCGGGGGCCCGAATCTGGCATGGAGCCGAATGATGCGCATTCATGAGATCAGGTTGATCCTGGTGGCGACCGACTTCAGCGCAGTATCCGAACGAGCGCTCGACGTGGCGATGGACCTCGCTCGGCTGACTGGGGCTGCGATAGAGGTCTTGCACGTCAATCTCGAGGCGATATGGGTCCTGCCGCCGCCGGGAGATGTGGTCGCAGCGCCCGTCGATCTCACGGAGGTCCTGGCCAGCTCCGCGATTCAGCTCGATGCCACCGTGGCTCGGGTCCGCGCGGCAGGCATCGCGTGCACGGGCGTGTCGCAAACCGGCAGGACGGACGCGGAGATCGTCGATTACGCGCGAACCCAGAGCGCGGGGCTGATCGTCGTGGGATCCCACGGCCGTCATGGACTCGGCCACGCGCTGATCGGCAGCGTCGCGGAGAAGGTCGTGCGTCACGCGCCCTGCCCCATCCTGGTGGTCCCGGCCTCGGAAGGAGAGCAACCACGGGCGTCGAACGAGGACGAGTCCCCGGCGATGATCCCGGTAAGTCAGCCTGTCTGACAGCCGCGCCCGGCGGGCAAGCGCTAGATCCCTATTGCCCGCCTCCGAGCGTGGGGTCGAGCTTGCGATCGTTCGAGCCCGTGCTGGTGCCGCTGCCGCTTGGCTGAGAGCCGAGGCCCGTGTCGCTGGGGACAATGATCCCGTGCCGAGAGGAAGGGGCCGGCGTGGGGAGGCCGCCGTCGGCGCCGGCCACCAAAGCTGGCGAACGCGGCGAGGGTCCCGTAGCCGCGGACGGACCGCAAGCCGCGAGGGCAAGCGCGAAGACACACCAATTCCAGGTTGAGGTCATGTCCTTCAATCTAAGTCACCTTCGCACTGGCGTTCCAAAAACCTGCGCCTCGGGTCCCGCAAACCCTTGCGCTGGCGCGCCGCGCACCCCAAGGGGACCCGATGATCATTCGTCGTTCGTCGGTCTTGGTCGGGGCGACTGCGCCATGAGGATCTGGGCCGGGGGCCAGCTTCCACTCCGCGAATTCCTGAAGCGCGTCTACCACAAGTACGACGACAACACGGTCAGCGATACCGCCGCCACGCTGAGTTACTACTTCGTCTTTTCGCTGTTTCCCTTTCTATTCTTCCTCGCGACCTTGACCGCGTACCTGCCGCTCGGGCACTCCGTTGACACACTGCTCGAGCGAATTCGGCCGGTCGTGCCGGCTGAGGCGATGGCCGTCATCGACGAGCATGTGCGGGCGCTGGTCTCGCGTCCTCGACCGCGCCTGCTGACGGTGGGGCTACTCGTGACCCTGTACAGCGCCTCGCGCGGCGTGGACGCGGTCCGCAAGGGCCTGAACCTGGCCTACGACGTGAAGGAGAGTCGGCCGTTCTGGCGGACGGAGCTTCTCGCCATCGGGGCGACCGTCGGAGGAGCCGTGCTGTTGCTGTTCGGCATCGCGGCGCTCGTGGCCGGCGGGGACGCCGGGTTCTGGCTCGCGCGCCACCTGGGCCTGGGCTCGGAGTACTTGTTCGTCTGGAAATGGCTACGCTGGCCAGTCACGGCCGCCACCGTCACATTGATCGCCGCGCTCGGGTACTACTTCCTGCCCGACGTGCAACAGCGGTTCAGGTACATCACGCCGGGCTCGATCGGCGGCACGCTCGTCTGGTTACTTGGGACGTGGGGATTCAGCGCGTATGTCTCCCACTTCGGGACGTACAACGTGACCTACGGGTCAATCGGCGGCGTCATCGTGCTCATGACGTGGCTGTTCATCTCGGGCTTGATATTTTCGATGGGGGGCGAGATCAACGCCATCCTCGAGCACGCGTCGAGCACGGGAAAATCCCCCGGCGCGCGAACGGAGGTCGAGGCCCCGCCCCCCGCTGACGAGCGCCCGAGCGCCATGCCCCCGGGCGCCGCCGCGAGCCAGACGGCCGCCGAACGCTCGGTGGGCTCCGACGCCGCCGGCCCCCACTGAGCGAGGCGGGAGCGCGCAGGCGGGGGCGGCGACGCGTTTGCTCAGATCCCCAGCTCGAACTTCAGGTGCAGCGTCGCGAGGACGTCGCTGCCCTGAATCCACCCGTCCGACTGCAGCGCCGTTTGCGTGTTGGTCACCGTGAACCACTCCCCGTTGAGACCGACGCCCGCCATCAGCCTTTGCGTGCTGGTCAGGCGGCGCTCGAGGTTCACCCCCACGCGCCCGACCACGCCCGCGCGATCGACGGGCATGACCGTGCGGCCCGTCAGCGCGCCCCCTTGCTCGGCGATGGCGCCGCCGCCCACCCGCAGCTCGAGGCGCGTCATGTCGGTGAGCCAAAAGCCGAGGCGCAAACCCAGGATGCCGCGCTCGATCGCCCCGCTTCCGGGGCTGTTGTAGTCGCCGTAGAGCTCGAGGCCCAGCAGTCGGACTCCCGCCTGAGCCCCGAGGGACGGCGACAGGCCCGACGCCGTCGAGCCGCTGACGCCGGTGTCCGCGTTGGAGACGCCACCGTAGCCCTCCACGTAGCCAGCGACCAGATCGGCGCGGGCCGCGTGCGGCGCCGCCAGCCAAGTCAGCGCGACTGCGATCACAGTCCCGAACCGAACCCCCATCGTTCGTCTCCAGGTCGTCTTCATGACTCGCTCGCCTTCCGCCGAAGCAGCTCGCGAAACATTCGTGAGTGGCCGAAAGGCCGGCTTCGGCGGTGCCGTAATCAGCAACGATCGAGCCAGCGAGTGTCCGGCCCCGTCCGCGGATCGGCGGGCCTTCAGGCTCATCGGGGTGTCTTCCTGTTACGGCGAATGGACACCTGTCCGGACACTCGTCGACTTTTGGCCACAGACCGAACAGACTCTGGTCTGCGAGCTCGCGGTCCGATTGCCTGAGGTCCGGCGCGGTCAGGCGTCGACGGTAATGTCCCCCAGCGCGTGCGCTTGGCACGCGAGGATGAAGCCTCGCGTCTTCTCCGCCGGGCTGAGCGCGTCCTCGCTGTCCATGCTGACGCGTCCAGACACGAGCTTCGTCTTGCACTGGCCACAGATCCCCGACCGGCATTCAAACGGAATCTCGACGCCCGCGTCCTCGGCGAGCTCGAGCAGGCTCTTCGTCGCGGACAGGGGAAACACCCGACCGGAGCGCTGGAAACGCACGCGCGCGCCGTCTCCGTCCACCCCCGGCGACGGCGCCATGTCGGGGACTGCGGACGCCTCGAGCATCGGCGAAACGCGCTCCTCCGCCGCGTCCGTCGCCGCTTGCGAGGCCTGGGGAGACACGAACGCCTCTGTCTCGAGAGCCGCCTCGGGCAATCCCATTTCGAGCAGCAGCGCGCGCATCGCCGCCATCATCGGGTCGGGGCCACACAGGTAGACGGGTCCGCGCGCCACGTCGGGCACGAACCGGCCGAGCAGCTCGCGCGAGATGGACCCGCGTTCGCCGCGCCAGGTGCTGCCCTGGTCGGGGGAGTCCTCGCGAGAGAGGGTCTGGCAGACATGCAGGTTGGGAAACCGGCGCCCGAGATAGGCGAGCTCGTCGGAAAAGATCAGATCCGCCTGCTTCTTCGCCGAGAACAGCAGGTAAATCTGCCCCGGCCAGCAGCGGTCGGTCAGATAACGGATGATCGACATCAGCGGCGTGATCCCCACGCCCCCGGCGATCAGGATCACGCGATCGGCCTCCGCGCCTGTGAACACGAAGCGTCCCGCGGGCGCCGATACCTTGAGCAAGCTATCGACGTTGATTCGATCGTGCAGGTGGCAGGAGCCGTAGCCCACCGGGCTGCGCTTCACCGTGACCTCGCAGTAGTGTCCGCGCGTCGGCGACGATGCGATGGTGTACGATCGATTGACGCGCTTGCCGTCGATGGTCAGCGCCAGGTTCAGGTACTGGCCAGGCTTGTGCTCGAAGGGCAGCGGCTGTCCGTCCGGGCGCATCAGCCGGAACGTGCGCACGTCGGGCGTCTCGTCGAACACGCGCGCGACGCGGAGCTCGCCGGACCAGAAGCGCGGCCTGGCGGTCACGACGGCCGCGGGGGCCGCCGCCACGGGCGCGCGCGCGGGCACGGACCGCTTCTTGCCGCGATCGAGCAGGTAGCGAATGACGCGGAACCCGAGCAGCGCCGCCAGCACGCCCGCGAACGCGAGCGGCTGGCGGACGTCCGACTTCACCAGCAGGTAGTAGTGCAGCGCGCCCGCGCTCGCGACGACGTACACCAGGCGGTGAAGCGCCTTCCAGCGCTTCGCGCCGAGCCGCATCAGCATCCCGTTCGTCGACGTCACGGCGAGCGGCACCATCAACAGGAGCCCGAGCGTGCCGATGAGCAGGTAGCGGCGCGTGAAGATCTCGTGCAGCGTGCTCGAGACGCTGAGGGCGCGATCGAGACCGAAGAAGATCAGAAAGTGCACGCATGCGTATGAGAAGGCGACGAGGCCGAGCGTGCGGCGGTACGAGATCAGCGTGTTCCAGCCGGTGAGCTTGCGCAGCGGGGTCACGAGGAGCGTCAGCAGCAAGAAGATCAGCGCCAGCAGCCCCGTGGTGTGCAGGGCGTAGTTGACGCCATTGACGCCGATCTGTCCGTGGGCCGCGTCCCACGCCAGGATCGCGCCTGGCACGAGCGCGTTCGTGACGACGAGAAACTTCGCGAACCGAAGGTCGTGCTGGCGCTTCATGCCCGGTCTGAGGTCGGCTTTGGGGTTCTCTGCCACGCCGCCGCCACCTCAGAACTGGGCACGCAGGTCCATGCCCGCGTACAGGCTCGCAACCTGCTTCTCGTAGCCGTTGAACATCAACGTCGCGCGCCGCCCCGACTCGCCGATGCGCTGCTCGGTCGCCTGACTCCAGCGCGGATGATCGACGGTCGGATTCACGTTGGCGAAAAAGCCATACTCGTGCGGCGCCTGCAGGTTCCAGGTCGTCTTTGGCTGCGACGCCACCAGCGAGATCTTCACGATCGATTTGATGCCCTTGAAGCCATACTTCCAGGGCACCACCAGACGCACCGGCGCCCCGTCTTGCGCGGGCAACTCGCGGCCGTACAGGCCCGAGGCCAGCAGCGTGAGCGGATGCATCGCCTCGTCCATGCGCAGCCCTTCGATGTACGGCCAGTCGAGCACCCCCGTCTTCTGGCCGGGCATGCGGGCCGGATCGAGGAGCGTTTGAAACGCGACGTACTTCGCGTCGCCGAGGGGCTGCACCCGGTCGAGCAACTTCGAGAGCGACCACCCCGCCCACGGGATCACCATCGACCACGCCTCCACGCACCGCATGCGATAGACACGCTCCTCCGGCGCGCTGAGCTTCAGCAACTCGTCGAGGTCGAAGACCTTCGGCTTGGCGACCAGCCCGTCCACCGTCACCTGCCACCCCGCGGTCTTGAAGTTCTGCGCGCGGTCCGCCACGCCGTCCTTGTCCGTGGTGAACTCGTAGAAGTTGTTGTAGTGCGTGACCGACGCGAGCGGCGTCATGGGCTCATCCACGCGGAAGCCTTGGGCCGCCGACGAGGGCGGCTCTTGCTTCAAGCCCTCCAGCTTCGGCGCCTCGACGACGGTCTCGGACTTTCCGTTCAGGCTCCGGTAGACCTTCGCGGTCGCGGCCACACTGGCCACCGCCACGGCTCCGCGCAGGAATGACTTTCGGTTGAAGTACACCGACGGCGGCGTGATCTCGGACGCCGGAATGTCGTCCGAATCAGCCATTTCCAAGGACGGCGAAATCCGCCGTCTGCCCGCCCCTGTTGATCACGCACACACGTTAGCACGCGGCGGCTCGTCGGAACGCACCCGCCTACTTTCAGCGAGCTCTCGGCCGCGGTGGGCCCGTCTAAACCGCCCGGGCTCAGCCCATCGGACCGTCGTACTGGACGTGGACGTACGTGCCAAGCCGGGTGTTGTACGCCACGTACCAACCCGGGTGGTCCGGATCATCGTAGAGGACGATCTGATCGTCGTTCCAGTTCCAGTCGTCGACGAAATCCATCTCCCACGGCGCCAGGCCGAAGTAGAAGCCGTCGATCCAGAAGCGGTGGCGCTCGCCATCCCAGCCCCGCAGTTGGTGGGAGTGGCCGCGCCCGATGCCGCCGCGGAACCGACCGGCGGCCCACGGGTGATCCACGTGAAACCGCTGGTCGTGCGGGCCCATGTCGTGTCCGACCCATCGCGAGCGCTCCACGTGCGGGCGCTCCGGCGCGGGTGGCGGCGCGCCCTGCGCCACGGGCGCCACCGGTCGAGGCGCCGGCCTGCCGGGGGCGCGCGGCGGGCCATGGGCAGGGGGCGGCGGTGGACGAAACCCGGGAGCCTGCGCGCGGGCCGGCGGTTGTCCATGTTGCGCGGGAGGAGGAGCGACCGAATGCGTCGGCGGCCCGAACGTGTGCGACGGAGGTGGGCCCCCCATGTGGGGCCCCGACTCGCCACGGGGCTGCGCGCGAAGCACCGGCGCCCATGCGAGGGGAAGCGATGCGGTGGTAACGAGGATCAAGCGTTTCATTTGGAACATGCAAACCTCGCAAGCACAGGAGGGGCCACCGGGAACATTGGCATTCTAGGGCAATTCGCGCCACCTGGTGTTGCGGCGGCGACCCACAGCCAGGCTCGGTTGTGGCCTCGGGGCGCGCACGTCACGGGGCGGCTGATGGTTCAGGGGCCGGGCCTTCGAAAGGCGGCGGCGTGGTCTCCGGCGAAGGACTGGCTGGCATCGAGTCGGCGCCAGCCCCCGCGACAGCGGCCTCGCCGGGCGGTTCGATCCCGGGGGCAGGCGCGCTCCCAGAAGGAGAAGGAGCGGAAGCAGGCGAAGGAGCGGGAGGCGGCACCGCCTGCTCCATCGCAAGCTCGGCCTGCGCCCAGGACGACAGGGGCCGGCGCGGCATCCGCTCCCCGGCGGGGAGCGACCCAGCCTCGTGACGACGCGTCGAAGAGCTGCGTGACGTCGTGATCGGCGAAGCCGGCGGACGATCGCCAGGACTCGCGCCAGGACTCGTCACCTTGGGCACAGCTGGCGCCGGCCGGAGAGCGTCAGTGACGCCGATGCCTGAGACAGCCTTCGCCTGGTCGTGGGCGCCGGCCTCGGGCGCCGCATCGACGGGCGGTTGCACCACGTTCCGCAGGGTCACCGTCGGCGCGGTCCCGGAGGATGCGAGCGCGGGCTCGGAGGCTGATGCTGACTTGCCTCCGGTCAGGGCCGCGCCTCGGGCCTTGAGGGTGACCCACTCGGACCTGGCTCGGCCCCATGCGTGCGTGGCCCGCGGTCCAGCGTGCGCCGCCACCCAGGCGTGTGCGGAATTACGGCGCAGCGCTTCCGCGCCTAGCCCCGCCAGCAGCGCGATGGCCACGACCACCGTCGTGATCACGAGAGGCCCTCGTCGCTTCGGGATCCGATCGAATGACGAGAACTCGACGGGCGCCTCGCTCGAGGTCGCGTCGCCCGCCAGCGGAGAATCCTTCCAGCCAAGGGCCTCTTGTCGTTCGCCCTCCCGGAAGAATTGCGCCGAGACGACACTCTCCCGCCGAGGCTCGAGCGCGGCGGACGGAGGAGGCGGTGGCACCGGCAGAGCCTCACGACCGCGTCGTTTCCCGTAGAACGCAGGGCCACTGCCCAGCAAGGTTCGCTGCTCGGGGGCCGACCGTACGACTTCGCCCTTCATGTTCGCTTCTCCTCTTCGTCCGTTACTTCAGTCACGTCGGAAATACCTTCATCGAGTCGTGGTGAGAGCCGCCCACCATGACGGAGGGCTGGCGCATCGCCGCTTCCTCGTCCTCCGGCGTGGACGGCGTCAACCTGATCCGGTCGGGGGGCGTCTGCTGTCCGCGCGCCTCGCGCGCCAGGACACCCCGCGCCGTCTTCACCGCGCGGCGGTGGCTCTCGTACCGAAAGATGTCGGACAAGCTGAGAACGCCGACGGTCTCGCCGCCTTGATCGATCACCACCAGGCGCGATCTCTCTGTCTTCTGCATCCGCTCTTCGGCGTCCTTCAGCTCTTCGTCCGCGCGACAGGTGACGATGTCCGTCGTCGCCACGTCGCTGATCAGGGTTTGGCTCGCCCGCTTGTCGTCGGCGCACACCCGCGTCGCGAGATCGCGATCCGTGATGACGCCCCGCAAACGCCCTGGCCCCGCCGTCGTGCCCAGCGCCGCATCGAACACCAGCAACATGCCCACGGATCGATCGCGCATGACCTGCGCGGCTTCCAGGACCGTGGCGCCGGCCGAGATCCACTCTGGATCGACGTTCATGATATTTCGACACTTCATCGCGCACCCCCCGACTGGGATTTGAGGTTGTTTCCTTGCAACCGATGTCATTGCAAGGCGCGGACCGAGCGGCCCACACCAGCCCCCGTCACGCGTCCGTCGCTCCGGGGTCGGCGATATCAGGTCGCCGGGGGAGGATCGCGTAACGCAGCACGCGCCTCGGTCACCCCGTGGCGACAAGTGGGCGGATGCGGTCCGCATCTTGCCCGCCATGGGGCGCAGGCCTAGGTTCCGAGGACCGTGCCGGCGCATTCCGTGAGATCGCGACCTCGACGGGGCCAGTGGCTCACGGTTCCTGTGGTCGGCCTACCGCTGTTGCTGTTGCTGTCGGGGTCAGTCTATTCGCTGTCGCACCTGTCCATTGCAACCGAGTGGATGGACCACACGAACGAGGTACGGATCGCCATCGAGCGTCTGCGCTCGACCGCCATCGACGGCGAGACGGGGATGCGCGGCTACGTGGTCGCGGGCGAAGAAGTATTCCTGGAGCCATACACCCGCGCTGTTTCGCAGTGGCCCGCCCAATTCGAGCAAGTCCGACGACTGACCACGGACAATCCGCTGCAGCAAGATCGCCTGCGTCAGCTGGCGGCGCGGCTGCGGGAACGTTTCGACATCCTCGCGCGCCAGCGCTCCTTGTTCGACCGCGGCGACCACGACGCGGCCAGGCTGACGCCGATCATGTTGAACGGCAAGCGGGTCATGGACGCCGTGCGCGGGATCATCGACGACATGCAACTCGAGGAGGCGCGCCTCGACGTCCAACGCCAGAGCGCCGCCCTCCATCGCTGGCAAGTGACGATGGTGCTCTTCGTGGGGGGAGCCTTCGCCACCCTGGTCATCCTGGGAGCAGCGCTGCTCCAGCGTCGCGCGGCCGACGCGCAACGTGAACGGTCCGGGCACGTGACGCGCGCGATCGACGGCGAACGCCGCTTGTTGAGGGCGATCCTCACCGGCATGGACGACGCGATCACGCTGCAGGACCAGAGCGGCAAGCTGATCTTCGCGAACCCCGGAGCGGCGACGCTGATGGGGTTTCCGTCGCTCGACGCGCTGCTGGCGGCCAAGCCGTCCGAGCTGGCCCGACGCTTCGAGGCGTTCGACGAAGCTGGGCGGCCCTTCTCGCTCGAGGAAGCGGCCGCGAGGGCCGTGCAGGCCGCGGGCGCGAAGGAGGTCGCGGTGACCATCCGCTCGCGCGTTCGGCAGACGGCGGAAGGCCCTTCGGCCCAGGGTCGGTCCGACGAGCGCTGGTCGAATGTCCGCGGCTACCCGATCATCGACGCCGAAGGCCAGGTCGTCCAGGTGATCAACGTGTTTCGCGACGTCACGTTCGAGCGGCGCGACGACGAGCGGCGCGAACTGCTCGTCCGCGTGAGCGACGAGCTGAGCGCGAGCCTCGACTACGAGAAGACCCTGGCGGCGGTGGCGCGGGCGGCGGTGCCGCCTCTCGGTGACTGGTGCGCGGTCGACATCTTGGAAGGCGACGAGGTCCAGCGCGTGGCCACCTTCGGCGTGCCCGCGGCGGAGAAGCCGCCCGCCGGCGCGGCGGGGCTAGGGTCCGCTCACCCAGCGAGCGCAGCCACGGCCGGGGTCGCCGTCATCCGGGCGGGAAGGGCCTTGTTCCAGCCGCTCGAGCCCGGCGGACGCCCGAACCTCATCAGCGTTCCGCTGATCGTGGGCGGCCGATCGGTTGGTGCGCTGACCCTGGCCATGACCGAGTCCGGGCGACAGTACACGCCGCGCGATCTGGCGTTCGCGCAGTCGCTCGCCGATCGCGCGGCGCTGGCCGTCGAGAACACCCGCTTGTTCCGCGAGGCGGCGACGGCGCGCGAGAAGCTGGCGCGGCAGCTGTCGCAAGAGCAGCAGCGACGGCAGGAGGCGGAGGACACCTCCCGCTTCGCCGAGATGTTCGTGGGCATGCTGGGCCACGATCTCCGCAACCCGCTGAACGCCGTCGGAATGACGGCGCGGCTGCTGAAGCGAAGGGGAGACGGCGATCCGAAGGCGATCGACAGGATCGTGTCCAGCGTCGAGCGCATGTCTCACATGGTGGCGCAGTTGCTGGATCTGACCCGCAGCCGGCTCGCCGGCGGAATCCCGGTCGAGCGGAAGCCGCTGCGGCTCGGAGGCGTCGTCGCCGAGACGCTGGATGAGCTCCGCCTGGTCTACCCCGAGAAGGCCATCCGCTGGAACACGCTCGGCGAGGACGAGGTGCCGGGCGACCGCGTGCGCCTGTCGCAGGTCGTCTCGAACCTGGTCGGCAACGCCATCGAACACGGCGACGCGAAGACCCCCGTGACCGTCACGTTGTCGAACCGGGGCGATCGACTGGTGCTGATCGTTCACAACGCCGGGCCGCCAATCCCACCGCCGCTGTTGCAGGCCATCTTCGATCCCTTTCGGCGCACGACCGCGCGCGGCGAGCTGGCGCGCGGGCTGGGCCTCGGACTCTTCATCTCGCAGCAGATCGTGCTCGCCCACGGCGGCGACATCCACGTCACCTCGACGGCCGAAGAAGGGACCACCTTCACCGTCACGTTACCGCGCTGGAACGGCCAGAAATTCCAGCTCGATGATCGAAACCTGGTAAGTTGAGATGATGGTGCAAGACAAGTCGACCATCCTTGTCGTGGAGGACGAGGTCGATTCCCGCGAGACCCTGCGCGAGATCCTGGAGCTCGAAGGGTACAGGGTTCGCACCGCCTCGAACGGCCGCGAGGCCCTCGAGACCCTCACCGCCTCCGGCGAGCAGATCTGCGTCATGCTGCTGGATCTGTTCATGCCCGTGATGGACGGCTGGCAGGTGATCGACGAGCTGCGCGCGTCGGGGCGTCTGGCGAGAACCAAGGTCGTGATCATCACGTCGGCCGCATACCGCGCCCCGGCGGGGATCCCGGTCTTCGAGAAGCCGCTCGACCTCGACAAGGTCATGAACACAGTCGCGACCCTCTGCTGACGGTCGGGCGGGGCCTGACCCGAGGCTCCCTTTGGGATATACAGTGGCCCGTCTCAAAGCCCCGGCGCGGTCAGCCTCGGCGCGAGACTGAAAATGGAAGTGTCGGGCCCATAGCTCAGCTGGTAGAGCTGCGGACTTTTAATCCGTAGGCCGCAGGTTCGAACCCTGCTGGGCCCACTTCTCGTCGACAGAAAATAAGACTCGGTCACGAAAACAGGTCGCCGCTACGCGGGCGCACATTCGTCGCGGGGCCGGGGCTGGTGGTGCTGTGCGGCCCGGAACGCGCGTTGTCGTTCTCCGCGCCCGACGTGTCGTCGGTGTCGAACCGGCGATCAATCTCCGCCAGGGCCAAGCCGAGCGGAAGGCCTTCGCGCCGCAATCGCAGCAGCTCGTCCAGACGGCGGTCGGCGATCACCTTGGCGCGCAACTCATGCAGCCGCCTGACCTCAGCGTCTGCGGCGGCGTTTCCCGCACGGAAGTACGCCGCGAGATCCAGCTGCGCAAGCCTCGCGCGCTCCCGCTTCCTCTCCCAGGCGCGGGCCGCCGCCGCCCTGCCCTGCTTCTCAGCCCCTCGGCGCCTGGCAACTTCGCGGGCGACCTCACGATCGTGGTCGGTCGGCGTGAAGCCCGCCTCGCAACGCGGGCACTCGCAATCCCGGCGATGTGTCTGGCCATCCGCCTCGAGGCGTACCAGCTTGGCCCGCAGCTTCGAACCCGGCCCGAATCGCGTCTGAGCATCCATGGAAGGAAGCTTTCTCATGATCGCACCCTGATTGTTTGTTCAGGTACCACTATGGCCCGCTGGCGACCTTCGCGCAAGTCGACCTCCTGGTTGCCTCGAACGAGATGCAAGCCCCTGACCATTTCATGGGCATGTGGCAACAAACGGCGTGAATTTCTCCCCGCCGTCGGATCTCCTTGCGCGCGACGAGACCTTTCTCTATGAATGCGCCCCTCAGTTCCCGTCCCTCCGTCGTCGGACCCCATCGTCTAGCCCGGCCTAGGACAATGGCCCTTCAAGCCAAGAACGCGGGTTCGAATCCCGCTGGGGTCGCCGCAACATACTGTAATAACTCTACTTTTATCGATGGCCGTTTGGCTTTGCCACGCTGTTGCCATGGCAGATCCAATGGTTTCCGCCACGTACCGAAGCGCTTGCCATTCGACCCGCTGGGGTCGGTCGGCCTGCGCCGCGCCGCCCGCCGCACCACCATCCTCCACCGCCGGTCTCAAGTTGAACGGTGCCCGGTGGGTTCGCCCTCCAAGATGTTTCTTGGTTGGCCGCGCCCAATCCATCTCGGTCGGTCCCGACGGGACCGACGGCAGCGTGCCGACTCTCGAGGATCTCTGCGGGTACACGCGGACCACGACGCCGTGCTATCCAGTCGGCGATGCGGATCATCGACGTGACCCATTGGCTCGATGAGCACGGCCAGATCCCGACCGACAACCTGCGCCTGAGACGACAAGTGCTCCGGGTGGCTCAGTTCATCGAGTACGGCGGACGGCTTGAGAAGGCGGAATTTCGCGAGACGCTGGTGTCCTGCAGGCGCCGTCCTGGCGGACGGGACTGCCTCGGGCTGATGTGGGTCACCAAGAACGAAGACGATTCCATTCTTTCCTACTGCCTCATCTGCAAGACCGATGAGGCGCTGATTCGCGGTTGGCAAGACACCGACTGGGCCGATGGGCCCATGGAGCCCGTCGGCCCCGAGTCGAGCGCTGTCGGGGCTGCTGACGAAGGTCCGCCGCTGAACTGATCGTTGCCGGCTAACGTGTGATCGGCCGTCGAGCGGAGTGATAGATCCGCAGCACGACGAGCGGCATTTGACGGCGTGCACGCGCTCAATATCGTCAAGACGTTCAAGCCCGACGTCTGCTTGCTCGACATCGGCCTTCCGGCCATGGATGGGTACGAGCTCGCGCGTCGCCTTCAACAGTCGAAGGACCTGCCCGCGGGCGCGCGGCTCATCGCCGTCACGGGTTACGGGCAGGATGCCGACGAGCGACGGACCGCAGATGCTGGCTTCAAGGGTCACCTCGTCAAACCGGTGACCTTCGATGACCTCACGGGCGCTTTGGCGTCGTCACGCCAGCCAGTCGCCGTGGCTTCCATGAGCGACATGTCCGCTAATGCCGCGTCTGCGTCAGGGACCGGCCGCGAGGCCGCGACGTCTCGGCGTCCGGATCTCATTCGATTTGGTAGTAAGATATGTTACCTTCGGCAGCGTGAAGTGGATTGCGGCCGCCTTCATCCTGATGGCTTGGGCGATCCCCCCCGCGGCAGCCGACGATGACCCCGGATCGGCCGCCGAGACGGCGGCGAAGATGAACGCGCGGGGCCTCGAGGAGTACGAGAACCTCAACTTCGAAACGGCCGAGAAGACGCTTCGGGCGGCGATCGCGCTGTGCGACGAGAACGGCCTCGGGAAGGATCTGAAGGCGCGGCTGACCGTGGACCTGGGCGTCGTCATCCTGGCCTCCGACCCGAAGCGCCATGAAGAAGCGGTCGCCGCGTTTTCCGCGGCATTGGCCATGGCGCCCGACGTGAAACCGGTCGAGCGGATCGCGAACCCCGAGGTCTCGGCCGCGTTCGCCGAGGCGACCAAGCGCGCGGGCGCGGGAGGCGGCGTAACTGGCGCCGCCACGGTCGTGGATGAGATCGCGGCGGCGGCGGCCCGCGCCGACCCGAGCGAAACGAAGAAGAAGGCCGGCCACGGGGCCGACGGGGAAGCGAATGCCGGCGACGACAAAGCGGCAAGCCATGGCGACGCGGTCGAATCCGTCTCGGTCGGGGCGTCTGGGCCTGCCGGCGCCCACGACCGCTTCTTCCTGGGGCTCGCGCTCGGCACCGGATTCGGCACGTCGTCGGGGAACGGCGAGGTGAACAGCGACGTGAAGGCGCCGGGCGGCCTGTCGGCGTCGGCGCTCGCTCACGTCGAGCCGGAGATCGGCTACCTGGTCACGCCGGCGCTGCTGCTATCGCTGCAGCTCCGGGTGCAGTTCATCTCGGGAACCACGCCGGCGCGCGATCCGAGCGGCACGATGTGCGGCTCGGACCACCTCTGCTCGGCGGCCAAGGGCGCCGAGGCGGTGTTCGCGCGTGGCGCCTGGCTGTTCGGACAAGGGGCCTTTCGTCCGTTCGCCTCGGGCACGCTCGGGGTCGGTGAGATCCGCCACGTCATCTCGTTGCCCGGGCGCGGCTGCGGCTCGGACGCCATGCAGCCGCGGCCGTGCGTCGACACGTCGCTGGCGGGGCCGGTATTCGTGGGGGCGGGCGGCGGATTCTATTACGACCTCACGCCGCACTTCACGGTCGGCGCTGGCGCGGTCGCGCTGCTTGGCTTCGGCAACTCCACGTTCCACGTCGACCTGACGGGTGGCGTCGCGGTGAAGTTATGATGGACGCGCGGACCAGGCCGGAGACGCGGGCAGTGCGATCGTGAAGAGCGCGGCGTTGGCGGCGCTGGCCGCCGCGATCGTCGGGACCGCGACGATGGCCGCAGGCTGCTTCCCGGCGCCGGAGGCGTGCAAGGGCTGCCAGGCGGCCGGGGCGGGCGGCGGGACCACGATTGGCGGCGCCGGCATGCCCGATGGGACAGGCGGCGGGGTAGTCGCGAGCGGCGGGACGCTCGGAGCGGGCGGTGGGCCCGTGATCGGGACCGGCGGGACGTCGGCCGCCGCCAATGGCGGGGGGGCTGGCGGGACGGGCGGCGCCGCCGCCGCTGGCTCGGGTGGCTTACCGGTCGCGAGCGGCGGCGCGAGCGTCCCGGGCACGGGCGGTCGCGGTGGTGCGGGAGGTGGCGTCGGCGCAAGCGGCGGCTCGGACGTCGGCGCCGCGCCGGGCACGGGCGGCATGATCGCCGCGGCCGGCGGCATGATCGCCGCGCCTGGCGGCATGGTCGCGTCCAACGGCGGCATGGTCGCCACCGGCGGTCGTGGCGGGGCCGGCGGAGCAGCCGCATCGACGGGCGGCATGATAGGATCGGGCGGTAGCGCGGGCGTGGGCGGCAGCGGGACGGCCGGCGCGGCTGGCGGCGGCGATCTCGACCTCGTGCTCCTCTACAAGTTCGACGAGTCGTCGGGGACGACAGCGGCCGATTCTTCCGGCTTCGCGGGCGGCCCGCGCAACGGCACGCTCACGGTCGCGGGCGCCGGGACCGCCACCTTCTCGACCACCAAGATGGTCGGCACCCACTCGGTCGCGTTCGGCGGGACCACCAGCAGCACCGTCGGCGGTTACGTGACGACGCCGTCGCTCCAGACCCTGGCGCCGACCGCGGTGACGATCGCGGCCTGGGTCTTCATCAACGCCGAGCAGAACTGGCAGCGCGTCTTCGACTTCGGCACGTCCACGTCGAGCTACATGTTCCTCACCACGCATTCCAATGATGGGGGTCTGGCCGACACCGTGCGCTTCGCCATTACGACCACGGGCATGGGAGCGGCTGCCGAGCAGCGGATCAACAACGCCGCGCTGCTGTCGCTGAACGCTTGGCACCACATCGCCGTCGTGTTGCCGGCGGGAACGACGTACAGGGGCACGCTGTACATCGACGGGGTCGCCGCCGGCACCAATGCAGCGATGACCCTCCACCCGACCGATCTCGGCGCCACGACCGGCAACTACATCGGCAAGTCGCAGTTTCCGTCGGACGCGTACTTCAGCGGTCAGATCGACGATTTCCGCGTCTACAAGCGCGCCCTCACCGCCGCCGAGATCACGACCGTCTTCGGGCTGCGATAGCGGCACCGGCGTACAGCACAGCCCCCGAGGTCGAGGCGCGATCGCGTATCGCCACCTCGACCTCAGGACGACCTTACGGCGAGCACCATGCTGACCGCAGGGCTCGATAAATTCAGGTTCGCGCTCGGCCCTCCGCGTTACCGACGGGGGACTTCACCTCCGCCCGCGCCTCACCGGCGGTCGCAATGTCGCTCAGCTTCGCGCTTTCCATGATGTCCTTGGCCTTCTTGGTCCACTCGGAATTGTCCGAGTGGACGGACAGGAGAATTCCGCCACCTTTGACCAGTCCTTCGTAACGCTTGGCTTCAAACTCCGGGATTCCCATCCCCACGAGCGCCCCCGTAAGCCCGCCCACCGCACCGCCTACCCCTGCACCGGCGAGGGCGGCCATGATGGGCCCTGCGGCAATGAAAGGTCCCAGGCCGGGAATGGCCAGGGCACCGATCCCCACCAACCATCCGAGCGTTCCGCCCAGGACCGCGCCAGTCCCGGCGCCGGTCGCCGCCCCTTCAGGGGCCTTCGTGTGCTTCTCCAAGGCGAAGTCGCGCGTGCCTTCCTTGTCTGGAAACAGCACGGAGATATCATCGCTCCGAAATCCCTCGGCCTTCAATGCGTCCACGGTCTGCACAAGTTGCGAGGAGCTTGCGCAGATACCAAACACTGCTGTGTTCTTGCCAGCCATTTGAGTCCTCCTGTAGTTGATCGTGATCAGTCGTTTGCGATAGCTGCGTCAGGGCGCGATGGCCACTTCGCTGGTGATCGCTTCCCTATTCCCATTCATGACCTCCGCGGCCTTGCGCTCGACCGCGGCCTTTTCGGCGCTGGACGAGACCGGTCCTTTCAATGTCACGTGGCCATGCTCAACAATGATCTTGATGTTGTGCGCATTGATGGACAGCGTCTTGTCTCGCACGATCGCGCGCCGGATCTCCGCGGTGATCTGAACATCCGACTTTCCGTTCTTCTGTTGGTCAGCGGTGACCTCTTTCGCGTCGCGATCCCGCTTGTTGGTCCCAGTGTTGTCGGCTGCGCTCTTGTCGTCAGCATGACCTTGACGCTTTTCGGAGCGCACGCTGGTTGTCGAATCGGTGTCGGTGGTCCTGGCAGGTCGTTCGTCGGCCCGAATAGGTCCGCTCGCCGAAAGCGAAGCCCACAGGCCCATGCCGCCAAGTAGCAATGCTTTCCGAAGTACCTTCACGATTGGCTCCTTCTGTGCGGGTCAGACGGGATGGAAGACGGACATCGTCGACCACTGCCCGGTCTTGGGCTCCCGGTTTAGCGAAAACCGTGCCGAAGCCGTTCCGGGAGACGGTCGTGGTACAAGGCGGCTTTTCGTATCGCTGGCGTCACCTGGACACGCGTATCGGGAGCGATTCGAAACGAATCGACGATGGGTATATCCAGTACGGAGCGACCGCCGGGCTCGCCCTAAAGGCTCGCCAAGATCAGCTGGGGGAGGTCCTCCAGCAGCGCCTCGCCATCGGAGAGCTTTGCCTCGACGACTGCGCGTGGCATGCCGTACACCACGCAGGACGCTTCGGATTCGGTGAGGGTGCGGCCCCTGCCATTGGCGATCGCCCGGGCGCCTGCCACGCCGTCGTTGCCCATCCCAGTCATGACGACGCCAAGCGTGGCCGGACCAAGTGCCGCGGCCGCGCTCTCGAAGAGAACGTCCACCGAGGGACAGAAAGGCGAGCTGGTCGGAGTCGCATCAAGGTGAGTAGTGAGCGTTCGTCCGTCGGCACGCACACGGAGGTTCAGCCCGCCGCGGGCGATGGCGACACTTCCGGGGGACAGCGTTGCGCCTTCGGCAGCTTCGAAGACATGCAGGGCGCAAGCTTCGTCGAGGCGGTGTGCCAGCGCCTCGGTGTAGCCGGCCGGAATGTGGAGCGCGACGGCGAGCGCGCAGGGAAGATCCCCAGGCAGCGCCGTGAGCACGCGCGTCAGCGCCTGTGGCCCCCCCGTCGAGGTCCCGATGACGATCAGCCGCACGGCGTTCTTGGTCCTGGGCAACGCGATGGTCGCCGGGGCGGGAGCAACCACGCGGTGGGGTGAGCTCGCGGCGGCGATCACCTTGGCTATCAGCTCGCCGGACAGTTCGTAGAGGCGATCGGTCGCCAATGCGGTCGGCTTCTGCACGAGGTCGAATGCGCCGAGTTGCAGGGCTTCGATGCCAAGCGCGCTGTCGCTGTCGGAGATACTGACGATCACGACGTGCGGTCCGCCGGGGGCGGACAGCGCGCGGAGCGCACGCAGGACCCCGACGCCGTCCAGATTGGGCATCACGAGGTCGAGCGTGATGACGTCGGGCTGGAGCTCGGCGATCTTCTCGAGCGCTTCGAGACCGTCGCGCGCCACCCCGACCACCTGGAGACCCGGCCGCGCAGAGAGGGTCTCGCGCAGGACCTTTCGCGCGAAGGCCGAATCATCTACAACGAGGACACGAATTGGGCGCTCGGCGTTCATGGGACCTTTCTGTATAGAAATACCCCGTGCCGCTCCTCGCAGCGGAGGGGTGTCCCGAAACGCAAGAGCGACTCAGAGATTCCCACGAACAGCGCGCCGCCGGCGTTCAAGCGCGCGGTCAGTCGTTCGACGACCCGCCGGACGGTGTCCTCGTTGAAATAGATGAGGACATTGCGGCAAAGGATGACATCGAACTGTCCAAGCGCGTCGACGGTAGGGCCGTCGATCAGGTTCACCCTTCTCCAGTCTATGGCCCGGATGAGGCGCTCATCGATCACGACCTCGCGCTCGCCCAACCTTAGCCAAGGAGATGCGAACCCGGGGATGTCGCCGCGCACGGCGCGCCGGCTCAGACGTCCCGCGCTCGCGCGGGCCAAGGCGGCGCTGCTGATGTCACTGGCTACGAGGTCGACGTCGTCGAGAAGATGGCGAGCCGCCAACAACATAGCGACGGTGAACGGCTCCTCGCCGGTCGCGGAGGCGGCGCACCACATCCGAGGCCTGCGTGCAGTCACGATCGGGGCGACAAACTCGGCCACGGCGGTCTCGAGCGGCGCCAGCTCCCGAAACAGATAGGTCTCGCCCACGACGAGGCTCTCGATCAAGCAGTCGAGCTCGTCATTGCTCGCGGCGTCATAACGAAGGAAATAGTAGTAGTCGAGGAGCGATTCAAAGCCGGCTTCGACCGCGCGGTTGCCCACCTTCTCCGCGAAGATCGACGCGTGCTGAATGTCGAAGTGCAGGCCGGAGCGCTCAGTCACGAGCGCGCTCATGATGGAAAACACCTGGGGCGACATCGGCAACGCGGGCATGTCGACCTCAACGGGCGAGGAGCAGCAGGCAAATCTGACGGACCTCTGGTTCGGGATCGTCGGTGGCGGCTCTCCGCAGCATGGCGATTGCTTCCTTGCCTCCCAAGACAGCGAGAGCGCTGGCCGCGGCCTTGCGCGAGGCCCCGTTCGCCATCGTCATTGCCTTCATCAGCGCCTGGTTGGCATCCGGCCGACGCAGTCGGACCAGCACCGAGGTAAGAGCGGGGGCAAGCTCGTCGTCGGCCCCCTCGAGTGCCGTCGTCACACCGGCGATTCGTCCCTCGACGTACACCGACAACGCTGCCAGCACCGGCTCGGTGGCAGTGAGGGTCGACAAGAGCTCGATGAGCACCCTGGTCGCGTCCAAGCCAGGCATCGCCGCCAGAAAACCGATCGCGGCTGTGCGGACGGTCTCCTCGGGGTCGAAGGCGGCCGTGCGAAACGCGTTCAATACCTCCGGGGACCGAAAGCCCGCCAGCGCGGACACAGCCACCAGCCGGGTGGCAGGATCGTCGGCCTGCGCGGCGGCTAGGATTAGGGACAGACCCTCCGGGCGCTTGGCCACGCCGAGACCGATGATGGCCGCGCGGCGGATGTCGCTGTCCGCGTCGATGACGGCCGTCATCAGCGCCCCAATGGCCACGTCCCCGGTTAGACAGGAGAGAGCTTCGACGGCCGCCACCCGCACTTGCCCGGCAGGGTCGTCGAGCAGCCTCACGATGGCCTCTGCGGATGGTTCGAAGGCTAGCTTCCCCAGGGCCTGACATGCGTAGTAGCGAACCCACGAATCCCGATCACCCAGGCCCTTCAACAGGTACGCGCTGGCCCTCAGGTCGTCCACGCACTGACCGAGACTGCGCATGGCCGCGGCGCGCATCCGGTCGCCACCGTCCTTGGCCGCGGCCAACAAGGCCTCGAACGCGCGCGGATCGTCCATGAAAGGAAGCCCCTGCAAGGCGTTCTCGCGCACGCGCTCGTCGGGATCGTGGAGCCCCGCCATCAGGACCTCGAGCCCGCTCGACGATCCGAAGTAGGTGAGGATTCGCAGCGCCGCCCGGCGCACCCGCACATCGGACGAGCGAGCCGCCTCGATGGCGAGCCGCTCAGTCTCGGTGCTACCGAGGGATTGGATAGCGGCGACCGCCGCGTAGGCCACCCGGGTGTCGGCGTCGGCGAGAAGCGGGAAGACGGCGGCCACGGAGGTCACCACGCCAATCCGTCCGAGCGCCTCACAGGCGAGGACGCGCACGTCAGCATCGTCGTCGCGGAGACACCGCAGGACGTCCGCAGTGGCCCCCGCACTCGACACGAAGGGCAACAGGGCCCGCTTGTGGCCGCTGTCGCCGGCCCTTATCCCCGCGAGGATGTCCGCTTCCACTTGTGGTCCGAGCTGGCGGAGGGCCGCGGCCGCCGCGGCGGCCACGGGCTGGCTGGCGGCGTCGAGTAGAACGGTCAGCGTTGGGGCGGAAGAAGGATCTTTCAGGACGCCGAGCAAGAAGCAGATCGCTGTTTGCTCGGCCGGATCGCCCTCGATGACCGCCCGGATCAGCGGGCGTGTCGCGCCCGGCGCGGGGTGGGATGCGGAGATGGCCGCGACCACGGCATCGCCGTTGCCAGAGCGCTCACGGTTTCGGTCGTGCAGATCCGCCAGAGCAACCGCGCACAGCCGCACGATGGCGGACGGCGCGGTGGGTAAGAGGCGCATCAGCGGCGCAACAGCCGCGACGTCACCGGTGCGACCGAGCGCGCGCGCCGCTTCGGCCGTGTACTGCGGCAGTTGGAGCAGCGCTGTCAGGGGCCCTATGGCCCGAGGGTCACCGCTGCGTCCGAGGACCTCGATAGCCGGGAAGACCCGGAAGAAGTTTCCGCTCAGAACGGCGTCAACCAACGAGTCCACAGCGGCGCGTCCGCCGATCCGACCGAGGGCTTCTATGGCGGCCACCGCGACATTGTCGTCCGCGTGCCTACTCAAGAAGATCACCGTGGACAGTGCCGAGGTTGTTCTTCGGCGACCGAGAATCTGGGCGATGTCGGCGAGGAGGGGAAGGTCAGCCTGGGCCGTCATCGCCGCGAGCGCCGGGTCGGCGTCGCCGCTCACAGCCGCAAGCGCGTCGATCGTGGCGGCGATGCGGCCCTCATTGTCACGGCGGTCCCGAAGGGCCTCGCAGAGCGGACCGATCGCAACCTCGCCACTGGCGGCGAGGGCAGCCACGACCGCACGTCTGACCGGCCAGCTCGGATCGTCGAGCAGGGCCAGGAGTCTGTCGATGCTGCCGCCGCGAGCGACTCGCTCGACCTCCTCGACCCTGCGCGAATCCTCCGGCGAAAACGCCATTCGGGAGGCGGGGAGGTTCATGCCCGCTCGGGCGGCTGTGAGGCGGCGTCCGAGATCTCTCCAAGGGCCGTGAGGCTCCCAGTTAGACTGTCGACGGCCGCGGCCTGTTGGGTATTGGCGATTCGGATCCGGGCGACCGCGGCGGCGACCGCGGTCACGTCGCTAGCCGTTGCGGCGGCCGCGTTGGCCTGCTGTCCCACGGCGGTTACGATCTCCTTGACGTTCGTTCGCATCCCGGCGACGGCCTTGGCGATCTCGTCGCTCGCCGTGGCCTGCTCTCCCGAGACACGCGCAAGTGTCCCTATACCGTCGGCCTGCTTGCTGGCCGTTCCGGCGAGCGCGCTCAGGGCGTCTGACTGCTCGGTCACCGCTCGGGCCGTCTGCTTTGCGATGCGCCGAACGTCGTCAGCCGCTTTGGCGAGGCTTGCTAGGGCCTTGCTTTGCTCGCTGGTTGCCTTCGTGACCTCCCCTGCGAGCTTAGCGACCTGCCGGGTCGCGAGCTCCATCTGCCCCATGGCCCTCGATTGCTCGGTGACAGCCTTCGAGCTCTGGGACGCGTCTTTCTTGGTGCTCTCGACTGCCGACAGAACCTCGCTAGCCCCGCGAGCCTGCTCGGCGAGGCCGGTCACCATCCGCTGCGACGAGGCAGTCACATCCGTGGCGAGCGTGGAGAGAGCCACCAGCGTCTTGGTCTGCTCCGTCATGGCGGCGGCAGCCTGCTGCGCGACGGTGCGCATGAGCGTGGCTGCCTTGGCGAGTTGGGCGGCACCTGAGGCCTGCTCGTCCGCTGCGCGCGCGACCTTCTGGACACTGACGCCCAGCTGGGCGGTGGTTTTCACGGTCGCCCGAATTGCTCGGGCCTGCTCACCCGTAGCGTCCTTGGTCTGCTTGGCCATCCTCCGCATTTCAGCAGCAGCCTGACCGAGGTTCTGGCTGGCGCTCACCTGCTCGGCGGCAGCGCGCGCGACCACCTTTCCCTCATCGCTTACACGGGTCGTGCTCTGGCTGAGAGCCTGGACCGCCTGGGCCTGATCGCCGCTCGACCGTTCAATGTCGGCGATTCCGCGGTTCAAGGTGTCAACACCTTGCAGGATGGAGCCGAGGGCCTTTTCGGCGCCGGCGGCGAGGCGCGCGCCCTCGTCGGCCACCTTCAGTCCCTCGGTGGAGGCAGTGACCGCCTCGCGGGCGGTGCCTTGTAGGCCCCTGACGATCTTCGCGATGTCCGCGCTGGCGGCGGCCGCGCGATCCGACAACGCCCGGATCTCCTCTGCCACGACCGCGAAGCCTCGGCCGTGCTCGCCGGCTCGGGCTGCCTCGATACTGGCGTTCAGCGACAGCAGGTTGGTGCGATCGGCGATTAGATTGATGGTCTGGACGATGTCGCCGATCTCCTCCGAGCGTTTCCCCATCTCCTTGATGACGGAGGAGGACTCCTGCATTGCCTGACGGATGCCGATCATACCGGCGATGGAACGTCCGACGACTGCGCCGCCCTCTCGCGCGTTGGAGGTGACGTCGTCGGCGGTACGGCGCGTCGCGGTGACCAGTTCCAGGATGCGGCGTGCAGCCCCCTCCGCCTGGCTCGACGCGGCCGCGCTGCTCGCCGCGAGGCTGTTGATCTGCTCGGCGGCGCGCGCGGTGGCGTGTGCAGAGCGAGTGAGCTGCTCGATGCTGCTCGCGTTCGTATCAATGACCGCGGCGTTCTTCTCGGAGGTGGCTGCCACCTCCTCGACCGACGCGGCCAACTGAGTGAGCGTGCTAGACGTGCTCACCGTAGCGATCTCCAGCTCCTTGACCTGCTCGGCGATGCTGCGAGCGGAGCGGGACATCTGCTCGGCGGTGGCGGATGTCTCCTCGACAGCGGTGGCCATCTCGGCGCCGTCCTTGGCCACGCGCTCGACTGAGGTCGCCGCCGTGGTGATGACGCTGCCCATTTCCGCGATGCGGCCCCCCACCCCCTCGGCGTCGGCGGCGAGCTTCGAGACGCCCTTGGCCATGCCACCGATGGTGCTGGTGACCTGCTCCATCGCCGCGGCGCTGCTCTGGCCGCGCGCCGCCAGCTCGCTCAGGCTGGCGGCACTCTCGGTCGTCGCCGCCAGCAATTCCTCACTCGACGCCGCCAGATCCTCGGCGTTGGCACCTACACCCTTGATCGATCGCGACGTTTCCTCCAACATCGCCGCCGTCGATTCGGTGGAGGCGGCCAAGATGTCGCCGTCCTTCTTCACCCCGCTCACCGAAGAGGCGAGCTCGCGCAGGCCGGCGCTGACGGTCTCCTGGGCCTGTTGCAGCTCTCGCGCAGTTGCCGCCACATGGGCCTGCGAGCTCGCCATGCCGTGGACGGAGATCCCGGTCTCCTCGACCCCCGCGGCGAGCCCCTCCAGCGAGGCACGAATCTGCTCACCGGCGGCGGCCTGCTCGTTCCCTCCGGCGCCGAGCCGCGTCGCTGCCTCCTCGATGGACGCGGCCTGTAGCGCCGCATCTCGAAGGACTCGCGCGGCCCCGTTCGCGCTCGACAGGGCATGCTCCAGGGCGTCCCGACGGCTGCCGTCGCTTCCGACGGCACCGCCTGCCCCTACACCTCCCGGGGTCTTGGTGTTACGGGCCATGCTCGTCCTCCTCGCTAATCACCTTCGTAGAATCGATCAACATCAGCAGGCGGTCACGCACCTGGACAACAGCCTTGACCAGCCCTTCCGTCTGGCGGCTCACCACTGGCGGCGGCGGTTGAAAATTCTCCGCCGGGATCCGCAAGACCTCGCGGGCGCTGTCAACCAGCAAGCCCACGGTTCGCTCGGCGTGTTTCATCACCAACACGCGAGAGTCGATCGTAGGGGCCACTGCCGGGAGACCGAAGACGACGCGCATGTCTAGCACCGGCACGACGCGACCGCGGATCTGCACCAGACCTGCGACTTCGGCTCGGGCGCCTGGGACCTTGGTCGCTCCTACGAACGACTCCATCTGAACGACATCGTCCGTCGAGAGCACGTACTCTACGTCCCCGATTTTGCAGAGCACGTGCAGATCGCTCATGCGAGCGCCCCGGCAGAATCGCTCACCAGGCGGCCGCCGAGCGCCACCAGATCCAGCACCAGCGTGGGCCGCCCGTCGCCCAGATCGGTCGTCCCAGACACCCCGTGCACGCGCACGAGCTGATCATCGATCGGGCGAACCACCACTTCCTGCTGACCGAGCATTCGGTCGACCGTAAACGCGAATGGGTCGCCGTTCCGACGAACGATGATCGCTTTGCGGCGGGGGTCATCGGTGGCGACCAAGCCCAGAATTTCCTCGAGACGCAGGACGGGCACGGCCTCACCGCGGCGATGAATCATGTCGGTAGCACGGGAGGCGCGCCTCCGGTCGGGGACGTCGCGGGGAGCCTTGCGCCGGTCGGGTCCGCGGATCGTCTGGGCCAGGTCAATCTCCTGGATTTCCTCGACCATCGCGACAGGCACCACGAAGGTCTCACCCCCGCAGACGAATGAAAACGCGTCGACGATGGTGATGCTGAGGGGCAGGCGCAGCGAGAAGGTGGTGCCCTGGCCCTTGACCGTGCGCATGGAAAGCGCGCCGCGCAGCTCGTCCACCGCGATGCGCTTTACTACGTCCATGCCCACGCCGCGGCCGCTCGTGGTGGTTATCTCGGCCTTCGTCGATACGCCAGGACGGGTGAGAAGCTCGAGCAGGCCCTCGTCGGTAGTCGGAACCGCCGCGCCGGCGCGCCGGGCGACCGCGACGGCGTCGACGCCGCGCCCGTCATCGCTGACGGTCAACTCGAGCTGGCTGTCGGAGAGCTGTTGACAGGCCACAGACACCAGTCCCGTGGAGGGCTTGCCGGCGGCGCGGCGTTCCGCAGGCAGCTCGAGGGCGTGGTCCACCGCGTTTCGGACCAGGTGGACGACTGCGGGGAAGATTCGCTCGGCGACGGCCTTGTCGAGCTCCGCCCGTCCCGTGGTGATCGAGAGGCGGGCTTCTTTCCCGGTGGCCCGGCTCAACCCTCGGACGATGAGCGGAATCCGTTCGAGCAACTCCGCGACCGAGACCATTCGCGCCCGCATGATCGAGGCGCGCAGATCGCGGAGGTTGCGGCCGTTCTCCGCGATCACCTGATAAAGCGCCCGGACGTCCGCACCCTGCGTGCGCATCGCGGCGGCGGTCCGAGTGATGCGGAACTGGGTTACCACCAGCGCCGACAGGCGTTCGAGCGCCTCGTCTAGGCGGCTCACTTCGACGCGGACCACGCCACGGTGCAGGATCGCATCGTCGGGAAGGCCCTCATCCACGACAGGCGGCGCCGCATTGAGCCCGGTGAGCGCAATCGAAGTGAGTGCTTCGGGGGTAGTAGCGGTCGCCTCCATCAACGCGGAGTCGCTGCCGCTCGTGAGCACGATGAGCGCGAACGACAGTCCTCCGGTCGATTCCCCGGTGGTCTGCCTCGACTGCGGTACCACCTTGACGATCTCTGCGACAGTCGCAGCGCGTTCGCGGACCGATGTGATGTTGATGCCCTCGCTGGCACGGGCCGTGGTAGGCACAAACTCCACTACTACCCCTCGCCTTCCCTCGGTGATTCCCTGAACCAGCTGCCCGCGCTCGCCCGGGCTGAGCTTGGCCCAGAGCTCCGGCGCCAGCGAGGTCGCGAGGGCAGCGGCCGGACCATCGCCGCCCTCCTGCCGGAGCGCATTCAGCGCGTCCACGAGCTTGGACGGCGCCGCAGCCACCGGCTCGCGCTCAGCGAGCGCCTGCACCCGATGCTCTATTGCGCGGACGCCGTTCAAAAGGAGCTCGACGGATCCCGCCGGAAGGCGGCCTGCGGCGCGGTCGGCCTCTCGCAGCACCGACTCCATGGCGTGTGCCACGTCGACGATGGGTTCGATGCCCACCATGGCTGCAAGCCCTTTGATGGTATGCAATGAACGGAAGAGCTCCCGGACTTGCCGCGGGGTGGCCTTTCCCTTGGCCACCGCCTCTTCTGCCGACAGCAAATGGCCGTTGGCGGACGCCAGGTGCTCCTGGCTCTCCGCGATGAATCCCGCGATGAACTCAGCGGCTTCGAAACCGTCGCTCACTGAGCTGCCCCTGGACGTCCGTTTGTCAACAACCGGACCTCGCCCAGGAGCGTTTCAGGTGTGAACGGCTTCGTCATGAATCGCGTCGCCCCTGCGGCCATGGCCTTAGCGCGAGAGCTCTCGTCCCCGCGGGTGGTCACCACCAGTATGGGAAGGGCGCGGAGCTTGTCTTGTCCTCGAATAAATTCGATGACTTCGTAGCCGCTGATGTCCGGCATGTTGAGGTCGAGCACAACGAAGTCGAACGGCATGAGCGAAAGGCGCTCCAAGGCCTCGAGACCGCTCGAGGCTTGCGTGAAGACGACGCCTTCGATGCCGCGAAGGCACGCGATCTCCATCTCGCGCATCACTTTACTGTCGTCCACGATCAGGGCTTGGGGCATAGTGGCGCCGGGAAAAATAGACGGTTCCTGAAAGTAGGAATCCCACCTCATCCTGTCAAGGCCAGGAGAGCCCCATTTTTCGCTGGCCGAGTGTTCCCCAAAGGACCCACGTCCCAACCTCTGGACAGGTGCGCGCGCCATATCGGCCCAACGCCAGCGTGAAATGTCTTTGACTCGCGGTCCTTCGATGCCTAGGTTCGGTGAGTGGAGAGTTTGGAAAGCGCGCGACCTCGGGTCTGGGTGGTGGATGACAGCCCCCTCGACGCCGAGCGGGCTCGTCGAGTCCTCGAGGTGCCATACCAGGTCCAGGTGTTCGGCGATGGATCGGCCATGCTCGAGCAGCTCTCCAGCCAGCCTCTGCCCGATGTCTTGGTCCTCGACTGGGTCATGCCTGGGGTGTCGGGGATCGAAGTATGTCGCTTCCTTCGCTCCGGCAGTGGGGCGCGGCCGGAGCTTGCGATCCTTCTGCTCACGATGCAGACGCGCACGGATGACATCGTGGAGGGCCTGGCGGCGGGGGCTAACGACTATCTCGTCAAGCCCTACGCCGATCCCGAGCTGCGGGCGCGCGTCGACGCGCTGGTGCACTGGAAAGGGCTGCTCGCGCGCGCGCAGAAGGCCGAAGCGAGCGTTCTGCAGTTGCTCGAGCACGCTCCGGATCCACTGATCAGTATCGACCGACGCAGGTGCATCTCGTACGTGAACGCCGAGGCGCAGCGTGTCTTGGGCAGCGACGCACGTTCACTGGCAGGCCGTCCTTTGCGGGAGGTGCTGCCGGCCATGGAGGCGGACCAGCTGGGAGATGCGGCGCGCACATCGTTGCCCCTGGCGGACCTCGAGATTGGCGACCAGATTTTCTCGCCAACCATTCGCTCACTTCCGAGCTCGGGCGACGGTGGCCTTACCATCGCGTTGAGGGATGTGACCCTGCGGCGTAAGAAGGAGTCTCGGCGCCTCGACTTCTACTCGATAATCGCTCATGACCTAAGGTCTCCTCTCGGCGCCATGTTGATGCGCACCGAACTGATGTTGCGCGGTCACAGGGGCATCTTGTCCGCCGAGATGATCACGGACCTGCGCAAGATGGACTGCAACATGCGCCGCTTGGTTGCCCTCATCAACGACTTCCTAGACTTCGCGCGGATGGAGGATGCCGCACACAAGATGGCGCGCGCGAGGGTGGACATCGTGGAGTTGATGGCCGACGTCGTCGACGAGTTCAAGCCACTGGTAGAGAACACTCACCAAAGGATCCACATCGAGGCACCTGTCACCGCCATCGCCGCGCTCGGTGACAAGAGCCGCCTGCAGCAGGTCCTCACGAACCTGTTGACCAATGCCATCAAGTTTACGCCACCCGGAGGGGTCATAGGGCTACGCGCGCGGAGGGAGGGTCATTGGTGTGAGATCACGGTCGCGGACAATGGTCCTGGCATTCCGGCTGATGTCATGCCCATGTTATTCCAGCGCTACAGCCGCGGTGCTGTGGACCATGTCAATGCGACCGGCACCGGACTGGGGCTGCTCATTGTTCGGGAGATCGTCGAGGGCCACGGTGGAACCGTGGGCGTCGATAGCGTCGTCGGTGAAGGCAGCCGGTTCTGGTTCCGGATTCCGGCTGCCGAGACACCCGTCCGCGACCCAGCCAGTCGCGACCCTGGAGAACTATCCTCTCGCCAATAACCTATGGTTACGACTGCCAGGCATTCCTTCGGGGCTCGTAACATTTCCCCCGCACAGAGAGACCGCCAAGGCACTATCGGCGTGCCGCAACTCTTCGGCACATTTTTCGCAACCACCGTCACGGATGGACAGCCGCGACTGCGCGTGGCGGTGGGGTGTTACCTTCCCCCGAGCTCCCGGCAGGCCTGAATCCTCTCCGAAGGGGGGATTTTGAGTTTCAGAACGATTCTAATTGTCGACGACGACGACGAGTTCCGACACGCGCTCGGTGACCTGCTCGGATTCGAAGGATTCGAGACCTACCCCGTGAGGCACGGTCAGGAGGCGCTCGCCTGGTTGCGCGCGCACCCGCAGAGGTCTTGGCTGGTGTTGCTCGACATGATGATGCCGATCATGGACGGCGAGGCATTTCTAAGGGCCAAGGAGTGCGATCCGGCGCTTGCGGATATCCCGGTCATTGTCCTCACCGCCGGGGGTGACTGCCGCGAACTGCTGAGCGCGCCTCACAACCTCTTGAATTGCTTCCCGAAGACCGTCCCGCTGGCGGAGCTCCTCGGGGCGATTGAAGCATCCGGCTGAAAGGACCTGCGGTTGGTCTGATCTTGTGACTCGGCCTTGGACACTTGCCCTTGGTCGCCGTGTTCGGGACCGCCACCGGGGCGTGGGCGAGCAGCGCCGGGAGCCTGGGCCGTGCGAACCGACCACTCGTTGCCCTCTTTCACCCCTTCACCCGCTCGCGCGGCTCGTCAGGCTTTTCGGGGGACCTTCGCGCCTTTCTTCCGCGCCTCGGAGAGCCCGATGGCGATGGCCTGCTTTCGGCTCTTCACCTTGGGATGGCGACCCTCACCGGCCTTCAGCGTTCCGTGCTTCGCCCGCGTGAGCGCGCTGTGGACGCTCTTCTCCGCCGCGTTGCCGTACCGGCGCTTCCCTCTCGGAGTCTTCCGCTTGATTGGCATGTGGCAAAGCTAATGACTCGTCGGCGCCATGCAATGCCACTTCGCGTGCGTGCTCTTCTGCTGCACGCATTCGGATCCAATGATTTGGGACCACCGCGCCACTCGTCGCCTGAGGCGGCGCCGGCCCCGGCGGGGGAATCCTCGACAAGGCACCGGGTGTGCGGCGATTCCCGGTTGGGGGCATCGCGTGACTGCGCGCGAGGGGTGGTTACGTTGGCGCGACTTCCCACGTCATCGGTAACGCACGCGACGGCGCTTTTGCGAAGGCATCCCGGTTGCACCGACCGACAGGACGGCAGGCGGTGCTGCCCGCTCGCAGAAGGAAACAAGGAAGGGACGACATGGAACCTCGAAACGATGCAACGCTACGGACCCAGACCAAGCCCGGCTCGGGCGCGTTCGATCAGCTAGCCCAAGCGGCCCCCGCCGCCTTGTCGTCAGGCGAAAGTGGCGACCAACCAAGCCCGGTGCGCTCCCGGGTTGCGTCTCGCGCCGCAAATTCATGGGCGCGCGGTCTGGGGTTGTTCAGCCTCGGATTGGGCGCCGCGGAGGTGCTGGCGCCGACGGTCGTCGCGCGCTTCATCGGCGTGCGAGACAGCTCCCGCAACCGCACCATTCTGCGCGCCTTCGGGGCCCATAAGGTCGCTGCCGGCGTCGGTCTTTTGCTGGCGCGGCGTCGTGCCCGGTACCTGTGGTCGCGCGTCGCCGGTGACGTCATCGACCTGGCCATTCTCGGCGGCGCAGTGGCCTTCGACAAGCGCACCCGCACCGACCGGGCGTCGATCGCGCTCGCCGCGGTGGCCGGAATGACCGCGCTCGATACCTGGGCGAGCCTGACCCTCACGGATGAACCGGATGACGACGGTGGGGCGCTGGCCCGGTCCGTGGCCGGCGGCAGCGACCAGGATCCCAGCGTGCCCGTCCTGGCCGTCGTCACCATCAGCCGACCAGCGTCCGAGGTCTACGCATTCTGGCGGGACTTCAGCAACCTGGCTCACTTCATGACCCAGGTCCGGTCCATCGACGTGCGTGACCGGCTGGAATCTCACTGGACCGTTTCGGTAACGGGGCGCGACGAGCTGCAGTGGGACGCCGTCATCACGGCCGATCGGCCGGATCAGCTGATTGCCTGGCGCTCCGTGGCCGACGCCGCCTTCGACCATGTGGGCGAGGTTCGCTTCCTGACGGCGCCAGGCGGCCGCGGCACGGAGGTCCACCTGAAGATGAACGTCTTTCCCCCGGCCGGCAGGCTGGGCGAGGCGGTAGGCAAGCTGGCCCGACGCGTCCCCGAGCAAATCATCGCCGCCGATCTGAAGCGCCTGAAGCAGCTGCTGGAGACGGGCGAAATCATGAAGTCGGACGCCAGCATTCATCGCGGCCGGCGCCCAGCGCGACCATCCACCGACGACGAGCCACCCCTTCGAACCACGTAACCGATTCACGCAGCCGAGACGAGGAGAACGGAAATGAAAGCGAATTGCTGGGAGGGAAAGCAGAAGGTCCGCGTGGAGACAGTGCCGGACCCGCGCATCCTGAGCGACGGCGATGCCATCGTGAAAGTGACCTCGACCGCCATCTGCGGGTCAGACCTGCACCTCTACAACGGGCTCATTCCCTCGATGCAGAAGGGGGACGTGCTAGGGCACGAGTTCATGGGTGAGGTCGTCGAGACCGGACGCGCGGTGAAGGAGCTAAAGGTGGGTGACAGGGTGGTGGTCCCCTTCCCCATCGCCTGCGGCCAGTGCACCATGTGCCACGAGAAACTATTCTCGCTGTGCGAGAACAGCAACCCGAACGCCTGGATGGCCGAGGCGCTATGGGGGCATTCCCCCTCTGGCCTGTTCGGCTACTCGCATATCCTGGGCGGGTTCGCCGGAGGCCAGGCCGAGTACGTGCGCGTGCCGTTCGCTGACGTTGGTCCCATCAAGGTGCCCAACGGATTACGCGACGAGCAGGTCCTCTTCTTGTCCGACATCTTCCCCACTGGCTACATGGGGGCAGAGATGTGCGACATCAAACCGGGCAAGGTCATCGCGGTGTGGGGGGCCGGCCCGGTGGGCCAGTTCGCCATTGCCAGCGCCCGACTGCTCGGAGCCGAGCGCGTGATTGCAATAGACCGGTTCTAGTACCGCCTGAAGATCGCGCGCGAGAAGGCGGGCGCCACGCACACCATCAACTACGAAGAGCGGGACGTCCACGAGACCCTGCGCGAGCTGACCGGCGGCCGCGGTCCCGACGCCTGCATCGATGCGGTGGGCGCCGAAGCACACAGCCACGGCGTCAGCTACGCCTACGATCGTGCCAAGCAGGCGCTGATGCTCGAGTCCGAGCGGCCCATCGCCCTGCGCGAGGCGATCCGCGCTTGCCGAAACGGCGGCATAGTCTCGGTGGTCGGGGTCTACGGTGGCTTGATCGACAAGTTCCCCATGGGCTCCCTGCTGAACAGAGGTCTGACCATGCGGGGTGGGCAGTGCCACGTGCACCGCTACCTCGAGCCGCTGATGGGCCATATCGAGCGGGGCGACATCGACCCCAGCTTCGTGATCACCCATCGCATGCGCCTCGACCAGGCCCCCGAGGCCTTCGAGATGTTCCTGAAGAAACAAGACAACTGCGAGAAGGTCGTCCTGTCCGCCTGATCGGGGCCTTCGGACGACCATGACCGAGAACAACACACACGGAGGATTCTCATGACGACCACTAACGTTCCTCTCGCCGTCGTGACCGGCGCTTCATCGGGCATCGGCTACGAACTGGCGAAGTGTTGTGCCAAGGGCGGCTTCGATCTGCTCATCGCCGCTGACCAGCCGAGCATCCAGACCGCCGCCCATGATCTGCGGCAGTTCGGCCGGAAGGTGGAGGCCCTGGAGGTGGACCTTGCCACGCTCGACGGTGTGAATCGACTCTACGACGCCATCGGCGGCCGGCCGGTGGACGCCTTGCTGGCCAACGCGGGCCGAGGCTTGGGCAAGTCGTTCTTCGATCAGGACTGGAATGACATCCGCCAGGTCATCGATACGAACGTCACCGGCACCCTGGCGCTGATCCATAAGGTGGGCCGAGATCTACTGGCTCGAGGCACGGGCCGCATCCTGATCACGGGGTCCATCGCGGGGTTCATGCCCGGGACATACCAGGCCGTCTACAACGGTACCAAGGCGCTGCTGGACTCCTTCTCGTTCGCGCTGCGGGCCGAGTTGAAGGACAGCGGGGTCACGGTGACCTGCCTGATGCCGGGCGCCACCGAGACAGAATTCTTCGAGCGCGCTGACCTGCTCGACACGAAGGTCGGCAGTGGCAAGAAGCAGCCCGCCGACGAGGTGGCAAAGGCCGGTTATGACGCCATGATGAGGGGCGACGGTGACGTGGTCGCTGGCTGGAGCAACAAGCTGCGCGCCGCGATCGCACACATCATGCCGTCGTCCATGCTGTCCGAACAGCACCGCAAGATGGCAGAGCCCGGCTCGGCCAAGCATTAGGTCCAGCATCTCCTTCGATTCCGAGGGGTACCTGTGGCTCGACTTCGTCATCGTCGGCACGATGGAGCTGAGGGCGTCGTACCCCGTCGGTGGCGGAAGCTCTGCGGTCCAAAGGATCGACCCGACCCTCTTCGCCTAGCAGGCCCGTTACGTCAGGTCGCCGCGTTCCATCCCGGCGGGAACCGGAAAATAGTCGCCCTTCGGTCCGATGGCGTGGCCGGCCGGGATGGGGATCCCCAGCTCATCGATGCTGAATGAGGTGGGCGGCAACCGCAGCGACTCGCGCAGCCGGTCCATGGTCCCGGGCACGAAGGGGTAAAGCATGATCATCAGATTCTTCAGCACGTAGAACGCGCTGAAGAGAGCGTTGCGCCGCGATTCTTCCGGGTGTCGATCGTCGTGCGGCTTGTACTGCGCGAACAAGCTGTTGATGATGCGTGCGTAGTTTTCCGCCTCGAAGAGCATGTTAGGGTAGTCGGCGCGGTCCATCGACCTCACATAGCGCTGGACCATCCGCACGGTGTCGCTGAGCACGCCGTCCATCAGCACACCGTCGGGGACGCGCCCGCCGAACTTCGAGTGCGCCGCCGAAATAGGGCGTTCGAACGCAGCGTTGAGCGGACCGGCCAGAAAACGGTTGCGGTCGTCCAGCTTGCCGAAATCAAAGTCCGACGACTTCTCCGCCAGCCCTAGCAGCGCCAGGTAGTAGCGAATCTGGTCCGCCGTGTAGCCTTTCTCGTCCAGCAGCTGATCGCCGCCATAGAAGTTGCCGCGGCTCTTGCTCATCTTTTCGCCCGACACCAGGAGGTGGAAGACGCTCATGACGTCGGTCAGCTGGAGCTCGCCGGGCAGCGGCATGCGCTGCGGATCATCCTGCGTCCCCAGCCACATCGCCCCCTGCATGAGCACGTAGAAGAAGACGTTGTCCTGCCCCAGGAACTGCGTGACCCGCGCTGCGGGATCGCACCAGTACTCGGCGTAGGTCTCCGGGTCGAGGCCCTTCTTCGCCAGGGCTACCTTCGAGAACGCGATGGGGGCAATCAGCGAGTCGGGCCAGACGTAGAGGGTCTTGCCCGCCAGGTCCGGATCGATGGCCGGCACCGGCACACCCCAGTCGATGTCGCGGGTGATCGATCGGTGCGCCCACTCGTTCGCGACGGTCGACGGGATCCCGGCCGCCGCCAACGCCGCCCGCCCCTTTTCGAACGCCGCCTTGTCACCAAACTGCAGCACCACCTTCTTGCCCGGGGCGTACTTGCTCTTGTGCGGGGGCAACGTGGACGTCGCCTTGAGGGCCTTGTAGGCATCCTCGTGCTCGCCGTCGAAGCGTACCGACGGCAGCACCTTCTCCAACGTGTCGGCGATGACCGAGGGGCGCCACGCCTTCTTCTTGGCCTTGCCTTCGATCCAGCCGCGCAGCACCTCCGACACCTTCCACATGTCCAGAAACCAATGGACGGTGTCGCGCATCTCGGGCGTGGCGTTGGACAGCGTGCTCTTGGGGTTGATGAGCGCGGTCGGCTCGTGCTGGTGGCCGCAGCGATCGCACTCGTCGCTGTAGGCGCTGTCGTAGTTGCACTTGGGGTTGGGGCAGGTCCCCCGCACGAGGCGGTCGGGCAGGAAGCGACCGAGCTCGGGGTCGTACCACTGCTTGCTGGTGCGCTTCTCCAGCATGACGTTGCCGTGCAGGCGGGTCAGGAAGAAGTCGCACAATTGCTTTTGGATCGGAAACGTCTCGGGCTGCGAGGTGCCGGTGTAGACATCGACGCCGATGGCGTAGCGCGCGAGCGTCGCCTCCTGCCTGGCGTGGATGCCATCGATGAACTGGCGAATCGGGATCCCGGCCGCTGCGGCCGACACCTCGCTGGTCGAGCCATGATCGTCGGTGCCGTTGACGAACAAGACGTTCTCGCGGCCGATGAGCATGCCCATCCAGCGACTGTAGATGTCGGCCGGCAGATGCGCCCCGGCCAGGTGGCCAAGGTGGATCGGCCCGTTGGCATAAGGCATCCCCGCAGTCACGAGAGCGCGTCGCGGGCGCTGGACGGTCTTCAAGACCGAAGCCACGTCGACGGGGACATGCTGGTTCTTGCCGACGGAATCGGGTCCTTTGGGAGTGCCTTGGCTTGCCACGGGACCGAGGAGCTTGCCTTGAGAATTACGGTCGTACAAGGTCACCCAGTCGATCTCGGACTTCATCCACAAGAACTGATCACGGACACCGAACCCATGCAGATTCGCACGTGGCCCATTTCGGTTCGCGCCGGCGAAGCGGCGACGCTCATCGGGATCGCGCGGCGCCTCGGAGACGGCCGGCCCTTCCAGGCCGAGAGGCTGGGGCCGACGCTGGAAGAGGTGGCCGGTCCAGAGTGGGATCAGGCGCTCCTGTCGACATTACTCCCCATCGAGCGCGCTTGGGCGTGGTGGACGAGGACCGAGGTCGTCGAGCGGACGGGGCTCTCGCTGTCCACGGCCGGCGAGGCGATCGTTCCGACCCAGCTCGCGCGGGCGCAGCGGCGCCACAGGGTTTTCGGGGGATGAGCATGGTCTTCGCACCCGCGCGGAGCGAGGCGCAGCAGGTTATCCTCAGATGGGCCGACGCGGACACCGAGCAGGTGGCCGACGTGATGTGGACGGCCCCCGACGGTGAGCAGCCCTGGATTGTCGACCGCTTGTTCGACGTCTGCAAGCGCGCGGCGCCGAACGTCAGTCCGGAGGCGTTTCTGCCCGCGGCCGCCGAGAGGTCGCTCGTCATGTACGACGAGTTCATTCACGTCGCCGTGTCACCTCCTTCGGCCGCCGAGCTGCTGGGCCAGATCCAGCAGCTCGCCGCAGGCTGGTCACTCGAGACCATCCCGGGCCCAGACGAATACGCCTGGCCTGGCCGCTGAGGTGTTGCGGGCGCCGTGCCGGCCAGCCGCGCGTCGTGGCAGGCGATTGCGTTACCGGTCTTGCGCTCGTCGTGTCCTGTTGGATGATCGCGAGCCATGAGCTCTGACCCTCGGGGCGCCGCCACCCCGCCGCTCGATCTCCTCATCGTTGGGGCGGGATTTGGCGGCCTTTGCATGTTGCACAAGGCGCGGCGGTCCGGCTTGCGGGCTCTCGTCGTCGAGGCGGCGCCCAGCGTGGGCGGCACCTGGTACCACAACCGCTATCCCAACGCGCGCGTCGACATCCAGAGCCTCGAGTACTCGTTCAGCTTCGACGAGGGGCTGCAGCAGGAGTGGCACTGGAGCGAGCGCTACGCCTCGCAACCAGAGCTGCTGCGCTACGCGAACCACGTGGCCGATCGCTTCGGGCTTCGCGATGGCATCCTGCTCGGCACGCGCCTCGTCGGCGCCGCGTTCGACGAGGCCGGCGCGTGCTGGCGAGCGACGGGCGACGGCGGCCAGTCGTGGTCGGCGCGGTACCTCGTCATGGCCACCGGTCCCCTCTCGACGCCCAACACGCCCGCCTTCCCGGGCCTGGACCGCTTCCAAGGGCCCGTGCTCCACACGGCGCGATGGCCGCACGAGCCGGTCGACTTCAGCGGGCGAGCCGTCGCCGTCATCGGCACTGGCTCGTCCGGCCTCCAGGTGATCCCGACCATCGCCCGTCAAGCCCGCGCCCTCACCGTCTTCCAGCGCACCGCCGCCTACGCCGTGCCCGCGCGCAACGGCCCCCTCGACCCCGCGCAGGAGGCGCGCGTGAAGAACGACTACGTGGGCTTCCGCGCGCGCAACCGCACCATGCGCAGCGGCTTCGGCAGCGAGCTGCCGCCGCGCATGGTTTCGGCGCTCGCGGCGACGCCCGAGGAGCGCGAGGCCGCGTTCGAAGAGCGGTGGCGCATCGGTGGCTTCAGCTTCCTGGGCGCGTTTTATGACCTCTTGCTCGACGAGCGCGCCAACGCCTTCGCGGCCGAGTTCGTGCGCGGCAAGATTCGCGAGATCGTGCGCGACCCCGAAACGGCGCGACGGCTCTGCCCCACCCAGCCCATCGGATGCAAGCGCCTCTGCATCGACAGCGTCGGCTACTACGAGACGTTCAATCGGCCGAACGTGCGCCTGGTCGACGTCGGCGGCGACAACGCCATCGACGAGCTCACCCCCACCGGTCTCCGGACGCGCGCCGGAGAAGAACACCCGTTCGATACGCTCGTGTTGGCCACCGGCTTCGACGCCATCACGGGCACGATGAAGCGCCTCGACCTTCGCGGCCGCGGCGGCCTCGCGATCCAGGACAAGTGGGCGCCCGGACCGCTCAACCACCTCGGTCTGATGATTGCGGGCTTCCCCAATCTGTTCACCATCGCGGGGGCTGGGAGCCCCACCGCCTTCACCAGCGTGATCCTGGCGATCGAACATCACGCCGACTGGATCGCGGACTGCATCGTCTGGATGAACGAACGCCGCTACCGCACGATCGAGCCAACGCCGGAGTCCGAGGCCGCATGGGTGGAGCACGTGAACGCCATGGCCGCCAAGACCGTCTACCTGGGTTGCAACTCGTGGTACCTCGGCGCCAACATCCCCGGCAAGCCGCGCATGTTCATGCCGCTCGTCGGTGGTTTCCCCGCCTATGCCGCCCGCTGCGCCGAGATCGCCGCCGCCGGATATTCCGGATTCGCCTTCGGCTGACCCCGCGTCAGGCGCTCGTCGAATGAGCGCCCGCGCGAAGCTCGGCGGTAGGGGTTGCGCTGCGCATGATCGATCCTAGCTTACAGGGGAGGAGTAATCACCATGTCGGCTGATGGCGTTGACGACCGAAAACACCTTGAAGAGCTGCTGAAACATTTTCAGACCGCGATGCTGGTGACGCACACCGAGGGGCCAGGGCTCCGGGCTCGACCGCTGGCGCTGGCGTCCGCGCACCACGGGGGCGTGCTCTATTTCGCGACCAGCGCCTCGTCGCCCAAGTGACCTGCCTGGGAGTTTTCGGACCAGCTGAAACCTGAGAGCATGCCCTCCAGACACGGAGGAGCGATGCGGAAGTCAAGGTTCACGGAAGAGCAGATGGTGAAGATCCTGCGCGAGGCAGACAGGATCCCGATGGTCGAGGTGGCCAAGAAGCACGGCGTGAGCGAAGGAACGGTCTACGCCTGGCGGAAGCGCTTCGGGACGATGGACGTGCCCGACACGAAGCGACTGAAGAGCCTCCAGGCTGAAAACAGTCGCCTCAAAAAGCTGGTCGCCGAGCGAGACCTTGAGATCGAGGTGATGAAAGAGATCGCGGCAAAAAAATGGTAGGCGCGTCCGTCAGACGGCAGCAGGTCGAGTACGCCCGCCGGCGTGGCTTGTCCTGTCGCCGCGCGTGCGCGCTGGTCCGGGTGGCGCGCTCCTCGCTGCGGTACAGGTCGCGGAAGGTGCTCAAGGACGCACCGGTCACGCAGCGGATGCGCGAGCTGGCGGCGCAGTACCCCCGCTACGGATACCGTCGGGTGCGGATCTTCCTCGGACGCGAAGGACACGTGATGGGGCCCGAGCGAGCTCATCGGCTCTGGTGCCAGGCTGGACTGCAGGTTCCCCGTCGGAGACCGCGTCGTCGCGTCGCCGCGAGCCGGCCTCGGCCGCTGCCCCCAACGGGCCCGAACCAGGTGTGGGCGTACGACTTCGTCTTCGACATGGCGGCGACGGGTCAGCAGATCAAGTGCCTGACCGTCGTCGACGAGTGGACGCGGGAGGCGCTTGCCATCGACGTGGCAGGAAGCATCCGGTCGGGCCGGGTCATCGAGGTCCTCTCTCGCCTGGTCAGCGATCGAGGCGCGCCCCGGTACCTCAGGTCGGACAACGGACCTGAATTCATTTCAGCGGCGATCTTGCGTTGGACGACCGCCGCGGGAATCGAGACCACGCACATTGCGCCGGGCAAGCCCTGGCAGAACGGCACCGACGAAAGCTTCAACGGACGCCTCCGCGACGAATGTCTCTCCGTGGAATGGTTTCGCTCCCGCCGAGAGGCTGTGGCGATCATCGAGACCTGGCGCCAGCACTACAACGAGGTCAGGCCGCATTCGAGCCTCGGATATTTGACACCGAACGAGTTCAGGGCGAAGCACATGACGATCGACAACCAGATCGGAGCGGCTGCTCTCTAGGAATCACTGGGCCGAAGAACCCAGGCAGGTCACAAGGTCGCCGAGCTCGAAGAGATGCCCGAAGTGGCGGTCACCTTGCAGGACAGCCGCCGCTTTGTCTCGATCGCCGGCACGGCTCGCATCACCCGCGATCGTGCGCTCATCGATCGCCTCTGGAGCGAGACCTGGAAGCTCTGGTTCCCCCAGGGCAAAGGCGATCCCGAGCTCTGCATCATCGAGGTGACGCCACGCGATGCGGAGTACTGGGATCAGAGCGGCTTGGCGGGGGTGAAGTTCGTCTTGGAGGCGGTGAAGGCCTACGTGACTGCCACTGAGCCCAAATCGGGTGGGTCGGCCAACCACGCCAAGGTGAACGTCTAAGGGAGCACCGCCGTGAGGGGGGCCGTTTTGTCCCCCGTCTCAACAGGGCGCCGCCGGCGCGTTCGCGATACCATGCGCGGCCATGATCACCAGCCAGCCCCGCCTCCGCGTCATGATGGTCTTGTTTGCTGCCCTGCTTCCGTCTGCGCCCTGCTTCTCCCGCGCCGCGGTGGCGGCGCCGCCCACCGAAGAGCTCTCCCTCACCGCGGTGTCAGATACGTTGGCGGACGTGGCGCGCCAGCAGTCCGAACGAGGGCGGCGCTACGAGCAGGCGGGCCAGTACAGCCTCGCGCTCACGGAATATCGCGACGCCATCGCCGGGCTTGACAGGTCCTTCGACAGGCCCTCGAACCAGGCGAGCGGAAATCCCAAGGCGTTTCTCGTGCGCGGGGGAGCCGCGGTGGACGCGGCGCGGGCCCTGTCGCGAATCCCCGGATACGATCGCGACGAAGTCCGACGCCTCGCGGAGCGGGCGGAGCTCGATTTCAGGGCCGTAGCGCGGAACTGCAAGGCTGACGCCGCGGGCCGCGACCTGATCCAGAAGGCGATGCTGGGAGAGGGATACGCCCGACTGCTCCGGGGCGATCTCGAAGGAGCCCGCACGAATCTTCTGGGTGTCAGGTACGGTCAGACCGTCGGCCAGATGGTCGCTGCGCAGCAGGTCCAGAGCGCGGTCGGCCGCATAAACATCGACATCGCCGCCCAGGACAAGGCGCCCCCGCAACAGGGCCCGCAACAGGGATCGAAGGCGAAGCTGGACAAGCTGACAGCGTCCATGAACCTGGGTCAAGAGATCGTGAAGAGCTTCTTTCCGAAGTACCAGGGGCTCGCGCTCGCGATCGGGGACTTCGCGGACGCCTTCCGAAAGTGAGCAAGGGCGATCTGGGGACCGACCCCTGAATTCCCGGAAGAAACGCTACTCCGAACGATCCCGTCCCCCGGGGCCGCCGGCGGGTGGCTCGGAGTCGAATCCCGCTCGGTGCGCTGCGCGCGCGGCAGCGGCGACGTCGGCGAGAATGGCACGCGCTCGCGGCAGCAATGTCGCGCCGGGGGGGAGAAGGCGCACACCACGCGAGGTTCGCTCGAACAGCTTCACGCCGAGCTCGTGCTCGAGCGAGCGCATCTGGCGACTGAGGGGCGGCTGTGACAGGTGCAGGCGAGCTGCCGCGCGACCCACGTTGGCCTCTTCCGCGACCGCGACGAAATACTCCAGCTGCGCCAGACTCACGGCAAACAGCTTACCACGCACGCATGGCACCCCTGCCAGATCGAAAAGGTATTGGATCGCAGGCGACGACGCCCACAGAGTCGAGCGATGGCAATCGAGATTCTCGGACCCGCTGAAGTCGCGGCGATGCGGCGGGCGGGACGAGCCGCGGCGGCCACCTTGGCAATGATCGCGGCGCGCATCTCGCCCGGCGTGTCCACCGCTGACATCGACGCGTGGGTGCGCGCGGACACGTCTCGGCGTGGCGGGCGGCCCAGCCAGCTTGGGTTCCACGGGTTCCCGGCGGCGGTGTGCACGAGCCGCAACGCCGTCGTCTGCCACGGAATCCCGAGCCCGCTAGAACACCTCGCGACGGGCGATATCGTCAACGTCGACGTCACCACCGAGCTCGGCGGTTTTCACGGCGACACGTCGGCGACGCTGTTCGTGGGTGCGCCCGGTGCAGAGGCTCGACACATCGTGGAGACCGCCCGCCGCTGTCGCGACGCCGGGATCGCCGAAGTCCGCGCCGGGGCCCGCCTCGGGGACATCGGCGCCGCCATCGAGGAGCTGGCCGCGCGCGAGGGCTGCAGCGTGGTGCGCGAGCTCGGTGGGCACGGGATCGGCCGCCTCATGCACCTGCCGCCGACGATCGTCCACGTCGGGCCACGCGGGATGGGCCTGCGCCTGCAGGAGGGCATGGCCATCACCATCGAGCCGATGATCAACCTCGGCGGCCCCGAGGTCGGGCATCTCGACGACGGGTGGACGGTCGTCACCGCCGACGGCTCGCTATCCGCCCAGTTCGAGCACACCGTCCTCGTCACACGCCAAGGCTGCGAGATCCTCACGCCCCCGCCCGCGCCTTGACTCGGCAACGGAGCTATCGCAGCTCACCCGTTTTGCAAGGCGCCCCGGTGGCGCGGGAATATCCGTCCTCGGACTCGTTCCCCTTCCAGGAAGGAACATGCCTGACCCGACGTCGATTACCGAGCTCGATCTGTCGCCCCTGCCGGGCAAGACGTACTTCAACTCCATCCGGCAGTGGCGGGAGGAGTTCATTTACTTCCTGCTCGTGGATCGATTCCACGACAGCAAGGCGCGGACTCCGGCCAGCGGCGGCGCGGCGAGGGCGCCCGGAGGCGGCACGCGGGACACCTTCTGCGGCGGCACACTTCGCGGCGTCAAGGAGCACCTCGACTACATCCTCAACCTCGGCTGCACGTCGATCTGGCTGAGCCCGGTGTTCGAGAACGTCGCGGATCCGCACAGCTTCCACGGGTACGGGATCCAGAGCTATCTCGACATCGACCCACGCTTCGGCACCAAGCAGGACCTCGTGGACCTTGTCGACGCCGCCCACAAGCGCGACATGCGCGTGTTCCTGGACGTGGTCATCAACCACATGGGGGACATCTGGTCGTACAAGCCCGACGTGGGGTTTCGCTACTTCAACGATCAGGAGTTTCCGTTCGGCGACTTCCGCCGGACGGACCGGCCCGTGCCCACGGAGCTCCGCGATCCGCAGCACTTTCACCGCCGCGGACAGATCCAGAACTTCGACGCCTACCCCGAATACGAGCACGGCGACTTCTTTTCCCTCAAGGATCTGGCCCACGAGGACACGCCCCAGGGCAGCCGGCTGATGGACATCCTGACCGCCGCGCATTGCTACTGGATCCGCGAGGCGGACATCGACGGCATGCGCCTGGACGCCGTCAAGCACGTGAGCCAGCTCGCCACCTCCCAGTTCTGTTCCAACGTGCGGGAATACGCCTACAAGCTCGGCAAGCGTACATTCCTCACGTTCGGCGAGCTCATCGCGGGCGACGACGCGATCGATCGGTTCATCGGCGCCAACACCTCGAAGCTCGATCCCGGGGGGCGGGTCTTCTTCGGAATCGATTCGGTGCTGGACTTCCCGCTCTACTTCGCGCTCCCGGGCGTCATCAAGGCGATGAGCCCGCCGTCGCAGGTGTTCGAGCGCTACGACCGGCAGCGGCGGCGCGCGCTGAACGAGGGCGAGATCGGGCGCTATCTGGTCACGTTCCTCGACAACCACGACGGCGTGGGTCAGCCCGACGACGGCAAGCGGCGCTTCGCCGCCGACGCTCCGGACGCGCAAGTGATCGCCGGGATGGGGTTCCTGCTGTGCGCCCTCGGCACGACGTGCATCTACTACGGCACCGAGCAGGGGCTGAGCGGCAAGGACGGCGGCGACGTCGTGCTGCGCGAGACGCTGTTCGACCTCGCCGATCCCACCAAGAACTACCTCAACCAGAGCTGCCGCATCTATCAAGAGATCGCCAAGCTCGCCAACCTGACCGACGCGATCGGCGCGCTGAAGTACGGACGGATGTACTTTCGCGAGATCTCGGGCAACGGTCGCGACTTTGGCCTGCCGCAAGGGCACCCGTGCACGCTCGCCTTCTCGCGCATCCTGGCCGATCAGGAGGCGCTGGTCGCCTACAACACCTCGACGGTCGCCGCCCGCAGCGACTTTGTCGTCGTCGATGCCACGCTCCAGAAGAATCGGCCCACCATGACGATCCGCTACGACAGCACGGGCACGCGCACAGGAGCGACGGTCAACGTCGCGGCGCACCCCGACCCGTCGAACAGCACGCGCCTCGTGCAGCTCGCGCTCGAGCCCATGCAGTTCGTCGTCCTGTCGTGAGCGTCTTGCCTGACGTCTGACGCGCACGGACCAGGAAGATTGGAAACCACTGTTCGCGCCACCTGGTCCTGGTACACTCGGCGCCGAAAGCGGGGAGCATGACTGGCTTCGGAATGTTGACGCGAGCCTCGATTTTTTCGGTTCTCCTGCTGGGCGTCGTGACGGCGCCTTCGTGCAGCAGCAACAACGGCACGCCGGGCACAGGGAGCTCGTCCGGTGGAGCTGACGCCTCAGGCAGCGGAGGTTCTAGCCAGAGCGGCGGCATGACGGGGTCACAGACCGGCGGCACGCAGGGATCCTCGACGGGCGGGGCAAGCGGGGGCGCGGTCGGAACCGGGGGTGCGGTCTCGACAGGCGGCACGAGCGCAACCGGCGGCGCGGTCGCCAGCGGCGGCATGGTCGGAACCGGAGGCGCGGTCTCTACGGGCGGCAGCGCGCTGGGAGGCGGTGGCGCGGTTGGAGTCGGCGGTGCCGTGGGTGCGGGCGGCGGTGCAGCGAATGGGGGCCACGGCGCGCCGGGTGGCACTCCGGGGCCGGGCGGCATATCGGGGTCGGGCGGCATGGTCGGATTTCCTTGCGACAACGCCAGCGGCGCTGGGACACCCAACGGGACATGCAAGCAGCTGCAAACTTGTTGCACGTCGATGCCCAAGAGCACGGCCTCGCAAGACTGCATCGGCAACTTCACCAACCACAACCCGATGGACGCCGAGTGCTCGGTCTTCCTCGCGTGCTACCGGACCATGAAGTTGTGTAACTGAGGGCCGCGCAGAGCCGTCGCTGGCCGCGGGCCGCTACGGCGCAAAGATCGTTATGCGTCGAACCCGCGGTCCAGGCTACGGTTGAACCGTCGCCCGTTCGACGCGCGACTGAAGATCGACACATGGATCATCGACGACGACTGATCGGCGGGCGCGCGCTTGGCCCCCTCGTGGGTGCGCTGTTGATGGAAGCGGTGCTGGCCGTGACGGCCGCCCGGCCCGCGGCGGCGCACAAGAACGGTATCGTCGCGTTCAGCTGTGACGGCTGTCATACGGGTGGAAAGCCCGCAACGGTCGGGTTGACGGCCAACCCGATGAACCCTGCCGTCGGTCAGGCGGTCACCTTGACGCTCACGGTGTCGCAGACGAACGGTTCGGCGGCCGGCTTCTATATCTCGACGATGCCCCAGGTGGGGACCTTCAAGACCCTGCAGTCCGGGACGATGCTGACCGGCAGCGGGACCGGCGTCACGCACAGCATGCCCATCATCGGGTCTGGCGGCGTCACCTCGATCCAGGTGGGCTGGTCGGCGGCTCAACCGACCGGCGCCAACTTCATCGTGTATGCGCTGTCGGCGAACAACGACGGAACCTCGAAAGGCGACGGGGGCGGCATGGCGATGCTGTCCATCGCGTCTGGATGCACCGGGATGCCCTACTACCTCGATCAGGACGGGGACGGCTACGGGACCTCCGATCCCGGTTTTCAAGTCCTCCTCGATTGCTCGAAGCCCATGGGCTACTCGGCCGTCTCGGGCGACTGCGACGACTTCGAGAACACCGTCTACCCCGGCGCCAAGGAGATCTGCGACGGCAGGGACAACAATTGCAACGGGCAGATCGACGAGGGCCTGAACAGCCAGACATTCTGTCAGGACAAGGACGGCGACGGGCACGGGGTCCCCGGTGGAATGACGATCATGGGCTGCACGCAGACCACCGGATACGGCGATTGCGCAGGCGACTGCAACGACAACGACCGCACGATCTACCCCGGCGCACCCGAGCTCTGCGACGGCAAGGACAACAACTGTAACGGGCAGGTGGACGAGGGCGCCCGGATGACGTGCGGGCTGGGCTGGTGCCGGCGCGACGCGATCGGATGCACCTCCGTGTGCACGCCCGGCGCGCCGACGGTCGAGACCTGTAACCTCTTCGACGACGATTGCGACGGCATCGTCGACAACGGGACCGATCTGCAGCTCTGCGGCGCCGCGGGCCTCAAGTGTGTTCAGGGGATCTGTGTCAGCGCCGACAGCGTGGACGCGGGCGCCAGCACCGGTGGGGCGTCGGGCTCGGGCAGCGGCGGCGTCTCGGGCGGCGCCAGCGGCGGCGCTCCGGGGCACGGCACGGGAGGCCTCACGGGCCACGGGACCGGGGGAGGCAGCGGGGGCGCGCCGCACGCCGGTACGGGCGGGGCCGTGAATCCGGGCGGCAGCGGTGGCTCGGGCGGAACGCCCGCGATCGGTGCGGGCGGCTCGGCGCCGACGGCGACCTCGTCGCAGGGCGGATGCGACGTTGCTGGAAGCGCGGCGGCGGTGGACGTGCTGGGGATCGCGCTCGGTCTCGGAGGCATGCTGCTGGCCCGGCGGCGGACGGCGGCGCGACGCGCGACCTCACGCCCGCGCGGTTGAAGCCGCCTGGCAGCCGTCATGGTGGCCGCTCGGATGTTGACCGGTCCTGGCGTGGCCCGGTACGGTGGTGCTTTCATGGGCCGAACACGCTTCGCTCTCCTCTGCTTCTTGGTCTTCGATATGACGACAACATCCGCGCACGCGAAGGATCGCCGGGACATCCAGGCCAAGTACAAATGGAACCTGGCCGACCTCTATCCGTCGGAGGCGGACTGGACCAAGGCCAAGCAGGATCTCGGCCGCCGCATCTCCGACCTGGCAAAGTTTCGCGGGCACCTGGGCAAGTCGGCGCAATCGTTGCTCGAGGCGTTGCAGGTCATGTTCGAGCTGGACCACCAGCTTTCGCGCCTGTCGGTTTACGCCAACAGCCTCTCCGATGAGGATGTGCGCGCGGCGCGCCCCCGCGAGATGAAGCAGTCGGCGGAGGAGCTGGCCACCCAATTCTCGTCGGCGAGCTCGTGGGTTCGGCCCGAGATCCTGGCGCTGGAGGCCGCCAAGGTGCGCAAGTTCATCGCGGACGAGAAGAAGCTCGGACCGTATCGCGTGTATCTCGAGGAGACGCTTCGCCGCAAGCCGCACACGCTGGGAGCGGCCGAGGAACGGGTGGCGGCCGAGGCCGGCGACCTCGAGCACGCCGGCAGCGAGATCCACGGCGTGCTCTCGAACGCCGACCTTCCCTACCCGATGGTGAAGCTGTCCACGGGCGAGGAGGTGCGGCTGGATGCGGCCGCCTACTCGTTGCATCGCCAGGACCGCAACCGCGCGGATCGTGATCGCGTCTTCTCGGCGTTCTTCGGCGGGCTGAAGACTTACGAGCGGACCATGGGCGCGACGCTCGCGGCGGCGGTCAAGTCGCACCTGTTCGAGATGCGAGTGCGCCACTTCGATTCGACGCTACAGGCGGCCCTGTTCCAGGACAACATCCCGCCTGTCGTCTACAAGCAGCTGCTGGCGGACGTGCACCGCAGCCTGCCGGCGCTGCATCGGTACCTCACGCTGCGCAAGCGCATGCTCGGGCTCGACGTCCTCCGCTACCAGGATCTCTACGTCCCGCTCGTGGCCAGCGTGGACATGCACTTCGAGCCCGACGAGGCGCGGGCCATCACGCTCGACGCGCTCGCTCCCCTCGGCAAGGAGTACACCGACGCCCTGCACGCGGGCTTCGAGAGCGGTTGGACCGACTACTTGCCCTCGACGGGCAAGCGCTCGGGCGCGTACTCGACCGGTGTCTATGGCGTGCACCCGTACCAACTTCTGAACTTCAACGGACGCTACGACGACCTGTCGACGCTGGCGCACGAATCGGGGCATTCGATGCACACGTTCCTGTCGTACGCGGCGCAGCCCTACCCGACGGCCGACTACCCGATCTTCGTGGCGGAGGTGGCGTCGACGTTCAATGAGAACCTGCTGATTCACTACATGCTGGACCGGACCAAGGACGACGCCTCGCGCTTGTTTCTGCTCGGGACGCTGCTCGACGGCTTGCGCACGACGCTGTTCCGACAGACCCAGTTCGCCGAGTTCGAGCTGGCCTTTCACGAACAGGCCGAACGCGGCGAGCCGCTGACGGGCGAGAATCTGTCCGCGTCGTACTTGAAGATCGCGCGCGAGTACTACGGCCACGACAAGCACGTGTGCCAGGTCGACGACCTGCTGGCCATCGAATGGGCATACGTCCCACACTTTTATTACGACTTCTACGTGTACCAGTACGCCACCAGCATGGTGGCCTCGACGTCGCTGGCCCGGGCGGTGCGGCAGGAAGCGCAGACGAGCGACCCAGCCCGCGGACGACCGCGCCGTGACGCTTACTTGAAGATGTTGCGCTCGGGCAGCTCGAAGTACGCGATGGACCTCTTGAAGGAGGCAGGGGTCGACATGACCACCTCCGCTCCCTTCGATGAGGCGATCGCCGAGATGAACGCCACCATGGACGAGATGGAGCGAATCCTGGATCGCCAGGCCAAGCCCACGCCGTCCGCGCCGAAGCGCTGACCGGGCCTGCATCCCCCCCCTTGATGGGGCGCGATCGAGTCTTAGGTTTCCGTCATGAACGATAGCGCCGTGATGAGAAGCATGGAGACCGGGCGCGGCAAGCGGATCGCAGTGCTGATCTTCGCGGCGCTGGTGGTCGGCGTGGTCATAGCGATCGTCGCGGCCGGGTTTCGTGGGCGGCACACCGCGCGAAGCGCGACCGCCTCGACCACTCCGACGGCCGGCCCCGCGGCCCAGGGCCCTCCGCTCCCATCCCAGCCCCGATAGCATCGATCCGACCTTGGGGGCCGGGAATATTCCGTATTATTCGTCACGCACAAATCCCGGTGTATAAGCGCTGGCGTGAACGGCCGCCCCCCGGCATTTCGTGCTGCCCACCAATTTGCAGCCGCCCTGCTGTACCTCACCCTGTCGGTCTGCGGAGCGGCCGGCGGCTGCAGTGGGGGTCGCAACTACGAGCGCCTCTCCGCAAATGGTGGGGGAGCCGCGGGCATCGGCGGCGACATGACGGGGACGGGGGCGATGCCGGCCGATGCGGGCCAAACCGACTCCGAAGGAAGCGGTGGGGGGGGCGGCGGCGCCATCGGAGCCTCCGGCGGTGGACCGGCGGCGGGAGCGCCCGGGGGAACGCCGACCGGGGGGGGTGGCGCAGCAGGCGGTCCGGGTGTCGGTGGAGCTGCCGGTCAATCGGGCGGCGCCGGAGGGGCCGGGGCCCACGTGGCGACAGGAGGGCGGGGCGGAGGTGGCTTCGCCGGTGCGGTGGGATTTGCCGGCGCAACCGTCGCGCCATCGGGCGGAACCGCAGGCCGGACTCCGATGGGCGGCAACGTTGGGTCGGGGGCGGTGACGGCATCTGGGGGAGTTGGGACCGGTGGGATCGGCGGCACAGGCGGAACAGGCGGAACAGGCGAAGCGGGCGGGCGCGGTGGGGGTGGGATCGCTGGCGCCGGGGGTATCGCGGGAGGCGGGGCGGGCGGTGGAGCGGCAGGCGCCGCCGGGACTGCGCCGCACATCCTCAGCATCGACTTCGTCGGCGGCGCGATCGGTTACGCCGGCGGCGGCGGCCAATCTGCCATCGCCAGGCCGATGGCAACGACAGAGGTCGCCGGCGTGAGGCCGGCGGCGAACTGGAACGCGGCGTTTGGGAGCGCGTCGGCGACGCCCCTCACCCCGCTCGTGTTGGATGATGGCTCCCCGTTCGCGGGCAGCGTGACCTGGAGCGCTCCGGGGATGGCCGGCACGTTGGGCGTCTATAGCCTCGGGTACCCGGACGCGCCCGGAGATGTGCGAATGATGAACGGGTACCTCGATCCCGTCATCGCGAGCCCGGTGGTAACCATCACGGTCAGCGGCCTCGGAGCGCTGGCCGGAGGTTACGACGTGTACGTGTATTCCTATGGCTTCCTGAGCGATACCGACACCCGCAGCCGCAAGCTCGCGATCGGGGCGAACACGTTCACGCTGACGCAGATGGGCCCCTCGCCTGCGACCTTCCCCGGTTATGTGCTCGGTGCCAACGGCAACTATGTGGTCTTCAAGCAAGTGACCGGCGCGTCCTTCACGCTGACGGCAACGGCGGTCAGTGGCGCGACCAAACGCGCCCCCGTGAACGGCCTGCAGATCGCCTGGCCAACGGGCGGATAACCTTCCGCGCCGGAACGCACGGGCGACCATCGGGAGCAACCTCGTCGGCGCGACCCCGCGTCGTGAGATCTCGGAGGGATGCGGTCAGCGGGGCGTGAAGTTGGCCAGCTCGTGAATGCCGAGCGCCTTCTCGAGATCGCCGACCTCGCGCAGCGAGCCCTCGAAGCCGCCGGCGCCAAGGAGCTTGTGCTCCTGAGCTTCGAACCTCTCCCCGAGCCGATCGAACTCCGTTTCGGTGAACTGCCGGCGATAGACGGGGAACAGCTCGGTGTCTTCCCAGGCCGCGTGCGGCGCGTACATGCGACCGAAGTCACGCAGGCCCGCGATGACGTTTCGTCGTTGCGCGGCGGTTGCGGCCTTCCCCGCCTTCGCCTCCTCGAGGATTGCCTCGGTCAGTCTCCGCCCTGCGGCGTGCTGCGCGCGCAGCACCTGGGTCAAGTCGACGAGCGTTCGCGCGCTCTCGAGCTTCGGAAACACGAGGTCCTCTTCCAACTTCTCGTGATAGCCCTCGACGAAGCGGCGCACGATGTTCGCGGCCGCGGCCACCACGATCAAAGCTGCGTTGTCATCAGCAGCGAGGCGGTGCGCTGCTTCGTCGTACACGAGCAGGATGCGGCGAAGAACGCCGTGCTCTCGCATGAGGTCCTCGGTGGGAGGAACATCGTCGCGCTTGCTCTTGTCCTCGGAACCGCGCCCGGCGGAGGCGAACAACCCTACGGTGGCGCCCGCCGCTCCGACCATGAAACCCCGGCGTAGGCGATCATTGTCTTCCATCGCGGCCATATTAAGTCGCGATCGTCGCGTCAGAACGTCATTCGAGGGTTACGCGGGCGGAACACTGTGTCGCGACTATCGATTCTTCTTGTTCGAGCAGCTCAAACGACGCACCTTATGGTTGGTGCGGCCCTTGCGGAAGCCAGGAATTCTGATCGTCGAAGACTTGGACGAAATGCGGGAGCTATTCGGCGAGGTCTTCATGGCCGAGGGTTACCACTCGATCATGGCGCGGAGCGGAGTCGAGGCGTTCACGCGCATGGAGGCGATCCTGCCCGACGTCGTCGTGACCGACCTCATGATGCCGGAGATGAACGGGGGCGAGCTGGTGCGCCGCATGCGCCGCCATCCACGCCTGCGCACGATTCCCGTGATCTTGCTCACTGCCTCCGACGAAACGAAGGCGCTCGAGGAGCTGGGCGACGCCGCAACCAGTGTGCGCCGGATCCTCCGCAAGCCCGTCAGCCTCAGCGACCTCTTGACCGCCGTCGATCGCGCGTTGGTCGGAGATCCGCAAGAATCGGGGTGACGCCGCGCTCGCTTGGACCGCCCTATTTGCTTCGATTGCCCTCAAATTTTTGAGCGCGCGCCAACCGAATCCAGTCCGATCTTGGCGCAAATGCGGGCCCACCTGGGCCTTGGCCCTCCCGTCCGTGGGGAACGATAATTGCTTTGTCGTGGGGAATGCCCAAAGCCCCCGCAGCGCAAGGCGCCCGACCAGCACATGGAACGTTGCTCGCCTTTGCGGTCGCCGTCCTGGTGGTCGCCGCCTCGGCGCTGGAGGCGTGCTCGGTCGACTCGAAGGGCTTTGGAGACCTCGACGCCGGTGCTGGCGGAAAGGGCCAGGGGGGCGCGGTCGGGGGCGGCGGTAGCAAGGGAAGCGGGGGCAGTGTCGGCAGCGGCGGAGCGATAGGCACGGGCGGGATGGAGGCGAGCGGCGGGCACCCTGGCACAGGCGGTGTTGGCATGGGCTCGGGCGGCCTCGGTGATGGCTCGGGGGGGGCGGGCCCAGGCGGCAGCGGCCCAGGCGGCGGCGGCCCCGGCGGCAGCGGCGCGAATGGCGGCAAGGGTTCGGGCGCGGCGGGCGGCAAGGCCTCGGGCGGCGGGCCCGGCGGCAGCAGCACGGGGGGCACCGGCGCCGAGGGAGGCTCCTCCACGGGTGGAAAGGATGGCGGCGGCGGGCAGGCCGGCGACAAGAAGCACTGCGATATGTTGGTCAGCGATTACGCGAATGCGCTCCCCGAAGCGCGCGCGTGCACGCCAGGAGCGACCATGCAGTGCAAACAAACGGCCCCGGCGAGCTTGAGCTCATGCTTCGGCTGCCCGACCTACGTCAACGACGCCACAAAGCTCACCCAGATTCGCGCGCAGTGGCAGATGTTGGGTTGCAACAACCCGGTTGGCCCTTGTCCAGCCATCGCCTGCGTGTTGCCAGGCGTAGCGGTCTGCGCCCCGACGGACGCGAGCTCGCCGGGTGGCGAATGCATGGGCACGCTGTTGACTCCTGCAAGTTGACCGTCGACGCGCGGGGCGGCACCCATCAGCGCTAGTGTACCGTCCGCGAAATAGGCGGACGGTACCCTAGAACCCGCGCATTCCACCGCCGCCACCCCGGCCGGGCTGGCCAGCGTTGCCGACGCCGCCGCTCGTGCTTCCCGTGCCTCGACCTGGTCCAGGTGTCGGTGTCGGCGGAGGGATTGGCGTGGGCCCCGGAACGCCGGGCCCGCCCGGTGGCGGCGTAGGCAGACCAGGCGCGGGATTCCCGGGCGAGGGTAGTCCAGGCGCGGGCGACGGCCCCGGCCCCGGCCCCGGCGCCTGCGCCGGCACGGCCGCGTCACCGCTTGGCCCTAGCGAGGCGAAGAGGCCTATCGCGGCGGTCCCGATGATGATTCGAAGCGAGCGTTTCATGCGGCGTTCGAAAAGCAATCGACATGCCCGGAGCGCGAATCGTCGTTCGCTGTCGAACCGCCCGTTGCGTGATGCACCGGGCGTGCACCAAGGCGACCGCACGTAACGTCATTGGCCACGGCGTTACCAAGAAAGGACCGGCGCCCAGACGTGGCCCCGCGGCCTCAGCCCTGCCGTTTGAAGAACTGAACGGCCCGTTCGTGTTTCTCCGCCTCCGCCTTCGTCCTGAAAGTGCCGAGATTTCGGCGGCGTCCGGTGCGTGGATCCTTCTTCTTCGAGTACAGGCGATATTCCCCCGAGGGCAATTTCTCGATCATGGCTGCGTCTCCTCTCACGTGACGAGATTGGGTCGGGAATTGCATTCGGAAACCCCTGCCGAAGGGCGCCTTCCCGCGGCGCACAAGAGAGAGGTGAGTCATGGAGCTTCCCGCCGCACGCTTTCGAACCCCGTCATCGCCCACCGGTGAGACCAGCTCGGAGACCGTGGAGCCGCCAGACGCCGATCGAAGCGCCGCCGATGACCGCCGGGCCAACGAGGCCGTGGTGGCTGCCTACGCCGTCCTGATGACCGCGCACTGCCGCCGGGTCTACCGCGTGGTCCGCTCGATCTTGCGGGACCCCGCGGAGATCGAGGACGTGATGCAGCAGACCTACGTCGCGACCTTCGCGCGCGTCGACAGCAGCGACACCGTGCGCGACTCGACCTGGCTCTGTCGCATGGCCCTGAACGAGGCGCTGTCGCGCATTCGCCAGCGTGGGCGCTTCGTTTCCCTCGACACGGCAGGGCACGCGGCACCGACCCCCGACATGAAGCCGCTCCGTGGCGCCGACGTGGCGGCGCAGACGGCCAACCTCGACATCGTGAGGGTGTTCGAGGACGTGGTGGATGGTCTGTCGGAGGTCTACCGAACCGTGCTCATCATGAGGGACGTCGAAGGCATGGCCGTCGCCGAGACGGCGTCCGTCCTGAACGTGGACGCCGAGACGGTGAAGCTGCGTCTGCATCAGGCAAGAGCGTTGGTCAAGCGCATCGTGCGGGGCTACGGCATGGACGTTTTTCAATCCGCCTTCTCGCTACAGGAGGAATTCTGCGCGCGGGTGTTGGCGGACGTCACCGCCGCGCTACGCTGGACGCTGCACCTGTCCGATCCCCGACAGACGTCGACCCACCCAACCGCCTCGTCCACCGGCCGTACGGCTCGTCCCGGCAGGGCCTGACCGCAGCCCTGGGCTGTACTGCGCTAGTGCACCGCCGTCGGAATGGCGTCAGATCCCGTCCAGTCTCTCGGCTCCGGTGTAGACGTTGAAGCCGCCGTCCCGCACGAAGCCGAGCAGGGTCATGTCGGCCGCGCGCGCGTTCTCGACGGCCAGGCTCGAAGGAGCGCCGACGGCCACCATGACGCAGATGCCGGCCGCCGCAGCCTTCTGAACCAGCTCGTAGCTCGCGCGTCCGCTGACCACCAGGATGCCATCACGGGCCGGGAGTCGCCCGGCCAAGAAGAGCGTCCCCACCAACTTGTCGACGGCGTTGTGACGTCCCACGTCTTCGTGGATCGCTCGGCAGCGGCCGTCGACGCCGAACAGCCCCGCGGCGTGCAGCCCCCCCGTCTGGGCGAAGGTCGCCTGCAACCGCCGCAGTTCCGCCGGAAGCGCGTGGATGACCGAGGCCGGAACCCTGGCTGGTTCGTCGGCACGGCCGCCGGGCGGGGACGACACCACCCGCAGATCGTCGATCGAAGCACGACCACAAACGCCGCAGGCGCCGCTGGTGACGAAGCTTCGCTTCGTGGCTTCCAGCGCCGCTTCAGCCTCGACCCCGAGCTGCACCAACACCGCGTCCTCCCCTTCCCTCTCCAGCGACAGCAGCTCGCGGAGCTCGCGCACGACCCCCTCGGCGAAGAGAAACCCCGTGACGAGCGCGAGGTCCTCGCCAGGAGTTCTCATCGTCGTCGAGATGACCCGCGTCACCGAACCCGTCCGCGCGCGGATCTCGAGCGGACGCTCGACCGCGAGCCAATCCCGCACGGCGAGCGTATCGCCCCCCCTGACGCGCAAGACCTCGGTCGGTTGCGAGCTGCTCATCGCGCCCGAGTTTACCGGTCTTCCACGCTCTCCACCCGTCAGGGAACGATGGTGCCGCAAGTCGTGGCGCAGCTGAACGTCGCCGACAGGCACGACTTGTCGCCGATGCAGGCCTCGCATTGGTCCGCGTCGTCCCGGACGGCGGGATCCTTGGCGGAGTTGGTGCGGCAGCGCTGCCTGCACCCGTCCACGTCGTAACCCGAGTCGTAGCAATCGCGGTAACGACTGCAAACGGACTGGCAATCGAAGATCGCTTCGGCCGTGCCACAACCATCCGCGGCCACCGTCGCCCCGAGCACCACCACCGCCATGAACGATGTCGCCAACAGCGTGGCCTTGATTTCTTTGGTCAGCCAAACCTCGTGCATACGGGCCTCCTTCGTAGCCCGCGCTTCATTTCGCGTGCCACCATCCGGCGACAGCGTCGAGGCTGACGCCCCGTGCGCCCGCGGCGAATCGGTGTCTTCGAGGTAACCCGTGGCCCCGTCCGCGTCACGGGCCGGTAGCGTTCCACCCGCATCCGCTCGCGCATGTTGGTCCCGCCGCGCGGCTACTGCGCGAGATCGGCCTCGCGATCAGCGCGGGATGGTCGTGGCGCCGGCGCCGATGGCGGCGTGGGCGATCTCGCCCCGCCGGAGCCTGCGGTAGAGATCCAGGGACTGTCGCAAGACGGCCAGCGCCTGGGTCGGCCCGAGAATGTCCTCCACCTCGACGGTCTTGTTCTCGAGCGTCTTGTAGTCCTGAAAGAAGCGCTTGATCTCACGGCCGACGTGGGGCGGGAGCTGCACGTGGTCGGTGTAGTCGGCGAACGCTGGATCGCGGACGCTGACGGCGATGATCTTGTCGTCGATGCCCTTGTCGTCACGCATGCGCATGAGACCGATCGCGCGGGCCTCGACGATCGTGAGTGGGTAGACGGGATCCTGGCCGAGCACCAGCGCGTCGAGCGGGTCACCGTCGTCGCAGAAGCTGCGCGGCACGAAGCCATAGTCGGCGGGGTAGTGGACGGCGCTGTAGAGCACGCGATCGAGGCGGAGCAACCCCGTCTCCTTGTCGAGCTCGTACTTGTTCTTGCTGCCCTTCGGGACCTCGATCACCACCGGAAAGGCCCCGTCGAGCTGATGATCGTCCACGTAGATGTCATGCCAGGGATGCACGATCCTTCCTTATCAGATCCGTCGAGGAAGCCGCGCTTCAAAAACAGGCTTCGTCGAGGATCGCGCCATCGACGGAGTAGAAGCGGAAGCGAAGGTGGTTCTCCCGCGCCTCGACCAGGCCCGCGCCAAACGCCGCCTCGATGCGCACCTTCGTGCCAGGCAGGGCAGGACCGAACTGGTAGGTGGGCGCGCCCCCCACGCCACAGACGACGTAGGTGATCCCTTCCATCTGCACGCGTTCGTAGTCATGGTCGTGCCCGGACAGCACCAGCGTCGCGCCCCAGCTCGCGAAGGGCCACTGCATGTACCCCGTGGACCCGTGCGGCCCCGACGAATAGGGAGGATGGTGCAGATAGACGACCCGCCACTTCTCGGTCGCGGCGCTCAGCGCCGACCGCAGCCATCCGGCCTGGACGGAGTCCGCCGTCACTCCGTCCGGCTCGTGCACATCGCTGTCGAGCGCGAACAAGCGGACGTTCCCGCGGACGAAGTCGTAATAACGTTCGTTGCCCGGGAGCGTGAAGTAGTCGCGATAGGGCTCGGCGCCCGGCGCGAGCCAATCATGGTTGCCGAGGCTGGGGAAGAACCGGTTGTCCGCGGCGCCCGCGCCGAACCGCCCTCGATACGGCGAGATGAAGGCGTGAAAGTACTGGCCAACGTTCTCGTCGATCGTGTCGGCACCCCCGTTCGGGTAGTTGTTATCTCCGAGCGTCACCACGAAATCGGGCCGCCAGCCGTTGACCAGGCCGGCCACCCTCGCCTCGTCCGGCCCGGCGTGGCCGAAGTCCCCGATCACGGCGAATCGAACCGTCGGCGCGCCGGCGTCGGCCTCGCCAAAGCACTCCGGAAACGGAGCCGAAGGGAGAATGTTCGCTTGCCGATTCGCCGGCGCCGGCTGACATCCCTCGCGCGCGCAGCCCGCCACGAACAGGACGACGGCGACCGTGAAGTCGCGGGACGTACGCGCTCCGCGTTCTGTTCTTCGTGGCCCGGGCACGCCTCACTTGTTTCACGATGTTGACCGTTCGGCAATATCGGCGACATCCCCCCCGGATAGCCTGCGATCACATGACATTCACCGCGACAAAACCGACCCGTTCGCCTTCGAGGATTGTTCTGACGAGCCTCGCCGTTTGTGTGCTGGCCCCCGTCGCCTGGGGCGTTGCCCCGGCCTATGCGGCAGACGCGCCGCCGACACCAGCGACGTCCAAACCAGGGGCGGCGCCGCTGCGCATCGCCTTTTCGGATTGGCCTGGTTGGACGGCCTTCGAGATCGGGATTCAGAAGGGGTGGTTCAAGGAGGCGGGCGTCGACGTGGACTTCTCGTGGTTCGAGTACACGCCTTCCATGGAGGCCTTCGCGGCGGGCAAGGTCGACGCGGTCATGATGACCGTGGGCGACGCCCTGGTCACGGGCGCGCCGGGCGCCCGCAGCGTGGGCATCCTGATCACCGACTACAGCAACGGCAACGACATGATCGTCGCGAAGAAGGGCATCCCGTCCTTGAAGGCACTGAAGGGCAAGAAGGTGGGCCTGGAGATCGGCCTGGTCGAGCACCTCTTGTTGCTGAAGGGGCTCGAGAAGGTCGGCATGAAGGAGAGTGACGTCAAGCTGATCGCCGTTCCGACCCACCAGACCGCGCAGTCGCTCGCCTCGGGCGACGTCGACGCGATCGGCGCCTGGCAGCCAAACTCTGGCCAGGCGCTGAAGGCCGTGGCCGGGTCGAAGGCCATCTTCACCAGCGCCGACGTTCCGGGCCTCATCTACGACCTCGTGTGCGTCAGCCCCAAGAGCCTCGCGCAGCGGCGGGCCGACTGGGTGAAGGTCGTGAAGGTCTGGAACAAGATCGAGGCCTTCGTCACCGATCCGGCCCACAAGGACGAGGCCGTCAAGATCATGGCGGGACGCGCCGGGGTCAGCGCCGAAGAGTACGCGAAGTTCCTGCCGGGCACGCGGTTCTTGAGCCCGAAGGAGGCGCTGGCCGCGTACGCGAAGAACGACACCCTCAAGTCCGTCTACGGCAGCGGCAAGGTAGCCGACGAGTTCAACATCGCCAACAAGGTCTACAAGGATCCCCAGAAGGTGGAGAGCTACCTCGATCCTTCGCTGTCGAAGGAAGCAAGCGCCAAGTAGCGCCGGCGGTGATCAAGGTGGGTGTGAACGCCACAAGAAGCCGCCCGTGGATGCGGATCCTCGGGGGGCTGTCGCCGCGCCGCCGCGCGGCGCTGACGCTGGTGTCGTTCCTCGCGCCGCTGGCGGTCTGGTCGGCGATCAGCTACGTGCCGGTGATCTGGCACCCGATGGTCCGGGTGAGCGACGCGGGTGACGCGGCCTGGTTCTCGACCGGCGAGCTCGTGGAGGGAGACGCATTCGCCGAGGAGAACGTCCGCATTGCCGCGGCCGGCGGGCACCTCGCCACCGGAGCGCGGGCGAATCCCGTGTTCTTGCCTCCGCCCCACGCGGTGCTCCGTTCGCTGGTGACGGGCTTCACCACGCCGCCGGCCCGCCCGGACGAGCCCTGGTTGCACCAGGCGCTGTGGCACAGCATCACGATCATCTTCTGGGGCTTCGTGATCTCGTCGGTCGTGGGTGTGCCGCTCGGGATCCTGTGCGGGGCCCTGCCCGCGATGGCGCGCCTCACCGAGCCGTTCATCGAGTTCTTTCGCTACTTGCCGGCGCCCGCGTTCGGGGCGCTGGCCGTGGCGGTGCTGGGAATAAACGACGCCCCGAAGATCGCCATCATCTTCGTGGGGACGTTCTTTCAGCAGGTGCTGGTCATCGCGAACACCACCCGGCGGATCGATCCCGGACTGCTGGAGGCCGCCCAGACGCTGGGCGCGTCGAGGCGCGCGCTGTTGTTCCGCGTCGTGGTGCCGAGCGCCATCACCGACATCTACACCGACATGCGCGTGTTGCTGGGCTGGGCGTGGACCTATCTGATCGTCGCGGAGCTGATCGGGGTGAGCTCGGGGATCACGTTCTTCATCAACCAGCAGGCCAAGTATCGCGCCTATGACAAGGTCTTTGCGTCCATCGTGCTCATCGGGCTCATCGGGCTCGGAACGGACGTGTTCCTGGGACGGGTGGGCCGGCGCCTCTTCCCGTGGCTGCCCTCCGCCGGGGTGCGGCGACGACTCTTCTTCGGGTTCGGGCGGACCCCGGGCGCGCTCGAGCAGACCTCCGACGACGGCGGTGCCACGGCGCCGGCGAAAGGAGCGGCCTCGGCATGATCGAATCGCTCGCGCTGCCGAGTTATCGCGAACAGACGCCCGCTGTCGCCGAACGTTTCCAGCGCCTCAAGGAGCGGCCCGTGATCCTCGAGGTCCGAAACCTGACGAAGCGATTCCACGGCTCGAACGGCGAGGTGCTGGCGCTGGACCGAATCAGCTTCCGCGCCTACCGCCGCGAGCTGCTGTGCGTGATTGGCCCGTCCGGCTGCGGCAAGTCGACGCTGGGGCGAATCATCGCCGGGCTCGACGCGCCGACGACCGGTGAGATGCTGCTCGACGGAAAGGCCATCGACGGGCCGGGGCCCGACCGCGGGATGGTGTTCCAGAACTACACCCTGTTCCCGTGGCTGACGGTGCGGCGAAACGTCATGTTCGGCCCCGAGGTGTCCCGGCATCTGTCGTCCTCCCTGGCGGAGAGCGAGGCCCAGCAATGGATCGATCTCGTGGGCCTGTCGCGGTTCGCCGACAGCTACCCCCACCAGCTCTCCGGCGGGATGAAGCAGCGGGTGGCCATCGCCCGGGCGCTCGCGAACCGCCCACGGATCCTGATCATGGACGAGCCCTTCGGCGCGCTCGATGCGCTCACGCGCGCGCAGATGCAATCGTACCTGCTGCAGATCTGGAAGAACGTCGACGTCACCATCGTGTTCGTCACCCACGATCTCGACGAGGCGGTCTACCTGGCCGACCGCGTTCTGGTGCTGGATGCGCACCCGGGTCGTGTGCGGGAGTTGATGGAGATCCCGGTGCCGAGGCCGCGGAGCCGCGAACAATTCCTGTCCCCCGCCTTCGTCGCCGCCCGTCACCACCTGGAAGAGATGATCCACCCTCCGATGGAGGTGCAGGCTGAGACGCTCCCGCTCGGCAGGATGACGGTCGTCGGGGACGACGTGGAATGAGCGCCGAGGAGACGCTGCGAGGAGGTCAGGCCTGGTCGCGCCGGCTGGCGCGCGGCCAGATCCTGCGGATCACCGACACGACGGGCTCGGCGTGCGTGTCGGCGTTGTTCTACAACGCGCGCGATCCGGTCGAGCGGTACAACATGGCGGACACGCTGAAGGCACAGTACACCGCCTTTCTGACCGCGGGTCGCGTGCTGTACTCGGACATGGGGCGGGTCCTGGTCTCCATCACGAACGACACCTGCGGCTGGCATGACACCATCTCCGGATGCGGCGACGCCGCGGCCAGCGTGGCGTGCTTCGGCCCCGGCGGCTACCAGGAGCTGCGTAACGACTTCCACCGCAACGCGCGCGACAACTTCATCGTCGAGCTGTCGAAGCTGGGTCTGGGGAAGCGCGACCTCGTGGCGAACGTGAACTTCTTCGCGCGAATCGCGGCCGACGAGACCGGCCGCATCGCGTGGGTCCCGAACAACTCCCGGCCCGGCGCTCACGTCGACCTGCGCGCCGAGATGGACACGCTGGTCGTCCTGTCCAACACCCCCCACCCGCTCGATCCCACGACGACCTATGCCCCCCCTGCCGTCGCGCTGGCGATCCGTGCGAGCGCCCCGTACGAGCGCCCCGGCCCCGACGATCGCTGCCGGCGGTCGCGGCCCGAGAACGGACGTGGCTTCGCGCTGACCGAGGCGTACGTGCGGGAGCTGGCGGGCGCCGAAGCGCCCGGCCCCGAGGCGCTGTCATGACCGGGCGGAGCACCCTTCCCGTCACGGTCACGCCGTTCGTCTTGAAGGAGAGCGCGCTTTTGCCCGAGCGCGCCTGCCACGACGAGGTCCTGCCGTCCGGGCGCGGATGGAGCCGCGAGATCGCGCGCGGCCAGAGCTTTCGCATCGTCGATCTCGAAGGGAACCAGGCTGTCGATACGCTGTTCTTCGACGCCCGTGACCCGAGCGAGCGCTACAGCGCCGCGGACACCATACGCGGACAGGGGAACATCTATCTCACGACGGGGACGCGCCTCCTGTCGAGCGAGGGGCGGCCCCTGATGACCATCGTCGCGGATACCTGCGGCCGGCACGACACGCTCGGGGGCGCTTGCTCCGCGGAGAGCAACCAGGTTCGCTACGCGCTCGAAAAGCGGTACATGCACAGCTGCCGCGACAGCTTCCTGCTGGAGCTGGCGCGCCTCGGACGAGGGATGGGCAAGCGCGACCTGCCGAGCAACATCAACTTCTTCATGAACGTGCCCGTGACGCCGTCCGGCGGGCTCTCCTTCGCCGACGGCGTATCGGCGCCGGGGCGCTACGTGGAGCTGCGCGCGGAGACCGACGTGCTGGCGCTGATCTCGAACTGCCCGCAGCTCAACAACCCGTGCAACGCGTACAACCCGACCCCTGTCCGCCTGTTGATCTGGGACGCAGCGCCGTGAGAGGTGCTCGCGCGTGATGAGGATGTTCACCCGTTCTGCAATCGCGTCCGCGATCGGTCATGGCGTTTCGTAGGGTCCTCATCGCCAACCGCGGCGCCATCGCGACGCGCATCTCCCGGACACTGCGGCGCATGGGGATCGGCCCCGTCGCCGTCTACTCGGACGCGGACCGGTACGCGCCCCACGTCCTCGGCGCCGACGCAGCCGTCCGCCTGGGGCCAGCGCCCGCGGCCGAGAGCTACCTGCGCGTGGACGCGCTGCTGGATGCGGCGCGCGCCACCAACGCCGAGGCCATTCACCCCGGCTACGGCTTCCTCAGCGAGAACGCGGATTTCGCCGCGCGCTGCGAGGCGGCCGGGCTGGCGTTCATCGGCCCGACCCCAGCGCAGATGCGCGACTTCGGGCTGAAGCACACCGCACGCGCGATCGCCGAACGAAGCGGGGTGCCCCTGCTGTCAGGTACCGGCCTGCTCGCCGACGTGAACGACGCGCTCGCCGCCGCCGATCGCATCGGCTATCCGGTGATGTTGAAGAGCACGGCCGGCGGCGGCGGCATCGGCATGCGGCGCTGCGCCTCGCCCGACGAGCTGGCCGCTGGGTACCAGGCCGTGGAGCGCCTGGCCCGCGCCAACTTCAAGGACAGCGGACTGTTTCTCGAGAAGCTGGTGGAGCGCGCCCGCCACGTGGAGGTGCAAATCTTCGGTGACGGGCGCGGCGTGGTCGTCGCGCTCGGCGAGCGTGACTGCTCGCTGCAGCGGCGGAACCAGAAGGTCATCGAGGAGACACCGGCGCCGGGTCTCGGCGCCGACGTCAGGCGGGCGCTGGCCGAGGCCGCCGTCAGGCTGGGCGGCGCGGCGTCCTATCGCTCCGCCGGCACCGTCGAGTTCGTGCTGGACGCGGCGACAGGAGCGTTCTCGTTCCTGGAGGTGAACACGCGCATCCAGGTCGAGCACGGGATCACAGAGGAGGTCACCGGTATCGACATCGTCGAATGGATGGTGCGACTGGCGGCCGGCGATCGCCCAGACCTGGAGTCACTCCCCTCGCCGCCCCCGCACGCGGGCGCGGCCATCGAGGCCCGCCTTTACGCGGAGGACCCCGGACGCGGATTCCAGCCGAGCTGCGGCCTGCTGACGGAGGTGGCATTCCCCGCAGGTGTGCGCGTGGAGACCTGGATCGAGACGGGCGCCGAGATCACCCCACACTACGACCCGATGCTCGCGAAGATCATCGCGACCGCCCCGACGCGCGCGCAGGCGATCGAGAAGCTGCGCGCCGCCCTCGGGACCACCCGGATCGGCGGCGTCGAGACGAATCGCGCCTATTTGCACGCCCTCTTGGGGACGGACGCGTTCACGAGCGGCGCCATTCATACGCGTCTCCTCGACGATTTTTCGGCGCCCGGGCGGGCGATCGAGGTGCTCGAGCCAGGGACCCAGACGACGGTGCAGGACTTCCCGGGACGACTCGGTTACTGGGACGTGGGCGTTCCGCCTTCGGGTCCGATGGATGCTCTCGCGTTTCGTCTCGGCAACGCCCTCGTCGGAAACGCGGGCGACGCCGCCGGGCTCGAGTGCACGATGGTAGGCCCCACGCTGCGGTTTCGGACCGCGGTGACGTTCGCGGTGACGGGCGCCGACATGGGCGCGACGCTCGCCGGGGAGCCGGTCGAGGCGAACCGCGCCGTGACCGCGCGGCCGGGGGAGGTCCTGCGCCTCGGGAGTGTCGTGGGCGCAGGCAGCCGCGCCTACCTCGCGTTTCGCGGCGGACTCGACGTACCCCCCTATCTGGGGAGCCGCGCGACCTTCACGCTGGGCCTGTTCGGGGGGCACGAAGGTCGGTCGCTGCGGAGCGGTGACGTTCTCCCTGTCGGCGATCTCGCGGACGGCGCGGGCGCGAGGCGCGCCGCTGTCCCCGGGCCCTTGCCCGCGGCGCTGGTGCCGCCCCTCTCGAACGACGTCACCCTGGCGGTGCTCTACGGTCCGCAGGGCGCGCCGGACTTCTTCACGAGCGGCGACATCGAGGCGTTCTTCGGCGCCACCTGGACGGTCCACCACAATTCCAGTCGCACCGGCGTGCGCCTGCTCGGCCCGAAGCCCACCTGGGCCCGCGCCGACGGCGGCGAGGCCGGGCTTCACCCGTCCAACATCCACGACAACGCGTACGCAATCGGGACCATCGACTTCACGGGAGACATGCCCGTCATCCTGGGTCCCGACGGTCCGAGCCTCGGCGGCTTCGTATGCCCTGCCACCATCGTGACCGCTGACCTGTGCCGCGTCGGTCAGCTGAAGGCAGGCGATCGTGTTCGCTTCAAGGCCGTCACGCTGGACGAGGCCCGGCGGATGAAGGCCGCCCAGGCGGAGGCGCTCTCGTCGTTCGCGACGACCGGCGCGACGCCCGCGCTCGATGAGGCCGCCTCGCCCTCGCCTTCGCCTTCCGCGGCGCGCTCGACCGTGGCCGCCGCCAGCCCGGACGCCGACGCACCGCCGACGGCCGTGTCGCGGCTCGGCACGCCCATCCTGGTGCAGTTGCCCGCGACGTCCGACCGCCCTTCCGTCACCGTGCGCCAGGACGGGGACGCGTATCTGCTGCTCGAGTACGGGCCGATGGTCCTCGACCTCGCCTTGCGCTTCCGCGTCCACGCCCTGGCCTCGTGGTTCGTCGCCGCGGGGATTCCCGGGATCGTGGACCTCACCCCCGGCATTCGTTCGTTGCACGTCCACTACGACGACGATGTGCTGCCGCGCGAGCGCCTGCTCGAGCTGCTCGCGCGCGCCGAGTCCGAGCTGCCACGCACGGACGCCATCGAGGTGCCCTCGCGGGTGGTTCACCTACCGCTGTCGTGGGACGATCCCGCGACCCGCCTCGCGATTCAAAAGTACGCGCAATCGGTCCGTGCCGACGCGCCCTGGTGTCCAAGCAACATCGAGTTCATTCGCCGCATCAACGGCCTCGATGACATCGCCCAGGTGCGCGACATCGTGTTCGCCGCGAGCTACCTCGTGCTCGGCCTCGGCGATGTTTACCTGGGCGCGCCTGTCGCGACCCCTGTGGACCCGCGGCACCGCCTGGTGACCACGAAGTACAATCCCGCGCGAACGTGGACCCCGGAGAACGCGGTCGGCATCGGCGGGGCGTACCTGTGCGTGTACGGGATGGAGGGCCCGGGGGGATACCAGTTCGTGGGCCGCACCTGCCAGATGTGGAACCGCTGGCGGCAAACCGCCGACTTCACGGACGGAAAACCGTGGCTCCTCCGATTCTTCGACCAGATCCGCTTCTTCCCGGTGAGCGAAAGCGAGCTGCTGGATTTCCGCGAGGATTTTCTGCGCGGACGAGCGAAGTTGAAGATCGAGCCCACGCTGTTCCGCCTGGCGGATTACCGGGCATTCGTCGCCGAGAACAGCGCGACGATCGACGCGTTCAAGCGCCGGCAGCAGGCCGCGTTCGAGGCCGAGCGTGAGCGTTGGGCGATGCTGCCGCCGGCCCCCGATCCGGATCTCGGCCCTGTCGCCTCGGCGGCGAGCACCGACGAGCCTGCCCTCGCTCCCGACGAAACGGCCGTTCGCGCTGACGTGACGAGCAGCGTGTGGCAGCTGGCGGTCCAGCCAGGGGCCCGCGTGCTGGCCGGCGACCGCCTGCTCGTCCTCGAAAGCATGAAGATGGAGATTCCGGTGGTGGCGCCCATCGCGGGGACCGTGCGGCGCGTTTTGGTCAAGCCGGGCACCCTGGTGGCCGCGGGGCAGATTCTCACGATCTTGTCACGATGAGGCGCACCGCCGCCGGGGCGCGCCACGGCCGAGCAGCCACGGCAGCGTGGACCTCGACCGGGCAAATATCGCTGTCATGAATTGGTCATGGAGAATACGATTGGTTGACGGATGAATCCGTAACCGCCAGACTGTTTCCTCTTGGAAACGCAATCGGCGGTTCGTGCATCCGTTCCCCCCGGACAGAGCCACCAGCAGCACTTGAAGGAGCTATACGCCGACTTCAAGGGACGGGGGTTTTTCGAACCCTCGCACTTCTGGAAGTGGCAGTTGCTCCTGTGGGTGCCGCTGTTCTTCGCGTCCTACCTGGGGCTGTTGCTGATGCCGATTGGTCCGTCCTGGCTGTTGCTCGCCCCGCTTTGCTCGGTGGCCCTGCTGACGATGGGGTTCTTCGGTCACGACGCCGGTCACTACGCCTTGTCGCGCAAGCGATGGGTCAACGATGTCTGGGGACAGTTCTCCATGACGGTGCTGTGCGGAATGAGCTTCGGGTACTGGCGCTCGCGGCACAACATGCACCATTCCCGCTGTCAGGAGATCGACGGAGATCCCGACATGCACTTCGGCGTCATCTTCTCGGTCTACCCGAACTCGGCCAACTGGCAGACGCCGTTTGGTCGTTTTTTTCTGCGCATCCAAAAATGGGCGTTCTGGCCGCTCGCGACCCTCTACTGGGTCTCCCTGCGCTCCGACGCCATCCGCGACGTCTTTCAGCGGCCGAAGGAAACGAAGGTCGACAGGTTTCTACTGCCGTTGCACTGGATCTTGCTCGTCGTCCTGCCCGGGTTCCTCATCGGCTGGCCGGCGACCATCGCCGCCTATTTGACGCTGTCCTGCGTGTCATCGCTGATGACCGCCTCGGTCTTCATTCCCAATCACATCGGAATGCGGCGCCTGGCGGACGGAGAGAAGCTGAGTTACTTCGAGCAGCAGATCACGACCAGCCGCAACGTGTCCAACCCTCGGTTGCTCGACTTCTACTACGGCGGCCTCAATTCACAGATCGAGCACCACCTGTTCCCGCGCGTCGCGCATCACCGGTATCGCGCCATGCGCCCAACCGTGAGGGCCTTCTGCGCGAAGCACGGGTTCCCGTATCACGAGGACACCTTCTACGGCGCCCTGGCCTCGGTCAGCAATCATCTCGGCGACATGACGGCCGCGTACGTCGCCGAGCGCGACAAACGACGCGACGCTGCTCGGGTCATGGCCGGCCCCCACGATCTCCAGTCCTGAGCGAACCGCGCTTCTCGCTCCACGGATGGGCGGGCATTGGAAGCGCCGGCCCTCTTCCGTGGAGCGGAGCTGGGCTCCGGGTCATCGGGAACCTCGGGGGCGTGATCGTCTGTCAGGATTCGTGATAGACCATGCTGTCCTTGGTCTCCTTCACGAACAGCATTCCGATCACGAAGGTGGTGCTGGCAATGATGATTGGGTACCACAGCCCGCTGTAGATGTTGCCCTTGGCGGCGACAATCGAGAATGCGATGGCCGGTAGGAAGCCCCCGAACCAGCCATTGCCGATGTGATACGGCAAGCTCATCGACGTATAACGAATGCGTGTGGGGAACATCTCGACGAGCATCGCCGCGATCGGCCCATACACCATGGTCACGTACACCACCATGAGCGTCAGGAGCAGCACGAGGGCGATCCAGTTTCCCGAGAACACCGGGATCGGATCGGCCTTGGCGGGGTAGCCCGCGGCGGTGAGCGCGGCGCGCACTTCCTTCTCGAAGCGCGCCTTCTCGTCCTTCGCGTTTGCCGCTTTGCCGTCATAGCCTGTGACCGACTTGTCGCCAATCTTCACGGTCGCCAGCTTGCCGCTGGGCCCATCGACCTTGTCGTAGTTGACGCCAGCGTTTGCCAGGAACGTGCGCGACAGATCGCAGGCCGTGGTGAACTTCGAGGTGCCCGTCAAGTTCAACACCAGGTTGCAGTCCTCCGGAGCGGCGACAACGGTCACCGGGGCCTTCTCGATCGCTGCCTGCAACTTCGGGTTCGCAAACGAGGTCAAGGCGTGGAACAGCGGGAAATAGGTCACCGCCGCGATCAAGCAACCCGCCATGATCACGCGTTTTCTACCGATGCGGTCCGAGAGCGCGCCGAAGATCACGAAGAACGGCGTACCCAAGACCAAGGAAACCGCAATCAGCACGTTGGCCGTCGGACCATCTACTTTGAGAAAGGTCTGCAGAAAGTACAGCGCGTAAAATTGCCCCGTATACCAGACCACCGCCTGACCCGCGGTCAGACCGAGTAGCGCTAGGAGGACGATCTTCAAGTTCTTCCACTGCCCAAAGGATTCGGTCAGCGGGGCCTTGGACGTCCTGCCCTCGGCCTTGATTTTCATGAAGGCGGGCGACTCGGCCAGCTTCAAGCGAATCCAGATGGACACGAGCAAGAGCAGGCCGGAACAAGCAAACGGGACACGCCAGGCGCCCCATTCCTGCGCAAACGCCTTCTCACCCTCGGGCGTGAACGCGCCTCCGCCAGACCAGAAGCGTGAGGCTAAAATCACCATCAGAGCCAGCATCAAACCAACCGTGGCAGTGGTTTGAATCCAGCTGGTGTAAAACCCCCGGCGACCGCTGGGCGCATGCTCCGCCACGTAGGTGGCGGCTCCCCCGTACTCGCCGCCCAGCGCCAAACCCTGCAGCAGTCGCAACGCGATCAAGCAAACCGGCGCGAGGATGCCCAGGGTCTTGTAGCCGGGCAGGAACGTGAGCGAGAAGGTCGAGGCCCCCATGATCACGATGGTGATCAAGAAGGTGTGCTTCCGACCCACGAGATCGCCCAGCCGACCAAAGACGATGGCTCCAAACGGACGCACCGCGAACCCTGCCGCGAACGCGAGCAGGGTGAAGATGTTGCGGGTGCTTTCGTCGAGTGGAGCGAAGAACTGCGCGCCGATGATCGCTGTGAGTACTCCGAACAGGTAAAAGTCATACCATTCGAAGATAGTGCCGAGAGAAGACGCGAAGATCACCCGCTTCTCTTCAGAGCTCATCGGGCGCCCGATCTCTGTATTCACCATCTGGACTCCTCCTCTCGATTGACGACAACTCAGGTTGAAGATTGACTACGCCCGCTTCGGTACCGTCGCGCTGGTCGCCGTGTCATTCCCCTAGAAGAAGTAGAGCTGCCACTGCACGTTGATCTGATTGATGCCCTTGAACCCCTCCGCATTGACGCGCGAGTAGAACGCCTTCAGGTTCGAGTTGTGACCGTAAGGCCAGTAGGCCAGTCCGCCGACATACCGGGTCTGGGCCGCGGTCGCGGTCCCCGAAGCAGAAGTCGAGAACGACAGATGTTCGTAGCGGAAGATGGGGCTGACCTGAGCGGCTGCGATGTTGTACCCGACCTCGCCCATGATCGCCGTTTGCTTGGGCAACGCCGGGATGAACGTTCCGCCATCCCAGCGCGCAGCGTTGACCTGCGCCGTGAATACGCCGGGGCCGGCAGGCAAGTCGGCGATGCCGTCCACCGCGAAGTACTTGTACTTGTCCTGGATGTCGAAGGACCCGCCGATGGAGGCGATGTTCTTCTTTCCAAGATACGTGCCGGCATAGAAGAACCCTGGCTCGGCGTCGAGCAGGTTGATCTGCACCCGGGCCGTCGCCCGGAAGAAATTGCGCGAACCAACGTCCGTCGCCGTTTGCACGTCCCGCAGACCCTGGAAGAGGCCGGCGCGGTACTCGAGGTGGCCGCCCACTACCAGCCCGCGGAGCTGGACGCCGAGGTCACGTCCCACCGGCGCGACGGTGCTGTTGAACGACTCGTTGTGGCGGAACGAGTAGGCGTAGTAGTCCCAGCCATAGAGCGTTCCCGCGCCCTGGAGCGCGTTGTGCGCCATCGGCGGTAGCATGAACCCCGCATCGACCTTGAAGAGGTCACCCATCGGCTTCCAGGTGATGAACGCGTCCTGAATGTACATGCCCGGCCCGTTCTTCACGGCCGTGCCAGCGACCGGCGGCATTGCCGCGGCGTTTGGCGCGGTGAGGTTCGCAATGAACAGGTTCGGGAAATCCGTATCGAGGAAGTAATCAAACGCTCCAAACAGCGTCCCCCCCAGCAGGATTCGCGTGCGGCGAATGAAGAGGTTCTCGGTGTAGCCGCCGAGCGCCGCATTGTTGCTGCTGGCGGCTTGAAATTGGGGCTGAAAGAGGAGGCCCACCTTGATGGTGTTCCCCTTCGCGTCCTCCAGCTTCAGCGACGGCGGCCCGGCCGGCGCGGCGGCAGCCGGGGGCGGCGGGGCCATCGGCTCTGCCACCACGGGAGCAGGCGGCGGTACGGCTGGCGGCGGCTCTCCCGCTGCTGGCGGAGGCGCCTCTTCGGCAGGAGGCGTTTGAGCGAACGCATTCCCGGCGGTCAATGCAATACCCAGCAGCGAAATTGCGGCAAATCCGAATCGAACGATCATTTGGTCCTCCCGTTGTGTCGCCGTTACGATGACGTGACCCGTCTACCCGCCCGCCCTATTCGAACCGAAACTGCTCTTCGATTTTTGGCCGCGGCATGCGTAACACCAAACACCTCGCCAGTCCAGATCGATCTTTTTCGAGATGAGGCCCTCCAGGTGATCAACAGAATGGCCCGAAGGGCGCCGGCCCGAGGCGATGACCGTCCCCCTGGTCGGGTTGGCGCGGTCGCTCCGTCGCTTCTCCCTGACGAGAGCCGCGAGTTTCCGGAAAACAGTGTTCCTCGACCCGACCGCCCTCGGCGGGGCCCCCTGGTCGTTTCAGGACACCTGGATTTCGAAAGCCCGCCTTGCAAAACCAGAGGACGGGTTGACCGCAGCGGCCATCGACCCGTGTCGGCCTGCATATGAGTTGCCCCGACATCGGGATGTGCGGGGACTCACCCCATCGGTGCGGTTGACCAAGTGAGTCGAGGGCACCGACGGGTAAATCCCGGCGAGCCGTGGCCAGTCCCGCAGGCGACCTGCATCATGAGGCCCGGCCAGCCGACGCCGTCAAGACCTGTGCACCGGGACGCGCAGCCCGCGGAAGTGTGGCAATCGCACACGCTCATACAGGTCGTTGACAAGGGTTTGATTGCCGACGTGCCCGCGCCTGTCCAACAGCCGGCCAATTCGAAACATTCGATTGTCATTTCCATGCTGTTCCACCCTTCCACCGTGAACGCATGAAACCCGCGTTTCCACAAAATGATTGAGTTGGACCAGATTGACCGGGCACCGTTTTTCGTAACGGGAATTCGCTTGACAGGCCCAGCGCCCCCGATACGATTTCGTCTGTCTTTCCGCTTATAACCTTTCGGACGGAGGGCTGCCTAATGGCTGAGAAAGTGGCGAAGTTGAGTGTGTCTCGGGAAAAGGACTTCATGTACTACGTCAAGGACGGCGCGGTATGGAAGGTCCAGAGAAAGCAGCCAGGCGTCCCCAAGGGGAAGCCGGAGAAGGTGGCCGACGGACATTTCCAAATGGACACGGATTTCATTTATTTCGTGGACAAGGACGGGGACGTTTCACGAGCCAAGCGAGCCGTGGGCGGGCAGAAGCGAAAGAAGACCGTCAAGAAGGCCGCGCCGAAGAAGGCGGCAAAGGCCGCCAAGGCGGCAAAGCCAGTCAAGGCCGCGAAGAAGCCCGTGAAGGCAACTCCGAAGAAGGCCGCAAAGAAGTCAAAGCCTCAGAAGCCCGCCAAGAAGAAGGGTCGTCGCTGACCGCACGCGCCTGAAGCGACGTTACCTCGCGTTCCACCGACGGCCGACGATCCGGGCCGCTGGCTGCGCCGACACTGGGCTCCGATGCTCGTGCCGGCTTCGCCATCGGGCCGGCTTGTCGGCCGCGCTCTGACCTTCACCTCTCGCTGGGGCGGGGAACGCCTGAAGGAATGTCAGTGGGCTAACGCTTTCGCTTGTGCTTCTTCTTGGCTGCGGTTCGCGGAGCGGAGCTGGCGCCCTTGCTCTTCTCCGACAACGACGGCGATGGCGCCGCCGCCGCCTCCGCCACGGGAGCCCCGACGGACGGAACGAAACCGAAGTCGTACAGTATGTAGACGATCCCGAGCAGGGTAATCGCCGACATCAACGTATATTGTTCAGCGAGCCAGGTCGGCATCAAATGATTGAGGCGCGACCAAAATGGACCTTGGCCTGGCAAATATTGTGTCGGGGCCAAGTCCGCGAATCCTGTCCCCGCCGTTATGGCCAGCAAGGCCAAACCAACCTCTTGTCGTTTGGACCATAACAGCGCCATGACAATCAGGAACGAATAGTAGTAACAGGTCAATTCGGGGATGACCGCGATGAGCATCGCTGACAGGGCCGCCGCCTCCCAAGCCTCGAACCCCCTGACCGCGACGTAGAGCAACGCCAGGAACGCGAACACCCCGAGCACGTACAGCCACTCCCGCTGGTGGAACGTCCGCAGCCGGGCATCCTTCCAGTCCTTCCAGGGGTCCTCGAGGCGATCCGTTCGCAAGAGGTACGTCGTCTCGGTGTCCTTGAAGGACATGACCGTGCGCCAACCCATGTAGTTCGTCAGCGGCGTCGCCGTGTGCTTCTTGGAGTTTTGCAGAAACGCCTTGTACGCGCCGGGCCCCCCGCTGATCGGGAAGCTGAGCGGCACCAGCGTCGCCACCGCCAGGAAGCCACCGAAGACGACGCCCAGGTAGGCGCGATCCACCTTGCGGATCATCGCGGGGAGCTCGCGGGGAGGCAGGCGTTGGCTCCACGGTCGGCCCTTGGTCTGATTCAGCAACTGCTGCGCGATGACGAACAGGGGCCCCACGAACAAGAAGCCCGGGAACACCCGTAGCAGCGCCGAATACGCCATGAGGTAACCGCCCAAGATGGGTTTGCCCTTCTTGACCAGACAGACCCCCGCGGTCATGTGAAACAGCCAATCCCAGCGAAGGTATGCGCCGCCGGTCCAATAGAACCGAGACGGGAAGTTCGTCGCGAAGACGGCGAGCGCCACGCAGAGGGTCCGCCACCCGAACGCCCACCAGATCATTCCGGCCATCCCGAAGATGAACACCGGGTCGATCAACGTCAGCGCCCACATTTGATTGATGCTCGCCGGTCCCAGACTGGCGAGCGTCGTCCCCAGGATGTTCCAGACGGGCGTGGCGTTGAAGCCGTGATCGGTCTGCGCCTCCTCCCAGCGCTTGACGCCCTGGCGAACACGGAAGAATTCGATGTCCTTCTTGAACTTCTCCCAGCGCTCCGGCGTGAAGTGGCTCTTGCAGTGCTCTGGGTGCGCCAGGATATCCTGGGTCCCGCCGAGCACGTTGGTGCGCAGATTCATGATCTTTCGCAGCTCCACCCGTCGGAGCAGCGTGGGATCCTCGGAGTCCGCCAGCGACGAGCATTCGTAGAGGCGATCGTACGAGAGCTCCTTGAAGTACTTCGTTCCGACGTAATAGTGATACGTGTCCCAGTAGTGAATGTAATTCCCGAAGTGGAACTTCCCGAAATTGAAGTAGGCAAAGAACGAGAGCACGCCCACCAGCACGAGGAGCCGATCGCGGACGTTCTTGACCAGCAAGCTCAACGACCAGGTGCCGATCCCCACCACCACCAGGGCGAAGGTCGAGACCGGCGTCACGGGCTCACCGGGCAGGAACCGCGGCCCGGCCATGAAGAACGTGGTCATGTGCGCCACCAGGGACGTCCCCATGATCAGGGTCTCCGCCCAGCCCGGGAGCTTGCGCTCCTTGCCGCCCGCCCGCTTGACCCGCCACCCCCAGTACAGCAGCGCGAACGCCGCCGCCGCCAGGCCCATCTCGAAGCGGGCGCTCGGTTTGTCCTGCCACCACTCGAACTTGTACCAGGGCGCTTCGTTGACGATGGCGGCCGGCGCGTCGGTCACCTTCATCGGGGGTGGGAACGGGTATGGGGCCTGGCAGTAGGCCGAGAACTCGGAAACCGAGAAGAACCCGTCGCCGATGCCCTCACCCGCCCGCAGATAGCGGACGGTCACAGGCGGGAACTGCATCGACCGCCCCCGCAACCCGTGGCCGCGATCGGAGACGTTGTCGATCTCGACCAGCAGCTTGTAGCTGCCGGGGGACCCGTCGAGCGATCCCATGATCTTGTAGGTGTCGTTCGCGTCGGCCTGCAGATACACGGCCGACACGGGCGTCGGTTCGCCGAGGTCGTACGTCAGCGAGCCCGCGCCCGTATCGAGGATGACCCCGACGGGTGCGTCCCACTGCGTCCCTTCGGGTCCGATAGCGCCGTCCGTCACGAGCGCGTGGTTTCCCCGGACGTCCTGCCACTGGTACGGAGCCTTCCCCGCCAACAGGTTTGTCGTGTCGCACGTCGCCGCCAGCGCGTCCCTTTGGGCGAACCCACCAGTAAGCGCGCAGAGGCCCACCAGACCGGCAATTTCCAATCGACCCATTTGGCGGCAGCCTAGCAGCTACCGCCCGGAGAATGAATGGGGTGCGATTCGGGTATTCTCGGGGGTCTCCGTGCCCACCTGGTCCGCGCCGCGCGCCCCGCTTCCGCCTGAATGGCCCGCCCTCCGTTCGGCCGTAAACCAGATCTTTCGCCCGAACGGCGGCGACCTGACCGAGGAGCTGCCCCTCTTATTTGCCGAGGAGAATCGCGAGAACCTGCGTGTGATCGTGGACGACACGGGCGTCATCGTCGCGCACGCCGGGTGCCTCCAGCGAGAGGCCCTGGTGCTGAAACGTCGCGTGCGGGTCGGGTTCATCGCCGCCGTCTTCACGGCGCCCCAGGCACGGCGCCAACGCCTTGGAACCCGGGTGCTGCGCGATGCGCTGGCGCGCGCGCGCGCGGACGCCGACCTCGTCCTCGCCTCGGGCGACCGCGACCTCTACCGACGCCAGGGCTTCGAACCGGTTCCTCCCTTGGCCCGGTACAGGCTGCCATCGCACCCGCCTGCTTCGGGTGCCCCGGCTGACGCGAGGGGCCGTCCTGATGGCACCGGGACCTCGACCGCCGGGGACCTGGCCTGGCGGGACACCACCGACGAAGACCTGCCCGCGATCGCAGCCCTCTTCGACAAGGAGGACGTCCACTTCGTCCGCTCCCCGGGCGACTGGACGAGGTTGCACGCCGCCGCCCGGCTGGTCGATGCCCCCGCCAAGCTGTCGACCGTGACACGCGCCGGAGACGTGGTTGGCTTCATCGCCACGCAGAAAGCGTCCCCTCGCCCGGACGGCTCGCTCCGTCCGCGCCGCATCCTCGAGATCGCCGGCGATCGCCGGGCGATCATCGACGTCGCGCCGCAGATAGCCGACGAGCTCCTCGTCCCTGCCTACGACTCGAACACCGTCGACCTGGCGGGGGCACGGGGGTGGGTGCGCACGACCCGCCAGTTTCCCATCACCGCTGAACCCCTGACCGCGGTCGCCCGTTTGGTGCCCTGGTACGGGCTGAATTATCTGTAAGATCCCGACGGTCCAATGAGTCCCACCATCGCCCTGATTGTCACCGCCGCCCTGGTGGTCGCGAACGGCTTCTTCGTCGCGGCAGAGTTCGCGCTCGTGAAGATGCGGCCCACCCGCCTGGAACAGCTCGCCAAGGAAGGCCGCCGCCAGGCCCGCCTGGTCGAGCGGATGAGCAAGCGCATCAACGACTACCTGTCCGCCAGCCAGCTGGGCATCACGGTGGCGTCGCTGATGCTCGGGTGGCTGGGCGAGCCAGCGTTCGCCTCGCTGCTGCGGCCGCTGATGCAGGATCGATGGGGCCTCCGGCCTGCGACGGTCCATACCGTCGCGGCCGGGCTGAGCTTGACCATCATCACGTTCCTGCACACCGTCATCGGTGAGCTGGCCCCGAAGGCGCTGGCGATTCGCATGACGGAGCCGGTGGCGCTGTGGTCCGCGCTGCCCTTCCGGGTGTTCTACCTCGTGACGACCCCGCTGACGTGGGCCTTGCGCACCAGCTCGGCGCTCATCCTCAGGGCCTTTCGCCTGCCCGCGGCGTCCGAGGCGGAGATGGTCCATTCCCCCGAAGAGCTGCGCCTCGTCCTCCAGCACGTCGAGCTGGATCCGGGCGCGCGACGCCTCATCGACCGGGTCTTCGACTACACGCACCGGATCGCGCGTCACGTGATGATCTTGCGTCGCGACGTGGTCGTCCTGGTGGCCGGCCGGCCGTTCGAAGAAAACCTGCGAATCGCGCTGGCCAACCAGTACACGCGCTATCCGCTCGTCCACCCCGACACGGATCGCGTGGTCGGATACGTGCACATGAAGGACATCGTCGCCGCGCTGGCGTCGGGCAAGCGCCCCGAGTTCATGCGCGAGCTCGCGCGCGAGCCCATCTACGCGTCCGAGGACACACGGCTCGAGTGGCTACGCCGCGAATTCCAGCGGCGTCGCGTCCACATCGCGATCATCCTGGGCCCCGGACACGAATTCACCGGAATCGTGACGCTGGAGGACCTGCTGGAGGAGTTCGTCGGCGAGATCCAGGACGAGCAAGATCAGGAGGAGATTCCGCCGCTGGCGCGCAACGCCGACGGCTCGTTCGAGGCGGACGGCCGCCTCACCCTGGACGTGGCGCGGCGCGAATTGAACCTGGATCTGCCGCCGCTGCCGTCGGACGTCGAGACGCTGGGAGGCTACATCCTGACCCAGCTCGCCGAGGCTCCCGTGCCTGGAGACATCGTGTCCGCGGCCGGCTACCGGTTCCGGATCCTCGAGGTCCGCGACCGCCGCATCCGCCGCCTCCGCGGCGAGCCCCTGCCCGCGCCCCCGCCGGATCCGGAGGCGGAACGCGAAGGGTAGCGCGGCGTCGAGATGCGCCGGAGACGCGTGGTGCCCCGGAACAGAATCGAACGGTCCACCAGCTGGGGCCCGACCGCCAGCCCTGCCGCGCTTAGAACTGCACCGACAGCAGCGACGCGGTGGCGGCGGCGATAGGCGACGGATCGCGGCCCGTGGCGCCGAGCCTCCACCCCTGCTGGGCACCGAAGGCTGTGCCCATCGTGTACCCGACGGCAGCGGCCGCGAGACCCATGAATCCGCCAACGAACTGGCCATTGAGGCACCCATCGCGGGGTTCCCCGGTGGCCGAACACGGCGCCGAGACGGAGACGTGAAACAACAGAAGCCCCGGTACCATCCCGATCATGCCGACCAGCGCGCCAACGAGGGAGCCCCGACATCCTCCATGGCGCGTCGGGCTCGTCTGGCCGATGGCACAGACGATCGCGCCGGTCCCAAGCGCCCCGGCCACGACGACCCCACTCGTGTACCAAAGGTTACCGTCCGTGGCGGCGTACGTCTCCACCGCTGCGATCACGGTTGCAGCGCCCACCAACACGCCGATTGCCATCTGCGCCGTTTCGGGCTCGGAGTGGGTCGACGGATGGCCCGTCGAGGCCAGAGGCGACGGATCGAACCGCAGCCCCGGAGCTTCGCCATCGTGCGCTTGCGGGGCAGGCGGCGCCGGGAGCCCGGCACTTTCGTGGACGGAGCCAGCTTTGGGAGACGCCAAGGACTCCACCGGCTCCTGCGCCCGGGCGACCTCCCCCGTGCCCGCAGCCATTGCCACGACAAGAAACGCGAGACCCACCCTCCTAGCCATGTCGAGTCCCGGTTGCAAAGCGAAGGCCGTCCGTCTGACCCAGGCGAAACGGTCTTCGTCCGTCAACCTGTCGAATCGAAGCGTCGAAAACCTGACGAGGGCATGCCAGTAAGCGCCGCACCGAACCCCAGAACCCGTCGCCTTCGCTGGCGAGACTACCGGACGGTCGCTGGGTCGCGACCAGTGAAGGACTTCGTCGACGGACTGACCGACGAGCAGGCGGCCGCGGTCGTCGCAGCGATGAAGGATGTCGCCCAGAATGGACTGGCGGCGGCCCGCCACCTCTTACGAAGCACGCGCCGAGGCGGAGCGGCAGGCCTTTCGCATTCTCTTCGCTCAAGAGACCACGTTCATCCTGCTGTCACTCGCTGGCTTCCAGAAGAAGAGCGCCAAGACTCCCCCCAACCAAATCGTGCTCGCCGAAGCCCGCCTCGCGGATTGGCGCCGCCGGGGACACGTGCGCAAGCCATAGCGTGCAAGCTATGGCCTTGACGCCATGTCTCCCGCGCATCATCCTTGGATCATGCCCAAGGACTTCCTGGACCAGGTGATCGCCCAGCGCACCCGGAAGAATCCGCGTTTCCCCGATCTCGTCGCCGAGGCCGAGCTTCGTCGGTCCCTTGCGCGTGAGTTGGCCGCGCAGCGATCCACGGCTAGGCTCAGCCAAACCCTGGTCGCGGCTCGCATGAGGACCGCGGCCTCGGTGGTCAGCAAGCTCGAGGCTGGCGCGGACGTGAAGGTGTCAACGCTTCAGCGATATTGCAGGGCGATCGGCCAAGCGTTTCCCCCGCAACTTCGGGCCAAGAAGCCATCGCGAAGAGCCGCCTGAGCGGCCCCACGTCCTGCGGCCGACGCGCCGCTCGGCAGCGATGCCCTCTTCGAAGTACACGGAAGCACCGACCGGGAGCCGCCGATCGGACGTTTTCCCGAATGATTCTTGGTGCCCAGGGACAGAATCGAACTGTCCACACATGGATTTTCAGTCC
>Ga0265331_10000043_pt1 | contig 189515 bp, 145 predicted proteins | sample 41923metaG_FD_202088 | JGI IMG/M metagenome (GOLD analysis project Ga0265331, IMG submission 202088) | Rhizosphere microbial communities from Carex aquatilis grown in University of Washington, Seatle, WA, United States - 4-19-23 metaG | ecosystem: Host-associated > Plants > Roots >... | reverse complement strand
CGCCGCTCGCCAGAAAAACATACGCCCGGCAATCCGGCGCTCACTCACGTCCAACAGCGGTCAACTTGAGCGGTGCCCGACCCGTGCGCCCTTGCCGCCCACGAGCGACTTTCGCCACGGGCTGCTAACTCCCGTCCTATGTCCTCCAACTGGGCCCAAGACCGCGGCATCCGCCCTTCCACTGTGCCGGTATCACTCACCGGTGGGGCAGTCGGGGCCGCCCTCGTGCATGCCATCACGCACGTCGCAAAGACAAGGCACGAACGGGAAGCGTTGGGCGAAGTAGGTCGGATGTTCCCTGGGTGTGGCAACTTCATCTGCCCCCAGGACCATCGAGTTGGGACTTGGGGATGGGGTCGCCCTTCCGCCAGGCGAAGTGGCGTCGAAATGAGCCGTTGCAGTCAAACTCCCGTGCCATTCCTTCGCGATGAAACTCGCCCATGAACGCATCGGTGACAGTGATCCCTCCGATCGTGACCGACTTTCCGGCGTCCCAGTTGTAGCGGTCGTAGAACCTGTATTCAAAGTCGAGGTCATATTGTCTCCCGCCCGACCCTTCGGAGACCACGGTTGTGCCCCTACCCCAAGTCGAATAACCGCCAATCGCGAAGAACCAGTTCGCATTCTCGCTCTTGCGGTTGTAGCCGTTGTTCGCCCTCTGCGAGGTGATCCTGTAGTTGCCCGGAGATAGCATTTCCACAAACTCCTTTGCCTGAGCGACCTCGTCTTCGTAACGACGGCGTGCCGAAGGCACCTCCGCAACCATTCCTTCGAGATCAATGCCAAAAATGCCCTGATCGAAGCAGATCGACTCATCATCGTGGGATACAGCTTCCCAGCCAGTGATCCGGCCGCACAGTATCGCCTCCTAAACGCGTTCGCAGGGGGGAATAAACTTCCTCAAGGGCGATCCGTTCATATCATCCTCGGCCCTGACGTCACCTCGACCACCCGCCGGATGCTTTCTCTCGTTCGGTCGACGGCCCCTCTCCATGGCCTCGTCTGCATTGCCGAGTGGATGTTGGCACGTCCGGCGTCAAGCTGTTCATCGTCCAGCACCCGCTTGGAGCGCAGGACTTCATTGGGCGCCATGGTGAATTTACGCTGCCACGAGCGGAGCCGCGCTGGGGGGAGGCCCTACCTCCCCAGCGCCCCGCAACAAGCGTCAGATAGGCCGACCGCGGTACATGCGCGCGGTGGGCGCGGCCGCCGTCGCGGTGGACGAGGACGATGGCGGCGGCGGTGGCGGCGGTGGCACCGCGAAACCACCTGACGAGGCGCGCGGGACCACGGCCGACGGCACCGCGGTTTGCGACGACGCGGGCGAGGCGAGGCGGGACATCTCGGGCGCGACCTTGCGCGCGACGAGGTTCGCCGCCATGCGGAGCGCGGGCAGGCTGATCTCGCTGCCGGTGACGATGCAGAGCACACCCGCCGGCAGCGTCTTCACGTACAGCCTGTGCTCGGCGTATCTGACGACGCACAGGTCCGGGCTGACGCCGATGGTCTCGAACGTGTCACCGAGGCGAATGATGCGCCCGCCGACCTCGGACAAGGTGGCGTCGTCGAGGATCTCCGGGATGGCCCGCGCCGCCACGTTGCCCGCGGGCGTCACCAGGAAGCTCCCGTAGACGCCGGGCAGATCGAACAGGCTGCCGAGGCCCGCTCCGAGTGTGCTCGTCGCCTGGCCGGTCACAGGCCCAGCCGTTCGCGCAGGATGCTGACGTCCGCCGCGGCGGGAACACGCCCCGCCACGAGCCCGCCATCCTCCTCGGTGTAGATCACGACGCGCTCGTCCTTCGAGGCGCACTCGAGGGCACGAAAGCCCTCGAGGCCCAGAAGCTCGCCGATGAGGCCCGCAAGCCGGCCCGCATACGCGACGGCGTCGGCGAGATCGTCGTCGACGGCCTCGATGATGGTGCCGTTCGGCGCCACGCGCGCGGCGATCGGCAAGTCGATGACGGCGCCCGAATCGCGGCGATTCGCGTCGAACCCCAATCCGATGCTCGGTCCAGCAGGTCTTGTCACTTCACTCTCCCAGTCTTTGTCGTCCACGAGCAGGGGAGACTCGGAGCCAGGTCCGTTCACTGTCGCGAGCGCACCCCCGCGCCCCGGGAAAGCGACCAAATTGGAGGACCGTCGTCCTTCGTCACGTCCCTGAGCCGCTTTCAACAATAAACCCTCGGTTGCTGTCGTGATAGTCGGCGAGCGGGGCCAGGCCGATTGGCAAGGATCGAACGAGCCGCTTTGCCACGACAAGATCTCCATGGCGGCCGTTTCACCGAACGCGAGAGCGGTCTCGGCGTGAATCACGCGCCCGGCGTCGAAGAACAACACCCCCGTCTGGGCTCCGTTCGTGACACGGACCGCGCGATGGGTGCGGGCGAGACACTCCATTTGCACCAGATCCCAGAGGCTTGCGCCTTGCAGGCGAGCCGAGAACCCCCCCGTCCCCGGCTCGTCCGCTAAGGCCAAATCCTCGGAAGCCATACTTGCCACGAGGCTGATTGTGGCCGGCCGCTCGTTTCAGCGGCATTTCCGGTTGGCCAAAAATAGGTTACGCCAGGGCCCCACGCGGGTCTGGGCGTTTCGCCTTCACGCCCCCCATGGCCGACGTTTCCGCTTGACCTGAACTTATGTTCAGTCACACACTGAGCGTCATGGGGCTTCGCCTGGGACTCATCGATGACGCGCTGGCGGCGCACCTGATCCCCGCTTCCCGCTTGGAGCACGAGCCCCCCCGCGCCCGGCTGGCGACGGGCCTCGCGCCGCTGGACGCCGCGCTCGGCGGGGGGTGGCCGGCGGCCTCGCTGGCGGAGCTGTGCGGGCGGCGCTCGGCGGGCCGCACGTCCGTGCTTCATGCAACCTTGGCCGCTGCCATCGCGCGCGGCCAGACGGTGGCCTTGGTCGATACCGCCGGCGCCTTCGACCCGCGCTCGGCGGAGGGGGCGGGCGTGACGCTGTCCCGGCTGTTGTGGGTCCGGGCCGGGGCGCGGCTGGGACTGCAGGCGGCGGACGTCTTGATCGCCGCGGGGGGATTCGGATTGGTTGCCATCGACTTCGGCGAGCACGCTCCGCGCGCGCCCACCGCCGCGTGGCTGCGCTTGCGTCACGCGGCCGAGCGGCAGGGAACGACGGCCCTGGTCGTGGCCCTGTCCCGCAGCGCAGGCGCCGCGGCCACCACCGCCATCGTCATGCAGGGGCCGCACCCGCGCTTCATCATGACCGGCTGTCCGCTGCTGGCGGCGCTCGGGACCCGCATCGCCGTCGAGCGGGCGATCGGCGTTTCGCCCGCGCCCGCCAATGAATGCGGGGACGAGCCCGCGCGGAGCCTGTGTTTCACCATGCGGCCTTCGGGGCCGCACGAGCGATGAGGTCGGCGGCGCATGCGTCTGGCGTGTGTTCATGTCCCGCAGCTCGCGTTGCAAGCGGCGTTGCGACGCGCGCCCGCGCTGCGGGGAACGCCGGTCGCGCTCTGCGAATCGAAATCGAAATCGACGGCGGCAGGGGGCGACGGACGTGCCGGGCACGCGCGGGTGACCATGCTCAGCGCCGAGGCCCGGCGCGCCGGCGTTCGCGTCGGCCTGACCGCGGCGCAAGCGGCCGCGGTGTGCCCCGGCCTGACGCTGTGTCCGCGAACTGACGCCGACACCGAGGCAGCCGAGGCGGCGCTCGCCGATCTGGGGTTCGCGTTCGCCGCCCGCATCGATCGCGAACCGGGGCGGGTGTTCTTCGAGATCGGCGACCTCGGGCAGCTGTATCCGTCGGAGGCGGCCATCGCGCAGGTGATCCAGGCGCGGGCCGTGCACCTCGGCCTCGGCGTGCGGGTGGCCATCGCTGACCACAAGGCCACGGCGCGCGTCGCCACCCGCGCCCACGAGCGCGCCATCGTTCCACCGGGAGGGGGAGGCGGCTTCCTGGCGCCGCTGGCGCTCGCCGTGCTGGGCGAGCCGCTGTCCGGCGAGCTGGCGGAGACGTTCAACCGCTGGGGCATCCAGACGGTGGGGGCGTTCGCGGCGTTGCCGGCCGCCGACGTGGGCCTGCGCCTCGGCGCCGAGGGGGCCCGCCTGCACCGCCTGGCGCGTGGCCAAGACGACGAGCCCTTCATGCCGGCGCTGCCGCCGGATGCCGTGGAAGAAGGGCTCGCGCTCGACGACGCGATCGCCGAGCTGGAGCCGCTGGCCTTCCTGCTGCGTGGGCTTTGCGACCGCTTGCTGGCGCGGCTCGCCTGCCGGAGCCTGGCGTGCGCGGGCATCACGCTGCGTTTGCAGCTGGAGACGCGCACGTTCGATGTCCGCGAGATCAATCTGGCGGCGCCGTCGCGCGAGGTCGCGCCGCTGCTGCAACTGGCGCGCCTGGAGCTGACGCGCAAGCCCCCCGAGGCCCCCATCGTGGGCCTGTTGATCGTCGCGCGTCCGGCGCGGGTGCGGAGCGCCCAGCTCGATTTCTTGCGCCCCACGGGACCGGCGCCCGAGCGACTGGCCGCCACGATCGCCAGGCTGGCGGCGATGGTCGGACCCGAGAACATCGGGGCCCCACGCACCGAGGACACCTGGCGCGAGGAGGCCGTCGCCCTGACCGCGTTTGCCATGCCCGCGCACACGGGGCTCCCCGACGCAGCGCCGCCCGAAGCTGCCCCTGCGCCTTCGCCGCCTTCGCCGCCCCACCCCATCACCATGCGGCGCTTTCGGCCGCCCGAGGAGATCGAGGTGATGCTGGGTCCCGAGGGACCGGCGGCCTTACGCGGAAAGGCCACCACCGCCCGCGTCACCGTCGCCGCCGGCCCCTACCGGTTGAGCGGCGAGTGGTGGCGGCGCGACGAACACGGCGAAACGGGCTTCTCGCGCGATTACTGGGACGTGCACGCCTCGGACGGCGCACTATATCGCCTGCATCACGATCGGGTCGGCGATCGCTGGTACCTCGACGGATATTACGACTGACGCGCGCCCGGCGCGCGCGTCCACGTCGTGGGCGTCATCATTGGCAGGTCATCGTGATCGTGTTCGCCACGGGCGGCACGGCCAGGAGATAGGTCCCGATGTCGGTCGCGTCGCTCGGGGTCATGTTCGCGAGCGCCCGCATCCCGCAAATCGCGACGCCGCTCTTGTCCTTGGCCGTGGTGATCGCCGCGGCCACCTGGGTGACATTCCAGCTCATGAGCCCCGTGGCGTCAGGCGTGAGGTTCGACGTCTGGACCATCTTGGCCACGTTCGCCACGGTGGTGTTGACGATCTTGCCGCCCTGGAAGGCCTTCGTCGCGTCGATGATCTTCGGGGTGGTCGCCGCGGTATCCACGGTGTGGCAGGTGACACAGACCAAGGTGGCCAGGTACTTGCCGTTCGTCGGGCCGGCGACCGGGCTCGCCCCTGGCAGGTTGGCGGGATTGACAGGGGCATTTTGCGGCGCGGCCGGCTGGACCGCGTAGATTCCCGCGTTCGCTTGCGGCTCGTGCACCACGGCGGGGAGCGTCCTCAGGAAGGCGACGATCGCGTCGGCGTCATCGTTGCTGAGGTTCGCGAACTGATAGTAGGGCATCGTCGCGAACAGATACTTCGTGGCGTCCTCCGGATCCTTGCCCAGCCGGAACGCGTCCTCGATCTGTTGCTTCGTGAAGTTCTTCAGCCCGGTGGTGTCGTCGGTCAGGTTCGGGCTGCTCAAGCAGTCGGCGCCGTTGTTGGCATTGACGAAGCAATCGACGCCCGAGAACTGCGCGCCACCCATCGGGGTATGGCAGCCGACGCAACCGAGGACGCTCTTCGCGAGATACTCGCCGCGCGCGACCACCGGATCGGGCGCGCCTCCCGCGCCTCCCGCGCCAGCCGCGCCACCTGCTCCGCCGCCGGCATGACCTCCCGAGGGAGATCCGCCGGCGCCGCCGGCGCCCGCCGAGCCCCCTGCCCCGCCTGCCGCTCCGGCGACACCGCCAGCGGCGCCGCCCACGGCGCCGCCGCCGTGCCCTGCCGTGCCTGGCGTGCCTGCGACGCCTGCGGCTCCGGCAACGCCGCCGGCTCCGGCGACGCCGCCGGCTCCGGCGACGCCGCCGGCTCCGGCAACGCTCCCGGCAGAGCCTCCGCCACCGGCCGCTCCACCCGTGCTCGATCCGCCTGCGCCCCCGGCTGCGCCGCCCGTGCCCGGCGACGTTCCTCCGCTACCGATCGCACCGCCCGTGCCCGAGGTTCCACCCGTGCCCGAGATCCCACCCGTGCCCGAGATTCCACCCGTACCGGCCTTGCCGCCCGTGGACGTCGCCCCCCCCGCCCCGGCGCCGCCGCCGTGCCCTCCCGTCCCCGTGGAGTTGGAATTCGAGTCGGAGCTACACGCGGACACGGCCAGGCCACCCGCCAACACCACCAGCGCCAGACGCACGAGATTCGACCTTTGCATGATCCCCACCCCTGAAAAGAGTTGTTGCCGGCGAAGCACCGTCGGCGGAGGCACTATATCCGGGGGCCCCGTGCCGTCGTCAAGAATCTCCGTTGCTGCCGGCGACGATTTTCTACGTCATCCGTCCGTCACCTGTGTCGGCGGTAACATCTTGTTGCCGAGGTAAAGGGTTCTGCCCCCGCTGGCGATCACCTGCCGGTACCAATCGAAGGAGTCCTTCGGGATCCGCTTCTGCGTCTGATAGTCGACGTACACGAGGCCGAAGCGCTGCTTGTAGCCGTCGGCCCACTCGAAGTTGTCGAGGATGGACCAGGCGTAGTAGCCGGTGATGGGAAGGCCCTCCCGCACCGCGCGCCCGAGCTCGAGCAACGACCGGTGCATGAAATCGATGCGCTGCGGATCGTGGACCTTGCCGTCGAGGAACACCTGATCGCGCGTCGAGAGCCCGTTCTCGGTGACCGACATCGGCAGCTTGTACTTCTCGTGGAAGTAGCGCGGCCCCCAGTACATGCAGCCGGGCGAGATCGGCTGCCAGTCGACGGCGGAGCGCGGATACCCGGGCGGCAGCGTCACCTGCTCGGGCTTGCCGTCCTTGCCCTGCCGCCAGGTGTCCGCCTTGTAGATGTTCATCCCGATGAAGTCGAGGGGCTGCTTCATCTCGTCGAGGTCCGCGGCCGGGAAGGCGGGCATGTCCTTGCCGAACAGCTTCAGGCCGTCCTCGGGGTAGCGTCCGAGCAGCACGGGATCCATCCACCAGCTGTTGTTCCACGGGTTGCGATCGCGCACCGCGAACACCGCCGCGCGCGCCGCCTCGATGTCGCCGGGCATCTCGCTTTGCGGCTGGGTCAACTGCGTCGACCACGCGAAGCCGATCTTCGCGTCCGGCTTCGCGTGCGCGCGCAGCGCCTGGACGGCCTTGCCGTGGGCGCGCATCGAGTTGTGCGCCGCCGTCAGGTACTGCGGATCTTTCAGCCTGTCACCGGGCGCGTGCACGCCGTCGCGCATCCCGAGCCCGATGAAACATTGCGGCTCGTTCTGCGTCAGCCAGTGCTTCACGCGATCGCCGAGCTTGCTGGCGACGAGGGCGGCGTAGTCGGCGAACCAACCGGCGACGTCGCGGTTCAACCAGCCGCCGCGCGTGTAGAGCGCCTGCGGGAAGTCCCAGTGGAAGAGCGTGCAGAGCGGCTGGATCCCCACCTTGCCGAGCTCGTCGAGCAGGCGGTTGTAGAAGTCGAAGCCCTTGGGGTTGGGCGCGCCGGCGCCCTCGGGCAGCACGCGCGTCCACGACACGCTGAAGCGGTACGCCTTCGCGCCCAGCGTCTTCATCAACGCCACGTCCTCCTTGTAGCGGTGATAGTGATCGCAGGCGACGTCGCCGGTGTGCCCCTCGAACACCGCGCCCGGCTTCCTGGAAAAGACATCCCATACGGACGGTCCGCGGCCGTCCTCGGTGGCGGCGCCCTCGACCTGGTAGGCGGCGGTGGCCACGCCCCAGGCGAAGTCGTGCGGAAACGGCGAGACGCCCATGGGCTTCGGGACGAGCGGCGCCGCCGGCGCGAGGGGGCGCCCGGGCGGGGGCGCAACGGGACCAGGGTGCGGCCCCGGGGGATTCGCCAGGCTGATGCCGGAGGCGCCGAGCACACCGCCCGCCAGGGTCCCTTTCATGATCGCGCGGCGGCTGAGGGAGATGCGCTGTTCGTCCTTCGACATGGCGTCCTTTCGGGGATGGGCGTTTCCCCATACCACGACCCGCGTCAGCGCATAAGGGCTCGCGGCGGCGACACGGCCAGTGTCCCGTAACGCGTCAAGCCCCGGCCAGCAGCATCTCCGCGATCTCCTTGATTCCGATCACCTCGGTGTCCGCCGTCGCGGGATAGCGTTCTGTGCCGGAATAGACGAGAAAACGACGATCGGGCTTGATGTCCTCGCTTGCCTGGTGAAACCCTTTTGCGGGGCGCGGGGTCAGGCCGCGTTTGATCTCAATGGCCCACCGACCGTGCTTGGGCATGTCGAGCACGAGATCGATCTCGGCTCCCCCTGCAGATCGGTAGAAACTCGCCTCCGTACGGATGGGAGCGACGGCGAAGAGGTTCTCGAGGACAAATCCCTCCCAGCTTGCGCCCACGACCGGATGACCCGCGAGCTCGTTGTGGTCCTCGATCCCCAAGAGAGCATGAGCGAGGCCGCTGTCGCGCACGTAGACCTTTGGCGACTTCACGAGCCGCTTGCCGGCGTTCGAGTGGAAGGGCTGCAATCGGCGCACAAGGAGGAGATCGACGAGCAAGTCGATGTAACGCGTGACAGTTGGCGAGCTGACGGCGAGGCCTGCAGCCAGTCGCGAGGCGTTCAACATGGTGCCCTGACTGTGTGCGAGCATCGTCCAAAGTCGGCCGAGCGTCTCGACCGGCAGGCGCGGCCCGAATTGGGGGACGTCGCGTTCGAGATAGGTGCGGATGAAGTCCTTCCGGATCGCGAGACTCTCGGCATCGGAACGGGCGAGGAAACTGTCCGGGAATCCGCCCCGGAGCCAGAGAGCCGCGCGGTCAACCTCCCTGTTTCCCACTTCCAGCACGTCGAGCGGGCCCATGTCGATGTAGGCGATGCGGCCCGCGAGGGTCTCTCCCGACTGGCGGAGCAGGTCGATCGCCGCGGAGCCAAGCACGAGAAACCGGCCGTATCTGCGCCCGTTCCGGCGGCCTTCGTCGATCAAACCGCGTAGGGTCATGAACAGCCCAGGCACCCGGTGGATCTCGTCGAGGATCACCAGCCGATCCTCGTAGTTGCGCAGGAAAAGCGACGGCTCGGCGAGCTTGGCGCGGTCCTCGGGCGCTTCGAGGTCCAGGTACAGCGCGCCTGTCGCTTCACCCAGGGTCCGGGCGAGCGTCGTTTTCCCGACCTGCCGCGGGCCAATCAGGCCGACGGCGGCTTGGCGATGCAAGGCGTCACGGAGCAATGCCATTGCGCGTCGCGAAATCATCCATGCTAATTTAATGTCAGATATTAAATTTGCAATGAACGTCCCACCCCGCCCGGAGCTCGCTTCGTGCGTGCAGGACGATCCGCTCACTCGCTCAGGTAGGGAACGCTGCTGCCCGACGCCGCGGTCATGGTCCAGTTCGTGGCACCGATCTGGATGTTGTTGCCGATGATCGAGCCGCTGATGTTGAAGTTCGTGCCGTTGGCCGCGATGAGACCGTTGGGCGCGAACACCGCGCCCGTCCAGGTCAGGTCCTGCGAGCCGAGCTGGATGGCGTTCGAGCTGGTGGTGGTCGCCGACGTGTAGAGCCACACGTTGTTCTTGAACGCCGTCAGATTGAGGGTCTGTCCGTTGATCTGGATGGGGCCGTCCGAGACGAACGTGACGTTGCCGCTGATGTTGCTGCCGCTCAGCTGCAAGCCGCCGCCGCCCGTGGAGCAATAAACGCCCGGCTTCAGCACCCCCGTGCTGTACCAGTTCCCCGACTGCCACCACGAGCCCGCCGTCGAGACGTTGAAGTTGCCGCTGCTCTGCGAGTAGGTGCACGACGACGTGAAGTCAGCGAGCGTATACGGGAGCGGATACGACTGCGTCGCGGTGGCGGTAGGCCCCGAGGCGGCGACGACACCGCCGCTGATGCTGTGGGTCCCGCAGCCGCTGCCGTACTCCACGGCCCCGACCGACGTGGTGGAGTCACCCGAGATCGTGATCGCCCCATTGCTGTGGACGGAGCCTGAGATGTGGTTCCCGTTGCCGTTCAGGCACAGGTCCTGGCCGCACGCGCCGCCCGTGCACACGGTGCTGCCCGCGAAGATCGACGAGGCGGCGGGATCGAGCTTCGCGACGGCGCGAGCGGTGACGAGCCCGGTATTGATCCTCAGCGCCGTGCCCAGGAACGTCGCCACGTTCAACTGCGCGATGACCTCGATCCGCCGTGTGTCGCTGGAGTACGGCGAGTTCACGGTGAGCGTGACGCCGCCCGACCCGTTCGTGTACCCGTTGGCGGTCGCGTTCGCGCGCGCCTGACTGATGGCCGTGGCCGACGTCGGGAGGGAGAACCCGCCCGCCAGGGCCGCCGCGTCCGCCACCCCTTGTAGCGCGCGCCGCCGCATCGCCAGGTACCCCCCGTCGACCACCAGCGCCGCCATCCCGATCAGCGCCACCAGCGCCACCGCGGCGACCACCGCGATGGCCCCTTGGTCCGCCGGCTGCCGTCGCTCCCGCGACGCCTCGACGCGCGAAGTCTGAACGGAAGGCTGGGACATCGCCCATGTATCGTCGGAAAGCCGGGTTGACTTTACCCGCTTGACCGTCTGCGCTGCGACCATGCAGCCCCGGCTGGATCGGCCGGTTTGGCCATATTGTTCGTTTCACTAACGAGCTTTGGATCCCTGCTTGATTCTCGGACCCATGAAACGGTCACCGTTGAAGTGGAGCAGGTGGTCCGGGGCGTCGGCGATCCATACCTCTGTCTCCCAGGCGATATCGTGAGCGTACTTCTTGAACTCCCGGAACGACGGGAACGCCGAGACGTAGACGCGACCCACCTCCGAGCCACTGAGTGCCGCTTCCAGTTCGACGTGTCGTTTTGGGCTGACGGGACCGTGCGTCGTCACCGCCTCGATGAGGAAGAGCCACCCTCGGACTTCGTCATGCACGACGAGGTCGGGCAGCTTTTCGTGTTTGCTTACGGAAACTCCGAGTGCGGCGAGTCGCCCTTCGTTTACGTGCTTCGACTTGTGATCGGTATCGCCCAGGTATATGAGGCGGGCTCCGGGGGCGAACGTGGGGATGAAGGATTCGACGACCTGACGCTGCAGGCGATTGTGAGCACCGGGCGAGAGGGTGATCTGCTCGCCGCCGACGGCAATCGTGACCGCGGCAGAGCGGCGCGACTTCGCGTACCGGTCCGCGAGACCGCCACCCGCTTCTTTGCGGAATTTCTCGGTGGCGATGTCGAAGCCTCGCATTCCAAAGACGCGAATGGCTTTGAGTGCCTCCCCTGTGAGCGCGTAGTGGCTCCTCGGACTATTGGTCGGAAGCGTAGGATCGTCCGGATTCCGCATCAGAATCCCGCCTTGCACGAACTGGTGGATGGCCTGGCGCCGTATGTTCTCACGCGTATTTTCGGCGTAGCTCTTCCTGTATTCCTTTCCCGCGAATGCGATCACGTCATGGGGGGTAAGTCTCGGTGCCGAGGCGCTCGCCCAAGAACCACGCGGCGTCACGTGCGCGAACGCCAGAAGGGTGTAAATCGCGTTTTGGTTCTGCTGTGGCTTCGGCATTCCAAGTGCCGCGAGGATCTGTTTCGCTTGGTCGACCTTCTTCCTGTAGTCAGACTTCACCGAAGACCTCTGCGATTGCATCGTCCTCGGCTGCGCCGCGCTTCAAGTGTGTGCCGACGGTCTCGATCACTTGCGGTGGAGGAAGAGGCAGGGCGCGAAGCTCCGTCGCACTGACCTGCGTGTTCCCGTTCGAAATGCGGAAGTAGGTATCGAAGAGGGCGGAGTTGAGGACGGCGGAAATTCCCCTCACCTCGCTCTCCCCAAGCTCGCCATTCCTCCGATGAATGAAATTGACGTGATTCTCCAGCCCGAGCAAGGGGGCACGGATTGAACCCCCGAGGTAGGGCGCCGCGACAATCCGGCGCGCATCTTCTTTCGCGGAGAAGCGTCGCAACAACACATAGGTTCGATTCTTGACCAGTAGCTTCTCGGGGGCCGTTCGCTCGATGTACTCGGGCTTCCGGAAACCAGCCGCGAGCGGCCACTCGACGCGGCCCGGCAGAACGTGCTGCAACCACAGCATCGGAACCGTCGTTTTCGACCCCTCGGACCGAAGAAACTCCTCGGCGCGGAAGGGGACCACGGGACCGGTAGAGACGTCCAGACCGTACGTCGATAGGGAGTCGTTCCACGAACTGAAAACATCCATCACTCGGAGGTCCCGAACACCCGCTGGAAGGTAGAGCACCCCATTGGGATCGACGGCAGAGAGCACGCGGCCCCGCGGCACGTCATGCGCGACCCGCTTGTCGAGATCTCGGTCGCCCGTCGAGCAGGTGATCCTGACGGTAGCCTTCGCACGCCGGCTACGGCGGTAGACAACCACGATGTTCTCTTGGAGCACGCCGTCTTCGTGAAACGCGTCGCGCCGTGACTCGAACAGGTGAACGTGATCGAGCCGCATCATGTTGTGGAACCGGCGCCGAAATGGACGGAAGTAGTAACCAGCCGCGAAGCTCCTCGGGATGATGAAGCAGAGGTCGCCATCGTCGCGCAGCATACGCCCCGCAACCTCCATGAACCGAGCGTAGACGTTCGGGGCATCCCCGCCCCGAACATCGGTCGGAGACACCTTGAAGTACGGTGGGTTTGCGATGGCGTAGTCAAAGGCGGCGAGTGGTACGCTCCCGAGGCGCGGCTGGTCGAGGTCAAGGAAGTCGTCGGCAACAATCTCGACGTCAATCGACGATGCCCCAAGCCTGCGGCGTGCCGCAGCCGCGGACTCCCGCAACGCAGCGAGGGCTCCTGGTTCTTTTTCCACGGCGACCAGGTGTACATGCACACCATGCTCTGCAATGAGCCTTTCAGCGGCGGCAAGGCCGAGAACACCTGTGCCGGCCCCCGCATCGAGTACCCGTACTTCGCGGCGACGCGGAGGAGCGAGGAGCGAAGCCATGAATGACGCGATCTGGGGGCTGGTGAAGAATTGACCCCAGGTCTTCTTGTGTTCGTCGTCGGTCTGCTCCCGGTACACCCCCGTGATCATCGCCGTGGAGTCGAAATCCGTTGACGGGGATGCCTTCATTGCCGCCATTCGTACCATGAGATATGCGGAGGGATCGCGAGGGTCGGAGCGCTCCTTGTTGCACCCAGTGGCAGGCGGAACATTAAAGATCCACGCGTTGTCTGACTGAACATTTTTTCAGTATACACTCTCCCCCCATGGCCCGGGAGGACTACGTCGAGCTGCGCTGTCGGTCGGCGTTCTCGTTTCTCGACGGGGCGTCGCTGCCCGAGGATCTGGTGGCGGCGGCGGCGGCGCAGGGACACGACGCCCTGGCGCTCGCCGACGTGAACGGGCTCTACGGCGCGCCCCGGTTCTTCGGCGCCGCCCGCCGCGCGGGGCTACGCGCGATCGTGGGGGCCGAGGTGGCGCTCGCCGACGCGGGCGCGCCGCCCGTGCTGTTGCTGGTCGAGAACCGCACCGGGTACCAGAACCTGTGCCGGCTGCTGACGCAGGTGCACCACGGCCGGCCGAAGGGGACGGGCTCGGCGACGCACGCGCTGCTGGCCGCGCACGCGCCGGGCTTGATCGCGCTCGCCGGCGCGGACGCGCGCGCCGATCTCCCCGCGCTGCGAGACGCGTTCGGGCGGGAGCACCTCTACCTGGAAGCGCAGCGGCACTTCGACGCGGCCGAGGCGCACCGGGGCCTGGCCGCGCGCGCCCAGGCGGAGGCGCTCGGGCTCCCGATCGTCGCGACGAACGACGTCCGCTACGCGACGCTGGAGCGCCGCCGCGTTCACGACGTGCTCACCTGCGCGCGCCACGGGGTCACCGTCGACGACATCGGGCGGCGGCTATCGCCGCGCGCCGAGCACCACCTGAAGTCGCCGGCCGAGATGGCTGCCCTGTTCCGCGATCTACCCGCCGCGGTCCGCGCCACCCGCGCCATCGCCGAGCGCTGCGCCTTCACGCTCGCCGATCTCGGGTACAGGTTCCCCACGTTCCCCGCGCCCGCCGGCGAGACCGAGCAAGGCTATCTGGAGGCGCTCACCTGGCGAGGCGCCGCCCACCGCTATCGACCCAGCATCGGCGACAAGGCCCGCCGGCAGCTCGCGCGCGAGCTCGAGCTCATCGGCCGCCTGCAGCTCGCCGGTTACTTCCTGCTGGTGTGGGACATCGTCGAGTTCGCGCGGCGCAGCGGCATCATGGCGCAGGGGCGTGGCTCGGCGGCGAACTCCGCCGTCTGCTACGCGCTCGGCATCACCGCGGTCGACCCCGTGGGCATGGACCTGCTGTTCGAGCGGTTCCTGTCCGAGGAGCGCGTGCGCGCGGCCTCCAGCATCACCGATCGCATGCCCGACATCGATCTGGATCTGCCGTCGGGGGACAAGCGCGAGGCCGTCATCCAGTACGTCTACGCGAAGCACGGCGCGCGCGGGGCCGCCATGACCGCGAACGTGATCAGCTACCGCCCGCGCCTGGCCATACGCACGGTGGGGCGCGCGCTCGGCTTCTCCGAGGAGCAGCTCGGCCGCATCACGAAGGGCCTGCCCGGGTGGATGCACGCCGAGCCGGACGCGCCGCTCGCCACCTACGTGACGGCGGCGGGATTTTCCGTCGACGAGGATCGCGCGCGCCTGCTCGCCCAGCTCTCGACGGAGCTGCTGAACCTGCCGCGGCACCTCGGGCAGCACTCGGGCGGCATGGTCATCGCCGCGGGGCGCCTGGACGAGGTCGTGCCCCTCGAGCCCGCCAGCATGCCGGATCGGGTGGTCGTGCAGTGGGACAAGGACGACTGCGCCGACATGGGCATCGTCAAGGTCGACCTGCTGGGCCTGGGGATGATGGCGGTGCTGGAGGACGCGGTGCCCCTCATCCAGCGTCACGAGGGCGTCACCATCGACTACGCCCACCTGCCGCCCGACGATCCGAAGGTGTACGAGATGCTGCGCGCGGCCGACACCGTGGGCGTGTTCCAGGTCGAGTCGCGCGCGCAGATGGCGACGTTGCCGCGCATGCGCCCCGAGCGCTTCTACGACCTCGTGGTCGAGGTGGCGATCATCCGCCCGGGGCCGATCGTCGGCAAGATGCTGAACCCGTACCTGTCGCGCCGCGCCGGCCGCGAGGCGGTCCGCTACCCGCACCCCTCGCTGGAGCCGATCCTGAAGCGGACCCTGGGGGTGCCGCTGTTTCAGGAGCAGCTGATCCGCATGGCGATGGTGGCGGCCGGCTTCACGGGCGGACAGGCGGACGAGCTGCGGCGCGCCATGGGCTTCAAGCGCTCGCAGGAGCGCATGAACGCCATCGAGAGCGAGCTGCGCGCGGGCATGACCAGGAACGGGATCACCGGCACGGCGCAGGAGGAGATCGTGCAAGGGATCAAGTCGTTCGCGCTCTACGGCTTCCCCGAGTCGCACGCGGCCTCGTTCGCGTTGATCGCCTACGCGTCGGCGTATCTGAAGGCGTATCACCCGGCCGCGTTCCTGTGCGCGCTGCTCAACAACTACCCCATGGGCTTCTATCATCCGTCGACGCTGGTGACGGACGCGCGCCGCCACGGCGTGGTGACCTTGCCCATCGACATCGCGCGGTCGGCGTGGCGGTGCGGGCTCGAATCGTCGGGTGTCCGGCTGGGGCTGAAGTACGTCCAGGGGCTGCGGGAACAGATCGGGGACCGCATCGTGAACGCGCGCGCCGAGCGGCCGTTCCGCTCGCTCGGCGACTTCGAGGCGCGCGTGCAGCCGAACGCCGCGGAGTTGTCCAGCCTGGCCGCCATCGGCGCGTTCGCGGGCCTCGGCGGCACGCGGCGGCACGCGCTGTGGCAGGTCGAGGCGCTCGGCCGCTCGGGACGATTGTTCGCGAGCGCCGCCGCGCGACCGGCGGACGATTCGTCCCGTCTCGAAGACGACAGGGACGCCGACGGCGCGGGCGCGGGCACGGGCGGCGAGGACGGCGCGAGCGCCACCGCACCCTTGCCCGAGATGTCGACGTTCGACGAGATGCTCCTCGACCTGCGGCACACCGGCGTCAATACGGGCGCGCACCCGATCGAGTTCGCGCGCGACAGGTTGCGCGCGGAGGGCGTCGTGACGGCGGCAGGATTGGGCGCGCTCCCGGATGGGCGGCGCGCCCGCGTGGCCGGCATGGTGATCGTTCGCCAGCGCCCCGGCACCGCCAAGGGCTTCGTGTTCCTGACCGTCGAGGACGAGACCGGCTTCGCGAACGCCATCATCACCCCGCAGCGCTTCGTCACGCACCGCGCCGCCATCCTGGGCTCGGGCGCGATGATCGTGGAGGGGGTAGTCCAGAACCGCGACGGCGTCGTCACCATCAAGGCCGATCGCTTCCGTCCCTTGCCCGACGCCGCCACCCGCCCACAGGGTTCCAAGCTGACCGACCCCATGACGGGCATCGATATTTCGCACGACTTTCACTGAGGCCGACCGCCCTCGCCCACCCCCATCGAACGGGTGTACAGTTCGTCCCCAGACGAAACCGATGAACGTTCGGCGCACACGACGGCGAGCCCGCCGGGCCTCGGCAGGTTCAGCTTCAGGGACGATCCGATGATCGACGTCGTCCTGACGCTGCTCGGCACCGATCGCCCGGGCCTGGTCGAGCTGGTCGCCGGGATCATCGCCGCCCACGAGGGGAACTGGCTGGAGAGCCGGATGACCCGCCTCGCCGGCCAGTTCGCCGGGATCCTGCGCGCCGAGATTCCCGAGGCGGAGGTAGGCGCGGCGCTCGCGGCGCTGACCGCGCTCGAGCAGCGCGGCCTCAAGATCATCGCCCAGACCGGCGGCCGGGCGCCCATGGCCGTATCCGACCGGACGATGCACCTCGAGCTCGTGGGCCTCGATCGACCCGGGATCGTCCGCGAGATCTCACAGCTTCTGGCCTCGAACGGCGTCAACGTCGAGGAGCTCGTCACCAACCGCAAGAGCGCGCCCATGTCGGCGGAGATGCTGTTCGAGGCGCGCGCCCACGTCCGCGTGCCCGCCGACACCAACGTCGCGGTGCTCCGCGCCGACCTCGAGCGGCTCGCCAGCGATCTGGTCGTCGAGATTCGCCTCGAAGAGCGGTGATTCGAGCGCGGGCGGGCGGTTCGTGCGAGCTGCCTCTGGTCAGCGCGCGGATTTTTGCGAGAATGTGCCTCGCCCCGCGTTCCGAGAATCCTGGAGCGAGGACCACCAGCCCCATGCCGCGACGAGCCCACCGTTTCACGGCCCCCCGCGCCACGGACGCGCTCCGTGCCCTTGCGCTGATGACGCTGTGGGCGACGAGCGGGTGCGGAGACCTGACGGAGATCGTGTTGACGATCGACACCGACCTCGCCGTCCCGGCCGAAATCGATCAGGTCCAGGTGGCGATCACCGGGCCCACTCGGCCCGTCGCCCCGCTGATGGTGGATCTCACCGCCGCGAGCGCGCCCGCCTTCCCGCTGACCCTCGGCTTGACGCCGGCCGGGGCGCTGTCCCCCGTGTCGATCGAGGTCGTCGGGCTGCAGGCGGGCGCTCCGATCGTGACCCGCGATGTGCAGACGAGCTACGTGAGCGGCACCTCGCGCCTGCTGTCGATCCTGCTGACGCTGTCATGCCGGGATATCATGTGCCCGACCGACCAGACGTGCGCGCTGGGAGCGTGCGCGCCGCTCGCGCAGCCGGGCGCCACGCTCCCCCCCTGGCTCGGCAAGGTGCCGGGTCGGATGAGCACGGAGGCAACGCTGATCCTCGGCCGATCCGTCTGGGCGAACGGATGGCATTCCTGCGCGACCAAAGGCACCTCGTTCTCCTGCTGGGGACGAAACCTCGACGGCGAGCTCGGCATCGGGACGACGGCGACGGTGACGACCCGGCGCGCGGTCGTGGGCCTGCCTCCGCCGCACGCGGTGGGCCTCGGGGAATATCACAGCTGCATCTGCGACCAGACGGGCCAGGCCTGGTGCTGGGGGAACAACTCCGACGGACAGGTCGGGCCTGATGTCGGGCAGGATCACCTGACGCCCACCGCCGTGGCGGGGATCTCCGATTGCGTGCAGATCGCGAGCGGCGGATTCCACACCTGCGCGCTCCGCACGGGCGGCGTCGTCTCCTGCTGGGGGCAGAACACCAGCGGCCAGTGCGGACAACCCAATACGACCAAGGCCGTGACCGTCCCGAAACAGGTGCCCACGCTCGGCGGGGTCAGCGAGCTGCGCGCCGGGGAAACTTACACCTGCGCGCGCCAAAACAACGGGGCCGTCGTCTGCTGGGGGGACAACACCCAAGGCCAGCTGGGGGACGGCACGCTCTTGTCCCGCGAGACCCCGGCCCGCGTGTCCAACCTCGGCAACCTGAGCGAGCTGGTGGCGGGGCGGTTCTTCGCGTGCGGCAAGCTCGAGTCGGGCGGCGTGTCCTGCTGGGGGTACAACGTCGTGGGCGGTGTCGGGTCGACCTTGGGGGGACCGGCTCGGATCCCGGTTCCCGTCCCGGGGATCGATGATGCGCTCCAGATCGGCATTGGCCGCAACCACGCCTGCGTCCTGCACGTGACCGGCGGCGTCTCGTGCTGGGGCGATAACCAGTTCTACCAGCTCGGCGACGCGACAGGCCTGTCCTCCGTGACCCCTGTCGACGTCGTGGACATCCCCAACGACGCGACCTCGCTCGCCATCGGCGACGTCCACAGCTGTGCGCGCCGGGCGAGCGGCGCCATCGTCTGCTGGGGTCAGAACACGCTCCAGCAGCTCGGCGACGACGACACCGGCGCCTTCCAGATGCGCCCGATCAACGTCATCGGGTTTTGAGCTACAGGTCCGCCTGTAGCAGCAGGAACTTCGTGTTGCTGTCGTGTACCACGCGCAAGGAAGGCCGCACCTCGGCGGGCAGGAGGCCCTCGACCTTGCCCTTTTGGTTCTTGTCGCACAGCACGAAGACCCGCCGGCCGCGGTGATTCGCGACGTACTTGCGAAACTTTTCGTCGGCGCCGTCGGCGTCGAAGACCGTCCGCTCCTCCATCGGACCCTCGTAGATCTCGTTCTCCGTATAGAAGGTCTCGCCGCGCCAGTAGAGCTGGTAGGCCATGAGGCGCTCGTCGGGCGAGCGGCGCGCCTGGTAGTAGGCGCCGATCACGTCCTTCTGTGACCAGAACGGCGCCACCTTCCGCATGAAGTCGTCGAGCAAGAAGAACGTCGCCACCACGGCGACGCCGCACATCCCCAACGCCGCCCATCGGCGGTCACGGGAGCGGAGCAACAACAACACCGCCGCCACGGCGAACAGCGCCGAGAGCGCCAGCACGGGGACCGTGAAGTCCAGCGCCGAGGGCCAGGGCCGGCCACGTGGGCTATGGATGTAGTCGTACGAGAACAGCCACAGAAAACGTTGTGACGCGTTCTGGGCGCTGGTCAGATCGACGGTGACGGCAGCCAGCAGCGGAAGCCCCAGCAGCAGCAACACGACGATGCGCCGCCGCCCGCCGCGCGCGATCAGGTCATCGAGGAAGCAGCCGATGCAGATGGCTAGCCCCGGCACCGCCGGGAGGACGTAGTGGTGAAACTTGGTCATCGACACCGAGACCACGGCGTAGGCGCCGACGAACCAGATCGCCCCCAGCCAGAAGATCCCCTGCGCGCGCTCGTCGGGCGCGCTCGCCTGCCCGCCGGACGCGACCGCCGCTCCCGGCCCCCGCGGGCGCCGCATCACCGCCCACGCCACCGCGCCCGGCGCCAGGACCACCCACGGCCACACCGCATAGCCGAGCTCGCGCAGGAAGTACTCGAAGGTGCCCCGGTCGCCGTGGCGCCCGAGCACCATGCGGCGCCAGTGGTTGTCGCCGAACAGCTCGTTCCAGAACGCCAGCCCGTGCCGCGCGATCATCGCGTGGTGCCACGGAACGGCGACCACCAGACACGCGACGAGCGATCCGACGACGCCGTAGAGGAGCTGCGCGCGGCGAAGACGCCGCCAGTTCCACGTGAACGTCAGGTAGGCGAGAAACACGATCAGCGGCAAGCCCAGCCCGGCCAACCCCTTCGCCAGCACCGACACGCCGCACAGGATCGCGGCGAGGTACAGATAGAGGGGCGCCTTGTACCGCGTGCGGGCCGCCATGAAGACGAACAGCGCGAACCCCACGAAGTAGGGGATCATCACCACGATCCCGTAGATCCGCAGGTAGCCGCCCGCCCGCGGGATGTCGATCTTCAGCTGGATCGAATCCACGACGAGCTGCGGGAGGGTCACGAGCGCGAACAGCCCCACGGTCCAGTAGAACAGGTGGTGATCGGGCCAGCTCCACCTCCCCTGCCCTCGCCGCGGCAGGACCTCGTCCGCGTCGTCGAACAACGCCAGCGCGCCGAGCGCCAGGGCCATCGCCATCGGGCCCACGAACGCCATGTCGGTCATCGCCTGGCGCGCCACCAGGCTGTACATCGGCGACGTGGCCAGCACGACCGCAGCGAGCACGCCCGCGCGCCGGGTCACGAAGCGGGAGGTGACCAGATAGACCGCCAGGATCCCGAGCACACCCATCAGGCAGAACGGCGTGCGCACCGCCCACTCGGCGCGCGTCCCCAGCGCCATCTCGCCCGGGGTACCACCGCGCAGCCCGACGCCCGCCAGGTGCATGCCGATGCTCATGATCCAGAACGACAGCACCGGCTTCGACCAGAACACGTCCACGTCGCGCGGAGATCCGGGCCACCAGAGGCTGATGAAGTCTCCGCGCTTCGTCATCTGGCGCGCGACCTCGGAGTAGTGCGTCTCCCACGGATCCCAGAGGCCATAGGTGCCGGCCAGCGGCACATAGAGCAGGATGCCGAGCGCCACCACCAACCCGATCATCTGCCGCTCGCTCAGACGATCGAGCCACGGACGCGCGGGGGCGGCAGCCGGGAGAGCCGCACTGGCGCCGTCAGACGGCAAGGACGCGCGCCAGCTTCAGGAGTTGGAAGTCGATGGTCTTCGGCGTCTTCATCACCGTCTCGTAGGGCGTCGATTGCACCTCACCCTTGATGAGCCCGACCAGGCAGCCATGCTCCCCGCGCGCCAGACGCTCGACGGCGCCCGCGGACAAGCGGGTCGCCAGCAGGCGATCGAACGCCCCGGGCACCCCGCCGCGCTGCACGTGACCGAGGATCGTCGCGCGAAGGTCGAATCCGAGCTGCCCGCGGCTGCCCTCGAAGTGCTTCAACAGGCCTGCGGCGTTCGGGTTCGCGCCCTCGGCGACGACCACCAGCGCGTGCTGCTTGCCGCGCGCCCAGGCGCCCTGCAGGTCGAGCGCGATGTCGTCCGGGTTGATGTCTGCCTCCGGGACGAGGATCGCCTCGGCGCCGCCCGCCAGGCCTGCCATGAGGGCCAGGTAGCCGCAGTTGCGGCCCATGACCTCGACGACGAACGCCCGCTTGTGCGACGACGCGGTGGTGCGCAGGCGATCAATCGATTCGAGCGCGATGTTGAGGGCGGTGTCGACCCCGATGGTGATCTCGGTGCACGCGAGATCGTTGTCGATGGTCGACGCCACGCCGATCACCGGGAAATCCATCTGTGACAGCGCCCACGCGCCGGTCTGCGAGCCGTTGCCGCCGATGACCACGAGCCCTTCGATCTTGTGGGCGCGCAGGTTCTCGAGGGCCCGCACCCGGACCTCCTGCTCCTTCCACTTCGGAAACCGCGCGCTGCCGAGCACGGTTCCGCCGCGCTGGAGGATGCCCCCGACGTCGCGGGCCCCGAGCGGCTCGAGTCGATCTTCGAACAGGCCGGCATAGCCGTTGCGAATCCCGAAGACCTCCCAGCCTTCGCTGATGCCCATTCGCACAACGGTACGAATGGCGGCGTTCATCCCCGGGGCGTCACCCCCGCTGGTCAGGACCGCAATGCGCTTCATGAAGCGGGCACATCCTACACGAGGACCGGCCGCGTGTACCGCCCGCGACGCCAAATCCGGGCCTGCGGTAAGGTGTTGGAATGTCCCTTCGTGGCCGACCCGTCCGCGCGACCTCGCCCGGCGCCGCCCCCCCCGCCAAGGGCACCGTCCGGACGGCCGAGATCAACTACATGACACCGGCCGGCTTCAGGCGGATGACGGACGAGCTGACGTTCCTGCGCACGAAGAAGCGCCCCGAGGTCGTCGCGGCGCTGGGAGACGCGGCGGCGGAGGGGGATCGGTCGGAGAACGCCGAATACATCTATCGCAAGCGCCAGCTCCGCGAGGTCGATCGCCGCCTCAGGTATCTGTCGAAGCGCCTGGACGATGTCCAGATCGTCGACCCCACCGCGCAGACGCGGACGGAGCGCGTGTTCTTCGGCGCGACCGTGACCGTCGAGGACGACGACGGCGGGTCGTCGGTCTATCGCATCGTCGGGCAGGACGAGGTCGACGGCGCCGCGGGCGACATCTCCTGGAAGTCTCCGGTGGGCCGCGCCCTGCTGGGCAAGACGCTCGATGACGAGGTCGTCGTCAAGTGGCACGCCGGCACCCGCAAGCTCACGATCGCCACCATCGTCTACAAATGAGACGAACCGTCGCGGCGTGACGCGGGCTGGCTCACCCGCTCCGGCGTCAGATGTGCAGTCCCTTGCGAATCTTCTCGACGATCGCGCCCGGGCGATCGTCGATGTCGACGACGAAGGCGTCCGTCGGCTCCTGCAGCGCGGCGAACTGGCTGGCCAGCAGTCCCTCCCGCATGAAGTGTCCCGAGCGGTTGCGCAGCCGGTGCCGGATCAGCTCCATGGAACCTTTGAGGTAAACGAGGCGAACGGCCGGATCGCCGACCATGAGCTGCTGGCGGCTCTCGCGGCTGAGCGCCGAGCACGCGAGCGTCGCGCTCCGTCCGGAGGCGATCACCTGGGCGATCTCGCGGTGCAATTCCGCCAACCAGGGCCGTCGATCCTCCTCGGTCAGCGGCTGCCCCGCCGCCATGAGCTGGATGTTGCGCGGTGGATGGAAGTCGTCGGCGTCGAGGAAACGCCACCCCAGGTCTTCGGCCAGCCGCCCTCCAATCGTTGTCTTTCCACAACCGGAGACACCCATCAGAATGACGACCATGACGTCGACCATGAGGCTACCAGTCCTCGCGCGCGCTGTAACCTCCAAAACGGGGCGTCACCGGTGGGTAGGCGACACCCGGTGGGCGTCGTGACCGTCGCGACGGTCTCTGGCCCGGGGCTGCCGGGGGAAGATCACCACGAACGAGCGCGGGTCGCGCGTGATCAGCGCCGTGGCGCCCGGTCGCGGCCCGCGCGCGTACAGACGCCACCACGGCTGCGCGCGCACCGGCACGCTCGAGGACGCGTATTCCGGGACGACGAGATCGATCTCCACGAGCTTGCCCAGCGTCGCGGCGAGGACGCGGGGAGCGAAGCTGTAGGCGGCCAGCTCCGGCTCGGGATGAAGATCGTTGTGCAGCGCGCCGCCGTAAACGCCCACGAAGCGTGGCCCGGGCGCCGGCGCGGCGACGTCCGGGCGGCCGCCCGCTTCGCCCATGCTGCGTGCCGGGCCAAGGCCCCGCACGATCGCGGTCTCGAGCGCGCGGGCGGTGATCCGCAGCGTGCGATCGTAGTCGACGGCCCCGCCGTGGTCGCCCCGCATGGACTGATAGTCCGCGCAGGATATCGACAGGATGCGGGGGACGACGCCCCGTTCGTACGCAACGCGGATGAGGGCTTCGATCTCCGATTCGGTTTGCGCCGGGCGCTCGGTCGTCCGCTCCACGTCCGCGGTCACCGCCCGTTCGTCCGCCCCGCAGCGCCCCGTCGTCCTCCACGTCTCGATGACCAGGTGCGAGAACCGCCCGGCGAGAGGCGGGAAGATCCCGTCGGTGAAGCGCCGCAGCGCTGACGGAATCCCCACCGTCGCGCTGGTTTGATGGAGCTCGCCGAAGGCCACGACGCCGCCGGCGACGCCGGACAGCGCCGCGGCGACGGCCGCGTTGGGTGTATCGAACCAGGCCAGCCGGGGCGGCCCAGGCGCGGCACCCGGTCGAGCCGCCACCGCGGCCGCCACGGAAACGGCGCCCGCCAGCGCGGCGGTGGCCCCCATCACGCCACGCTCTCGCTCGTCGTGCCCGGAGCCCCCGCGGTGACCGACGTCGCGGACACCGGCACCCGACGCACCTCGCCGTCCACGGTCAAGGCGTCGGCGTCCACGTAGAGGTGATCCTCCACGATCGTGACCACCCAGCGCTGGCGCTCCTGGTCGTCGCGCGCCAGCGCCTCGACCAGTCCGGCGTCGACCTCACGAACATCGACCTCATCGAGGCCGGGCAGCGTCCTGCGGAACGAGTGCAGCCCCGCGAACAAGCGCTCACGCTCTTCCGGCGCTCCGAGCAGAATCCTGATCTTCGCTTGCCGCTGATGCTGCAGCACGTAGCGGAGATCTTCGACATCGGGATCCCCACAGATGATCCATTCGTCGGGCTTCCCTTCGAGGCTGTGCGACCAGAGATCGGGGCCGTCGCGATCGGCAGGGCCTGGCGCCAGGCGCAGCCCCTGGTCGCCGCCGTGGCCATCGCTGCAGAACAAGCAGTATGCGAGCACCCGCAGCACCACGTGCGTGAGCGGCTCGCTCTCCCGACGGGGGACCACCAGCTTGGTGCTCAGATCCAGCCCACGATCGATCGCGGACAGCACCAGGCGAAACTGCATGGTTCTCGAGCCGGCAGGCACAGCGCACGCAAAGCTAGTGCTCCTCCCGCGAAATAGCGACAACGTTCGGCCGACGATCCACCCCGCCTAGAAATAGCCGGGAAGACCTGTCACGGGCTGTTGCGCCTTCGCCTTCGGCCGACGAGGAGCCCAGCCGCAAGCGCGGCGGCGCCGAGGCCGAGGCCGCCCACCCGGCGCCCGCCGACCTCGCAGGCGCAGCCGCCGCCCCCGCTGGTCGCGACCTCCGTGGAGCCGTCAGGCGACCCGCCGGTGGGGACCGGGAACATCTTTTGCTCGCCCGGATAAGCGCTGTTGTTCGCCGCCAACCCCGCCTCGATGAGCGCCGTGTTGTCGACCATGACCGTGCCGGGGCCCACCCCATCGCGCTGCCAGGCCTTGTCCGCGGCGGGCAGCTTCTGCAGACCGGACAGGTCGTACGAGCGGTAGTCGCAGGTCGCCGCCGTGGACCCCGCGCGCACCCACGCCATCCGGCCATCCGCGAGCTCGAGGCGCACGGGAGCGTTGCACTGCATGAACTTCATGTCTCCGCACATGGTTCGAAACGTCGCGGTGTGCAGCAGCGGAACGTCTCCCAGGCCCGTCGTGGCGAAGAACAGCGCGTCCTTGGTCATCTCCGCGGGCGAGATGAAGGTGTTCATGCGCGTCATGTAGGCGTGCGCGTCGATCATGGTCTGCGCGGTGTGCAGGGGCTCGATGATGGTGCTCGAGATCGCCGCCGTCAGCGCGGGCAGGTCGAACTTGGGGAAGGAATACTGGCCCCAGTAGAACGAGATGTTCGCGTAGAACTGGGCGTCGCTGATCCCCATCGCCTTCACGGCGTCCGGCATCGGGATGTACATGTCGAGCAACGGCAGCACCTGGGGATTGCCCGCGAGACCGAGGCCGAGGAGGGCCTGGATATAGGCGGGGGGGGTCTGCGCCGCCTGCAGCCCGCTCAGGTCGAAGCGACCCGGGCTCCACAGCAGCCCGGCGGCGATCGTGGCCGGGCCCGCGTACTCGGTCACGAACGCGTCGCCGCCCGCCTCGTCGGCCGCCTTGCTGAGCAGGCTGTTGCTCAGCGAGGCGTAGTTGGACCCCGAGGACAGCCAGTCGATGCGCGCCTCGTCGATCGTGACCTCGAAGAAGTTCTTGGGGACGACGCGGCCGTCGGCGAACACCCACAGCCGGACCGGCATGTCGGGATTCGCGGCGATGGCGGTCAGCCGCAGGGGGATGCACGGCTCGGTGGCGTAGAAGGTCAGGACGATCGGCTGGATCGAGGTCGTGCCCATGCCGTTCATGAGCTTCAGGGCGACGAAGAACTTATTCTCGCGGACGTATTGATCGATGATGCTCGAGGCGTTGTCGTCCACGACGTAGCCGTTCGTGGTCAACCAGGTCTTCAACGCCGTGGGATCGGTCGACTGCAGCACGGCGGCGTCGTAGGGGCCCACCGCGCCCTGAAACGTGACGGTCACCGTTGGGCCGCCGACGGCGGTGCTTCCGCCGCTGCCCGAGGCTGACCCGGGGACCTGAATCCCCGCGTCACCGGCGCCAAAGCCTCCCTTGTTGTCGTAGGCGTCCGGCAGGCACGATCCCGCGACGGCGTACTGCGCCTGAAACTGGGGTTGCGTCGCGCCGAGCAGCGACGTGAAGAGCTGGTCCGTCCCCACGCCGAGGGTGGGCATGGCGTCGACCGGCACCACCCACGAAAACTTGGCCGCGTCGCCCGTGTAGAGGATCTGGATCTGCGCCGTCATCGTCGTGGCGCCCCCGGCCGGGTCCTTGTCGATGGAGAACACGACGTTCTCGCCGTTCTGCGCGACGGGCAACGGCGCGAAGGGATTCGGGGGAGGCCCGTCGCAGAACAGGCCTCCGCACGCGCGCGCCGCGCCGGGCGCGAGCGCGACGCCCACGAACACCGACGAGAGGCCCGCGAGCGCGGTCAGGCGCGCCAGCTTGGCGAATATAGGGCTTCCGATGAACAGGTTCCGCGACATGGAGTGCTCCTTCAGGTGGCGCCGCCCGCGCGACTATCGATAGACGACCCGCACGCGTTGGTTGTGCGTATCCGCGATGTAGACGTCGCCCGACGGCGCGACCTCGACGCCGTACGGCCTGTCGAGCAGCGCCGCTGAGGCCGGTCCCCCGTCGCCGGCGAACCCGTCCTGCCCGCAAACCCCCGCGAACGTGGACATGATGCCGAACGGCGAGACCGCCCGCACGCAGCTGTTCTCGGTGTCGGCGATGAGCACCGTCCCGTCGGCCATGATGGCCACGTCCGAGACCCGGCTCAGCTGGGCGGCGGTGGCCGGCCCGCCGTCACCCAGGAACCCGTCGACGCCGACGCCCGCGAACGTGTGCACGATGCCGTTCGCGTCGATCTGCCGCACGCGGAAGTCCTCTGTGTCGGCGACGTAGATGTTTCCGAGCGCGTCGAGGGCGATGCGGCCGCCCGGCACCGCCGACTGACCGAAGGGGAAATGGAAGCCCGCCTGCAGCGCCGGGCCCTCGTCGTTCAGCACGCAGGGCGCCGGATTCACGGCGTCCATGCAGTGCCCGGTTCCGGCGATCGTGTCGATGATGGTGGTGACGTGGTCGACCCTTCGAATCATCTGGTTGGCCTGGTCGGCGATCAGCAGGTCACCATTGGCGTCGAACACCACCGCGACCGGCAGATCGAGGGTCGCGACCGCCGCCGGTCCCCCGTTGCCGGCGAAGCCACGCTTTCCCGTGCCGCAGATGTTCACGATGTTGCCGGGCTCGGGCAGCGTCAGATCGACAGTCTTCACGCGGCTGTTGTGCCAGGCGGCGATCACCATCAGGCCGTTCGCGTCGAACGTGACGTTTGTCGGGTGGTTCAGGCGATCCGTCGACGGATCGTCGAGGTTCGCGCCCAGCTCACCGATGCCGGCGACGATCCGCATCTTGCCGTCCGCTTGAATGACGCGGATGCGGTGGTTGTTCCAGTCGACCACGTACAGCAAGCCGTCGGGCCCCATCGTCATGTCTTGCGGCAGGTACAGCCGGGTGGCGAGCGCGGGCTGAAGGTCCTCGCCGTCGCCGGCGATGCCCGTCCCCGCAACGGAGCAGATGTTTCCCGACGTGGTCGCGCATGGCTTCGTGGCGGGCGTCGCGGCTCCCCCGCCGCCGCAACCGAGCGCCCACGCCAGCGTCGTCGTGGCGATGGCCGCCCCGAGCATCATCGACGGTCGGGTCGGCGGCCGTCTCACGGCTGCACCACCCGTCGAATGCGGTTGTTGTAGGTATCCGAAATGTAGAGGTCGCCGGCGGCATCGAACGCGACGCCGAACGGGCGCCACAGGTTGGCCCTGATGGCCGGGCCGCCGTCGCCGCCGAACGCGCCGTCGCCCCCCGCCCCCGCGACGGTGGTGATGATTCCGGTCGTCGGATCGACGACCCGAATTCGCTGGTTCTCCGTGTCCGCGATGAACAGCCGGCCCCCCGGGCCGAGCTCGATGTCGCGCGGGTGGCTGAGCATCGCCGCCGTCGCCGGACCGCCGTCGCCGGAGTACCCTGCCGTGCCCGTGCCCGCCACCGTCTCGATGATTCCCAGCGTGAAGTCGACGCGGCGAATGCGCTCGTTCTCGGTGTCCGCGATGTAGAGTCGCCCCGCGGCGTCGAAGGCCAGCGCGCCCCCCGGCTCCGGGTTGTCCCCCCCGTTCTGCGTCGGATCCACGCCGGGCTGGACCTGGTCCAGCCCGTCCTGGAACGAGAGGCCCGCGGCCAGGGGATCGCCGCCGTCGCCGCCAGACCCGCGCGTCCCGGTCCCCACCACCGTGGTGATGACGCCGGTGGCGGCATCCACCCGGCGCACGCGGAAGTTGCGCGTGTCGGCGATGTACAGATCCCCCGAGGGCGCGAGCGCGATGGCCTTCGGCATGTTCAGCAGCGCCGCGGACTCGGGACCGTTGTCGCCCGCGTATCCGGGCCCCTTGCCGCACTCCACCTGGACCATGTCGCCGACGACGTCGAGCTTGCGGATCTTGTGGTTGTGCCAGGCGGCGAGGATCATCGTGCCGTCTGGCGTGAACTGGATGTCCGTTGGGTGGTTCAGGCTGACCTTGGTGCCGACCACCCCCGGCGGCATGGTCTCGTCCCCGACCATGTAGACGGGACCGTCGCCCGGCTCGTCGGTCCCGAGCACCGTCTTGACCAGACCCGACGCGCCGACCTGGCGAACGAGGTGATTGTTCCAGTCGAGGATGTAGGGGAGCCCGTCAGCGGGCGAGAACTCCACGTCCACGGGCCAGTAGAGGGACGTGTCGATCGCCGGCGACCCATCGGGCGTGAGGGCCTTCTCGCCGGTCCCGGCCCAGGTGCAGATGGTCCCGGCGCCGGCGCAGGCCGGTGCCCCCATCTTGCTGGTCGACGACGAGCCGCACGCGCCGCAGAGCGCGGCCGCGGCCACGCCCATCGCCGCCGCGCCGCCGGCCCCTTTGACCTTCATCCCCACGTGGGCCCCGGGGACTTGAGGGCGATTGATCCCTGAGCGCGCATCTTGTCGCGGGCCAAGATAGCAATGAACGTGCCCCCACCGCGAGCGCCTGCGGCCGCGGGCGCGGGGCGGCGATTCGCGGTGTTTCTTCGCGTTCGAACGCGTTGGCGCGCCGCCCGCCCTCGGAAATCCGTGCGGCGCACGGTGGGAACCTGAGAAGGCCTGACAAGGCGATCCGGCCTCCGTCGCGCGCGGCGCGCCGCTACTTCTCCAGCGTTACGAAGCGGGCGCCCGTCGGGCCGCGGACGCGCAGCAACCGGCCGCCCCTCCGGCTCGAACGCAAGGCCGCCTCCGCGTCTTCGGCGGTCGGGGTGGGCTTGCGGTCGACCTCGACGATGACCTCGCCGGCCACGAGGCCGGCCTTCTCGGCGGGGCTGCCCGACGCGACCTCGACGATGGCCGCGCCGCGGACGTCGCGCCGCAAACCCAGGGACTCCGCCAGCTGCGGCGTCACGGTTTGCAGCGCCAGGCCGAACCCGGACTCGTCCGTCATGGCCCCGGGCGGCTCGCCGTTCGGCAGCTCCGCCAGCACGACCGCGACGGTGGCCTGCTTACCGCCGCGAACGTACTGGACCTGAATCGTGCTGCCGATGGTCTGCGACGAGACGTAGTCGACGACGTCGCCGGAGCTCTCGATGTGCTGCTTGTCGAGGCCCACGATCACGTCGCCGGCGCGCAGACCGGAGGCAGCGGCCGGGCTCGCGGGGCTGAGGCCGCTGACGAACGCGCCCTCGACGGGGGCGTTGCCGGCGCGGGTCAGCGCCGCGCGTTGCGAGTCGGCGAGATCGCGCAGGTCGGCGAGCAGCACGCCGAGATACGGATAGCGAACCCGCCCTTCCTTGATCAAGGCCTGCGCCACGCGCCGAACTTGATTGATGGGGATGGCGAAGCCGTAGGCGCCCCCGGGCCCGGTGTTGATCAGCGTGTTGATGCCGATGACCTCGGCGCCGAGGTTGACGAGCGGCCCCCCCGAGTTACCCGGGTTGATCTTCGCGTCGGTCTGGATGTAGCTGCGGACGCGTTCGCCCGACATCTGCACGTGCCGCCCCACCCGTCCCTTGCCGCTCAAGATACCCGCCGTCACGGTCTGGTCGAGGCCGAGCGGGCTGCCCACCGCCAGCACCCACTCGCCGACCTCCAGCTTGTCCGAGTCGCCGAGGCGCGCCGCCGTCAGGTTCGGCGGCGGCTTGTCGAGCCGCACCACCGCGACGTCCGTCTGTTGATCGGCACCGACCACGTGCGCGGGCAGCTCGGCCCCGCTCGACAGCGTCACGCTGACCTTCGTCGCCTTCGACACCACGTGCCGGTTCGTGACGATGTTGCCGGCGCCGTCGAGCACGACCCCGGAGCCGGTTCCGCGCTGGGGCCCTGGCTCGCTCGGCTCGCCGAACTGAAAGAAGCGCCGGAGCCCCGGCGGCAGGCGCTCGCCTGCGGGAGCATCATCGTCATCGCGGTCGGGGTGGGCCACCTCGACATCGATGCGCACCACGCTCGGACCCATGGCGCGCGCCACGTTCGAGAACGCGCGTGACAGCGCCCGCGCCTCGGGAGGAATCTCCAGCTTCGCCGTCACGGCCGCGGCGGGCGGTGCCGCCGGCTTCGCGGTCGCGGACGGCAGCGGGACGGGCTTCGGCGACGTGTCGGCGCCGGGCGCCGGAGCGGCTGGCGCGGGAGACGCGAGCGGCGAATCGAGCGGCACCGACACCGACTCGTCCCCGGGCTTGCGGTGAGGAAGCGCGTTGCAACCTGGCAGCGCCATCAGCAAGCTCGCGACCACGGAAGCCCCGACCGCAGGTGATCTCATGCGAATGTGAGGGACGAGGGCCAAGGCTACGGAACGAGGCTCGTCGTCAGACCGAAGGTTCCGCATCCCAAACCTGTGACGTCTGTCTTGGTGTCCACGGTGATCGTGACGATACCGCGTTCGGCTCGAAAAGCATTCGTGATGATCGACGTCTTCAGGCTGCTGGGACACGCGACCGGGTCGGACGGGCTGTCGTCGACGCACAAGCTGGTCCCCCCGGATCCCGCCACGGCGCTGCAACCCAGATTCGGGTCGATGTCGAAGCTGCCTCGGTTGAGCAACAAGACGGTATCCGGCGCTCTCGTCAAGAGGTCGCAGGTGCTGGCGTTGACCCCGACGCCCGGGCACTTATCGAAATAGTAGGTCCGCCCGTTGCTAACCGTGGTCGCGCATGCGGGACGATACTGCTCGACGGCGTTGCAGGTCGAGGCCATGGTCGTCGTGCCGTCGGGCATGCCGGACGCGGTGGGCAACGCCACCGCGCAGCCCGTGGGGACGCGCTGGAAGCGAAGCGCGTAGCGGCCCGGGAGGCTGTTCGCCATCCGGGCCACCACGGTGTACGTGAGCCCACCGGTCAGGCCGACGAACAGCCGCGGCCACGACGCGGTCGTGCCGCAGGCTTGCATCCCGCTCGTCGGGGCCGCGCACGTGAGCGGGTTGCTGCCATTCGTCGGGCAGGCGCCTTGATAGATCTCCAGCGAGACGTTGACCGCGTTTCCGGCCGTGTCGAAGACGTCGAAGTACCCGTAGTACATCGTCGGCGCCGCCCCGACGGCGAGCGTCGGCAGGGTGAGCGTGAAGAAGACGTCGCCCTGCGCGCCCGTGCCCACGACGGGGCACTTGAGCGTGGTCACGAGATCTGCCTTCGCGTTGAACAGGCTGAACGGGAAGTCGCCGCCGTTCGAAATATTGAGCGCGTTCGCGCAGGTGTCGTTCGGCGGGGCGCAGTCGCTGTCGTTGAGTCCGGTGCAGGCGGACGGGCAGCACCCGTCGTTGTCGACGCAGGCCATTTGCTGACCGCCGTTAACACAGGCGGCGGCGCAGGTTCCGGGGCTCGCCAGCGTTCGCAGGGTGCAACCCACGGCGGGGCACGCGGTGGGGCAACTGCCCTTCAAGGCGGTGTCGCAGACCTCGGGCGGCTCGACGATGCCGTTGCCGCAGCTCGGGGTGCAGTCCGCGTCGTTCGTCGTGTTGCAGCCCGCCGGACAGCAACCGTCCTTCGCGGCGAGCGAGCACGCCGAGATCGCGCTGTGCGTGCACGACACGTTGCACGCGGCGTCGGTTCCCAGCCGCGCGTCCGTCGTGCAGGCGTTCCTGTCGTCGCAGGTGATGGCTGCACAGAGCGGGCTCGCTGGCGCGACCTCACACGTCTCGCCGCCCTCGAGCACGCCGTTGCCGCACGCCGCGACGCAGTCCGTGTCGTTGCTGGTGTTGCAGCGCGCAGGGCAGCAGCCGTCCTTGTTCACGCAGGCGGTTTGGGCCGGACCCGCCACGCACCTCGCGTCGCACGTCGCCGCGCCGCCCATCAACACCTGCAGCCGGCAGCCGATGGCCGGGCAGGCCGTGGGGCAGTTCCCGTCGCAAGTCTCGCCGGGATCGACGATGCCGTTGCCGCACGTCACCGCGCAGTCGGAGTCGGTCGCGACGGTGCAGCCTGCAGGACAGCACCCGTCGCCCGCCACGCAGGCCGTCTGGATCGCCCCGTTCACGCAGTGGGCATCGCAGGTCGCGACGCTGCCGGCGAGGGTCCGCTGCTGGCAGCCGAGCGCCGGACAGGCGGCGGGACAGTCCCCGTCGCAGAGCTCGCCCGTGTCCACCACCTTGTTGCCACAGGCGGGGGCGCAATCCGAGTCGGTGCCGCTGGTGCAACCCGCCGGACAGCATCCGTCGCCGTTCAGGCACTGGGTCTGGATCGCTGCCGGAGCGCAGGCGGCCTGGCAGGTGCCCGCGTTGGTCAAGCCAAAGAGCTGGCAGCCGTTGGGCGGGCAGGCGGACGGACACGTCGTCAACGGATCGCACGCCTCGCCCGGATCGACGACGCCGTTGCCGCACGTCGCGCAGTCGAGGTCACTGGCGGAGGTGCAGCCGGTGGGGCAGCAGCCGTCGGAGACGACCGCGTCGCAGCTCGCGGCGGCGCAACCTGCCGGCACGTCCGTGCCCACCTCAGCGGCGGCGCTGGCTTCGATGCCGCCGTCCAGACCCGCGTCGATGCCGGCGTCCAGGCCGGTCGTCGTGGACGAACCCACCAGCGTTATCGTGGCCTTGACCTGATTTCCGAACTTGATGGTCACCGTGGTCGAGCTGCTGGCGATCGACGTGCCCTGCAGGTCTTCCAGCTCGCCGGTGATCGTGAGCATGCCGGTGCGATTTCTCGGGTGGTAGTTCGCCGTGTAGGTCCCGCCCTTGAGGCCCATCGCCATGGGGAACTCCAGCGTGGCCCGGCCGGCGTCGCCGTCGCCATCGATGAAGATCCAGGCGTAGCGGACGCTGTCCCGCTCCACCTGCGTCAGACCGGTGCCGTCCAGCACGATGACGACGCCGCCCTGACCGCCGCCGCCGTTGCACGCGGCGGCGCACACGGTCAAGCAGGTGGCAAGCAGCCCGGCGCGCCAGGCGTTTCGAATGATTCCCCCCGCTTCGAGAAACACGCGGCCTAGACTACCTCAAGACGCCCGTCCTGAGCGCTGGCGAATACCGTCCAGGCGCGTTTCCCGAGGCCTCAACTTTCCCCGAGAATTCTGCGCATTTCGTCGCTGTGGCCGCCGTTGCCCCGCAGCGCGAGCGGTGCCTCGACCTCGCACGGCGGAGCGCCACCGCCGGGGGCGCCGCCAGCTTCGATGAGCACGCGGGAGGCGGGTTTGTCGAGGGTAGGATGAACGAAGCGCAGGCGCCGCGGCGGCAGCCCGCGGGCCACGAGCCCGCTCACCAGCTCCCCCACCCGGCTCGCCAGCAGGACGAGGGCCACGCGACCCGCGGGCTTTCGCAAGACAGCGGCGGCGTCGAGGCACTCCGACAGGGTCAGCGTGACCTCGTGGTGGGCGTGGGCGATCTCGGGATCGGGGGAGACGACGCCCCCGGCGAGCGGCCGGAACGGAGGATTGCTGACGACCAGATCGAAGCCGGCGCGCTCGAGCGGCGCCTGGCCGACGAGGCGCCGGATGTCCCCTTCCTCGAAGGAGACGCGCCCACCGAGCTCGTTTCGCGCCAGGCCGCGGCGTGCCAGCGCCGCCAACCGCGGCTGAATTTCGACCCCGACGCCCCTGGCCTCCGCATCCATCGCCGCCAACGACAGCGCCACCGCCCCCGTGGCGCACCCCACATCGACGAAGCGACCGAACGGCGGGCGAACGAACGTCGCCAGCAACACCGCGTCCAGACTGGAACGAAAACCGCGCGCCGGCTGCAGCAGGGTCACGCGGCCGCGAAACAGCGTGTCGACGGTGACGTCGTCCCCCTCCTCCGTGATGTCGCCGCCGCCAAGCGTAGGCAATCAATCGACCTCGGGCTCGATCGCGCCCTGCCGCAAGATCTCCATCTTCGCGCCGCGCACGCGAACGATGGTGCTCGCCGCCCCGCCCGGGGTGGCCCCGGCGTGCAGGACACGACAACGCCCGTCGAACACCTCCTCGACCGCCTCCGGCGTGGTCGCCGGGGGATCGCCGGCGCGGTTCGCGCTGGTGGTGGTCAGCGGCGCGCCGAACGCCGCCACCAGCGCCTGCGCCGTGGGATGCGACGAGACGCGCACCGCGACGCAACCGTCCTGCACGAGCGGCGCGGGCAATCCCGGGCGCGCCGGCAACACCAACGTCAGCGCCCCGGGCCAGTGCCTGGCGATGAGCCGACGCGCGAGGACTGACGGCGGCTTGCAGACGAGGCCCAGCATCTCGACGTCGCCCACCAGGATCGAGATCGCCTTCTCGGCGCCCCGGCCCTTCAACAGACGAAGGCGCGCCAGCGCCAGCTCGTCCAACGCGTTGACGCCGAGGCCGTAGAACGTCTCCGTCGGGTAAGCGACCACCTCGCCGCGCCGAAGGGCCTCCGCCGCGAAGATGATCTCCTCAGGAAACGCGTGGGTCACGGGACGCCCAGGACCGTCAACCGCGGGAGAATTCCGCCCTCACCTCGGCGTCGGACGCCAGCACCTTGTCGCGTCGGGTCTGGCGCTCGGCCTCGACCTTTCGCGCCAGCGCCGGATCGCCGAGCGCGACGATCTGCGCCGCCAGCAGGCCAGCGTTCTCGGCGCCGCCGACGGCGACGGTCGCCACCGGCATGCCGGGCGGCATCATCACCGTCGACAGCAGCGCGTCGAGGCCGCCGAGCGACCCGCCCGCGATCGGCACGCCGATCACGGGACGGGTGGTGTGGGCGGCCACGGCCCCCGCCAGGTGCGCCGCGCCGCCCGCCGCGCAGATGAAGACCTTGCATCCCCCGGCCGCCGCGTCGCGCACGAAGCTCGCCGTCTCCGCGGGCGTGCGGTGCGCCGACAACACACGAACCTCCACGGACAGGCCGAGCGCCGCAAGGACCTTGGCGGCGGGCCGCATCACCTCCAGGTCGGATTTCGATCCCATCATGATCGCCACGTCGATGTTCATGTCTCTCCTCGCATTCCAATGTCAGTTCGAAAGTGCATCCCTGCAAACCCAATCTGCTCCGGACCGAAACCTATCGCGCCGTAGGCGATGGCGCGTGCCGCCGCCAGATCGCCACCGCGGGCGGTGACGCCGAGCACCCGTCCACCCGCCGTGACCAGCCGCTCGGCGGCCGCGTCGCGGCGCGTGCCCGCCTGGAACACCCACGGGCCCGCCGCGCCGCCCCCGGCGGGGGACGCTCCGCCTGCCTGGCCCCAGGCGCCGAGGGAGATGGCGTCACCGGTGCGCGGCGTCCCAGGATAGTTCGCCGCCGCCAGCACCACGCAAATGGCAGCGTCGTGAGAGAAGCGAGGCTCGCCGGGCGGGAGGCGTCCGGCGGCAGCGCCCTCCAGCCATGGGAGCAGATCGTCCTGCATGCGCACCATAACCACCTGCGTCTCCGGATCGCCGAAGCGGCAGTTCCATTCGATGACCATCGGTCCGCGATCGCGTGTCAGGATCAGGCCTCCGTAGAGGAGCCCGCGAAACGGCCGCCCCATGGCGGCGAGCGCGGCGACGGTGGGACGGAAGATCCGGTCGACCATATCGCGCGCGCCGGCGGCGTCCACGAGCGGCGACGGCGAGTAGGTGCCCATGCCGCCCGTGTTCGGGCCGCGATCCCCGTCGAACACGGCCTTGTGGTCCTCCGCGGATGCGAGCAGCGCGATGCCCTCGCCGTCGCAGAGCGCCATCATGGACACCTCACGGCCGTAGAGCCGTTCCTCGAGCACGACGCGCGCCCCAGCGGCGCCGAGCTCGCGGTCCGCCAGCATGCGCCGCACCGCCGCCTTGGACTCGTCCTTCGTATCGGCGACCACGACCCCCTTGCCCGCGCAGAGGCCATCGGCCTTCACCACGACGGGCCCCGGCTGCGCGTCGATGAAGCGCTCGGCGGCGCCGACCGCTTCGAACACGCCGAACGCCGCGCTGGGGATACCCGCTTCGGCCATCAGCCGCTTCGCGAAGGCCTTGCTCCCTTCGATCTCGGCCGCCGCCCGCGACGGTCCGAAGAACGCGAGCCCCGCCGCGCGCATCGCGTCTCCGAGGCCATCCGCCAGCGGCCCCTCGGGCCCGCACACCACCAGATCGACGGCCGCCGCGCGCGCGAGCGCCACCATCCCTTCGGTGTCCTCGGCCTTCACCGCCGCGACCGTGACCTTGGGGAGCGCCGCGATCCCCGGGTTGCCGGGCGCCACCAGCAGCGCGTCGCAACGCGGGCTCGCCACCAGCTTCCAGGCAAGCGCGTGCTCCCGCCCGCCTCCGCCGACCAACAAGATCTTCGCCATCGAACGCCGATTGCTAGTGTTTGAAGTGCCGTTCGCCCGTGAAGATCATGGCGATGCCGTGCTCGTCGGCCGCCGCGATCACCTCCTCGTCGCGCACCGAGCCGCCGGGCTCGATGATCGCCGAGACGCCCGCCTTCGCCGCCTCGTCGACGCCGTCGCGGAACGGAAAGAACGCGTCCGAGGCCACGACCGAACCGGTGAGCGGGACCCGCGCCTTCGAAACGGCGATGCGCACCGAATCGACGCGGGACATCTGCCCGGCACCGACGCCGAGCGTGCGCCCGCCCGCGCAGAACACGATGGCGTTCGACTTCACGTGCTTCGACACGCGCCACGCGAAGTCCAGATCCGACAGCTCCGCCGCCGTGGGCCCGCGCTTCGTGACGACCTTGCCGGCGGCCGCGTGGGCCGTGTCCGTGTCGCGCGTCTGCACCAGGAAGCCGCCCGACACGCTCCGCACCTCGTGAACGGCGGGACCCGCCTTCTCGCGCGCGGCCGCGGCCACGAAGTCGTACGTCAGCACGCGCAGGTTCTTCTTCGCGGCCAGCAACGCCAGCGCCTCGGGCGCGTAGGCCGGGGCGATCACGCACTCGAGGAACGTCTCGCTCAGCTCGCGCCCGAGGGCCGCGTCGACCGGACGGTTGATCGCGACGATGCCACCGAACGCCGACACCGGATCGGTCTCGCGCGCCCGGCGGTACGCGTCGAGGACGCCCGCCTCGGACACGGCGCAGCCGCACGGGTTCGTGTGCTTGATGATCGTGACCGCAGGGGAGGTGAACTCGGCGCCGAGGCGCATCGCCGCGTCCAGATCGAGGAGGTTGTTGTAGGAGAGCTCCTTGCCCTGAAGCACCTCGGCCGCGGGCAGGGAGAGCCCGCCGTTGGCCGCCGGCGGCAGCGCATAGAACGCCGCCTTCTGATGCGGGTTCTCGCCGTAGCGGAGCGCGCGCGCGAGCGTGGCGGACCAGTGCTGTGAGCCCGGAAAGTCGGTTGGCGCCGCGTCGGGGCCGCTCAGGCGCGACAGGTACGACGCGATGGCGCCGTCATAGGCGGCGGTGTGCGCGAACGCCTTGCACGCGAGCTCGAAGCGCAGCGCCGCGGAGAGCTCGCCAGTCGCCTCGAGCTCGGCGGCGACGCGGCCGTAGTCGGCGGGATCGACCACCACCGCGACGCGCTCGTGGTTCTTCGCCGCCGAGCGAATCATGGCGGGGCCACCGATGTCGATGTTCTCGATGATGTCCTCGAACGGGGCGCCACGCGCCACGGTCTCGCGGAACGGATACAGGTTGACCACCGCCAGATCGATCGGCGACAGCCCCGCCTGCTGCATCTCCTCGCGATGCTTCGCCGTGGGTCGCCCGAGCAGCCCGCCGTGAATGCGCGGGTGCAACGTCTTCACGCGCCCGTCGAGGATCTCCGGAGCGCCGGTGAAATCGCTGACCTCGCGCACGGGCACGCCCGCCGCGGCCAGCGCCTTGGCGGTCCCGCCGCTGGCGAGCAGCTCGACCCCTGCGCGCGCCAGGGCGCGCCCGAAATCGGCGAGGCCCGTCTTGTCGGAAACGGAGAACAACGCGCGTGTTGGCTTCGACACGGGCCTGTTCTAACGCGGCTTCGGCGCGCACGGAAGAGGGTACGACACGCCGCTCGCTCCCCCGCGGCGACTATGGCGGCGCACGCGCCGGCCCGGCCTCCGGCGGCATCTCCACGGCACGCAGCGCCGTGAGCCAGGGGCGCACGGGGACCGCCAGCAGCAACACGAGACCGATCAGCGCGACGGGCCAGATTCCGTGACGCGTGGGCGCGGCCAGCCACCAGTCGACCTCGGCGGCGTCGTACGGCCGCTGGATATCGAGGGTCAACGACGTATAACGCTTCCAGGGCGCGTCCGCCTCGGCGGTTCGCCAGTCGTCACCTGCGATGTGGTGCTCGAGCAGCCACCATTGCCCGAGGATGGGCTGCATCGGTGGCAACCACTCGATGGGATAGACGTGCTCGAAGCACGAGAAGCATGGTTTGGGCGCGAGCGGGGTCCCGGAGACGTTCGGCCGACCCAGCCATGCGTGCTGGGCGTCGATGGACACGTTCGTGAAGTCGCTCCAGTCGTAGGCGTTGCCGAGCAGCTGAACCGCGAAGCCCGCGAGCGCGACGGCCACGAAGGCGGCCGCCGCACGCCCGCCCGGTCGGGCCGCGGCTGGCGATGGGTCCCCCAGCAATTCGGCCACCGGCAGCAGCAATGCGGGCAGCGCGAAGACCAGGTAGCGGGGTCCCCATGCCCAGTCCCCGGACCAGAACACGTAGCGCGCGTAGATGAGGACGACCGGTCCCACGGTGACCGCGACCGCGACGGCGACCGCCCGCCGCCGCGCCACGAATCGACGCAGCCCGAACAGCGCGAGCACGAGGACGGGCGAGTAGAGAAAGACGCTCTTGCCGGGGGAGAGGAACTGGCCCCAGAGCCCGACCAGGATGTTCTCGCGCCACAGGCCCGCCGTGACGGCGCCTCCGTAGCCGCTGGAGGTCAGCGAGCCCCAGCGCACGAAGTTGTAGAGGCAGAACGCGAGCAGCCCGGGCAACAGCCCGGCCCCCATCCACGCGAGGCCCGCCACGAGCTGCCGGCGATCGGCGCGCAGGCGGTAGCCGACACAGAGGCACGCGCCGGGCAGACACGCGAAGTAGACGTTCTTCGCGTTGATCAGCAGCGACGCCGCGAGGCCCAGATACAAGAGCGAATGGCGGCGCGGTTCGCTCGCGGCCCGACAAAGCGCGCCCAGAAAGAGCAGGAAGCACACCGCCTGGACGATCTCCGAGTACGGCCGGTGCGCGTAAACCCAAACGGAGGTCCCCGTCCCGAGCAGCAACGTCGTCCCCGCGACCTGCCGCCGGTCGTAGCCGAGCTGCCTCAGCAGGCGAAAGAACAGCGTCGGGACCAGCGCGCCCAGCACGAGCGGCGCGACCTGAGACGTGAACACGACCGCCGGGTGCGGCGCCGCGGGTGAGTCGGCGCCGAGCAACGTCTGCAACAATGCGCCCGGGACGTGGACCAGACACGCGAGCAGCGCGGCGACCGGATAGTAGAGGCCGCCCCTCCCGACGGGCGCGTTCACGGGCCACGGCCGGCTGATCGCGAACGACCCGTGGCGCACCAGGTTCTCGGCGGCCTCCCACATCGGAACGGCGTCGCCAAAGGGCGCGCTCCGGCTGGCCGTGAAGAGGTAGAGGCAGAAGAACCCCAGGAACACGTCGCCCGTCTGCAGCGTGCGCGGGGCCCGGGGCGTAGGCGGCAAGCCCGAAATTCTAACTCAGCCGGGCGAGCCGCGCGCGTGCGGCGGCTTGCGTTCTAGAAGTCGAACTTGCCGAAGGAGCCCAGCTCCTTGCAGGCCTGCACCAGCCGGGCGGTGACGCCCTTTTCGCCGAGGTGCACCCAGCCGCGCGGGTCGATGTACTTCTTGTTCGGCTTGTCGGGGCCCTCGGGGTTGCCGAGCTGGCTCAGCAGGTAGGCGCCCTTCTCGTCCATGAAGGTCTTGATGGGATGCGTGAACGCCCACTGCGTGTCGGTGTCGATGTTCATCTTGACGACGCCGTAGGACACCGCCTCGGAGATCTCCTCCGGGGTCGAGCCCGAGCCGCCGTGGAAGACGAAGTTCAAGGGCTCGTCGCCCGTCTTTCGCTCGCGCTTCACGTGCACCTGGGAGTCGCGGAGGATGCTCGGCTTGAGCTTGACGTTGCCGGGCGCGTACACGCCGTGGGTGTTGCCGAACGACGCCGCCACCGTGAAGCTGCCCACAGGTCCGAGAACGTCGTAGGCGCGCAGCACGTCGTCGGGATGGGTGTACAGCTTCGAGTGCTCGACGCCGGAGTTGTCGACGCCGTCCTCCTCGCCCCCCGTCACGCCGAGCTCGATCTCGAGCGTCATCTTCATCTTGGCGATGCGCGAGAGATACTTGCGGCTGATCTCCAGGTTCTTCTCGATCGGCTCCTCCGACAGGTCCAGCATGTGAGAGCTGAACAGCGGCTCGCCGTTCCGGGCGAAGTACTCCTCGCCCGCCGCGATCACGCCGTCGACCCACGGCAGCAGCTTCGCCGCGCAGTGGTCGGTGTGAAGGATGACCGGCACCCCGTACACCTTGGCCAGCGTCCGCACGTGCAGGGCACCCGCGATGGCGCCGGCGATCGACGCCTGTTGCGCGCTGTTGTCCAGGGTCTTGCCGCCGTAGAACTGCGACCCAGTATGGGAGAACTGGATGATCACCGGCGCCTTTGCCTCGCGCGCGGCGGCCATGGCCGCGTTGGCTCCGTGCGAGCCGATGACGTTCACCGCCGGCAGGGCGGCATCGACCTGCTTGCAATACGCGAACAACTCCACAAGAGCGTCGCCCGTGATGACCCCTGGCTTGAGCTTCAACATTTCCGGTGTCCCTTTCGCGGCCTTTTTACCACGCCTGGCGGACCCGGATACGGAACTTTCACCCGGACCGTTGGCGTGAGAAACTCGAGTCGCGATGGCAACTGACGTGTTGGCGATCATCCTGGGCGGCGGCCGCGGAAGCCGTTTGTTTCCGCTCACCTATCGGCGTTCGAAGCCGGCGGTCCCCATTGCTGGGAAGTACCGCCTCATCGACATCCCCATCTCGAACTGTCTGAACTCGAACATCCGGCGCATCTTCGTGTTGACCCAGTTCAACTCGGAGAGCCTGAACCAGCACGTCAGCCGGACCTACAAGTTCGACATCTTCTCGGAGAGCTTCGTGTCCATCCTGGCGGCCGAGCAGACCGAAGAGGGCGACAACTGGTTTCAGGGCACCGCCGACGCCGTCCGTCAGAGCCTGCGCCACATGCGCCGCCACCCGGCCCGGGACATTCTCATCCTGTCTGGCGATCAGCTGTACCAGATGGACTACGGACAGATGCTGGACACCCACCGCCGCAGCCGGGCGGACTGCACCGTCGCGGTGATCCCGGTCAGCGCCGACCAGGCGAGCGCCTTCGGCATCCTCAAGATGGACGCCACGGGACGAATCACGCACTTCGAGGAGAAGCCGCCGCGGGATCGCCTGCCGGATCTGGTGTCGGACATCCCGGGCATCGGTCCCGGCTACCTGGCCTCGATGGGCATCTACATCTTCGAGCGCGGGACCATGGAGGCCGAGATGACGCAATCCCATCGCGTCGATTTCGGCCGCCACATCATCCCCGATGCCGTCCCGAAGATCCTGGTGCAGGCGCACGTTCACCGCGGGTACTGGGAGGACGTGGGGACCATCCGCTCGTACTTCCAGGCGAACCTGGCGCTCACCGACGCGTTCCCGCCCTTCGACTTCTACCAGGCGGGCGCGCCCGTCTACACGAACCCGCGCTTCCTGCCGGCCTCGAAGGTCTCGAACTGCACCGTGCACAACGCGCTCATCTCGGAGGGCTGCATCCTGCTCGGGGCGGAGATCGAGCGCTCGGTGATCGGGATTCGTTCGCGCATCGGCGCGGGGACGAAGCTGCACAACACCCTCGTCCTCGGGGCCGACTCGTACGAGACCTTGCAAGAGATCGAGACCTCGCTCGGCCAGGGGCTGCCCCCGATGGGCATCGGCGCCGAGTCGATCATCGAGAACGCCATCATCGACAAGAACGCGCGCGTGGGCCGCGGCGTGAAGATCGTGAACGCCAAGCACATCGAGGAGGCCGACGGGGACGGCTACTTCATACGCGAGGGCATCGTCTGCGTGCCCAAGTCCGGCGTCATCCCCGACGGAACGGTCATCTGACGTGGCGAGTAATTCGCCGGCGCCCGCGGACCGCGGCGCCTCACGCGCCCCGGCCGCCCCGGTCCGCTGGGGTGTCCTCGGTGTTGCGCGCATCGCCATGGAGCGGGTGATTCCGGCGACGCAGGCGTGCGCGCGCGCCCAAGTTGTCGCCCTCGCCTCCCGCTCGCTCGACAAGGCGCGCGCGGCCGCGCAGCGCCTGGGCATTCCCCGGGCCTACGGCAGCTACGAGGAGCTCCTCGATGATCCGGACATCGACGCGATCTACAACCCGCTGCCGAACCACTTACACGTCCCCTGGTCGATCCGGGCGATGGAGGCGGGCAAGCACGTGCTCTGCGAGAAGCCCATCGCGCTCGATGCCGCCGAGGCCCGACTGCTGCTCGCCGCGCGCGACCGAACCGGCAAGCTGGTGCAGGAGGCCGCCATGGTGCGCACCCACCCGCGCTGGCTGGGCGCGCGCGAGCTCGTCCGTTCGGGGAAGCTCGGCGACCTGCGCGCCGTGACGGGATTCTTCTCGTACTACAACACCGCCCCCGAGAACGTGCGCAACCAACCCGACATAGGGGGCGGCGGGCTCCTCGACGTCGGCTTTTATCCCATCACGATGTCGCGCTTCCTGTTCGAGGCCGAACCGGTGCGCGTCATCGGAATGCTGGAGCGCGATCCGGCGTTCGGCGTCGACCGCCTGGCGTCGGCGCTGCTCGAGTTCCCCACCGGCCAGGCCACGTTCACCTGCGCCACGCAGCTGACGAACCACCAGTGGGTCGACATCTTCGGAACCCGCGCGCGCATCGGCGTCGAGATGCCGTGGAGCATGCCGTCCGATCGGCCGAGCCGCCTGCTGTTCGACGACGGGCTGAGCCTGACGAAGGACACCGTGGTGCCGCTGCCGTTCGACGCCTGCGATCAGTGGCAGGTGCAGTGCGATCGATTCTGCGAGGCGATAGAGCGGGGCGGCCCCGCCCCCATCCCCATCGAGGACGCCATCGCCACCATGGACGTGATCGACGCGATCTTCCGCTCCTCGCGCTCGGGCCGCTGGGAGACGCCGTTGTTAACGAAGTCTTGACCCCAAACCGCTTTCTTCGCGGGTGAAAGTCGTATATCCACCGCTCATGGGTTCGGTGGGCGGGGTTTCGAAGGGGTGTGACGCGCGATTCTTGGTGATGGGCGTGCTGGCGACGCTCGCCTGCTCGTCGCCGCCGGCCGGCGAATCCATGGCGGGCGAGGCGCTCTTTCACGATCGTGCGCCGCTCGGGCTCGGCGGAAACGGCCGCGCCTGCTCCGACTGCCACACGGACGCGAGCGGCTTCCAGGTCGGTCCCGTCGACGTCGAGGCGCGATACCAACAGATGGTCGCGACCGGGATCGACGATCCCCTGTTTCGGCCGATCGACGCGGATGATTTCGTCATCAATGGACCCCTCGCGGCCGACTACACGAACTTGCGGAGCAACGGGTTATTTCGAATACGGATGCCGCTGCCGGCGAACATCAAGCTCGTGGATCCGACCAGCTGCCTGACCGCCGGCGCCCCGGCACCCTGCGAGTCGTCGGAGACCTACGCTGTGTCGACCTCGACGTTCACCGACGTGTGGCGAGCCGTCCCGAGCGTGCTGAACGTCGTGTATTCAGGCCCCGATCGTGACGGTCCCACGTGGCCGCGTGGTCCCAACCCACAAGGCGGTTATCAGCTGGACGGACGCGTGGACACGCTCCAGCACCAGGCGCTGGGCGCGTTCCAGAGTCACTCACAGGTCGTGGTGGACCCTGCCCCGAAGATGCTGGACGACGTGGCTGCCTACGAGATCGGGCTTCGCGCCGCGGCCGAGCCGCCCCTGACCGAGCTGCAGGCCGCAGGCAAGGTGGTCTTTCAACGGGCCTGTACCCAGTGCCATGGCGGACCCGGGCTGAGCAGACCACTCGTTTCGATTCGCCGCTACTTCGATGATCTGGTGGCCTGTCCCCGCTCCGTGGACACGGTTTCACCCGCTCGCTGGGACTTCGGCGCCTGCCCCGCCGGGCTGGTGCCAAACCAACAGGCCTACGAGATCTCGTTCACCGACGGCTTCAAGACCCGCCGCACCTCCTCCGATCCTGGCCGCGCGCTGTTGAGCGGCTACGTCGCCTCCGCGCCGCCGGCCCCGGACGGGTCGTGCGCCCATGTGCCCTGTGGCGAGGAGTTCGAGGACGACTGGCAAAAGTTCGACACCTCGCCCCTGCATGGAATCTCCAGGACAGCGCCGTATTTCCACAACAACAGCGCCGCCACGCTCGAGGAGGTCGCCATCCACTACGAGGAGCTGTTCAAGCGGGTGCAGGCGTTGTTTCCGCCTCCCGTGCCGCTGCCCCCCCTGCTGACGACCGACGGGATCCACGCCGACCGCCCGAACCTCCCGACCGAGCGAGCCGCCCTGGTCGCCTACCTCGAGGTCCTCTAGGAAGTCGTCGCCCCGCGCCGAGCCACCCCGTTCAGAACCCGGCTCAGGCGGCGGCCATCTCCTCCGCGAAGGACTCGCCAAGCAGCGAACGCAGGCGCTTCGTGGCCTCGCCGTGGATCTGGCAAACCCGCGACTCGGTCACGCCCAGCACGTGGCCGATCTCCTTCAGGTTCAGGTCCTCGCAGTAGTAGAGCGCCAGGACCTGTTGCATCTTCTCCGGCAGCGTCTCGATGTGCTGGATCATGTGGTCGAAGAGCTCGCGGCGCGCCGTCGCGGCGCAGGGATCAGGCGCCTGATCGTCGGCCGTGCGATCGAGAAAGGAGGGGCCGGCGTCGTCGAGCCCCACCACCGACCAGCCGGACAGCTTCGCGTGCCGGTCGCGCACCACATCGACACCCACGCCGAGGTGCGAAGCGAGCTCGCCCTCGGTCGGCGTGCGTCCGATCTGATTCGCGAGCTGAGCGGAGGCGTCGCGAAGCTCGGAGCAGAGCCGGCGCATGTCGCGTGACAGGGAGTCCCGCGAGCGGAGATCGTCAAGCATCGCGCCGCGAATGCGAAACTCCGCGAAGGCCTCGAACTTCTCGTTGCGGCTCGGATCGAAGCGCTCGGCCGCCTCGATGAGGCCGATCATGCCGGCCGACTTGAGATCGTCCAGATCGACGTGCCGGGGAAGCTTGCGGGCGAGGCGCCGAGCCACCTTGTCCACGCATCCCAGGTACCGCGTGACGTATTCGTTCCTGCGTGCAACCGCCTCGCCCAGCTGCTGAGAAGAACGCCCCTTCGACCCCGAGTCCCTTGTGTTCGTTTGCATGCCCGAACGTTCAGCAGGGACCGTGCCACGTTTGTGGCGTCAGGAAGGCGCTCGAATCCTCCGGAGGCGCGCGGCGTGGCTTCTCACGACCGTCAATCGGGTGACGCTTTCGTCATCGAAGCCCCGTCATCCAACTGACGGCCCTGGCGGGGGCCGTGCTGGCGCGAGAGCCGCGACCTTGTCGCCTACATCGTTGTCCCGAGGTATTCGGGCGACTGGCCCGGCGGCTTGAGCCTTCCTGCCGCGAAGCGCGCGGTTCGGCGAAGATTCGCGACGAAGCTCGCGGCGGGCCTTGAGCCCCCGTGAGGCGACAACTACGATGCCCCCCATGTGGTCGCGCCGTCGCCCCGTTCCCGGCAGCGCGCGGGCGCTGCTCCCCTGGGCGCTGGCGCTGGCGGTGGCGCCCGCCGGCTGCGGCTCGGCGTCGGGCCCGCCGGTCGCGAAGGGACACGTCATCGAGATCGACATCGATGATCACGGCCTCGCAGGCCTGTGGATGGCCAACGCCCCGAACATCAAGGGGCTGATCGCCCGCGGGACGCTGGCGTTCTCGCGCGTGATAGTCCCGACCCACAGCAACCAGAACAACATCGCCCTCCTGACGGGCCAGTACCCGGACGGCCACGATGTCCCCGCGAACTCGTGGCTCGCCCGGGACAGCGGATTCACCAACCCTGTCAACCTGCCTGGCCTGGCGGTGGGTGACTATGCCCTCTACCAGAAGAATCCCCTGCTCACGCGGGGCGACAGCGTCTACCGGGCCACGCGGCAGCTCGGGGGCAAGAGCGCGTACTTTGGCGAGCTGCCGACGTTCGAGGCCGGCGCCGACGACGTCCACCTGTCGATCGTGGGCCTCGACTTTGGTCGATACACGGTGGACGCCACCCTGGGGCGAGCCCTGCTGGCGGATATCCTCCACTACCCGCAGGCCCTCGTGAACGGATACCACTTCGACGGCCCGCCGGCGCCCGGGGAGTCCTACACGCACTTCACGTTGAACGACGCGGCGGCGTTCATCCGCGGGACCTCCGCGGCCAACCCCATGCCCGCCTTCATGTTCATATGGGACTTCTTGGCCCTCGACAGCGATCCGACCAGCGCGTCCGGAGCGGACGGGCCGGGCGTCGTCGCGGCCGTCGAGGAATACGACGCGGCCCTCGGCGAGCTGCTGGCCGCGCTCTCGGACAAGAGCCTGCTGGCCGACACCAACATCGTGTTCACGCTTGATCACGGCAAGGTGGACGCGCACAACCAGGTCGCGCTGGGCACGCGCGGCGGCGGGGACGCGACCATGCCCGCCGACGGTCAGCTGGCGGCCGTGGTGGGGGCCGAGGGTCCTGCGTTGGGCATCTCCACCGCGGACTACGCGGTCTTGAACGAGGATGGCGACGCGCAGCTCTACGCGCGTGTCCCCGGCGCCGGCACGCCCGCCGGCGCGGCCCGGCAAGCGGAGGTTACCTGGGCGTTGCTGTCGATCGTCCAATCGGGGGCCATCGTCGGGCTCGACGTGAGGCGAACTATGACCGCGAACGGCGCCCTCGGGACCCGGCGATTCCAGGACTTTCGCGCGGCGGGTCCGAATCAGGCGGACATCGTTGTATTCCCGAACGACGACTGGACGCTCAATCAGGTCGATGCGACGAACGCCGCGCCCGGCCCGTTCCAGGACCACCTCGCGTACCCCTACGGGCGACACGGTGGGTTCTCGATCGACGAGCTCTACGTCCCGCTCATCATGGCCGGGCCCGCGTTCAAAGCGGGCGTCTTCCTCCCCTATCCGGTCGAGCACCCCCAGGTCGCCGCGACCGCGATGTGGGCGCTCGGCCACGGAACCTTGTCGACCGCGGCCCGCGGCCCGCTCGCCGCTGCTTTCGCGAACGACTCCGGCGAGACGATGCCGCTCGGCGGCGACCCATCATCGGTCACGCGCGACCTCGTCCTCGGGATGAGCGGCTTTGGCGGAATCCACGCGCTCGCGGGTGCCCCGGCGGCGTCGGCGATCGTCGTCGACGTGGCGGGCCTTTACGAGGATGAGCTCTTCGGCGACCCGACGCTGGCCGACGCCGTCGCGCCGTTCGCGGCGCTGGCGGCGCGCGGCACCTGCTTCGAGGACTTCTGGACGGAGAGCCGCGACTGGCCCGTCACCGAATACCAGCTCCTGGTCGGCGGGCTGCCCACGCTCACGCCCGCGAACGCGCCCGCGGAGGACGATCCCATGCAGCAAACGCCGCCGGGCATCGGGCTCCTCCAGATGCCCCCGGTGCCGGGGTTCATCGCCAACCGGCCAGGTTACGAGGCGTGGCGGCAGCCGACGCCGTGGGCGAGCGAATCGTTGTTCGACGTCGCGCGGAAGCTGGGGATGACCACCGCGCTCGTCGGCCAGCCCGACTTCCACGCCACCCACCTCCCAGCGGGAGCGATCGACCTCCAGCTCGCCGCGGATCTCGACACGGCGCCCGACATGGTCCGCGCGCTGCTGGCGCAGCAACCGCGTATGCTGGCGGTCGTCGCCCTCGGGGGCCCGCGAACGGCAGATCGCCACGCCGCGACCGCGCGCGCCGAGCTCGCCGCCCTCGCGAACGCCGTCGCCAGGATCGCCGACGCCGCGGGAAACGCGCTGGTCGTCGTCACCAGCCGGGGCGCCACGACCATCGATGATCCGGGGGCCGACTTCTATGGCGCCGGCACCTCCCGACACGTGCCGCTGTTGTTGTTGGGCCCCAACGTGCGCCCCGCGGTGATCTCGGGACAGCCGGGGGCGCCTGTCGACCTCCCCGCGACCGTGGCGTTCGGCCTTGGCCTGCCCACCACCACCGACTTCGTCACCGGGACCTGGGCCACTGGCGACGGGGTCGGGGGCGTCCCCCAACCCTCGCCGCGCGACGCCACCGCCGGGCACGCCCTCCTCCGCGCCTTCCAGCTTGCGCCCTGAAAAGCCGCAGGGGGCCCGGAAGCGTGGGCAGCGCGTCAGCTCGCGCGGGGGCGGATGGGGGTGTTTCGATCGACGGCCCCGCTCACCTGACCCTCGGAGCGGAGCTCGGGGCCAAACAGGGCGAGCATCAGGGCCCCTACGCTGACCCGCGCTCCCGGCCGGATGTGCGGCGCGACGGCGGCCGCGAACTCCTCGGCCGTTTGAAACCGATCCTCGACCTCCGTCGCCAGCGCCCGCTCGATGATCCGCCCGGCCGGCTCGGTGGTCGCCAGGATGTACTCCATCTCCTCGCGGGTTGGTCCCGTGGCCGCGTGAAACAACGTCTCGCCGGCGGTCCGGTTCCGGTACACCAGCTCCCCGGTCAGCGCGTGAACCATCACCAAGCCCAGCGAGAACAGGTCGGCGCGCCCGTCGACGCGCGTGCCGCGGGCCTGCTCGGGGGCCATGAACGCCGGGTTCCCCTTGATGTTCGCCACGTCCGACCGCGACAGGCGATCCTCCGCCTTCACGATCCCGAAATCGAGGAGCTTCACGTCGCCACGCGTGCTGACCATGATGTTCGCCGGGGAGACGTCGCGATGAACGATCCCCAGCGGCTCGCCATTCGGGTTCGTCCGATCGTGCGCGTAGGCCAGCGCCTGCAGCACGTCGTGAACGAGATAGAACACGGTCGGGGCATCCAGCGCCCGCCCGAACCGCTCCAGGTGTCGCTCGACGATCTGGCTCAGGTTCCTCCCGGGGACGTACTCCAGCGCCATGAAGTAGCCGTCATCGGCCTCGCCGAAGTCATGCACTTGAACGATGTTGGGATGTGACAGCAACGAGCCCAGCCGCGCCTCGTCGATGAATTGCTCCACGGCGGCGTGATTCCGGGACAGCTCGCGCTTCAGCCGCTTGACCACCAAGATTCGCTCGAAGCCCTTCGCGCCACGCATCGTGGCCGAATAGATGTCGGACATCCCGCCCTCGCCGATGCGCTCCACCAGCTCGTAGCGTCCGAACTTCCGCAAGGTCCCGCTCGCGGTCATGGCAGCCGCCTGGCCACCGGGCGGCCGGAGGGCCACACCGTCGGGGACGTTGCGGTGACCCGAGTCGCCCGCGTCGTCGCGCGCGATGGGTGCCGGCGCGGGAGCTGCCGCCGTGATCGCCAGGGCGGCACCAGGTCGTCGCCCGCGTCCTAGCAAGCCAAGCGTGGCGGCCGCCACGGCCGCGAGCCCCACCAGCCCCCACATCCACAGCCGCCCGTCGGGTGGCGGCGGCAACGTCCGCTCGCTCCACAGCCATAGTCCGCCGCCGAGCGCACTCGGCGCGACCACGAACCTGCCATCGTTCGGAAAGGTGGCGTCCCGTTCGCGGCCCGCGATCGGGATCCGCTCGATCCCGATGTCGCTGCCAGCGACCAGGCGCTGGCCGTCCGTCACCGCGAGCGACGTTCCCGCTGACCGAGCCCACTCCCCGACGAGGGCTGCGTCGATCGGCCGCGTCAGGACCAGCACCGGAGCTCCCGGCAACTCCTTCATGGCCACCGCGCCCACCAGCGCCGGGACGCCAGCCGTCTGTTTGAGCTCCGAAACGGCGCCTCCCTCGGAGCGGGCGCGCGCCGCGATGTCCGTGTCCGGCATGACCTGGTGCATGGGATGCGACACCAGCGTCCGTCCCGCGTTCACGATCGCCACCGAGCGCTCGCGGAAGGGCCCCCACCAGTCCTCGGTCGTGAACAGGTCCTCTAGCGTGGCCGCATCGACCCGGTTGCCGAGGGCGGCCCGAAGCTGCGGCACCGCCGCGGCCGCGGCGACCTCCGTCGCCATGGCGCGCCCGGCGCCCGCCACGACCGAGGCCGCGAGCTTCGCCGCCTCGTCGCCCGTTTGCAGCGCGAACAGCGTCGCGCTGGAGTGTCGATCGACCACCATCACGCCCGCCGTGAGACCGGCCGCGCCAATGGCACCCACGCCGAGGACCGCCCCGACCACGTTCCACCCGTTCGCCATGGTCATCTACTCTTTGTAAGAACCGTACGGCATTCCGTACTTGTTGTTGTGCGGCCGTTCTGCCTCCGCCCCCAGCGTGAAGCTCACCGACGCTCCCCCGGTCCCCACCTCCACGGTCTGATCCGCAGGCCGCGTCTTCGGGCTCCAGGCGATGAGCCTCCGGGTCCCCACCGGGACGTTCTCGATCCGGAAGCTTCCGTCGGCGGCGACCCGCGTCCAGAGCGCGTTGGGCACCACCAGCACGCTCGCGTGCATCTTCGAATGCATGTTGCAGAACAGCTCGACGACGCCTGGGGACGTCATCTCGATCGCGCGCGGCGCATCGCCGGCACGGTAGCTTCCCAGATCGAAGGCGTGAGGAGGCCCGGGCGAGAACACGTTGTGGTAGACAGCGTCGAAGTTCGGAAACGACACCCGCGTGCCCCGCTGCACCACGGCCACGGCGGGGACGAACTGCTTGTCGCGCTGGGCGATCTCCACTGTGCGCCCGTGGGCGGCTCCGCCGTGGACATTCTGCACGTACACGTAGACGTCGGCGGCCCCTCCAGGCGCCACGATCTTGCCGGTGACGGTGGCCGTCCGCTCTGGAGTCTTCCGGGCCGGGGGCTCGGGCGCGGCCGTGCTGGACTGGGCGTTCATCGGCGGGATCAGCAACGTGCCTGCGCCGCTGGCGCCGGAGTCAGCACCCGCCCGCGGGCTCGCGCCCCCTCCCTGGCTCACGTTCTGAATCAATTTCAACAGCAGGTCGTAGTGCTGCTGCTCGATCTGGATGGACTGCAGCAGGATGTCCCGCTGCTCCTTGATCTGCGCCTCCAGGCGGGCCACCTCGGGCGAGGTCGGGGCCGCGCCCGCCCCAGGCGACGAGTGGACCTGCTGTACTCCCGCCATCATGGGCAGGACGACGACTGCGGAGGCAATCCAGAGCTTCATTCGCATGGTTTTACCCCTCCTCGGGTCGAGATGACAGCACCGACCATGTGACAAAAACGTTGTTTGGCGCGCACGGGACGAGCCGGCATTCTCTCGGGCGAGTCTCCTGTCATCTTCTTCTTCGCGCCGCGTTCGCGTGGCGCACGACCCTCCTCAGGATCGCGGGACCGGCCGGTCACGCGCCGTGGGGCGGCTCACCAGAGAGCAGGTCGCGGACCAGCGGCCCGCGACGCGGCGGACGTGGGCCTCCAGACGAGCATCGATGTGATGAACATAAGGTCATGACTGTATGACTCGAATCGAACTACGCAGCACGGAGCAATGTGCAACGCACACCTTTGAAAAGAACGTATCGCCACCCAACCGGACCAATCACGCGCAAGCGGCCGGGAACGTGGTCTTTTGTGCAAGTTGATGCTCCAGAAACGAACGCCTGAAAATCAATGCGATTTTGTGACCCATTTGTTGAGTTGGCCGCCTGGGTCCACATTGAAAGGTGGATCGAAAAGTGAAAGAGTGCTTTGGCACGAAACTGTGCACGGAGGTTGTCATGAGCTTCATGGGCGAGGTTGCCTGCAACGATGGTCTAGACGGCCTGCCGCTCCACATCTTCCTGTGGATCGCGGGTCGCGCCAGCGCGATCACGCCTCGAGAGGTCCAGGTCTTCCTCCGCATGCTCGATCACAGCGGGTGGTGCCAGAGCCGTTGGGCGCGCGACAACCTCTACCGGACGCACGAACGGTACGCGACCAGTTGGGGCGTCGAGGCGCTGTCGCGGATGACGCGAGACCTGGAGGCGCTGCAACTCGGGCTCCGCCGCCTGCGCGAGGTCGTGACCCTGGCCGAGGCCACGTCGGTTCGGGCCGATCTCCTGCGCTTGGCCGAGGCGACGGCCCGGGCGGCGACGGGGCTCCTCGGCCACGCCTCGTTGCGGCGGGAGCAACGGGATGCGCTGCTGGTCTTCGCGGCCCTGTCGGAGGCGCTGCTGCTGGCGCCAGATGACCGCGTGCGCCCAGCGCCCAAGCCCACGGTGGTGACCGGGCGGTCACCGCTACGAGGCGAGCCGAATCCGGCCACCAAGGCGCGACACTCCTTGCGCTGCGTCCAGGTCATCGACGAGACGCCCGACATCAAGACGTTTCGGCTGGCGTTCCCCTCCGACGCGCGGCTCTCCTACCACCCGGGCCAATTCGCCAGCGTGGAGATCGTCGACGGCGCCGAGACGCTTCGACGCTCCTACACCATCGCTTCATCGCCGTCGCGGCCCAACGTCATTGAGCTGACGATCAAACGAGTTCAACAAGGACGAATGTCCAATTGGCTGCACGACAATCTAAAGGTTGGCGATCAAATTGCGATCAGCGGGCCCATGGGCCGCTTCAGTTGTCAGCTCGAGCAAACAACTGACAAGTTGCTCTTCATTTCGGCCGGCAGTGGAATTACACCCGTCATGTCGATGTCGCGCTACTTGCACGACACGGCCGATCCTCGAGATGTCGTCTTCCTTTACAGCGCCCGAACGGAGCAAGATCTCGTCTTTCGAGATGAGTTGCATTTCATTGCCAACCGAAATCCTCACTTTCGTCCGGTATTCACCCTCACGGGGGCTGGCTCGCAAGCCTGGCCCGGGCTGACCGGGCGCATCTCGGCGACGTCGCTCGAGGACGCCGCGCCGGACTTTCGGGAGCGCACGGTGTTCCTCTGCGGTCCCAGCGCCTTCATGGAGACGGTGCGGCGAGAGCTGATCTCCGCGGACTTCCCCATGGCCAACTTCCACGCGGAGAGCTTCGGCGGCTCGCGTGCACCCCGAGCGGCGACTCCGTCGGGCGTCGCAGTCGACGCGGACGCCGGCCCACAACCGGCGACCGGGCGGAAGACACGGCCATCCGGCCTTCTCGACATCCTGCCGGCCCCGCGCCTGGTGCTGGTGCGCGCCGAGGCCGCAGCGGTCAAGGCGGAGGCAGAGGTCGCGCGAAGCCCCTCCGCACCAGGGCCGTCCGCGGCCCCGGGGGCCGCCGTGGTGTTCAGCGCCTCCGGCCGCGAGACGAGCGCCCGCGCCAGCGAGACCATCCTCGAGGCGGCCGAGGGCCTCGGGCTGCCCATCCCCAGCGCTTGTCGGGTCGGCGTCTGCGGAACCTGCAAGACGCGGAAGCTGTCCGGTACCGTGAGCATGGACTGCGAGGACGGCCTCGATCCCGGCGACCGCTCGGGGGGCTTCATCCTCGCCTGCACGGCTCGTCCCGTGGATCGGGTCACCGTCGAGGCCTAGTGCGGGCCGAAGATGTTTGGGCGCATTTCCGAACGCAGCATTCGCATCGTGCGTTGGGCGCTGGTCGGCGGCTGGCTGCTCTTGATCGCGTCGCTCCTGTTCGATCCGTACTCGGCGCGCCTGACCAGGCCGGACGTGGCGCGGAGCCCATTTCGGCTCAATCGCTCCGCCGCCGCCAGCCAGGCGAGCGACCGATACCGATGTCCGGTGGCGGACGCCCAAGGGGCCGTCGATTGGGCAGGGCTCGCGCCCGGCGCGTGCGATCCCCGCTGCGCGCGGGTGCGCGATCGTTGTCTGGTTCAACGCCCCTACGCGCTCGGGGCGCGCGTCTTCTGGACCATGATCCTTCCCCTCGTTCCCTTGTTTCTCATGGTGTTCGGGCACGAGGCCTGGCGGCGCATCTGCCCGCTCTCGGCCCTCATGCAGATACCGCGACGCCTCGGCATCGGGCGGCGCGACACCGTCGTGGATCCGCGGACCGGCAAGCGTGAGTCGCGGGTGCGGCTGGTCAAGGCCGGAGGGTTCCTCGCCAGGTACTTCTGGTTCGTGCAGTTCGGCTTGTTGTGGCTCGGTCTGTCGTTCCGACTGCTCTTCATCAACTCTGATCGCTTCGCGCTAGCCGCCTTCTTTTCGGGGGTGATCGTCGCGGCGATCGCCGTGGGGTACTTGTTTGGCGGCAAGACGTGGTGCCAGTACCTCTGCCCGGTGTCCCCCGTACAAAAGTTCTACACGGAGCCGCGCGGTCTGTTCGAGGGCAAGGGGCACCTCGGCGCCGGGCCCGGCGAATCGACGCTGACCCAGTCGGCGTGCCGAAAGATCGACGCGCAGGGCAAGGAGCACTCCACTTGCGTCGCGTGCCGGTCTCCCTGCCCCGACATCGACCTCGAACGGCAGTACTGGAGGGACCTGGAGACCGCGGGTCGGCGCTTTTTCTACTATGGGTATCTCGGTCTGGTGCTCGGCTTCTACTGTTACTACCGACTCTACGCCGGCAACTGGGAGTACTACTTCACGGGCGCCTGGACGCACGACGAGAGTCAGCTCGGCACGCTCCTGTCGCCAGGGTGGTTCGTGTTCGGGCGGGCGATTGGCGTTCCGAAGGTCATCGCCGCGCCGGTCACCCTGGCCGCCTTCATCCTGGTCGCCTACGGGTGCGGGAGGCTGATCGAGTGGATCTACCGTCTGTGGTCCGACAGCCGGGGCCGCCCCCTGCCGGTGGCCGAGCTGCGCCATCGGGTCTTCGCCCTCTTCACCTTCGCGACGTTCAACGCCTTCTATGGATTCGCCGGTCGGCCCAACATCGCGCTCCTGCCCCCGTTCTTGCGGGCTGGTGTGGACGCGATTCTGGTGGTGGTGTCGACCGCGTGGCTGGTGACCCGGTTCGGGCGAACGCTGGACCAGTACGAGCGAGAGAGCATCGAAGGCAGCCTGCGGCGTCAGCTGGTCCAGCTGCGGCTCGACACGCCGCGGTTGTTTCACGGACGCTCGCTCAATCACCTGCGCACCGACGAGATCTACGCGCTCGGGCGGGTGTTGCCCGAGCTGACGGCCAGCCAGGGGCGGATCGCCTACCGCGAGACCGTGCGGGACGCGGTGACGGCGGGCCACACGCGCAGCGCGGCCGCGCGCGACGTGCTGCGCTCCTTGCGCCAGCAGTTGAAGGTCAGCGAGGACGAGCACGCGTCCGTCATCTCCGAGCTGGGATGGGGGGAGCAAGACGGACTCGACCCTGCCCGGGCGAGCGTCCAGGAGCGCCACCTGCGCATGGACGCCTACCGGGCCGAGATCCAGGCCATCCTGACGCCGTTCCTGGAGTCGGGGACCAACCTTGGTGAGGCGCTGCGAGCGCCCAAGGTCCAGGCACGCGTGGCGAGGCACCAGGCGACCTACTCGATTGACAAGCTCGAGCACGAGGAGGTGTGTCAGTCCTTGCTCGGGAGCGAGGGCGCGCTCATCAGGCGGGCGCGCGACGTCACGCGACACCTCCTGCGGCTCGATCGGATCCGATCCACCTTGATGCGCGTCGTGGGGGAGCGACAGCCGCTGGCGAGGCTGTTGGTCCTGAGCCTGGCCCGTCGCCAGGAGCGCCTGGCGAGCCGCGTGGCCGCCCACCTTTCGGCCCTGGGAGACGCGGAGGAGTCGCGCTCGATCGGGCGCATGGTGACCCAATCTCGCGCCGCCGCCACCGCGGTGCTGAAGGCGGCCAACCACCTCGAGCCCGCGCTCGTCGCCGTGATCGAAGATGTCGAGGCGGGCACGCGCGCACCGGAGGACGAGCTTCCGCTGTCGCTGGCGTTGACGGAGATCGCCACCTCGTGGGAGCCGCTCGCGCAGCACATCGCCCGGGCGCTCGCCTCGGAGGGTCAGCCGGGCGCCGAACAGATCGAGGATCTCGGCCCGCTCGACCGCATGAGCCAACTGGCCGCGTCTCCGCTATTCGAGCATCTCTCGCTCGAGGCGCTCGCGGGCATCGCGTCCGTGTCGACGCCGCGCGAGTACGCCGTCGGCGAGGTGATCTGCACGCGGGGAACCCCCAGCGACGGCGTCCTGCTGGTGGTCTCCGGGGCGGCGCAGATCTTGATGACGACGCCGGAGGGAGCGACCCACGGCATCGTCGAGGCGGGCCAGACGATCGGCGAGCTCGGCGCGCTGAGCGGCGGCAAATGGAATGAAACCGTGGTGGCGGCCCGCCAGGGCGCCTCCGCGCTCTGCATTCCAACGGAGAGGTTTCGCGCCTTCCTGGACGCGGACCCGCACGCCGCGGCCGGGCTGCTGCGCCTCGTCAGCGTGCGCCTCCGGGATTCCCGCACCAGCGCGACGCGCGCGATCGTCTCTTCGCACGACGACGGGTCCCCGCCGAACTGAGGCCGGGCCAGTCCTCAGAGGGCTATCTCGGCGCGCATCAGGCGGTCTTCCGGGCTGAACGTCACCCGGAATCCGAGGTTCGTGCACACGCGTTGCATGCCCACGTTCTCGGGCAGGATGTCACCGGTGACGCGGTCAATCTTCTCGAGGCGTCCGATCTCCAGCAGCCGGCGCAGCACCTCTGTCCCGATTCCCTGCTTCTGGTAGTGGTCCGCCACCAGCATGGCGAAGCTGGCCTCGTTCGATCGGCCCTCGCGGATCAAGCGCCCGATCGCGATGATTTCCTGTTCGGCAGGCTTCCCGTCGCGGACCGCCACCAGGGCCATCTCGCGGTCGTAGTCGATGAAGCAGGCGCGCGCTACCCGGTCGTGGGCGGTGCGTTCGCTGATCTTCAGGATCTGGAAGTAGCGCTGATAGACCGCTTGCTCGGAGAGCGTGCCATGAAACCTCACGACGGACGGCTCGTCCTCGGGGCGAATGGGCCGCAGGCGTACCTCGGGCCCGGAGGGGAGGCGGTACGTCCACGAGTACTGCGCCGGATAAGGCCGGATGGCCGTGCGCGGTAGCGCGGCGTCGGCGATCTCCGGACCGTGCAGGATGATCCGGGCGTCGAGCGCCAGCAACCCCTGCGGCGACGCGAGCAGCGGGTTGATGTCGATCTCCTTGATGCGCGGGTGCTCGGTCACGAGGGCCGAGAAGCGTACCAACAACCGCTCCAGCGCCTCGAGGTCGACGGCGGCGGCGCCGCGAACGCCCTTGAGGGCGGTCAAGACGCGCGTCCGTTCCATCATTCGTCGCGCCAGCGTGGTGGTCAGTGGCGGCAGCGCCAGCGCCCGGTCTCGATACACCTCGACCATCTGGCCGCCCCACCCGAACAGCAGCACGGGCCCGAAGCTCGGATCGATGCTGCTGCCGATGATGAGCTCGATGCCCCCGCGGCGAACCATCGGTTGCACCGAGACGCCCTGGAACGCCGCCGCCCCCGCCGCCGCCGTCACGGCGGTCTGGATGGCGCGGTACGCCGCCCGCACGGCCGCGTCGTCGCCGAGATCGAGCCGCACCCCGCCCACGTCGGTCTTGTGGGTGACCGTCTCCGAGTGCAGCTTGAGGACCACCGGGTAGCCCATGGCCCGCGCCGATGCCACGGCGGCGTCTTCGTTCGCGGCCGGTCGCGTCGGGACCGTCGGGATGCCGTAGGCCGCGAGGATCTCCTTGGACTCCACCTCCGTCAGCAGGGTCCGCCCGGCTGCCTTGACGGCCGCGATGATGCTCTCGGCGCGCCCGGACATACCATGCGCGTCGTCGGGCTCGGACGCCAACACCGGGGTCTCGAAGAGCGCGCGAAGATTGTCGGTGTAACGCCACATGTACGTGAACACGCGCGCCGCCGTATCCGGATAGGGAAACGTCGGAATCCCCGCGCGGTTCAGGATCGCCTCTCCGGCTGCGATGTCGCTGCCACCCATCCAGCTGCTCAGCACCGGCTTGCTGCCGTGGCCCACGGCAGCCTTCAGTCGCTCCGCGGTCCCGGTCGGGTCGGTCATCGCCTGCGGCGTGAGGATCACCAGGGTGCCGTCGCTGCCCTCGTCGCGGGCCGCGATCTCCAGCGCCTGCGCGTAGCGTTCGGGCTCGGCGTCACCGAGCACGTCCACCGGGTTGGCGTGGCTCCACGCGGCGGGCAGGACCTTGTCGAGCGCCGCCAGCGTCTCGCTGGAGAGCGTCGCCAGGACACCGCCCTGGCCGATGAGCTCGTCCGTCGCCAGCACGCCCGGACCGCCGGCGTTGGTCACGATGGTCAGACGCGGCCCGCGCGGGCGCGGCTGCTTCGACAGCACCTCCGCCATGTAGAAGAGATCGGCGATGGAGTCCACGCGCAGCACGCCGCAGCGGCGAAATGCTGCATCGAGCACGTCGTCGCTGCCCGCGAGCGAGCCGGTGTGCGAGGCGGCCGCCTTCGCGGCGGCCTGGGTGCGCCCCGCCTTGATGACGATGATCGGCTTGTGCAGCGCCACCTCCCGCGCCGCGCCCAGGAACGATCGGGCGTCCCCGATCGACTCCATGTAGATGATGATGCTCTTCGTGCGCGGATCATCCCCCAGGTAGTCGATGAGGTCGCCCCAGCCGACGTCGGCCATCGAACCGATGGAGACGAAGGCGCTGAAGCCCACCGACTCGCGCAGGCTCCAGTCGAGAACGGCGGTGCACAGGGCGCCGCTCTGGCTGATGAAGGCGACGCTCCCCGGCCGCGCCATCCCGCCGGCGAACGTGGCGTTCAAGCCGCTCGTCGGGCACATCACGCCGAGGCAGTTGGGTCCGATGACCCGCATGTGGCCGCGTCGGGCCTCGTCGATGAGCTGGCGCTCGAGCGTGGCGCCGGCGGCGCCGACCTCCTTGAATCCGGCGGAGAGGACGATGGCGGCCTGGATCCCCGCCGCCGCGCACTCGGCGACGACGCCAGGCGCGGCAGGCGCGGGCGTTACTATCACGGCCAGGTCCGGACACTCGGGCAGCGCGGCGACGCTGGGGTAGGCCTTGACGCCCAGGATGCTGCCGCGCTTCGGGTTGACGGGGAAGACGGTCCCGCCGAACGGGTTGCTGATGAGGTTCCAGAACACCGTCCGCCCGACGCTGCCCGCCTTCTCGGTCGCGCCGATGACGGCGACGGAGCGCGGCGCGAACAGCGCCGTCAGCGGCTGCGAGCGCTCCCGACCCCACAAGCTGCTCGGCGGCCGGCTGGAAGGGCGTGGCGGCAAGGAGGACGAATCGTTGTTCTCGATCGAGGCCATGCGTGCTCCCGCGTTTGCGAAGATGGGTCGGGGAGGCGCCTCGCCGACGGAGATGCTCTTGTGGCGCCCGACCCTGGCGTCACGGTCGGGTGAGCCCGACGACGCTTCCACCCAGATCGGCGATCGAATCGTAGAGCAACTCGGCCATGTAGTCGAAGTTGTGAGCCCAGGCGCCCGGCTCCTTCTGGGAGAGCTGATAGTTGAACGTCGCCTTCATCAAGGCGGCCGTGAACGCCGTGAAGCCGTTCGCCGCGACGATCTCCGTCGGGCTGCACTGCTTGTTGCCGTCCGTGTCCTTGAAGAAATAGGGATACGTGGACGGGTCGTAGCACAGGGGAGCGACGGTCTGCATCGCCGTCATCAGCTTTGCCGCCAGCCCGCTGATCTCGGCGGCCAGCGGCTCGGTGGTGTTGCCGTCGCCGTCGTAGTCGGCGGGGTGCACCATGCGGATCTTGTTTGGATCCCCGTCGGCGTCGGCGTGGCAGGTCACGCAGGTGGTCGCCCACGCGTCGGTGATGAGGAACGTGTGGTGGCTGCCCTTGGGATCGTGGCACGAGGCGCACTGCGTGCCCCCCTGGTGCACCAGCGGTCCGGCGTAGGTCTTTCCGTCGTATTCGTAGCCGACATGCACGGCGGAGCCCAGCTTGGTGGCGCCGGCCGGCAAGTAGTGGACATTGAGGAACTTGAACTTTCCGGTGGCGATCTGGGCGTCGACCGTCGCCTTGGCCTCCCGACCGCGGTGGCAGGTCTCGCACACGTTGTCGAAGCCTGGCTCGGTTCGGACGACGCCGCTCGGGAACTTCACCGATGGAACCTGCACGATGCTGACCGGCTCGGTCACGCTGTCGTGGCAGGTTTGACACTCGAGCCCGTTGGCGGTCTCGAGGACGACCTGGCCGACGCCGTACTGGACGAAGAATCGAAAGCCCTGCTGCCCGCCGTGGCACGACGAGCACGTCGCGTCCACCTGCTCGCCGCTGTCCCAGTGCCGTGCCGGCTCGCCGGTGCCGTCGAAGTGCCCGAAGTCGGTGCGGACGGCCTTCGACATGTCGACCTTCACGACCAGGGCCTGGTTCATGTCCTGCACGGAGTCGTAGAGCAGCTCGATGATGTACTTCGCGTTGTGTGCGAACGCGCCCGGATCCTTCGAGGCCATCTGGAAGTTGTAGGTCGCCCGCACCAGCCGCGCGGTCCAGCTCTTGAAAGCGTTCGCATTCACGGCCTCGGTGGCTGAGCAGGTCTTGTCGCCGTCGGTGTCGTTGAACCAGTAGGGATACGCGTCGCCGTTGTAACAGACCGGCGTTTGCTGCTCGTTCCCGTACTCGACGATGGCCGCCAGCGTCTTGTCCCGCAGGCCGACGAGCTCGCCGTAGATGCCCTCGGTGGTGTCACCGTCGCCGTCGTAGTCGCGCCCGACCGAGGACATCATGCGGATGTCGTGCGCGCTGGTGACATCGGTGACGCCTGTGTGGCAGGTGCTGCACAGGTTGAACCGGACCTGGGTCGAGTGAGGATCATGGCAGCCGATGCAGGTGTTGAAGTTGTCGACGTGGCGAAAGCGAACGTCGTACACCTGACCGGCGTACTGGTAGCCTCCCTTGGCCACGCCGGCGAACAGGGTCGCCGCCGCCGGGAAGTAGTGGATGTTCTGGAAGGTCAGCGCCGGGCTGACCTGATCGTCGGTGGTGACGCCCGCGGCGGCGATGGTGGCGTCCACGTCCTTGCCCGAGGCGCGCCCCTGATGGCAGGTCATGCAGCGCGCCTCGCCGCCGAGCCCCGTCACGGTCGCCCCGGACGGGAAGGTCACGCTGGTCAGCGCGTCCGCGGCGGGGTTATGGCACGTCACGCAGCGGATCACCGACTCGACGGGCGCCGGCTTGTCCACCTGCCCTGGGGGGCTGCCGTCGCCGCCCAGGTAGTCGATGAAGCCCTCCGAGCTATGGCAGCGCGCGCATTGCACCGGAACGCTCCCCTGGGCCACGAAGTTGGTGAAGGGCAACGTGGTCGGGTCGGAGTGCGGCGCCATCTTCCACAGCGAGTAATAGGGAATGAGAGCGGTGTCGTCTGGCGGGAGAACCACGACGGGGTAGGCGCCAACGGCCTTCGTCCCGGCGCCGGTCGCCGTGACGGTCGTCTCACCCGGCGTCACCGCCGTCACCACGCCCAGGGTATCGACGGTGGCGACCGCCGGGGCGGAGCTGGTCCATGCGTAGGACGCGTCGGTGCCGTTCACGGTCGAGGCCGCGATCGCCAGCGTGGTCCCCACGACCATCGCGTGCGACGTCGCCGTGGTGATGACCTGAGGCGTCTTCTCCTTCTCGAGCTGCGCGCAGCCTGCGCATCCGGCGAGCACGAGCGCCGACCCGAGCAACGCCCGCCCCAGGGGCGACCTCGCCACGCGGACGCTGAGGCGTTGTCGAGGACTCGCAGACCACCACTCTCGGCTCATGGCAAAGCTCCTTGCTGAATCCAACGCAACACCGTCTCGTACTCGGTCGACCCCGAGGCGTACACGACGCCGCCTCCGTGTCCTTGGCCCGACATCTTCGCGAGCATTCGGCTCGACCCCGGCGCGCTGGTGTCGATGAACGGCATCAGCTCGGCGAGATCCGCGGCGGCATTCCCGACGAAGATCAGCTGGGTGTCGCCGGCCTGCCCCCCCGCCACGTGGCAGCGCGGGCAAGCGGCGGTGAGGATCGGGTACACGTCCGTCGCGAACGACAGGATCGCGTCGCCTCCCGGCGACGCCGCCTCGGTGGCGGCGTCGGCCGCGTCGGGCGCCGCGCTCCCGCGCGAAAAGTCGGCGCAACCGACCGCCAGCAGCGCGAGGGCGACGGTGGCGACCCCGAGCCTTGATGCGGTCACGCCCTCGATGATCCGTCGCTCAAAAATCATAGGTCAAGCTCACGCGCAAGAAGTCGTCGGGGATCTCGGGGCCCTTTTCCAGGTTGATGAAGTAGAACGCGCCCCCCGACAGGCCGCCCCAGCGGGCCACGACGCCGAAGCTGTGCGTCGACGCGTCGGCGCTGGTCAACCGGGTGTCGTCGATGATCAGCCCCCGGCGATTGTCGAACGTCCGCAAGCCTTCGCGATACTGGACGTAGAGCCAATCGTTCGGGTGAAACCTGACCTGAAAGTAGCTGCCGAAGTGATAGTAGTCCTTGCCCGGACCGCCCGTCCCCTCGGCGCCTCCCCCCGAAACGTCGGCGCGCAGCAAGCCCGCCGCGAAGCTGAAATGCTCCAGCACCGGGATACCCCGCATCCGCCACAACATCACGTCCGCCGCCTGCATGAACAGGTGCCGGGAGAAGCCGAGATTGTTGAAGTAGGCCGAGTACCACGCCGACAGCGGCCCCCACGCGCCGCCCAGCCGGTCACCGATCCCGAGGCGCGAGCTGTCGTCCGGCGAGAAGTCGTTTTGCAGATTCAAGACGCCGTCGGCCGCCCGAAGCTGATAGCCCCGCACGATGTAGAGGTCGTCGGTGACCGCGAGCTCTCGCCTGTGCCACAGGAGGTGGCCCGCGACGCCTTCCTGGGCCCAGATCACCGGGAGGATCTTCTGATCGAAGCCCACCAGACCGCCGTAGCTCTGATGCATCAGCGGATCCGCGCCGAAAGGCACCAGGAGCTTGCCGGCGGCGAAGACGACCTGGATGGGGTGCGCCGCGGCGGTCCAGCGATAGTGCGCCTCCCAGAATTGCAGGCTCAGCACTTCGACCGAGAGTCCGATCGGATCGTCGGCCGACTCACGCGACAGAAACAGAAAATGGTGGTAGCTCCGCAGCGCGTTCACCGCCGAGGCCTTGAAGGGATCGCCCGTGTACCCACGGCGCTCGTACGCGACGTCGAACCGGCCGTTCAGCTGGAATCCGTAGGGGAGATCGTTCCAGCCGCGAGCCCCGACGCCCGGTGACGTTCCCGGGCCGGGGGAGCCGACCGGGCCGGCGGCCACCGCTGGCAGGCAGACAGGCGGTGCGGGCGTGCACGGCGCGCCCCCCCTTTGTTGCGCGACGACCGGGCTCGTGAGCGGCGCGCCCGCGACGACCCAGCTCAGGATCAACGCGTGCCCCGGGCTCCCCGCTGGAATGATGGGGCCGCCGACGTGGGCCTGGCCGGAGCCCTTCACCAGCAACGGGCTGTTCGGGGGTGCGGCCACGTCGACCAGCGCACGGGCGGCAAGATAGTCCTTGCTCGCGTCACCGGTGAGCACGAGGTGCGTGATCGCCGCTGGACCCGCGGGGCCGTGACAGGCCGAGCAGAGCCGCATCATCACCGGATGCACGTCGGTCACGAAGTCCACACCCCGGGGGATCGGAGGCGCCGACCCCGGAACCTCCGCGACAGCCGCGCCCGCCGCGGCTGTCGCATCGGGCGCGGGGACCGCAGGCGTCCCGGCCGCGGTGGCCGGCGAAGCGCCCCCAACGGACCGACCCGCCCGCGGCAGCGGCATCACCGCGGCAGCGGCCGGCGGCGCCTCGGCCGCGGGCCCCGCGTCCAGCCGCGCGCCGGCCTGAATCCACGCCAGCATTCGTGCGTAAGGCCCGCTGTCGTCCGCCCACGGCGCTCCGCCCGCGTGAATCTTTTGACCCGACACCTTGGCGAGCAGCAGGCTGTCGGCGGGGGTTCGAACGTTCACCAGGCGCGCCACCGCCGCGTGGTCGGCCGCGGCGTCGCCGGATAGCAGCAGGTGCGTGGCCGCCGCGGGCGCCCCCGGGGTGTGACAGACCTTGCAGGTCTGCATGAGCAACGGGTGAATGACCCGTCGGAACGACGGCCCGGCGACCCGGGGCGCGGCCGTCATTGCGCCACCAGGCTTGTCACCCGTCTTGCTACCCGCCTGCCCCTCCCCCGGCGAGCCCGGCGACGCAGCTTCGGCCGCGGGCTCAGGCGCGGGCTCCGCCGTCGGCGCCGCCTCCTTCTTCTCGAGCCCCATTCCCTCGAGCAACTTCCGGCGGCTCTCCTCCTGGCGGCTGCGCGGCTTGGGGGCGGCCGTTTGCGCCCAAACCGGAGCCGCTGGCGCCACCACCAAGACCAGCGCCAAGAGCGGCGCCAAGATGGCGGCGCCGATTTCACCTCCCGGGCGCATGGCACCTCTCACAGGCTGTCCCCGCGACCGCGAAGGCGACGGTTCCGTCGTGACAGTGCCCGCACCGACGTCCCTCGCTCATGTCCGCGTGGGTGAACGCCACCGGCGCCTGCGGAAACGTGGACGGATGACACACGAAACACCCGAACGAAGCGTGGGTGCGGTGAGAAAACAAAGCCTGGGGCAACGACGGCATCCGCGCCTCCTCGCGCTTTTCTCGCGGAATCCGGAGCGCGCTCGGATACGCGGCCGCGAGCACGGGCGCCGCCAGCAGCGCGGCCAGCGCCACACCCCACGCCCCCGCGCGTCGCCTCCGTCGCGCCGGCGCCGCCGGTGTCGAGGACATCAGAAGGCCCCCTTCGTCTTCATGATTCGCAAGACTGCCAGCAGGAACATCAGGGCGCCGGCGAGCACCAGCGGCAGGCCGACGGCGGCCGACAGGATGAAGGTCAAGGGCGTCCAATGTAAGGACGCGGCCAATTGCACTCCGAGGCCGATGCCTGAGACCACTGCGGCGCGCCTCATGGCCGGAGGCGCGTGGTCGGTCATTTCGCTTGCCATAGCTTGTGCGCCTCCACCGCCTTCAGATCGTGGGCCACGTTGTGACAGCCGAGGCATGACGTCTTTCCGTCGTAGAGAGCGTCGAGAACGGGCGCGTGCGCGGCCGTTTCGACGAACTTCCGTGAGTCATCATGACAATGAAGGCAATTCGCGCTGGCGTAGGGGTGATAAAGCGCGATCTTCTCGGGAATCTTGCCGAAATAATGAACCCAGACATGGCGAAGCCCGTTCATCTTTGCGGTGACGTCGCCGAACATCGCGTAGTCGGCGTGACAGGAGTAACAGGTCGTATCGCGATCGATGAGACGATTCTGATAGTGCACCGCGGAGACGGCCGTGCGGTTGTTCGCGAACAGGCTCATCCCGTAGGGGCGCATCTCGTGACAGGACAGACAGAACTCCGTGCGGCTCGACTGGTGGAATCCGAAGCCGAGGTTCACCGTTGAAATCAGCAGCGGCAGCGCCACCAGCCCGATCAGCAGGGTGATCCTACCGCCCGTACGCAAGGCCATCTGTGGGACGTTGAAATAAATCAACCCCACGAGCACGACGCCCACCACCAGAGCGACGACGACGTAACCGGGCAGCATATCCCTCGCTATCCTCCCTAAGAAAATCTAGCCGAACGCGATTCTCTTGTTTCTGGTGTTTCAAATCAAGAGCATTGTGCGAACCGAATCGTGATTGTTGTCTTCCGCGGTATTCCAGGGACGCCGATTGCGATTTGTTTGAATCACACATTGCCTTTGGCGCCAACGGACTTCGATTTCTTCCATTCAGCTTCTATTAAGTTGTTCGGCGTTGCCGGCAAATCATTGTCGTTCGACGCAAACCGGAAATTATTTCGTGCGAGCGCACGATTTGCGCGATTTGTCACGTTCGTGTTTCGCGAGTTCCGGGATCGCCGAGCGTGGCCCGGTGACTCCCCCCTCCCGACCAGCCACCGGGCGGGCGCTTTCCGTCTCGGCCCGTTCGGGATAGGGTCGGGAACGATGAGCTCTGATCAGGACAAGGCCTCATGAGCGCCGCTCCCCCCTCCCGACGAGATGGCCCCGACCGAGGCCCGCCTGCGCCGCCCCCCGTGGCCCCCACGCCCACGCCCACGCCCGCCGAAGGCCACCCCGACCTTCGTCGCTTCGAGGTGGGGCCGTTCCGATTTCGCGATCCCCACCTGTACGAGCGCCACCTGATGTTCGACAACGCCGTCGATGACTCGCGCGCGCACACCCGGCAACGATTCGAGGCGCTGGCGCACACGGTGCGCGACCTCCTGATGCAGCGCTGGGTCCTCACCAAACAGACCCAGGACGCCGCCAACGCCAAGGAGCTCTATTACATTTCGATGGAGTTTCTGATCGGGCGCGCCCTCACCAACAACCTCCTCAACATGGGCGTGGAGGACTTCATCAAGGCGGACGTGCGCGCGGACGGTCAGGACTGGCGCGCGCTCGCCGAGCAGGAGCCCGACGCCGGCCTCGGCAACGGCGGCCTCGGACGGCTGGCCGCCTGCTTCATCGACTCACTCGCCACCCTCGAATACCCGGCCATGGGCTATGGGCTGCGCTACGACTACGGCATCTTCCGCCAGACCATCGAGAACGGCTGGCAGCGCGAAGGTCCCGACAACTGGCTGCGCCACGCCGATCCCTGGGAGATCCCCCGCCCTCATCAGTGCTCCACGGTGCAACTGGAGACATCGTTCGTCCTGCGACACGGCCAGATCGTCCCCCGCCCGGGCCAGGCGATGAAGCTGACCGGGGTGCCCTTCGATCGTCCGGTTGTGGGCTTTGGCGCCAGGACGATCAACACCCTGCGGCTCTGGGGCGCGGCCGCGCCGGACAGCTTCAACTTCGGCGAGTTCAGCGACGGCGACTTCTTCGGCGCGGTCTCGGATCGCGTGATCGCGGAGTCGCTCACGCGGGTGCTCTACCCCGACGACTCCAAGCGCGAGGGGCGGTCGCTGCGGTTCATGCAGGAGTGCTTCCTCGTCTGCTGCTCGCTCGAGGACATCATCAAACGCTTCCGGCGGCGGGGGAACGACTGGACGGCGCTCCCGGACAAGGTGGCGATCCAGCTCAACGACACTCATCCGGCCCTCGCCGTCGCCGAGCTGATGCGAATCCTGCTCGACCAGGCCCATCTGTCGTGGGAGGCAGCGTGGGACCTGACGGTCAGGACGCTGGCCTACACGAATCACACCCTCCTCCCCGAGGCGCTGGAGAAGTGGCCGGTGGAGCTGTTCGAGGCCCTGCTGCCCCGGCACCTCCAGATCATCTACGAGATCAACGCCCGCTTGCTCGCCGACGTTCGCGCGCGCCTCGGCGACGACGACGCGCGGCTCGCCCGCATGAGCCTCATCGAGGAGGCGCCCGTGCGCTCGGTGCGGATGGCCCACCTGGCCATCGTCGGGTCCCACAGCACGAACGGCGTGTCCGAGATGCACTCGGCGCTCGTGCGCTCGCACCTCGTGCCCGACTTCGCCCGGCTCTTCCCCGAGCGGTTCAACAACAAGACGAACGGCGTGACGCCACGGCGCTGGCTGTTCCAGGCGAACCCCGCCCTCTCCGCGCTCATCACGGGCGCCATCGGCGAGCGCTGGATCGCGGACCTCGAGGGGCTGCGGGCGCTCGCGCCGCTGGTCGACGATGCCCCGTTTCGGTCGGCCTTCCGCGCGGCCAAGCGCGAGGCCAAGCTGCGGTTCGCGTCCTGGCTCCGCGACAGCCAGGGCACGATCGTCAATCCCGACAGCATCTTCGACTGCCAGATCAAACGCATACACGAGTACAAGCGCCAGCTCCTGAACGTCCTGCACATCATAATCCTCTACCAGCAGCTCGAGACCGATCCCACGGGCTCCCCGCCGCGGACGTTCTTCTTCGCGGGCAAGGCTGCCCCCGCCTACCGACTGGCGAAGCTCATCATCAAGCTCGTCCACAACGTAGCGGCGCACATCGACGCTGATCCCCGGGCGCGCGATCGCATCAAGGTCGTGTTCCTGCCGGACTACAACGTCAGCCTGGCCACCCGGCTCATACCCGCCGCCGACGTGTCGGAACAGATCTCCACCGCCGGCTTCGAGGCGAGCGGCACCAGCAACATGAAGTTCATGATGAACGGGGCCCTGACCATCGGGACGCGCGACGGTGCCACCGTCGAGATGGCCCGGGAGGCAGGCGAGGAGAACTTCTTCCTGTTCGGCCTCACCGACGAGGAGGTGGCCGCCAGCCGCCCCTGGTACCAGCCGAACTGGCACTACTGGAACGAGCCGGAGGTGCGCCAGGCCATCGATCTCCTCTTCTCGAACCAGTTCGCCGCCGGTGAGCCCGGCGTCTTCGAGCCCTTGCGCCATCGGCTGCTGGTGGAAGGCGACTACTACATGCACCTCGCCGACCTGCGCTCGTACGCGCGCGCCCAGGAGCGTCTGGGGGCCCTCTACGGGGACGTCGACGCCTGGACGCGCAAGGCGGTGTTGAACGTGGCGGCGTCCGGTCGCTTTTCGAGCGATCGCACGATCCGCGAATACGCCCGCGACATCTGGGGGATCGACCCGGTACCGGTCCCCGGTTGACCTCTCCTGCCGACGGACACCCCGCATGGCCACCACGACCCCGCTCGATCTGATCGCGCATTCGCTGGCGCCAGGCATCGCGCTGACGAGCGTCATCTTCTTCAACACCAGCCTGCTCAACCGATTCGCCTACGTGACCGGGCGCGTACGCGAGCTGACCCGCGAAGCGCGCGAGCTCCGCCGCACCACCCGTGACTCGCCCGACCCCGTGCGCCTGCGGAGCATTCGCGCCCAGGTGGATGCCCTCATCGTGCGGGCGCGGATGATCCGGCGGACCATCATGCTGGTCTACGTCAGCCTGCTGTCGTTCATCGCAGCATCCTGCTGTTGCTGTCGTTCGCGCTGCTCGGGATCACGTCAGCCGCCTACCTCCCCATCATCGCGTTCGCGGCGGGCCTGATCATGTTCGCGCTGGCCGCGTCGCGGGGCATCGCCGAGATCGCGCTCTCGTACCACACCATCGAAGAAGAGGCGCGCAACAGCGTCAACATCGACGCGGATTGACCCGGAGCGTCGCGCCCAACCACGGCCGTCGTTTGACCGTCCCCGTGCTTTGGATTTACAAATCTGCCATGCGCATGCGCTTGGCTTCGTTCGCGTCGTTATCTTCTCTGGTGTTCGCTCTGTCACTTTCCCTCGGCTGCGACAGCGGCGGTGGCTCCGGTAAAGGCGGCGCCGGGGGCGGCAAGGGAGGTGCTGGCGGACGAGGCGGCGCGACCGCGGTGGGTGGCGCGGGCGGCACGGCCGCTGGAGGGGGCGGCGCTGGCGGCTCGGGGATCGCGGGCGCGGGCGGCGCGGCGTCGGGCGGCGCGGGCGTTGGCGGCTCGGGCATGGCCGGCGCCGGCGTGGGCGGCTCGCCGGCGGGCGCTGGCGGCTCGACCGGCGCGGGGGGCTCCGCGGCCGGCGGTGCGACGGCGGGCGGACACGGGGGAACAGCGATCGGCGGGGGCGGCGGGGGCGTGACGGGCGGAGGCGGCGGCGGCGGCGGAGGCGGCGCGGGTGGCGCCGCTGGCGGCTCTCCCGGCGGCGGCGGCGCGGGTGGCGATGCGAGCGCCCTGACGGCAAGCGATTTTCCCGCGGTCAGCCCCTGCCCCAGCCGGGCCATTCTCGGCGACGCGACCATGTTCACGGCGCTGAAGACCGCCCTCGCCTCGGGCGTGGTGACATACATGGACGTGCCCTACAACGCCGCGGACGCGAACATCTTCAAGAAGAAGTGCGGCCTGGAAGATGTGAACGGCTTCGATCCGGCGATCTACACCGACATGATCCCGGCGGCGGGCGGCGGCGGCCACGCCGACGTGACGACGGGCGGGATGCCCGAGTTGACGAAGATCCTCACGCTCGGAAATGCCGGGATCTGCGCCACCGGTTTCACCGCGACGAGCTTCGGCACAGGCGAGGGCTTTCCGACCGCGGGCACGTACCGGAAGGAATTCCGCGTCGCATACATGGGAACCACGTACCGGATTCGCGCGAAGATCGCGGTGAGCGGCGCATCGGCGGGGCACACGTTCGCCCAGGATTCGCTGACCCCGGCGGGTACGGCGGGCCTCGCCTACCAGGTCAACGGGGCGACGGTCGTCGAGACGGGGTTGTGGGGGGCGCTGCTGGGGGCGATGGCGCCGGGGGCTGCTCCCCACGCGACGCTGACCGCCGCCAAGACCGCGGGGACGCCAATCTGGTCCGCGGACGTCGCCTTCGTCTGCGCGTCTTCCTCGTAGGCGGTCACGCGGCTCCCCGGCGGCGGCGTAGCGCGAGCAGCGCGGGGACGAGGGTGAGCTCGGCGGCGAGCGCCACCAGGATGCCGGTCGGCAGCAACCAGCCGAGCGCGCGGCTGGCTCGAAAGTCCGAGTATCCCACCGCCGCCAGCGAGGCCGCGACGAGCACGGATGTCGCGAGCGCGGCCGAGCCGAAGCGACGATACGCGCGCGAGAGGCTGGTCGCGATCGGCGCTGTCGTATGCCGCATTGGCCACAGCAGATGGATCGTGTCGTCGGCCGCCAGGCCGAGCACGATGACCGGCAAGCCGATGAGCCCGAGCGACCACGAGACGCCCGCTGCCGCCATCACCCCGCCCAGCACGACGACGGGCGCGACGTTGCCGAGCAACCCCGCCACCACGGCCCGGCACCTCCCCAGCCCGAGCGCGAGCGCCAGCACCAGCAAGACCAGATCCCCGGCCAGCCCCCAGGCGATCCCGCCGCGCGCCTCCAGCTCCGCCGCGTGATACAGGTAGCCGACGCCGCCGAACCCCACGTGAAACCCGTCGAGCATCGTGCGACCGAAATGCTCGATCCACCCGAGCAGCTCGGCGCGGCGAGCAAAGGTGGTCGGGGCGAGCAGCAGCAGCGTCCGGGTGGCGCCGTGCTCGAGGTCGATCCAGGGCGCGAGGCGCCGATCGTGCTCGACCGGGGCGAGGCGGCGGCGCACCTCGCTCCGATCGGTCATCGCGCGCGCGAGCTCGCGCGCGCGCGGGTCTGTCGCGAGCAGCTCGTCAGTCAGCGTCGCCACCGAGAGCGACAGCCGCGTCTCGGGCAGCGTCCGCAGGTATCCGTCGAGGGTTGTCGTGGCGAGCAACAAGGCGCGCGCGTCGTCGCGGCGGGCAGGCGTCGCCTCGACGTAGACCTCCAGGGGAACGAGATCGCTCCCCGTCGCTGTCCTCACAGCCGCGAGGTCACGGGCGAACGGGTGGGTCGCGACGAAGGCGTCCGTGTAGCTCGACTCTGCCGCCCCGAGCCGCGCCATGCCGGCTGCGGCCGCCACCACGGCGCAGAGCCACAGGAAGGCCGTCGGCGCGACGCGACGCTGGGACAGCGCGATCACCCGGCGTGCGAAGCGGCTCGGCCCTTCGGGCGGGCGGCCGCGCATGCTTGCCAGACGCAGCAAGGGCCCGGCGACCACGAACGACAGCGCGTAGGCCGCGGCAGTGCCCACGGCGCCCCACACGCCGAACATGCGAACCAGCGGCGGGCCCCCGGGCGTGGCCATCGCCAGCAAGCTCGCCGCCGTCACCAGCGCCGTCACCAGGCACGGCAGGGCGAGCTCGCGAGCGGCCTCGGAGACCGGATCGGGGTGGCCAGCCGCGCGCAGGCGCGTCGCGCATTCCCACAGGTGCAGGGTGTCCATGGTGGCGACCGACCAGACGAGCGGCAGCAGGATCAGCACCCACGGGTGCAGCGCCCCGACCACCGCGCGATAAAGCAACACCGTCGCGGCGCTGGCGAGCCCCGCCATGATCAGAGGAAACACGGCCGCCCAGGCGGAGCGAAAGAACAGCGCCGGGACGATCACCGCCGCCAGGATGAGCAGCGGCAGCGTCCGCCGCACGTCGCGTCGCGCCTCCTCCCAGGTCGCCACGCGCTGGGGTAGGAAGCCGGAGATCCGGACCGTGAGACCAGCAGTTGCCGCGACACCCGCGAGCCGCGCGTGCAGCTCGTCGAGGACGTGGCGCGCGTTCGACAGCGTCGCTCCCGACGGCGCCACCGACACGATCAACAACGCCACGCCCGGGACCGGGCGAAGAAAATGATCGAGCGCGGTCGGGAACCCTGCCGGGGGTAGACCGCGCTCGAGTCGCAGTTGCGCGCCGACGTCGGCGAGGGCCAGGCGGGGGCGCGTCGCGGCTGAAAAGACGTGGCTCACGCCGGGCGCGCCGGCGATGCTGTCCTCGAGCCGCAGCAACTCGGCGTCGGAGGGGGGTCGGCCCGCCGCCGACGCCGAGACGAGAACGAGATCGCTCTCCGCGCCGAAATAGGAGCGCAGGCGGCGCACCTCGGCGGCCCGCGCGGGCGGCATCAGCTGCTCCACCGTGGGGACCTCGCTCGGCGACAGCGTCGCGAGGTATCCGAGCGCGGGGAGCAACAGCGCCGCCGCGACCCCGAGGATCAGCCTGTCGCGTCTCGTCCTGGAAGGCACCTGTCGTCACCCATCCTCGTGCTCGGGCTTCCACTCCCCACGGAAGAGCGTGAAGCCGAGCACGCGGGTGACCTCGAAACGATCGCCCGGGCGGCGTTCGTGGCTCTCCACGGCGCAGCAAGCCGGATCGGGGATGTGCGTGTTCCACTCGACCATCATCGCGCTCGCCAGCAACACGCCCACCCCGGACGTCAACCCGCCCGCGCGCAACCAGTCGCCCAGACGAGCACCCTCGAAGGGCCCCCAATCCCTCACGCCTTCGCCCCCTCGCCCTCGACGGCCAAAGGCGACGGCGTCACACGACGGGACGGACTCACGTTTCCACGGTATCACGACGACCACCGCCGCCACCATCACGATCCCGGCCGAGGGCGAACTGATTTGTCGCGCTATTTCAAGTGTTTGCAAAAAACTCCCGGGGGCGTGTCGATCGCCCCGCGGGCGGTTCGTTGTGTTAGCAGGAGCGGCAGAGGGTCGGCTCCGGAACCCTTTCACCTGGAGGATCGTCATGGAAAACGCGCTCAAGCCAATCACCTCGCTCCGCTTCATGATCATGCACAAGAACGACCTGCGCACCGAGGCGGGCGAGAAGCCTCCGATGGAGCTGATAGAGAAGATGGGCGCGTTCATCGGCGGGCACGCGCAGGCGGGCCGCCTCATTGATGGCGCGGGCCTGGGCGCCAGCAAGACGCGCACGCGCCTCTACTTCCGCGACGGGGCATGCACGGTGAAGCACGGCCCGTATCGCGGCGAGCACGAGCTGCCCGCGTCGATGTTGCAGCTCAAGGTGAGGACGCGCGACGAGGCGCTCGGCTGGGCCGAGCGCTACGGCAAGATCCTCGGCACCGGCGAGCTGGAGCTCGGCAAGGTGAACGAGCCCTGGGACATCGGCCTCATGCCCGAGCCCGAGAACCCACCGCTGCAGTTCCTGCTGATCGAGAAGGCCGACCCAGCCACCGAGGCCGGAGGGCGCAGCCCCAGGCAAAAGGCCGAGCTCACCCGGCTGCGGACCGAGATGACCAAGGCCGGCGTGCTCGTGCGAACGACCGACCTGCAACCGAGCGCGGCGGCCAAGCGTCTGTTGTTCACCAACAATGACCTGCGCGTGCTCGACGGCCCATTCTCGGAGTCGAAGGAGCTCGTGGGCGGCTTCGCCGTGCTGGCGCTGTCGGGGATGGACGAGGCGGTCGCGATGTGTCGGACCTACGCGGCGATCCTCGGCGGAACGCTGGAGATCGACATTCGGCCGCTCGCGGGGGGCGAGCCGGCGTAGCGGCCCGGACGGCGTCCTCCGGCAGACGACGCTCGCGACCGATATCGTGTATTTTCCGCGACTTGCATGTCGTTGTCCGGGACCGCGCGGCTCATTCGACGACCGTGTGAAAGGACGACAACCAATGTTCACCATCGACAGCACGATCGACATCGCCGCCCCGCCCTCCCACGTTCTCACCGCCATCACCACGGAGTCCGGCTACCGCGGCTGGATGGCGGAGGACACCGACTTCGACGGCAAGCAGGCCACATTTCGGTTCTCTCAGCCTAGCGAGACGCGCTCGGTGACTCTCCAGCTCGACCGTTACGACGCAGGCGGCGTCGTGATGACATGCGTCGCGCACGAGCACAACGCCGATTGGCTCGGCACCACGCTCGTCATCGAGCTCGGCGAGACGCCGACCGGAACGCGGGTCCACCTGGCCCACTCGGGCTACCGCGCGAGGAATGAAGTCTTCGAACGGTGCAGTGAGGCGTGGCCGCACTTCCTGCGCAGCCTGGCGAGCTACACAACGACCGGTACCGGCGAGCCGTACCCCAAGGCGGCATGAGGAGCGTGCAATGACACCCGATGACAACGATAGCGCCGGCAGCGAAACCGACACGCGGAAGACCGCGATGCTCATCTTCCGTGACGAGGGCGTCGATTGGGCCCAGCTCACGGCCGACGGTCGATCGAAGGCGTTGTTCCAGAAGCTCGTCGACTGGGCCGCGGACCTCAAGCGCCGCGGCGTATATGCCGGCGTGGAGGCGCTCCAGCAGAGCGGCAAGACCGTGCGCCGCAAGGGCGCCGGGGTCGTCATCGACGGTCCGTTCGCCGAAGGGCGCGAGGCGGTGCTCGGGTTCTTCTTCGTGCGCGTCAACGACCTCGACGAGGCGTGCGCGATCGCCGGCGAGTCGCCCCACGCGGAGGTCGGCGGCGCGACCGAGGTCCGGATACTCGGGGCGTTTCCGAAGCCCTAGCAGGCCTCGTCACAACGCTGCGAGGCGCTCCTCGAGAAAGCGGCGCTCGGGCGCGGTTCCCGCCAGCTCGAGGGCGCGACGATACGCGGTGCGCGCCGCGCGGACATCGCCGCGCTGCGCTTCGAGCTCGCCGATCGCCGCGGCGAGCACCGGATCGTCCTCGAGACGTTCGTTTCCGACGAGGTTCACGAGCGCGCGTAGCCCGGCGCGGGCACCGCTGGCCCGCCCGACCGCGATCGCTCGCTGCAGCGCGATGACCGGTGATGGCGTGAGCGCGAGCAGCTGATCGTAGAGCGCGACGATCTGCGGCCAGTCGGTCGCGGCGTACGTCGTGGCCAGCGCATGGCACGCCGCGATCGCGGCCTCGAGATGGAACGGCGACACGACGTCTCCCGTCGAGGAGCGCCCGAGATGTTCTAGCCCCTCGGCGATCATCGCGTGGTTCCAGCGCGCACGGTCCTGACGATCGAGCGGGATCAGGTCGCCCGCCGCATCCACGCGTGCCGGGAGCCGAGCGGCCTGCAGCAAGAACAAAGCGTGCAGCGCGTGGCCGCGCGGCGTGGCAAACCGGGTCGCGAGCAACATCGCGCTCAGGCGGATCGCGGTGTGACACAGCTCCTCGTCGATCTGCGTGTCACCGGCGTGGGCGCTGTAGCCCTCGAGGAACAACACGTAGAGCGTGCGCAGGACGCCATCGAGGCGCACGTCGAGCTCGCCATCAGGGGCGCCATCGAGCTCGAGCTCGACTTGCTCGTCCCGCAACACCTGACGCGCGCGCATCAGGCGCTTCTCCACGGCGGCTTCGTCGAGCCGCAACGCGCGCCCCAGGGCCGGCACCGGAAACCCGCATAGCGTTCGCAACGCCAGCGCCAGCGCGCTCTCGAGCGGAATCGCCGGATGACAGCAGACGAACATCATCTTCAACAGATCCTGGTCGCGATCGGGCGCGGCGTCGGGCGCCTCGAGTCGATCGAGCGCTTCGCTCGGCGCGATCCACGTCGCGCGCCGGATCGAATCGATCACACGCCGCCGCGCAGCGACCTGCAGCCAGGCACCGGGGCGCTCGGGGACGTCAGCGTCCCAGGTCTCGATCGCCGCGACGAAGGCCTCCTGAACGGCGACCTCGATCAGATCGAGGCGACGCGCGCCAAACGAGCGCGCGAGCGAGGCCGTGATCGCCGGCGCGTGCTCCCGGTAGAGCCCGTCGAGATCCACCACGCACCCAGCGTAGCGCCCGACACCCCGATTACAAGCCGTAGGCGCGTCGGATGATTTCCTGCTATCAAGGGCTCGGGGGGACGAATGGGTCTGGTCAGGATTGCTTCGGTCGGTGTGGTTTGCTTTGCAGAGCGCGGTCGGCGCCTCATCTTCTTCGTGGTCGCGATGGTCTCGCTCGGCGCCGGTTGTCGCTATCAAGACCAACCCCGGAGCGGCGCGCAGCAGTGCGCGGCGCCCGGACAGAAGCGGTGTCCCGACGGCTACGCATGCGCGCCCGACAACCTGTGCTATCGCGACGGCGCTAGCCTCGAGGCCGACGCGGGCGCCGGCCGAGCCGACGAGAACGATGATTCGCGGACGCCCGATGTCGGGCAACCGGGCTCGGAAGGGGGAGTGGACGTCGCGTCCCGGGACCTCGTCGCGACCGACAAGTCGCCCGAGGAGACCGGAGGCGCCGAGGCTTCCCCCGAGGCGGGCATGGACACCGGCGGTGGCGTCGATATCGGCCCGACCTGCACGCCTGGGGCGGTGGACTGCGCCTGTCTCTCCAATGGGTCTTGCGACGTCGGCCTCACCTGCGATCAGAATCTTTGCCATCGGGCTACCTGCGGGGACGGGCACCTCGACCAGGGCGAGCGCTGCGACGATGGCAACACCAGCAACACCGACGCCTGCCTCGCCACTTGCGTCCCGGCCAGCTGTGGCGATGGGTTCGTACGTGCGGGGCAAGAGGAGTGCGACGACGGCAACACCAGCAACACCGATGCTTGCACGAGCGCCTGCAAGCTGGCGAAGTGCGGTGACGGCTTCGTGCAGGCCGGCGAGGAGTGTGATGACGGAGCCACCGACAACAGCGGCCCATGCCTGATGACCTGCAAGCTGGCGAAGTGCGGCGACGGCTTCGTCGACCGAGGCGTCGAGGCGTGCGATGACGGCAACACGATCAACACCGACGGCTGCACCAACGCCTGCAAGCTGGCTTCGTGCGGCGACGGGATCACCCAGACCGGTGAACAGTGCGACGATGGCAACACCAGCAACACCGATTCGTGCACCGCCTCATGTCAGCTGGCGCGCTGCGGAGACGGGTTCGTCCAGGGGACCGAACAGTGCGACGACGGCAACACCAGCAACACCGACGGCTGCACGAGCTCGTGCAAGAAGGCGGCGTGCGGGGACGGCTTCTTGCAAGCGGGCGAGGAGTGCGACGATGGCAACGCCATCGACACGGATTCTTGCCGGAACACGTGCACGAAGCACTACAACGTCGCGTTCGTCAGCTCGGTGACCTACGACCTGACGACGCTCGGCGGGGTGTCGGGCGCGGACGCGAAATGTCAGGGCCTGGCGATGGCGGCCGGGCTGGTGACGGGCGGGGCCACGAAGTACGTGGCCTGGATCTCCGACAGCCATACGTCGGTCGCTTCACGACTCGGCGCCGCGCGGGGCTGGGTGCGTCCCGACATGAAGCCGTTCCTCGACGACTACAACACCGCGACGACGTTCTATCCCCCTGAGGTCACCGAGAAGGGCAATCACGTCACCGACAGCCCGTCGGCCCTGGGCGGTTACACGGTTGCGTCGGGAGCCGAGTGCGACGACTGGACGCCAGGTTCCACCGGCCTCTTCCTGAACGGCGACCCGACGGCCGGGAGCGGGGGATGGGTCGGCTCGTACGGGGGCGCATCGTGCTCAAGCCCGTTCCGTATCTACTGTCTCGGAATCGATTTCGTGAGCACGATGACCTTCACCAAGACGGCGGGTCGGCTGGCGTTCGTCTCGGGGTCGTTCGCGCCGACAGGGGGGCTGACGGGCGCCGACACCCAGTGCCAGAATGATGCGACCGCGGCCGGGCTTGCCAACGCATCGACGTTCAAGGCCCTGCTGGCGACGACCTCAGCCAGCATGGCGTCGCGGTTCAGCACCGCGGGCGCGGTCTGGGTGCGCGTCGACGGCGTTCCCATCGTCGCCTCACCGCGCGATCTGTTCGTGCTCGGCGGCAAGATGATCGCGCCGCTGGACGTGACCGCCGACGGGACCTACCTCGCCAACTACGGCGGATGGTCCGGCAGCGCGGACCCGAACCTGCCGGGCACGGCGGCCACGACGTGCAACAACTGGACATCGAAGTCGGCGACCGGCGTGGGTGGGCGCGTGCTGTTCTCGATCCTGTCAAAGGCCTTTGCCTTCGACACCGCCAACTCGTGCGACAACCAGTACACGTATCTGTACTGCTTACAGCCCTGAGGCCGATAGCGCTCGGTCAGCAGACCTCAGGCGTCGGGCTTCCGCCGAAAACACGCCGCTCGGGGCCAGCGGTCGGTCCCGTGTCAGAAGCGTCAGAAGCGGCCGTCGAGGACCGCGATACCGCCGTCCTTCGCCGGGAAGAACGAAACCTTGGTTTCGCGCTGTTCGGCGCGATTGCCGATGATATAGGTCGTCACCCCCGCGGCGAGCAGCGCCCCGCCCAGGCCATACCCGACCCATTGGAGTGTTTGATAGCGCCGCCCCGAGCTATCCAGGCTCGGATCGAACACCGCCTTGTTGCTGGCTCGGTTCCCGGTGGCCTGTGCCGTCAGGCCGAACCAAACTCCCGCCCCGAGCGCCGCGACGCCAGCGCCGCCCAGAATGATTCCCGCCAGGCGCGCCCCCGATCCGCCGCGGGTATCTTCGTCTCCGCGACCTGGCGCCTCCGAGCCCCGCGTGTCGCTGACGATGGCTTCCGCGGGGACCTGCGCTGCCTGGGGAGGTGCCCCGCCTACCACGGGCGGCGCGCCCGGGGCCGCCGCCACGCCTGCCTGGGAGAGCGCCGGCGGGGACGTGGGAACCACCGCGCGCGAAAGGTTGACCGTCTCCCTCACCAACGCGCCCGCGACGATCCGCACCGTGCGCGTCTCGGGCTCGTAGTTGGGCGCCGTCAGATTGAACCGACACTCGCCGGCCCGGACATGGATGGGATTGGCCAGCGGCAGCTTGCCGACCACGGCACCCTCGATGACGATCTCCGCCCCCGCCGGGCCGCCCAGGACCTCGAGCGCGCCGATGTGCTCGCGAACCTGCGCGAGCGACTTGCGCAGGGTCGTGCTGTTCTTGCTGATCCAGGGGTCGGAGCGCGCGCCCACAGCCTCGGCGAGGTGCGCCTCCGCATCAATCCAGCGTCCAAGCGCGACCTCGGCGAGGCCCATCTGTGCCGCTGGGCGCGGGTGGTGATGAAGGTCGTAGGCCTGTCGGAACAGCTCCAACGCCTTGAGGTCGTCATTGGTCCGCCGGCTATCCACGCCCTCGTGGATGAGCTCGTCCTCGCTCTTGTCGGCCGCCGTCGCTGGCAACGCCAACGCCGCCAGAGCCCCGATTCCAGCCAGAGTCCCTATCATCCACCTTTTCATCGATCGCCACGCACGGGCCGAAAGGTAGCCTTCGGCAGCAGCGAGGTCAATGTGGGGGCGGGCGTCTGGCGGCCGCGCTGACCTCGCCCCGGGCGATGGTCAGCGCGGCGACTCGCGCTACAGCGACGGTGCGGGCCCGGGGCTCACGTTCTTCAGCAGGAAGACGAAATCCTGGTAGTCGCCGTTGCTGGCCTCTTCCCAGCCGATGAGATAGGCGTGCGGAACGACGACGCCCGCGCGATCCTTGAGGGGATAGACCCGCACGCGGTGGCTGTGAACCGCGTCGATGTTGAGCGAGTCCTGGGTGTAGTCGTAGTCGCCGTTCCCCACGTTCGGCGCGGGCACACCAGCCGAGCTGAGACCTCCGGTGGTCCGTTGGTTGGAGAACGTCCAGATCCCGAAGGTCATCGTGCCCGGATCGAACGTCGTGCCGTCGGAGCCCGTCTTGAGCGGCGGCAGGATCTGCTCGCTGTAGTTCGACGTGTTCCAGTCCACGCCGAGCGGGCTGGAGAGCATCGTGGCGACCACCTTCAGCGGCGCCGGTTGCGTTGCCGCTTGCGTGGACGTGGATGGAATCGCCGCTGGCTGTGCGTCGGTGACGGTGGGGGGTGCGGCTCCCGCCGCGCCGCCCGCGCCCGCGCCACCTGCACCCCCTGCGCCCCCCGCGGCTGCGCCCCCAGCGCCGCCTGCGCCGGCGGGCATCCCGGTGAGTGACCCGACGGGGTACCAGCCGTAAGGGAGGTCGGTCGGCGGAGCGAATCTTCCCACCGCCAGCAACTGAACGGGCGCGGCGCTGTCCGCCTTGACGAAGGTGTGAATCTGCACCTCCTCGGTCGAGTAAGCGGGGCCCAGGATCGCCATGTTGTTGGTGTTCAGCGCTTGGATGAAGTCCGAGCCCAGGTTCACCTTGTAGCCGAGCGTGGCGACGACTTGCCCGAACGTGGGCTCGTACCGCGCCCAGTTGGCCGACGGCAGCGTCGGCGGCGTCGTCGTCGAATCGAGGCCCGTCTCGCTGTTGTTCCACAGAGAGACCGCGTAGAGGCCTGCCGGGATACAACCCGGCGCGTCCGTCTTCGCCACCAGCACGGCGCTGACGGCCTGCCCACCGATGTTGTACATGCGGTCTGGAGGGTTGGTCTGGGTCGACAGGAATTGCACCGTCACGTCCAGATCCGCGCCCGCCGCCAGAGTGGCGGGAATGGTCTTGTTCGGCGTGATCTTGAACGCCGCTGGCAGGCTCACCTCGTTGTAGTTGAGCGGGAACAGCGTGCCGCCGGCAGCGCCTGGGGTCGCCGGCGGGTTCGTGCCCGGCGCCAACGTGTTCCCGACCAGCTGCAAGCTCGTGATGTGGACATCCGTGGTGCCGCCATTGTGCAAGCGCATGATCTGCGTGTGCGGATCGTCGACGGTGTTGATGAAGCTAAACAGGGCCTCGCTCGGGATCACGCGCGGATCGCCCTGGTAGGTCACGTTGGTGAACGCCAGGCTCGTCGCCGTGCCGCCGCCGGCGCCCGCCGCCCCGCTCGCGCCACCGCCCGCGCCCGCGCTCGATCCCGCGCTGCAAAGCTGCGCAAGCGTGGGTGACGTCGCAGCCGCCCCACCCGCGCCACCCGGGCCACCCGCGCCACCTTGCGCGGCGCCCCCCGTTCCTGCTCCGGCGGCGCCACCGGTTCCCGGTCCTGCAGCACCACCGGTTCCCGCACCCCCGGTCCCCGCGCCGCCGGTCCCCGCGCCGCCGGTCCCCACGGTGCCGCCGGTCCCGGCCCCCCCGGTGCCGGTCTTACCTCCCGTCGCGGAGGCGCCCCCCGAGCCGGACGCTCCGCCCGTGCCCGCCTTGCCACCCGTACCGCTGGGCGTACCGGAGTTGCTGCCACACGCTGCCACCAGCGCCAACGGAGCACCTAAACACGCCAGGACCAACAGTCGTCTCATGAACATCCCCCCACGTTGCGTTTGAGAAACGGCTTACCCATACCTACTTCCCTGTACAGCCTCGCATATTTCTCAAAACTCCCCCACTCAATCAACAACGATATTTGCGCGGATCGCGATTCGAGCTTGCGCGCTCAGGATAGGCCGGTGACGGTCCGCACGTCACTGAGGATTTCGTCGAACCCTCCTCGCTGGCTGACCGACAAGCTCGGCGCATCTCTCCCGCCGGCGAGACGCACGGCCGCCCGTCAGCCGGCGGCGGGAACCGCGTGCTCCGCCCCGGCGACCGCGAACCCGAGCCGCAGCGCCAGGCGATCGAGATCTTCCGGGCGCCCTGCCCGCGTCCGCAGCTCGGCGGTTCGCTCCTCGATCATGTTGCGGGCCAGCGTGCCCGCCGCCAACGCCGGCCCGGCGGCGTCGAGGAGCAGCAGCGCGACGTCGATCACGGGCGGCGTCATGGTCCGCGCGCTGTCGAGGAGCCGGAGCAAGAGCTGGCCATAGACGCCGAGGATCTGGGCGTCTCCCGGGCTGCCCCCCGTCCCGGTCATGCCCCGGCCAAGCGCCAGCGCGAACCGCGCGGCGGCCAGGGGATCCCCCTCGGCCACCAGCCGGGGAAGCAACAACGGCAGCAAGCGGTGCCGGTCCTCGCGCGGTAGCTCCTCCGGGGTGACGGCGATCCCATCGGCCAGGCAGCGAAACCCCTCCTTGTCGTCCCACTCCGCCCGGAAATTCACCTCTCGCACTGTCCCGGTGCGGAGCATCGTCACGCGCGCCGCGCCGAAGGCGCGCACGTCGTTGCCGGCGTTCTCGACGCCACCTTCCGTCACCTCCACCTCGCATCCGGCGGGCGCTACGTCCAGGATTTCGTCCGGTGCGGCGACCCGCGCCAGCGCGACCGTCGCCACGGCCCGCGCTGGGGTGATGCGATCCTGCGCGACCCTTCGAAACACGTCGGCCCCGGTCTCGCCGGGAGGCTGGTTGCTCTTCGCGGTCGCCAGCAGGTCGAGCATCTCGGCGAGCGGCGGCTCGCCCCCGGCCTCCTTCATGAGGTCGGCGGCGTATGCCCCGAGCCGGATCACCAGCGTCGCCTCGAGCCCCGCCACGTCGTCGAAGTAAAAGCCGCAGCTCGCGTACATGAGCAGCGTGGCCCGCTGCAGCTCCAGCAGCAGGCGGGCACGCTCGCGCGCCCCTTCGCCGCCAGCCTGGAGCGCGTCGGTGCCAAATCCCGCCAGCAAAGCGTCGCGCGCCGGAATGGGATCGTCGACGACCTCGCCATAGGCGTCCCGCGCCCCCCAGGGATCGAGCAGCAGCTGCGACGCCGCGTCCTCGTAGAACTCGGCGGCGGCCCCCTGCAGGGTGTCCAGCGCCGCGCGCAGCGGCGTTCGCCAGCGCTGGTTCCAGCCGTGCTCGGGCGCCATCATGGAGCACCCGCAGTCTGTCCACCAGCGTCCCACGCCGTGCGAACAGCTCCAGGCGCTGCCCTTCCCGTCGGGCCCCTCGGCGAGCTTCATGTCCCAGGTCGCGGGGTGGGCGTGCAGGTACGCCGCGAGGTTCGTGGGCGCGATGCCGTGGCGGGGACCCTCGACGAAGTTGGTGAAAGCCAGGTTCATGTCAGCGAACTTCTTGTGGTGCCCGAACAGCTCGCCGTCGGAGGCGCAGAGCACCAGCGGCGCCGGGGACACCGACGACCGGCGGGCGGCGGCCTGGATGGCCGCCACGAAGACAGCCGCGTCGTGGGTGGTCTCGCCGAACGCCACCGCGCGCGACAGCGGGCCGTCGAAGACCGCGATGGAGAGGAACCGTCCGGACCCGTCCGGGTGCATCCACTTGTAGGCGCGGCCCGTGTCGACGGTGTCGCGATCGACCTCCGTCCATGCCTCGCCCGGCGCACGAACGGCTGCCACCTGCTCGGGGGCCAGGATGGTGAACCCGACGCCAAGGTCGATGAGCGTGGCCAGAGTGGCGCTGGAGGCCGCCGTCTCGGGCAGCCAGAAGCCCTGCGCCGGCCGCCCGAAGCGCCGCCGAAAATCGGCGAGCCCCCAGACGATTTGCGTCCGGCGATCGAGCGGCGATGCGAGCGGCAAGATCGGGTGGGCGTAGGCCTGGGCCACGGCGCCGCCGTAACCGAGGCGCTTGCGCTGATCGCTGTCGGCCGCCTGCAGCCGTCCGTGCGTTCGCCCGTCGTGGCGCTCGATCCAGCGCGCCAGCGTGGGGCCGAAGTTGAACGACATGCGGGCGTAGTTGTTCTCGATCGAGGCGATCCGCGCCGCGCGGTCGTGAATGCGCGCGTAGGCGTTGGCCCGGTAGCACTCGGCGTGAATACGCGCGTTCCAGTCGTGGAACGGCGCCGCGCTCGGCTCGGTCTCGAGCTCGTCGGACCAAGGGTTCTCGCGCGGCGGCTGGTAGAAGTGGCCGTGGACGACGAGCGCGATGGGGCGAGTCACGACGGCGCCGCCTGCTCAGAAATTCCGCGAGCGGGTCAACAGCGTGTCCTTGGCCTTCTGGACCACCGTCACGCCCCCCTCGCTCACCGTGAACCGCAACTTGTCGCGCACTGGATCGTATCCGATGTGGTCGCCGTCGGCGACGCGAACGTTCTTGTCGATGATGACGCGGGACACCCGCGCGCCGCGGCCCACGTAGACGTTGTCGAACAGCAGCGAATCCCGCACCTCCGCGCCCGCGTCGACGAAGACGTTTCGTCCCAGCACCGAATCCTTCACGAAGCCGCCGGCGACGATGCATCCGCCCGACAGGATCGACTGCAAAGCGATCCCGCGCCGCGTGTCCTCGTCGAAGACCAGCTTCGCCGGGGGATCGGGGAACTGCGCCGTCATGATCGGCCAGTCCCAGTTGTAGAGGTTCAAGCTGGGGACCACGTTCTTCAGGTCCATGTTGGCTTCATAATAGGCGTCGAGCGTCCCCACGTCGCGCCAATAGGCGTTCTCGATCTCGTCGGAAACACCCCGGATACGATTGAGGCCGAAGTTGTAGGCGAACACCCGCCCCGTCCGCAGCATCGACGGCAGGATCTCGCCGCCAAAGTCGTGCCGCGAGTCGCGCAGGTCCGCGTCGATCCGGAGCTCGTCGACCAGCGCCCCCGGGTGGAACACGTAGTTCCCCATCGAGGCCATGCAGTGCTCGGGATCTCCGGGGATGGTCACGGGATCTCGCTCGGGCTTCTCTTGAAAGCCGACGATGCGGCCCTCCTCGTCGATCTGGACGATTCCGAACTGGCTGGCCTCGCGCGCCGGAATCGGCAGGCAGGCGATCGTGGCCACGGCGTTCTTCGCGTGGTGGTGATCGATCATCTGCCGGATGTTCATCTTGTAGATGTGGTCGGCGCCGAAGACGAGGATGGCGTCGGCGCGAAACTCCTCCACGAGGTGAATGTTCTGGAACACGGCGTCCGCGGTGCCGCGGTACCACTGCTCGCCCATGCGCATCTGCGCGGGCACGACGGTCACGAACTGGTCGTAGCCCATGCGCGCGCCCCAGGCGCGCTGCACGTGCTCGGCGAGCGACTGTGACTTGTACTGCGTCAGCACGTACACGGCGCGAATTCCCGAGTTCGCCATGTTGGACAGGACGAAGTCGATGATGCGATAGCGACCCCCGAAGGGGACCGCGGGCTTCGCGCGATCGAGCGTCAGGGGAGAGAGCCGCGAGCCCTTGCCGCCCGCCATGATCAAGGCCAGATATCGACGCTGTCCATCCATTTTTGGTTTCGGCGCGACAGTATACCGACATGCCAGCGAAAAGGGATTTCCGGCTTATAGTTCGCCGCCATGAACGCGGCCGAAAAGTTCAAGGAGCACCTGACCGCCCTCTCGCGGAACCTGTGGTGGTCATGGAACCCCCATATCATCAAGCTGTTCCGCGACATCGACACCGAGGCGTTTCGCGCAGCGAACCACAACCCCATCCAGATGCTGGAGGGCCTCGACCCCGAGCGCGCCTCCCAGCTCTCCAAGGACGCGACGCTCCGGGCGCGGGTGGACGCCGCCCATCGCGAGCTCAGCGACTACATGGACGAGCCCCGCACCTGGGCCTCCACGCACGCCGCGCCCCTGCGCGTGCGGCCCGTCGCTTACTTCTCCGCGGAGTTCGGGGTTCACGAGTCCTTGCCCATCTACAGCGGGGGCCTCGGGGTGCTGGCGGGAGATCACCTGAAGAGCGCCTCGGATCTGGGGCTCCCGCTGGTCGGCGTGGGGCTCTTCTACCGGGAGTCCTACTTCCGCCAGCGCATCGACCAGGAGGGGCGCCAGCACGCCGAATATGCTCGGTCGAGCCCGGAGAGCTTGCCAGCCTCGCCCGCGCTCACTCCCGCCGGCCGGCCCATCGTCATCGAGGTGCCGCTGTCGATGACGGAGACGCTGTACGCGAAGGTCTGGCAGATCTGGGTGGGCAGGACCCGGCTCTTGCTCCTCGACACCGACGTGGAGGGGAACAGCGAGGACAATCGGGCCCTGGCCGCTCGCCTGTACTTCGGCGACCAGCGCGTGCGCATCCGGCAGGAGTTGCTGCTGGGCGTGGGCGGCATCCGCGCGCTGCGCGCCGCCGGCATCCACTGGGGCGGCCTGCACCTGAACGAGGGCCACAGCGCGTTCGCGACGCTGGAGTACACGCGGCTCCGCATGGAGCTGACGGGGGCTGACTTCGCGGCGGCCGCCCAGGACGTCGCCCAGAGCACCGTGTTCACCACCCACACGCCGGTCGACGCGGGCCACGATCGCTTCCCGCCCGAGCTGGCGGACAGCCACCTCGAGCCCCTGCGCCGCTCCCTGGGGCTCTCGCATCAGGACTTCCTCGGGCTCGGGCGCATCCGGCCCGAGGACAGCCGCGAAGCGCTGTGCATGACCGTGCTGGCGTTCAAGATGTCTCGCCACGCCAACGGCGTGTCGGCCCTGCACGGTCGGGTCACCCGCAAGTCGTGGCAGGTGCTGTGGCCGAATCACCGCGAGGACGACGTGCCCGTCGGCCACATCACGAACGGCGTGCACGTGAGCACCTGGCTGGCGCCGGCGATGCAACGGCTGTTCGCGAAGGTCATCGGACCCCACTGGCGCCATCACCTGTCCGATCCCGAATCGTGGGCTCGCATCGAAGGGGTGCACAACGCCGAGCTCTGGGAGACCCACCGCGTCCTCAAGGCGGATCTCGTTCACTTCGTACGTCGCAAGGTGCGCGAGCAGCGCGTGAGCAACGGGTACAACGACGACGCCATCAAAGCGTCGCAGATGGTGCTGGATCCCGACGCCCTCACCATCGGCTTCGCCCGGCGGTTCGCGACCTACAAGCGGGCCGACCTGATCTTCCGCGACTTCGAGCTCATCAAGCGGCTGTTGACCGATCCCGAGCGGCCCGTCCAGCTCATCTTCGCGGGCAAGGCGCATCCGGCGGACCGCCCCGGGCAAGAGGTGCTGCGCCACGTTCACGAAGCGGGCATGGCGCCCGAGCTGCGTGACCGCGTCGTCTTCATCGAGAACTATGACATCAACGTGGCACGCCACCTGGTGCAGGGCGTGGACGTATGGCTCAACACGCCCCGCCGCCCCCAGGAGGCGAGCGGCACCAGCGGGCAGAAGGCGCTGCTGAACGGCGCCCTCAACTGCTCCGTCCTCGACGGTTGGTGGGCGGAGGCCTACGACGGCTTGAACGGGTTCGCGATCGGCGACGGCGTCACGCACGTGGACGTCGACGAACAGGATCGCCGCGACGCCCAGAGCCTGTACGACGTCCTGCAGAGCGAGATCATTCCGCTGTTCTACGAGCGCGACGAGATGGACGTCCCGCGCGGCTGGGTGGCGCGCATGAAGCGCACCATCCGCACCCTCGGCTGGAGGTTCAACACCGATCGGATGGTCATCGACTACACACGCGAGTGCTACCTGCCGGCGGCGGGCGCGCAGAGCTGTGTGATGCCCAAGTAGCGCCGCGACACCGACGCGAGCTGTGCTCGTCCAGGCTCCGACAGCCGCGTCACGTTCCTGACGCGCGTCTCGGCCCATTTTTCCCATCAACCCTCCGCGCGGAGGTGCCGATGCCCTCCGGTAATGCGGTGGATCGGCACCTTGGTTCGAGGGTCTGTGGGCGGGCTCGCGGCGCTCGCGCTTCTCCTGCACCCCGCCGGCGCGCGGGCAAAGCCGGCCAAGCAGGCTAACAAGGCCGCCGTCGTCGTCGCGAAGGCGGACACGTCGAGCAAGGCCGCGTCTCCCGCGCCTGACGCCGCCGCGCCAACCGCGTTCTTCGAGCCCGACATCGGCCAGTCCTCCGACGTCCCACGCAGGGTCCACCAGGCAGCGCAGACGCTCGACCACTCCGAGATGTTGAACCTCGCCAGGCGCTACGACAGGGAGATGGCGGGGGCGCTGCTCGAGGGCGAGCGGGCCAAGGCGAACGCCATCGGCCTGCGGGACGCGTTGAAGCTGTCGTGCATCCAGGACCGGCTGGCCAACATGAAGCTCATGCGCCGGGTCTCGGTGGATCACCTGGCGGCGCTGGAACGACAAGATGTCCAGTCCGACGATCTTCACCTGCGCCACGAATTCCGCGGTGTGGAGATGGCGTCGGAGCGGATCGGCATGCTGAGCCAGGAGCTCTCGCAGTGCGTGGGCGAGTCACTCGACGTCGCTTACGGCGCCGAGCACGACCAGGTGCCCACCACCCCCGCCAGCGATCCCACCGGCAGCACCGACGTCACGCCGATCGACCGCCCTCCCCCGGCCAGCATGTTCCAATAAGGATCCGATAAGAACGCGGGGTGGACCGGCCATCGGGTCGCCCGGCGAGCAGACGATCGGCGCCGGTCGGATCGGGATCGAACTGTATTACGCTCGGCGCCCCATGCCGTACGTCGCCTTGCCGCGGTTTCTGTTTCGCGCGCCGCTGTTGCCCTTGCGGGCGCTCGGCCGTCCAACGGAGGTCCTGGCGGCGAGCGCGCTCGGCGCCGCAGCGGTCGAGCTGGCGAGCCCCGACCTCGCGGCGGCGCTGGCGCGAGACCCGGCGGCGGGTGCCGGCGCCGCGGTCGCCCTCGATCGCTACGCCCGGCGGGCGGCGTTCCGGCCCACGCCGCACGGCTATTGGGCCGGCGTCGGCGTGGGGCGGCTCGGCGCGCGCTCGCGCGTACGCACGCCGACGCCGGTCGGCGTGCTCGCCCCCGCGTGGGCCCGCATGGCAAGTCTCGGGCGCGCCCTCCTCGAGCACCCTGGCGTGCTCGCGCACGTGGGCGTCCGGCGCGCTCCCTCCCTCATTCGAGGGCCGTCCACGCTGATCTGGCTGGCGCCCGGCCGCGACGACGGGTTCTGCGAGGAGCACGTGGCCGAGCTCGACGACGCGCTCGAGTCCGTGCTCGATGCCTGCGCCGGGTGGACGAGCTGGCCGTCGGTTCGAGCCGCCGCCACCGTGGACGAGGCCGACGAGGTGGACGATTGGCTGCTGACGTTGGTGGACGACGGCGTCCTGCATGTCGACGTGGTGCCACCGCTCGTGGGCCCGCCCGCTGTCGAATGGATGGCGGCCAGGTTGGCGCGGCTGCCCGGCGCGGAGGCGATCGCACGCCAGCTCTCCGCGGTGCGAGGCGCCCTCGCGGCCGGCGAAATCCGCGCGGCGCGCGCGGCCCTCGACAGCCTGCCGAGTGCCCAGGCGGGGCGCGCCTCCACGGATCCCCCCCCGGCCTCGTTGCAGGGCTCGCTCATCTTTCCCGCGGGATCCGGGCGCGCGACCAGCGCGGTCACGCTGGCGCGCGCGGCCATTGACCGCGCTGCCACCCTCGCGCCGCTGCTCTTTCGTATGCAGGAAGCGCTCGCCCCTCCAACGGCAGAGCGCGCGCCGGGGCACGGCCTCGCCGGCGCCCTCGAGGCGGCAACGGAGATCTTCGGCGCGGGCGCGCTCGATGTCGCCGCGCTGGCGCGCGGGGAATACGGGACGTCGCCGCACGAACACGCGAACGCCGACCTCGCGGGCGCGCATGATGACGATCCGCCCGACGTCGAGCGGAACGCCACAGCGCCGATCATTCCCTTCCTCGTCGAAAGGATGCTCGAGGCCGCCCGCCTGGGCTCCCACGAGGTGTCGTTGCGGGCGGAAGACATCGCGCCGCTGCTGCCCGAGGCCTTGGCCCCGCCGACGTGCGAGCTCTTCGTGACCCCGAGCCGCGGGCATCCCGGGCAACCGGCGGGAACGGGCTGGCTGCTCGGCGTTCATGCGCCCGCCGGTGCGAGCTGGGGTCGATTCGCGACCGGGCTGGGCGTCGACGGGGAGGAGCTGCTCGCCGACCTGCGCCGGGCCGAAGAGGCCGCGCACCCTGAGGCGCGCGTGCTCGATGTCGTCTTCGCGCCCAATGCCCGCCTCGCCGAGCTGTGCGCGCACGCGCCCCTTCGCGCCGCCGCGCTGGCGCTCACCGGATGGCCAGACAGCGGAACCGGCGCGGTCACGCCGGCGGACCTCGAGCTCGTGTCCGATCCGAGCGCGCTCGAGCCGCTGGCGCTGCGGACAAGGGACGGGACGCCCGTGCTCCCATCGCCGCTTCATCGCGTCCGTTCCAGCACGGCGCCGGCGGGTCTATGGCGCCTGTTGGTCGGGTGGAGCTTGCGCCGGCAGCACGCGCCCTGGGCCCTCACGTTCGGCGCGCTGGCGGGGCTGGCGCGGCTCCCGCGCGTTGCCCTCGACGGATTCGTGGTGGCCCCCGCGAGTTGGCGAATTCCCGCGGCTCTGTCGGGCGCGACGACGTCGTCGCGCTCGCCGTCCTCGTCGCAGCGGCGGGCGCTCGCGCGGTGGCGGCGAACGGAGCGGCTCCCTCGCTTCGTTCAGGTGGGCAGCGAGGACGAGCTCTTGCCCGTCGATCTCGCGTCGCGCGAGGCGCCGCGACAGCTCGCAGGGCACGCGCGCGCGTTCGAGATCTGGCCGCCCCTCGCCGACACGCTGGACGCGTCCGGGCGGCGTATCGAGGCGGTCATCGGCCTCGTCGACGCCCCCGACGCCGAGGCGCGCGACCGCGCCGACGCCAGCGCCGAGGCCACGCAGGCCGCTGGCGCCGTGCCGCCCCCCTGTCGCGCGCCACCGGCGGCGGACGTGGCGTCGTGGCGTTCGTTCAAGCTGTTCGGTGCCACCGACCGGCAAGACGCTGTGCTCGCTGACGCTGTTCAGCCGCTCATCGCCGACGCGCGCGCCGCGGGGGCCATCACGGGGTGGTTCTTCCAGCGCTACGTCGAGGGTCCGGGGCGCCGGCCGCACCTTCGCCTGCGCGTCGCGGGCGACGCCGCCCTGTTCGCGCGTGCCCTCGAGGCGCGGCTCGCCGAGGCACGCGCCGCGGGTGACGTGGTCGCGATCGAGGAGGCCCCCTATTTCCCGGAGGCCGCGCGATTCGGCGGCCGAGGAGCACTGGCCGCGATACATCGTGCCTTCGAAGCCTCCAGCGACCTCGTGCTGTCGCTGCTGTCGATCAACGCCGACGCCGACGGCGACGGCGACGAGGACCACGACGCTGACGAGCGACTCATCTCGCTCGTCGGCACCCACGACGCCCTCGCGAGGGCCTGGGGCCTCGACGCCCCGGCGCGACGCGCGTTCGCCTGGCAGCGGCGCGCGGCCCACGCCCCCGATGTGGACGAGGACTTCGCCCGCGTGCTCTCGGGCGAATTTCGGCTCTACCGGGCGCCCCTGCGCCAACTCCTGGGCGGCGCGGGCGACGGGCGGGTGGCGCGCCTGCTGCGCGGGTTCGAAAAGAGGGCCCGGGCGGCAGACCCTGGACTGGCGCCCCCCACCCGCGAACGGACGCTCGCGGCCGTCGCGCACCTGAACGCGGTTCGCTTGCTGGGTCCCGACCGCGACGGAGAGATCCGCGCCTACACCTTCTGGGAGCGCGCGCTCGAAAGCCTCGACCGCCACCCCGATCGTGAAGCGAGTCGATCCCCGTGAATTGACGGCACGGTCAGGGGGCGGTCGGCGGGCCGTGGGGCCGCGAAATCAGCATTATGCCCGGCCCGAAAGTTGCTTCACAGGGCAGTTCCCCCCAGGCCGGAGGGCGTTCGACAACGAAGGTCGTAACAAAGCGAGCTCGAGGCCAATCACCGTCAAATGTCGAACCGCACATTGTCCTCCCGGCGCTTCGCGTTGGCGCGTGTGAGCTCTGCTCACTCGCGCCGTCCCGCGGGGGATTCAAAGGACCCTCGCGCGGTCCTTCTGTTGATGGTCACGGCCGGCCTCGTACTCTGCGGCGCCCGAGCCAGGGCTCAGACCGCGGTCGGCGACCAGGCCGGCATGTCAGACGACGCCTGGGTGGACCAGGCCACCTATGGAGACCAGGCCAACGCCGGCGCTCCGTTGATCCCACCGAACGTCGAAGGCCCGGCGCTCCCGGCGCCCGATGGCAGCTACTGCTACGTGGGTCCCCATCCCGCGGACACGCGGGTGGTGCCCGGGTACTCGTGGGACGGCACGCAGGGACCGCACCATCGCGCCTACCCGCCGATCGACAACCGCCTGTTCGCATTTCGCGACGGCTGCTACTACTTCACCGGGGATCCGCGCGACTTCGGCTACGGTGGCCAAACCTACGCTTATTACGGCGCGCACCCGATCCTCGACGGATACGGCGGCGGGTGGTGTTTCATGATGGGACCGCACGCCCACCTCTGGGCGCCGTGGTCGCCGAACTTCACGGTGGTGGGGACGTGGAACTACTGGCACGGCCCCTTTGATCCCTTCTTCTGGTCCTACTGGCCGTACTACTCGTTCTACTATCGCTCGTACTACCCGGACTACTACGGCGGCGGCCGGTTTTACCGGGGCGGCGGTTATCGCGTCGCCCCCGCGATTCGCTCGGTGCCCCCCCAGTCCTGGCGAGGCGGCGCCGCTCGCACCGCGCCCATCTACCGAGGCGCGCCGACAGGTCGAGCCTTTCAGTCCGCCCCGGCGCCTCGCTCGTCATTCTCGTTCCCGGCTCAAGGTGGCGGCTTTCGCGGCGGCGGCTTCCGCCGACGGTAGCAGGCCGGTCGTCAATTGAATCCGTGCGGGAAGAAGCTGTCGTCGTAGGTGAATTCGTTGTTGCGGTCGAAGATGATCGCCAGGAACAGGTTGACGGGGATGGAGACGAGGACCAGCGCCTTGAACAGGCGCGACAGCGGCCGGTTTCCCACCGCCAGGATCATCATCAAGAAGACCATGTAATCCAGGCTGAAGCGATAGCCGACCTGGATGTAGCCGGAGTTCTGGTAGAGCAGCGACGGTAACGCGGTGGCGAGCACCGTCAGCCATAGCGGAGCCGTGAGCGGGCTGCGCTCGGCGGGGGCGACGGTGTAGCCGAGCGCGGGCGAGGTCACGAGCAAGCTCATCCCGTGTTGGCTGATCTTGACGAACGGAAATCGCGTCAGGATACGAGGCAGGAGCACAAGCGCTGCGGCCAGATTCCGGGACAAGAAGTGATAGTTGAACAGGCCAAACCGCGCGATGCGATCCTGCCACTGGATGTTCAGGTAGCGATGGCCGAACTCGAACGGCTGCCCGAAGCGGATCCAGTTGTGTGCGTACAACGCCGCCTGAATCAGCAACAGCGGCCACACGAAACGAAGCAGCTTGCCGGCCAGCGCGCGGTTCGGCCGCAGCCGCCACCGCCCGTCCACCGTCGACCAGGCGCCGGTGGCGCGCGCGGCCTCGAACAAGAAGAACACGGACATGAACAGACCGGGGGGTCGAGACGCCATCGCCAACCCGACGAACAGGCCGGCGCGCGCCGGTCGCTCGGCGCCGAGCGCCGCCCAGGCAAACGCGATGGACGCTGACACGGTGATGACGTGCGCCGTGTACCAGACCTCGCCGACGACCGAACAGAAATAGTAGACCGAGCCGACACCGAACAGAACGGTGAACCAGAGATCGTCCGTTGCCTTGCGACGCGAGAGGCCGCGGCGCGCCAGCTCGCGCAGCAGCAGGAACAACAGCAACGGGTTCGCGGCGGCCCACAACGCCGTGAACAACACGTCGTTGAACGCCAGCCTCCAGATCGCCACGAAGGGCAGCATCACCACCGCCGGGAACGGTGGAAACGACACGTAACGAAGCGCGCTGCGCGACAGGATGTCCCCCGGCGCGATGGTCTCGGCCTTGCCCCGCAACGGATAAAATCGATCGGCGGGACCGCCCCGGCCCCCGTAGGTTCCCTTCACGGTGCGGTGATCGCGCAGGACCAGCACGTCGACCTTGGCCCAATCGTTCTCGTTGGGGGGCGGCCCGGACAGCGCCAAGCGGCCGTGCAGCCAGCCGTCGGCCAGGTAGACGTAGTGGTTGTATTGCGAGTGCCGGGCCAGGCGATCCCCCGACGCCCCGAGGTACGCGCCGGCGAAGGCGAGATAGAGCACGAGCAAGCCGCGCCAGGATCCGAGCCCCCGCTCGACGAAGGCGCCAAGCCGCGCGCCACGCGTGACGGCGGCGGGCGCTCCCGCGCCGGCGGGCGAGGCTTCGATTGGCGCCGTCATCGGGGATCCCGCTCGTAGACGTTCACGAGGGGGACCCCCTCACGCTCGCGCACCAGCACGGGCCGCAAGGTGGCGTAGTGGTCCCAGATGAACTTCTCGTACAACGCCCAGTGCTTCTCGTGCACGAGCAGGCCCATGGACGAGCGCTCGACGCCAGGCTCACCGAACCCGGTGTCGCCGACGGTCATCGCCAGGCGGCCCTCGCGCTTGTACATCGCCAGCGCGTCGCCAAGCACGTCGTGCCAGTACATGCGGCGGTTCTCCGGCCCCTGACGGTTGATCCAGTCGAGCATCGGTAGGACACAATATCCCCAGAACTGCCGGTTCATCCCCAGCGACGCGCCGCCCGTGAAGCCCCCGGCGATCATGTTGTAGTGGGACAGCCCGTCGGGACGAGACCGCTCGGTCTCGACGATCGCAGGGACGCAGACCAGGGCCGACAGCGCCGCCACGGCCAGTCCCGGGCGGCGGGCCCGCAGCCCGGCCGCGAGGCGCTCGCCGACGAAGCCGAGGCCGACCGCGGCCGCGACCGCCAGGTACGGCATCGCCGGCATGAAGTGCTTCACGCCCCCGAAGATGGGCGTCGACGGCAATGCGATGATCGCCATGGGACCGAAGATCTGCACGGCGATGAACGCGCCCGGCGCGCGATCGACGTCCGCGCCGGGGCGCAGCCACGAAGGCGAGGGCGAAGGCGAAGACCAGGGCGGATGCGAAGGCGGCTCCCCGGCGTCGCCGTCGCGGGCTTCCGTGTCGCGTCGACGGCCAAACAAGACGAGGCCGCCGAAGACCGCCAGCGCCAGCGTCGTCACCGGGACCGTGAGCCCCGTCGATACGAAGGGAAACGTCGTCCGCAGCAGCTTGAGATCCCAGTCGGTCGGGGGCAGGTTCCAGTTCAGGCCCAGGTACTCGAAGTTGTAGTGCTCGTGCTCGAGGTGGCGCAGCACGTAGCTGCGCGTCCGCGCGATGGGGTGGTGCCACAGCCACGGCCAGTGGAGAAAGAACAACAGCGGACCGAGGACCGCCATCGCCACGAACGCCAGTGGCACGCGCGGCGGGCGCAGCCGGCGGAGATCGCCCCGCCGCATCCACAGATAGTGAAGCCCCAGAAAGAACGGCATCAACCACGCGTTGTGCTTGACCCCGAGCGCGATGCCGAAGACGACCCCCGAGAGGACGCCCCAACGCGCCGAGCGCAGCGCCTTCCAGTACGCGTACCCGACGGCGAACGCCATCGTGGTGATCGGCGCGTCGAAGCAGGCGATGGGCGCGTGGAAGAAGTAGTGAGGCTGCGCGATCGCCAGCACGGCCCCCGCCGCCGCCGCCGGCCAGGGGACGAGCTGCAGCGCGAAGCAGAACACGAGCGCCGCGAGCAGCCCGGACATCAAGATCGCCGGGAAGCGAAACGCCGTCGACTCGCGCGCGAACAGCGGCAGCGTCACGTGCCGGGCCCGCACCGGGATTGGGTGCAGCCCGCGGGCGGGACCGAGACAGGTGCAGCGATGAAAGGCGCGCCACGACAAGCCGTAGAGCGTCTTCATGACGACGGGGTGGTCGGGGGCGTTGTCGCTCCAGTAGTGATCGATGGCGGCCGCGGCGAACGCCCGGCCCGGGTGACCATCGCGGACGTCGCGCCCCAGCTCCTCGAACCACCCCCAGTAGCGCTCGCCGGCGCGCATGTACTGCGCCTCGTCGCGACCGAAGCCCTCCGTCCCCTCGGTCGCGAGCAGCCAGCCTACGACGCCCAGAAACAGGACCGCCGCCACGATGCGATTGCGTCCGCGCGCCGCGACGATCAACGGCGGGCCTCCGCCGCGAACGCCAGATAGCGCAGGGTGGGATCCGGCGCCGAGATCTGCACGCGCACCGACGCCGTTTGCCCGTCGCGCGCTGTGGTGTCGATATGAACGGGCAACCAGCCACTGCGATTCCCGATCGTCACGCTCCTGACCGGCTGTCCGTCGAGCCAGACCTCGACGTTCACCGTTCCGCGACCGAGCTTCCGCGCCCACACGTCGTGAAGCCCCGCCGCGAGCACCATCTCGCGCCCGAGCAGGGCGGCGGGGAACTCCACGGCCAGGATCGAGCCGGCGACCGGGGGCACCATGACGGCACGCCGGATCCGTGTGTCCACCTCGACGAGCTCGCGGTGAGCGCCGCCGCCCGACGGACACACGAAGCGATCACCCTGCCAGGGGCACGCCTCCAGGCGCTGCGTGGCCGGGGTCCAGCGGGTGACCCGGGCGTCGGTCCAGCGCTCGAGAAAGTCGTACGTGACGGAGGCCGCGGGGCGCTCCAACAGACGCAACGTGAGCGCCCCGAAGTGGCGCGTCAGGGTGGCCGTTCCACGCGCCTCGGCCGCGTGGGCGCCGTGCTCGCCCACCTCCCAGACGCGGCCGTAGCGCGCGTCATCCATGCGCGCCGCCGCGGGGATGGTCAACACGTCGCCGAGATACTGGCGCATCACGGGATCGGCCCACGCGGGCGCGGCGACGATCAGATCTCCGGCGCGAAAACCCCTGTGGACCTCGCCCGCGAGCGCCGCCCAGTCGGCCGGCGTTGGCGCGCGGCTCGGCGCGACGAGGGCCTGCGCCGTTTCCAGGATCGCCAGCGCGGCCAGCCCCGCGGCCGCCGCCAGCCCCAGCCGCGCGCCCGAGGACGGCACCCTCGGCGCCTCCGGGGCGACTGTCGGATCCGTGGTCACGAGCGCCCGCAGCCTAACGCAATTCGCGGCCGGGCGCCGCATCGTCAAGATCGCTCGCTCCGACGGCGCCGGCGCCGGTGCGCGGCGACGTTCTCGTCAGTGCGGGGGCGTCATCTCGCCCGCTTCGATGGCGACGGACAGCCGATTTTGCGGTGGCGGCAGCGGGCAGGTCGCGAACGGCGTGAACCCGCACGGAGGTGTGTAGGCCTCGTTGAAATCGAGGACGATCGTTGCGTCGTGGTCGTGCGGCGGATCGGCGTACAGGAATCGTCCGGCTCCGTAGGTGCTGCGCCCCGAGGTCGCGTCGCGAAAGATGAAGAACCACCTCGATTCCCCCTCCTCGAGCACGGGATCGAGGCGATGAGTCTTCCCGCCGAGCTCGAACTCGACGGTCCCGGGGCAGGGCATGGCCTCGGTGACGCCGATGACGCTCGGGACGTCGATCCGCGTCGGCCTCGCGTGCGCCACGAAGCGCGCCGTCACCCGCAGCTCCGGCTTCACCGGGAACCACCGCAGACCCTTGAAGCCCCGCCGGATCTCGCTATGGAGATCCTTGAGCCGCACGCCCAGCTTGCCGCCACGATCGATGATCTGCAGGGTGAGCGATCCGAGCGTCAGCACGTCGGGCTCGCCCGCGGCGTCCGAGCGGAGCAACCGCCGCCCGACGGGAGCGCCACCGAGCGTGACCGGCGCGCCGCGCGCGACCTCGACGCTCACGTGGCCCGCCTCGAGCGTGAACACGCCCGCCTCGGGAGGGGCCGCGTAGGCGGGCAGCACGATGTCGTTCGCCGCCGCCGACCCGAATCGATTCGCGCCGGGCTTGAGCCAGAACAGGCCCGCGACCGTCAGCCAGCCGCCGTCCGCGGTCAGGCGCCCGAGACGCTGCTGGCGCCACGCCTCGACCTCCCGCACATAGGCTGCGGGAGCTGCGGTCACTTGTTGAGCCAGGAGCAAAGCCAACAGCATCGCCGGTTCCGGTCGGCGAGCATACCTCGCGGCGGCACGACTCACACCGGCCGCAGGCGCACGCCCTCGTCGTAGAGGGCGCCGCCCTCGCCGATGTCCGTCAGGCGCGCCGCGACGAGCGCGTTCGCGCAGCGGCCGTCGCGGCGGTGGCCACCCTTCGGTATCAGGGCCACGTCGCGGCGCTGGCGTGGGTCGCAGCGGACCGTGACCTCCATCCCGCCGATCGCGGATTCCAGCCGGGCGCGGTCGCCGTCCTCCAGCCCCGCGGCTGCAGCGCTGGCGGGGTGGACGGTGCATTCGGCGAGGCCCTCCGGGGCGACCGACCACTGCGAAGATTGCGCGCGATCCGTGGACAGCGACATCAGCGCGAGCGGATAGTCCGGCGCCCGCGGCGGCACCGGCGCCGGCAGCTCCGCGAGCAAGTTCACCCGCCCGCTCGCCGTCGCCACCTTGCCCTCCGCGAACAGCACCGACGGCGACAGGGGATTGCGAAACGCGCCGCGCTCCAGCCGATCGACGCTGACGCCCACCGCTGCCGCCGCGGGCGACACGAGGCGTTCCTTCCAGGCGCGCGCGTCCCCTGCGAACCGCGCGCCCAGACCGACCCGCTCGGCGAGCCCTTGAATGATCTGCAAGTCGCTGCGTACCCCCGGCGGCGGCGCCACGATGGGGCGTGACGCGGCGATGTAGTGGTGGCCGTAGGCACCTACCACATCGTCGTCCTCGAGCAGCGTGCATGTCGGCAAGACCAGATGAGCGAGGCGCGCCGTGTCCGTCATGAACGGATCCACGACCACCAGGAAGTCGCGGCTCGCGAGCGCGCGCGTCACCCTGTCCGAGTCGGGGAGCATGACGGCGGGATTGCCCGCGGTCACCCAGACCGCGCGCACCGGCGGATCGTGGGCCTCCAGGATCTCGCGGCCGAGCAGCGGCTCGCTGAGCGTGCGAGGTGGCGGGCGACGGTCGCCGAACGACGTGTCGAAGCCCCGCCGCCGGCGATAGTAGAACGAGACACCGCCACCCGACACGCCGAGGTTGCCGCTCAAGGCCGAGAGCGCGTCGAGCGCCCGGACGATCGCGCCGCCGTTGAGGCGACGTCCCATGCCCCACCCGACCAGGATGGCCGTCGGCCCGGCGGCGAGGCGCGCCGCCACGTCCTCGGCGGCCGCGACCGGAACGTCGGCGTCCGCGCACCACGCCGCCACCGGCTGCCCGAAAGCGAGCGCGCGAAAGGCCTCGACGTTGTCGCAGCGCCGCGCGACGTCCGCCGCGACCGACCCGCGCTCGAACAGCCGGCGAGCCACCGCCATCGCAAACGCGAAGTCGCCGCCTGGGCACGGCTGCCAGTACTGCTCGCACAGCGACGCGGTCTTGTGGTGAACGGGATCAATCAAGCACAGGGCGGCGCCGCGCGCCCGGGCCTGTCGCAGCACAGGCACCGCGTGCGGGTTCGACACGAGGACATTCTTTCCCCACACGAGGATCTGGCGCGCGTTCACGAGGTCGAAGAGATCGTGACTCTCGCACTCGCCGAAGTCGGCCTCTTGCGCGGCCTCGCCCGCGCCGGAGCAGATGTCCCCGCGCTTGACCGTGACCGGGCCGAACGCCCGAAAGAAGGCGTCCGGCACCGACTTCAAGAGGCCAAGCGAGCCACCGCTGCGGTAGTGCATGATCGCCGCCGGCCCCGACTCGGCGCGGATCGCGAGCAAGCGCGCGGCGGCGACGTCGAGCGCCTCGTCCCACGAGACCGGGCGCTGCACGCCGTCCGGCCCGCGCAAGAGCGGCGCGGTCAAGCGCTCGGGCCCGTACTGCAGGTTCAGAAAGTGATTCGTGCGCCAGCACAGGAACCCGCGGGTCACCGGATGTTGCGGGTCGCCCGCGAGCTTGACGATCCGCTCGCCCTCCATCGTGGCGACGATCCCGCAGGCGTCGGGACAGTCCCGGTTGCAGATGGTTCGCCGCGTCTCTCGCGCCCCCGACGCTCCGACGGCCCCGCTCATGTAGCCGACTTTATCGCGGCAGCAGGCCTCAGGCGAGCCGTCCAACGATCCCGCCCGGCGGAACGACCGGCCGACCCTTCCATTGACATCATGACATCATTGCATCATGCTTTCACTGGTGAGCACCACGATTCGGACCACCTTGCACATCGACGATGACGTTTATCGCGCGGCCCGTAGCCTGGCCGACGCCAAAGGCAAGGGGCTGGGTGCAGTCGTCTCGGATCTGGCGCGCCAGGGTCTCCAAGCCCGGGTTCAGGTCGGAAAGCAACGGCGCGGTTTCCCGATGTTCGATGTGCCCGCGAATGCCCGGCCGCTAACAGCCGAAATGGTTCAGTCGGCGCTAGACGACGAATGACCCGCCCGGCGGCAAGCGTGCTGGGCGCCCGGCGGGTGACCGACGAAGGCCGCGTCCTTGCCGATATCAACGTCCTCGTGGCGCTGGCGTGGCCCAACCATGTTCATCACCTGGCGGCGCTGTCCTGGTTTGGCGATCCCCAGCGCAGAAAGTTCGCCACCTGCCCCGTCACGCAGTCAGGATTCGTGCGCGTATCCTCGAACAGTCGAGCAATTCCCGGCGCCCGCTCACCGCGTGAGTCGCGCGAGATCCTGCGCCGGATCACCGACCTGGCGGGCCACGTGTTCTGGGAGGATGACATCGATCTGGCGCGTGACCCACGAATCGCGTGGGATCGCCTGGGGAATCCTTCGCAGGTGACGGACGCGCACATCCTGGCCATCGCTCTCCGACACGGCGGACGCCTGGCGACCCTGGATCGTGGGATCGCCAACCTGCTTCCACCCGGCGCGGCGGCGCAGTCCGTCGTCTTGATCGACGCTTGATCCCAGGACGGCGATCTCCACGGCGTTCGGGAGATGGGGTTCACGGAACGGGGCACCAGACCGTCACCTGCGTTGAAACGGTCGCACCGGCCGCCATATCGAAGAGGGAGGAGCCGTAGCAGCCGAGGTTGGGATTCGGCGCCCGAATCTCGATGACGTACTGACCCGGTCAGGGTACGGCGATCCGGTAGCCGGCGCCGAGGCTCAAATAGAGACCACCCGCCGCGCTGCTCGATACCCCGTCGGTATAGCGGAACAGCGCGGGGCCCGCCTCCGCCCAGGCGACGAATCCACAGCCGCAGGCGTATTCGATGCCCGCGCCGACGGTCACGAGGGGGTAGCTGCGACCATGGGCTGCCCCTTCCTGGGCGTTACTGAAGAAGTCCCCCGCCCGGACCATTGCATAGGGGCTGGTGTGGTGGTCGCTGAAGAACCAGCGCGCGCCCAGATCGATCATCGTCCGTCGTCCGGTCGCGTCGTAGGGGAGCGCGCCCACCGTCAGGTCCAGCGCCAGCCGTGGTGATAAATTGACACCCACACGCACCGACGGAAGCGGCAGCGCGAGGTCGTGGGTTAGCATCCTTGGCCCCGAGATCGCCAATCCGACCGAGACCGCTCGACTCGCACGGACCGGTGTGGCGTCTGTGGCGGGCTCTGCCCGCGCGACCGGCCCTTCCATCACGAGCCCTCGGACGGCCAGCATCACCCAGACGCTTCGAACACCCGTGGTCATGCCCTGTTGGATAGGCAAGGTGGAGGCCAACGGTTCGGCCTCGTCTGGCGCGGCGAGATCCGGCCGTCAACTCGCCGTTCGCGATCCGCTCGTCCTCCTTCCGCAAGGTGGGATCAGTGAGGAATCGAGAAATACAGCCCGGTCCTCGATCCTTTGGGGTGATCCTTGGGCCACGACGAAGGGCGTACTTCATGGCACTCGAATCCCTTCACGGTGCCTCGCCGGTCGATCAACAGCGTTCCATCGTACTCCGTTGCGACAGCAATGCCGCCGTCTGGCAGGGTCCGAAAGGCCCACGGGGCAGCTGTCAATTCGACAATGGGACGTACCGTCCATCGACCGTTCTTGTCCTGGGTGAGCACGCTGATTTGGCCTACACTTCCATGCCCCTGCAGGAGTAAGAGCCCCCAATCCAGGCGCTCGAAGGCGAAGATGCGCTGGGTGTCTTTCAAAACCACTTCTTCATATTCGCGGGTCACCCATAGGAGGTCTGCGCCATACTCCCCGCCTTCGTTGATTCCCACCACAACTCCGCCCCCAACGGGGTGTGTAATATATCGGTCAGCTGACGGATATCTTTTCAGCACCCTTGCCGCCCACCATCCCTCGGGTGTCGCCGTGTCCATGTCCGAATTCGCCTTCCAATTCTCCGTCTCTGGGTGAGAGAAAGCACAGCGTCCCACAGGATCAGGGGGTTCACGGAGTGTCTGCGCGGGCCTCCTGCCCTCGATACGCATGCGCGCAGCGGTTGCGCCTTCTCGGGCGCTCGGAAGCCAATGACCGCGTTCGACAGTTCGCAGGGCGGGTAGCGCTGACTCAGCGTCTCTTCCCTGCAACCCGAGGGCGTCTTCGGCGGCAATCGTGACTCGCCAATTCTGGGAAGCCAGGCAGTCGGTCAAGAAAGGCACGGCCCGCGCGTCACGAACCGACCCGATTTCTCTCACGGCGGACGACAGGGCGTCCCAGGGGGCCCGTCGCGCATACTCGAGCAACTCCGGCGTGGCCGCGGGGCCGATCATGGCCAGCTCATGCAGGACCTTGAATCCGCAACTCGATGGCGGGCATGCGTACAGCTTGCGGGTGACTTCACGAATGTGAAGCGCTTGGTCGACAGGTGTCTGCGCGTCGCCTGCCGGTGAAGCGACTGTTGGACTGCCGCCGGACGAAGTTTCCTTGCTTTGATCTGCCCGCCCCGTCCGAACGACTCCACCCCACGCGATTACCGCAACCAGCAGACCTGCACCGGAACTCATTCGGGGAAAGTATACGCGAGTGAAGGCGACCTCTTCGTGCAGAGCCCGGTGCCGGATCGCCGCGGCAGGCCGCGCCTCAGGCCAGCTGGCCAATGATGCCAGCGAGGCCGCCGCCCGGGACCTGCTCGACGGCCCACGCGGTGGCCTTGCCGTCCTTCACCGTGATCGCGATCCGCTCGAGCGGGTTCTGGAAGCGGCGGCGCGTGGCGGCCAGGATCGGACCGTGCGGGATGGACAAGGTGCCGGTGTGCGTCCCCGTGACCTCCACCGTCGCGTACACGATGTTCGTCGCCTCACGAAGGTTGGCCATGTTGTGGTTGAAGTCCGGCATTCCGGCGCGGAGGGTCGCCCAGACGCCGAGCGCCTGGTCCTTGTTCAGCGCCTCGGGTCCGACGCCGATGAATCGAAAATCCTCTGCCAGGTACTGCGCGGCCTTCGCCAGGTCACCGCCCGAGATCTCTTTCTCCAGGTTCATCACGACGTTGAGTGCGTTCATCGAAGTTCTCCTTGTTCGTTTGCGCGGGCTCGCCCTCGGGCCCGCCTTCGCCGTGGCAACAGCGCCACGAAGCCACTATGCGCGGGCCCGGAGCCGCCGTGAATGATTGATGTTGCACGGGGGGCGTGCGATCTTGCACGCGTGCCCGGACGCGAGCTCGACTGGAACGATCTGCGCCATTTTCTGGCGATCGCGCGCGCCGGGACGCTGGCCGGCGCAGCGCGCGAGCTGGGGGTCGAGCACACGACGGTGGGGCGAAGGCTGTCGGCCCTCGAGGCGGCGCTCGGCGTGCGGCTCTTCGTCCGTGGCCCCGATGGGCTGACGCCGACGCGCGCCGGTCAGGAGGTGTTCCCGATCGCCGAGGAGATGAGCGCCCGCGCCGAGTCAATTCTGCGGCGCGTGTCCGGCGAGGACGAGCGCGTCGAGGGCAACGTGCGACTGACGACCTCGGAGGCCTTGAGCGGTTACTTCGTCAGGCAGTTTGGCCTGTTGCGCCAGCGGCACCCCGGCCTGGTGGTGGAGATCCTGAGCGGGAACCGCGCCTTCGATCTGCTGCGTGGCGAGGCCGATCTGGCGATCCGGGTGCGCCCCGACACGGAGCCCGGGTTGACGGCCAGGAAGGTGGGCAGCGCCGGTTGGTCGCTCTATGCCTGCCCTGCCTACGTCGAACGACGAGGCATGCCGGCGGGTCCCGACTGCCTGCAAGGGCACGACGTGATCGGGTTCGACGAGAGCTTGAAGGCGGTGCCCGGCGCGGCGTGGCTGGACAAGCACGCCACCGGCGCGCACGTCGTGTTTCGCGCCAACAGCATCGTCGCCGCGGTGAACGCCACGATCGTGGGGATGGGCCTCGCCGTGCTGCCGTGCTTCCTGGCCGACTTCGAGCCGGAGCTTCGCAGACTCACCCCGCTCGTCCTCGGGGCGCGGGACGTGTTTCTGGTCGTGCATCCCGATCTGGTCCGCGTCGCCCGGGTTCGCGCGGTCATGGACTTCGTGATCGAGGCGTTCGCCCGCGATGGCGCGCGCTGGGCCGGGACGACCGCGGCAGGCGCGACCCCGAGCTCCCCGTCAACAAGGAAGAAACCGGCGAGGCAACCATCATGAACAAGGCCTTTGGGAACGAGGATGCGCGCCTGGCGAGCTATGTCGAGGACGTCTATCGGCCAGAGGATCCGGTGCTGGCGGAGATCCGCGAGCGGTCGGCGCGCGAGGGCTTGCCGGACATCCAGGTCGCCGCGCTCGACGGCAGACACCTCGAGGTGCTGACCCGGCTGACGGGCGCGCGCCGCGCGCTGGAGATAGGCACGCTCGGGGGATATTCCGGCGTCTGCATCCTGCGCGGCCTCGCGCCCGACGGCGTCCTCCACACAATCGAGCTCGAGCCCCACCACGCGGCGGTCGCCGCCGAGAGCTATCGCCGCGCGGGCTACGCCGCCGAGCGCGCGCGGATTCACGTGGGCCCCGCGCTGGATGTCCTGCCCCGGCTGGCGGCCTCGGAGCCCCCCTTCGATCTAGTGTTCATCGACGCCGACAAGGAAGGCTATCCCGCCTACCTCGACTGGGCGGCCAAGCTGCTTCGCCCCGGTGGCGTGGTCATCGCCGACAATGCCTTCCTGTTCGGCCGCTTGCCCGATGTCCCGGTCGCCGGCCCGTCCGGAGCCTCGGGCCGCGCCATGCAGAGCCTTCACGGCGCGCTCGCGCGGGGCGATCGGTTTCGCGCCACCGTGCTCCCGACCGGTGAGGGCCTGGCCGTCGGAGTTCGGATCTGAGGGCGCCGTTGATCTAGGCCAGCTGCGGATACCTGAAGCTGTTTGTCCTCGCCCCGCGAAGCGGGGAGAGGATAAAGGAGAGGGGCGCCACTCTCGATTCCCAAGTCGTCCCGTCACCCCTCGGCCTGCAGCCGCCGGACCTCTCCCCGACCCTCTCCATGCTACCGCATGGAGAGGGGGAAGGAGGGGAAGGACCCCGCTCAGCGGGGCGACGTGAAGACCTCGGACCCAACCGGTCATCTTCACTGGGGCGCGGAACTGGCGAGGTGCTAGCCCCTTCCAGGTGGGGCCGAGGCGCGCTAGTTTCTGCCTCGCGGAGCCGACCTTGGAACGAATGACGAGAGAGCAAATGGAGGCCGAGTTCGGCGCGCCCGGCGTTCAGAATCCAGCGGTCATGGATCTGATCACGCTCGACGCCGACGCCGACTGCGTGGTCCTCGTGATGATCGAGCGCCGGAAATGGGGCGAGAGCCCGCGCCAGCTTCACGAGATCGAGGAGAAGATCAACCGCTACCTCGGCTACGCGCTCGATGGGTTCCTCGTGCAACACCACCCGCAGTACGAGGCGAAGCGTGTCCGCATTCGCCTGGACTGCGTGGAGGCGCCGCACGGAGAGGCGCTGGCCTTCGTCGACGCGGCGGCTCGCGTGGCGCGCGCGCAGGGGCTCGACTTCGTCGTCAACGTCGCCCCGCCGCCGTGACCTTCGCCGGTCGCCGAACCGCGACGCCTGCTCAGCGCACCTGAATCGTGGCCACCACGACGGCGTTCTTGCCATCCGATAGCGCCGCGGGGCTGACCGGTAACCTCTCCGCGCCCCGGTAGAGACCGGTGATGACGCGGTACTCGCCGGGCGCTGTGCCGGCGGGGATCTCAACCTTCATCCTGTCGAGGATTCGCTGCCCCTTTCGCCACGCGTCGATGGGCAGCGCGCCGTCGACCGGCACGTGGTCCAGGTTGCGAAACGACCCACCCGGGCCGATCAGATGGAAGAACAGCCGCCATCCGCCTGTGACCGGCTTGCGGCACTCGAACAGCAGCGCGACCTCCACCTCGCCGCCGCGAACGGCGTCGGGCGGCGTCACCGTCGCACCCAGGATCGAGACCATGTCGCCGACGGCGGCGCCGATGGACCGCGACACCGCCGGCAGCGTGGCGCCCGGGGGAAACACGCTCTGCTTCAATCGGGCGGCCGCCTCGGGCGCCACGGACAGTGCCGACACCATCCCCTGCAGGTCGCGCTTCATCTGCCGGCAGGCATCCATCCCGGAGCGCCCCCAAAGGTCACCCCTCTCCTGGGGATCGGCGCGCAGATCGAAGCACTCGGTCGTGTTCTCGGGGGTCAAGTTCCAGACGAGGTGCCAGTCCTTGGTGACGAGCGCGCGCTTCTTGCCCCGCTCGGACGTCACCTCCTGGAACACCGACGCCGCCTGATCGCCCTGCCCCGCCAGCTCGGGAATGAGCGACCGTCCCAGGAACGCGGGTTCCTGGGCGCCGCGCGCGAGGTTCAACAGCGTCGGCGCGAGGTCGACGTGGCCCGCGGGCGCCAGGATCCGGCGGGGCGCGAGGCCCGGCACCCGCACGATGAACGGCACCTTCGTCTGCGCCGCGTAAAGGTCGAAGCCGTGCTCGGTGACGCCGTGCTCGCCGAAGCCCTCCCCGTGATCTCCGGTGACCACGATGGCCGTGCGGTCGTAGAGGCCGAGCTCACGCAGGCGGGCGAGCAGCCGCCCGACGTGCAGATCCGTGAAGCGGATCTCTCCGTCGTAGAGGTCCATGCGCCCCGCGCCGAACGTGGGCACCTCGGCGTGCGGCTCGTAGGACAGGTGCGGGTCGTAGAAGTGCACCCAGAGGAAGACCTTGTCGGAGGGATGCGCCTCGAAGAACGCGATCGCGTCGTCGGCCATCTCGCGCGACGACGAGCCGCGGGACTCCATGGGGCCGTTCACCGCCCGGTGAAGCGTCGCGCGGTCGGCGCGATAGAAGTCGACGCCGCGCTCGAAGCCGCGGCGCTCACTCACCGAGAAGTAGTCGAAGCTGTAGAACGCCGCCGTGACGTAGCCCGCGCTCTTCAGCGCCTCCGCCAGGGTGCGCATCGACGGTGCGATGCGCGGCCACCAGATCGATTCGTCCCACTTGATCGCCGACGGCCAGCGGCCCGTCGCGATGGCCGGCATCGAGTAGCGGGTCGAGGGGGCGTGCGCCCACCCGTTCACGAACAGGCCAGCGTCGGCCGCCAGCGCGTCGATCGACGGCGACGTCGGGCGCGCGTAGCCGTAGCAGCCGAGGTGGTCGGCCCGCACGGTGTCGATCGTGATCAACAAGATGTTCAGGTCGCGCGGAACGGCGTCGGGTACCACGGCGAAGGGCTTCGGCGCGATCGCGGCCGCTGACGCATCCTGTCCGTCGCAGTCTTGATCGACCCCGTCGTCGGGAAGATCGAGCGCGCCCGGATGGATGCCGGGGTCGCCGTCGTCGCAATCCCCGCCCCCGAACCAGCGGGCGTACCCGTCGTGGTCGAAGTCCAGCGCCAGGCGCGCGCCCTGCAGCACGGGCGCGACCAGCCCGGCGCGCGCGATCGCCTTGCGCGCCGGCTCGGACTCGCTCGTGGCGAGGGCCGTCACCACGACGACCGCGACCGCCACGAGCCGCATCCACCAGCGCCCCGGCGCCCTGGTCCGCCCCGACACCGAACAGGAAACCACGACGCCGCACGCGAGCCCGATGATCGCCGCGCCACACAGCAGGTCGGTCCAGGGGAGGAACCGAAGATTGTCCGACCAGGTCTTCACCACCACGAGGACCGCGCCGCCGCCATAGACCGCCGCCGCCAGCGGCGCCGCCCAGCCGACCCGACGGCGGATGTGCAGACTCTCCGTGGCGAGCAGGAGCGCCGGCAAGACCGCCGCCACGAACGCCAGTTGCACGGCGATCTGGCGCGCCCCGGGCGACCCGAGGGGAGGTCGCCCCTGCGCGGCCGCCGACACGACCATGACCGCGCCCACCGCGAGCACGAAGGGGATCAACAAGACGGCGATCGCATCGGCGCGAACCGGCTCGACGACCCGATCCCGCCGTGGCGATAGGGCGCGCGCGAGCGCCGGAGCGAGCAGCGCTCCAAGCCCCACCGCCCCCAGCAGCACCGTGGCCGTCACCCCGCCGGCCAAGAAGCGATTCTGTCGTGTCAGGGTCGCCGAAAACGTCGCCTCGGTCGCCACCACCGCGCCCCCGCCCACCGCCGCGAGCACCAGCCACTGCGTCCAGGGGGGCGCCCGGACGGCACGCCCCCAGACCGCGACCCGCCACAGCAGGGCGGCCACGGTCGAGGTCGCCAGCCCCAGCGCGGCATCGACCGACGCCGCGAGCAGGCTGGCCAGCACGCCCGCGGGAAGGTCGACCCCGACCAGGATCGCGGCGCGTGCGCCGTCCACGAGGCCGGCGAGCGCCCCCGCGACGAACCCGGCGAACGCGAACACGCCCAGCCCGGGACGAGCCGCGCGCATCACGGATTCACGAACGCTCTCCACCACGGCATTGAAACACGCCGGACGGACCCCCGCAGGTCGCTTCCGGTCAGCGGGTGGGAGTCTTAGGGGCCTGGGTCGGCGCCGGCTCGGCCAGCAGGCCGCCGCCCCGTTTCAAGACCACCACCGTGTCGAGGGACTGCACCTCGTTGGACTCGCGGGCGAACACCTGCACCATGTTGCTGCCCGGCCACAGCGGCACGTCCGCCTCGAAGTCCAGGGTCGAGCGGTCTCCCGTGGGCTTGTTCGGCATGTAGAACACCTTCTTCATCGGCACCTTGGCGTCCCGATTCCAGACCCGAACGTAGACGTCGCGCACGATGCGGTCGTCGAACGCGTGCCCCTTGATGTGGGCCGTCTCGCCGGTGACCACCGACGGCGCCGACACCGTCAGCACCGGCGGCGTCACCTGCCACTCCGGCTTGAACTCGGGGTGGGCGACGCCCCCCGGCTTGACGTCGTTCATCGCGACGAACGCCGTCCGATCCTTCTCGATCTCGACGCGCGTGAACGTGCCGGCGGGCGACGTGACCTTCCCTGTCACCTTGAACACCGTCCCCCTGGGCGCCCTGCCAACGACCAGGGCGCCGTCCCCGGCCGCCTCGCGCAGGGCGATGTTGTCCCGCGCGACCGTCACGGTGCCGGTGGCGGCCTCGGGCGACGGACCGGAGGGGGCGACCTTGACCTTGATCTTGTCGGTCACCGACTCCCCGAGCACCGTGTCGCCCACGGCCAGCTCCAGCTGATACTCGTCGCCCTTGAACGCCGGCCCGACCTCGTAGACGAACGAGAACGTCTTCGACTCCCCGGGCGCCAGCTCCTTGGCGTCGAATCGTCCCGCGCTGATGAGGATGCCCTCCTGGCCGCTTCCGTTGCGCAGCACCGCCTCGGTGTGCAGCGCGCGGCCGATGCCGATGTTCTTGACGGTCACGAGCGTCCGCACCTGCTCCCCGCGCTGGACCTGACCGTCGTGGTTGCCCTTCACGTCGTCCACCGTCTGGTACGTGTAGGCGAAGCGCGGCCGCGCCTTGCCCTCGATGTTCAGCATCAGCTCGGCGGCGGCCGCGTTGACCGGGCGAGCGGACGACAGCGTCCCCTTGATCACGTCCGTCCGCGTGAACGACGACGCGGGGACCTTGACCACCAGCTCGTAGGACTTGGATTCGCCGGGGCCGATCTTGCCGAACACCATCTCGTTCTCGTCGAACACGGGGCTGTCACTCTCCAGCGACGCGCGCACGCGGTACGCTGTTCCGCTGCCGCTGTTCTTGACCACGCCGCGGATCTTGACGTTGGCCCCGGCCGCCACCTTCACATCGCGCTTCTCGCTCTCGAGCGCGAGCTCCAGCTGCGGCACCGGCGCCGTGGCGGGCGCGGCGGTCCAGTCGACGCCCAGCTTCTCCAGTGCCTGGGCCAGCTTCTTGTCCTCGGTCGCGTGAACCTTGTCCAGGAACGGCCTGGCGGCGGCGAGCAGCTCCCGGCGGCGCATGCCCTTCGCCTGCGCGAGGAAGTCGCGGGCGAACTCCATCAGGAAGTCGGCCTTCGGCTCCGCCTCGTCGTCCGCCGTCGCCTCGTCGTCGTCGTCCTCGTCCGCCATCGCCTCGTCGTCGTCGTGGGCGTGCTTCTTGTCGCCCGGCTTGGGGGCCAGCAGATAGGCGACCGTCTCCATCGGCTTCTCGCCACGGCGGACGCTGGGATGCTCGAGGTGCCACTCGTAGTCCGATTCGCGCCGCTTGTGAATCGAGGACTGCAGGCGGATCCACGACCGCTCCCCCTCCTTTTGCACCAGCATCGGCACGGTCTCGATGTCCGGGATGACGCCCACGCCCTGGATCGAAATGTCTCCCGGCGTCAGGTACTGCGCCGTGGTCAGCTTCAGGCCCAGCTTGTCGTCCTCCGATTTGTCGCCGAACGGCACCGGCGACTGGATGTCGAACAGCACCTGCACGGAGCCCTTGCCGAAGGTCCCCTCGCCGATCACCACGCCGCGATCCAGGTTCTTCAACGCCCCTGCCACGATCTCGCTGGCGCTGGCGGAGTTCTGGTTGACCAGCACCGCCACGGGGACGGTGGGCTCGTGCCCGCTGTCCGTGGCCGTCTCGTCCTTCCGCTGCGCGCCGCCGACCCCGACCATCGACACCAGCGTCCCGCTCTTGATGAAAGCGTCCGACACCTTCTGGGCCTGCTCGTACAGGCCGCCGGGGTTGCCGCGCAGGTCCATGATGATGCCACGCACGTGCTCCTTCTCGAACATGGACAGCGCGTCGGCCAGATCGCTGGCGCTGTTCGCGGAGAAGTGCTGCATGTGGAAATAGCCCACCTTCGCCGCGATCTGGCCAGGCCCCGCGGGGACGGCCAGCACGCGCGCCGGCGGATCGATCGCCGGGGGACGAATGAACGCGCGCGTGATCGTGAACTTCTTCGCGCCGACGACGGCGTCACGCTCGATGTAGACGTCCACGTTCGTGTCGACGTCGCCCCGCAGGCGCTCGACCGCCTCGTTCAACGTCATGTTCATCGTGGATTCGTTGTTGATGCGCACGATGTGGTCCTTGGGCTTCAGACCCACGCGGAACGCCGGCGTCTCGGGCATCGGCCGCTTGACGGTGATGCGGTTCTTCTTGTCCATCTCGATCACGATCCCGAGGCCGCCGAACTTGCCCTGGGTCTGCGTGCGCATGTCCTTGTAGGTCTCGACGTCGAGCAGCACCGAGTGCGGATCGAGCGTGTAGAGCATGCCGTTCGTCGCGGCCATCTCGATCTCCACCAGCCGGCGCGCCTCTTCCTTCTCAGGCACCGGCTGGAGGTTGGGCTGCACGAATCGAAAGATGTCCTGCAGCGTGCTGCGCAGGCTCCAGGGGGCGTCGACCTTGTCGATGGGGAACACGCGCTGCTGGCCGTTGACCTTGACGGTGACCTGCTTGGGGTCGCGCTCGGGCCACCGGTCGATCAGGATCTCGGGCACGTCCCGCTGCACGAAGTCCAGGGACCCCACGAGCATTCGCTTGGGGTCGAGCCGGTTCTTGTCGAAATAGTTCTCCCGCACGTAGAACAGGGTCCGCGAGAAGATCGGGAGCTGCGACAGATCGTACTTCGTCGCGCCCGTGCGAGTGGCCGCGCTCAGGTTTCCGTCGGCGCTCACATGCAGTCCGTCGCCTCCGTGGCGGACGGTCAGCACCAGCGCCGCACCGCACGCCGCCAGGAAAATCAGGATCTTGCTGAAGCGGCGCATGCGCGACTCCGGGGATGAAGTGGGAGAGAGGGGGGAGGAGGACGGTCCGTCGAGGAAATCCATTGTGTTGGAAACTTTCAATGATACCGAGCGTCCGCCTCTCGCGCACGGCTTTTACAATATACTCGCGTCGAGCATGACGGCCGCGGACCAGGATGGAAAGCGCTCGCCCGGCGGACGCCTGAGCGTGATTGCCACACCGCTCGGCAACCCAGCGGACCTGTCGCCGCGCGCCCGCGACCGACTCGACCAGGCGGACGTCATCCTGGCCGAGGACACCCGGAGCGCGCGCCGCCTGTTGATGGCGGCGGGCCTCGAGGCCGGGGCGAGGACCATCGTGTCCTGCTTCGACGCCAACGAGGGCGATCGGGCCGGCGAAGCGGTGGCGTGGGTCGCGGCGGGCCGCAGCGTCGCCCTGATCTCCGAGGCGGGGACGCCCCTCGTGTCGGATCCGGGGTTCCGGGTCGTCGCCGCGGTGGCGGCTGCGGGTCTGCGCGTCGAGCCCGTGCCCGGCCCGTCCGCCATCCTGGCGGCGCTGGTCGGCTCCGGCCTGTCCCCGGATCGCTTTGCCTTCCTCGGCTTCCCGCCCCGGAAGCGCGGCGCGCGGCGGCGTCTGTTCGAGTCCGTGCGCGGCCTGCCGTTCACGCTCGTGTTCTACGAATCCCCGCTGCGGACCGGCGAGACGCTCGCCGATCTGGCGGACGTGCTGGGCCCGGAGCGGCAAGCCTGCGTCGCGCGCGAGCTCACGAAGACGCACGAGGAGCTGGTGCGCGACACCCTGGCGGCCCTCGCCGCGCGCTACCGTGACGATCGGCCGCTCGGCGAGGTCACGCTGGTCGTCGCGGGCGCCGACCTCGGGGCGACCGGGGCAGCCTGGACCGACGACGAGATCCGGGACGAGGCGGCCGCGCTGCTTGCGGAGGGCGCGTCAGCGCGCGACGCCGCGGATCGACTCGCCCCGCTGTCAGGGCGCCCGCGCCGCGAGGTCTACGGGCTCGTGACGGCGCTCGCGTCCGGGGGGAGACCATGAAGGGCGCCTCCATAGGCGTCGTCGCCGCGTACTTGCCCACTCCAGCGCCCCAGAAGTTGGGAACCACCCCAATAGACCATCGCGGGATGGCCACGCCGAGCCACGCGCGCGCGCGTGCTCCCCTTGGCAGCCAAGACTCAGGCCTCTCGGGTACCTTCCCGATCTCGCAGACCGAACTCCTTCATCTTGGTCTGCAGGCTCTTGCGCGAGATCTTGAGCTTGCGCGCCGCCTGCGTCACGTTCCCGCTCGTCTCCTCGAGGGCGCGGATGATGAGCTCGCGCTCGACGCGCTCGGTCTCGGCACGCACCGCCTCCTTCAGCGAGCCAGCGGGGGCGGCCGGCATCGAGGTCAGCGTGGTCGGGCCCGAAGACGACGCGCCGGGGGCGCCGCCGAGCTCGTCTTCCTGCAGGTCCAGCGGAGCCGCCGGCGTGGCCCGCGAGGCCGCCGAGGCCGGGGCGGCGTCGGCCAGGTGGGCCATCTCGGGCGGGAGATCGCGCGCGCCGATCTGGGGCCCCTCGCAAAACAACATGGTCCGCTCCATGAGGTTCTCGAGCTCCCTGATGTTGCCAGGCCAGTTGTAGGCCATCAGGCAAGCGATCGCGTCGGGCAGAATGCCCACGATCTGCTTCTTCAGGCGATCGTTGAACTTGGCGATGAAGTGCTCGGCCAGGAGCGGGATGTCCTCGCGGCGATCACGCAGCGGCGGGATGTGAATCGGCACGACGTTCAAGCGGTAGAAGAGGTCCTCGCGGAAGGCCTCCTCCTCGATCTCGTGCGCAAGGTCTCGGTTCGTGGCCGTCACCAGCCGCACGTCCACCTTGATGGTCTTGATGCCCCCCACCCGCTCGAACTCAGACTCTTGCAGGACGCGCAGCAGCTTCACCTGCATCTCGACCGGAATCTCCCCGATCTCGTCCAGGAACAACGTCCCCCCGTGCGCCAGCTCGAACCGACCCGGCTTCGCGCCCACCGCGCCCGTGAAGGCCCCCTTCTCGTATCCGAACAGCTCTGACTCCATCAGGGTCTTCGGAATCGCCGCGCAGTTGATCTTGATGAAAGGCCCCTTGTGGCGCGACGAGTTCTCGTGCAGCGCGCGCGCGATCAGCTCCTTGCCGGTCCCGGACTCTCCGGTGATGAGGACCGTCGAGGGTGTGTCCGCGACCTTCTCCACCACGGCGAATATGTGGCGGATCACCGGCGCGCTGCCGATCAAGCGGAACCGGCCGCGACCGGACGGCTCCTCGGGGCGAGCATCTCGCCGCGCCAGCTCGTGCGTCTTCATCGCCTTGGCGACGATCTGCCGGATCTGTTCCTGTTCGAACGGCTTCTCGAGGTAATCGAATGCGCCCAGCTTGACGGCCTCGACGGCGCTCTCGACGGATCCGTGCGCCGTGATCATCACCACGGGCACCTCGGGGAAGTCCTGCTGCAGCTTCCGCAGCAGACCCATCCCGTCGAGACCCGGCATCTTCAGGTCCGTGATGACGGTGTGGATGTCGCGGTTCATTTCGGACACGGCGTCCAGCCCGTTCGCGGCGGTGACGACCTCGTAGCCTTCGCGGCGCAGGATCGCCTCCAGGACGCGTCGCATGTTCAGCTCGTCGTCGGCAACGAGCACCCGTTTTCGATCAATTTCCAAAGCAGCCACTTGCGAGCCACCCCTGTGATACCAAGAAACGGACCCCGAGAGGGGCCTTTATGTCCCCCGCGACTATCTCTTGTGCGAAGCCAGGGAGGTCGGGGGCCCCTTCAGCCCCGCCACGCCCGGCGATCGGGTGTCCACGGGCGGAGGCGTCACGTCCCCGCTGACCACGCTCGCGACCGCGGCGGCCGAGCGGGCGCCCACCGGAATCGGCGGTGGGGTCGCGGGCCCCGGCAGCGACCAGGCGGGACGAGGCAGCGCCGGGACCGCGGGCTTCTTCTCGATGTACACCGAGTAGGCGTCCGACTCGACCGGCAGCAGCACCGTGAACGTCGCGCCTGTCCCGGCCTGGGACCGCACCTCGATCGTGCCGCCGTGGTTCTCGATGATGCGCTGGCTGATCGGCAAGCCCAGCCCCGTGCCCTTGTCCTTCGTGGTGAAGAACGGGATGAACAGGTTACGCAGGTCGCCGGGCGGGATCCCGACCCCGGTGTCACGAAAACGGACCTCGAGGAACGCCGCCGCGGCACCGCGCCGGGTGGCGCGCCGGATCGCCGTCGAGACGAAGAGCCGCCCGCCCTCCGGCATGGCCTGCAGGGCGTTCAGCGACAGGTTGAGGAACACCTGCACCAGCTGCTCGGCGTCGGCCCGTACGGGCGGCAGCCCGTCGACGAGGCTGGGCACCACCTCGATGCCCTTGCCTTCGCTCTCCTTACCGAGCAGCTGCAAGGTCTTGCGAACGACGTCGTTCACCTCGAGCGGCTCCTGCTCGCCGCGGTACGGCCGCGCGTAGTCGAGGAACTGCGACACGATGTTGTTCAGCCGGTTCACTTCCTCGACGATGATGTTCAGGAACTCCTTGGTGCCGGCGGCGTCGACGCCGCCCTGCCCCGTAGCCGTTGGCTGGAGGAACTGGGCCGCGCCCTTGATGGCGCCGAGCGGGTTGCGGATCTCGTGCGCGAGGCCGGCCGCCATCTGCCCCAGCGCCGCCAGACGATCGCGCTCCTTCATGCGCTCGTAGACCTGCGAGTTCTGCAGCGTCACGCCGATCGACAGCGCCACGCCGCGAAACAGCTCGATCTCCTCGGACGAGTACGCCTCGCGGAGACGCTCGTCGCGCAGCACCAGCGCGCCGAGTAGCTGATCCTCGCCGGTGATGCCGAGCGCGACCGAGCCGTTCATCTGCTCGAGCGTTCGCATCATCAACAGCAGGCTCTCCTTCTCGTCGCTGGAGACGGTCCGGCGGGCGGCCAGCTCCCGCTCCAGCCCCTCGAGCGAGATGGTGCCCGCGCGGCGCATTCGCTCGAAGAACGCGCGGTGGGTGACGGCATCGAAGCGCGCCTCGGGCTTCGGGCCGACGTGGCCCTCCAGCTCGAAGCCCGAGCCGTCGAGGTCCACGAAGTACACGGAGGCGTGGGTGATGCGGCGCGAGTCCTCGAGCGCCGCCAGCACCCGGGGGACGAGCACGCGGACGTCGATGACGTTGGCCAGCTCCGAACGCAACATCTCGATCCGGCGCAGCAGCTCGTACTTCTCCTGAAACATCCAGCGATTGATCGTCCCCTCCACGCGACCGCGCAGCGGCTCGACCAGGATGACGATGGCGGTCGAGGCGATCAGGGTGTTGAAAAAGAACAGACCGCTCTCGTCGGGTTGCACCCAGCGCACCAGCACGCCGTAGATGAGCGTCAGGATGAAGACGAGCGTCCCCAGCACGAGCATGCGGCCGAGCAGCTCGTTGAGGTCGAGCAACCGGTAACGAATGAGGTTCTGCGCGAGAAAATAGAGGTAAACGATCACCAGCACGTTCCCCAGCGCCAGCGCGTTCGGAATCGTCTCGAGCAAGCTGGCCGTGACGGTGGTGACCCCCCCCACGACCAGGTACAGAAGGCGCTTCTTCTCGACTTTGGAGGGCGTCGCCCGGTACCGCCGGTACAAGTAGAACACCGACAGGTACAGCCCCGCGAAGACGTACGCCGTGAACGCGGCGCGGAACCAGAACGTCTCATGCAACGATTCGATGAACCGCGAGAACAGGAGCGCGGCATAGGCGAGCGCGGCGAGCACGACCGTCGCCCGCGACAGCGGCGGCGGCCCGGCCTCGTCACCGAGGAACGCCTGGAAGAACCGCTGCGCCGTAGCCGGCAGCGACACGGCGACCAGCAGCGACGTCCACAGCAGGAAGGGCGACGAGAACCCTCTGGCCATGAACGCCAGGAAGCAATAAAGCGAGATGTTGAACGTGAACGTGGCGAACAGCACGTGCGCGCGGCGGCGCGGATCGCGCAGCAGCACCGAGCCGCCGATGGCGCAACTGACGATGGCGACGACCAAGAGCGCGAGCTGCTGAATTCGCACGAGTGAGGGTGGAGTCTACTCAGAAAAGGACCCTGAGAAGGGTCCTTTAGATCCCCCGCGGACGGTCCGAGCGAGCCGAGCTCGCTCGCACCAACGCGTCTACTCAGTAAAGGACCCTGAGAAGGGTCCTTTAGATCCCCCGCGGGACGGTCCGAGCGAGCCGAGCTCGCTCGCACCAACGCGTCTACTCAGAAAAGCAGCCCGTCTCAGAAAAGCAGCCCGTCGGTGAGCGTTTTGCCGGTCCCCGCTGCCTCTGCTAGATTCACGGAAGGTCGAAAGCGCCCTCATGACCAACGCCGCGGTTCTGGTCCTCAATCGCCACTACCAGCCGATTCACGTCACGAACGTCAAGCGGGCGTTCACGTTGCTCTATCTCGGCGCGGCGCGCGTCATCGACCACCAGTTTCGAACCTTCGACTTCGAGAGCTGGGCGCAGCTGTCGAACGAGATTGGCAACGGAGGCGCAAGCGGGGAACACTCGGACTTCGTGCGAACCGTCAACCGATCGATCCTCGTGCCGCGGGTGATCATCCTGCAGGTCTACGATCGGCTGCCGCGCACGAAGGTGCGGTTCTCGCGCTACAACATCTACCTCCGCGACGGGAACATGTGTCAGTACTGCGGCCGCGAGCTGCCCCGCGTGGACCTGAACCTCGACCATGTGATCCCGCGCGCGCAGGGCGGGCGCACCACCTGGGAGAACGTCGTCTGTTGCTGCATAGACTGCAACCTCTCCAAGGGCGCGCGGACGCCCGAACAGGCCGGACTCACCCTGTTGAAGCAGCCGGTGCGACCGCGCTGGACGCCGACGTTCCGTGGCCAATCCGGCAAGGTTCGCTATCGCGAGTGGCTGCCCTTCCTCGGCGTGGCGGATGCGTCCTACTGGAACGTCGAGCTGAAGGACGAATGACGTCCGCGTCCCGGCCCCGGCAATGATCGACGAGCCGGAATCCCCCCCGGACGACGGGGACGAGGAATCGATCGAGGTCGAGGTCCCGATCGCCGCCGCCGACGGCGAGCCCGAGCTGGAGCCCGAGTTCGAGCCCGAATCCGAGGCGGAGCGCGCGTTGGCCCGAGAGGCCACCGGTGCTCCGGGGTCGGACGTCGCCGACGAGGGGACGGCCCCGGCGGCGTCAGCCACCGCACTGCCCGGTCCCGTTCCGGCCGTCGCCGCTGCCGCCGCGTCCGTCGCGGCCCGCGCCGACGAGCCAGCCCCCACCGAGCGGCGGTTCATCGTGGAGGGAGACCACCCGACCCAGGCCGAGCTGCCGTTCGCGCCCGCCCTCGATGACAATCCGGCGCCCCACCTCATCGCGATCGCGTCCGGCCGGGGCGGTGCAGGGAAGTCCCTGCTGGCGGCGAACATAGCGGTTTATCTCGCGCAGATTGGCAAGCGTGTGGTCGCGGTGGACGGCGATCCCACGGGAGGCGCCCTCAACCACATGCTGGGCGCGCCTCGTCCGTCGCGGGGGCTGGGCAGCTTCCTGCGGGGCCACGTCACCAGCTTGGAGGAGCTCGCGGTCGACACGCCCGTGGCGGGCGTCCGGTTGATCGGGGGCGAGCTCCTGCCCTTCGGCGCCCCCAAGCCCAGGATGGGGGCGAAGTCCTTGCTGGCCAGCCTGCGCGGCCTCGCCGCGGACACCGTGGTCATCGATCTCGGGCCCGCGGACTTTCCACTTTGCATCGACGTGTGGCTCGGGGCCGAGACCCCGATCGTCGTGACGCTGTCCGATCCTCCCTCCATCGAGGCGACCTACCGCTTCGTGCGGAGCGCGTTTCTCCGGCGGGTTCGCGGCGAGCGTGGGATCGACAAGCTGCAGGCGCAGCTCGGCCGCGTGCTCCCGGCGGCGCTCGACCTCTACCGCGCCGCCGCCGACCTGGGCCGGGTGGACCGGGAGGCTCCGGACCCAACCGTCGCGGGAACGGACGCCGGGCCCGCCCGCCCCTCCTCCGCCAAGTCCTCGGCGCTGCTCGCGGCGCTCGGGCAGGCGATGGCGGCGTACCGGCCTCGCTTCGTGGTGGGGCAGACGCGGTCCCTCGGGGACACGCGCCTCGGCAACCAGATGGCCATGGCCGCCCAGCGACGCCTCGGGCATCGCCTCGACTACCTCGGTCACATGGAGGCGGACGAGACCGTCACCGCGGCGTCGCGGCGCCACCGCCCGGTCATGGCGGAGTTTCCCGAGGCGAAGATCTGCAAGAACATCGAGCGCATCGTGCGCCGAATCTTGTCCACGGAGGCGGAGCGCCCCGCGACCGGCGTGAGCCCGCGCCTCGAGGAGGACCAGACCTTCTACGAGATCCTCGAGACGCAGCCGGGCGTCAGCGACGAGGAGGTCCGGCGCGCCTACCGCTTGATGAAGGAGATCTACTCGAGCGGCTCACCCGCCGTCTTCGGGCTCTATGACGAGGTGGAGCTGACGGCCCTTCACGCGCGCGCCAACGCCGCGCACGACACCTTGTTCGCGCCCGAACGGAGGAGGCTCTACGATCTTTCGCTGCCCGAGGCCGATCTCGCGCGCGCCGTGCGCTCGGCCGGTCAGACCCCGCGCGAGGTGGACGGAGCGACCGTCTCCCCGCGCGGTGACGCGGGCGCGAACGCGCCCGTCATCGACGCCACGACGGAGATCACGGGGCCACTGTTGAAGAAGATCCGCGAGGCCAAGGGCCTCGACCTCGCGGAGGTCGCACAGCGGACGAAGATCGGCGAGCGACACCTGCGCGCGATCGAGAGCGAGCGCTTCGACGAGCTGCCCGCCCCCGTCTACGTGCGGGGCTTCATCACCCAGATAGCGCGCTTCCTGCGCATCGATCCGGCGCGCGCCGCTGAGGGCTTCTTGCGTCGCTTTCACGGCGCGAACGGCCCTGGCATGGGCTCCCCTCCGTTGAAGGAGCTTTGAACCGCGGGCCTCGGGCGCGGAGGCCGGTCAAAAGTTGAGCTTGCGCATCACGAATCGCGGCAACAGGCGGATGACGAACATGATCAGCGCCCACGCGCCGGGCACGTAGACGACTGGGCGGCCGCGCTCGATGGCGGCCAGCACCGCCTTGGCTACGCCCTCGGGCTCACCCGCGAACGGCGGCGCCGGCAGCCCCGCCGTCATCCCCGTCTTCACGAAGCCGGGCTTGACCGTGACCACCCGCAGCCCTTGCGCGCTGAACTTGTGATCCAGTCCCTCGAGATAGTGCGACAGCCCGGCCTTCGCGGCGCCGTAGATGATGACGGGCTTGCGCCCGCGCTCACCGGCGACGGAGCTGAAGACGCACAGGGTTCCACCGCCCTTCGCAAGCAAGCGTTTTCGCGCCGCCTCGCAAAACAGGACCGTCCCGGTGAAGTTCGCCGCCAAGAGCTCCCCCGCGAAGGCCGGATCGTCCTCCAGCCTGGCCTGGGTGGCGAACAGCGCCGCCGTCACGATGATGGCGTCGAGCTTGCCGAGGGCCCGCTCCGCGGCATCGAGCGCCGTCGCGAAGCCTTCGGGACGGGCCAGATCGCACGCCGCCACACCGACGCTGTTGGCGGGGCGGCCGCCGCGCACCTCGAGATCGCGCGCGCTCCGCGCCACGTCGGCCTCGTCGCGACCGAGCAAGAACAGCTCGTGCTTCCGCTCCACCAGCAAGCGGCCCATCGCGCGTCCCATCCCTTTCGTGGCGCCCAGCAGGACGACCTTCACGCGGTGCGGCTCCTCGGCGTGGCCGCGATCGCGGCCAGATCGGAGGCCGGCTCGGCGGGCGCGGGGCGCGGCCCGGGGGCGGGCGCCTCGTCGCCGAGGACGCGGACTGACTGCCGGCTGCGGAACTTTCGCTCGGGATCCCAGCGGCGCCGGATCGCCTCCCACTCGGCGAGCCGGGGCTCCATGGCCCGAAAGTGCGCCGCGCGCGTGAATGCGTCCTTGGCGAGGTACACCCGGCCGCCCTCACGAACCACGAATTCGTTGAGCGCATCGACCAGCGCCTGGGTCCCGTCGTTGACGGCGAAGTCGACGGCGATCGAGATCCCCGGCCGCGGAAACGACAGCAGGCCGATTCCCTCGGGCCCGCAGTCCTTGATCACGCAGACGGGCGATGCCGCGCGACGCGCGCGCAGGAGCTCGAGGAAGCGGCGGGCGACGTCCGAGCCCGCCTCCATCGGGAGCACGCACTGATACTGGGTCATGCCGCGGCGGCCATAGAAGCGATTCCAGTTCAGCAGCTTGTCGAGCGGGTAGAAGTAGCTCTCCGGGTGGATGACGCCCTTGCGAACGAGGGCGAAGTGCTTCCAGTAGGTCAGCGTATTGAAGATCTTCACCGTCAATCGGTTCACGAGGCCGCTCGGCAGATCGAACGGGATCGAGACCGTACGCTTCGGCTCCGGCGGCTGCGGGGGCGCTTCGCTCCGCTCCGCCCAGCGACCCTTGATCAGGATGCCGCGGCCGAGGTGCCGTCCCCCCTTGGTGCAATCGATGAACCCCACCGTCTGCGGCCACGACGTCCCCGCCTCCTTCAGCGCGGCGACGTAGGCTTCGACGTTCGGCAGCCGCACGCTCTCGAAGACGATCCACGGCGACGGCACCCGCTTCAAGCGAACCGCCACCTCCAGGATGTGCCCGGTCAGCCCCATGCCCCCGACGGTGGCGCGGAACAGATCGCGCTCCTTGGTCGGGGAGCAATCGACGATTCTGCCGTCCGCGACGCGCATCCGCAGCGAGGTGACGTGCTGCCCGAAGCAACCGTCCCGGTGATGGTTCTTCCCGTGAATGTCGGCGGCGACCATCCCGCCCAGCGTCACGTACTGCGTCCCCGGCGAGACAGGCGTGAAGTAGCCACGCGGCAGGAACAACCGAACGATCTCGCGCAACGAGAGGCCGGCCTCGGCGCGCAAGATCCCGCTGTCGGGATCGAAGGCCAGGATGCGATCCGCCAGCACCGACCCGGCCACCCGCTTGTCCCCGTGCGCGGGGAGCGAAGCGTCACCATAGGATCGGCCGAGCCCGCGTGACAGCGGCACATCCCGCGTGATCACGTCGAGATCCTCCGACAGCAACTCCTGCGCCGCGACCGTGGGAACGCGTCCCCAGCCCGACAGCAGTCGCGTGGACGCGGGCGAGCCTGGCTCGCGCACGTCATCCCGCCGGGGATTTTTGCGTTCGCTCACGACGCAATGAATCTACCACCGCGAGCGATATCCTTCCCGATCATCTGCGCTTTCCAGTTGGGCATCGGGGCCACCAGTGCCACAATGCCCCCCTTCAAACGAATCTGGCACTCATGGATCCGGAAAACGCACCGCGCCAGCTTTCTCTCCACCTGGACGACGACGCCCGCTTGCGCGCCGTGTTGGCCGACCTGCAGGTCGGCGTGGTGATCACGGGACCGGACGCGGGCTTGTGGCTCTCCAACCAGGCGGCGCTGGATCTGCTGGGGCTCAACGAGAATCAGCTCCGCGGCGAGGAGGATATCGACCCGGCTTGGTCCGTCGTTCATGAAGACGGCTCGTCGTTCTCACCGGACACGCAGCCGCTCGCGGTCGCCCTCGCCACGGGGAAGGCGGTCCGCAACGTGGTGATGGGCGTCTACCATCCGCGGCGACGTGAGCGCGTCTGGTTGCTGGCCACCGCCGATCCACAGCTGGGCGACGACGGGTCCGTGCACCAGGTGGTCCTCACCTATAGCGACATCACCGACCGCCGGGGCTTCGAAGCCCGCCTCGCCGTCACCGATCGGCTGGCGGCGATGGGGACGCTGGCCGCCGGCATCGCGCACGAGATCAACAACCCTCTCGCCTACATCACAGCGAATCTTGCCTACGCCGACGAGGAGCTGGCCGACCCGGCCGCGCTCACGGATCCCGGGCGATTGAAGGAGATTCGCCTCGCCATCCAGGAGGCGCGCGACGGGGCGGCGCGGGTCCGCAACATCGTGACCGACATGCGGGCCCTGGCGCGCGGCGACCGGATGGATCGCCCCACGGACGTTCTGCACGTGCTGCGGGCAGCGATGGCGGCGCTGGCCAGCGAGCTGCGCCCGCGCGCCAGGCTCGTGTCCTGCCTCGCGCCGGTTCCCCTCGTGAACGCGGACGAGGCGCGCCTGGGTCAGGTCTTCATCAGCCTGCTCCTGAACGCGTCGGAGGCGATGACCTCGGGCTCCGCGGACGACAACGAGATCACCGTGGCCACGTCGGTGGATGCGCAGAGCGCCGTCATCGTCGAGGTGCGCGACAACGGCGTGGGCATCCCCCCCGAGCTGCATCAGCGCATCTTCGAGCCGTTCTTCAGCGCCAACCCGGTGGGCAAAGGCAAGGGCCTCGGGCTGGCGATATGTCACCACATCATCACGGAGCTGGGCGGCACGATCGCCGTCGACAGCGTTCCTTCCCATGGCACCACCTTTCGGATCGCCCTGCCCGCCTGCGGCGATCGCGTTGAAGCCGCCCCCGCGCCACGAGCGATCACCCCGGAGTAGGCACCACGCCATGGACCGGTCATGCGGCCTCGGGGCCACCTCTGACCTCGGGCCCCGGGCTTCCGGCGCGCGCATGAGGTTGCCGGGAAGTCAGAGGCCCGAGGTCTCATGAATCGTCACATCTCCGCTGCTTGGTTCCAAGCGGGGCGGCGTTGCGCTCGCTGCGCGGGTCCTGCCGCTGCGGGACTCCTCCCCGCTGGGCCCGTCTGTCGGGGAGCCCAGGCCATCCGGGCGGGAACTTGCTTGGCGCACACTCGATCGGCAAGTGACACTTGCCCGCCCCGACAGCCGAGCCCATCGGGTCCCCGTCTCCGCGTCACCCGCTCCGCTCGCTTCACGCCTTCCAACAATGAGCGATGTCCCCCTTCGTACGGCGAGCCGTCGCCGTTTGGGAGGACCCACGCAGTGAATCGCGCCCGCCGTCGCATCATCGAGGTGGCGAATCGTGGTGTCCTATTCTGCTGGCGGAATTCAGCGAGCGAACGGAGGGAGTCAAGGGCGCGAGGAGGAGGGGTCCCTCCCGCGCGCAGTTCCGCAGCGCCTACTGCGCCCGTCGAGCAGATCCGGGCTCGCGCGCGAGGACTGTGTGAGCACGGGAGGGACCCCTCCTCCTCGCGCCCAGCGACCGAGAGAGCAAGCTACCGCATTGTCAACAATCATGAGCCCGACGCCCGGGGCCTTTGGTCCGCCTCACTCGGGCGGCGTGAACTCGATGACCATCTCGACCCGGCGGTTGGCCTCACGTCCAGCGGGCGTCGTGTTGTCACCCAGCGGGCGGCTCGAACCGTAGCCCGCCGCCGACAGCAGCTTGCCGTCGACGTTGTGGGCGCGCTGAACGTAGCTCGCCACGGCCGCCGCCCGCGACGCGGACAGGTCCCAGTTGTCGCGGTACCGGGTGCTCGAAAGCCGGCTCTCGTCGGTGTGACCCTCCACCCGAATCGGCATTCCCAGCGCCACCATCTCGGCGGCGATGACGTCGAGCACCGGAATCATCTCGGGTCGAATGGCCGCCTGGTTGGCGTCGAAGAAGTGTGACGCCGATAGGCGTACGGTCAACTTGTCCTTGTCGATGTCGATCTGAACGTGCGTCTCGGGCCGGGTCTGCAGGAACCGCTTGAGCCGGCGCTCGATCTTCTTGCGCAGCTGCTGCGCCTCGTCCTCGCGCTTCGTCCGCGGTCGTTGCTCGAGGCCGTTTGGCTGCGACTTGCAGCGGCCGCCCTCGGTGGGCGGACCCTCGAAGCGATTGCGAAACTCGATCCCGCCCGAGCCCTTGAAGTGCATCGCGAACTTGATCGAGTTCGTCACCTGCACGAGCTTCTTGTTGTCGACGCGGCTCGTCGCGTAGAGCACCACGAAGAACGCGAACAGCAGGGTGATGAAGTCGGCGTACGAGACCAGCCAGCGCTCGTGGTTCTCGTGCTCCTCGTGGTGCTGCCGCTTAGCCACCGCGCCGCCCCTGCAGCCAGACCGAGGTCACTTTCCGTCCTTCTCGTCTGTCTTGGGGGCGTGGTGCCCGGAATACGAGGCGAGCTTCTCCTCCAGCACCCGGGGGTTGAGCCCGGCCTGGATGGACAGCACGCCCTCGGCGATCAGCGTCTTGCGCTCCTTCTCGATGCCGAGCTTTCGCTTCAACTTGTTGGCGATCGGCAGAAAGAAGAGGTTGGCCGTGCCGACCCCGTAGACGGTGGCGACGAACGCAGTGGCGATGCCGCCGCCCAGCTTCGAGGGATCGGACAGGTTCTCCATGACGTGGATGAGCCCGAGCACCGCGCCGAGGATGCCGACCGTCGGGGCGAAGCCACCGGCGGACTCCCACACCTTCGCGGCCACCGACGAGCTGTCGAACTCGTGGTGGATCTCGGTCTCCAGCGAATCGCGGGCGATGGCGGCGTCGACGCCGTCCACCAGGAAGCCGACCGCCCGCTTCAGGAACGGATCCTTGATCTCGGTCAGCTTCTGCTCGAGCGCCAGCACACCCTCGCGCCGGGCCACGGCGGCGAGCTCGACGATCTGCTTGATGAGCTCCGGCGAATCGCCTTTCTTGTTCTTGAACGCCTGCGCGCCCATCTTGCAGCCCTTCAGGAAGTCCGACATGGGAAACGCCACGGCGCATGCGCCGATGGTGCCTCCGATGACGATGATCGCGGCGGTGGCTTGCACCAGAGAGCTCGCGTGGCCGCCCTCGATCGCCTGACCGCCGAGAATGCAGGCGATCGCCAGCACGATGCCGCCTATCGATGTGATGTCCATTTGCTCTAGGAATCCTTCCGCCCCGTCGGTGGAGCTGGGGGCGCCCCCGCGTGGCCGCCCAGCGCGGCCGCGATGTCCTGCGCATCGGCTCGAACACCCGGCCCCTGAAGGACGCGGTGCCGATAGGCCGCGGCGCGCGCCACCACCTCCTCGACCCGCTCCTTGACCATGATCCGGTCGCCGGTGGTCAACGTGACCACCGTGTCGGGAATCTTCTCTACGGTGACGATGAGATCGCTGTTGACCACCACCTCGGTTCCGTCAAAACGCGTCAAGAAGATCATGCGATTGTCCATTCCGCCCAGCCCCCATCGACGGAAGCAGGGCAATTCCTGAGGTCCCGAGCCCGCGGGGATCGCGGACCGTCGTGTCTTGCGGAGTGTGCAAAGATTCTGTGGCACGGCAGGCGTCTTCCGTCGGCCAGACGGGCCTTCCGCGGCTCGCGGGAAGCGAACGTTGGAACGCGGCCGACAAGCCGGCCCGATGGCGAAGCCGAAGCGAGCACCGGAGCGGAGTGTACTTCGGCACACGAGCACCGGAGCGCAGTGTCGGCGCAGCCAGCGGGTCGGATCGTCGGCCGTCGGTGGAACGAGAAGTACCGTACGTCCAGATCAACTAGCGCTTGAGGTTCATCAACTCCTGGAGGAGCGCGTCGGCCGTCGTGATGGTCTTGGCGTTCGCCTGGTAGTTGCGCTGGGCGGTGATCATGTGGATGAACTCGTTCGAGAGGTCGACGTTCGAGTTCTCGAGCGAGCCGGCCGCGATGCCCCCGCGACCGCCCGAGCCAGCCTTGCCGAGCGTCGGGTTCCCGGACGCCGTCGTCTCGGCGAACATGTTGCCGCCGACGCGCGACATCTGATCGGCGGCGGTCACCGACGCCACCGCCAGCTGCCCGATCACCCGGCTCGTGCCGTTGCTGAAGGCGCCCTGCACCTTCCCGATCTTGTCGATGCTGATGCTGGACAGCACGCCCGAGCCGTAGCCATCCTGGGTCACCGAGGTCGCGCCGTATTGAGCCGCGAACTGCGTGAGGCCCTTCAGGCCGGTTCCGCCGGTCCCCGTGTCGTCGCCCATGTTGAACGTCAGCGCCTGAGCCTGGGTCGCGTTGACGGGATTGAACGTCCCGGCCACGTTGCCCACGGTCGCCAGCTTGCCTGTCAGGTCGAAGGTCAGATCGCCCGACTGGATCTCCGTGGCGACGCCGGCTGTCCCGCCCGTCAGCCCTCCGCCGTCGGTCAAGGCGTGGTAGCTCCATTGCGCCTCACCGGTGGCGGCGTTTCCCGTCTTGACGAAGTAGACGTCGACCTGGTGCTGGATGCCGAGGGAATCGTAGGCCGTGACGCTGGTCGAGTACTGCGACGTCGCGACGGGGTTGAGGGGATCGAACGCCACCGGGGGAACCGCGACCTGAGCGGCCGCATCCAGGTTCGCCTTGATGGTGACGGCGCTCGTCGGCAGGGCGGGCGAGGAGGCGCTGCCGAGCTGCATGTCGCCTGCGGTCGGCCCGATGACGCCGGTCGGGTCGGCGGGGTAGCCCTGCACCCGCAGGCCCTCCTGGTTCACCATGTAGCCGGACTTGTCCATCGAGAACTGGCCGTCACGCGTGTAGAACTGGCCCTGCTGTCCGTTGTGCGAGCCGGCCACGACGAAGAAGCCGCCGCCGTCGAGCGCCAGATCGGTCGCCACGCCGGTGTTGTTGAGCGCGCCCTGGGTGAGGATCTTCTGGACGCTGAGCAGCTCCGCGCCGAGACCGACCTGCGAGACGGCACCGCCGGCGCCGGTCATCTGCTGCGCCATCGTGTTCGAGAAGTCAGCGCGGCTGGCCTTGAAGCCGACGGTGGCGGAGTTGGCGATGTTGTCGCCGATGACCGAGAGGTCCGTGCTGCTGGACTCGAGACCGGTCTGACCTGTGTAAAGAGCTGATACGAGACTCATGGGGTGTTCCTTTCGTTGATGGAGGTGACATCGGACATCTTGATGAGCGAGCTTCCGACCTGGAGGTACGGAACCCCGCCCTGAAACGTGACGCCGGAGACGGTTCCGGAGGTGCTGAGGTTGATGGAGACGGCCGCGCCCGAGGCGTCGAACGCGGCGGGCTGCAGCGAGTAGGCCCCCGGCGTGACGGGAGCGCCCTTGTCGTCGCGTCCGTCCCAGGCGATCGGCAGGTCGCCGGCGCCGTGCGCGCCGAGCTGGAGGGTGCGGACGACCTGACCCTGCGCGTTCGTGATCGCGATGGCGACCTTGTCTGCGGAGCCGGCCAGGTTCGCGCTCGCCGAGACCCCGCTGGTGCCGTCCCAGTTGACGCTGCCCCCCTGATAGCCCACGTTCTTGCCGATGAACGCGGTCGCCGCGGTGGAGTTCGCGGTGGCCTGGCCCATCATCAGCGAATTGAGGGCGCTGACCGTGTTCTGCTGCGATTCGAGCGACGAGAACTGCGCCAGCTCGGCGACGAACTGCGACGAATCCTGCGGCTGCGTCGGATCCTGGTTCTGCAGCTGGGCGACGAGGATCTTCAGGAACTCGTCCTTCCCCAGGTTGCTCGAACCCGTCGGGCTGTTGGTGTTGGGTATCGGCGCGTCGGCTGCCGAGGTGATGCCTGGAATGACTGTCGACATGGTGCTTTCTCCTAAGCGGTGACGTGAAAGCCGCGACGGCGGCGCGGGCCGTCGTCGCCTGAGGGCGAGGTTGACGAGGATTGCGACGAGCCCCCGGGCGCCGGGGAGCGGCCATCGCGGCTCCCGGCGTCCGCGCCATCGTCGTGCCAGTGCTTGCGCCCTTCGCCGTACGACGACGCGCCTGCGCCTGATTGATGAGAGGTGAAGGCGGCCGCGGGGAGGGACGGCGCGGCGTCGGACGCCCTCGGCCGCTGTGCTTCGGGCGCCGCGGCCGATGCGCTCGCGTCGGACGTTGGCGCCCGTCCCGCGGGAGCCTCGGCGGCCTCGTTCACGCGGGACGCGAAGTGTCCGAGCGCGAGGCCTTCACCCGCCAGCGCGCGCCGAATGTCCTCGGGGCGAAGGTCGAGGGCCTCGACGGCGGGTCCGTCGATCTCCAGGTCCGCGACGCCATCGCGAACGGTGAGGTGCAAGGACAGCGCGCCCGCCGCCCCGGTGTCGAGGTGAACGTGTGCGTTCCTGCCGAGCGCCGTCGCTTGCAGGGATTGATCGGACGTGGCCATGTCGTAGAGCGGCCGCGCCGGCGCGGCCGTCGGCGGGAGCAGCCCGGGTGGGATGGTCACCGGCGCCGAGAGCGCGCCCGGCGCGGAATGGCCGCTCGGAGCGACGGCGTGTGTTTGCGCCGGTGCCGGTGGCGACACGCCGATGGGCGTCGCCTCGCGGCGCTCGGTGCGCGGTTCGTCCGCCCGCGCGGAGGGCGAGCCGCTCGAGGGACCACCCTCGGCGACGTCCGCGATGGTGGACGTTCGCGTCGCGCTCTTGGCCGCCCTGGCGGCCTGCACCTCGCGCGAAGCTCCGGCGTCACGTGCCGACGCGCCACCCGTGACCTTGGGCTCGCCGGCGCTCGGCGTCGCGGAGGCAAACGCGGGCGCGAACGCGGGAAGCGTCGCAGCGGACGTCGGGACGAAGGCGTTCGCGGTCGCGCCCGATTGCGCGGCGCGAGCCGGACGGGCCCCGGGCGTCGAAGGGCGCTCCTCGCGCGCGGGCGTGGGCTCGGGGTTGGAACGTGCCGCCACCCGATCGCCGAGACCGCCGACGGCACGCGGGACCACGGAATCGACGGCGGTTGGTCGGCCCCCCGAAATCGCGAACTCTCCCTTATCGGCTGCGGCGGGCGTGCCGACAACCTCTGTGGAAGGGGAAGTGGCCACCGTCCCCGATCGGGAGGATTGTTGCGCGAGGTCGAGATGCGCCGCTCGGACACGGCGCGTGTCGGAAAGGCGTGACGTGGGTGGGGTCGCGGACGACGAGACGACGAGCGGCGTGGGGTGCGCCGCCGTCGCCTCGGCAACCGCACCCGCTCCAGGAGCGTGCCGGGTTGCGTGTGGGGCCGAAGCGAACGCGCCAGAGGAGACTCGTGGCGCGACCAAGGGGGGCTCCGCGCCCACCTTCGAGACCGGCGACGCCGCGGGCTCGAAAGCCGGGGGAGCGGGCTGCGCCGACCATCGCTGGGACACGTCTGCGCGAGACGCAACGTCGGCGCGGGCCGACGTTGAGAATCCCGCGGACCGTTGCGGCGTGGCACCGAGCTCGAGCGCCACGTCGACGCGAGGGGGCACGGGCGACGAAATCGCGGGAGGTGGCGCGAGCGGCTCGGCGTCGATGAGCGCGGAGGTGAGCGGGGCGACCACGTCGCCGCCTGCGACAGGCGGAGGGGAGCGGTCAGCGCGCGGATTCGGGGTGGCTACGGACGGCGCGGTGACGGAGACGCCACCCAGCACGAGCTGCGCGCGCCCGCCGTCGAGTCGGGAACTCCGGGAAGGTTCGCCGGTGGAGCGGGTTCGTTCGGTCTCCGGTCGCGCCGGTCGCGCGTCGGTCGGCCTGCTCACGTCCGTCCCCGCCGCACCCGTTTCGGCTCGGTTCGACTTCAGCGACGGGCCGTCTGCGACAGCGGCAACCGGAAGACCAGCGGGAAGCGCCAGTGGGACGGCGCCGGGGGGGCGCGCCTCGGACGAGGGGGGCTTCGCGGCCGGTCGCGCGAGCGAGGGAACTGCAGCCACGGTCACCTGGGATCGCAGCGGATCGTGCTCTGGTGCAGCGAGCGCAGCCGTGGGCGTTTCGACGGCCGCCGGGGAGGCATCCGGGGCCGAACGGAACGCGGGGGCCGCGAGCTGGCCCGAGACGAGGTGTTGCGCGACGAGGGGTGGCTCCGAGGCCGGCGCCGGAAGGTGCCCGAGCGGATCGGCGCCGGTGAGCGGGAAGGTCTGCGGGGCGGCCACCTCGCCGCCTGCGACAGGGGAGCGAGCCCAGTTGGCGCGCGGACTCGGGCTTGTAGCGGGCGGCGCGGCGACGGCGAGCTCACCCGCGACGACCTGTGCGTGGCCGCGGTCGGGTTGGGACGCTTGGGAAGGTTCGCCGGCGTGGGGGTTTGGCTCGTTCGCCGGTCGAACCGGCGGCGCTTCGCTCCGGTTGCGTGAGTCCGTTCGCGCCGTGCCCGTTTCGCCTCGCTCCGACTCTGGCCACGTGCGGTCTGCGACAGCGTGCACCGGAGGGCCACCAGAAACCGCAAGGGCGACGGCGCCAGCAGGCCCAACCTCGCCAGACGGCACGAACGAGCGTGGCTCGGCGCCCAGTCGCGGCAGGAAGGGAGCGGCAGCAGCGGTCGGGAGCGATCGACGAATGTCGTGCTCCGGAGCCGCGAGCGATGACGTGGGCGTTTGGACGGCCGCGCGGGAGGCAGGGACGGCGCGACCACTACCATCGGGGGACGTCGCGAGCGAAGTCAGGGCGGCGTGCCTCGCGGCGACTCCTCCCCGTGCGACCGGAGAGTCCGCCGGGGCCTGCGCCGACCGCGCGACCGCAGGGAACTCGGGAGCGGCCTTCGCGCCGTCAATCGGCCCGCCGACGGCGACCGACCTCGCCGCCCTCGATCCTGGCCTCTGCGCCAAGGGTGACGGCGATCGCGCCAGCGACGGCGGTGGCGAAGGTGTGGCAACCGCCGCCGATGCGTCGAATGCCGCCCTCGCATAGACGGCCCCCGCGCGGACGAACGCCACCGGAGGTCGGGGCGCGCGCCGCTCCAGCGATTCCCCGACGGTCACGCTCGCGGGTGCAACGGCGCGGACAGAGGGCGAGCCGCCCTGTTCCACGACGATTGGGCTCGCACCGGAACGCTCGGGCCCTGCAGCGACAACGGGCGTCCGTGGCTCCAGGCCGGCACGAGACGACGGCGCGTTCACGACGGGCGCAACCTGCTCGGCGCCGCGCGACGGCAGGAGTTCCTGCGCTGGCATCGCCCCGCGAGGCGCCGCGCGCGATGGAATGTGCCCGCGGCTCTCCGGGCTCGCCGGGGCGGGGCTCAGCGTGACCGACACGGCGGACTTGCTCGTGCCTTCACCGAGCGCCATCGTGTCGGCGGCAGGGTGGTCCACGACCTCCGCCTGCGCGAGGCTATCGGCCATGACTCCCCTGACTTCGAACCGTTCCGACATCTGCGATGGCGGTTCGTCAGCTCGGGAGATCATCTGAAATGCGAGGACGCCGCCGCCGTCGCTGTCGAGTGGCGGTCGAGACGGCGACGCGGTCCGCGCCGGCCGGGCCGACGGAGTGACCGGAGACGATGCCGCGAGCGAACCAGACACCCCGAAGGGGCGGGACGCCTCGGCCGCCCAGCTTGCCCCGGCGAGCGTAGAGGACGCCGCCACGGCGATGACGCCGGGCTCGTCCCCCTCCCGCGTGGGTTCCGGAGATCGAAGGGCGATGGAACGCGAGCCCGCCGGCAGCGCCTCAGCTCGTGCCGGCGCCGCCTGCGCTCCGGGCTGCGGCCCGGTCGCCGTGGCGGCGCTCGGCTCGTCGGTGGCTCTGGTCACGGTCGTCACGTTCCTGGCCAGCTCGGCGGCGAAGCTCCGTTCCCCCCGGTTGACAGCGCCCCCGCTCGACCCGCCGGTCACGCGAAGCGCCAGCTGTCCGCCGGCCTCGCCATGAAGCGGCGTGCCCGGCTCGTCCGACGTCACATCCTCACCAGCTTCCTCGCCAGTGTCCTTGCCGGCGCGCGCGCCAAGCCCGGCGAAGTCGAACGACGGTTCGTCCGCCGCGGACGCCGTGCCCAGCCGCGCCGCGGCCGACGCTGTCCCGCTGCCCGCGCCGGTCGTTCGAGCCGGGTGGCCTTCGTATCGCTCCGGATGCCCGGCCGTCGCGCCACTCTCGGCCGCGCCCACCTGTGGACCGAGTCGGGGAAGGAACGTCATTTCTTGCCTCCCGTCCGCGCGGCGACCGGCGCTCGCATCGCGATTTGCGTCGCCAGCTCTGCGGCCACTTCGGGCTTGAGGGCCCCCATGATCTTTCCTGCATCGCCGGGCGGCATCTTCAAGAGCACCGTCGCGGCGAGGCCCTTGTCGAGGCGGGCGACGATCGGAGCCGCTTGCTCGGGCTTGATCCCGCGCAGCGCCTTCGCCAGGGAGTCGAGCGGATTCTTTTGTGGCGGCTGCCCCGGGCCGGCAGCCGCCGGCGCGGGAGCCGACCCCGACGGAGCCGTCCCCGACGACTCGTCCGCGGTCGCGTCACCGCCGGCCATCGCCTCCAGCCGGAGGGTGTCCTGGTGCAACGATTCCCGCGCCTTCGACACCTCGCCCAGCAGCTGTTCCAGCTTCACGCGCGGGGGCGCGGCCGGGTCGGTTCCGGGCGACCGCTCCCGATCGAGCTCCCTGCGGAGACCGTTCATCGTCAATGGCGACGATGGTGGAGGTCCCTGCCCGATCGGTTCCTCTGGGGCGTCGGCGACCTTCGCGGCGTGATGGGTCTTGAGTCCTGCCGTCCCCTTCCGGGCCGACATCTTCGCGCTTTCAGCGGGCGCGGCGGCGCGGCCACCCGCGCCGCCAGGGCCGCCGGACGCATCAACGGCGCTGGCGCCGGGTGCGCCAGCGGCTCCGCCCTTCGCCGGCGCTGCGCCGACGGCTCCATCGGCGGCGCGGCCGGAGCCCGTCGCCATGAACGCGACGAACGCCACGACCGCGACGGCGGCGATCCCCGCCCACCGCGCGTTGTTAACCACGGCGTGCTCCCGCCGCCGCCGACGGCGGCGCGGCCACCGCCGCGGGGGCCGCCTCGAGCGCGCGCTTCAAGCCGTCGAGCGTGCTCTCGAGCGAATACCTCTCCTGGGGACCCTGCCGAAACAGCGCGTTCACCAGGTGGACGCTGCGAAGCGCGCGATCGACGCGGGGATTCGACCCTGCGACGTAGGCGCCCACCTCGACCAGATCCGCCGCCTCACGATAGGTGGCCAGCACCTCGCGCGCCTCCATCGCCAGCTTGCGATGCTCGGCGCCGGTGACGTCGGACATGCAACGGCTGATGCTGCTCAGCACGTCGATGGCCGGGAACTGTCCCGCGTCGGCGAGCTTTCGAGACAGCACGATGTGGCCATCCAGGGCGGCGCGCGCGGCGTCGACGAACGGATCGGACATGTCATCGCCCTCGGCGAGCACCGTGTACATCGCCGTGATGCTTCCCTCGCCGGCGCCGTTGCCGGCGCGCTCGACGAGGCGCGGGAGCGCCGCGAACACCGACGGAGGGTAGCCCCGCGATGTCGGCGGCTCTCCGGCGGCCAGGCCGATCTCGCGCTGGGCCATGGCGACGCGCGAGAGAGAATCGACCAGCAGCAGGACCTTCTTGCCGCGTCCGCGAAAGTATTCGGCGACCGCGGTCGCGGCGACGGCCGCGCGCACCCGCACGAGCGGCGGCTCGTCGGCGGTCGCCACGACGACGACCGTCCGGGCCAGGCCGGACGCGCCGAGATCGCGCTCGACGAACTCGCGGACCTCGCGACCACGCTCGCCCACGAGGCCCACCACGATCACGTCGACCGCGGCGCCCCGGGCCAGCATTCCCATGAGGACGCTCTTGCCGATGCCGGGGCCCGCCATGATGCCCACGCGCTGGCCCTCACCGCACGTGAGGCACGCGTCGAGCGAGCGAATGCCGAGGGGCAGCGGGCGCGAGATGCGCCGTCGGGTCATCGCCGGCGGCGGCGTGGCGTAGAGCGGCGCACGTTGCGGGAGCGCGAGGGGCGCTCCGCCGTCGACCGCGCGAATTCCGGCGTCGACGACGCGGCCGAGCAGGGCGTCGCCCACGGGGATGTCGGCGCCCGCGGTGCGCGGCCACACGACGCAACCTTCGCTGACGCCGGCGACATCCCCGAACGGCATCAGGAGCGCCCGGTTCTTCGTGAAGCCGACCACCTCGGCCATCAGCGTCTTGTGCGACGCCAGTCGAATCTCGCACGCGCTCCCCACGGCCACCGTCGACAACGTCGCCTCGACGATGATGCCCGACACCCGCGTCACCTTGCCGGCGATCGGCATGGACTCCGCGTCGGCGAGCGTCCGCGCCACCCGCGCCATCAACCGAGCGTCGGCGCGACTCGCGTCGATCACGACGTCTCTCCGTCCTTCGGGTTCATCACGGGAGCCAGCACGCGACGAAGCTCTTCAAGGCGTGTGCCAAGCCTGCCATCCACGATTCCCGTGTCGGATTCGACGATCGCGTCGCCCGGCGACAGATTCGTGTCGGTGACGAGGTCCACGGAGGCGATGGGGAGCCCCAGCGCCTCGCCCACCGGCCCCTCCCCCGCCAGAGATGCGACAGCCTCCCGATCCGTGGCGCAGAGGCGCACCGTCACCCGCTGCACCTCACCCAGTCGACGAACGGCCGCCCGTATCAACGCTGTCCGGAGCTCCGGATCGCTCTTCAGCTCGGCCTCGATGATGCGCCGGGCCAGCAGGCACCCGATCTCCAGCGCCGTGGAGCCGAGCTCCCCGCCGAGACGCTCGGACACGCGACGGAGCTCCGTTATCGCCTGGGCCAGGCGCTCGGATGATTCCCCGTTCATGGGCGACGCCGGGCTGGGAAGCGGCGGCGCCAGTGCCTCGACGCCGAGCGCGTCGTCGTCCCCCGCCGCGTCGTCGCCGAACAGGGGCTCCTCCGCGGCGGACGGCGCGCCAAACAGCGCGTGGATGTTCTTCGGACGCATCGCCGAGAGGAATCCCGGGGTGCGTGTGCGGCGGTGAGACGATGCAGGCATGGTCGGCATCTCCCGCTACACCATCTTGTCGGCGGGTCCGACGACGGTGATCCGTCCCTGCTCCGCCAGCGTGAATGCAATCTTGACCAGCTCGCTCTGCGCCAGCTCGACGTCGGCCAGCTTGACCGGGCCCATGGCCGCGATGTCGTCCCCCAGCATCTGCGCCGCGCGGCTGGACATGTTCTTCAGGATCTTGTCGCGCACCACCACCGCCGCGCCCTTGAGCGCGACGCTGAGGCGGCTCGTGTCCACCTCCCGTAAGAAGGTCTGGATGTCGCGATCGGAGAGGTTCACGAGGTCCTGGAACGTGAACAGCTTCGTGCGCAGCTCCGCCGCCAGCTCGGGATCATCCTTCTCGATCTCCTGAACGGCCTCGCTCTGCTGGGCCGCCGGCGTCCGGCGCAACAGCTCGACCGCCGCGCCCTTGCCGTCGAACCGCCGCATGCCCTGCGACACCGAGGCGCGCAGCTCGATGGACAGCGCGTTCCCGACCTCGCGCAAGACCTCCGGCGACACCGCCTCCAGGGTGGCGAGGCGGCGGAGAATCTGGGGGCGCTGCGCCTCCGGGATCAACTTCAAGACCAGGCCCGCGCGCGAGCCCTCCATGGCGCCGAGGACCAGCGCCACCGTCTGCGGCTGCTCGCGAGACAGCACCATCGCCAGCGCCTCGGGGTCGGCGAGCGCCACCGGGCCCAGGACCTCGTCGGCCTGCGGAGGGGGCGCGGCGCCGTCGAAGGCGCGGCGGACGACGTCGGCGCCGAGGACCTGCGAGGCGATCTCGCGCAGCAGGTTGTCGCCCGCCGCCGTGTCGCCGCCCACCATGTCCAGCGATTCGACGAAGGCGCCGAGCGCCAGCGGCACCGCCGTCGGCTGCCGGCGAATCTGCTTCGCGCCGAGCGCGATGGCCCGCACCGTCGGCTCGTCCAGGTGCTGAAAGATCGCCGCGGCCACGTCGGGGCCCAGCCCCAACAGCAACGCCGCCGCCCTTTGCGTACCAGGGCCCGGCGGCCGCTTGCCGTCCGCTTTTCCGTCGCCGTTCGCTTCGAGTTCCGCCACGAATTAGCTCCTCTGCTCGCTGTCCGAATCAATCCAGGCCTTCAGGAGATGTGCCGCGCGCGCGGGGTCAGTCCGCGCCACGTCTCTGGCACGATCGCGCACGCCTGCGTTGGGATCGGCGGCGCCAAGCTGCGCCTGCCCCGACGACGCGGGAAGCGCGTGCTGGTCCATCATCGCCTCGAGCTCCCCGACGCGCGCTCCCGGTCGCAGCATCGCCATGCTGCCCCCCGACGTGGCCAGCGCGGGAGACGACGCCAGCGCCCGCATCTTGCTGATGGCCAGCGCGGCGATGATCAGCAGCACCACGCCACCGAGGAGCTGCGCGATGCGCATGATCCGCGGTGAATCGAGCAGCGACACCTTGGCCTCCTCGGGCTCCACCGCCCGCGTGAAGGCCGAGGCCGAGATCTGAAATTGATCGCCGCGCGCGGCGTCGAAGCCCACCGCGCCCTTGGCCAGCGACTCGAGTCGCTTCATCTCCGCGTCGCCGCGCGGCTTGCCCGCGGGGGCGTCGATCAGGACCGCGACCGACAGGTGCTTCAGGCGCGAGCCGCGCGTGACGGTGTGGGTGACCGTCTTCGACACCTCGTAGTTCTTGGTCTCGTCCTCGCGGGCGCTCGTGCCGCGGTTCGATGAGCCGCCGCCCGGCGCGGCCGCCATGGGCTGGTTGGCGGCGGCGCCGGCCACGCCCGACGCGCCCGCGCTGTCCTGCTGATTCTGCTCGGTGGTCTTGTGCTCGCTGCGTACGGCGGAGCCCTCCGGATCGTAGGCGTCATTCGTCGTCTCGACCTCCGAGCTGTCGAACGTCGCGCTCACCTTGGCCACCACCGCGCCCTGCCCGACGGCCGGCTCCAGCATGTCGATCACGCGCCGCTCGAAGGTTCGCTCGGTGTCGCGCTCGGCGCTCTGCGCCTTGGCCCCCGGCGAGTTGTCGCCGGCCAACACCGTGCCGCGTCCGTCGACGATGGTGACGCCCTCGGGCGACAGCCCCGTCACCGACGCGGCGACCAGGTGCCTCACGCCGGCGATCTCGCGGTCGGACATCACGCGCCCCGGTTGCAGCGTCAGCGCCACCCCGGCCGACGCCTTGCGATCCTCGTCGCGGTAAAGCCCCTTCTCCGGCAGGGTGATGTGAACGCGCGCGCTGCGCACGGGCGCCAGCCGGGAGATGGTGCGGGAGAGCTCGCCCTCGATGGCTCGCTGCAAGTTCACCCGCTGGGTGAACTCGGACACGCCCAGATCACCGCGGTCGAAGATCTCGAAGCCCACGCCACCACCGCGGGGCAGTCCGGCCGCCGCCAACATCAAGCGCGCGTCGTAGACCTGCGAGGCAGGAACCGACAGCGCCGTGCCCCCGGCGTCCAGCTTGAAGGGGATCTTCGCCGCCTTGAGCTGCGCGGCCGCCTCGGCGGAGTCCTCGGCGGTGAGGTTCGTGAACGCATACTCCCAGGCGCCGCTCGTGCCGCCGAGCTGCGAGATCGCCACGATCACGGCCAGGACCGCCAGGCCGGCGAACGCGCCGAACTTCACGGACGGCGGGAGCGCGGCCAATCGCCGCGGCAGCTCCTTCAGTTGATTGAACAGTGGTTCCATACGCCATTTCCCTCTCTCGACCCGGAGCCCGTTTCACGATCGGTGTCGCGCATCTCAATCGTCCATCGTCGTCACACGCTCATGCGCATGATCTCCTGGTAGGCGTCGATCATCTTGTTGCGCACCTTCATCGCGAGGCGCATCGACACATCGGCCTTTTCGAGCGCCAGGGACATCTCGTGCAGGTTCCCTCCGCCGAGCGCGACCTTCTCCGCCTGCGCGTCCGCGTCGAGCTGGAGCTGATCGACCTTCTGCAACGCACCGCCCAGGGTCTCGGCGAAGCTGCCCGGCCCCACGGCCTGGCCGCCGGACTCGACGCTCGCGGCTCGGCTGTCCTCGCCGACGTGCGAGATCGGCTGCGAGATGGACTGAATCGTTTCGATGCTCATGGGGGAACCTTTCGCGGCGTGCGGCCGAGCTCACGCCCTAGCGGGCGATGTCGAGGCCTCGTTGCGCCATGGTCTTGAGGGTGTCGATGGCGGTCGCGTTCGCTTCGTAGCTGCGGGACGCAGACATCAGGTTCACCACCTCGTGAACCGGGTTGACGTTCGGGAACACCACGAACCCCTCTGCGTCGGCGTCGGGATGACCGGGGCTATAGACCTTCCGTCCTGGTGTTTGGTCGGCGACGATGGCCGCGATCTCGGCCTTCATCGGCGGACCGGCGGACGCCTGCGCCTCGCCGAGCTCGGCCGGAAACGGCACCGCCTGGATGACGGGATCGAGGCGTTGATAGGGTCCCCCCGCGGCCGTTCGCGTGGTCTCCGCGTTGGCGAGGTTCGAGGTCGCCAGGTTGACCCGGGTCCGCTCGACCCCGAGGCCCGCACCGCTGATTCGAAGCGCCGTGAGGAAGTCCATGGCCTAGCTCGCCCCGTCCGAGACGACGTAGCGCAAGATCGCCAGCTTCTTGCCCGCGGCGCGAGCGCTGGCGCCGTATTGCAATCCGTTCTCGGCGAGCCCCGCCATCGTGCGGTCGAGGTCCACCTCGTTGCCGTCGATGCTCGGGCTCGAGCCGCCGCCGGCGCGGATCAACATCGTCGCCGCAGAAGTGGCGCGCGAGCCCTCCCCGCCGTCGCCCGAGGGGCCGAGGTGCCGCGGGTCGGTCGCCGCCAGGCCCTCGCTCGCGGACGCGTCCGTGGCGGCCGCCATGGCCTGCGAGAAGTCGAGCTCCCGCGAGCGGTAGCCCGGTGTGTCCGCGTTGGCGACGTTTCCCGCCAGCACGTTGTGTTCCACGAGGCGAACGTCGAGCGATTGCTCGAGCCGTGTCAAAGTCGTGTCGAAGATCTTCATGTTTTGCCCTCGTCAGACGACGACTGCGAAGGCCGTGCCAGCCAGACCGCGCCCTGGCGCGCCAGATCTCCGACGCTCATCCGCCGCCCTCGGTCGGGGGCGGCGCGGGGCTCGCCGCCTGGCCCTTGGTGCCCGAGGCGTCCTTCAGTCCTCCGAGCAACGCCTTCGCCTTGTCGGCGGCGGCCTGCGCATCCTTCAGTCCCGCCAGCGTCGCCTCCATCTCTTTCTGGATCGCGGCGCGCAGGCTGCCTGACATCTCGTCTTCCTCGGTGCGTGCGACGAGGGTCTTCATCGCTGCCTTCCAGCCGGCGCTGACCCGTCCTTTGGGGCCAAGGCGCGTGCCCATGTATTCGGCGACGACGCGCGCGCGCACGAGGTCCTCGGCGCGCAGGAAGGCCTCCACGGCGGCCAGCAAATGATCCGGGAGGCGGGCGTCAGGGACCTCGCGGGCGGACGAGGCCAGCAGGTTCCCGGCGAAGTCTGGCGCGCCCATGCGAATCGCCACGTTGGCGCCGGCCTCCGCCAGCTCGACGGCGAGCGGGCCCTTGTCCCACGAGGGCAGTCCCAGGTAGGTCTGCATCAGGTTCTCGCGAAACGTCTGCTCGTCATCGGCGGCCGTGCTCTCGGCCGGCGGCTTGGGCGCCGCTTCCTTCGTCGCGGCGTCGGCGTTCGCGACCTCGGCCGCGGCCGGCGGTGCCGGGGGTGGAGACGGGGGCGGGGCCGCTGCAGGTCCCGCCAGCTGCTGCGCATGGTGAGCGGGAACATAGACGCGCGCCGCCTCGTTCATCCCCTGCAGCAGGATGCGGCGGCACAGGAGCTCGGCCTCCTCGCGACAGAGGCTCGCCATGCCGTGCGCCTGAATCTGGTCCGCCATGATGCGAACCGCGGATCTGACGCGCCCGAGGTAGGCCTCGGCGCGGGCCGCGCGCATCAACGATTCGGCTCGCAGCGGCTCCGGGAGGCCGTTCGGATCGAAGACCTTCCAGACGTCCTCCGAGCTTCCCAGGCACTCCCCGTTCAGCTCGCACAGACGCTCGGCCGCCATGCGCCCGAACACGCCAAAAGATCCGACGCGGTGATACCAGCCGCCCGCCGTCAGCGGATCGCCGGTGCGAAGGGCCAGATCACCGAGACGCAGCGACGCCATCTGGCGGTGCTGCCCGGTCAGCGCCGCGCGAAAATACCCCGCCGCCGCCAGGATGTGCCCATCCTTCAGCTCGCACTCGCCGCGGGCCGCACCCGCCTTGGCGAGACACCCCTGGCCGAGGCCCACCCGCCATGGATCGAAGAAGTAGTTTGGGGCCGCGTCAGGACCCGAACGCCACGGCAGACCGCGCAGCTCGTTGATGTCGAGGTACCTGGCCTTCCCCTCGCTGCCGAGCTGCGCCTCGATGCGATGGCTCCGGCACGTCAGCTCGACCGCGCCGTCGCGCACGGTGACCCGCGGGCACAGGGCTCCGGCGTGAGCGGCCAGCTTCGCCGCCAGGGCGGTGGCGTTGTCCTTGCCCTTGCTCGGCCGCAGCCGGATGACGCGGCTGAGCGCGTCGACCGTCAGCTCGACGTGTCCGTGCAGCGCGGGCAGCGGCAGACGCTCGGCGGTCGCCGACATCGTCAAACGCACAGGCGGCGGCGGCTCCTTCGTCGGCGCGGCCGCGTGGGCGGACGCGGGCGCGATTCCAGACAAGACCGAAAGCAGGGTCGGAAGCGCGGCGAGGAACCCGCCGCGAACCTCGTAGCCCCCGCGGCCTTGCCCGGTCCGCATCACGTCGTCGGCGCCGGCGGCTCGTCCCCGGCGGCGGTGGGGCGCTCGTCGGTCGAGCGCCGGCGCAGCTTCTCGACCAGCGTCGTGCGTCCCATCCCCAGTAACTTCGCCGCCTCCTTCTTGTTGCTGCCCGTGTGAAGCAGAGCGGCGTTGATGTAGCGATTCTCGAGCTCCCGAAGCATCGTGGGCAAGTCCACGGGGAACTGCAGGATCGGCGTGGGCGTGTTACCGGTCGCCTCGCGCAGGGAAGCGTTCGCGGCTCGCTCGGCCTGGCGAAACTCGGCGGCCATGGTGGCCAGGGACTGCAGGGACACAGGCTCGGCCCGCTCCGAGACAAACGGTGGCGGCGGCGCGGGCGGAGGCGGCAGCGCAAAGGTCGCCGCGTCGCCCACGACGGACGGAACGCGCAGGAGCTCCGCCGCGGTCGCAGCGATCTCGACCGGCGCCGCGAGCTCGACTTGACCCGCCGTCTCGACGGCGCCGAGGTGGGGAGCCCGCAAGCCGAGCGGAAGATCGGCCATCCGAATCACCTCCCCCTCGGCGCAGACCGACACCCGCTCGACGAGGTTCTCCAGCTCGCGGACGTTGCCCGGCCAGTCGTAGGCCGAGAGGCACTGCATGACCGCCGGCTCGACGGGCCTGGTCTCGCCCCGGCGCTCCCAGAAGTGCCGAAACAAGACCGCGACGTCCCCCCGTCGCTCGCGCAGCGAGGGCAGCCGGACCGGACAGACGTGGAGCCGGTAGTACAGATCGCTGCGGAATCTCCCCGCCCTCACCTCGTCGGCCAGATCGCGATTGGTCGCGGCGACCAGGCGAAAGCTCGCCGGCAGCGACTCCGAGCTGCCCACGGGCTCGTAGGTTCGCTCCTGCAAGAGACGCAACAACTTGACCTGCAGCGACAGCGGTAGCTCGCCAATCTCATCGAGAAACAGCGTCCCTCCATCGGCCAGCGCGACGCGGCCCCGCCGCGCCGACACCGCCCCGGTGAAGGCGCCGCGCACATAGCCGAACAGCTCGCTCTCGAGCAGCGTCTCGGGGATGGCGCCGCAGTTGACCGGCACGAACGGACGCGCCGAACGCGGGCTCCCCGCGTGGATGAAGCGGGCGAAGACCTCCTTGCCGGTTCCCGTCTCGCCACTCAGCAGCACCGTCGCGTCCGAGAGGGCCACACGCGCGCAGGTCCTCCGGGTATCCACGAGCGGGCTGTCCGGCCCGTACACCAAACCGGAAGCGGATTTCACGGCCTGCATCGTGCCGTCTACCAGGGTCGCGGAAAGTGCCATCGTGCGATTTCTCCTTCGAGAATTGTCCGGGGGGTCACCCCTTTGCGAATCGACCGCAGAAGGTGATTCCTTGAGGTCTCGCGACAAGAACGTGGCGCGGCGAGCCGCGAATCTGACGTGACCGCGACCGCATTTTCCGGCCTCCAGAAAGCACCCGACCCCGTCGATGAGGAGGGACGGCCCGCGGGCCGACTCACGATGGATGAATTCGCCCGACCCCGGTTCGACCCGTCATCGGCGTTGATCGCCCGGAGTCGAACCCTGCGCCGGGTGACGATGATGAAGAGCGGCCGCTGGCACACTCCCCTCGGGGCACGCCAGGGCGCGCGCTTCCTGGCCGTCCATGGCCGCAGAGGCGCGGGGAAGAGCACGGTGGCGGCGAACCTCGCCATCGCGCTCGCCGGCCTGCGCGCCCGGGTCGTCTTGATCGATCTCGATCTGCGACAGCCCACCCAGCATCGGCTGTTCGGGATCACCGCGCCGGTGTCGGGCCTGCACGCGCTGCTCGACGCGCAGATCGACACGATGGAGCAGGCGCTCACGCCCACGCCAATCCGCAACCTCTTCCTGGTCTCGGCCGATGGCGCGCATCCGCCAGAATTGCCCGCGCGGCCCGACCAACAGCACCGGCTGCTTCAGCAGATCTGGGAGCTCGACGCCGACGTCGTCATCGCCGACGTCGCGGCCGACTCCGACGATGAGCTGGTGGACTTCTTCGCCCTGGGCGCGCTGCGGATCGTCGTGTCACCGCCCGACGCGCGCTCGCTGCGCTCGGTCTACAGCTACTTCCGCGCGGAGGTGGTTCGCGAGCTCGAGCACGTCGCGGGAGGTGGCGAAGCGGTCGACGCGCTGCTGGCGTCCCTCGGCGAGCCCACGCCGCGGCCACTGCCGGAGTTGCTCGGGCTCCTCGACGGCCGGCCTGAGGTCCGCGCCGTCTTCGATCAGGCGCTCGCCGGATTCGGAGCGCGGCTCATCGGCAACCGCGTCCACGATGCGAAGGAGGCAGATATCCTGCACGCGATGTCGCGCCTCATCGCCGACTATCTCGGCGTGTCGATCCCCGTCCTCGGCGTCCTCGACGCGAGCGACCACCTCGGCGGTCAGCCCGGCTCGCTCACGCCGCTGCTGCTGGGCACCGGCATCGACCGCAACGTGCGCGCCTTGCACGCGATGGCCGAGCAGCTGCTGCTGGACGTCAACGAGGCCGAGGCCCCACACTGTGTCCCGGGCGCGCGCGCGAAGGCGATCGAGCCTCGTTGCTGCGTCCCCGGCCGCCCGGCGCGCGACGACGGCGGCGGAGGAGCCCCCCTGCCCGTCGCGCTTGGCACCTACATGCGGCGGTTCCCCCGTCACCCCGTCGATTGGCACGCACGGTACGTGTCCGAGGCGGGCCGCGACGTGGAGGTGCGCGTCTTCGAGGTCTCGGAAGGAGGAGCCTCGATCGAAGCGATCTCCGGCCTCGACCTCGGGGAAAAGGGGCGGCTGATATTCACGCAGCTCGATGGGCAGCCGGAGCTCGCGGTGACTGTGATGGACGCGCGCCGCCCCATGGGTCGCGCCGGCCTCCGCTTCGAAGGAACGCCAGAGCTCGCCGCCCGGGTGGCGGAATTGGCGCGCGCCGTCGCCAATGCGGCGAGCCCGCACGCCGTGTCAGCGCCCACGGACGCAGGCTCGTCGCCGTCACCCATCTACCCCGCTTGACCTGCGGACGGGCGGCGCCAGCGTCAACCGTGCAGGTAGCCCATGACTCGGCCCCGCTCATCCACCAAGACGATCTTCGCCTCGTGAACGACGTGATCTCCCATGGTGACGGTCTTGAAGCGCAGCGCGTCCGCCAGCGCGTCCGTCTGCTGCTGGCTCCCCCGCACGAGGTGCCAGCGCCGGGGTAAGTTGCGGGCCTCCTTGAAGCGGACGAGCTGCGCGACCGTATCGCTCATGGGATCGAGCGTCACGAGGACGAATTCGGCCGCTCGGCCCTCGCGTTCGAACGCCGCGCTCAATTGCCTCATCTTCTCGATCGAGAGCGGACACACCGTCGTGCAGGAGGTGTAGACCAAGCCGACGACCAGCAGCTTGCCGCGCCACGCCGAGAAGCGGACCGAGCTTCCAAGGTCGTCCTCCCATACCCAATCTCGATCGAAGAGGGACGTGGCCGGGCTGCCGGGCTTCACGCCGAGCGGCGCCGGCTGCCCGACCGCACCTGCGTCGCTGCGCCGCGCCGACGTGCCCGCGCAGCCGATCGCCAAGAGAAACAACACCGCCTTCCGCGCACCGCTCCGGAGCATCCGAGGAGATATTACCCTTCGACGGCATTGCATTTCGCCTTAACTTCCCGGAAACGTCGATTCCCCGCGGTCATGGGCTCGTCAGCGTGCTTCATCGCACGAGCCGCCCCCGACATTGAGGCCGCAAGAACATTCCGGGGTGGGCTCGACCTTTGCCTGGCAATTCAGGCGACGTTTCAATATGCTGGTCGCGTGTGTGGGCGAGCTGACCTGCGAGATGGTTTGAACGATGGGTTAGCCGTCCGATTGGAGGTTGGGCGGGACGGTGCCAGCGGGACGGGCTGCGTTCGTGGCTGAGTCGCCGTCGCCCAACCCGTTCGTTGGGGAGTTGCTGGACGGTCGCTACCGGATCGTGCGGGAGATTGCCGCCGGCGGAATGAGCACGGTCTACGAAGCGACCCACGTGAAGATCGGCCGCAAGGTCGCAATCAAGGTCCTTCACCGTGAGATGGCGGGCGATCCCGAGGCCGTTGCCCGCTTCATCAACGAGGCGCGCGCGGTGGGAACGTTCGGCCATCCCAATATCGTTGCCTCCACCGACTTCGGCGAGTTGCCGGGCCACGTTCCCTTCCTGGTGCTCGAGTATCTCGAGGGACGCACGCTGGCCAAGGACATCGCCGCCACGGGGCCGCTGCCCGTTCGACGGATGGTGAGGATCGCCCTCCAGGTGGCCTCCGCGCTGGACGCCGCTCACAGCTGCGGGGTCGTCCACCGTGACTTGACGTCGGACAACGTTTTTTTGGTCCACAGCGAGGGCAATCCCGATCACGTCAAGGTCCTGGACTTCGGAATCTCCAAGTTCCTCACGACCACGGATTTCAGTCCGAAGACGCGGCGAGGACTCACCATGGGGACGCCGGAGTTCATGGCCCCCGAACAGATCTCCGATCCACAGGCCGTAGATGCCCGCGCGGACATCTACGCCCTCGGCGTCATCTCGTACCAAATGCTCGCCGGGTGGCCGCCATTCGGAAGACTCCCCCTGCAGAGCCTGCTCACGCAGATCGTGATCGAGCCGCCTCCACCCATCGATCGGCCCGGGATTCCGGACGGGCTGCGCGCGATCGTCATGAAGGCGCTCGCCAAGGACCCCTCCGATCGCTTCGCCAACATGCAAGAGATGGGAATCGCGCTGGAGCAATACGGCTCGCTCGTGTTTTCGAACGAGGGGTTCTCGGGGCGTGTGACCATGCCGGTGCCGGACCTCCCCACCCCGGCGCCTACCCGACCCGTGATCGGGACCACATCGCGCGCCGAACGCCTCGCGGGTGCGACGGGGCCCCTCGCGGCGCAAGTGGGCTCGGCGGCGCATTCGGCAGCGAGTGCCCTGCCCACCTCGGCGACGGGACAGCCCTACTCCGGGGTCGTCACGGCACCGCCCGAGACGAAGCGACGGAGCGGCCTCATCGCCGGTCTCATGCTGCTCGCCGCGGCAGGGGCCGCCGGTGGCTACTTCCTTCTCCATCCGCCGGAGCGCGCGCCGACGCCCGCCCCGGTGGTGGCGTCGCCGCCGCCCGCACCCGCCCCGGGCCCTGCCGAGCCAGCGCCGATTCACTTTCGGATCGCGTCGCGGACGCCAGCCGCTCGGGTCACTTTTCGCGGGAGAACTCACCTCTTGCCGCTCGCCGAGGACGGCACGCCGGGAACACAGCCCGAGGCCGTGGAGGTGACCGCTCCGGGCAAGGAGGGCCTGCGCTTCTGGATCACCTTCGATCGTCCGTTTCAGCTCGCCTCCGATCTCCACGACGGTCATGGCGTCGCTGACGCGACGGCGGAGGAGACGCTGGTCGCCCTCGGTGGCCCGGTGGTGGGCGGCCCACCCCCCTCGACGGGCGGTCATCTGGATGGCAAGCGGGCCGTCGCCCCGATTCACCACCTGGCCCGCAGCAAACCCGGGTTCATGCCAACCAGCACGCCGATCACGGCGCAGCCGGCGGCGTCTGCCGCGGAGCCATCGCCCCGACCGCCAGCGACTGACCACGCGTCGCCGACCGCGGCCGAAGCCTCCGACACGCAGGCAGCCCCGGAGCCAGGCGCAAGGAAACCTGTCGGCGCCGAGCGGGCGCTTTCGACGGTGACACCGCCGGCCAATGGGGCACCGAACGCCGCGTTGACGACGACGCCCACCACGATCGCCGCTGGCGGGCACCCGGCTTCGCGCCCCGGATTGGCCCCCCAGACCTCGGTGCCAGCCGGCGCCGCCGTGGCGACGCGGAGGCAGCCGCCAGGCGCCGTGGACGCGGCGAAGACGCAGATGGTCGTGCGCAGTCACCTGCCTGAAATCCAGAGATGCTACGAGAGGGGCAAGATGGATGATCCGGACTTGAGGGGGCGAGTGACCGTGAGGATCGCCATCTCGGCCAACGGGACGGTTTCTGACGCCAGGATCGACGGCTCGACGCTGGGCAACGGGGGTGTCGAGGGTTGCATGACGAGCGCCGTGCGGTCGTGGAAGTTCCCCACCCCAACCGCCGGCGGCGCCGTCATCTCCTATCCGTTCAATCTCCGCTGAGGGGCTGTTGCATCGAGCATGGCCGGGCAAGCCGGCGTCATGGCCAGGCACGACAACGGCGAACACTCCACCTATCGAGCAACGTGGCCAATCACAACCTCGTGGAAGATGTGCATGTCTAGATACTCCTTCATCATGGTCGCCTCCCTCATCGCCTCACCGCGCGTCGCGGCCGCGGACCAAGACCCCGCTGCCCGCCCCCAGACGATCGAGGCCGCTCCAGCGGGAGAGAAGGAGCAACCTTCCCGCCCACTTCGCGGACAGCCCGCGGCCGCGCCCTCCGGGCCCTCGGGCGCTGCGGCCGCTGCAGAGCCGCCGGTGCAGACCTTCACGCCCGAGGACGTGACTCCGCCCATGGGCCCCTCCGGCCAGACTCCGCCAGCGCCAGCGACGACGCAGGAGGCGGCCGGCTTCGCGCCCCTCACCATGGACGAGATCCCCGTGACCTCCGCCAATGCGCGCGTGACCGTCAACATGTTTGGTGACGCTGGCTTTCGCTTGCAGACCAGGTTCAAGCCCGCCTTCATCCTGGGACCGCTCGACCTGCTCTTGACCGGGCAATTCGCCAACCTCATGGCCATGGCAGAGGCCAACCTCGAGACCGACCCGGAGACCGGCGCCGTGGGCATCGACCTGGAGCGCATGTTCGTGCGATGGCGCTCCGAGCGGTTCGTGATCGACGCTGGCCGCACGCACACCGAGCTCGGCTACTGGAACAGCGCCTTCCACCACGGCCGCTGGCTGCAGCTGCCCATCGAACGACCGCACATCGTCGAGTTCGAGGACAGCGGGGGTCTCCTGCCCGTTCACTGGGTGGGCGTCACCGGGCGTCTGCGCGCGCTCGTGGGAGAACGGCAGCTGGACGTGATCGGGTCGGTCGGCAACGGGCGGGGGAACATCATCGACGACGTTCGCGTCACCGACGACACCAACGACTGGAAGGCCGTGTTGTTGAAGGTCGAGGCCCGCGGATTCGGCGCGCGCGATCTCTACCTCGGGGTGTCGGGGATCTTCGACCGCATCGCACCCCTGCCGGCGCTTTCGCCGACCGGCGGGGCGATTCGGCCCACCCTCCCCGACGTCACGATCGGCGAAGTCATCGCCAACGCGTACGTCGCGTACCGGGGCCCGGAGCTGACCATCATCGCCGAGGCCTACGACGTCCACCACCAGGCGAACGGACAGAAATGGAACACCTTCGACCCCTTCTTGCTGCTCGGCTACCGCATCGCGCAGTGGGTCCCCTTCGTGCTCGGCGAGGCGCGCATGGGTGACGTCGCCTCGGACCCGTTCTTCTTTCCCGTCCCGGGCGCGCCCCTCGATACCACCTACCCGCGCTGGGGCCGGTTCGTGGAGGGGACGGGGGGGCTTCGATGGGATCTGAACACCTGGAGCGCGGTCAAGTTCGAGTACCGCGCGACCCGGCCGCTGCCCAAGGATTCGACCTCGCTCGTCCAGCGGTTCATGATCGACTGGACCTTCGGCCTCTAGTGCACCGCCGTCGAAATAGCGTCAACGCCGAGGCCGACCGGCCGGCGCGGATCGTCGGCCGAACGTGATGCTATTTCGACGGCGGTGCACTGGCGTCCAATCAATTGAGCGTGGAGCTGTCTTCTTCTTCTTCACCGCCCTGCAAGATCTCGAAGGTCTCTTGAGCGACGGCGGCCGCTTGATGATGGACCAGCTTCCAGACGCCCTGTTCGCTGACGAAGACGTTCGTCGCCGCCAGCACGGCCTCCCCGACGCGCTCCTCGCAAATGACGAAGGCCGAGGGGCCGAGGACGTGGACGGTGGCGTTTCCGCAAACCACCCGCGGAGCGTCTCCGCTCGCCAAGATCGACCGCCAGCTGGCGATGACGAGCTCCCGGCCGCGCAGCGCGTTCCACCCGGGATGAATGCACGCGACGGGGGCGGTGGCCGACCACAGGCGCTCCATCGCCGGAAAGTCTCGCTCCGCGAAGGCACGGTAGAAGCCCTCGTTCGCGGCCAACAGCTCCGCTGCTGCCCCGTTCCGCCGATCCGCCATTCATTCCTCCTCGCTCCATCGTAGCATCGGCAGAGCTGCTAATCTCGCGTCGTGGCGCCTGACTTTTCCGCCGTCGTCATCTCACCATCGGGACGATGCGACCTCCCCGTGTCGCATGGCCGGCTCGAGGCCCTGCTGAAAGAGCCGTCCACACCCCGGCGCGCCGCCGTCGTCTGTCATCCCCATCCCCAGGCGGGCGGGACGATGAACAACAACGTCGTGTATCGGGTGGCCAAGGCGCTCGAGGAGCAAGGCACCGCCGTCCTGCGCTTCAACTTTCGTGGCGTCGGGCGCTCGACCGGAAGCTACGGACAGGGCGTCACGGAGATCGAGGACGCGCAGGCCGCGCTCGACTTCATGGCGGCCCGCCATCCCGAGCTGCCGTTGTGGATCGCCGGGTTCTCCTTCGGGGCCCGGGTCGGGCTGCTGGCCGGAATGCGCGACGCTCGCGTGTCCAAGCTCCTCGGCGTCGGGCTCGCGGTTCGGATGTTCGACCTGTCGTTCCTGGAAGGTCGTCGCGAAGGAAAACCACTCGCCGTGATCCAGGGCGCGAACGACGAGTACGGCGCGCGGGAGGAGATCGAAGCATTGGTCGCGCGCCTTTCAGAGCCCAAGCGCCTGTCGATCGTCGAGGGCGCGACCCATCTGTTCCCCGGCAAGCTCGACGAGCTGGAGCGCGCCACCGTCGAAGCCATCGCCTGGCTAGCGGCCCGTGGATGAGCTCGGACCGGGGGGGAACGGGCGCGGCGGTCGTCTTTTCAATGACCGACGTGCGCCGGCCGCGGCTTGCCGGACTTATCCGGGACGGTCGTTGGAGCCGCCTTGTCGCCGGCCACCTTCACCGCCACGCCCCGCAAGCCCTCCGCGCCCACGCTCACCCGCTGCTGTGACGAGCGGACGCTGGCCTCGTGCCAGGTCTGGAGGTCGTATTCGCCTGGCGGCACGTTCTTGATCCTGAAGGTCCCGTCTGCTTCGGCCTGCGTGTAGAACGGCGAAGGGACGACATAGACGAAGCCGATCATGGACGCGTGGATGTTGCAGAGGATCTCGACCACGCCCGCCTTCCGAAAGGTCTGTGAATACGAGGCGCCCTGGCGGTAGAGGCCCGTGTCGAAGTCGTTCGGACGGGACAGCGAGAACACGTCGTGGAAGATGTCGTCCTCGTTGCGGAAGGCGACGGTGGTGCCCACCGGAACCGCCAGGACGCGGGGCAGAAAGGTCTTGTTCCGCTGGGTGATGACCTTCCCGTGGGCGGGCGCCGGGCGGGGCGTGCGGCCATCGGCCCGCTCCAACCAGATCACGGCTCCACCGGGGCCGAGCACGCCCCCTCCGGAGACGGTCCCGCTGACCGTCGTGACGCCCACCCGCGCCCCCGCGGCGTCGGTCGGCGTCTCCGCCAGCGGCGGCTCCGGGGCCCCGTCCACCGCCGCGGGTGGCCGCGCTCCGCCCCCGGCTGCCGAGCCCGCGGCGCGCGCTCGCGCGTCCTGCGCCAGCGGTCGCATCACCCGATCGATCTCCGGGTCGAGGGCCGGGATCTTCAGGAGCGCCTCCCACTTCGCCGCCGCCACCGCGAAGTTCCCGGCGTCGTAGGCCAGCTTGCCGCCTGCCAGCAGGTTGAAGATCAAGTATTGCCGCTCGGCCACGCCCTTCACCAGCAGATCCTGCGGCGAACGAACGGGAAGCGGTAGGGGCATCTCCTCCGCGGGCCATTCACGGCGCGCGGCCGGCGCCGACGCGGCCGGAATCGCGAGCAGCGCCGACAGAGCGAACACCGCCGACCGTACGAGCCAAGGTCTCACCATTGATCCACCGCCGATGTTTGTGGAGGCGAGCCGCGCCCCCGGCGCCGTGGTGTCACCCCTTGCCGAGGGTCTTCTGACCGGGCTTCCACTCCACCGGGCAGCGTTCGCCCGTCTGCAAGGCCTGCACCATGCGCAGCGTCTCGCTCACGGATCGTCCGAGCAGATCGGCGTTGTAGGAGGCGTGTTGCACGACGCCCTTGTCGTCGATGATGAACGTCGCCCGCAAGGCGGTCCCATCCTCCTCGACGAGCGCGTCGTAGTCCCGGGTGATCGTCTTGTTGAAGTCGGCCAACAACGGGTGGTTCAGTCGGCCGAGGCCGCCGGTTATCCAGGCCTTGTGCGAGTGCTTGGAGTCGGTCGACACACCCAGAATCTCGCAGTTGACCGCCGCGAACTCAGCCACCCGCTTCGAAAACTCCTGGATCTCCGTGGGACAGATGAACGTGAAGTCGGCGGGATAGAAGAACAGGACGAGATACTTGCCGCGGTAATCACCGAGCGAGACGTCCCGAAAACTGCCGTCGCCTTCCACGGCCGTGGCCGCAAACTCCGGTGCTCTTTTTCCAACGATGCTCATGGCTCCTCTAGAATGACGTGACGAGGGGACACTAACGCGCCCGCGCCACTCGTGAAAGAGGCTTGACCGCCACGCGCCCCCCCGCGCGGCCCCTTGCGCTATTTGACGGGCCGCGTGCGCCACATAGGCTGCCCGGTCATGTCCCCCCGGGAGGCGGCAGCGTCTGCGAAGGGCTCCGTGCTGATCGTTTCGGCCTTCGCGCCAGAGCTGGCGCCGCTCGTGGCCTGGCTGCGCGGGCGGCGCGCGAAGGCGTCGGGCGTGCGCTGTGCGAGCGTCGGTATTGGACTGGTCGACGCGGCGGCCGGAGCCGCCGCCGCCATCGCCCGGGTTGGCCCCCGTGCGGTGCTCTTCGTGGGCACCGCCGGGAGCTATGGCGCTCGGCCCACGATCGGGCAGGTCGCCGTGGCCCGCCGGATCCACCTCGCCTCGACGGCCGTCGTGCGCGGGCAGGGCTACCTGCCGGCGCCGATGCAGCGGACGGTGCTGGCCGACGGCCCCCTGCGCCGCGCGTTGCTGCGCGCCGGCCCGCCGAGCGCCGCCACGGCGGATGTCGCGACGCCCCTCGCGATCACCAGCGCGCGCCGTCTCGGATCAGCGCTGGCCGCGGCCCATTCAGCGACGGTCGAAAACCTGGAGGCCTTCGCCGTCGCCCGCGCGGCCGAGCGCGCCGGGCTTCCGTTCGCGGCGGTCCTGGGAATCGCCAATCGGGTGGGCCCGGAGGCCCACCGAGAGTGGGTGCGGCACCAGGTGCGCGCGACCGAGGCCGCGTGCGCCGTCGTCGCCGCCTGGCTGGAGGGTCTGAGCACCCGAGGCGGCTCGCCGGGCGGCGGGGTCGTCGTCAGGGCGCCCAGTCGAGGGCGTCCATCGCGGCCCCGGCGGGCATGAGACCGGCGGCGCGCGCGCGCGCGAAGAGCGCGTCGATTCCCCGACGGGCGTCCTCCGGCATCTCCGCGGTGTCCGCATTCGCGTACAGCGACAGGTAGTGATCGACGAGGGCCGGGTCGGCCAGGGCACGGTCTCCCCTCTCCTCCGCTGCGAGCGCCGCGATCATCTCGTCGCGATGGGTAAGTGCGTATCGGATGCTCTCGCGCAGCAGCGCCGACACCTCGCGAATCACGACGGGACCGAGGCTGCGGCGAATCACGTTCACCCCGAGCGGCAGCGGCAGCGCCACGTTCGCCTCCCACCACACGCCGAGGTCGACCACCAGCTTCAGGCCCCGCTCTGGATAGAGCAACCGCCCCTCGTGAATCACCAGCGCCGCGTCGACCTCGTCGCGCGCGACGGCGTCGAAGATGCGACCGAACGGGACGATGGGGATCTCGACGGGAATGGCACGCGGCTCGATGAGGCGGAGCACCATCCAGGCGGTCGTGGTCAGCCCCGGGATGCCGACGCGCCGGCCCGCGAGCTCGTCGGGGCGCAGCGCCGTGCGGGCCACCACCACGGGGCCGAAGCCCCTGCCCACGGAGGCCCCGTGGGGCAACATCAGATACGTCGACGCGCAGAGCGGGTAAGCGCCCGCCGATATCGCCACCACGTCCGCGTCGCCGGAAATGGCCACGCGGTTGAGCGCCGCCGTATCCGCGCGGCGATGCGAGAACGCGAAGGCCGGCGACGAGACCAGTCCCTCTCGCAGCGCGTGAAACATGAAGGCGTCATCGGCATCGACCGAGTAAGCGAGCGCGATCGGCTTTGGCCCCATCGGCCTACGTATACCGCGCCCCCGCGTGATAAAGATGGGGCCGCGTGAGTCTAGCCGCCGCCCCGTCTCCAGCGTCGTTGGCCCCCTCGCCGCGCGCCGCTTCTGCGAAGCCGCCCAGGGTCGAGGCGGTCGACTGGCTGCGCGGCGCCGCCGTCGTCCTGATGATTCAGACCCACCTCTACGATGCCTGGGTCAGTCCGGCCGGCAAGCTGACGGCCGCGTACCAATGGACGCGGTTCTTCGGGGGCATTCCTTCCCGCCTGTTCCTGATGCTGGTCGGCGTCTCCATCGCGCTGCGGTTCGAGGCCCAGCTGGCGAAAGGGGTCACCGACCGACCGGCCCTCGTGCGGCCGGTGCAGAAGCGCGGCCTCGAGGTCCTGGGGCTGGCCTATCTGTTCCGCCTGCAGGAATACCTGCTCGGCCACATGGGGCAAGCGCTGCACGATCTGCCCACCTTCTGGCGCGACATGTTTCGGATCGACATCCTGAACTGCATCGGGGCGTGCATGTTGGTCGTGCCGGTGATCGCGGCGCCTCGTCGCGGCCGGCCCGCGTGGCTCCCCACGCTGGTCGCCGCGGCCTGCTTCATCGTCCTCGGCCCCGTGGTGGGTCCGGCGCACTTTCCCCCGGCGATCCCGCCGATGCTCTCGTCCTACATCGGCGGCCAGCGCCCGATGTCCTGGTTCCCCCTCTTCCCGTGGACGGCGTGGCCGCTCGTCGGGGTGGTGCTCGGGCACATCTGGGTTCGTGGATCCCGCGATCCGAAGCGTCAGGCGCTCGTGTTTCTCGCGACGGGCCTGGGGGGCCTGGCCTTGATCGGGATCGTCGACGGGATTCGGGCCATCGACCCCCACGTCATCTCGTACCCCAACGAGCTGGTCCAGCAGATGGGACCTGGCTCCTTCTGCTACCGGCTGGGGATGAACGGGATCCTGGCCTTTCTGGGCTGGCTGTCGGTGCTGGTGGTGGGCAACCGGTTCTCGGTGCTCCGCCAGTTCGGCCGCACGTCGCTGCTCGTGTATTGGCTCCACGTCGATCTCTGCTACGGGCTCATCGCGCACAAGGTTGGGCTTTACGGTCGCTTGACCATGGGGCAGGCGACGCTGGGGCTCGCGGGGATGATCGCGCTGATGTTGGGCGTCTCTCTGGCCAAGACGCGCTGGGGGAAGTAACTTTCAGCCGTGTTGTCGCTGCAACCGACCCCGCGGTCGGCCGTGATCCTCGCGCTATCGACGGCCCTGCTGGGCCCGGCCAGCATGGCGACACCGACGGTGGCTGCCAAGGCCTCGGCGAGGGCGTCCGGCACGAAGCAGGGTCCCATCAAGCGAAGCCCGCCCGGCAAGCGAAGCGCGGCCGGCAAACGAGCCTCGGACAGCAAGCGAAGCTCCGCCAACAAGAAGGCCGTCCTCGTGGAGCGACACGTCGCCGCCACCAAGGGTGGACTGCCCAACATCCAGGCGCTGGGCGCGATCGTCCTCGACGATGAAGGCCACGAGCTCTACGCCCGCAACCCCGATCAGGAACGGCCCATCGCCTCGATCTCCAAGCTCGCGGCGACGTTGGTGGTCGCCGATCGGGGGCTCGACCTCGACGGGCTCTCGACGATCACGAAGGCGGACATCGAGGTGGCCCGCGGCGGCGCACGGTCCCGCCTGCTCGAGGGCATGACCCTGTCGAACCGCGACCTCCTCCACGCGGCGTTGATGGGCTCGGACAATAGGGCCATTCCCACGCTGGGACGGGCGGTCAGGCTGTCGCCCACCCAGCTGGCAGCGGCCATGACGGCGAAGGCGAAGGAGCTCGGCCTCACTCACACCCGCTTTCACGATCCGACGGGGCTGTCGATCGAGAACGTCTCCACGCCGCGCGAGACGATCGCCCTGCTGCGCGCGGTGATTCAGAACCCAATGCTGGGTCCCGTCGTCGAACGCGTGCAATACGACGCCCACCCGGTCGGGCGCCCGCCCATCACCTACAACAACACCTACCGTCCGGCGATTCGCAGCAACGTGCAGGTGCTGGGCGGCAAGACGGGTTACAACGACGACGCGCGGTACTGCCTCGTGATCGCGGCGAAGATCGAAGGGCAAACCTGCTTCATGTCGTTCCTGTCGAACGAAGGGAAGCTGACCCGGTTCGGCGACGTGGCGCGCGTCGCCGACTGGATCGTCAGCCGCAAGCCAAAGGGCCAGACGCCGAGAACCCCGCCCGGGGGCGAGACGTCGATCGCCGCCGGCGCCCCCGGCGCCCCCGGCGGACCTGTCCCCGCCAGCGCAACCACCACCGCGTCCGTGTCGCCGTCCCCGGGGCTGACCGAGCCGACCGAGCCCCCTCCGGCGGGCCCCGCGACGGACGAGCCGGCGACCGAGCCACCGCCGCTCTCGACAGAGACGAACTGACTTGTGCACGAGTGCACCGCCGTCGAAATAGCATCACGTTCGGCCGACGATCCGCGCCGGCCGCTTCGTTGCTCCTCCTCACCATACCCACGGGTATGCCTCGTCGTCGCGCCTCGCGTCCGGCGCGGCTTGTCGGCCTCGGCATTGACGCTATTTCGACGGCGGTGCACTAGCACCGGCGCCGGCGCACCCACCACAGGGTGAGGACGCCCGACAGCAACGTCAGCGCGACGGGCGGTGGTCCGCCCACCTCGCACGTGCAGGTCGAGTAGGCCTTCGCGGCGCCCGCGTCGTCGGTCTCGGTGTCCGTGCCTGGGCCGTCGATGGCCCCGTCCTGCCCCTTGCGTCCCCCGAGCCCCCCGATGCCACCGTCCGGCAGACCCGCGTCTCCGCCGCCTCCCGTCTGGGGCGGCAGCGGGATGCACTGATCGGCGGAGCAATAGTCCCGCTCGGGGCACAGGGTCGAATAGCAGGGTGGGCGGCACATCCCCGCGACGCAGCTCATGCCGTCGCCGCAGGCGGTGTTTTCGCAGCCATGGTCGACACAGCGATCCGCGGGACCGCAGGCCTTGCCGGTCGGACAAGCGCGGCACGAACACGGCGGCTTGCACGCGCCATCCTCACACACCTGTCCGCTGTCGCAAGTGACTCCCTCGCAGGGATCCACGCACCGCCCCGCGCGACAGGTTTGGCCGTGGGGACACGAAACGGCCATGCCGTAAGCGGTGCAGCCATCCTGGCAGGCGCCAGAGACGCACAGCTTCCCGGGCCCGCAGACGACTCCCACGCAGCCCGGCTGCTTGCAGACCCCCAGATCGCACACGAAGCCCGGGGTACAGGGGTTCCTGGCGTCGTCACACTCGTCGACGCAGCGACCACGGTCGCAGATCTGGGCGGGGTTCGCGCAGGCGGCCGCGTCGGGATCGACGATCCCGTCACAATCGTTATCGAGGCCGTCGCATACGTCGGGGCCGGGCATGACGTCTTGCACGCACGACAACGCGCCCATCTTCCCGCATTGGGTCGTACCGCGCTTGCACTCCCCGAGCTTCCCCGTGTCGCAGGGCTGCCCGCCCCCGTCGCAGGTAACCCCCTTCACCAGAAAGACTTGGTCGTTGAAGTCACCGTCGTTGCCGAAGGCATTCGGCGTGGTCGGCTTCTCCTCGAACAGGACGTAGAACGCGTTCGACATCGCGGTCGACTGGTACATGAGCGACGTGATCCAGGGCTTGTTCATGCAGAGGGCGGTGGTGCAAGGCGGGCCGAGGGCCGGGTCGGTGAAGTGCGTCTGCGTGCAAACAGGCGGCGCGTTCTTGTCGTTTCCCATCATCGCGAAGCCGATCAGGCCTCCCAGGTAACGCGCGTCCTTTCGGATCTTGGCGATGGTCGCGATGGGGTTCTGCACGCCGACGCCAGGCGTGTAGTCGGCACGCGGCATGGTCAGCGGGTCGGGCGCCGGCACGAGGCTGAAGACCTGGTCGTCTGACGGCGGCATGGTCTGTCCGGGCAGGACGTTGTACCAGCCCAGGTCCACGGCGCAGGTCCCGCCCCGCAGCACCAGCTGAGCCGTGAGGTCGCACAGCGGTGAAAACCCCGCCGGAGCCAGGTGGGCATCCAGGCGGGATTCCAACATCTCGCCCTCGAAGATGATGAGTCGATCGAGGCGGACCTCGGAGGGCGGTACGGCCGATGCCGCCGCGTTCAGCTCATCCATGAGGGGAGGTTGCGGAACGGACAGTCCGTCCGGCTCGAGCTCGGTGGCGGCCGCGCTGCCGCCCGCCACCACGGCCATTCCCCCCGCGATCGACGCAATGAAGCATGCGCTGCGGCGGCCCGATAATCTGGACATTGGAGGGCCATGTTACGACGCCGGCCGATGCGCCGCGAGGCGACAAATATGCGAAATAAAAGAAGTTCCATCGCCGATCATCATCCATTAAAAACTTTGTACTAAAGAATACCAATAAAAGTTACGATGACATCTTCGTGGCAACTTTCTCCCTGGCGCGAATCGGCTTCACGGTGGCCTTGCTCGGCGGTGCGACCGCCCAGGCTGCTGCCGGCCAACCGGACGAGCAGCTGGCCGCGGCTCCCCTCGAGGTGCCGGCGCAGCGACCGCTGCCCCGGCTCGGCCTCATGGTGGGCGGTGGCGTGCCGGACGGCGCGACGGGGTCGGCAGTCTTTCGCCCGTTCTCCTGGCTACGGACCGAGGCCGGCCTCAGCTACAACCTGATCAGCCGCGGGGTGCGAGCGGGCGTGTCGGTCCTGCCGTTCGGCGCGGGTCCGTCCGCGACGTTCGAGGCCGGTCACTATTTCAGCGGGAATGCCAACGGTATCGCGCGCAGCATCGCCGGCGCGGGGTTCCACGACAGCGCCATTCTGCAGAAGGTCGGCTACGACTACGCCAACGCGCATCTCGGGCTCGACTTCGGGACGCGCCGGGTGGTGTTCTTCCTGCACGGCGGAATGAGCTACATCCGCGCCGACGTCCACAACGTGAACGCGCAGATCGCGAGCGCGATGAGCGGCTCGAGCAGCACCACGGTGACGTTCAGCCAGGACCCTCAGGTGCGGGTCCTGACCCCGTCGGCGAAGCTGGGTTTGATCTTCTACATCTGGTGATTCCATGAAAAACAAACCGTCATTCCTCCGCTCCCCCTCCTCGGCCTCTCCCGCCCCGGCGCGCCGCCTGGCGGTGGCCGTCGCGACCTTCCTGGCGATGGGCGCGGGCGGCTGCGCGCTGTCGGTCGAGGCGGACGTCCCCGACGTCGCGGTGACCCAACATGGCATCTCCATGGTGGGTGTCCCTGGCGCCAGCGCCCTCGGCGACGTGTCGACTCATCTCACCTTCAAGCAATCGCTGCCCGACATGAACTTGCCGAAGGATCTCGACTCCAGCGTCAAGGCCGTGAAGGTGGACCTCGTGGCCCAATCGGGCATCGCGAACTTCGACTTCCTGAAGACGATGCGGATCACCATGAGCCCGGACGGCAGCCCGGCGCCCATCGAGCTCATCAACTACGAAAAGGCCGACGGCGCGACGACGGGGAAGACCCTGAGCGTCGACAGCTTGAATCCGGTGAACATCCTGGATCAGTGGAAGGCCAACAGCGCGGTGTTCGACATCCAGGTGGCCGGGCAGCTCCCGAGCGCTGCCTGGACGATGGACATGACCGTGCACTTCTCAGGCTCGGTCAGCTACAAATATTGACGCGGACTAACTTGGCTCGGGCGGGCGGTCGGTGCGGGGGACGGCGGCGGCGAAGCGCTCGGCGAAGTGCTCGGCGGCCTTGGCGCGCGACAGATCCAGCTCGAAGTCGGGGAGCGGCGCCGGCGAGAGTTTCGCGATGAGCTCGTCGGTCTCGCGAGGCGACAGACCGCGAGCGGCGAGCGCGGCTCGATCGAGGCTGCCCGCCGTCGCCCTCACGCCCTGACCGTCTGGCGAGAGCAGCGCCCGGATGGCGTCCAGCTCCATCCGCGACACGTGGCCCCCGCACACGTCGTAGTCGATCCACGCCTCGTAGGACAGGGGCGCCACGCGCTTCAGCATGCCCGCCATCACGCGACCGAACTCCTGAATCTCCCACTGCGCATGGGCGTCGACCCGCAGGGTCAGGAAATGCAGCAAATTGTGCAGATCAATCTTCCAGTACCACTGGGTGTACGTGGACAGCGGCAGATCGATGCGGGCCAGCTCGCGCGCCACCTCCTGCCCGGTGAGCCACTCGTAGCTCTCCACGGTGGCGCGGCGCCCATCGCTCCAGCGACGCATCGCCTCGGCATGAACGGCGGCTGAGACCGACTGGCCGCTTCGACCCTGATTGTTGCGGGCGCTCTGGGTCTGGAGCTGCGCCTCTTCGGGCGTGTAGAACAACATCGGAATCAAGCTGTACCGCCCGCTGTACTCGTTCACGTTGGCGGTGCGATGCCGAATCCATTGCCGGGCGATGAAGATGGGCATGCAACAGTGGAACTTCAGCTCGACCATCTCGCTCGGCGTGGTGTGCTTGTGGCGGCGCAGATAGCGCAGCAGCCCGCGCGTCTGGCTCTGCTTGCGGGTGCCGTAGCCGTAGCTGACGCGGGCGGCGCGCTCGATGCACTCATCGGTGCCCATGTAGTCGTTCAGCGACACGAACCCGTGATCGAGGACAGGGAAATAGAGACCCAGAATCTCCTCGGCCGCGGCGCTGGTCGGGCGTTTCGTCTCTGACACGAGCGCGGACGTTACCATGGCCGCCGTGGCTTGGGCGCGAGGCTGGATGGCCATTTCCGGTCCGAGGTACTAGGCTCAATCCATGAACGAGCGCATTCCGCTCGCCGTGCTCCTTCCCCTACGCTTCTTGGCGGCCGCGATCCTGCTTCTCGAGGGCTACCAAAAACTCATGGGCGGCTGGTTCCACGGCGACGCCCTCTTGAAGACGACCCAGACGTGGCTGGACGCCCATCGCGCCTACAACTTCTTCCTGCCGATGCTGCAGAGCGCGCACAATCACCCGAAGATCTTCGGGTCGTTGATCACCCTCGGCGAGCTCGCGGTCGGCGCCTGTCTGCTCGTCGGGTTGGCCTCTCGACTGGCCTCGTTCCTGGGCCTGGTGCTGCTCGGGTCGATCACGGCGGCGTCCGGCCAATCCTTGGCGCCCCCGGGAAACGCGCTCCTGATGGCGGCGATCATGTTCACATTTCTGATCGCACCGCCCGGACGGGTGATGGGCCTCGACGCGGCCCTCCGCGCGCGCCTGCCCCGCTGGATGGTATAGCGGCTTCGCCGCTCGCGGAAGGGGCTGCGCCCCTCTCGCGGGCCCTCCCCGCTCCACGTCGATGCCGGCGCGGCGAAGCCGCGCCTCCGGCGTGCTTGGACCAGCCCTCGTGTCGCCGGAAGGAACTTCGTTCATTCGTGGGATTTTCGATCGCGCTCGGGGACGGTTAACTCGCGGTGCGCCGAAGCGCGGTCTTGACGGGGGCGTGGGCGGCGTCTTATCCACGGGGGATGGCGTTGGGGCGTTCTGCGGGGGGAGCCTCGTCAAGGGGTGACCGTGGGTTTCGGGCGTTGGTTCGCGCCGGAGACTTGCGGGCCCTCCTCGCGCGGTACTCTGATCTGGCCCTGGCGGCGCTGGTCGTCTCGATCGTCGGGATGATGATCATTCCGCTGCCGACGGCGGTCCTCGATCTGCTCATCTGCCTGAACATCGCCGTCGCGGTGACGCTGCTGCTCATCTCCATTTACGTGAGCGACGTTCTGCGCATCGCCACGTTTCCGACGCTGCTGCTGCTCACCACGCTGTTTCGCTTGGCGCTGGAGATCTCGGCGACGCGCCTCATCCTGCTTCACGCCAACGCGGGCGAGGTGATCCATGCGTTCGGCGCCGTCGTCGTCGCCGGCAACCTGGTGGTCGGCGGCGTCATCTTCTTCATCTTGACCGTCGTCCAGTTCATCGTGATCTCGAAGGGCGCCGAGCGCGTCGCCGAGGTGGCTGCGCGCTTCACGCTGGACGCCATGCCCGGCAAACAGATGTCGATCGACGCCGAGCTACGCGGGGGCCACATCGAGCTTCGGGAGGCGCGCCGGCGACGCGCCACGCTGGCCCGCGAATCCCAGCTGTTCGGCGCCATGGACGGCGCCATGAAGTTCGTCAAGGGAGACGCGATCGCGGGGCTGATCATCCTCGCCGTCAACATCATCGGCGGCCTGATCATCGGCATCGTGCAGCGAGGCATGGACGCCGGGGCTGCCGCGCGCACGTTCACGGTGTTGACGATCGGCGAGGGGCTCGTGTCGCAGATCCCGGCGCTCGTGATCTCCACAGCGGCGGGGATCATCGTCACGCGCGTCGCCTCCGAGGAGGAGGGGGCTCACCTGGGGAAGGAGATCGCCGTCCAGATCATCGGGCAACCGAAGGCCATCGCCATAGCCGCCGGATTGCTGGCGGTGCTGGCGCTGGTCCCGGGCCTGCCGCTCGTCCCGTTCCTGGCGCTCGCGGCGTTGCTGGGATTCGCCGCCCGGGCCTTGCTGCGCCGGCAGCCCGGGCTGAACGCGCGAACGAAAAGCGGCGAGCCGACGGCTGCCAACTTGGTCGAGAGCGTCGGCGCGCCTGGCGAGGCGAGCGCCGCCGCGCTGCCGCCTCCTTTGCTTGCCGCGATCACCGTCGAGCTCGGCGCGGACCTCGGGGGCGCGCTTTGCCCGGGGGGCGATGTCGGCCCTTGCGCCGAGCGGCTCGTGGCCGCCGTCGGCCCCCGCCTGTTCGCCGAGCTCGGCGTCCCACTGCCCGTCCTCAGCGTGCGGCTCGGCGCGGCCGGAGCGCCGGCCACCGGTTACGTGCTCCGCCTGAACGAGGTGCCGCTCGCACGAGGGGACACGGCGCCGCGCCCCGCTGCGCTCGGACCGACGTTGCTCGACCCCGAAGAGGTGCTCGGAGCGCACGTCCTCGCCTTGATGCGGCGCTACGGGCACGAGTTCATCGGCATCGAGGAGACCCAAGCGTTGCTCGCGCGACTGGAGAAGACTCACCCCGCGCTGGTTCGCGAGGTGGTCCCCAAGCTCGTGAGCCCGGCTCTACTGGCCGACGTGCTCCGGCGGCTGGTCGAGGAGGGGGTGTCGCTGCGCAACCTCAAGGACGTGCTTGGCGCCCTGGCCCAGTGGGCCCCCGACGAGCGTGATCCCGTGACCTTGACGGAGCACGTGCGCGCCACCCTCCGCCGCGCCATCACCTACTGCCACGCCGACACCGACGGCGTGTTGCCGGTCTTCTTGCTCGACCCCGTGATCGAGGACGCCGTCCGCGACGCGATCCACAAGACGGCCAGGGGAAGTTACCTGGCGCTCGAGCCGCAGCTCTCCCGGGACATCGTCGAGGCGGTGGGACGGGCGGTCGCGCCGCCGGCGGGGTTGGCGCGGGCGCCCGTCATCTTGACCTCCGCCGACATCCGGCGTTACGTGCGCCGCCTGGTCGAGACCGAGCACCCGCACCTGGCCGTCCTCGCCTACCCCGAGCTCGCGCCCGAGGCCCGACTGGAGCAGCTCGGGCGGATCAGCGTGGCCTGACGCGCCCGGATCGCCTGCCGGCGCGGCTGAATCGGATTGCCAGGATCAGATTGCGACCGCGATGCGCCGGTAGCTCTCGTCGCGATCGGCGCGCAACGCCCGGATCGTCGCCTCGAAACGCGCCGTCACGCCCGGCCGGGCAAGCGCGGCGTGATTTCGCGCGGCGATGCCGTCCGAGACGCTGGCCGCCGCGGACCTCACGCGCTCGAGCGCGTCGGCGCGCACGAGCTGCAAGAGCGGGTCCGGCGACCGACGAAGAAACGACACCAGCTGCGCGGGTCCCGCGAACTCGCTGGCGCCCGCCGGGTGGAACGCCGCCATGACGAACGGCGGCGGCGCGTCGGCCGCCCGGCGCGCGCGATCGGCGCGACGCACACCCTCGGCGAACCTGTCGAAGGCGGCGCGACTGCCCGCAAACCGCGGAATGACGAGCAGCGCGACGGTGACCTCTGTCCTTCCCTCGCGGCCATCCGCGCCCGCCCACGCTTCCACGACGGGCAGGCAGTCCGCCGGGGTGGGCTCTGCCCCCGTGACCACGTGCCGCGCCACCGTCCCGGCGCGCAGCGACGACTCCGCCCACGGGCAAAGGTCGAACGCCAGGACGACCTCCGCGATGTAGCGATCGCAAAGCCGCAGCGCCTCGCGCCGGAGGGCGTCCTCGGGCCCGGCGCCGGTACCCCCGCTGTCGGCGGCGCCACCCGGAAAACCCGCCCCCCCACCCCGGCCGTCCGTCAGCCGTCGCCGCCTTCGACGAACGCGCCCATGCGGCGAAACTTCGCATAGCGTCCGTCGCGCAGCTTGTCCGGGGGCAAGAGCAACAGCTCGGCGAGATGCTTACGAATGGCGTCGCCCAGATTGCGCGCCGACTGCGCGTGATCGCGATGGGCGCCGCCTGGCGCCTCGGCGACGATCTCGTCGACGATCCCCAGCCGTTCGAGATCGGTGGCGGTCATCTTCATCGCCTCGGCGGCCTCCGGCTTCTTCGAGTCGTCTCGCCACAGAATCGACGCGCACCCTTCGGGAGAAATCACCGAATACGTGGCGTATTCGAGCATCAGGATCCTGTCGGCCACGCCGAGCGCCAGCGCCCCGCCCGACCCGCCTTCCCCGATCACCGCGCACACGATCGGCACCGGGAGTCCCGCCATCACCTCCAGGTTCTTGGCGATCGCCTCGGCCTGGCCACGCTCCTCGGCGTCGACGCCCGGATACGCGCCCTGGGTGTCGATGAGGCAGATGATCGGCCGCCGCATCCGCGCCGCCAGCTCCATCAGCCGCAGCGCCTTCCTGTAGCCTTCGGGCTTCGGCTGGCCAAAGTTGCGCAGCACCTTCTCTTTCGTGCTGCGACCTTTCTGCTGGCCGACCACCAAGACCGGCGTGCCCTCGAACAGGCCGAAGCCCGCGACGATCGCCGGATCTTCCGCGAAACGCCGGTCGCCGTGCAGCTCGATGAAGTCCTCGATCAGGAGCTCGATGTAGTCGAGCGTGTACGGCCGGTTGGGATGACGGGAGAGCTGAACCTTCTGCCACGCCGACAGGTCGGCGAAGATCTCGCGCTGGAGATCGCGGGCCCGCGACTCCAGCACGGCGATCTGGGGCTTCAGCTCCAGGCTGTCGTGACCCACCTTGATCAGATCGTCGATCTTCCGCTCGAGGTCGATTATGGGGCGCTCGAAGTCGAGCACCGCACCGGTCGAGGTTTCGCTTCGCTCCGTCCGCTTCGCCGCGTCTGCCATGTTCGGATCCGGACTGTTTTAGGTCCTCGGCCCGGCCAAATGCAATCCCCACCGCGTTTGCGCCCGTGGGTCGTGGCCCGCGGGGCTCAAGACCCTTGCTCCTCGCGCTGCCACCACGCGACGAGGGCATCCACCTGGGGTAACTCGCCCACGCGCCAGGACGCCGGCTGCTTTCGGAAGAAGGTGCGCTGGCGGCGCGCGTACGCGGCGGTCGCGACCTTGGCCGCCGCCACCGCACCCGCGAGCGTCAGTCGCCCCTCCAGGAATTCGCCGATCTGCTTGTAGCCGAGCGCCTGCAGCGCCCGAACCTCGGGCCCGAAGGTGCCGCGCATGCGGCGCGTCTCGTCGACCAGACCGGCCGCCATCATGCCGTCAAACCGGCGGCCGATGGCCTCGCGAAGGCGCTCGAGAGGGGGCTCGAGGACCAGGGTCGCGCACAAGAGCTCCGCGGCGGGCGCGGCCCTACGGCGCAGGACGCTGATGGGCTCGCCCGTCTGCTCGAAGATCTCGAGCGCGCGGCTTACGCGAACGAGATCGCGGGGGTCGACGCGGGCCGCCGCCTCGGGATCGATCGCCGCCAGACGCGCGTGCAGGGCGGCCGAGCCGTGGCGGCCCGCCTCGTCCCGGTGGCGTCGTCGGATGGCCTCGTCGGGCGGCGGCGCCTCGAACAAGCCGCCCAGCAGCGCCCGCAGATAGAGTCCCGTGCCGCCGACGATCACGGGTACGCGGCCACGCGCGACGATGCTGCCGATGGCGGTTCGCGCCAGCTCGGCCCAGCGCGCGGCGTGAAAGGCCTGGTTCGGCGCCACCACGTCGATGAGATGGTGGGGGACGAGACGCTGCTCCGCGGCGGTCGGTTTCCCGCTGCCGATGTCCATCCCGGAGTACACCATCAGGGAGTCGCAGGAGACGATCTCGATGGGAACGTGGGCGGCGAGCGCGAGCGCGAGCGCGCTCTTCCCCGACGCCGTCGGTCCGACCAGCGCCATCACGCGGGCTGGGACCTTGCCGTCACGATCGGCCAAAGCGCCGTTCGATCTCCGCGAGAGGCAAGCGCAACAAGACCGGCCTGCCGTGGGGGCAGTGGGTTCGCAGGTCGACCCGGTCGAGGTCGGCCAACAACGCCAGCGCCTGCGGGCGGGCCAGCACGTCGCCCGCGCGAACAACGCTGTGACAGGCCATCGTGGCGAGGATGTTCTCGAAGCGCTCGACGGGGGCCGGCACGAATGACGACGTCGTCTCCCCTTCCGCCAGGCGTCCCAGCACCTCCGCCAGCAGGGGGTTCGGGTCCGCATCCTTCAGCAGCTCCGGGACCGCCCGCAACAAGACGGTGCGCTCCCCGGTGCGCTCGACCTCGAACCCCAACCCAGGCAAGGCGGGGTCCTCGGCGGCGGCGGCCGTCGCGGCGTCGGCGAGCTCGATGGGGATCGGAAACAGCAACCGCTGACGACGTAGCTCGCGGCGGCCGTGCGCGGAGCGCAGCCGCTCGAAGGCCACCCGCTCGTGGGCGGCGTGTTGATCGACGAGCACCAGCTCTCCGCTCGATTCGCACACGAGGTAGGTGCGATCGAGCTGGCCGATGTACGAAAGCGTCTGAAAATACGGGGTCGAGGCGCCCTCGGGCATCGCCGCGTCGGCCAACCCCGGTGGGGCCCCCGCCAGGCCAGCTGAGAACCCGAGGCCGAGCGCGTGCGCTGGCTCTCGCTCGCGGGCCTGGCCGCCGAGGCCGGCCGCCGCGGGCGCGTCGAGCCCGCTGTCGGCGGCCCGCGCGAAGGCGGCGTGGGACAGGCGCTCGCCGTAGCCGGTGGTGCGCGCCAGGTGAAGCTGTCCTCCCCCACGCGGGCCATCGGAGGTCGCCGCTTCGGCCCCGGCGTGTGCCGCCGGCGGCAACGTATGGACACGGATCGCGCCGCGCGGGGCAGGCAACCACGGCGCCCGCGCCACGGCCGCGCCGACGACGTGGCGCACGGCCGCGTACACCTCCGCCGCGCGCGCGAAGCGGACCTCCAACTTTTGCGGGTGAACGTTGACGTCCAGGTCGTGACCCGGCACGCCCAGGAACAACGCCGCGAGCGGGTACCGGCCCCGCTCCAGCAGCTCGCCGTAGCCGAGCGCCAGGGCGTGCAACAGTGACCGGTCACGCACGAAACGCCGCCCAACGAACAGGAACGTCGAGCGCGCGGTGCTGCCCGCCTCCTCGGGTCCAGCCAGAAATGCCAGCACGTCGTGGCCGCCCTCCTGGCCGCGCGCTTCGTGCAGCGCGCCCGCGCCCCGGCGAGCCAACGCCGCCCGCACGCGCTCGGCCAGATCGCGGTGAACCGGCAGGTCCAGCACGGTCCGACCGGCCGCCCGCAAGCGGAAGTGCACCTCGGGGTGCGCGAGCGCCAGCCGCAGCACCGCCTCGTTCACGTTCGCCGACTCGGTCGCCTCGGTCTTCTGAAATTTGAGGCGCGCGGGCGTGTTGAAGAACAGCTCCCGAACCTCGACGTGGGTCCCCTCCGGCATGCCGACCTCCCGGGCGTCGACCTCGGCCCCCGCCTCGACGGTCAGGCGGAAGCCGGCGGCGGCGCGCGGCAGCTTCGTCGACAGGACGAGACGCGAGACCGCGGCGATGGAGGGCAAGGCCTCGCCCCGAAACCCGAAGCTGGTCAAACCCCAGAGATCGTCCGCGCTGCGAATCTTCGAGGTCGCGTGACGCCGCAGCGCCAGGCGCGCCTCCTCGGGCGTCATGCCGCCACCATCGTCGGCGACCCGGATCAGCCTGCGGCCTCCCGCCTCGATATCGATCTCGATGCGCCGGGCGCCGGCGTCGATGGCGTTCTCCGCCAGCTCCTTGACGACCGACGCCGCCCTCTCCACCACCTCGCCGGCGGCGATCTGATCGGCCAATGCCGGCGGCAAGACCGCGATGCGCGGACCGTCATTGGTCTCGGTCATTGGGAGAAGGGCGCGCCGGGGCCGGCCCCGGTCCAGATGAGCTGGCGCGCGCGTTTGTGTTCGCGGGAACAGGGGGCCATGCTCGCGAATCTAACAAAGTCTCCCCTCACGGGTCGGGCGGGCTGGGAAGAGGCCGACCGTCCACCTACGCGGCCCCGGACAGCGTGTCTGTTCGTTGCGGCGCAGTTGTCTTTTTTAATTGACACAGCGGAAGTGCGTCCACTATGGTGGACGCCAGAGAGGAGCCCGATGAAACGAAAGAGCTTGGTCTTCCTGATTTCAATGACTGTTTTCCCGCTCGTGGGGTGCCGAGACCACAACGAGACCATCGTGGTTGACGCCGCCGCGAGCGACGCGAAGCCTGACGTCCAAAATACTGGAGGAGCGGGCGGGGGCGGCGGAGCGGCCGCCGGCGGGCAAGCCGGAACCGGTGCGGGAGGTGCCGCGGGACAGGCGGGCGGTGGCACCACAGGCGCCGCGGGCGGGGTCGGCGGCGGTGCCGCCGGCGCGGCGGGGCAGGCGGGCGGTGGCACCACAGGCGCCGCGGGCGGGGTGGGCGGCGGTACCGCCGGCGCGGCGGGGGCGACCGGCGCAGGCGGCGCGGCTCTCGGGGGCGCGGGAGGCACCAAATGATTTCTTCGTCACACGATACTGGAGGACATTCCGTGGCTGATATCTCCGGCAAGCTGACCGTGGCCGCCCTCGGGCTTGTTCTGACGATAGCAGGCTCGCCGGCCGCGTGGGCGCAGCAACCCGCGCTCCCGGCGACACCCGAGGGTGCCGCGCCCGCGACCAGCGCGGCGAGCGGCGACGCAGACCAACCGACGGCGGCGCCGCCTGCCCCCGACCTGTCCGCCCGCGTGGGAGAGGCCGAGCAGACCGCCCGGATCGCCGTCCGGCGCGTGGAGATTCTGGAGGAGCAAATCGCCGCCAAGGCCCAGGAGAAGGAAGCGGCGGCCAAGGACGCGGCGACCGTCACGGCGGGCGAGAAGGGCTTCGGGCTTCGCAGCGGCGACGGGGCGTTCGTGTTGAAGTTTCACGGGCTGCTGCAGGCGGACACGCGCTGGTTCTTGAACGATGGTGCGTTGTCCGACAAGTCCGACACGTTTCTGATCCGGCGCATGCGGCCGGGGATCGACGGTACGCTCTTCGGCTTGGTGGACTTCAAGTTCTCGCCCGACTTCGCGGGCAGCACGGCCGCCGTGTTCGACGCCTACGTGGACGCGCATCCATTCGCCTGGCTTCGCCTGCGGGGAGGCAAGTTCAAGGCCCCGCTCGGGCTCGAACGGTTGCAGCAGGACGCGGATCTCGTCTTCATCGAGAGGGCCCTGACCCAGAACCTGACCCCGCAACGGGACGTCGGCGCGGCCCTGGGCGGCGAGATCGCCAACGCCGTCGTCACCTACTCGCTCGGCGTCTACAACGGCGCGGCGGACGGGACGAACCCCGATCTCGACACCAACCACGCCAAGGATTTCGTGGGGCGCTTGCTGATTCAACCGTTCAAGGTCGAGGGGCTGGAAGGCTTCGGCAGCCTCGGCGTTCACTTCGCGGCGAGCACCGGGAATCGCTTCGGCACCCCCACCAACACCCTGTTGCCCTCGTTCAAGAGCGGCGGTCAAAACACGTTCTTCTCCTACCTGGCGCCGGCCGCGAGCGCCGACCCCACCGGCTCCGGCACCCCGTTCGCTCACCTGCGGCAGTCGCGCATCAACCCTGGACTGTTCTACTACTTCGGTCCTTTCGGCGTCCTCGGCGAGTACGTCTGGTCGAAGCAAGAGGTGCAAAAGGGCAACACCACCGCAAACCTGACCCAGCAAGCCGGACACGCCACGGCTTCCTTCGTGATCGGCGGCAAGGCCGGGTACGACGGCGCGACGCCCACGAATCGCCTCGATCTGGCGAAGGGGACCTGGGGCGCGCTGGAGATCGGGATCCGCTGGAACTACTTGAAGCTCGACAACGCCACCTTCGACCCGACGGGGGCGGTGTTCGCGGACAACAAGAAGGTCGCAACGAAGGCGCAGGGACTGGCGGGCGCGCTCACCTACGTCCCCAGCCGAACCGTGCGGTTCGCCGTGAACTTCGAGCAGACCAGGTTCACCGGCGGGTCGTCGGTCTCGACCAGCACCGTCGATCCAACGACCAACGTGAAGACGACCACCACGACCGTCGTCGATCGCAAGACCGAGAATGCGCTGTTCGGACGCATGCAAGTCAACTTCTAGCCTTGGGAAGCAGGTTCATCATGACATTGCCATTTCGACGACTGATTCCGCTGTTCGCGGGGTTCGCCGCGCTGCTGGGCGCCGGGGCCGCCCAGGCCCAGGTCAAGCTGCTCAACGTCTCGTACGATCCCACCCGCGAGCTCTACCAGGACGTCAACAAGGCGTTCGGCGAGAAGTGGAAGCAGCAGACGGGACAGACGCTGGAGGTCAGCCAGTCGCATGGGGGCTCGGGGAAGCAGGCACGCGCCGTCATCGACGGGCTCGAGGCCGACGTGGTGACGCTCGGGCTCGCCTACGACATCGACGCCATCGCCGAAAAATCGAAGCGGATCGCCCCCGACTGGGCGACGAAGCTGCCCAACCGGTCGACGCCGTTCACGTCGACCGTGGTGTTCGTGGTGCGCAAGGGCAACCCGCGCCAGATCCGCGACTGGGACGACCTTGTCAAGCCCGGGACGATCGTCGTGACTCCGAACCCGAAGACCTCGGGCGGGGGGCGCTGGGCCTACCTGGCAGCCTGGGGCTGGGCCCAGCAAAAGCTCGGGGATGCCGCGAAGGCGAGGGACTACGTCGCCAAGCTGTACAAGAACGTGCCTGTGCTGGACTCGGGCGCGCGCGGTTCGACCGTGACGTTCGCCCAGCGCGCCATCGGGCACGTCCTGCTCGCGTGGGAGAACGAGGCGGTCCTATTGGTGAAGGAGATGGGCAAGGACAAGTTCGACATCGTCTACCCCCCGGTCAGCATCCTGGCCGAGCCGCCTGTGGCGGTGGTCGACAAGAACGTCGACAAGCACAAGACGCGCGCCGCCGCCGAGGCCTACCTGAAGTTCCTGTACACCGACGAGGGGCAGGAGATCGGGGCGCGCCACTACTACCGGCCCACGAACCCGGCGATCCTCGCGCGCAACGCCGCCCAGTTCCCGAAGCTGAAGCTGTTCTCGGTCGATGACACCTTCGGCGGCTGGCAAGCGGCCACCAAGGTGCACTTCGCCGACGGCGGCCTGTTCGACCAGATCTACAAGCCCGGCTCGTAGATGGCGGCGGCGACGGCGGAGTCGGCGCTCGCGTCGAGACGGACCACGAACCGGGTGAGACGCGCGGGCGTGCTCCCCGGATTCGGCCTGTCACTCGGGTACACGGTCGCGTATCTGTCGCTCATCGTGCTGATTCCGCTCGGCGCCCTGGTGGTCAAGAGCGCCAGCCTCAGCTGGAGCGAGTTCGTCGCCGCGGTGGCCTCGCCGCGGGCGCTGGCGGCGTATCGTCTGACCTTCGGCGCGGCGTTCGTGGCGGGCCTGGTGAACGCCGTGTTCGGGATCATCGTGGCGTGGGTGCTGGTCCGCTACCGGTTTCCGGGTCGCGCCATCTTCGACGCGCTGGTCGATCTCCCGTTCGCCCTGCCCACGGCCGTCGCGGGGATCGCGCTCACGGCGCTCTACTCCGACAATGGCTGGCTCGGGCAGTACCTGGCGCGGTTCGACATCCACGTCGCGTACTCGCCGACGGGCATCAGCCTCGCCATGCTGTTCGTTGGCTTGCCGTTCGTCGTGCGGACGGTCGAGCCCATCCTGCTCGATCTCGATCCGCAACTCGAGGAGGCGGCGGCCACGCTGGGGGCGAACCGCCGGCAGACGATGTGGAGGGTCATCCTGCCGGTGCTGGCGCCGCCCGCGCTCACCGGCTTCGCGCTGGCCTTCGCGCGTGGGCTCGGCGAGTACGGGTCCATCGTCTTCATCTCGGGGAACATGCCCATGCGCACGGAGATCGTCCCTCTGCTGATCGTGACGAAGCTGGAGCAGTACGACTACGCGGGGGCGACGGCCATCGCGCTGGTGATGCTGATCGCGTCGTTCGCGCTGCTCCTCGTCATCAACGCCCTGCAGGCGATGATGACCAGCAGAGGAGGGCGCTAGACTTGGCCGGCGGACCACCGCCGCGGGTGGTCCGCGATCCGCGCCCGCCGCTCAGCCGCGCGGGCGCGGACAGCCCCACCACGCGCGTGATCCTGACGCTGCTCGCCTGCGGCTTCCTGGGGCTGTTCGTGGCGCTGCCCATCATCTCGGTCTTCACCGAGGCCCTGCGAAACGGGATCGGCCCCTACCTGGAGGCGATCACGCAGGCGGACAGCCGCGCGGCGCTGCGGCTGACGCTGCTGACTGCGGCCGTGTCCGTTCCGTTGAACCTGGTGTTCGGCGTCGCCGCGGCCTGGCTGATCGCGCGCTACAAGTTCCCCGGCAAGGCTGCCCTGACGACCCTGATAGATCTGCCGTTCAGCGTCTCCCCCGTCATCTCGGGCCTGGTGTTCGTGCTCCTGCTTGGTGCGAGGGGCTTGCTCGGCCCCTGGCTCGAGGCGCGGGACATTCACATCATCTTTGCGGTGCCCGGGATCATCCTGGCCACCACGTTCGTGACGTTCCCGTTCGTGGCGCGCGAGGTGCTGCCCGTCATGCAGGAGGTCGGCACCGACGAGGAAGAGGCCGCCCTGACGCTCGGCGCGAGCGGCTGGCAGATCCTGTTTCACGTGACGCTGCCGAAGATTCGCTGGGGCCTCCTCTATGGCGTGGTGCTGTGCAACGCCCGCGCGATGGGCGAGTTCGGGGCGGTCTCGGTGGTCTCCGGTCACATCCGCGGGCTGACGAACACCCTGCCCCTGCACGTCGAGATCCTCTACAACGAGTACAACATGGTGGCTGCGTTCGCGGTCGCCTCGATCCTCACCCTCCTGGCCCTAGCCACCCTCGCCGCCAAGAAGCTCGTCGAATCCCGCCAAGCCGCCTCCCTGACCCACCGGTAGGCCCTCCACCGGCAGGCACCCCGCCGGCAGGCCTCCACCGGCAGGCACCCCGCCGGCAGGCGATTTCGTCACTCCCGGTCCCACTCCCGGTCCCACTCGATCCACCCCCGGTCCCACTCAGCCCACGTTACGCGCGAGCCGGGCCCTGGGTCTGCAACTGGCGACGTGGGTCGCGCGTGCCTTTTTGCGGCGCGTAGCCTGCAATCGACATCAACCCCAGGCTACGCGCCGCAAAAAGGTTCAAGCGGCCCGCGGGCGCCCACACGAGAGGCGACGTCGGCGCCGCGCGAAGGGCTAGGCCCATGGTCAAGGTCGCCTTCACGCCGCCTTCACGCCGCCTTCACGCCGCCTTCACGCCGCCTTCACGCCGCCTTCATGCCGCCTTCACGCCGCCTTCACGCCGCCGACGCGCCTCGGCGCACGCGATCCACGTTACGCGCGAATCGCGTCTCGCGTCTGCAACGGGCGCCGTGGTCGCGCGTGCCTTTTTGCGGCGCGTAGCCTGCAATCGACATCAACCCCAGGCTACGCGCCGCAAAAAGGTTCAAGCGGCCCGCGGCGCCCACACGAGAAGCGACGTCGGCGCCGCGCGAAGGGCTAGGCCCATGGTCAAGGTCGCCTTCACGCCGCCTTCACGCCGCCTTCACGCCGCCTTCATGCCGCCTTCACGCCGCCTTCACGCCGCCGACGCGCCTCGGCGCACGCGATCCACGTTACGCGCGAATCGCGTCTCGCGTCTGCAACGGGCGCCGTGGTCGCGCGTGCCTTTTTGCGGCGCGTAGCCTGCAATCGACATCAACCCCAGGCTACGCGCCGCAAAAAGGTTCAAGCGGCCCGCGGCGCCCACACGAGAAGCGACGTCGGCGCCGCGCGAAGCTCGGGTCGCCTTCACTCGGGTCGCGCGAAGCTCGGGTCGCGCGAAGGAAGCTCGGGTCGCCTTCGCTCGGTCAGCGGCGGTAGACGATGACGTTGTGGTACCGCGCCTCGGGCGCCGCCGGATTCTCGTAGACGTGCGGCTGGTCGGCCGGGAAGACCAGCGAGTCGCCGATTCCCAGCACATAGCTCTCGGGGCCCACCGTCATTCGCAGCGAGCCCGCGAGCACCACGATCAGCTCGCGCGTACCGGCGCCGTGCGCATCGGCCGCGTGGCTGCTGTGCCCCGCCAGGCGAAGCTCGTAGACCTCAACGCCTGGTCCGGCGCCCGCGCGCGCGAGCGGCCGGCTTTCGAACTTCCCGTCGGGGGAACGCAGGGTGTCGCTCTCGCTGCGCCGCAACAGCGACGCCGCGTCCCGCGCGTGGCCCATCAACTCGGAAAACGGGATGCCCAACCCGACCGCCACCTTCCACAGCACGTTCAGCGACGGGTTGGTCTTGCAGGTCTCGATCTGCGACAGCGCGGCACGGCTGACGCCCGAGGACCGGGCCAGATCATCGAGCGAGAGCCCGAGCACCCGGCGGCGCTCCTTCAGGTTCTCGGAAATGCGCTTGCCCATCTCCGCGGCGCCGGCCTCATCGCCGGGGGCTGAAGTGGGTCGACGGGGACGGGACACCGTAGGAGACGAAGCAGGAGCGCGCGCCATGACAGACGAGACAGTACCACGCCTGGTTGGAGACGAAAGGCTGCCGCGACGAACCAGTAGACACTTGTCTTTTTTAGTTGACACCGCCTGGCCGCCGCGGTATTGAAGGGACAGCGACCGAATGGGAGGAGTCGCCGTCGGGAGGACGAAGGGTCTGGGGGCACACGGGCGGAGGCGGGGGGAACCGGGAGCGAGGGTCGCGCCAGGGGCGGCGCGGCCTCGCTCCCGGCACTGGGGCCCGTTCAGCTTCGGCCGAGGGCCCGCAAGAGCTGCGCGCGCGCTGTGAACAGCTGATAGTCCGCCTGCACCCGCTGCACGGAGGCCGCGGTGTGGGCGAGCTGGGCGTCGCCGAGCTCGATGATGCTGCCCACCCCCGCCTGATAGCGGCCCTCCGCCAGGCGGAGCCGGTCACGCGTGTTCGCCACCGCGTCCTCAGACGCCGCGATCAGCGCCTTCGCCGCCCGCACCCCCAGGCGCGCCTGTTCGACATCGAGGCGCACCTGCTGACGCTGCCCATCGAGCTGCGCGCGCACCCCGAGGAGCTGCGCCTCCGCCTGCCTGACCTGCGCCACGATGCCGCCGCCAGCGAAGAGCGGGACCGACAGCGTGAGCGCGCCGCTCCAGTTCCACACCAGTTGGTCCAGGCTCTTGCCGTTGTCGGTGAGGCCGGTGGAGAAACCGAGCGCGGGAAAGTGCGCGTCGCGTGACGACTTCAGGCTGAGCTCGCGCCCGGTCACCAGCAAGCGCAGGTTCGCGATCTCGGGCCGCGCCCGGACCGCCTCGTCGACGAGCGATGTCACCTCGGCGTCCTCGCCGTCCACGCCACCGAGCTCGTCGTCCGACAGCTCGTACGCGACGGAGCGCTCGACCCCGATCGCCAGGTTCAGCTGCGCCCGCGACACGTCGTAGGTGTTCTCGGCGTTGATGAGCTGCACCTGGGCGTTGGCGCGGTCCGCGCGCGCCTGGCTGACGTCGATCTCGGGGCGGCTGCCGAGCTGCACGAACCCCTCGATCTGGGCCAGGTGCTTCTCCTGATTCGCCAGCGTCGCCTTCGCCACCCCGACCATGTCCCGCGCCGCGCGCGCGGTGAAGAACGCGACGCGCACGTTGTACGCGACCAGCATCTCCGTCGTGTGCAGGCTCTCCTCCTGGGCGTCAGCGTTCACCTTCGACGCGCGCCACTGGTTCAGCGTCTCGCCGAAGTCCCAGATCAGCTGTGACGCCGTCACGCCGAAGCGAAAGAACGGATACGTCTGGAACGACGTGATCGTCTCGGCGGCCGTCTGGGTCGGCAGCGTGCCCGCGGGGGCCACGAAGTTCGCGGTCGCCCGGGAATAGGTCCCCGAGCCGGCGACCTGCGGCAAGAGTGGCGCCCGCGCCACGTCCGCCTGGGCGGCGGCGACCAGGCGCGCGCTCTGCGCCTGGCGCAGCGTGGGCTGCTCCACCCGCGCGATGCGCAGCGCCTCCGCGAGCGTCAACGCAGGCGGCGGCGCGTCGGCCGCGCGCGCGCGCAGCCCTCCGCCCGCGACACCGAGCAACAAGATCGCCAGCGCGCTTACCCGCGGCGCCGTGTCGCCCGCAACCGCCGTCATCGCCGTCATCGCGCGATCATTCGAAGCGGAGCGCATCGATGGGATCCAACCGCGACGCCTTCTGCGCCGGATAAAGCCCGAACACCACCCCGACCAACGCGCTGAACCCCACCGAGATCACGACGATGTCGGGCCGAATCAACATCGGCCAGCCGAACCGCGACGCGAGCTGCCCCGCCGAGAACACCCCGATCCCCACTCCGACGATGCCCCCGGCGACGGCCAGCGTCAGCGCCTCGACCAGGAACTGAAGCATGATGTTCAGCGGCGTCGCGCCCACGGCCATGCGCACACCGATCTCGCGGGTCCGCTCCGTCACGCTGACCAACATGATGTTCATGATGCCGATGCCGCCCACCAGCAAGGATACGGCCGCGATGCTGGCCAGCAACGTCGTCAACGTGCGCGTCCCTTCCTGTTGCGCGTTCGCCATCTCGGTCAAGTTGCGCACGCTGAAGTCGTCGTCCGTCCCCGCGGCGATGCGATGCCGGTCACGCAGCAGCGCCGAGATCTGCTCCTCGGCGCGCGCCGTCGCGTCGGTCGAGGTCGCGCCGATGAAGATCGTCCCCGACAGAAACTTCTGCAGACCCCCCTGGATCTTCGACTGGAAGGTGGTCTGCGGCACGAAGACGCCGTCGTCGTAGTCCTGACCCATCGGGGATTGCCCCTTCTTCTGCAGCACCCCGATCACCTCGAACGGGATGTTCTTGATGCGCACGATCTGCCCCACGGCGTCCGCCGACGGTCCGAACAGCTTGTCCACCACCGTCTGCCCCATCAACACCACCTTCGCCGACGTCTCGACGTCGGAGTCCAAGAGCGGCCGGCCGCTCGACACCCTCCAGTTCCGAATCAGAAAGTATTCGGGCGACGTCCCGATCGTCGACGTGCTCCAGTTCTGATCCTCGCTCATCAGCTGGGTGTTGGACCGCAGCTGCGCGGCGGCATACCGTACCGACGACACCTCCGAGCGGATGGCGCGCAGATCGTCCCAGGTCAGCGTCGGCATCGACCCGAAGCCGCCCCGCGCGCCGCTCGCGTTGGTGCTCCCCGGCATGACGATAAGCAGGTTGGAACCCATCGACGCAAAGGACTCCTCGACGCGTGCCTTTGCGCCCTCGCCGATCGCGACCATGGCGATCACCGCACCGACGCCGATGATGATGCCGAGAACCGTCAAGAACGAACGCATCTTGTTGCGCAGCAGCGCCCGTAAGGCGACCCGCAAGGTCTCGAACGGGTTCACGACGGCCGCTCCTCGCCTGCCACCGTCCCCGACGCCAGATCCTGGGCGGCGTCGCGGGCCGTCTGCCGGGTGTCGCTCTTCACCCGGCCGTCGCGCATCACCACCACGCGCGACGCATACGCGGCGATGTCCGGCTCGTGCGTCACGAGCAGGACGGTGATCCCCGCCGCGCCCAGCTCCTGGAACAGCGCCAGGATCTCGACGCTCGTCCGCGAATCCAGGTTGCCCGTCGGCTCGTCGGCCAGGATCAAGCGCGGCTCGGCGACCAAGGCACGGGCGATCGCAACCCGCTGCTGCTGCCCGCCCGACATCTGATTGGGATGATGCCCCATCCGCTCTCCGAGGCCAACGCGCGCGAGCGCCTTCGCCGCCCGGCGGTGGCGCTCGCGCCCAGGCGTCCCCGCGTAGACCAGCGGCAGCTCGACGTTCTCGAGCGCGCTCGTCCGCGACAGCAGGTTGAAGCTCTGGAACACGAACCCGAGCGTCCGGTTGCGCACGTGGGCGAGCTCGGCCCGATCGAGGCGCGACACCTCCTGCCCGTCCAGGTGGTACGCGCCGCTCGTAGGGCGATCCAGGCAGCCGATGATGTTCATGAGCGTGGATTTTCCGGACCCGGAGGAGCCCATGACCGCCACGAAGTCGCGCGCCTCGACGACGAACGAGACCTCCCGCAGCGCGTGCACCTCCACGTCTCCCATTCGGTACACCTTCGAAACCACTCGCAGATCGATGAGGCTCATGTCGTGGCGTCAGAATAGGCGACGCATCCCGCCCGGCGGGCCGGCGGCGCCGGCCCCCACCCCGCCCGCTTGCCCGCTCGTCGAGGCGTCGACCACCACGACGTCACCCGCCTGGAGGGCGCTCTCCACGACCTCGGTCAGCGAGCCATCGCTGATCCCAGTACGTACCGGCAAGGACTCGAGGCGGCCCGCGCGACTGACCCAGACGGTGCGCTTGTCGTTGTTGCCGTCGTCGCCCCGCCCCTGACCAGGCACGCGCCCCGCCCCGCCGCCCCCCGCTGCACGCGGGGGGGCCCCGCCGCCCGGCGGTCCGGCGGCGGGCGCGCCTGGAATGCTGGCCCCGCCCGGCGGTCGAGACGCTCGCGCCGCCCCGGGGCCGTCCTTCAGGCCGGCGGGCGGGGTCTGCCCCAGCGCCACGAAGATCTCCGCCGCAGGCCGAAACCGCAGCGCGGCGTTTGGCACGCGCAGGGCATCGTCCTTCTCTGCCCAGATGAACGTGACGTTCGCCGTCATCCCCGGCCTCAGCTTCAGCTGGTCGTTGTCGACGTCGATGACCGCGTCGTAGGTCACGACGTTCTGGACCGTCGTCGCGGCGTTTCGAATTTGTCGCACCTTCCCCCGAAACTTCTCCCCCGGGTAGGCGTCGACCGTGAACGTGGCGGACATCGACGGACGCAGCTTGCCGATGTCCGCCTCCGCCACCGAGGTGTCCACCTGCATCTTGCTCAGATCCTGCGCGATCACGAACAGCGTGGGCGCCGACAACGATGCCGCGACGGTCTGACCGACGTCGACGCTGCGGGAGATCACCACGCCGTCGGTCGGCGACACGATGCGCGTGTACTGCAGGTTGACCTCGGCCTGTTGCAAGGACGCCTTCGCCTGCGCGATCGCCCCCTTGGCCATCGCCACCTGTGCGTTCGCCACGTCCAGGTTGGCCTCGGCGGTGTCGAAGTCGGCCTGCGCGATCAGCTTCTTGTCGAGCAGCCCCTTCGAGCGATCGAACTGCCGCCTGGCGTCCCGCGCCTGAGCCTCTGACTTCGCCATGCTCCCCACGGCGGCCACGTAGTTGGCGCGCGCCTGATCGACCGACGCCTGAAACAGCTGCGCGTCGATCCGGGCAATGAGCTGCCCGGCCTTCACGGGCGAGTTGAAGTCGACGAAGAGCTTCTGGATGCGCCCCGAGACCTGGCTGCCGACCTGCACGGTCACCAGCGCCGACAGCGTTCCCGTGGCGGTCACCCGCGAGATGATGCGCCCGCGATCGACCTTCGCGGTCTCGAGCTCCACCGCCGGCTTGGCGTGGTCCTTCCGCCACTTCAGTCCAGCGAACACGCCAGCGCCCACTGCCCCAACACCCACGAGGGCGATGACAACGCTACGAGCTCGAATGGCCATGTCCCGGAAGTCCGCGCGGAAGAATGCGACGTTTCGTCCCCCGGTCAAGCGCAAGTCGCGGGCGACCGGCCGGCCACCCCAGTCAGCGGTTCGCGGGCTCTGTCGAGGCGCTCACCCCCGCCCCGCGCCAGCGGAACGACATCGAAGTGCTTGACAGCTTGGTGCGTCCTACGCATCATCACGCACCTTTTCGAGAATGCAGGGGCGCCCGTAGCTCAACTGGATAGAGCATCGGCCTTCGAAGCCGAGGGTTAGGTGTTCGACTCACCTCGGGCGCACGGTGAGGGAGACGCAAGACGAACGAGACACGCACAAGACAAGATCACGCAACCCGGGCGCATAGCTCAACTGGTAGAGCAGCGGACTCTTAATCCGTTTGTTGAAAGTTCGATTCTTTCTGCGCCCACAACTTCGCTCGGCCCGTCGTGGAACGGCCGCGCCTCCCGGATGGCTGCCCCTCCGCCGCATCCCTGAAAGCGCCGTTCCAGAAAACCCCGCCCCGAAACTCCCCGGCGCGGGGCGAAATGCCCCGGCGCAACAGCGCGCCACCAAAGGAGGTTCGCGGGTATTTGGGCTCTATGCAGCTGGCATCACACGTGCTAAGTCAGGGCACCACGAGTCCGATACGGGGCAATTTGCCTGGGCGCCCGGTGACCATTTCTCAGGCAAATTCAAACAGCCCCTGATCGTTTCCCGGACACACGCAAGGAGGAGGAACGGATGACCATCCTGAAGATGCTGGCCGACGCGTTTCACGAGGGGGGATGGGGGATGTGGCCCATTTTGTTCATTCTGATGTTGACGGTCTCGATCGTCATCGAACGCGCGGTGTATCTCCGCCGCGCGGTCATCGACAAGGAGAAGCTCGTGGGGCTGCTCCGCTCGCAGATCTCAGCGGGCAACATCCAGGGCGCGATCAAGGTGTGCGCGGGCAACTCCACGCCGCTCACCCGCATCGTCCAGTCGGGCCTGATGCGGGCCAACCGCACCGATGAGGAGATCAACGCGGCCATGGAGGAATCGGGCCTGCGCGAGCTGCCCTCCCTCGAGAAGCGGACCAGCTACCTCGCGATGCTCGGCAACCTGGCGACGCTCGCCGGCTTGCTCGGCACCATCACCGGTCTCATCAAGTCGTTCGCCGGCGTCGCGGGCGTCGACCCGTCCCAGAAGGCGACGTTGCTCTCGAAGGGCATCTCCGAGGCGATGAACTGCACCGCGTTCGGCCTCCTCACCGGCATCATCGGCCTCGCGACCTTCGCGTGGCTGAACGGCAAGACGCAGAACGCCCTCGACGACATCGCCGAGGTCAAGAAGAACGTGGCGAACATGTTGTTCCAGGCGAAGGCCGCCCTGCACGGGTAACCCGCCACCCTCGAAACAAAGCAACCTTTTCCCGATACCAAGATAACAAGGAGACAATCATGTTTCTGATGGAGCACTTTCAAGAGGGTGGCTGGGGTATGTACCCCATTTTGTTGTTGTTCGGATTGGTCGTGTTCTTCACGTTCGACCGCTTCCTGTACATCTCGAAGTCGAAGGTCGACACCGACAAGCTGATGTCGCTTTTGAAGTCGCAGATCGTCTCGGGCAACATCCAGGGCGCGATCGCCACGTGTCAGTCCAGCCCGTCGCCGGTCACCCGCATCGTCGCCGCCGGCCTTCGCCGCGCCGGTGGCACCGACCACGACGTGCAGCAGGGCATGGACGAGGAGGCCCTCCGCGAGCTGCCGAAGATCGAGAAGCGCACCGGCTACCTGGCCATGCTCGGCAACCTGGCGACGCTCGCCGGCTTGCTCGGCACCATCACCGGTCTCATCAAGTCGTTCGCCGGCGTCGCGGGCGTCGACCCCTCGATGAAGGCGACCATGCTCTCGAAGGGTATCTCCGAGGCCATGAACTGCACCGCGTTCGGTCTGGGCACCGGTATCTTGGGTCTGGCCACCTTCGCGTGGCTGAACGGCATGACCCAGGGCATCCTCGACGGCATCAACCAGGTGACGGTCGAGACCCTGAACCTGGTCGTCGCAGGCCAGCAGCAGGGCGGCGGACACGGGCAGCAGGGGCAGTACTAAGGACCATCGATCATGAGCGTTTCAGTAGATACCGGCGGTAAAGGCGGAAAGAAGTCCGTCAACGCCGATCTAAACCTGGTCCCGTACATCGACTTGCTCACGTGCATGGTCTCCTTCCTGCTGATCACGGCGGTGTGGTCCCAGCTGGCGCGCCTCGAGGCCCATCAAAAGGGTCAAGGGCAGGCCGGCGAAGACACGCCTCCCGAGAAGCAGTTCAAGTTGGTGGTCGTGGTCAACGACGAAGGCTTCAACGTCGTCGCCGATCAAGACCAGCAGCCCATCCCGAAGAAGGGGACGGAGTACGACTACGAAAAGCTCGGCACCGAGCTGAAGAAGCTGAAGGACGCCCATCCTGACAAGGGCGACGTTCAGGTGGCGTCTGAAGACCAGATCAAGTTCGAGATCCTGGTGAGGACGATGGACACCGCGCTGACGGCGCGATTCCCCGACATCTCGCTCATCGACGCCGGCGGCGCCGGAATCTAGCGGGCAAAGGAAAGGGAAAAGCCATGCCCATCAAAGCACCGCATAGCCATCTCTACGGTTCGGTCACGCTTGAGGTCGCCAAGGCGAAGCTCATGCACGCCGGACGCAAGAGCCTGGACGCTCCCCTGAACCTGGTGGCGTACATCGACATGATGACGATGTTGGTCATCTTCCTGCTGATGTCCTTCTCGGCGACGGGCGAGATCCTGTTCGTCCAGAAGAACATCGTGCTCCCGAACGCCCAGAACTGGGCCGAGCTGGAGCGCGCGCCGGTCATCGGCGTCAGCAAGGACGTGGTCACGCTGGACGGCAGCCAGGTCGCGACGGCCGACGATCTCATGAAGGACTCGAACACGGGCGACTTCAAGATCACCGAGCTTCACGACAAGCTGGTCACGTTGAAGAACAACTACAAGCTGCTTCACCCTGGCGAGGAGTTCAACGGCATCGCCATCATCCAGTCCGACAAGGGCGTCGAGTTCAAGGTCCTCAAGAAGATCATGTACTCCTGCGCAGTCGCCGGCTATCAGAACGTCAACTTCGCCGTCATCCCGAAGACGAAGGCGGCAGGTCCGTAGTCGCGGCAACCGCAAGTCGTCGTCCGTGAGTCACGGCCGGTCCCGCGACGGCGAGACCGGCCGTTTGCTTTTGTGGCGAGCAACCCTACTTGCCGCGGCGGCCCGCTTGAAAGGTCACGGGCACGGGCACCTGCTTGCCGTCTCGAACGACGATGGCGGTGGCGGTTTCGCCGGGCTTGCTGGCGGCGAGCGCGTACATGAAGTCTTCCACCGTGCGAATCGCGTGGGGGCCGAGCTTCACGAGGATGTCGCCTCTGCGCAGGCCGGCGGCTTCCGCGGGCCCACCTGGGCGGACCCCCGCCAGCAACACGCCCGGGGCGCCGGCGGGCGGGCCGGCGTAGTCCGGGATCGTTCCGAGCGACGCGCCGAACGTTCGCATGTCGCCCTCCGACGCCGGCACGACGGTCCGGCGCGCCGTCAGCGGCTCGTCGCGGTCCGCGACTGATTCCACGAGCGCGGCCGCCGCCAGCGCGATCTGTCCCGCGCCGGCGGCGTTGAGCTTGTCGGAGGTGTCGCTCGGGCGGTGATAGTCGCGGTGGGTCCCGGTGAAGAAGTGCGCGACGGGAACCCCAGCCGCGGCGAACGGCATCTGGTCGCTGGCGCCGAAGCCGTCGCTCGGCGACACGCTTCCCTTGCACTCGATGTGCGCCGCGCCGCAGGCCACGTCGAGCAGCCCCGACCACTCCTCGGCCGAACCTTGCCCCAGGACCGCCACGCGGTTTTCGCGCAGACGGCCCACCATGTCGAGGTTCACCATGGCCTTCACCTCGCCCATCGCCAGCGGCGCAGGCGGGGTCCGCGTGAAGTAGGTCGAGCCGAGGGCGCCCTCCTCCTCCCCGGAGAATGCGACGACCACGACGTCGCGCCGCAGCCGTGAACGGTGGCCCGCCAGGATGCGCGCGGCCTCCAGCAGCGTCGCCGCACCCGAGGCGTTGTCGTCGGCGCCCGGATGTGGCTTCACGCTGTCGGGCTCCATGGAGTGCCGCCCGCCCAGCCCCAGGTGATCGTAGTGGGCGCCGAGGACGACGACGCCGGGCAGCCGCGCGGAGTCCGGCGCCGCCGAAACGAGCCGCGCCACCACGTTGAACGCCGGTGCTCGGTCAACCTTCAGCGCCACCGTCAGGCTGGCGCTCGCGAACTGTCGCGCCGTCAGGCGAGCCAGTGTCTTCGCGAAGGCCTCGCGGTGGACGAAGATCACCGGCAACCCGGCGTCGCCGTACCCCTCCGCGCGCAACGACGGGAACGGGGCCTCGGCCGGCGGGCTCCACGCCTGCGTCGTCGATCCGGCGGTCGCGGCCGGCGCGAGCGGGGCGTCCACCACCAGCAGGGCCTTGGCGCCCTTCTCGCGCGCCGTGAACGCCTTGCGCCGCACGTCGCCCGCGCGCCGGCGCGCGTCCGCCTCGCCGAAGGCGAGCGTGTCCGGCGCGAAGCGCCTGACCACCACGATCTTGCCCCTCACGTCCAGCCCCGCGTAGTCGTCGGCGCCCAGGGCGGCATCGACGATCCCGTATCCAGCGAGGACGAGCGGCGCCTTCACCTTGCCCTCGGCGGAATATGCGGCGGGGGCAAACGCCGTGGCCGGCCAGGCGACGCCCGAGACGGTGAGTGCCGTCTCCGGACCAAGCTTCATCTCCGTGGGGACCTGGAACACCTGGCGGAAGCTGCCGCCGTCTCCAGCCGCCTTCAGCCCGGCCCGCTGCAGGCCCGCCTCCATGTACGTCCCCGACGCCGCCAGCCCTTCCGTGCCGATGCCGCGGCCTCCCCGCTCGGGATCGGCCAGCCAGCGGACGTCCGTGATGATGCGATCCGCGGCGGACTCGGCGAACCGTCGGACGATGTTCTCGTCCCAGCGAGCGATGAAGACATTGGTGTCGTGCTGGCCAGCCGGGGTGGCGCGGTTCGACGAGAACGCCAGGTGGTTGCTGGCCGGCGAAAACATCGGGAACCCGTCGAAGCCCGCAGCGGTCGTCACGCGCTCCAGGTTCGCGCCCGAGGCGTCGATGGCCCACAGGTCGAACTCACGTCCGCGCGGATCGCCGTAGTTGGACGAAAAGATGATCCGCCGCTCCGACGCCTGCGCGACCGACAGCGGGAAGAACGACGGCGCGAACGAGGCGGCGTCGAGATAGGTGACCTGGTGCGCGTTCTCCCCGTCAGCGTCCGCCATCCACAACTCCAGCTTCGTGGGACGAACCAGCCCCTGCAGCAACATGCGCTGATACTCGTCGCGCTCGGGACCCGGCGCCGGGCGCGACGCCCGCCACGCGATGTGCGTGCAATCGCCGTCGAACACGGCCCCGCCGTCGTAGCCCACCTCGTGCGTCAGGCGCCGGACGTTCTTCCCGCCCGCATCCATGCGGTAGATGTCGAGGTCGCCGTCCCGCATCGACGTGAAGACGATCGAGCCATCGACGGGGCACGTGGTCGCCTCGGCGTCGTAGCCGGGCGAGTCGGTCAATCGCCGCAGGCTCGACCCGTCAGCGCCTGCGCGAAAGATGTCGTAGGCGGGATAGATCGCCCAGACGTAGCCGCGCGAACGGTCGGGCGGCGGCGGGCAGGCGGCGCCCGCCAGGTGCGTGGACGAGAAGATCACGTCCTTCGTGCCGGGCAGGAAGAACGCGCACGTCGTCGCGCCGGCGCCGCTCGACACCGGGATGGGCCGGGGATCGGACACCGTGACCGGCAGGCGAAAGATGCGATCGCATCCCGGGGTCGCGCCCGGCGGGGTGGCGTGCGCCTGAAAGATCAACTCGGCGCCGTTCGGCGACCAGTAAGCCTCGGCGTTCTCGCCACCGAACGTCAACTGGCGCAGGTCGCGCAGGTGGTGCTCGTCGGACGTCGGCGGCAGGGGGCTCGCGGGAGCCACGGGGGCTGGGCCCGCGCCAGCGCCGGCAGCCGGAACGGCGGCGCGGCAGGCGGCGAAGGCCCACGGGACGAGCACGACGACCAACCAGCAGAGCGGGGGGCGCATCCTCGAATCGTCGCACGACGGAGCCCCGTTCTCACCCGGGTTTCCGAGAATGTCCGCCGCTGGCTTTTTCAACCCCTCGGTGGTTAGCTACTGCGGCGTTTATGCTGCGGATTTCCCGCTCGAACGGAGGACCCCGAATGCGCTCGTTCCCGCTCGCCCTCGCGATCGTTTGCCCCTTGCTCCTGTTTTCCCAGCTCGGTTGCTCCGGCGATCCGAACGATCCGGAGACGTGGTCCAAGGACCTCAAGAATCTGCGCACGCAGAAGGAAGCCCTCGATCACCTGGCCAACATGGACGTGGAGAAGGCGCGCCCGGCGGTCCCCGCGCTGATCGAGCTCTACAAGGATACGAAGCGCCCCGAGCACCTGGAGGCGCTGGCGCGCTACAAGGACGAGCGCACGAAGCCGATCCTGATCGAGGCGCTCGACTACAGCGACGATGACTTCGATCGCGCGACGATCGCGGCCGGGGTGCTCGGCGACATGAAGGCGACCGACGCGGTCGACGCGCTCATCGCCGCCGCGGCCAAGCCGCTGCCGATCAAGTCGCGCGCCAACAACGCGAAGCTGGCGGCCATACGGGCCCTGGTGCGCATCGGTGACAAGAAGGCGGTGCCCACGCTGATCACGATCCTCGGCACGTCGGCGGACGAACAGGACTTCGCGCTCAATCAGAAGGCCGCGCTGGGGCTGGCGGAGCTCCGCGATCCGTCGTCCATCCCCGCCCTCATGAAGGGCCTGTTCATGACCGGCCGGAACGCCAACATCTTTCAAGAGTGCCGCCTCGCGCTGGTCCGCATCGGCCAGCCCGCCATCGATCCCCTGATTCAGCTGCTGAATCGCAAGGTCCCCGAGATCGAGGAGATGGCGAAGCAGCTGAAGTTCGACGAGGTCACCCCCGGCGTCATCCCGTTCAAGGCGGCGTCGATGCTCGGCGATCTGCGCGCCCGGAAGGCAGTGCCCGCCCTGCAGGCCCGTCTGAAGGAGAAGCAGCAGGGGGGCGAGCACACGGCCATCGTGATCGCGCTCGGCCTCATCGGAGCGCCGTCGGGCGTCGACACCCTGATCGGAGTCCTCAAGGACGCCAAGGCCGAGCCGTCCGTGCGTGTGTCCGCGGCCGACGCGCTCTACCTGTCAGGCGATCGGCGGGCGGTCCCCACGCTGCTCGAGATCGCGAAGTCGGGCTACGTCACCGTGCAGGGGCAAAAGGCCTCGGATCTGCGGGCCACCGCCGCCATCGACCTGTCGCGTATCGCCGGCCCGGCGACGTTCGACGCGTTCAAGGCGCTGGCGGACAAGGAGAAGGACGCCGAGGGCGCCTTCGGCATGGCCCTCGACCGGATGCTCGTCGCCAAGGAGTGCGACAAGGATCTCGCCTGCTATGGCAAGAAGCTGGGTGATCCGTCGTGGACGCGCGCCGAGAAGGCCGCGTTCGCCATTGGCTTCTCCGGCGATGCCGACAAGGGCATTCCCATGCTGCTGGGGGCGTTGAAGCCGCTGACATCCATCAACCAGGAGCGCTTCCCGGTGCACATGGCGTTGCTCTACGCGCTGACCCGGCTCGCGCCGAAGGGCTGCAAGGAGTGCGTCGACAAGCTCGACAAGCAGATCGAACGGGACGAGAAGGCGATCCGCATCCCCGGCGCCCGCGATCTGCTGGGCGAGACGCGGGTCTCGCTGGCGATCATTCAGACGAAGGACGACTCCGCAGCGCCCGCCCCCGTGCAGGAGGAGGCCGCCGCGCCGCCCGCCGAAACGAAGCCGGCGAAGGGCGCCAAGGGCAAGAAGAAAGCCGCCAGCAAAGGCGGCGGCAAGAAGAAGGGGAAGAAGAAGTAGCCTCGCACAGCGGCCCGCGCGCGGGGATCAAGCGGGCCGTTCGTGGGTGACCACGACGGTGGTCCCGATCCCCCCGCGCACCCTGAACGCGCCCTCGACCCGCATGCGCCGTGGCGCGATGGCCGCCACCAGATCGTCCAGGATCCTGTTCGTGACCGCTTCGTGGAACGCGCCCTCGTTCCGGTACGACCACAGGTACAGCTTCCAGGACTTCAGCTCGACGCAGAGCCGGTCGGGGACGTACTCGACCTGAATGGTGGCGAAGTCTGGCTGCCCGGTCTTGGGGCAAAGGCAGGTGAACTCGGGGCAATCGAAGCGAATCACGTAGTCTCGCTCCGGGTTCGGGTTCGGGAAGGTCTCGAGAGCCTTGCTCGGTCGGGTCGACATGGTCGGGGGCGAACAATAGCAGCGTCACCACCGAATGCCGCGATGATTCACCCCGTATTTCTGCGGGTTTGACACGGTTGGCGGCGCCACGGTACCGTCCCCGGCCACGCGATGACGACGATGAAATCGCTCCGCACGCTCGTCCCTCTGCTGTTGGTCGCCCTCCCCTCGCTCCCGTCCGTTGCCGGCACCGTGAAGGGATCCGTCAGGGTCCCCGACAGCATCCGCTCGGGGCGCATGAACCAGGGCTACTGGCGGCTCGAGAACGGCAACGTCCCCGTCAGGCCCAGCACCAAGAAGCTGGGCACGATCGTCGTCCTGGACGGCGTGAGCGGTGCGCATCCGCCGCCCGCCAAGACCGTCACCGTCGAGATCTCCGCGTTGAGCGCGCAGCCGCGCTTCGTGGTCGTCGGCCCCGGCTCGGTCATCGAGTTCAAGAACACGGGGAAGATCACCCACGAGCTGTCGGTCCCCGCGGACGAGACGTTCATGCCCATCGAACGCCTGAATCCCGGGACGTTCCGCCGCCAGAAGTTCGGCGTCCCGGGCGGGTACCTGGTCCGCTGCTCGGAGTATCCCAGCCTGGCTATCTCTGTGGTCGTGGTCGACTCGCCGTACTACGCCGTGGTCGACGACAGGGGCACCTTCACGATCACGGGCGCGCCGGACACGAAGGCGAACCTGAAGGTGTGGGCGGGCGGGCGCTGGGCCCACGAGGAGACCGTCGACACCGCCAGCCACCAGGACGTCTCGATCCGCATCGAGAGCGCCAAGACCTCGAAGGAGCCGGAGGCGAAGGACGTGGAGGGCAAGGAAACCGATCCTGAAGCCAAAGAGACCGATCCCAAGGGATCGGCGCAGTAGCCAGCCGGGAGCTCTCCATGTTTCTTTCGAAGATTTGGTTCATCCTCGTGGCCCTGTTCGCGGGTGTCGCGCTGTCGATCGCGCTCACCGCCCCGCGGCCAATGGTGCAGAAGCTGGAGGAGATGGAAGGCCAGCGCCTCGATCGCGCCGAGTACGCGACGGAGCAAATGTTGAAGGTCGACGCCCACAAGTGGATCGACCGGGTGGCGCGCCTGGGGCGGGACGCCGTGCTCGCCGAGGCGCTGGACAGCGCGTCGCGCGGAACCGGGGAGCTCGGCGTCCAGCACCGCACCGTGCAGGTCCGCGTGCAGGCGCTGCTGCCCGATCTCGCCGGCGCCGGCATCGAGACGATCGTCGCCCTCGACGCCAACGGGCGCGTGGTCGCGCGGGTCGGAGACGACGACAAGACGTTCGGCGAGAACATCTCCGGGGCCGAACTGATCGACGACGCGCTCCGCGGATTCCTATCGGATGACGTGTGGGGCGCGGGCGGAAAGCTGTTGCGGGTGGCGGGCGCGCCGGTGCTGTCGAAGAGCCGGGACCGGATCGTGGGGGCCCTCTACGTGGGCGCCGAGACCGGGGCGCAGTTCGCCGACCGCCTCAAGAAGAACCTGGATGTCGACGTGGCCCTGTTGTTGCGCGGCAAGGTCATCGCTTCCACCATCCCCTCCGAGGTGCTGGCGTCGCTGCCGGACATGGTGGAGCAGCACCGAACGGACATCGAGAACCTGAAGCGAACAGCGGCCCTTCCCATCGACGTCGGCAACGAGACCTACCTGGCCGTGGCGGCGCCGTTCCCGGGCCAGGCCGCGCAGCAAAAGGCCTACTATGTCTTGATCGGGAAGAAGCCCGCGCGCGCCGACGTGAAGTCGCTGCTCGCCAGCACCTCGGCGCGCGACCTCAGATGGGGAAGCTTCCCCTGGGTCGCGCTCGTGCTGACGATCCTGGGCGTCGTGCTGGTGGGACTCTTCCTGCAGCGGCTGGAGGTCGACGGGCCGATTCAGAGGATGCGCGCGGAGCTGCGCGCGATGATCCGGCTCGACGGGGTGAAGCTGAACGACCACAAGTACGGCGGCGGCTTCGGGGGCATCGCCCGCGACGTCAACGCCGCGCTCGAGCACGTGGCAGTGGGCATGTCGGGCGCGCACTCGCTCAGCGCGGCAGGGGCTGCCATCGGCGACGTGCCTGATCCCGCGAGCGCCTTCTCGTCCGAGTCGCACTTCGCCCAGCCCCCGCGGCCAGTCACGGGGCCGCCGCTGATTCCGGGCCTCGGGGCCCCGCCCCCGCCGGCGTTCGAGCCGCCCGCGGAGCCTCCGGGGCCGCCCCCCCAGCCGGGGGTCCAGTCGGTCGGGACCGAGCCGGAGGACGAGGACGCCCACATCCGCGAAGTCTACGCCCAGTTCATGACCGCAAAGAAGGAATGCGGGGAGGCGACCGCCGGGCTCACTCTGGAGAAGTTCGCCCAGCGCCTGCACGACAACCGCGCAGCCCTCATGGCCAAGCACGACTGCCGCACCGTGCGCTTCACCGTCTATGTGAAGGAAGGCAAGGCTTCGCTGAGGGCCACGCCGATAAAGTAGCTGGCACTAAAAAAAGACCCTCAGAGGGTCCTTTAAATCCCCCGCGCCACGGTGCGAGCGAGCAAAGCTCGCCCGCACCAACGCGACTACTCAAAAAAGGACCCTCAGAGGGTCCTTTAAATCC